>WBZS01000074.1_pt1 | contig 194275 bp, 180 predicted proteins | sample 5204201 | NCBI WGS metagenome assembly WBZS01 (sample SAMN12344357, study PRJNA552823) | activated sludge metagenome | biome: Activated sludge suspended growth; feature: Nitrification reactor; material: Wastewater; isolation source: activated sludge from nitrification reactor of wastewater... | reverse complement strand
CCCGACACGCTGCTGTTCCACAAACGGGCCCAACTGTTCGTCGCCGGCGCCCGACACCTCGCCGCCGGCGCCACCCCCGTCCTGGTCGAAGGACCCGCCGACGCCATCGCCGTCACCCAAGCCAGCGCCGGCCGCTACGTCGGCGTCGCCCCCCTGGGCACCAACCTGACCAGCGAACAAGCAACCCAACTCCGCGGCTGGGGCCGTCACCCGATCGTGGCCACCGACAACGACGTCGCCGGCCAAACCGCCGCCCAACGCGACTACTGGCTGCTCACCCCCCACCAACTCCAGCCCCGCCACGCCCAACTCCCCGACGGCACCGACCCCGCCGACCTCCTCGCCACCGGCCGCCGCCACCTGCTGATCGAGGCCCTCGACCAGGCCGGGACCCTCGCCGACCACCTCATCAACGAACGACTCGCCCACCTCCCCGCCGCCGAAGCCGCCCTCGCCTGCGCCCCCGTCCTCGCCGCCCAACCCGCCCACACGTGGGAACCCACCCTGCGCCGGATCGCCGACCGGCTCGACACCAACCCCGCCCTACTCCGCGACACCATCGCCCTGGCCGCGATCCGAGCCTGGACCAACAACCCCCAACAAGTCGCCGACCAACAACTCGACACCACCGCCCAAGTCCGCGACCGACTCACCGCAGCCGCCATCGCCCGCCGCTGGGCCCCCCTGATCCACCGCTACGACGCGCGGCTCACCACCAACCCCACCAGCTGGCACCACCTCGCCCGCGCCCTCCAAACCGCCCACGACACCGGCCTCAACATCCCCGACACCCTCGCCGCCGCCGCCCAAGACGGACCCCTCGACCCCCACCAGCCCGCCCACGACCTCGCCGGGCGGATCCGGACCCTCACCCACCCCGAACCCCACCTACCCAGCCGCGCGGCCACGACCCCCCGGCCGCCGCAACCCCCCACGCCAGCGCCCAACCTCGGCCCCGAACACCAGCCCGGGCCACGCCGCTGAGTGTTCAGGGAAACCGTGACTGACCAGGGTGGACCAGGGGCACGCTCGAGGCGGCCCGAGGCTGCAGCCCGCGACAACGGCGCGCGCGGGGTATCGATCTCGTCAATGGGCAGGCAAACTAACCTGCGTCCCCGCACGGCGGGGGTGACCCATGATGCTGAACCACTTGAGCGCCCTCCCCGCCCTTGCGGGGGTACGAACTGAAGGTGAGTTGGTTGGTCTTCGCCTCTTGCGAACTGATGTTGAAAAACTTGACAAGATCCATCGTTCTTGGCTACGTTCAAGCTGTCGGGTTGTCGTATCCGGATGACACCATGCGGATCCGACAGTTTCTGGGGGGAGACGCGATGAAGTGGTCGTCAACAGCCCGTTCGGTCTGGGCGAAACTCGATCCAGCGAGCCAATCGTGGATGCCTCTGGTGCAGCACCTGGAGGACGCCGCGGGGATGGCGGTCCACCTTCACGAGCACTTCATGCCCCTGGCGAACCGGGAGCTGCTGAGCCGATTGCTCGGTGTCCCCGATCACGAAGTGCGCGTCCTGGTGTCGTGGCTGGCCGGCCTCCATGACGTCTGCAAAGCCACTCCCGAGTTTGCTTCACAAGCCATGGCTGTCTGCCCGTCTGTCGTGGGAAGCATGCGTGATCATGGCCTCGCCATGCGCACGTTGTCCGAGACGTTCGGGCACCCCGCCCTGGGTCAAGTGGTGGTCAGCAACTGGCTTCAGGACACCTATGGTGCTGGCTCCAGGACCGCCGACAGCTACGCGTGCATCATCGGCGGGCACCACGGGACGAACCCAAAGGAGTCCACCCTCGATGCGGTCATGAGCCATCCGGCCAACCTCGGCACCGGCCAATGGATCGCCGTCCGCGAGGAAATCCTCGCGGGCATGGCCCAGTTGACCGGCGCCGACCAGCATCTGGCCAAATGGGCGACGCGACGGCTACCGCTGCCCGCGCAGGTGCTCCTGTCGGCCATCGTCATCATGGCCGACTGGATGGCGTCCAATCAGGACCTCTTCCCCTACATCGGCGGCGGCGAGGGGGGCGAGCGGGTGGCGCGCGCCTCCGCCCTCTTGGGGCTCCCGTCCCCCTGGACGCCGGAGGTCCCCCACGATGACACCACCAGCCTCCTCCATCGTCGCTTCCCAGCTCTTGCTGCCGAGTCGGCGCGCGGCGTCCAACTGGCACTCGTGGACGCCGCCAAGACGTGCGCCGAGCCAGGGCTGTTCATCGTCGAGGCGCCGATGGGCGTCGGCAAGACCGAGGCCGCCCTGATGGCCGCCGAAATCCTGGCGGCGCGGTTCGGCTGCGGCGGGGTCTTCCTCGGGCTGCCCACGATGGCCACGGCCAACCCGATGTTCGACCGCACCCTTGCCTGGCTGGAGACGGCGCTGGGTGACGCCGACGCCAGTGTGGCCCTCGCCCACGGCAAGGCGGGCCTGAACGACCACTACACCGGCCTACCGCGACCCTGGTACGGGCAGGTCTACGACGGCGAGGATCCGCGCGCGGGTCGGTCGGTTGTGAACAACTGGCTCCAGGGACGCAAGCGAGCGGGGCTCGCGAGCTTCGTCGTCGGCACAATCGACCAGGGGCTCTTCATGGCCCTCAAGGCGAAACACCTTGCCTTGCGACACCTCGCCCTCACCGGCAAGGTCGTCATCATCGACGAAGCCCACGCCGCCGACCAGTACATGCGGCACTATCTCCGCCGACTCCTCGCCTGGCTTGGCGCCTACCGAACCCCCGTCATCCTCATGTCGGCCACCCTCCCCCCCGGGCAACGGGATGACTACGTCAGGGCCTACGCCCAGGGGCGCGGAGACCGCACGCCACAACCCACCGATCGCCGCGACACCTACCCCCGGATCACCTGTCACCCGAGCCCATCCGAGCTCCCCGTGGCGCCCGACGCCCGTGCAACCCAGGTCTCCGTGCAGCGCCTCGCCGACGACCCGCACGTCGTCCGAGCACTGTTCAAGGATCTGCTGGCCGACGGAGGCTGCGCCGGCGTCCTATGCAACACGGTGGCCCGGGCCCAGGAGATGTACCGCGTCCTCCGCGGCGCGTACGGCGACCAGGTCGAACTGGCGCACAGCCGCTTCCTGGCGCCCGACCGGGCGCAACACGAGGCGTCACTTGTGGAGCGTTTGGGCCGAGATGGAAACCGACCGGACAGCCTGATCGTGGTCGGCACCCAGGTCCTCGAGCAATCGCTGGACATCGACTTCGACGTGCTCGTCACCGACCTCGCGCCAGCCGACCTCGTGCTGCAACGCATTGGACGCCTGCATCGTCACGATCGCGAGCGCCCAGTGCTGCTGGCGGAGCCCGTCGTACACCTCCGCGGAGTGGCTGACTGGGACGCCCCCGTGCCCTTGTCGGTGCCCGGCAGCCGCGCGATCTACGGGCAGGCGGCCATGCTGCGGGCTGCCGCCGTCCTGAAGGGGCGCTCCAGCATCACACTCCCGGCGGAGATCCCCACGCTCGTCCGCCTTGCCTACGACCCCCAACTGACGCCGCCGGCCGGTTGGGACGCCGACTGGGCTTCGGCCGAGCAACGGGCCGCCGCCGATGCCGCCACCAAGGCGGCCAAGGCCGAGGCCTACCTGCTCGAGAGCCCCGGCCAGCGGAGCACGCTCGTCGGCTGGATCGACGTGGCGGCACCCGACCCCGACAGCAGTGAGCAACAGGGACGCTCGCAGGTACGCGACTCCGACGACGGCCTCGAGGTCATCGGGCTGTTCGTTGACGGTGATTCAACCCTTCGCCTTCCTTCCACACTCAAGAAGCATGCCGGAGCACAGGTGCCGACGATCCTCGCCAAAGGCGTGAAGTCCGACGAGTCGATCGCCCGTGCGATGGCTGGTTGCACCCTTCCGCTGCCGCTCACGATGTGCAACCAGGGTGACCTGAACGACGTCATCAAGGCGCTGGAAAGCAGCGTCGACTACTCCGGCTGGCAGCAGTCGCCGTGGCTGAAGGGCCAGTTGGCGATTCCGTTCGACTCACAGGGCAACGCGCGCGTCGCCCGCTTCAGCCTCCACTACGACACACACGAAGGCCTCACGGTCACGACAGAGGAGAACGCATGACCGCACCACCCACCACCACCTTCAACCTCGTCGACGAGCCCTGGATCCGCGTCCGCACCACGTCGGGACGGGTGGAAGATCGGTCGTTGAGGTCAGTCCTTGACGACGCGGCGTCCATCCGTGCCCTCGCCGGCGAGATCCCCACCCAGGACGCCGCTATCCTCCGCGTCCTGCTGGCGGTCCTGCTCGGCAGCGTTCGAAGCGATGACGGGCTCTCCGAAGACGAGGCGCTGGACCTTTGGCTCGACTGGTGGCACGCCGGGAGGTTCCCGGACGCCGTGGGCGCCTACCTGGACGCGGTACGTCCCCGCTTCGACCTGGTGGACGCCGACGCTCCCTTCTTCCAGGTGGCAGGGCTGACGACGGCGAGCGGGCGGGCGTCCGGCCTCGGGAAGCTCATCGCCGAAGTTCCCGACGGCGCACCCTACTTCACCACTCGAACCGGCCCCGAGGTCGAGTCGCTCTCGCTGGCCGAAGCGGCGCGCTGGTTGGTGCACTGCCAGGCGTTCGACCCGTCCGGGATCAAGACCGGCGCCGTCGGCGATGACCGGGTGAGGGGAGGCAAGGGCTATCCGTTCGGCTACCCGGCCTGGGCCGGCAACCTCGGCCTGGTCATCGCCGAGGGGGCATCCCTCTTCGCGACGCTGCTCTACAACCTGCCCCTGACCCGCTCGGGACCGCATGACCTCCCCCAGTGGGAACGTCGCCCAGTGGGCCCTGGCGTGGACGTCACGCACCCCGCGCCGCAAGGCCCTGCGGACATGTTCACCTGGCCGTCTCGACGGCTCCGGCTGATGCTGTCGGGCGATCGGGTGGTCGATGTCCAGATCTCCAACGGCGACAAGCTCGGCCCCCAGGACAAGCACCCGTTCGAGCCCATGTCGGCCTGGCGCTACAGCAAGAACCAGTCGTCCAAGACCGAGCAAGTGTTGATGCCCGTCATGCACTCACCGAGCCGCCGGGTCTGGCAAGGGCTGGGCGCGCTGCTTGTCCCGGGCGCGACCGAGACGCCCGCCCTGAAGGCGCAGACGGTCGAATGGCTGGCGACCCTGAGGCGTCATCGGCTCCTGGAGGCCGGCCGCATTGTCGACCTGCGAATCGTGGGCTTCGAATACGGCACCCAGAACTCCACCATCGACGGCGCCATCGACGATCGGCTAGCCGCGCCCGTCGCAGCCCTGACGGATCGGGTCCTGGCCGCGGCGGCGGTGGACGCCGCCGAGCGCGCCACACGCGGCGTAGTCGCCCTGGCGAACCTTGCAAGCAACCTCGACCGCGCGGCGGGCGGCGAGGGCGAGGCCCCCCGGGAGGCGACGTTTCAGCGGGGCTATGCGCTGCTGGACGCCCCCTACCGTCGCTGGATCCGTTCGCTGGACGACCCGGCCCTGGCAGAGACCAAGCTTGAGGAGTGGTCCGGCGAGGCGTCCGACATCTTGCGACGGGCGGGCGACGCCCTGGTCCTAGTCGCTGGTCCGGCGGCATGGACGGGCCGTGAAGTGAGCCGGCTCGGAAGCGAGTCGCCCACCCTCCTGGACGCCGGGCTGGCCGGCATCTGGTTCCACGCGGCACTGAACAAAGCACTTCCACGACCCACCAACAACCCTGAGGAGACAACGAAATGACGGAGCAACGCCCCCCGACCCGAGCTGACGCGTTACGTGACGCGGTTCGCCAGCGCGTGGAAGGGCTCCAGGCGGCTTACCTGCAGGACGACTCCGCCGCGACGGCGACGCTGGCCCGCCTACGGCGCTGCGATCCGGCCGAGCCGGGCAGCGAGCCCAGCGTTTGGGCCATCACCCTCGGCGGCCTGCCCGAACAGTTGACGGATTTCCGCGCGGAGGGGCCGACTGCGTCCGAACGGGCCGCTCACGCGGCCGTCGTGCTGTACGCGCTGCACCAGCAGGGCCACCGAGGGGACGACATTCACCGTCGCGGGGTGCGGCTCGGCTCCGCGGTGGGCCAACTCGCCCGCGCCCGCGCACAGGGCGAGGACCTCGATCGCTCGGTCGTGCAACGCTTCCATCAGGTGGCACTCGCGAACGAGTTCGCGTCCCGGCTGCAGTTCCTCCGCGGCTTGATCGTGCTCATGCGGTCGGAGAAGGGCATCGCCCTCGACTACGGACTGCTGGCGGCCGACCTCGGACGCCTCGCCGACCCGCGCGCCGATCACGCTGGCGTGCTCACGCGTTGGGCGCGCGACCTCCACTTCAAGCCCGCACCCACCACAACCAACACCACCGAGGAGACGAAATGACCCTGCACATCGACTACCACATCATCCAGTCGGTCCCGCCGAGCAACCTGAACCGCGACGACACCGGAAGCCCCAAGACCGCCGTGTATGGAGGCGTCCGACGGGCCCGCGTCAGCAGCCAGGCATGGAAGCGCGCCACCCGTCGCGACTTCGACGGCCACCTCGACAAGGCCGACCTCGGCGTCCGGACGCTGCGGGCCGTGGAACTGCTCGTCGACCGGATGCAACGGCTCTCGCCGGGGTTCGACACCGCCAACGCCCAGACGCTGGCGGCCCAGACGCTCAAGGCGCTCGGGTTGTCGGTCAAGGCGAAGCGGAAGGCACAGGACGGCGACTCCCCCATGACGGAGTACCTAGTCTTCTTCAGCAACCAGCAGCTCGACCGCCTCGCCGCCCTGACACTGAAGTCCGGCGACAGGGGCCCGGACGCGCGCAGCGCCAAGGCCGCGTTCGACGCGGCGCACAGCATCGATGTGGCGCTCTTCGGCCGCATGGTGGCGAACGACGCCCAGATGAACGTGGACGCCGCCTGCCAGGTCGCGCACGCCATCAGCACGCACGCCGTGGCGAACGAGTTCGACTATTACACGGCGGTCGACGACGAGGCGCCGAACGACGAGACCGGAGCCGGGATGATCGGCACGATCGAGTTCAACTCCTCGACGCTCTACCGCTACGCCACCGTCAACGTGGACTGCCTGCGCGAGAACCTGGGCGACGATGCCGCCACGGTCCGCGCCGTCGACGCCTTCACCCGCTCGTTCGTGACCAGCATGCCCACCGGTAAGCAGAACACGTTCGCCAACGGCACCCTCCCTGACGCCGTCGTCGTGATGGTACGCGAGGGCCGTCCGGTGAACCTCGTCGGAGCGTTCGAAGACCCGATCAAGGGCGACGGCGGCTTCGTCACGGCCTCCTGCGACGCCCTCGCCTCGCACGCCATCGAGGTCGCCGAGGCATTCGGCGAGGCGCCTGCCAAGACGTGGGTGAGCCGCGTCGGAGCGCGAACCGCCGCGCTGGACGCGCTCGGGGAGCAGGTCAGCTTCGACGCACTCGTCCGCGAGGTCGGGGCTGCCGCGGAGGCGTGCTTGATGGGGCGACGATGACCGTCCTTCTCCTACGGTTGGCCGGCCCTTTGCAGGCATGGGGCGACTCCAGCCGGTTCACGCGGCGCGACACTCGGATGATCCCGACGAAGAGCGGCGTCCTGGGGTTGTTGGCGGCGGCCGAGGGCCGTCGCCGCATCGACCCCATCGAGGACCTCGCCGGACTGCGGTTCGGCGTCCGCGTGGAACAACCCGGCCAACTCCAGCGCGACTTTCAGGTGGCCGTCAACACCGACACCGGCCAATCCATGCCCCTTTCGTACCGGTACTACCTGGCGGACGCGGTGTTCCTGGCCGGGGTCGAAGGTGACAGGACCCTGCTGGAGGCATTGGCCGCTGCCGTCGAGGATCCGCGTTTCCCGCTCTATCTCGGACGGCGCTCCTGTCCCACCTCGGGTCAAGTACTCGTCGATGTCGTCGAGGGAAACCTGGAAACGGCACTGTCAACCCAGGTGTGGCTGGCGTCCCGGTGGTACCGACGGCGGCAGCCTCAGATCGTTGATCTGGAGCTCTACGTAGACGCTCAGCCGAGTGACCCAGACCCGCAAGAGACTAGGCGCGACGTACCGATCAGCTATGACCCGGTCCGGCGCGAGTACGGCTGGCGAGAGGTGGCGCATCGTCCACCCGTGCGGGTGGAGAACGACCTGGGGTGGAGTCCCAGCCCCTCCGAGGTCGACTGGGTCGCGGCGGTAGAGGAGGCCTGATGTTCCTGACACAGATGCCGCTGAACCCACAGCGTCGCACAACCCGTGAACTCGTCTCCTCGCCTCAACGCATGCATGCGGCGGTGCTTTCCGGGTTCCTACCGGGTACTGCGGAACGGGAGCGCGTCTTGTGGCGCCTCGACGAGTCGGACCGCCACACGCTCAACCTGTTCATCGTCAGCGCGACCGAACCCTCTCTCGAGGCCATGGTCGAGCAGGCCGGCTGGCAGACCCAACCGGTCTGGCGATCAGCCGATTACCGTCGGTTCCTGGAGCGCCTCGAAGGAGGCCAGCGCTGGGTGTTCCGGCTGCGAGCGAACCCTGTCATCAGCGTTCGGCCCGCGAACGGCGGGCGGGGCCAGCGGGTGCCGCTCGCCCGGGTCACGGAGCAGGAGGCCTGGCTCCTCGAACGGGCGCCCCGGCTCGGCTTCACCGTGGTGGAAGGCGACCAGGGGCGTCCCAATCTTCAGGTGAGCGATCGCCGACGCGATGCGTTCCGGCGCGGCTGGGGCCCGGACGCCCGAACCGTCACCCTGGCCACCGCACGTTTCGACGGCGTGCTGGAGGTGAGTGACCCGTCCGCCTTGCGTTCGACATTGGTGCAGGGCGTCGGGTCGGCGAAAGGGTACGGGTGTGGGCTCATGACGTTGGCTCGCATCCCGTGAAACCCATCCCCGGGACGCCGCCGGCCACCGTCGGACAACTCTCCCGAGTCCGGGACCGAATCGCGTTCCTCTACTTGGAGCACGCCATCGTGCACCGAGACGGGAACGCGATCACGGTCTCGAACGAGCGGGGAGTCATCCACGTGCCGGCCGCGACGATCGCATCCGTGATGCTCGGCCCCGGAACGAGCATCAGCCATCAGGCAATGCTGCTCCTAGCCGATTCAGGGGCGTGCAGCGTGTGGATCGGGGAGCAAGCCGTCCGCTACTACGCCCACGGCCGGCCCCTCGCCCGGACCAGCCGCCTGCTCGAACAGCAGGCGTCCCTCGTCTCGAATCAATCGAGCCGTTTGCGGGTCGCGCGAGCCATGTATGCGATGAGGTTCCCCGGCGAGGATGTGTCGTTCCTGACGATGCAGCAGTTGCGCGGACGCGAAGGAGCCCGCGTTCGGCGGCTGTACCGCGAACATGCCCAGGACTTCGGCGTGGAGTGGAAGTCGAGGAGTTACCGGCCCGACGATTTCGAGGCAGGCGACGACCTGAACATGGCGCTGAGTGCGGCAACGACCTGCCTTTACGGGCTAACCCACGCTGTCATCGTGGCGCTCGGCTGCTCCCCAGGGCTGGGGTTCGTCCACACCGGACACGACCGGTCGTTCGTCTTCGACGTCGCCGACCTCTACAAGATGGAGATCGCGGTGCCCGTGGCATTCGGCGTCATCGCCCGTGGGACCGATGACCTCGGCGGCGACGTCAGACGGGCCATGCGCGACGCGTTCTACGAGTCGCGCTTGCTCGCACGATGCACTCAAGACGTTCATCGCCTCTTGGGCTCTGATGGAGAGACCGACAGTGACTTCGAGTGCGACGTCGTCGAACTGTGGGACTCCCGCGGCCGTGTCGCGGCCGGGCAGAGCTTCGACGATCAGGAACTGCCGTGGTAGTCGTCGTGCTCACTGCCTGCCCGGTAGGGCTCCGAGGGCACCTCACTCGATGGCTCCTAGAGATCAGCCCGGGAGTGTTCTGCGGACGGGTCTCAGCCCGCGTGCGGGAGGAACTGTGGGAGCGCGTCCTGGATATGGCCAAGGACGGTCGCGCCCTCATGGTCTTCAGCCGAAAGGGCGACCAGGGCCTCGACTTCCGTGCTCATCGGCATGATTGGGAACCAGTGGACTTGGATGGCGTCACCCTCATGCGCCGCCCGATCTCGAGCGAGTCCACGGCTCAAACTATGAGAGCTGGCTGGAGCAAGGCCAGCCAGCGGCGTTGGACCAAGAAGTGATGTAGCTTCAGACTCAGGCGTTGCATTTGGCCTTGCCAATCAGCGCCGTCCCCGCCCACGCGGGGGTGAGCCCTGGACGTGATCGAGCGCTACCTCGACCTCCGCGCCGTCCCCGCCCACGCGGGGGTGAGCCCTCGAACCGCGCCCACCACTGGCCGTCGGACGCGCCGTCCCCGCCCACGCGGGGGTGAGCCCTCGACGCGCGCCGAGAACGACGCCCGGAACGAGCCGTCCCCGCCCACGCGGGGGTGAGCCCCGGGTGCCGCAGGAGTGAGCCTCGACGACCTGGCCGTCCCCGCCCACGCGGGGGTGAGCCCACCTGCGGGGTGATCGTCTCGTCGGAGTCGATGCCGTCCCCGCCCACGCGGGGGTGAGCCCATCTGGTGAAGGGGGTCGGCGTGGTTTCCGATGCCGTCCCCGCCCACGCGGGGGTGAGCCCAGCCGCGAGGAAGACCTGGCCCGGCTGGTCACGCCGTCCCCGCCCACGCGGGGGTGAGCCCAGACCTCGGCACGTGGACGGATCGCACCTACTGCCGTCCCCGCCCACGCGGGGGTGAGCCCCGCCAGTGCAGGACGAGCGTGTCGAGCACGATGCCGTCCCCGCCCACGCGGGGGTGAGCCCGACGGCAGGTAACTCCGTCATGCTCATCATCAGCCGTCCCCGCCCACGCGGGGGTGAGCCCGTCGCCATCTCACCCGCAGTCGTAGTCCAGATGCCGTCCCCGCCCACGCGGGGGTGAGCCCGTGGTGACGGACAGCGCCGGGGTGGATGAGTTGCCGTCCCCGCCCACGCGGGGGTGAGCCCACCTCGAAGTAGTCACCCCCATGCAGAACTACGCCGTCCCCGCCCACGCGGGGGTGAGCCCGGCTATCACCTCACGCAGGCGACCAGCGACCAGCCGTCCCCGCCCACGCGGGGGTGAGCCCGGCGGTGAGTCGGCCCATGACAAGCTGACGAAGCCGTCCCCGCCCACGCGGGGGTGAGCCCGAGATCGTGCCCGAGCTCGCGGTGACCGTCGGGGCCGTCCCCGCCCACGCGGGGGTGAGCCCCGGGTGCCCGTCGACCCGGCTGCCTTCGGCGAAGCCGTCCCCGCCCACGCGGGGGTGAGCCCTGCGTCTACCGCGGGACCGTCGCCGTCACGCGGCCGTCCCCGCCCACGCGGGGGTGAGCCCCCGTACCGAACAGCTGCGCAGGATCAGCCGCGGCCGTCCCCGCCCACGCGGGGGTGAGCCCCAGTCGCGGGCCCGATCTGGGTCCTCGCCGCGGCCGTCCCCGCCCACGCGGGGGTGAGCCCCACAACCGGCCGTTGCGAAGCTCGACCGATGCGCCGTCCCCGCCCACGCGGGGGTGAGCCCACGGGCGGCGCGTCCGCCTGGCACTACTTCGGGCCGTCCCCGCCCACGCGGGGGTGAGCCCCAGATCCGGCCGTTGCGAAGCTCGACCGATGCGCCGTCCCCGCCCACGCGGGGGTGAGCCCGTCTGGCACTTCCCCGAGGACGGCACCCCGACGCCGTCCCCGCCCACGCGGGGGTGAGCCCCGATGCTTCGAGTGCGGCGACGACTACCCCTGGCCGTCCCCGCCCACGCGGGGGTGAGCCCCCGGAGGTCATCGACGGGTTCTCCGCGGCGCTGCCGTCCCCGCCCACGCGGGGGTGAGCCCTACTTGGTCCCGGTCGGCGGACTGACCATCAAGCCGTCCCCGCCCACGCGGGGGTGAGCCCGCGTCGACGTGGCCGAGCACGATCAGGCGACCGCCGTCCCCGCCCACGCGGGGGTGAGCCCCTGCCGTGCTGTGGCCGGTGCGCGATCCTGGCGCCGTCCCCGCCCACGCGGGGGTGAGCCCCTGTTGCCCGCCCTGCTGGACGCCGCCGCGGAGCCGTCCCCGCCCACGCGGGGGTGAGCCCCAGCACGACTTCGGGATGCGGAACGTGAGGGAGCCGTCCCCGCCCACGCGGGGGTGAGCCCGTGCGCGCGACGGCCCCCTCGGGCGGCAAGCTGCCGTCCCCGCCCACGCGGGGGTGAGCCCGGGTTCGGGCCGATGGGACCGTGTGGGAGCAAGCCGTCCCCGCCCACGCGGGGGTGAGCCCCTGGGCGACGTCACCGCCGTCGACTGGGCGTCGCCGTCCCCGCCCACGCGGGGGTGAGCCCGCACTCCGCAGGCGAGGGAAACGGCTACGCCAGCCGTCCCCGCCCACGCGGGGGTGAGCCCTCGGCGAAGTAGATGTTGACGGGGCGTCCCTTGCCGTCCCCGCCCACGCGGGGGTGAGCCCTCGGCGAGGCGGTCCCGGTCGAGGCCGCGCACGCCGTCCCCGCCCACGCGGGGGTGAGCCCCTCCCTCATCACGCCACCACCATCCAGGCGTTGCCGTCCCCGCCCACGCGGGGGTGAGCCCGCCAGGCCATGCCCGACCGGCGCACGCCGAGCGCCGTCCCCGCCCACGCGGGGGTGAGCCCCCGGCCGGCGGTCCGTCCGAGTCCGGGTCGTTGCCGTCCCCGCCCACGCGGGGGTGAGCCCCCGGCCAGCCGAGACCGCCGCCGCCTCTGCCGGCTGTCCCCGCCCACGCGGGGGTGAGCCCTCCAGGCGTGCGAGGCCGACCGCGACTTCGACGCCGTCCCCGCCCACGCGGGGGTGAGCCCTACTGCCGCCATCGTCCCGCTGGGGCGACTACGCCGTCCCCGCCCACGCGGGGGTGAGCCCTCATGAGCGCCGACTGGACGACCTGCCGCGTGGCCGTCCCCGCCCACGCGGGGGTGAGCCCCGCTGCCGTCCGGCCTGATCGTGCTCGACACGGCCGTCCCCGCCCACGCGGGGGTGAGCCCTGCGCAGGATCAGCCGCGCTTTCCCCCAGGGAGCCGTCCCCGCCCACGCGGGGGTGAGCCCTCACCGTGGCAATACCACCATGCCCAACACACGCCGTCCCCGCCCACGCGGGGGTGAGCCCTCGACAGCCGCCGCGGGGTTCTTGCGCATGAAGCCGTCCCCGCCCACGCGGGGGTGAGCCCACGGGCGACGAGCCTGCCGCATCCGAGACCGTGCCGTCCCCGCCCACGCGGGGGTGAGCCCGCGCTGCTGACCCGAGTGGGCGCCGGCCCGCGGCCGTCCCCGCCCACGCGGGGGTGAGCCCACGCACGAACTGGGTTGCGCCGTCGAGGTGCCGCCGTCCCCGCCCACGCGGGGGTGAGCCCCTCCTGTCTCGATCAGGTGGTGCGGAAGTCCCGCCGTCCCCGCCCACGCGGGGGTGAGCCCAGCGACGCCCCGATGACCCCGTCCACCTGGAGGCCGTCCCCGCCCACGCGGGGGTGAGCCCAGCGGGTCGACCCCCCAGCGTGCCAGCGCCTCGCCGTCCCCGCCCACGCGGGGGTGAGCCCCTCGGGGCGGACCCGCAGCGAGACGAGGGTGCGCCGTCCCCACCCACGCGGGGGTGAGCCCTCGGGCTGGACGTGCCGCCGCTGCGGCGGGCGGCCGTCCCCGCCCACGCGGGGGTGAGCCCGGCGTCGGCGCGGCCACCATCGACGCCCTGTGGCCGTCCCCGCCCACGCGGGGGTGAGCCCTCCGACCCGATCCCGGCGAACGGCGTCAGGACGCCGTCCCCGCCCACGCGGGGGTGAGCCCTCGCTGTCGATGACGGCGCGGGCCAGCGTCCGGAAGTCCCCGCCCACGCGGGGGTGAGCCCGCCTTCGGGGAGGTCACCGCGTTCGACCGCGCGCCGTCCCCGCCCACGCGGGGGTGAGCCCCCTGGGGGTCCGGTGGGCACTCCTCGGTTTCCGGCCGTCCCCGCCCACGCGGGGGTGAGCCCTGCCGCAGCACCTGCTTGCCGGCGATGACGAGGCCGTCCCCGCCCACGCGGGGGTGAGCCGGTCGCCCAGCACATCGCCACTTGCCTTGGGTTGCCGTCCCCGCCCACGCGGGGGTGAGCCCTTCGGCGTCGTGCGGCTCGTCCGGGACGGCGGGCCGTCCCCGCCCACGCGGGGGTGAGCCCACTCCGGCCTTGGTGCCCGTGGGGCGTCCGGCGCCGTCCCCGCCCATGCGGGGGTGAGCCCACTCCGGCCTTGGTGCCCGTGGGGCGTCCGGTGCCGTCCCCGCCCATGCGGGGGTGAGCCCCGCACGCGGAAGCGACATTGCACCACGGGATGGCCGTCCCCGCCCACGCGGGGGTGAGCCCCCTTTCGATGCCAGGCAGCCGAACGAGCGCAAGCCGTCCCCGCCCACGCGGGGGTGAGCCGAGCATCGGCGGCTCGTCGATGCCGTCCGCGTCGCCGTCCCAGCCCACGCGGGGGTGAGCCCGCGCTGGCCGCCCAGCACTTCGACCCGAAGGGAAGTCGCCGTCCCCGCCCACGCGGGGGTGAGCCCGCGCATCCCTTGACGGGTGCCCGCCGGCGAGGGCCGTCCCCGCCCACGCGGGGGTGAGCCCCGTTCGGACCATCGACAATGCCGGCCTGGGTGCCGTCCCCGCCCACGCGGGGGTGAGCCCCCTCGCCACGATCGCCGACAGCGAAAACCGGCGCCGTCCCCGCCCACGCGGGGGTGAGCCCAGCCCATCGGCGTGACCCCCAGCGACCGCTGGCCGTCCCCGCCCACGCGGGGGTGAGCCCCCTTGACGGGGGCGCGTGTGCGCTGATCGTGGGCCGTCCCCGCCCACGCGGGGGTGAGCCCGGGGTCCACACCTGCACCCGGCACGCACCCGGGCCGTCCCCGCCCACGCGGGGGTGAGCCCTCGGTTTGCATCCGGCGCAGCGCACCCTCGGCGCCGTCCCCGCCCACGCGGGGGTGAGCCCCGAACAGCGGTTCGTCAGCCGCCCGCGCGGGGGTGAGCCCTCGGTTTGCATCCGGCGCTGCGCACCCTCGGCGCCGTCCCCGCCCACGCGGGGGTGAGCCCCGAACAGCGGTTCGTCAGCCGCCCGCGCGGGGGTGAGCCCTACCTCGACCACGCCGACGCCCGCCTGCGCCGGCCGTCGGCCGGTACGCCGTCCCCACCCACGCGGGGGTGAGCCCTGCTGCCGTCGCTGACGCCCTCTCCGTCGACGCCGTCCTCACGGGGTCGCACCAAGGCCCAAGGAGGCCTCATGTACTCGCTGTTGCCGTTTCGGCTGCGTCGCCGGCTCAACGCCCTCCAGCTGATGCACACCTACCTGTCCTGCGACTGCGCCGTCTGCGACGCCTCCGCCAGCACCACTACCGCAGCTGCTGCGACTGCCGCTCCTGCCGGCGCTACGCCCGCCGCCACGGGCACTGCCGGTTCTGCGCCCTCATCGGGGCGTCCCGCCACTGAACGCTCACAGCGGGGTGCCGGGTGGCGGCGCGTCGGCGGTGCCTGTCGCCCCGGGCCACAGGGCGACCAGCATCAGTCCGCTGGGCCGGTTGATGACGGCGGCGCAGCCGCTGGCGGGCACGTTGGAGAAGGTGCGCTCGATGGCGCCGAGCAGCAGGTCAAGGTGGTCGTTGAGGACGAACTCGCGGGCGGCGGCGGCCGCGGCGGCCACGAGACCGGCGCTGCTGGTTTCGACGGTGCTGACGACGTTCTGGTTCAGGCACCGAGGGTGGGAGGGGTCGAGTTTCAGGATGGTGAGGTGGACGACGTCGGCGCCGTCGGGGTGGGTCATGTCGCCTCCGGTTGATCTGGTTCGTTGGCCTGCCGGCCCGGTCACCGGGCACCGTCCCCCAAGCCGCCAGGGTACTGCGACGCCGGCCGTGCTCCCCTGGGTGACGCCGCCGCTGGGACGCTCGGATTGAGGGCCGCGACGCGGGGAGGAAGCCCGCGGGGCCCGGCCGCCTTCGTCCGCTGCCGGATCAGTGAACCCGACACCCTGGGAGCGGCACACCCCTCCGTCGCAGGGTGCGCTGGGGGTGGCGGGCCGGGTCGGACGGTCACTCTTGGCGGTCGCCGGGTGGGGTGAGGGTTTCGCCGGTGGTCGGGTCGATCAGGTCGCCGTCGTCGGTGACGAGAACCAGGGCGGGCCAGCCCAAATCCGGGTCGGGGTCGGGGTCGGCGGTGGCGGGTCGGTTGAGGTCGTGTTCGAACAGGGTGCGGCGCTGAGCCACGGCCCGGTCGCTGGTGGAGCGAACGTACCGGCCGGCGGCCGGCCAGGGCTGGTGGACACCGTCTTCGCAGCATTGCCGCAGCCGGTGCCGCAGCCGGTCGATGAACCCGGGCAGCACGAACCGGTGCCAGTTCTCCAGCAGGTCGGACTCGGTGGCCAGGCTGCAGCGGCGGCGTTGGTCGGCGAGCACGGCCAGTTCGTGGACCAGGTGCGGGTGGTGGGGCCAGCAGTCGGGGATGGTGGGGGCCCCGTTGGGGTCCCACACGTACTCGCTGTTGACCCAGTCGACGACCGCGTCCAGCCACAGCCACAGCTGCCAGCGCAGGCTGCGGTCGGTGCAGGTCGGCGGATCCCAGGGCCGGGGCAGCAGGGTCGGGTCGCCCAGCCGCTGCTGCTCGGCGAGCAGTTCTGGTTGGTCGGCGAGTTGGTGGGCGTCCAGCCGGGCGACCCACAGGTGGTGGTAGGCGCGCTGCACGGCCGGGCCAGGGGTGGGAAACTCGGCCACCAGCGGCCGCGGCACCGGGGTGGGGTGGACCGGGTCACCAGTCATGGCGGGTCTCCTGCGGGGTCGTCGGTGTCACCGGGCTCCGCGGGACAGAGCCGGGCCCGCCACGGGGGTGGGCGAGTTGGTGCCGGAGGCGGCGTTGGGCCTGGAGGAGGCGTTCCCCGTCACGGCCCTCGATGCAGCGGCGCAGGGCGGCGATGATCGGTTTTGCGTTCTCAGCGATCACCAGGGCCTGTTTCTCGGGGAGTTGCCGGATCTCCTCGGGACGCAGGATCGGGATCTCCTCGGAGTGGACGCTGCGGCCCCCACCGGACCGGCCGCCGAGCTGCCAGTTCGACCGGGCGATCCGGGTCCGGCCGACCAGGTCGGAGATCTCCTGGTTGAAGGCGACGTCCTTGGAGCCACCGAACCAGACCAGCACGTTGGTCAGGCCGACCAGGGCGCGGGCCTCTTGTTCGCCGAAGATGGCCACCAACTGCCGGAACGTTTGGGCGGCGTAGATGAACGACAACCCCAGGGCACGTTCGTTGGCCATCCGGGTCCGCAGGGTCGGTAACGGTGCGGTCGACGGGAGTTCGTCCAGGCAGGCCAGCAGCGGTGGACACAACCGGCCCCATGGGCTGCGGTTGGCTTCGGCCAGGGCGGTGTCGAGGACGTGTTCGGCGACCGCGGTCATCAACGGCGACGCCGACGCGTACGGGTCCTCCCGGCCCAACAGGTAGAAGGTGCCCCGGGAGCGGATCACCTCGGCGATGTCGGTGGCCGGCCGGCGCACGTCGGGGACACAGCGGCGGCGGATGTCGTCTTGGAAGAACAGGCTCATCGCCTGCTGCACCGTGGTGACCGTGTTGGCCGAGGTCCGTTCATCCCCGCGGAGGGCGCCGGCGAGCAGCCCAGCCCACAACGGGTCCGAGCCGGGATGGCCCCGCAGGATCTCCTCCGGTTCGGGGGTGGCCAACGGCCGGGCCACCCACCCCAACACCGCGTCGAGGGTGCGTCCGGTCAGGGCCGCGGCATGGAAGTAGCCCATCAGCACCTTGGCGGCCTCGGCGGCGTAGAACCGGGCCGCCGAGTCGCCGGTGTCGTGGGTGGCGCCCCGGATCGTGCCCGCGGTGAATGCTTTCGCGCGCCGTTCGGCGACCATCCGGTGTTGGCAGCCGGCGATCGGGTCCCACACCAACTCGGGCAGGCCCGGGGTGAGCCCGAACGGGTCCAGCACCACCCCGGGCCGGCCGCCGGTGGTGCGGTGCGGGAAGCTGAGCAACAGATCGTCGGGTTTGGTGAGGGTGACCAGCGCCGCCCCCGGGGCGGCCAGCAGCGCCGGGGTGAGCAGGTCCAGCGTCTTCCCGGAACCCTGGGGGCCGATCACCCCGGCGGTCCGGTCCCACGGACACCACAACCCGCCGCTGCGCGGCTCCTTCCCGACCCCGATCTTCCACCCCACCTGGGTCGGATCGAACCGGGCCGGACGCCGCTGGCGGCGCCGCCGTGAACTCGCGGCGAGGGTCTGGGGGGTTGGGGTGGTCATCGATGGGCTCCTTCGTGGCGGGGCGGGTACAGGTCGGGGCGGACGAGGTGGCGGACCCGCCGCAACCGGTCCGCGCCGAGCAGTCGGTGGGCCTCAGCGGTGGTGGCCATGCCGCGCATCGCTCCCCCACCCCAACGCCGCCAGCCATACAGCCCGCCGTACCCCACCGCGGTCAGGGCCAGCACCGTCAAGGCGACCATGGCGCTCCACAACAGGACCGGTGCAGCGACCGGCCCGGCGAGGGTCAGTCCGGCGCGGGCGTCGCCCTGCAACAACCCGGGGATGCTGGCGAACCACTGGTGCTGCGCGGGCCACACCCAGCCGGCCCCGGCGGTCCAGTTCGCCAACGACCGGGCCAGCTGCCAGGACCAGACCACCACCAGACCCGCCACGAGCGCCACGCCGGCCGGGATCTCCCAGGTCCACGGATACTGATCGGCGGTCCGCTCACGCTGCATGACCCGCCTCCCTTCCTCACCAGAGCTAACGCACCCGCAGATCCCTTTCCGGACACACCCGCCCGCGAACGGGCGTCTCGAAGGGGGGCTGAACTCGCGAGGGTCCGCCGGCACGATGCGATAGGGCCCCGTCGGCAACGTCGAAGGCGGTACGGCTGTCGGCAGCCCGCGGAGGTGGTTGGCAGAGAACCACAACGGACCGGGCCCTAGCGCCTCCGCCAGACTCCAACTTCACCCGTAGCCCACCGGCAACTGAACTGAAGGCGCCTCCTACATCCGGCTGAGGATCTCCTGCTGCTTCGCGGCGTACTGTTCCGAGGTGATGAGGCCTAGGTCGAGCATCGCCTTCAGTTGCCCGAGCGCGGCGACGGGATCCGCCGACGCAGTTGCCGTCGGAAGCGGTGCGACCGGTTGCTCCAAGCCAGACAGAGACCCTCCGATAGCGCCGACACCCATCGCGATGCCCAACATCCCGGCGCTGCCGTCGCCGTTGTTCGCTGCGGCCATGAGGGAGTCGGCGATCGTTGTCTGTGTGTAGGCGTTGCCCACAGCACCTCCGAGCAGGACTCCTCGGTTGTACTTGTCGAGGATCTCGCGCGAAGGTTCGTCGTACTCGATCGCGCTCACGGCAACGCCGACGACAACGAGGCCGAACCTTTCGAGCCATGAGCCGTTCGGGCCGCCTTCAGTGGTCAGCGCTGCTGCGAGTTCCGTGCCATGTGCCGCGATGGAAGCAATGTCCGTGGTGCGCGACAGAGACTGAAGTGCAGCCTGGAACGCCGCGATGAACTCCTGGGACAGTTGGGCATTCGCGGCGCTGTCGGACAGCGAGTATGACAGGACATTCGCCGGCGGGAAGTTCCGAAAGAACCGAATAGGATCAACGACTTGGACCGAGTACTGGCCGCGAGCTCTGAGACGCAGCACCGGGGCCTGGGTGGATCCCGGAGGTACCAGGGAGAAGTCTTTGTAGGGCAGGGGGCCGGGGGTCCCGAAGCCAAGCCCCCGGATCTCGCGCAGATTGACGTAGTAGGCGAGCTGTTGTTGGCTCGGTTGGCCGTGGAACTTGAACCGCTCCCACGACTGCTCGATGAGCGCTCTACGCGGCCCGGACCCCGTGAACAACGATGGCTGACCGTCGTTGCTGAACAAGAAGTAGCCAGGCTCGGTTGAGACGCTCACGATTCGGCCGCCATCGGTGATGATGGCTGCCGCGCCTTCAGGCACGGCGATGCGCGATCCGTCGGAGATGATGTTCGCCGAATTGTCCCAGTGCGAGCGCCGGCCCCGCTTGCTCCGCTGCAACACCCCTGGTGCGACCACCGTCTGCTCAGCGAAGACGGGGGCAGTGATGAACTCCGCCCATTGGTCCGCGAGCGTCCCACTGACAGCATCACGTGCCGCGCTGATCAGTCCCATCTACCCCTACCTCCATCGTCGATCCACGAGAATATGCCCCCCAGTTGGTCAGAGTCAGGCGGAGAAGCTCAGCCATGGTCCAAGACCAAGAGTTGACCGCAGAAGCTGCACGGCTTCGGGATGCCTACGATCACCTCGGTGTTACCACCGCATCCCGAACAAGTCGCGACCGCCTTGCGTGATTTCTTCGGAACGTACTTCTTGCTCACGACCTGTTCCGCCTTGTGGTCGATGTAGATGTCTCTGATCATTCCTGAGTCAATCATGGCTTGGACGTCTCGGTACACCTTGCGGCTGGTTGAATCGGTGATGCTCGCGATGCTCTGAATCGAAATGGAATCGACACCCTTGAGAATCGGGGCGTACTTCTTCAGGCTCCCTTGCATCGCGAAGAGCATGACGCCGGCGATGGCCAACACAGCCCCGGAAATGAGGAGTCCGATCGCGATGTACAGTTTCGGCAGTCTCTCAGTGAGCGGGATTTCACTGGCTTCCTGCCACCAAAGCCAGCCCGATGTCTTCATGGTCTCAGCAAACCACACTACAAAGAGAACGGCGTAGAGGGACAGGAAGGCCGCTAAGGCAAGCAGGGTCTTAGCGAATGGCTTTTGCTTCTGGACCGGGATTTGTGAGAGGACCCTCCGCATGTCGGCGCCTCACTACTTCTGCTCGCACGAAGTATCGAATCTGCTCGAATCAGTATAGGGGACGGGGGTCTCATGCGAGCCGACTCTGCAGGTCAGCCGTTGGCACTACTCCTCTGCAGCGAGCGGCTGGATTGCAGTTGCAGCACCCTTGATTCACCACCGTTCACCCCCGCGTGGCCTTCCTCGGACCTTCCGATCAAGTCGCCCGGCTTCACCTCGCTGACGTGGACCAGCCGGCAGCGACAGCGGCCTCTTCCCAACTGACGAGTTGTGCATCCGATCGCGCCGTCGGCGAGCCCGCGGGTCCGGCGGGCTTCGCCTGATGTGCTAGGGGGCTGGGGTGTCGGTGATGTTGCCGACGCGCCAGATTTCGTAGATGTTGTGGTCGGTGTAGCGGGTGTAGGTGTAGAAGCCGGCGCCTTTGCCGGCTTCTTCGAGGCTGGTGTGGGTGGTGGGGTTGTAGACGATCATCACGTGGCCGACGGTGTCGGGGCCGAGCCAGGTGTTGGTGAAGACGAGGTCGCCGGGTTGTTCGCTGCCGGGAGCCACCTTGAAGCCGTTGCCGGCGGCGACCCAGGCGCGTTGTTCGCGGGCGGTGCGGGGCAGGGTGATGCCGATGGAGCGGAAGGTGGCTTGGACGTAGCTGGAGCAGTCGTAGGCGTCGGGGCCTTCGGCGCCGAGTTGGTAGGGCAACCCGATGCGGGCGATGGCCCAGGTGAACATGTGTTGGATGCGTTCGGGGGTCATCGGCGGCAGGGTGGGGTCGCCGTTGCCGGCGCCGAGGCAGGTGGCTTGGCCGCCCCAGATGGTGCCGCCGCCGTAGGCGTGGGCGTAGTAGAGGACGTCGTTGGGGTAGAAGTCGCGCGGGTTGTAGACGTGCAGGGCTTGCAGGACGCCGGCGGGGCCGTCGGTGGCGCCGTTCTTGACCAGGTAGTAGGCGGCGGCGGTGATGGAGTCGGCGGGGTTGGTGAGGTCGGCGCGGCCGTCGCCGTCGCCGTCGCGGCCTTCGCTGGCCCAGGTGGTGGGCAGGAACTGCATGATCCCTTGGGCTGAGGTGGCGGTCCAGGTCATCACGTGGCCGTGTTGGGTCTCTTCCATGCCGATGCCGGCCAGCAGGGTCCAGGGCAGGTTCGTGGCGGCGGCGGCTTTCCGGTACCAGCCCTCGAGGTCGGCCGGGATGGGGATGGGCGGGTTGGTCAGCGACACGTAGCGGGGTTGCCCGGGTTCGGGCAGCGGGAACCCGACCCCACCCTCGCCCTCGCCCGTGGCGGCGGTGACGTCGGGGGCGGCGGGCACGTCGCCGGCGGTGCCGGTGGTGGGTGCGCCGGGGGTGCCGTCCCAGACGACGCCGTGGTCTTGGAGGGCCGCGACGGGGTCGGTGGGGGTGCCGTGGGCGTGGTACTCGAAGTGGAGGTGCGGCCCGGTGGAGCGGCCGGTGTTGCCCTCGACCCCGATGGGTTGGCCGCCGGTGACGTGTTGGCCGACGGTGACGCTCACCAAGGCGAGGTGCAGGTAGAGCGTTTGGATCCCGCCGCCGTGTTCGATGGTGACGTGCCGTCCGGCGGGGGTGTCGTCCACGGTGTCGGCAACCCGGACGATCCCGGCCGAGGCGGCCAGGATCGGAGCGCTGGTCGACGCCGTCGAGATCACATCGACTCCCTCGTGGAGTTGCTCGGCGCCGGTGAGCGGGTCGCTGCGGGGCCCGTAACCGGTCCTCAGCTGGTAGGGCTCGCCGATGGGGGCGGTCCAGTCGCCGGCGGTGGCCGGGGCGGGATGGTAGGTGCAGGCGGTGGCGTTGAGTTGCTGGTCGACGGCCGGGGTGCCGACCGCGGTGAGCACGACGGCGACGGCGAGGGGGGCGCCGGCGACAACGAGGACGACCGCGGTCAGCGCGGCCCACAGCTTGTTCATTCGGGAGGCTCCATCAAGCGTGGTCGAGGGCGGTGTTGGTGTAGGTGAGTTGCCGCTCCAGGGGGTGGAGCATGGTTTGCACTTTGTAGAGCCGGTCGCCGAGCATCCAGACGGCGCGGCCGCGGGCTTGGCGGCACCAGCCGGTGACCAGGTTCTGCCCGATGGCGCCGAGATCGAGGAGTTGGTTGAGTTCGTCGGCGACTTCGGCGTCTTGGCCGCACAGGATCTTGGTGTCGGCCAGGTGCAGCATGTCTTTGGCGATCGCCACCGCCTGGGAGTTGGCGTCCCCGACGCTGAGCCAGTCCGAGGGTTTGTGGGCGGCGGCGATCTGGATGTCGCCGTCTTTGCGGGACAGTCGTAGGTCGGCGTCGAAGGATTTGACGGCTTCGGGGCCGAGCCGCATCTGCCGCCAGACCTCGTCGCGGATGACCAGCCGCATGTCGCCGGGCTCGGCCAGTTCCCGCATGCCACGGCCCCAGGAGTTGACGCAGGTGAGCGCGATCCCGACGGCCTCATCGGACACCCGCGACAGGGACAGCGACGTGATGGGCGCTTTCCAGTCCAGAGCGATGTTGGTGGGGGCGTCGAACATGCCGGCCAGTTCGCCTTGGACGAGTTTGCCGAGGGAGTCGCGCAGCAGCCGGGTTTCGTCGAGGAACTGGCGGGCGTCGCGGAACCGGCAGCCGGCGACCAGGTCCGGGGCCGGGTCGGACAGGGCCCGCCACACGTGCGGGATGGTGGTCTCGACCAGGCGGGTGCGGCCGGTGGTGTGGCCGGTCAGGTCACGCAGCACCGTGAGGACGGCGACCTCGTCGGAGGGTCCGAAGGGGATGTGGTGTTGGCCGACGCGCTGGGAGCCGACCAGGCCGCGGAGCACGGTCAGCCACCGGTTGAACACGGTTTGGCAGCGTTGTTCGAGTTCGGTGGCGTCCAGGGTGTCCCAACCCTGGGCCAGCGGCCCGAAGGCGAGGGGGTTGATCCGGTGGGGGTGGCCGGGGCCGATCACGATGGGTTCTTGGCCGAGGAACCGGCACAGGTCTTCGTATTCGTCTTTGGGGTCGCCGAGGATCAGGGTGCGGTAGCCGAAGTCGGACATCCGTAGGGCGCAGGCTTTGATGGTGGCGGATTTGCCGGTGCCGGGTTTGCCCTGGACCAGCACGTTGGCGTTGGTGACCGGGATGGCGTCGTCCCGGACCCAGGCGTTCGGGTCGAAGTACATGCTTGACCCGGAGAAGTAGTCGATGCCCATCTGGGCGCCGGTCGGCGGTAGGGCGGGGGCGGCCACGAACGGCCACAGCACCGGCGCCTGATCCGACGTCATCCGCCAGGTCGACACCGGCACCCCGGCCGGTGACCAGCCCGCCCCCGGACGCCGCCAGCCGCGGGCCGGTTTCAGGTCGAACAGCCGCTTCTCCCGGGGCCGTTTGGCTTCGGGGGGGATCCGGGGCAGGTCGTGGTGGAAGTCGCCCAACAGGCCGGCCACGTCCCGGCCACGGCCGTGGCGGTTGGGGCGGGGCATGTCAGGCGTCCTTCGAGCGGGTGAGTGACACCCCGAGGGGGAGGCTGGAGGCGGCGAACGCGGCGTCTTGGACCAGGTCGAGCCGCATCGGCGCGAACCCGGCCTGCCGGATCGCGGCGTCGAGGCGGCGGCCGTACTCGGCGACCCGCACCGTCTTCGCGACGGTGACGGTGGCGATCGCGTAGGGGCGGATCATCGCGTTGCCGGAGGCCAGGTTGGTGTCCAGGGCGCGGGTGCGGGCGATCTGGCGGCGGCCGCGGGCGTCGGTGCGGACCCCGAGCCGTTCCTTGAGGCCTTCGCCGAGGTCGGCGCCCCATTGGGCTTTGTTGGCTTCGCGTTCGGCGCGGGTCTGCTCCACGACCGGGTAGGCGACCAGCAGGCTGCGGCGCTCCCCGGCCTGGGACGGCATCAGGATCGGGGCCAGCGCCCCCATCACCGCGCCCTTGTCGGGCAGTTTGATGGTTGCCGAGATCGAGTTCCAGGCGTCGTGGGAGTAGTGCCGTAGCGCCAGGTCGGCCCCGGACGGGCCGGCCATCGCCCACGGCACCTCGGCGTTCACCCCGGCGTCCTTCTCGGCGGCCAGCACCGCCGCGGTGATCCCATCGGCGTCGCCGGGGGCGAACCCGGTCCGCACTACCGCCGCCAACTCCGGCGACGTCAACCAGGCCACGTCGGTCATCTCGACGGCACCGCGCAGGTGGGCCTCCACCTCCCCCAGCACCAGGTACAGGGCCCGGCCGCGGCCCTCGATCCCGCCGCCGGTCTCCTTGGCCGCCTTGGCGAGCCGCTGCTCCGGAACCACGACCGTGACGAACGCCTCGGTCCGGACCGCCGCCCGGGTGAGCGACACAGCCAGGTCGTTGTTGATGGCCTGCACGGTGGCCGGGGCGCCGGGGCGGCGGTGGTCGGCCAGGTACTGGGCGCGGGCGGCGCCGTCCTCGGGGACGGTCCTCACCACGAACAGCACTTCGGTGATCAGTTGGGTGCGGGAGGCGGCCTCGAGCAGTTCGGCCAGGCCGCGGCCGAGGCGGTCGCGTTCGGTCGGGTCGGCGGTGGTGATCCCGGCGTGGGTGAGGCGGGCGGTGACCGCCCAGGTGCGGGCCGGGTGGTGCTGGATCAGCGCGATCCGGCGGTGCGACACCCCGGTCGGGGGGCCGTCGTGGATGGTGGTGCCGGCCAGGATCCCGGGCAGGTCGGGGGCGCCGAGGTCGTCGATGGCGCCGCGGCTGGCTTTGGACCGCCACGCCGTCCAGCCGGCCACGGTGCCGGCGGTGAACGCCAGGGTCGCGGTCAGCCAGCCGGTCGCCGACCGGCCGTGTACCGGCACCACCACCAGCACGATCACCAGCCCCCACGCGCCGGCCAGGGCGGCCGCCAGCGTCCACTGCTTGGCCGACAGCGCCCCCAGCAGGGGTGTCCCGGTGGCCACCACGGTGGCGGTCTGGGGCAGGGTCAACCCGAAGATCCACCCCACCCGGTCCTTGGCGTACTCGCTGAACACCGTCGCCATCACAGCTTCTCCTGTCTGCTTGTTGAACCCGCCCCCGTCGACGCCGTCACCGGCGGCGAGGTCAGGGGTGGCTGGCCGGGGTGTCCGGGCTGACCGGGGTCGGGGCCACCGCACCGTGGGGGCCGGACCAGCCCGGACCGGCCGCCGGCATCGGCAGGGCCGCCACCGGCACCGGCCCGCCGCCGACTCCCCCGCCGTCGGGGTCGTCGGGGCACGGGTCGCCGCCGGGGTCGCCGGCGTGTCCGGCGGCGCTGTTGGCGGGCTGGCCGCCGGGCTGGCCGGTGGTGGTGGTGGGGTGGGCGCCGGTTTGGGTGGGGTGCGGGCGGGGGCCGTGGCCGCCGGCGGTGTAGTCGGGGTAGTAGGAGTTGTGGCCGACCCCGGCCTGGTTGGTCTGGTCGGCGCCGATCGCGACCGCGGCCGTTCCGGCGCCCGTCACCGCCCCGATCCCGGTAGCCAGCCCGGACCCGACCGCCCCCAGGAACCCGCCGGCGCCGGCGTTGTTGCCACCGGGGTCGGTGGGGCGGGTCCGGGACCCGTCATAGGTCCGGCCGCCCGCCCCGCCGCCGCCGCCGGTGGTGTGGTTGATGCGGGCGGCTTGGGTGTCCTCGGCGTTGGCTTCGCCGGCGGAGCGGCCCTCGCCGGTGGTCGCCGACGCCGCCCCGGTGCCGGTGGCCCGGTTCCCGGCCAGCAGCCCTTGCAGGCCGCCGGAGGCGACCAGCCCGGCCCGCATCGCCGCCCCGGTGGCGGTGCCCGGGTCGACGAACGACAACAGCTTGAACAGTGCCAGCGGGGACACCACCGACGCGCAGATCAGCATCACCGCCGGGAACGCGGTCCCCACCGAGGTCTCGACGGTGGAGGCGCCGCCGACGGCGACCCCTTGGGCGAGCTGCACGCCGATGCCCATCACCAGCACCACCATCGGCGGGGTGAACGCGGCGGCGTGCAACCACCGGAACGTCTTCCAGAACCAGCCCCGGCCCAGCTCGCCGACCAGCCCGGCCGCCGCGATCGGGGAGGTGGCCACCAACACGATCAGCGCCGCCCCGCGGACGATCATGATGAAGAAGTGGCCGATGGCGGCCAGCAGCAGGAACAGCCCCATCATGCCGAGCAGGGTGGCCAGCACCGCGTCGGTGACGTCCTTGACGTCGAACGGGGTCCACGGCTGCCAGGTCGACCAGGTGGTGACATTCAACAGCGCTTCCATCAGCGCGGTGGTCAGCCCGCCGGCGGCCGCCACCAGCACCACCGCGTAGGTGACGATCGCCACCCACACGATCGCGAACTGGGCCACCCCGATCAGCAGCTGGGCCACCGATTTGCCGTCCCGGCGGACCGCCGCCACCCCCAGCTGCACCAGGGCCAGCACCAGGGTGAGGGCGCCCCCGATCCAGAACGTGGTGCGGTACAGGTCGGCGGCCGGCCCGGTCTCGGACAGGTCCGGGGTGAGGAAGGCGTCCATGAAGTTCATCACCAGCCGCAGCAGCCACAGCCCGCAGTTCCACATCGACAACATGATCGCCACCCAGCCCTGGGCGATCAGCTTGGCGGCCTCGCTGGCCAGGGTTCCGAACGGGTCGAACGGCAACATCGCGTCAGCTCCTCGCCAGCGGGTCAGGGGGTGGTGGTGAAGGTGCGCCAGCCGGCGGCGGCGGCGGCCTGGCTGCCCGGGGTGACCGGGGCGGGTTGCGCCGGCGGGGTGCCGGGGCCGATCTGCCAACGGCCCTCGGCCCACTGCAGCCGTTCGCAGTGGCCGAACCCGAGCCGGGCCTCGGTCTTGACGGTGGCCCGCACGTCCAGCAGCACACAGGCCACCACCCAGTCCGGGCCGTCGACGGCCTTGACCTGACCGGCGACCGGCCGGGCCGTCACCACCGCCGAGCCGTAGCCGGCCCGCGCCAACGTCGCGGTGAAGGAGTCCACGTGGCGGCTGATCAGCCAGGCATCCGCGTCGGGGCTGCCGGGCAGCGCCCACGCCCGGTAGGTAGCCCGGGCCAACGCCGGCTGCATCGCGGTGAGCACGAACTCATCGATCGCCGCCAACTGGGCCACCGCCCCCTCCGGGCTGTGCGGGTACCCGGCCGCCACCCCACCCGGGCCCCGCAACACCGTCGGCCACCCCGTCGGCAGCGTCGCCGCCCCCGACCCCGCCGGCAGACTCCCCGTCGGGTCGGTCGGCGGGGTCGGCATCGCCGCGGCGGCCGCCGCGTCCCGCACCGCCCCGACCGGCGGCAGCCCCTGGTCGACCCCGGTCCCGCCGGTGCTGCCGCTGCCACCGGTGCCGCCGGTGCTGCCGGCGGACGTTGTCGGGGGGGTGGTGCGGTCGGTGGGGGTGGGTTGGAGGGCGTGGTGGACGGCCAAGCCCAGGCCGGCCAGCCCCACCGCGGCGGCGGTGGCCAGTCCGCCGGCGAGCAGCCGGAGCCGGCCCAGCGACCAGGCCGGGTTCGGGTCCGCGGCGTTGCGGCGGCGGGGCTCGGGGCGTGGGCTCATGGCCGGGTCAGCCGATGCAACCCGAGCCGGTGATCGAGGTGACGATGGTGGGCGCCACCACGTACAACACGGCGGCGATCACGATCACCAGCAACCCGACCACCCCGGCCTTGGAGGCGTGCGGGGAGTGGAACACCCGTCCGGCCACGATGGAGGCCACCGCGACCGCGGTGCCCACGACGAACAGGATCAGCACCCCCCACACGATGTAGCCGCTGATCTGGTCGACCAGCACCTGGGCGCCGGGCGGCGCCACCGGGCAGATCGCCAACGGCACCAGGGCGGTGAAACGAGCGGACATGAGGGTTCCTTCCTCAGCGAGGGGTTCAGGGGTGGACAACGTCGACGAGTTCGGTCTCTGGTTCGGATTCGGATTCGGGTTCGGCGGCCAGGGCGGCGAGGGTGGTGCCGGCCGCCCGCAGCGGTGCGGGTAGGTCGGCCTCGGTGAGGCCAGCCACCCCCAGGCCGGCGTCCAGCGGGACACACACACACCGGTCGTCGGCGACGACGGCGCGGGTGTGCTCGCCCAGGGCGTAGACCAGCGCCTTGGGCCAGCGGCGCCGCGGCGGGCCGACCACCGCGACCGCCAGGATCGGCAGCGGGTCGAGGCGGGCCAGCACCGCCTCCAGGTGGCGCAGGCTGGGCAGGGTGGCCCGGGCCACCACCACGGTCGGGATGACGTTGAGCAGGCCAGCCAGCCAGCCGGTGCGGTAGGCGGTGTCCACCTCGCCGGCGTCGATCACGGTGAGGGCGGCGGCCGAGTCGGTGGGCAGCGGCGGTGGGATCCGGGCCTCGGCGTCGGTGCGGCGTTCCAGGATGACCGGGCCGCGGCGGCCGCGGGCCCAGTGCTCCCCGGCGGCACCCAACTCGTTGAAGCTGGCCGCCACCAGCCCGGACCGGGTCACCGGGCCGCACTCCACGACCCTCGCCGGGGCGGCTGCGGTCGCGGTCGCGACCGCCACCGTGGTCGTCCCGACCCCGCCGGACACCCCGACCACCACCACGGCCCGCTCGCCTGCCGCCGGCACCCACCGGCTGCCGACCGGGTCGGTGGGGCCGGCGGTGCGGAACTGGCCGGCCCGTAACGCCCGCGCCGCGGCCCGCAACTCCAGCACCGACGGCCGATCCCCGGTGGCGGTCACGGGCGTAGCTTCCGGTCGTGGCGGACCAGTAACCCGGCCCGCAGATCGGCCACCGGCAGTCGGGCCAGCGTCCGCTTCGCCTGCTGCACCGCCCCGATCCGGGCCACACAGTCCTGCAACTGCTCATAGACGGCGTTCTCCGACGCCGCCAACTCGAACAGGGCGGCCACCTCGGCCGGATCACCTGTGCTCATCGCGCATCACCTCACCCGGGCTAAGCACCGCCCGGTGGTGGTTGCCGGACACTCAGGCCGCGACCGTGTCGAAGAACCGTCCCGAGTTCGCCGCCAACACCCGCACACAGCGGGCGGTGCGCCGCCGGACGGTGCGCTCACACACCCCCAGCCGGGCCGCCACCACCGCGACCGCCGCCGCGTTGTTCAAGCCGTCGGCGCCGCTGTCGCGGACCCGGCCGCCGGCGTCCTCGACCGCCCGCAACGCCGCCACCAGACACACCAGCAACTCGACATCCTCAGCGGTCAAGACCTGCTCGGCCCGCGCCCACCCGACCAGATCGACCAGCAACTCCGACGCCCCCCACGACGGCTCCCCCGCCACCGGCGGCCGCAGGACCTGCGGCCGGTCGGGTTCGCCGTCGTCGCCGCGGTGCCACCCCACCGCCTCCTCCGGTTCGACCGTCGCCACCAGCGAAGCGATCTCGGGGGCCGCCCCCCGACACCGCAGCGTCGGCAGGCCGTAGTCCCGCAACACCCCCTCCCGCAACCGGAACCTGATCCGGGCCGCCACCTTGTGGCACCGCTGCCAGGGCACGTGACGGACCTCGATCCACAACTGGGCGGCCACCAAGTGACCCACCCGGGCACCCAGCTGACGCAACCCCGAACGGACCTTCTCCGCCGCCGGCAACAGCAACCAGGCCAACACCCGCGCCGCGTCCACGTCGTCGGCGCCATCGACCGCCGCCAGCCGCCCCAACCCCAACAGCACCTGGTTGACGAGTGCCGGATCAGCCACCCGACGCCAGTCCGCCACCCCGGCCGGGTCCGGGCACGCCGCCAACCCCGGCTCGACGGCCACCCAGCCCGCCCAGCGTTCCGCCACCCAGCCCGGCATCGCGTCCTCATCGATGCCCAACGGGGGCGCCACCCAATGCGCCCGCTTCCGACTGCCCGTTCCCGACGTCACGCTCATGATCGGTGTCCTTCCCGCGTAGTTCGACGCGGTCAGATCACCAACCCGACATTGGCGTTCCCGTTCCCCCAGTAGCCCCTTCCGTGGGGGAACGTCCCCGAACCCTCACCTATCACGCCTTGTCCAGGGCACGTTCCTCCACGTTCCCCCATCTGCGGGCCGACGCCCCCACCCAGCCCTAGCACTCGACCCGGCCGAGGCCTCCCGGTGCCTGGGCAGACGGCGGGGCGCCCACAATCGCCCTGGCGAACCCTGACGGCCCCGCTGCCCTCGGTGGGTCAACAGCGGCCGCCGTTCACCCGGCGGGAGCGTCCATCGCTTGTTGGAAGTCGATCGATCAGGTGTCGCCGTCGGCCACGTGCGGCCTCTCCGCAAACGAGACCGGCCCGACCCGGATGATCCCGACGGTTCGCGCGTCCTGCGCCGCCCCGACCGAGCTCTACCCCAATCCGGCTGGGCGGCCCGGCCCCGCGTTGGTGGGCTTCGCCGCACCACGGGCGCAGTGCGGTCCGACGCCGAGGTTCAAGGTCGACTCGACGCGGTCATCCCCAGGGCGCCTGCTGTTGTTCGAACTGGGCCAGGCGTTGCTTTCCGCCGTCGCCCAGTCGCTCGACGACCAGGGCGATCACGATCTCGGTGGCGGCCAGCAGGGCGGTCGAGGAGTCGAACGCCGAGGTCGACCGCACCGTGCACGGGACGATAGCGTCGGCCCAGTCGGCGGCGGGCGACAGCCAGGGGTCGGTGAACAGGGCGACCCGGGCGCCGCGCTCCTTGGCCCGCCGGCAGAACTCGATGGTGTCTCGCTGGTAGCGGCGCACGTCGTAGGCCACGACCATCGTCTTGGGGCCCACGTCCAGCAGGGCCGCGGTCCGCCCCATCGTGGCGAGGGGCACCACCCGCACGCGGGGCAGCACCAGGGTGAGGTGGGCGCCCAGGTACTCGGCGACGAATGACGAGAACCGGCCTCCGATCAGCACTCGGTCGCGTCGGTGACACAGCGACTCCGCGATGTCGTGGAGGACAGCACCGGGCACCGTCGCCAGGGTCTCCTCCAAGCCGGCCAGCAGCGTCCGGCCTGCCTGGTCGGCCGCGGTCGGCGTTTCCCGACGACCCAGGATGTCCAGGGGGGACGCCGCCCGCTCCGCCAGTTCGGCGCGCAGCCGTTCCTGCAACTCGGGAAAGCCGCCCAGCCCCAGTTTGGGCATCAGGCGGACCACGGTCGGGGCGCTCGTCGAGGCCCGACGGGCCAACCGGGACGCCGATTCCAGGCCCGCCCTCGGGTAGTCGCCGAGCAGCACCCGAACCACGCGCTGCTCGGCCGGCGTCAGCGTCGAGAGGCTGCGCCGCAGCAGATCGGACACCGCCTCCATGTAACAAAGATTTCAGACCGGGCCTCATTGACACAAGAAATGAAACGGCCTCACCTTAGGAGCCATCAACTTTCACAGAGCGGAGTCCCCATGACAGAAGCACGCACCGCTGTCGCTGCGCCCAAGAAGCTCAAGCTGTGGCAGGCCATCGCGATCTCCGTGGGCTTCATGGCGCCCACGCTCGCCATGTCGCTCAACGGCATCGGCGTCGCCGGCATGGTCGGCGCCAGCGTCCCCCTGGTCTTCGTGATCGCCTTCCTCGGCGTCGGGGCGGTCGCCTACGGCTTCGTGCGACTCACCACCTACTTCAACCACGCCGGCTCCATCTACGGCCTCGTCGGCATCACCGTGGGACCCCGAGCCGGCTTCTTCGGCGGCTGGGCGCTGCTGGGGACCTACGTCTTCTTCGCGGCCTGCACCCTGGCGTCCTGCGGGGTGTTCCTGGACGCCTTCCTCGGGCAGTTGGGGTTCACCGGGAACACGCCCTGGCTGATCGTCGCGGCCGCCGCGGCCGCGGCCGTCCTGGCCCTCAACATCCGGGAGTCCGCGGTGGCCGCCAACGTCCTGCTGGCCATCGGGGGCGTGGGGATCGCGGCGATGCTCGTCCTCGCGTTCGTCATCCTCGGCCGGGCCGGCTCCGGCACCGCACCCCGGGGGCAGACGATCGACTTCGTCACCACCTTCAGCCCCGGAGAGGCGACCATCGGCACCCTGATGGCCGCCTCGGTGTTCGCGTTCATCAGTTGGGCGGGGTTCGAATCGTGCTCCTCCCTCGGCGAGGAGACCGAAAACCCGCAACGCAACATCCCCGGCGCGATCGCCGGCGCCGTGATTCTCGGCGGCCTGCTCTACGTGTTCATGATGTTCGCCCAGACCGTGGGCTTCGGCACGGACGCCGCCGGCACCGAGGCCTTCGCCGGGTCCGCATCCTCGCTCACCGACCTCGCGGCCGTGTACATCGGGCCGTGGTTCTCCGTGGTACTCGCCTTCTGCGCGTTCGCGGTCGCCCTGGCGTCCACCATCGGCTCCACGGCTGCTGCGGCCCGGCTGTTGTTCGCCCTGGCCCGCGACGGCTTCGGGCCGCGCCGGTTCGGCACCCTGTCCAAGCACGGCGTCCCCGGCAACGCGGTCGTCGCGGTCGTCGCCGTCGCGTTCGCCCTGTGCGTCGTGCTCGGCGTCGCCGGCGCCTCCGCCCTCGACGGCTACTACTGGTACGCCACCATCGCCGTGCTCTGCATGCTCGTCGCCTACGCCGTCGCCTCCTTCGGCGTGCTCTGGTTCACGTTGCGCGGGGAGAACCGCATCCCCAAGTGGGAGATCGTGATCCCGATCCTCGGCATCGCCTACCTGCTGTTCGTCTACAGCCAGCAGCTCGGCACCGCCCCGCCGTACACCTACTTCCCCTGGATCGCCGGCGCCTGGTGCCTCATCGGCCTGCTGGTGATCGTTCTCGCCCCAGGCATCGCGCAGCGGGTCGGCGAGCGCCTCACCGACGAGATGGACCACCCCGCCGACATCACCCAGCGCTAGGAGCGACCCGTGAACAACGAACTCGGCTTCATCTGCACCAACGACCTCGTCGGGATCACCCGCGGCCGCGGCATGCAACTGGTCCGGCTCGAGCAGTCCCTCGACACCGGCTGCGGCTGGGTCCCGGCCAACCTCGGCATCGGCGCCTTCGGCCACATCATCGAGGAGGGAGAGGTGTTCGGCTCCACCGGAGACCTGCGCCTCGTCCCCGACCCCACCTCGCGGACCGTCTTCGCCGGCCACGGCGACAACCCGGCCGTGACCGTGGTCCTGGCCGACACCGTCAACACCGATGGGACGCCGTGGTCGTGCTGCCCGCGCACCTTCCTCCGCCGTGCCATCGACGACCTGCTCGAGGAGACGGGCCTCCGCGTCTTCGGGGCCTTCGAGCACGAGTTCATGCTGGTCGGCGAGCCGACCGTGCCCGCCCCGTTCTCGATCGACGCCCTGCTGAGCGGGGAGCCGTGGGGTTCACACCTCGTCGAGGCCATGGAGCGCGCGGGGCTCGCCCCCGAGAACTGGCTCCCCGAGTACGGGGCGAACCAGTGGGAACTCGTGGTGGGACCCACCTACGACCTCGGCATGGCCGATCGAGCCGTGCTGCTGCGGGACCTGGTGCGCCACGTCTCGAAGGGCTTCGGCAAACAGGCGTCATTCGCGCCCATCCTGGATCCGGACGGATCGGGCAGCGGCGTCCACCTGCATCTGTCCCTGCGCAACCAGTTCGGGGCGCCGGTGTCCTTCGACGCATCCCGGCCCGGCCGGCTGTCCAAGGTGGCGGGTCAGTTCGCGGCCGGCGTCCTGAAGCACTGCCGGGCCCTGGCGGCACTGACCGCGCCGAGCGTCGTCTCCTACCAGCGGCTGACACCGCACCGATGGTCGGCCGGGCACGCCTTCCTCGGCGAGCGCAACCGGGAGGCCATGCTGCGTATCTGCCCCACCGTCGACGTCGCGGGCCGGGAACCGGCCTCGCAGTACAACGTGGAGTACCGCGCCGGCGACGCCACCTCGAACCCCTGGATCTACCTGGGCGCCATCATCCGGGCGGGCCTGGAAGGGATCCGGGAGGGGCTGGAGGCGCCGCGCGTCCTAGATGTCGAGGTGGACGCGCTCACACCGGAGGAGCGGGAGCAGGCAGGCGTCCAGACGCTGCCGGCGTCGCTGCCGGAGGCCCTGGCAGCCCTGGAGGCGGACGCCACGGTGATGGGATGGTTCGACCCCGCGATGATGGCCACCTACCTGGCGATCAAACGCGAGGAGATCAAACACATGGAAGGCCTCACCGATGCCGCAATCTGCGCCGCCTACCGTGATGTCTACTGAGCTGGCCACGGCGCTGGACGCCGTCCCCCTCGTCGACCACCACTGCCACGGCGTCCTGACCCGCCCGGTCGACCGCGCCGAGTTCGAGGACCTGAGCACCGAGTCGCCCTGGCCCGCTCCGCCGGGCACCTCCGGCTTCGACTCCCAGGTCGGGCTCGGCATCCTCCGCCGCTGCGGGCCCCTGCTCGACCTGCCTGACGGTGCCGGCCCGGACGCCTACCTGGCCCGGCGCGCGGAGTTGGGCGTCGAGGAGGTCACCCGACGGCTCCTGCACGCCGCCCGCATCGACACCTACCTGCTCGACACGGGCTACCGGGGCGGCGATCTGCTCGACGTCGCCGCCATGGCCACGGCCACGGGGGCACGCACCGCCGAGATCGTCCGCCTCGAAACCGTGGCCGAGACGGTGCTGCCCACCCTCGACGACCCGGCCGGCTTCCCCGACGCCTTCCGGGCAGCCCTCGCCGACGCCGCCCGGGGCGCCGTCGGGCTCAAGACGGTCGTGGCCTACCGGCACGGCCTCGACTTCGAGCCGACGCGCCCGACGGAACGGGAGGCGTCCGCCGCCGCCGTCGCCTGGGCCGCGGAAGCCCGGGCGGGCGGACCGGTCCGGCTCACCGACGAGGTGCTGCTCCGCTTCGTGATCTGGTGTGGGGTCGACCTGGCCCTGCCGCTGCAGTTCCACGTGGGGTACGGCGACGCCGACGTCGACCTGCACCGGTGCAACCCGCTGCTACTCACCCGCTGGCTGCGCCTCACGCGGCCCACCGGAACCGACGTGCTGCTCCTGCACTGCTACCCCTACCACCGCGAGGCCGGCTACCTCGCGCAGGTCTACCCCCACGTCTACTGCGACGTGGGCCTAGCGCTCAACTACACCGGGGCGCAATCGGCTCAGGTGCTGGCCGAGTCGCTCGAACTGACGCCGTTCGGCAAAGCCCTGTTCTCGACCGACGCCTTCGGCTTACCCGAGCTGTACACCCTCGGCGCCCACTGGTACCGACGCGGTCTGTCCGAGACGCTGAGCCGGTGGCTGGAGCGCGGCGACATCTCCGAGGCCGACGCGCTGCGGATCGCCGAACTCGTCGGCCACGCCAACGCCCGCCGGGTCTATCGGCTGGAGGCCCGGTGAGCGCCACCGGCGCCGACCTGCTCGGGCAGTTGCTGGCCGGCGTGAACGAGGCCCTCCCGCGCGCCGCCCAACTGCGGCGCGCCCTGCACCAGATCCCCGAAACCGGCGGTTACGAGTACCGCACCCGCGCCCTCATCGCCCAGTGGCTGCCGTGGGCGACCACGACGGAGGCCGCCGGCACCGGCCTGATCGCCCGCGTCGGCCCCGGCCCGGACGCCGCGAATGCGGTCGGCATCCGCGGCGAACTGGACGCCCTGCCGATCCGGGAGGAGACCGGCGTCGCCTGGGCCGCGACCGGCGACGCCATGCACGCCTGCGGGCACGACGTCCACCTGGCCGCGACCTGGGCGGTGCTGGAGGCGGCCCGCTCCCTCGACCTGCCCGGCGGGTTGGTCGGCCTGTTCCAGCCGCGGGAGGAGACCCAGCCGTCCGGCGCCCGCGACCTGGTGCGCGCCGGCGTCCTGACCTCGCACCGCATCGCCGCGGTCGTGGGGGCCCACGTCCAGCCCCAGGTGCCGTTCGGCGAGGTGTCGACCGGGGCGGGCGCCGTCAACGCGGCCTTCGACGAGTTCGAGATCGTGGTCCGCGGGCGCGGCGGACACGGCGCCTACCCACACACCACCGTCGACCCGGTCCCGATCCTGGCGAACATCGTCACCGCCACCCACGAACTGGTCAGCCGCACCGTCGACCCCACCCACCCGGCGCTCATCTCGATCGGCCGGCTCGAGGCCGGGGACGCGGCCAACGTGATCGCCGCCACCGCACGCTGCGCCGGCACGATCCGCACCTTCTCCGACGCCGACCGCGCCGCCCTCCACGCCGGACTGCGCCGCCTGAGCCACGGACTGGCCCAGGCCCGCGGAGCCACGGCCGAGGTCACCCTCGACGAGGGCGGCCCGGCGCTGAGCAACGACCCCGACCTCGTCGCCCGCACCGACCGGCTCCTCGCCCGAGCCGGACTCACGGCGTCCCAGCGGCCGCTGCGCTCGTGCGGCGCGGACGATTTCAGCTACTACGCGCAGGTGCCGATCCTGATGATGTTCATCGGCACCGGCGCCGCCCCCGGAGAGCCCGGGCTGCACCACGCGCGCTTCCTGCCCACCGACGAGACCCTCGCGCATACCGCGCGAGCGCTGGCGTGCGCCGTAGTGGCCGGCTTCGGCCGGCCGTCGCCGGCACCAGTGTCGGACGCCGGGAAGACCAGGCCAGAGCCGGTGTAGGACGCGTGGATCAGCCGGAGGTCACCTGCAACTCCCCCACCGTCAACTCGGCATCGGCGGTGAGGTCCATGGCCAGGGCCCCCGAGACGCCGACGTTGGAGGTGTAGTCGATCCGCCAGTGCGTCACCGCCGAGATCGGGTAGGTGCCCTGCCGGGTGTAGCCCGGGCTGCCGCAGGTCGGCGACTCGACCTTGCCGTAGCTGGGGTCGTACGGGCTGCCCGGCCCGCACACGATCGGGGTGCGGCCGTCTCCCAGGTTCCAGGTGACCCGTTCGGCCTTGGCCGTCACCGTGACCGTGAGGCCGTCGCTGGACCCGGTGGCCGTCGCCGGCCCCCAGGTCTGCGGTGACGGGGACGCCACCCACAGCCACACCGGCATCCCGACGATGCCGATCGAGTCCGGGTTCAGCGAGGTGGGGGTGGGGGCCATCCCCATGCTGATCGCCTTGAAGTTCATCGACTGGGTCACCTGGCCGACCAACGCCAGCACCTGTTCGGGGTTCGGCGGTGGCTCCTCGGCCCAGAAGATCGTTTCGTCGAAGGCGGCGCCGCCCATCGGCCGCTGGCACTGGTAGATCGCCCCGTCGGTGCGGCCGGCCCAGATCGGATCCGAGGTCGGCGGCTGCGGCTCGGCCTCCTTGACGTAGCAGCCGCGGTTGGCCGACCACCAGCCGTACAGCTCACTGCGGCACGGCACGACCTTGCCCGTGGTGATGTCCTTGCAGGTGACCTCTCCGTCGCTGGTGATCGTCAGCAACGCCTCTTTGCCGTCCACCGAGATCGTCACCGTCACCTCCCCGCGAGAGCAGGCGCTCGATGTACGCGACCAGCCGATGCAGCCGGTGGACCCCTCAGCGTGCGCCACCGGGATCGGCCCCCCGAGGGCGGCGAGCCCCAGAGCGGCGACCGCCAGGACCCTGGTCATCGTCTTCAGCATGTGCCGACCCCCTGGATCTTGATGATCCGCCACTTGCCGTCGACGCCCTTGACCACGGTCTTGACCGTTGCCGAGCGCAGCGGGCCGGTGTCCACCTTCTGGCCCTGCGCGTCCCTCACCACGATCTGTGAGGAGTCGTCGCAGGTGCGCACCTCGTAGCCGCCGGTGGTGGTCGGCTTCATCGAGATCACCGTGGTCGTCCCGACGCCGGTCTCTGTGTAGCCCTCCCTGCGGAACTTCACGATGTCCTGTGCCACCGCGGTCATCACGTAGTCGGGGTCTTCGTCCCACAGGTACAGCGCCGCTTCGTTCACCGACACCGACGGGTCGGCATAGGCCCGGCTGGCCCAGGCGGCGTAGCCCTGGAGTTGGGCCGTGATCTGCGCTTCGTCGCCGGTTGGGGTCGGGGTGGTGGCGGTGGATGGTGCCGTGGTGGCGGTGGTGGTGGGTGGCGGGGTGATCGTCCCGGCCGGGGTGGTGGTGGGGGTGCAGCCGGCGAGGAGGCCGGCGGCCAGGATCGCGGTGGCGGCGAGGTGTCGGCTTCTCATGTCGGGGTTCCCTTTCGAGGCTGGGCTGGGGTGGGTTCAGGCGACTTGGTGGGGGTGGTTCCAGCGGGGGGCGCGGACGATTTCTTCGGTGCGGGGGGCGAGTTCTTCGGGGGCTTCGCCGTCCTCGTGCCGGTTGCAGACGTGGTCGATCAGGTGGCGTTGGGCGGCGGCCTGGTCGCCTTCGGCGCGGATGATCGCGGCCAGGTCGAGTTGGGGGGTGTCTTCGTAGGGGGCGGCGAGGATCGCCTTCTCGGTGGCGGCCCGGGCGGTGGCGGGGTCGTCGGGCAGGGCGGCCATGGTGATGGTGTGGGCGACGTCGACGATCGCGCAGACCAGGTGTTGGTCGACGCGGACCCCGTTGGCCAGCCACGCCCAACCCTTGCCGCGTTGACCGTCGAAGGGCACCCCGGTGACCAGCTGGAGGGCCCGTTTCAGATCCTCCAGCCCGTCGGGGCCCCGGACGGTGCCTCGGAGCCGGAGCCGGCGGAACAGGTCGATGTCGACCAGGATGCCGCCGAGTTGGTAGACGCCGATGCCGCGTTGTTTGGCGGCCGGGGACTGGTTCGCGTTCGGCAGGTAGGCCTGGCCGGTGGCGGGGTTCTTGCCCAGGAAGGTGCGCAGGATGCTCATGTACTTGCGCATGTCGGTCGCCGACTGACCGAACGCGTCCTGGAGTTGCTCGATGGTGACCCCGTCGGGGTGCAGGGCCAGGAACGCCAACGCCTCGAGGTAGAACGGTTTGCGTTTCGCGATGGCCAGGGGTACCCCGTTCAGGCCGGTGCGGGCCTGGATGGGGCCCAGCAGGCTCAGCCGGGGCCGGTGCGGGTCGCCGGCCAGCCAGGCGGCCACGTCGGCGTCCAGGGTGGCGTCGGCGTTTCGGACCCGGTCCCGGGTGGAGGCAGGCACCAGCGGCGCCAGCTGCTGCAGGTCCTCGGGGACCGCGGCGGCAGCGGCGAGGATGGCGTCGTCGAGGCCGGGCAGCACGCTGGCGGCGTCCTCGGTCAGGTCGGCGGGGTCGGTGGCGCGGGGCAGCACCAGCTCGGGGCGCGGCGCGCCGGCGGCGTCGCAATGTTCCCGCCAGCCGACCTCGCCGTCGTTGGGCATGGGGGTGTCGTCGAGGTCGTCGGTGGCCGCCAGCAACAACGCGCAGCCGGTCGCCTCGTCCGGGGTGAGGCCGACCGCTTCCAGGGTCAGTCCCAGGCTGGGCAGCTGCACCTGGCCCTGGCCGGACAGCCGGATCCCGACCCCCCGGACGGGTTCGCCATCCCCGACCATCACCACGGCGGTCGCGGTGCGCTGCGGATGGTCGGCGATCACCGCCAGCAGCCGCTCCAGCGGCTCCCCGGCGATGGTGCCGTTGATCAGCAGCAGCCAACTCAGCCACAGATCCTCCCCCAGATCGGTGGCCCGGCCGGTCGGCACCGTCACGGCGTGGTCGGTGCAGCGTTGCACCGTGGCCAGGGCGTCGGTGACGGCCTGGCCGAGGGCCTGCTGGTCGGTCAACGGGTGGTGCCACACCCGGGCCGGGTCCAGGTCGGCGGCCTCGGCGGCCACCCCGACACACTGCAGCTGCACCTCACTCGACCAGGGGTTGACCGCGATCTCGGCGGCCAGGTAGCGGGCGAAGTCCTCGGCGAACACCGGGTCCCCGGTCAGGCTGATGGTGCCCAACGCCTCCAGGTTCACCAGCCACAAGCTGCCATCGGTGGTGTCGCGGCCGACGGTGACCAGCTGCGGATAAGGCGCCCGGCAACCGGCCGTCCCCGCGGCGGTGGCCTCGGTCACCGGCAGACTCCACCGCACCCCGTCGCCCGACCCGGCGGCCGGCTCCCACGGGGCAGGCAGGTCGGCCGGTTCGTCGAGCAGCACGGTGATGGTGCCGGCGCCCAGCTGCACCGCCCGCACCACCGGCAACGGCCGACCCGCCCCGGTCATCGTGTCGGCGAGCCGCACCAGCGCCTGGTGCAACGCGGTGACGGTCGCGGTCGCGGCCGGTTCGGCCACGATCAGGGTCTTCTCGACCGGGACCAACTCGGCCGGGATCGGCCGGATCGCCCGCCCGGGCCGCCGGGCCCGGAACTGGCTCAGGCGGCGGCGCCGCACCACCAACGCCAACGAACCAGCCAACACCAACCCGGCGCCACTGAGCCCCCCCAACAACCACGGCGCCGGCACCGGCGCGGCTTCGGTGTCGGCGTCCGCCTCGGGCTGAGCTTCGGCGGGGGTCTCGCCCGCCGGGGCAGCGGCGGGGGCGGTGGGGCTGGTGGCCGGCAGCACCGGGGCCACCCCGCCGGCCTTCGCCGCGGCGGGGGGCTCGTCGGCCGGGGTGGTCGTCGCGGCGGGGGTGTCGAGGTCGGGGAGGCGGGGCAGGGTCCCGGCCGGACGGGCCGCCGGCGCCGGCGCGGGAGCAGGGGCGGTGGCCGCTGCCGTGGTGGGGGTCGGGGCGGGGAGGTTGAGGGTCCAGCCGGGCAGGATCAGGTCGGGATCGGTGAGGGTGTGGCCGTCGTCTTGGGGTAGGTGGTGGGAGGCCTGGTAGATCGCTGGCCAGGCGGTTTCCTCGCCGAGCTGGGTGCGGGCGATCCCGGACAGGGTGTCACCCGGGACGACGGTGTAGGCCACCACCGGCCCCGTCTCGGGCCGGTGGGCGTCGGCGGGCAGGGTCAACACCCAGCCCGGCTTGAGGAACCCGGGCCGGTCACCGAGCAGGGGCTGGTTGAGGGCGGCGATCTCGTCGAACCGTGGCCCGGCCCCCAGGTACCGCTCGGCGATCGACCACAACGAGTCGCCCTGCACCACGACATGCCGCACTGCCGGGGCGGCCTTCACCGGGGCGCCGGCGGCCGGGCCGGTGGCAGTGACCGGGGCGGTGACGGATGCCGGCGCGGCGGCCGGGGTGCCGGTGGTGAGGGGGGCGGCGGCCGCGGCAGGGGCGGCGGCGGCCAGCGTGCCGGCGGCGGTGGGCAGCGCCACGAACAGCAAGGTGGCGGCGGCGACCAGCCGTCGGGCGGGCAGCTGGGTCCAGGTCAGCCCGGGCAGGCGGGGGGCGGTCAGGCCGCGGACGGCGGCGGCGATCTCGGTGAGGATGGAGGCGGCCAGGCCGGCCCAGGTGATCCAGCCGGCCACCTTGAACACGAACAGGGCCAGCCGGCCGTCGTCGGGGCTGGTCAGCCACTGCCACCAGCCCTCGACGGTGGTGGGCAGGGGGCCCCAGCCCAGGGTGAGCAGCAGCGCGGGCAGGCCGGCCAGCAGCCCGGCCAGGGCCAGGCTGGCCAGCAACCCGACCAGCCGCGGGTGACGCGGGGCCGCGCCGGTGGTGGGGGTGGTCATCGTTGGGCTCCGTCGACGACCCGGGTCAGGGCGATGTCGGCCTCACCGGCGACGGTCCGGGTGCCGATCAGGGTGAGCACTTTGGGTTGGTAGACGGTGGTGACCCGGATGTGCAGGCTTTGGGGGCCGGTGATGGTGACGGTGCCGTCCGCTCCGGAGGCGGCCAGGAAGTCGGTGGCCGCGGCCCCGGCGGCGTCGACGTCGAGGCTGGGGGTGTGGCCGAGGATGGCCGGGCCGGGGTCGACCTGGTTGCCGGCGGCCCGGCCGGCCTGGTGGGCCAGGTCGAAGGCCCGCTGTTTGGCGTGGACCAGGCCGGTGAGGTCCACCGAGATCCCGATGGCCAACGCCATCACCATCACCAGCAGCGCCATCCAGGCGGTGCCGGCGGCGCCCCGGTCCCGGGGCGTGCGCTGCCGGGCGGTCATGAGCGTCCTCGGTGGGTGTCCAGGGGGCTGGTGGCGGTGGCGGCGATGCTGCGCTGCCCGGGCAGGCCCGGGACGCCCAGGTCGGCCAACGGCACCGTGCAGGTCACGGTGGCCGTCACGTTGGCCGGGGTGCCGACCGGCGTCCCGAACCCGGACAGGTCGACCGACACGACGGTGCTGGTACAGGTCAGGCCCTGGTTGGCCAGGGTCGCCTGGGCGCTGGCCGTCGCGGTGTCGGCGGCGGCGTCAGCGGTGCGGGCGATCGATGCGGCGCGGGCGGCGTCGGCGGCGGCGGCCTGGACGCCGCCGCGGGCCAACTCCAGCCGGCCACCGGCGACGATCACCAGCACGATCAGCATCAAGAACGGGGCCGCGACCGCCAGTTCGACCGCGGCGGTCCCCCGCTCTGGGCGGGTCCGGGGCGTGGACATGTCAGGTGAGCCTTTCGACGGGCAGGGTGGCGGACTGGGTCACGGTCAGGGTCATCGGCAGCCCCGGCAGCAGCCGGGCCGCTTCCCCGGCCACGGTGACCGTGGTGAACTCCCCGGACCGGGCGCCGGTGACCGTCACCGCGCGCAGGCTGCCGGGGCCGCCGGCCTGGGTGGCGAACTGTTCGGCGGCGGCCAGCCCCGCCCCGAGGCTGGAGGTGCGGCCCGCCGACACCCGGGCGCCGGTTTCGGCGGCGGCCAGGGCGATCGAGCGGGCGTAGAACCAGGTGCTGGCCTGGATGGCCAAGAGCACGAACGCGAAGATCAACGGGATCACCAACGCCAGCTGGGTGGTGGCGCTCATCCCCCGCCGATCGGTGTCGCGCCCCTGGCGCATCCAGGCCCGCATCAGACTCGCCTTTCGGTGTCAGCCGGCCGCGATGAGGGCGGCCTTGTTGGTGATGAAGGTGGTGACGGCGACGGCCAGGATGCCGACGATCGCGATGGCCAACACCACCAGCAGCGCGGTCGAGGCCGCCTCCGACAGGCCACGTTCGGCGCGCTTGGTGCCGGCGAGCTCACGCTTGAGCCGGTCGGCCAGGTCGTCGGCCAGCAGCTGGGTCTTGATGTACAGCTCCAACATGGGGGTGTTTCCCTTCTCTGGGGTGAGGGTTGACGGTGGGGGTCGGTGCCGGATGGTGCCGACCCCGCTGGGTGGTGCCGGTCTTCGGTTGTGTGTATTCGGTTGTGTCGGTATTCAGTTGTGCACCGGCCTGGGCGGGGTTCGCCCGGTTCAGCCGGTGAGCAGGATGGAGATCTGCGGCCCCATGGCGATCAGCACCAGCACTCCGACGAGGGCGACGCTGGGGATGGCGATCTGTTCGTTGACGGCGTTGGCGCGGCCCTGGGTGGCGGTGACCTGGGCGGTGCGCAGGGCCCGGTTGTGGTCGAGGAGGGTCTGGTAGATCGGCATGGACTGCTCGGCGGCCAGCGCCATGATGTTGGCCAGGTCGTCTAGGGCCGGCAGCGCCAGCTCGGCGGCGACCTGGTGGAAGGCGTCCCAGGGCCGGCGGCCGTCGGTGGCCGATTCGGCCAAGGCGGCCGCGAGCCGGCCGAACACCCAGTGTTCCCCGCCCACCTCGGCGGCGTACTGCAACGCCTGGCGGGCATCGGAGCCGGCGCGGCGTTCCAGGGCGACCAGGTCGATGTAGGACGTCAACGCGTAGCCGAACTCGGCCCGGGCCGCAGCGGCCTGGGACCGGACCGCGACGTTGGGCCACAGGTACAACCCGGTGGCAGCCAGCAGGGCCACGACGGCGGGCACCGCCAACGGCAGAGCGATGCCGGCCAGCCAGGCCAGCGCCGCGAGCAGCGGCGGGACCACCAACCCGACCGCCCCCAGCAGCAGTTTCTCGCCGTGGAAACTGGTCGGCGACAGCCGCAGCAGCGCCAGATCAGCGGTCGGGGTGACCCGCACTGCGGCGGGCAGCAGCCGCACCGACCAGGACCCCAGCCGGTCCTCCCACCCCCCACCACTCCCGGAGGTCGGGGCGGGGCCGGTGGTGGCGCCCAGGCCGTCCAAGGCGGCGCCGAGCCGGGGCCGGCCCGGGAACCACCACCACAGCAACGCCACCACACTGCCGGCGAGCAGCACCCCGGCGAGCAACGCCAGCTGCACCTCGGTCATGCCGTCACCTCCCGCCGGGGGGTTTCGCCGAAGAACCGGGGCAGCGGTTTCGGGGTGGACATCCGGCGGATCAGCACCAACAGCCCGGCGAACACCGTCAGCAACCCGGCCAGCACCAGTTGGCCCGCCACGGTGGCCCGGTACGGCTCCAGGTAGTCCCCGCTCAGCGACAACACCGCCAGAAGGCCCACGGTGATGAAGGTGATGATCCGGACCGACTGGGCCGGTTTGGCCCGGTCGGCCTCCAACTGGCGGCGGGTGGCGACCTCGGCGCCCACCGTCTGGGCCAGGCTGTCCAAGATGGTGGCCAGCCCGTCGGCGCGGGTCCGGACCGCCAGCGCCAGGGCGGCGGCGACCAGGTCACCGGTGGCGTCGTCGAAATCGGTGGCGAACGCCCGGACCGCTTCCTCGGTGGCCCACTTCGACCGCAGCCGCGCCACCAGCGCCGCCACTTCCGGGCGGATCACCGCCGGGGTACTGGGCAACGTGTCGATCAGCGCCCGTTCCAGACCGGCGCCCACCCGGATCACCCCGGCCAGGTTCCGGGTCCACTCGGCCAGGCCGTCCAACCGGGCCAGCACCCGGCCCTCGCCGCTGCGGCTCAGCAGCCACGGCAACCCCAGCGCCGCCACCGGGAACAACACCACCGCGATCCCCCAGCCGGCCACCAGCCACACCACCACCCCGGCGGCGGCCGCCACCACGGCCGTGACCTGGCGGCGGCGGGTCAACCGAGCCCACCAGCCCCGGCGCCGCGCCGGCCGCGGCGCCGCCGCAGCCACCGGCATTTTCCGCCACCCGGCGATCCCCAACAGCACCCCGGCGGTCAGCAGCATCCCGGCGACCCCGGCCAACAGGGTGGTCATGCCAACCCGCCGCGTTGGGCCTCGGCGGTGAACTGGGCGGCGGCGAACCCGTACCGGGTCAGGATCCGCAGATGGTCGGGCAGGATGTGCGGCACCGCCGGCCCGTCGCCGTCGTCGCGGCGGAACACCGTCGTGGTGGCGTCCCCGGACCGGCCCTCGCCGGGCCGGACCGCGATGATCTCATCGACCACCCGCCGTTTGGTGGCGGTCCCGTCGCTGGCCCGCCCGTACACGGTGCGTAGATGCACCACCAGATGGATGCAGCGCATCAGCTTCATGCTCGCCGAGGCGACGGTGAACTCCCCGGACTGCACCGCGCAGCTGATCAGCTTCTCCATCGTCTGGCGCGCCGACTCCGAATGGGTGGTCGACATCGACCCCGACCCCGACTCCATCGCCATGATCATCTGGGCCACCTCCGGGCCCCGCACCTCACCGACGATCTGCCGGGACAAGATCATCCGGAACGAGTCCCGCAACTGCCGCTGCAACGTGTACTGGTTGACCGGTTTGCCGTCCGGGCCCAACTCCCCCGACCCCGGCCGCTCCTCCCAGGAGAACACCACATGGTGCTGCTCGGGCAACTTCTCCAGGCCCAGCTCCCGCTCGGTCTCGAACAGACCGATCACCTCATCAGGGTCGATCTCGGCACACAACGCCCGCAACAACGTCGTCTTCCCGTCGCCCTGGATCCCTGAGACCACGATCGACAACCGGGCCTTCACCGCCGCCGCCAGGAACGACGCCATCACCGGCGTCAGCGTCCCCAACTCGACCAGATCGGCCAACGTCACCTTGACCAGCCGATGCCGGCGCACCACCACCGTCGGCACCTGGGTCACCGACATGTTCGCCGCCAACCGGGCCCCGTCCAGGTTCAGATGCAACGACGGGTTCGCCTCACTGAACGCCCGCGGCGGACTGTTCCTCGCCGCCAGGTCCTGCAACATCACCACCAACTCGGCCTCCGAGCCGGCGATCGGCGGACCCGGCACCTTCCGGCCATCCACCAGATTCAAGAACACCCGGTCGTGACCCACCGCGATGATGTCCTCCACGTCGTCGCGGTCCACCAACGGCTGCAACCGACCCAGCCCGAACATCAAATCGTGGACGGCCTGCGCCAGGCCCTGCTGGGTCTCCAGCGACCACGCCGAACCCTCCACCGCGAACCGGGCCCGGTTCGCCTCCTCCACCAACTCCAAGATCACCGCCCGCCCCAACTCCCGCCGGGCCGCCTCCGACGCCGCCGGCGCATCCCCCAACCGGGCCGTCAACCGCTTCGACGCCAACCCCCGCAACACCGCCGCCTGCTCCCAATCCACCCCCACCACCGCCGCCGGCTGCCGATCCGGTTGGTCGGCGTCCCCGGCGTCGTCGGCGTCGGTGACGGCGTGCAGACCCGCCCGGCCCGGCAGCCGGAACTCCGAGCGGACCCGACCCGGCCGGGCCCCCCGCCACGGCTCCGCGCCGAACGCGGTGAACAACGGCACCGCCGCCAACTCCACCCGCTCCGGGGACGCCGGCACCTGATGCTTCGGGGTCGTCATCGCCGCGTCCCTTCCCGCCCCGCGACCTCGGCCACGGGCACCGTCGACGTTCCCTCCAGCAGAGTCCCGGCCATTCCCTGGACCGCCTTGACCAGCGGGGAACGGGCCCAGCGGCGAGGCGGCTCGGGTTCGCCGTGCGACCACCACCGCGCCGTCGCCGGGCTCCACGGCAGGCTGGCCGCCACCGGCACCCCCAGGTCGCGTTCCACCTCGCCGGCCGAGTACGGCCGGCCCGGCTCGACCAACACCAGCTTCACCGCCGCCGAGCCCCGCGCCAGCCACGGCAGCCAGGCCCGCACCGCCGCCAACTGCGGCAGCCCCGACCCCGACACCACCACGGTGGCGTCCGCCTCCGCCAGCAACGGCTCCGGTGAGCCGAGCAGCCCCAACCGGCCCGCATCCACCAACACGTCGACGCCCTCGGCGGCCTCCAGGTTCCGTAACGCCACCAACAAGGCGTCCCACAAGCCGGCGACACTGGCCGCCTGCACCGGGGTCCGGATACCGGGCAGCACACTGGCGTGGGAATCGGCCACCGGGAACAACCGGGCCGCCAACTCCTGATCCAGCTGATGTTGCCGGTGCGCCAGCACCAACTCGCTCAACCCCGGCCGGGCCAGACCCCGGAAGTAGCCGGCCAGCACCTGCGAGCCGCCTGAGGGGTCGGCCTCCACCACCACCACCGGCCGCGGCCAGGTCAACATCAACCCGACCACCGTGGTGGTCACCCCCCGCGACCCCGCCGCCGAAGTGAACGTGAACATGCCCATGGCGGTTACCGCACCCTCGAGTCCAGCACCAACACGATCTTCCCCGACGACGTCTGCGCCGCCAGCTCCGCCGCCGCATCCGCCGGCACCGCCACATCGACCAGGGTCGCCCGGCCATCGGTCGACTTCGACACCCCCACCACACTCGCCGCCACCGTCACCGGCACCGCCGCCGGCTGGCCCGCCACCGTGGTGGCCGGCTGGATCACCCGCACCCGGTCACCGACCTTCAACGGGATCGCCGGCAGCGACCCCGGCGCCAACAACAACCCGACCACCGTCTGGCCCTCCCCCGGCACCACCACCTCGGTCAGCTGGGCGGCGGTCAGCGGCGTCCCCGCCGCGATATCCAACGCCGCCCGCTTCCCCACCAGGGCATGCACCTGGCTGGCCGGGATCGCGCCGACCGCCGGATCCACCCCGATCCGCACCGTGGTCAGATCGGCCTGGGTGATCGCCGCGCCCCGCTCGACCGTGTTCCGGGCCAGCACCACCTCAGTCGTCGTCGACGCCGACACCCACAAAAACGCGCTCAACAAGCCCCCCACCAACACCGCGGCCACCGAGCCGAACAGGAACGCCGGCCGCCGCCGCACCGCCACCGGCGCCACCGGCACCCCGGCCCGCTGCGCATCCAGCCCACCCGGGCCAGCCGGCGCCACCGGGGACGCCACCGAAGATCGACTCATCGCACCACTCCTCGTCTCACACCAGCTCTAACGACGCCGGCCAGGGGGTTCTGGGACACCAAGCACCCAACAAACGCAGAAACGGGCCCCCACCACCGCCCGGACGCCGAAACGCCGAACAGGGGAAGCCCGCGAACCCACGGGGTCTCACACGATGTAGCAGCAACACAGCTGACCTCACATGGGGGTGATGGAGACCTACGACGCACACCCTAAGCCGCCAACACACCACCGCCGCGGGTATCGCCCTTTGATACGACCCCCACCCTAGCCGGGGTGTTGCTTTCAATGCAACACTTCTGAAGTGCTTCTCTGCAGCCCCCACGGACACCCCGCCGGCGGCCGTGATGAAAGAATCGGCCGGTGCCCAAGTACGCCACACCGCCGCTCCCCCCGGAAGCGGACCGGGTCGTGACCCTCGGCATCAACCGCACCAAACTCGCGATCCTGCTCGCCCTCGCCCACCTCGGCGGCACCGCCCGCACCTCCGACATCGCCCGGGCCCTCGACCTGCCCGAACAACCCATCCGCTCGACCCTGCTGCGGCAACTGCGGGACCTGGAAACAGCCGGCTACGTCACGACCGAACCACCGAACCCACCCAAGGGCACCTCCGCCCACTGGACCCTCCACGCCGAGGCCATCAACGCCGACCTCGCGGCGCTGATGGCCCGCTGGACCCCACGCGACTAACGCAGCCTCCCGGCGGGCCACACGAATACCCCAGCCGGCCCGGCACGAATCCTTTGCTCAGCGGCGGCGCGGCAGCACGCCAACCGGTGAACAGTGGTCCCAACGCTGGCGACCAACTGATCCGCCCCAGAGGGGTTCGCGCCTGCTCCACGAGGACCGCCACCCCAGGCTGGACGCCGTCAACGCGATGAACGCCGACCTGCACCAGCCATCTGAACACTCGGCCAACGCGAGAACAGACCGTCGACCTCGTCCGGATCCAACCTGACGATCCTGCCCGATCGATAGATCGGTAGAACCCCCTCAGCAACCCGCCGCCGAAGAGTCTTCACACTGACCCCCGTCCGCTCGGACGCCGCCTGGAGGCTCTCGTAAACACGCCGTGCCATCGCAACTCCCTCGTAGTCCCTCTCGATCGGACTAAGGCCACGCCAGGAGCGGTTCCGGGACAACCGGCACACCCACACCTCATTGGGATGACCACGGCACGGGCCAGCATCTGCCTCTCTCCGACGGTGCCTGAACGCCGACATCATCATCGACAGCGACGCCGACACCGGCGACCACTCACGGCCGTGGTGGTCAACGGGGACGACAACCCCACCGCACAAACGCCCCGCGTGGTCCGCGGCGGGACCACGAGAGGCTGGGTTGGTGGAAGGCGCCGGCTAGCGCTACCCGCAACTTCCGCTGCCCTGCACACGGACGCCCCGACGCGCTCCTCATCTGGCGGGGCTGAGTCGCCCCATCCGGACTCGCGAGCTCCCCGGCCTGTGGGGAACGAGAGTCCGCGAGTGTCCCCCGTTGGGCTCGTGGGACCCGGTCACGCCGTCGCTTATTGCACGTTTATTGCACGAATCTGGCCGAGTTGGGAGGCGTTGGGGTAAAATCCCTAGTCAGGAGCTGTTTTTTGTGGTGGAGCTAAGGGGATTCGAACCCCTGGCCTCTTCCATGCCATGGAAGCGCGCTACCAACTGCGCCATAGCCCCGTTCGTTCCTCGGAACGAGGTGAAACATTAGCCGAAGTTCCCCCGGATGCGAAATCGAGGGGCGCTTCCCCCGCATGGAATGATGGGACGCCGCGGGCGCCGCTCGGCGCCCCGCGGGCGCGCAGCCCGGCCGTCATCGTCCCCCGAGGAGCACCATGCCCACACCGCACATCTCCGCCCAGAACGGTGAGATCGCCCCCCTCGTCCTCATGCCCGGCGACCCCAAGCGGGCCGAGCGCATCGCCCGCGACCTCCTGGACGACCTGCAGCTGGTCTCCGACGTGCGCGGCATCGGCGCCTGGACGGGCACCTACGAGGGCACGCCGCTGAGCGTCATGGCGTCCGGCATGGGCATCCCGAGCATCAGCATCTACGCCACCGAGCTCTACCGGTTCTACGGCGTCCAGAAGATCATCCGGGTCGGCACGTGCGGCGCGATGAGCCGGGCGGTGAACGTCCGCGACGTGGTGATCGCCACCGCGGCCCACACGAACTCCTCGGTCGGGCAGCTGCTCGTGCCGGGCGTGTCCCTGGCCCTCGCCCCCTCCTACGACCTGCTGCACGCCGCCGGGCACGCCGCGAAGAAGCTGCCCGACGTGACCGTCCACTACGGCCCCGTGTACTGCAGCGACCACTTCTACCTGGCCCGGCCGGCGGTGACGGAGGGCCTGGTGAAGCTGGGCACCCTCGCCGTCGAGATGGAGTCCGCCGGCCTGTACGCCGTCGCCCTGCAGGAGGGCCGGGAGGCGCTGACGATCCTCACGGCGTCCGATCATCTCTACGACAGCAGCCAGGACATGACGGCCGCCGAGCGGGAGACCTCGTACGCCGCCATGGTGCAGATCGCCGCGCAGGCGCTGCTGTGACCCCCACCGGGCCTTCGGCGTCCCGCCGCGGGGCCGTCCTGATCACCGGCGTGGGCCGGCGGCGCGGCATCGGCGCGGCGCTCGCCACCGGCCTCGCCGCGGACGGCTTCGACCTGGTCCTCAACCACTGGGCGCCCTACGACGAGCGCCTCGACCTCGAGCGGGGTTCCGACGACACGGACGCCGTCGCCGCCGCCTGCCGGGCCCACGGCGTCCGGGTCGAGGTCGTGGCGGCCGACCTCGCCGACCCCACGGCGCCGGACGACCTGGTCGCCGCCACGGCGGCCCTGGGCCCCGTGCGCGGCGCGGTGCTGTCCCACTGCGAGAGCGTCGACAGCCACACCCTCGACACCACCGTCGAATCCTGGGACCGGCACTTCGCCGTCAACGCCCGCGCCACCTGGCTGCTCATCCGGGCGCTCGCGGGCCACCTGCCCCCCGCGCCGACGCCGGACGCCGCCGTGCGGGTCCTCGCCCTCACCAGCGACCACACGGCGTTCAACCTGCCGTACGGGGCGTCCAAGGGGGCCCTCGACCGCACGGTGCTGGCCGCCGCGGTCGAACTCGGCGGCCGCGGCCTGCGCGCGAACGTGCTCAACCCGGGCCCCGTCGACACCGGCTGGATGACCCCCGGGCTGGCCGGCGAGCTGACCGCGCGGACCCCGGCCGGACGCCTCGGCACCCCGGAGGACATCGCCCACCTCGTGCGCTTCCTGTTCTCCGACGCCGGCGACTGGATCACCGGTCAGCTGCTGACCAGCGACGGCGGCTTCCAGGCCGCCCGCTGACGCTCCCGGACGCCGCCGGCTCAGCCGGCCTCGGGCGCCACGTTGTTGTAGGACAGGATGCGCCACCGGTCCCGGCGCTCCAGGACCGTCCAGCTGCCGTTCCACAGCCCGGACAGGCCGAGTCCGACGGGCAGGTCCCAGCCGAGCAACTGCAGCGTCGCCATGCGCAGGGCCAGCCCGTGGCCGACGACGGCCGCGGTGGCGCCGTCGTGCTCCGCGGCCAGGTCGAGCAGCGCCGCCGCCACCCGGGTCCCCGCCTCGACGGCCGTCTCGCCGGTCGACGAGCGCCGGAAGTCGCGGCCCTCGCGCAGTGCGTCGTGCAGGTCGGGCTGTTCGGCGACGGCGTCCTCGATCGTGCGGCCCGACCAGGTGCCCACGTCGATCTCCTCCAGGCGGGCGTCCAGCCGCACCGGCAGACCGGTGACGGACGCCAGCGCGTCGGCCGTCTGCCGGGCCCGCAGCAGGTCGGAGGAGACGAGCAGCGTCGGCTCGAGGGCGGCGACGTGGGCGGCCATGCGGGCCGCCTGCGCCCGCCCGTGGTCGTCGAGGGCGATGTCGGCCCGACCCTGGAACCGGCCGGCGTGGTTCCAGGCCGTCCGGCCGTGCCGGATCAGGATCAGGCGGGTGCTCACGCGCGCGCGGCGGCGTCCGCGGGCGGGTCCTGCAGGTCGAGCGGGATCGTCGGGCAGTCGCGCCACAGCCGCTCCAGCGAGTAGAGCTGCCGCTCGTCGCTGTGCTGGACGTGCAGGACGAGGTCGAGGAAGTCGAGCAGCACCCAGCGGGCCTCGCGGTCGCCCTCGCGGCGCACGGCCTTGACCCCGTGCCGGTGCAGGGCCTCCTCGACGGCGTCGACGACGGCGCCGACCTGGCGTTCGTTCTTGGCGGTGACGATGAGGAACACGTCGGTGATGGCGAGCCGCTCGCTGACGTCGAAGGCGACGATGTCGCCGCCCAGCTTGTCGGAGGCGGCCTGGGCCGCGATCCGGGTGATGGTCAGGGCGTGCTCGGTGGCCGTCATCGGGCTCCTCGGGTCGGTGGTCGGGGTCGAACGCTCAGACTAACCGGCGCCGTCGGGAAACGCCCCCACGGGCGGGGTCTCCCGGCTCGGCCGCCCGCCCAGAGGCAGTTCGGGGTCGGTGGGGGCGTCGGCGCGGTAGAGGCCGCGCTTGTTGATGTGCTGGACGATGCCGTCGGGCACCAGGTACCAGATCGGCAGCCCCGCCGCGGAGCGTTCGCGGCAGTCGGTGGACGAGATGGCCAGCGCCGGGATCTCCAGGAGGGTCACCTTGTCGTGGGGCAGGTGCGCGATGTCGTTCTCGTTCAGGGGCACCCCGGGCCGCGAACAGCCCACGAAATGGGCCAGGTCGAACAGTTCCTCGGCCCCCCGCCACGTGAGGATCGACGCCAGGGCGTCCGCGCCGGTGATGAAGAACAGCTGGGTGGCGGGGCCGCGCTGGGCGTGCAGGTCGCGCAGGGTGTCCACGGTGTAGGTGTCGCCGCCGCGCTCGATGTCGACCCGGCTGACCGAGAATTTCGGGTTGGACGCCGTGGCGATCACCGTCATCAGGTAGCGGTCCTCGGCCGGCGAGACCTTGCGGTCGCGCTTCTGCCATGGGGTGCCCGTCGGCACGAACACGACTTCGTCGAGGTCGAAGCGGGCGGCCACCTCGCTGCCCGCGACCAGGTGGCCGTGATGGATGGGGTCGAACGTGCCGCCCATCACCCCCAGGCGCCACGGCCGCCCCGGCCGGTGGGACGCCAACGGCCCCGGGTCGGTCGCGGCCAACCGGGCCCGGACGGAGGCGTCCGCCGCCATCAGCTGTGGGGCCGGCTGGCCCCGAAGCCGTGCAGCAGCGTCATCAGGAGGACGAGGGTGAGGAACACGGCCACACCGATCGCGATGTTGACCGGCAACGGCCCGCCCGTGTGCGCGGTCTCCAAGAGGCTTCCCATGCGCGGAGCATAGCGAGCGGGACGCCCGACCGGCACCGTTCGCCGCCACCAGGAACGGGCGGCGCCGGGTCAGCCGCGCACCTGCCCCGCTCCCGTCACGATGTACTTCGTCGAGGTCATCTCCGGCAGCGCCATCGGCCCGCGGGCGTGCAGTTTCTGGGTCGAGATGCCGATCTCGGCCCCGAAGCCGAACTCGCCGCCGTCCACGAACCGGGAGGAGGCGTTGACCAGCACCGCCGCGGCGTCCACCTCGGCCACGAACCGGTCGGCCGCCGGCAGCGACGCGGTGACGATCGTCTCGGAGTGGCCCGTGGTGTGGGCGCGGATGTGGTCGATCGCCTCGTCGAGGGACGCCACCACCCGGCAGGCCAGGTCGAGGGACAGGTACTCGCCGTCGAACTCGTCGGGGCCGGCCGGCACGACGGCGTCCGAGAAGGCGCACACCTCGGGGGTGCCGTGGACGGTCACGCCGGCGTCCGCCAGCGCGGCGAGGGCGCGGGGCAGGAAGCGGTCGGCGACGGCGGCGTGCACGAGCAGGGTCTCGCAGGCGTTGCAGACGCTGGGCCGCTGCACCTTGGCGTTGATCAGGATCGCCAGCGCCACGTCCAGGTCGGCGGAGGCGTCCACGAACAGGTGGCAGTTGCCGGTGCCCGTCTCGATCACGGGCACCTTCGAGCCCTCGACGACGGCGTTGATCAGGCCGGCCCCGCCGCGCGGGATCAGCACGTCGACGAGCCCGCGCGCGGCCATCAGGTCGGCGGTGGCCTCCCGGCCGCCCTCGACGAGTTGGACGGCGGCCCGGGGCAGGCCGGCCGCCGCCAGCCCGTCGGCCAGGGCCGCGACGACGGCCCGGTTGGAGTGCAGCGCCGACGACGACCCGCGCAGCAGCGCGGCGTTGCCCGACTTCACGCAGATGCCGGCGGCGTCCGCGGTGACGTTGGGCCGCGCCTCGTAGATGATGCCGACGACCCCGAACGGCACCCGCACCTGACGCACCTGGACGCCGTTGGGGTTCGTCCAGCCGCGCACGACGTCGCCGACCGGGTCGGGCAGGGCCGCCAGGTCGCGCAGGCCCTGCACCATGCCGGCGACGCGGGCCGGGGTCAGGGCCAGCCGGTCGAGCAGCGCCGCCGGGGTGCCGGCCGCGCGGGCGGCCGCCAGGTCGGCGGCGTTGGCCTCGAGCACGGACGCCTCGGCCGCGGCCAGGGCGTCCGCCATCGCGTGCAGGGCGGCGTCCTTGGCTGAACGCGGCGCCGTCGCGAGCGTCCGCGAGGCCGCCTGGGCGGACCGGGCCTGGTCGGTGAAGGTCATGGGGAGCATCGTAGGACGGTCCCACCGTTACGCTGGGCACCATCCAGGGGGCAAGGAGGCGTCATGAACACGAGGCACGCGGCGGTGGCCGCGCTGGTCCTGCTGACGGGGTGTACCGCCTCGACCGCCTCGGCCCCGGGTGGGGCGTCCCCGGCTCCCGTCCCCTCGTCGAGCCAGGCCGGGACGCCGTCGGTCGCCGCCGCGTCCCCGAGCACCGGCGCGACCCCGGCGCAACCGGACGGGCTGCCCACGTCCGGCACGGCGTCCGCGAGCCCGACGGCGAGCGCCGCCCCGGCGGCCGGCACGCTGGAGGCCGCGTTCGCCCAGCCCGAGAGCGGCGGCATCGGCGCCTTCCTGCGCCAGCACCCCGACTACCTGCCGGGCACCGTGGTGATCGGCGACGTCGTCGTCTCGGGGGCCGCCCGGGGCCCGCTGGAGCTCACCGTCAAGAGCCTGCCGGCGGGCACGACGCGCCTGTTCATGACCATCGCCTGCGTCGAGGCCGTGCCCTACCGGATGGAACTGGCGCGGTCCGACGCGTCCGTCGTGGGCGCCAGTTGGGCCGAGTCGTGCGGCTACTGGGGCGGGCTGCACGGCTACACCACGACGCCGTTCGACGTCGCCAACCCGCCGACCCGGTTCGTGATCAGCGTCCCGCCCGGGAGCCGCTACAGCTACGTGCTCTACGCCTCGCCGGGGCGGTGATCCTCGACGACGACCCGTCGCCTGAGGATCAACTGGTCCCGGTGGACCAACTCCCGGTCGAACTCGGCGCCGTGCTCGGCGACCAGGTCGGGGATCGACCGCCCCATGAGCCGGGGCACGTCGGCGGCGTCGTAGTTCACGATGCCGCGGGCGACGACGTCGCCGCGCCGGTCGACCAGGCGGACGGGGTCACCCGCCTCGAAGTCGCCGGTGCAGGCCACCACCCCCGCCGGCAGCAGGGACGCCTTCCGCTGGGTGATCGCCGCGACGGCCCCGTCGTCGAGCACCAGTTCGCCCCTGATCTTGGACGCGTACGCCAGCCACAGCAGCTTGCGCGACCGGGACTTGCCGGTGGGGAGGAAGAGGGTGCCGACCTCCCGGCCGGCGAGGGCGTCCGCCACCTGATCGGCGGCCGCGAGCAGCACGGGGATGCCCGAGTCGGTGGCGATGCGGGCCGCCTCGATCTTGGTTGCCATGCCGCCCGTGCCCACGGCCGACCCGGCCCGAGAGGTGTCCACCTCGAGCATCGAGACGTCCTCGACGAGGTCCAGCCGCCGCGCGGCCGGATCGCTGGGGTGGGCGGTGTAGAGGGCGTCCACGTCGCTGAGCAGGATGAGCGCGTCCGCACGCACGAGGTGGGCGACCAGGGCCGCCAGCCGGTCGTTGTCGCCGAACCGGATCTCGTGGGTGGCAACCGTGTCGTTCTCGTTGACGATCGGCAGGACCCCGAGTTCCAGCAGCCGGGTGAACGTCCGCAGGGCGTTGGAGTAGGTGGTCTTCCGGGTGACGTCCTCGACGGTGAGCAGCACCTGCCCGACCGTGACGCCGCGGGCGTTGAACAGTTGCGTGTACTTCTCCAGCAGGACGCCCTGGCCGACGGACGCGGCGGCCTGTTGGGAGGCCAGGTCGCGCGGCCGCGTCCGCAGCTGCAACGGCCCCATGCCGGCGGAGATGGCGCCCGAGGACACCAGGACCACCTGGCGGCCGCCCTCACGGGCCGTGGCGAGGGCGTCCACGATCTTGAACAGGTGCCGGCCGTCGAGGCGTCCGCCCGGCCCCGTCAGCGACGACGAGCCGACCTTGACGACGATGCGCCGGGCGTTGCCGATGTGCGCGCGTTTCACTCGGTCGGGTCCCGGTCGTCGGCGATGCCGTAGGAGGCGATGCGGGTCGCCCGTTCGGCCTCGGTCTCGGCCTTGCGGGCGTGGTACTCGGCGTCCAACTCCCGGCGGCGGCGCACCGATCCGCGCTCGGTGTGCAGGCGCTCGTCGTCGCCACGACGGGCGAGGATCTCGGCCCCCGACTCGATCTGCGGGGCGAAGTCGAACACCACGGGATGCTCGCCCGCACCGATGGCGACCGCGTCGCCGGGACGGGCCCCGATCCGCAGCAGTTCCTCCTCGATGCCGATCCGGGTGAACCGGTCGGCCAGGTAACCCACCGCCTCGGGGTTGGCGAAGTCGGTCTGCTTGACCCAGCGTTCGGGCTTGTCGCCGCGGACGCGCCACACGAACCCGCCCTCGCCGTCGCCCATCCGGCGGACGGTGAACTCGGGGCCGCCGTCGACCGGCTTGGGCCGGATCACGAGGCGCGCGGGCGCGGGCGGCGGGGCCTCCCGGCGGCGCCGGGCCACGAGGTCGGCCAGGTGGAACGTGAGCCCCTGCAGGCCCTCCCCCGTCTTGGTCGACACCTCGAACACGGCCAGCCCCCGGGCCTCGAGCTCCGGACGGACGATCTCGGCCAACTCGCGGGCGTCCGGGATGTCGATCTTGTTGAGCACGACGAGCCGCGGACGGTCCTCCAGGCCGCCGTGGGCGGCCAGTTCGCCCTCGATGACGTCGAGGTCGGTCAGCGGATCGCGGCCCGGCTCATAGGTGGCGCAGTCGACGATGTGCGCGATCGCCAGGCAGCGCTCGATGTGCCGCAGGAAGTCGTGGCCGAGGCCGCGGCCCTCGGAGGCCCCCTCGATGAGCCCCGGCACGTCGGCGACCGTGAACGTCACCTCGCCCGCCACGACCACCCCCAGGTTGGGGACCAGGGTGGTGAACGGGTAGTCGGCGATCTTCGGCCGGGCGCGGCTGATCGCCGCGATCAGCGACGACTTGCCGGCCGAGGGGAAGCCGACCAGCCCGATGTCGGCCAGCACCTTCAGCTCGAGGGTGATCGTGCGGGTGTCGCCCTCCTCGCCCAGCAGGGCGAAGCCGGGCGCCTTGCGCGTGCTGGACGCCAGCGCGGCGTTCCCCAGGCCGCCGCGCCCGCCGGCCGCCACCACGACCTCGGCGCCGGGCCCGACCAGGTCGGCCAGCACCTCGCCGGTGTCGGCGTCCGCCACGATCGTGCCGTCGGGGACCGACAGGACGATGTCCTCGCCGTCGGCGCCCGCCCGGTAGTCGCCCAGGCCGGGTTGCCCGTTGGACGCCCGCCGCCACGACTGCCGGTGGAACTCCACCAGGGTGGTCAGCCCCGGGTCGACGCGCAGGATGACCGAGCCGCCGTGGCCGCCGTTGCCGCCGTCGGGCCCGCCCAGCGGCTTGAACTTCTCGCGGTGGACGGAGGCGCAGCCGTGCCCCCCGTTGCCACCGGCGACGTGCAGGGTCGCCGAATCGACGAACGAGGGAATGGCCATGCGGGCGAGTCTATCGCCGCCCGGCCGGGCCTCAGTCGCCGAGGGTGCCCTGGTCGCCCGCCCGGTCGCCGCGGAGCGCCTCGAGGGCGCGGCGCTGCTTCTTCGTGGGCCGGCCGGTGCCGCGGTCCCGCACCGCGACCCGGCCCGCCATCGCCGGGATCGGGGGCGGCTTCTCCGGGGTGCGGTCGACGTAGGCCGTGGCCGCCACCGCGGCCCCGACCCGCTTGGTCAGGGACGGGTCGACGACCTCGACGATCCGCTCGTCCTCCGCGCGCCGCACCCGCACGATGTCGCCGGCCTTGATCTCCGCGGCCGGCTTCGCCGCCTCGTCGTTGACCTTGACGTGCCCGCCCCGGACGCCCGCGGTCGCCGCCGAGCGCGTCTTGTACAGCCGCACCGACCACAACCACGAGTCCAGGCGCGCCATGTCACCCCTGGTAGGTCAGCCCGTGGCCCAGGCGGTAGGCGTGGCCGGCGGCGTCCGTGTAGGCGTAGGTGACGCCCTCGGGCATGTGCGCCTCCTTCGCGTAGCCCGGGACGTCGTTGGGCGACACGCAGCGACCCTCGGCGTCCACCGCGATGACCGCCTCGGAGGCGGGCAGGGTGATGGGCAGCCGGCCGGCCGGACGGAACGCGCCCGTGACGACGTCGTACTGGGCGTCGTAGAACGTCGAGAAGCCCGCCAGCAGGGCGTCCGCGAGCGGCTCGACGCCGTCCAGGATCCACGGCAGCGACACGTTGACGCTCACGATGACCTTCTTGCCCTTCGCCCGCGCCGCGGCGCACAGGTCGCGGAAGCGCTGCATGCCGGTGATGGTGGTCTCCGGGTACCAGTCGCCGTTCAGCCCGCGCACCGGCTTGTCCTCACACAGGGTGAGTTCGAGCAGCCCCGCGGTCGCGCTGAAGTAGTTGCCCGACTGCGGGTCGAGGAACAGCATGAGGGCGTCCGCGGCCTCGGGCACCTCGACCAGTTCGAGGCCGGACGCCGCGCGCGCCTGCTCGCGCGCCTCCCGCGTCTTCTTGCCGGACTGCCGAGGATCCTTGTGGAAGACCTCCACGTACACCGAGGCGCCGGGGGCCAGGGGCAGGGCGTTGTCGCTGTTCTTGAGCAGGACGACCGACTTGCGGTGCGCCTCCTCGGCCAGCGCCCAGCCACCGGAGGCGCGCACGATGCCGTCGGCGGCCGCGGCGTCCACGTAGGTCTTGTCGTCGAACAGGCCGAGCGCGAACATCTCGACGAGCAGGCGCCGGCAGGCCTCGTCGAGGCGGGCCCGGCTGATCCAGCCGTTGGTGATGGCCTCCTTGAGGTCCTCGACGTTGTTGCTGTCGGCGATGATGTCGGTGCCCGCCATGACGGCCTTGGCGAACCGCTCGGCGCGGCCCAGATCCTCGACGCCCCAGCACATGTTGTCGGTGATGCCCGAGTCGGAGTTCACGTAGCCGGCGAAACCGAACTGGCCGCGCAGCACGTCGTTGAGGAAGTAGTGGTTGAAGGCGAAGCCGACCTCTTCGTACGGGGCGTCCACGCCGTCGACCGCCTGAGCGACCGACCGCTTGATGGAGGGCGCCGAGTAGTACGGCATGAACGAGGACGCCTGCACGGCCGCCTTGAACGGCGGCAGGTGGAACGCGTCGAGGCTGCCCGGGGTCGGGTAGCAGTTCCACTTGCCCTCTTTGTAGTGCGGGTCGAACCCGTTCTCGCGCGGCCCGCCGCCCGGGAAGTGCTTGATCGTGGTGGCCAGCGAGTCCGGCCCCAACGCGTCACCCTGCAGGCCGCGCACGAGGCGTCCGATGATGTCGGCGACCAACTCGGGGGACTCGCCGAACGTGCCGTAGATGCGCTGCCACCGCGGGTCGGTGACGACGTCGGCCATGTACATGTAGCCCTTGCGCAGGCCGCTCGCCAGCCACTCGGTGCGCACCGCGTCGGCGAACCCGTCGATCAGGGACGCGTCCCCGCCGGCGGCCCGGTCGCCCAGGACGGCGGCGGCGAGGCCCATCGTCGCCGGGAAGGTGGAGAAGATGCCGACGGCGTCGTTCATGCCGAAGACCATCTCGCCGTTCTCGTTGCGCGAGTTGGAGGCGATGATGCACGGGATGCCGAGCCGGGTGTCCTCGCACACCTCGTTCATCGCGTTCGTCCAGGCCGCCAGGCGGCTCGGGGGCTCGTTCTCGCGCAGGATGAAGTGCCGCAGATGCATCTGCTGGACGGTGTGCGTGGTGGGGTACACCTTGCGCGTGGCGAAGATCGAGGTGCCGGCCTCGATGACCCGCTCGTCCAGGACACCGTCGTGCGAGGTCGGCTCGCCCTCGGCCACCTGGTAGCCGGTGAAGCGCGTGTTGATCAGCATGAGGCCGACCAACTCGTCGACGTCCATCTGCGCGACGAGGTCCGCGGCCCGCTCGGCGGGCGTCAGCCGCCAGTCCTCGTACGGATCGAGGCGGCCGTTGCCGTTGAGGTCCTTGAACTGGAGCCCGTCGGCCTCGATGAACTGCTTGGAACGGGTCTCGAGTTTCTTCTGCTGGGGCATGATGCCGACCTCTTCGTCGCCGCGGTTTCCTCGCAGACTAGGGCACCCCGGCGACAAAACCTCAGCCGGTGGCCACAGTGGCCGGGCCGAGGTGGCACGCCCCGGCCGGGCGGGGCGCTAACTGGAGAAGAACAGGCTGGCGATGCCGCCGCGCCGCTTGTGCGGGTGGCCCCAACCCGGCGCGTAGGGCTGCGGGTAGGGCTGCTGCGGAGCGTACGGTTGCTGCGCGTACGGCTGCTGGTACTCGGGCCGGCGCGGCTCCGGACGACGCTCGGGCTGCCGCGGCTCGCCGGGCGCGGGCTGGGTGGCGCGGATGAGCGCCTCCAATTCGCCCAGGTCGAGGAAGATGCCCCGGCAGGACTCGCACTGATCGACATGGACGCCGTTGCGCTCGTAGGTGCGCATCGCGGCCCCGCACTTGGGGCAGGTCATGGTGGTCACGTCCGCCACTGTGCCAGGCGGGCGCAAGCGGCCAGCAGGGCGCCGCCTGTGTCGTCGCTGTGACCGGACGCCTCGCGCACCGCCCCGATGACGACGGCCGCCCGCGCCGCGTGGTCGAGGGGCGAGCCCGGCCCGCCGTCGGGCCACCGGCCGCCGCCCCGCGCGTAGCCGGCGCGGAAGGCGTCCCAGGCGGCGTCGTCGAGTAGGCCGGCGGCGTGGAACCCCGCGGGCCGACCCAGGTCCCAGGCCGGATGGCCCAGGCCCAGGTCGTCCAGGTCGAGCAGGACCAGGGCGCCCGTCGGCGTCCACGCCAGTTGACCGAGGTGGAAGTCGCCGTGCACGAGCCGGACGGACGCCGTCGGCGCCGGCCAGCGGCGCAGCAGCCCGGACGCGAGGGGGCGCAGGAGGGCGGCGGCGTCCGGGGGCAGGTCGGCGGTGGCGCGCAGCGCCCGGGCGAGCCGGGCGGCGCCGCCGTGCGGCTGCAGCGGCGGGACGGGCAGGGCGTGCAGGCGGGCGAGGGTCTCCCCCGCGTCCGCCCAGGGCAGGTCGGGATCGGTGGGGCTGAGCACCGCCAACCGCGGCCACAACGTGAGCAGGCCGCCGGACGGCGCGGCGACCGGGAGCGGGGACAGTGGAGCGGCCAGCACCGACGACCAGGGCGTCCGGGAGGCGACGGCCAGCTGGCCGGCCAGCAGGGCGGCGTCCGAGCCGGGCGCGTGCCGCTTCAGCACCACGTCCCCGGCCATCGTGACCATCGCCCGGCCGCTCACCGTCGGCCGGCCGGGACCCGCGGCGTCCGAAAACGCACGAAGGGCGGCCTCATGGCCGCCCTCGTGTGGGATGAAACCTGCGTCACGCCTCGTCGGCGACGTTGACGACCCGACGCCCGCGCCGGGTGCCGAACTCGACGGCGCCCGGACGCAGGGCGAACAACGTGTCGTCCTTGCCCCGGCCCACGCCGTCCCCCGGGTGGAAATGGGTTCCGTGCTGCCGGACGATGATCTCGCCCGCGCCCACGACCTCGCCGCCGAACCGCTTCACACCGAGACGCTGTGCGTTCGAGTCGCGGCCGTTGCGGGAGCTGGACGCGCCCTTCTTGTGTGCCATGTCGTCTACCTCCCTCAGGCCTTGATATCCGTGACCTTGACCTGGGTGTAGCGCTGGCGATGGCCCTGACGCTTCTTGTACCCGGTCTTGTTCTTGTACTTGAGGATGCGGATCTTCGGACCCTTGGTCTCGGCCAGCACCTCGGCCTTGACGGCCACCGTCCCGAGCTTCTCGGCCTCGGCGGTCACCTTGTCGCCGTCGACCAGGAGCAGCGGGGTGAGGTCCACCGTCGTCCCGACCGCGACGTCGAGCTTGTCGACCTCGAGGACGTCGCCCACGGCGACCTTGTGCTGGCGTCCGCCACTGCGCACGATCGCGTACACGCCTGACCTACTCTCTGTGATTTCGCCATGATGGTGCACCGGCGGCAACGAGGCCGGCCAGACAGGCACCGAAGGTCAAGAGTACGGGCGGGCCGTGCGGGCGGTCAAACCGAACACGCCGACGGGCTCCTCAGACCAGCCGGCCCACGAAGGACGCCGCGGCCGCGACGAGCGCGTCCCGGGTCGCGGTCCCGTCGCGGGCGGTCCGGGGCTCGCTGAACGAGTGGGTGCTGCCGGGCACGATCACCACCTCCCGCGGCCCCGCCTGGCCGGACGCCGTGGCCGCCCGCAGTTCCTCCGGGGTGCCGAAGGGGTCGCGGTCGCCGGACACCAGCAGCACCGGAGCCGGAACCGCCGCCAGTTCGGCGGCGCGCGACCGCTCGGGGCGGCCGGGCGGGTGCAGCGGGAAGCTCAGAGCGAGGACGCCGACCGCCGGGGCGGCGAACGTCCGGCAGGCCACCCGGGCGCCGGCCGACCGACCGCCGACGACCAACGGCGTCCCCGGGAACCGGGCGAGGGCCGCCGCGACCGCGGGCCGCCAGGCGGCGTCGAGCGACGCGGGCGGGCCGGCGACGCGGCGTCCGGCGACCCGCCACGGCTGCTCGTAGCGGGCCACCGCGACGCCTTGGTCGGGGAGGCCGGCGGCGAGGGCGGCCAGGTCGAGGGTGTCGATCCCGCCACCCGCGCCGTGGCTCACGAGCAGGACCGCACGCGGGGCGTCCGCCGGGAGAGCGACGGTGAGGCGTCCGTCGCCGAGCCGGTCGGACGTCGGGACCGGCTCGACCACGATCCGGGGCGGGGACTGGGGCTGCACCCGCCCATCCTGACAGGCGCGCCCACTCGCCACCGACCGCCGCTGGTAGCCTCAGGGCCGCACCCGCTGCCGGCGCGTTCCCGCCGCCGGGTGGATGGAGGCAGCGATGGAGGGGCGGCCCACGCCGCCCGGCGGGCGTCGGCGGCTGTCCGACGCCGAGACCGAGCGGCTCATGCTCGACACCGCCGTCGAGGAGGTCCTGACCCGGGGGCTCCCGGTCGGGCTGGACCGGCTGGGGTTCGAGGAGATCATCCGGCGGGCCGGGGTGTCCCGGACGGCCGTCTACCGCAAGTGGCGCACGCGCGACGAGTTCTGCGAGCGCCTGGTGCTCGAGTTGGCCGGCCACGACCTCATGGGCGAGCGGGCCTACACCGGGGAGCGGCTCCCCAGCATGGCGGCCCTGCTGGGGCCGGACGCCGAGTGGCGCGGCAGCGCCCAGGGTCGCCGCGCCACCTTCGTCGAGTTGTGCCGCCGGGGCGTCGCCGTCGACCTGCACGACCGGATGACCGGCGCCGGGATCGGTCTCCTGGTCGCCCTGGTGGCACTGCTGCACTCGACCGACCGACTCCGGGACGAGATCCTGGCCGCCCTGACGGCGTCCGAGGAGGATTTCCAACGGACGACGGGGGCCCTCTTCGCGGCGCTCGGCGGCGCAACCGGGTTCCGGCCCCGCCACGGCGCCGACTGGGCGCAGGTCGCCTCGCTGGGCGGCGCCCTCGTCGTCGGCGCGGTCGTGAAGGGCGTGGGCAGCACGATCCTCCGGGGGGGTGCGGTCACCGCCGACCCATTCGGCACCGGCCACACCGCCGAGTGGACGACCCTGTCGATCGGCTACACGGCCCTCGTCCTCGGCCTGATCGAACCCGACCCGCACTTCGATCCGGACGCCCCGCCCGCCGCCCTTGCCGGGCCTCCGCCGGACGCGGTTGAGTAGAGCCATGAGGGCACTCCAACGACGCATCGCCGCCGAACTCGAGATCGTCGACCCGGCCACCTTCGACGCCGCCCACGAGGTCGAGCGCCGGGTGGGGTTCCTGGCCGGCTACCTCGGGGCCACCGGCGCGCAGGGCTACGTGCTGGGCATCAGCGGCGGCGTCGACAGTTCCGTCGGCGGCCGGCTCGCCCAACTGGCCTGCGAGCGGGTGCGGGCGGGCGGCGGCCGGGCCACGTTCGTGGCGATGCGCCTGCCCTACGGGGTGCAGCGCGACGAGGAGGACGCCCAGCGCGCACTCGCCTTCGTCCGCCCGGACGAGACCCTCAACGTCGACATCCGTCCGGGGGTGGACGCCGTCTGGGACGCCCTCACGGCCGCCGGGCTGCACGTGCCGCCCGACGTCGACGACTACGTCAAGGGCAACGTCAAGGCCCGCCAGCGGATGGTCGCGCAGTTCACCGTCGCCGGGGCCCGCGGCCTGCTCGTCGTCGGCACCGACCAGGCCGCCGAGGCCGTCGTGGGCTTCTACACCAAGTTCGGCGACGGCGCCGCGGACGTCACCCCGCTCACCGGGCTACCGAAGCGACGCGTCCGCGCGCTGGCCCGCTACCTCGGGGCCGACGAGGGCCTCGTCGAGAAGGTGCCGACCGCCGACCTGGAGGACGACAAGCCGCTGATCCCCGACGAGGTGGCCCTCGGCGTCCGGTACGCGGCCGTCGACGACTACCTGGAGGGCCGCGAGGTGGCGCCCCAGGACGAACGGCGGATCGTCGACTGGTACCTCCGCACCCAGCACAAGCGCCATCTGCCCGTCACCCCGGGCACCGACGTGGCCGCCTGGCGGGCGTCCGACTAGGGGGTTCGGTCCCCCGCCGGGCCGAACGGCCAGCCGTCCCGCATGGGGCCGCCCACGTCGGGTTCGATGAAGTACTCGCGGCCGAAGGCCACCGCGAAGACCTCCACGGGCATGGCCAGCATCATGCCGGCGTCCGCCGTCTGGGACGCGTGGCAGGCCAGCGCGGCCCGCTTCACGTCGATCAGGTCGGTGACGTCGACGCGCCAGGTGAGGTCGGCCTCCGGCGTCCCGACGGGGTTGCCGTCGTCGGAGTCGCTGCGCGGGTCGAAGCCCACGAAGCCGGCGGCGGCGGCCGCCTCGAACTGGCGCAGCGCCTCGTCGAAATTCATGGTCGCCTCCAGGTACCGCGGACGCCTCCGCGCCAGGTCGACCGCCCGGCGGGTCACCCGGTGCACCATCACGTGATCGGGATGCCCGTAGTTGCCGTGCCAGTCGTAGCCGACGACGATGTCGGCGTCCTCGTCGTCGAGGATCGCCGCCAGCTTGAGGGCCGCGTGCTGGACGTCGGCGCGCATGAAGGCGTTCGGGGCGTCGTTCTCCGGCCAGCCGCGCATGCCGGAGTCCGCGTAGCCGAGCCAGAGGACGCGGTGCGTGCCGATGACCCGGGCGGACGCCTCCGCCTCCCGGCGCCGGTGCTCGGAGACGGTCACGTCGCCCAGGCCCTCGGCGGGCGTCCCGTGGTCGCCGTTGGTGGCGTAGACGCAGACGACCCGATCGCCGCGGGCGACGGCCCGCGCCATCGAGCCCGACGTCTGGGACGCCTCGTCGTCCGGGTGCGCATGCACGAACACGATGGTGGCCATGGCGTCATCTTCGCACCCACGCCCCCCGGTTGCCCGGCGTGGAATCCTTGGGCCCGTGGCAGCGAACAGCGAGCAGGGGCAGCCGACGCCGGTCCGGAGGGGGTCCCTCGACTTCTCCCTGTCGTCGGAGGCGGACCTCCTGCGGCTGCGCCGCCTCAACAAGATGAAGCGCGTGTCGCTGGGGTTGCTGCTCGTGGCCGCCGCGATCTACCTCACGGTGGTGCTGCTGCGCCTCGACACCGACGGCGTCTGGGGCTTCGTCAAGATCGGCGCCGAGGCTGCCATGGTCGGTGGGCTGGCCGACTGGTTCGCGGTGACCGCGCTGTTCCGGCACCCGCTCGGGGTGCCGATCCCGCACACGGCGATCATCCCCCGCAAGAAGGACGACCTGGCCCAGTCGCTGCAGGACTTCTTCGCCGAGAACTTCCTGACCGAGGACATCGTCCGCGGCCGGATCGAGGACGCCCACCTCGCCGGCAAATTCGGCGGGTGGCTGCAGGACCCGGTCCACGCCCACCGCGTCGTCACCGAGGCGTCCCGGATCGGCCGGGCGGCGCTGGGTCGCGTCCGGGACGACGACGTGCGGTCCGTGACCACCGACTCGCTCGTGCCGCGCCTCGTGCGCGAGCCCCTCGCCCCCGCCCTCGGCCGCCTCCTCGAACGCCTCGTCACCGACCGCACCCACACCGGCGCCGTCGACCTGCTGGTCAACGAGGCCGGCCGGTGGCTGCTGGCCAACCCGTCCCGGTTCGGCAACCTGATCGGCGACAAGGCGCCCCGCTGGGCCCCCCGGTTCGTCAACGACAAGGTCGCCACCTGGAGCTACCAGCAGGCCGTCGAGTGGCTCGTCGAGGTCCGCAACGACAAGCAGCACCCGGCGCGCCAAGCCCTCGACGACCTGCTGCTGCGGGTGGCCCACGACCTGCAGGGCGACTCGGCCGTCCAGCGCCGCACCGAGGAACTGAAGGAACGGCTGCTCACCCATCCCGCCGTCGCGGACGCCGCGGTGGCGCTCTGGCAGGCGGTGCGCTCCGGCCTGACCGGGGCGCTCACCGACGAGGATTCGACGCTGTGGACCCGCTCCACCGAGGCGCTCGGCCGGCTCGGCCGCTCGCTCGCCACCGAGGACACGACCCAGGCCCGGGTCGACGGGCTGATCGGGGACGCGGCGTCCTGGGCGGTCAACTCCTACGGCCGCGAACTGTCCACGGTGATCTCGCACACGATCCAGAGCTGGGACGGCGAGCAGGCGTCCCGCAAGATCGAACTCCACGTGGGCCGGGACCTGCAGTTCATCCGCATCAACGGGACGATCGTCGGCGCGCTGGCCGGGCTGCTCATCCACACGGTCAGCGTGCTGATCGCCTGAACCTCAGGACGCCTTCCGCGCGATCAGCCAGGACGCGGCCTCCAGGAACGGCATCCCGCGCTCCGGCCAGCCCTGGTCGATCAGGTAGAGGCCCGAACTGACGCGCTCGATGTAGGACCACTGCCAGATCGCCTCGGCGTCGGTGCCGGTCAGGCTCGCCAGCGTCGCGCACCAGCCCCGCACCTCGACGACGGGATCGGCGGCGGCCAGCACCAACTGGTTGAAGCCCCGCAGCACGACGCCGAGGTCGTATTCGGGTGCGCACAGGATGCCGTCGGGGTCGACGAAGGCGTAGCCGCGCGGGGCCCCCGGCCGTGGCGAGGTCACCTCGAGCAGGTTGCCCAGGTGCGGATCGCCGTGGCACAGGACCTCGCGCGTCTCCGCCCGCAGGTCGAGCCGGTGATCGGTGTAGACGAGGGCCCGCTTGATGGCGTCGCCGTAGCGGGCGTTCATGCCCGACTGTCCGGCCAGCCGGACGATCAGCGCGTGCAGCACCGTGGCCCGGTGCGGGACGTCGGGGAGCATCGGGACGGCGTCGACCGGCAGCCGCCACGCCTCCTGCAGCGTGTCGACCATCGGCCCGATGAGCTTGCTCTCCTGCGCCAAGGGCAACTCCAGAGCGGCGGGCAGCGCGCCGGAGAGGTCGCTCGCCCGCGACTCCAACGAGGCGCCCAGCCGCTCCATGAGCAGCGCCCCGAGCGCGTCGTCCCGGTCGTACAGATGGACGTACCCGTTGCCCTTGGCGCCGGCCAGCACGTCGGCCTGCCGGGTCAACTCGGCGCCCGGACGGGCCAGCTTGAGGACGGCGTCCCGGCCCCGGAGGCGCACCTCGTAGAGCGAAGAGCCGACGCTGCGCGTCAGCAGGCCCTGCACCTCCAGGTCCCACTTGCGCCGGCTGAACTCCAAGGTGCGCGGCACCTGCGCCTGCCACTCGACCCACCGCGGCGCGAGGCTCGTCATGTGGGCCCGCATGGGCGGCGACAAGTCGGTCATGGCTCTCCCGGGGTCGGAACTCGCCCCACCCTACCTGCGCGACCGATCGATCAAGGCCACCGCCGTCTGGAGGTAGATCCGGCCCGCCAGCGGGGTGGGGCCGTTCACGAGCGCCAAGCCGTGCGCCACCCGTTGCAGGTAGGCCCACTGCCAGATCAGCTCCGCATCGGCGCCGGTGAGTTCCGCGAGCCGGGCGCACCAGCCGCGCAGCAGCACCACGGCGTCCTCCTCGTGGAGTAGCGGCCGGCTCTCCCGGAGGACCACACCCAGGTCGTACTCGCGTTCGCCGCGCAGGGCGTGCGGGGAGATCAGCACATGCCCGCTCTCGGCGCCCGCCCGGGGGCCCGACACCTGGCGGAAGAACGGCGGTGCGGGATCGCCGTGCAGGACGACCTGACGATCGACGTGCTCGTCGTCGATCCGGTGCTCGGCGTACAGCAGCGCGCGGTCGATGGCGGCCCGGCAGTCCGGGACGTCGAGCGGCGGCGGGTTCGCTTCGATCAGGCGCCGCAGGGCGGCGGCCGGGTGGACGTCCGACCGGACGGCGGCGCTGAGCGGGACCGTCCAGGCGGCGGTCAACGTCCGAGCCACCACCTCCCACAAGGAGCCCTGCCGACGACCCGCCGCCTGCGAGACGTCGAGGGGCGGGCCGAGCGATTCCAGGAGGAGGGCCCGCAGGTCGGCGTCCGACTCGTGGAGGTGTGCGTAGCCGCGGCCGCGCGCGGCCCGCAGGACGCCCTCCTCCGCGACGAAGCGGTGCTCGTCGGGCCACAGCTTGACGACCACGGGACGGCCGCGGCGGCGTCCCCGCACCACGACCGCCTGGCTCGCCGAGTCGACGGCATAGCCCAACTCGACGCCCCAGCGGGCGGACGCCTCCGCGAGCAGGTGGGGCACTCGCTCCAGCCAGCCGAGGGCGTCCGGGCCGAGCGACACCACCCGCTCCCGGACCGCGTCGGGGATGATGACCGACTCCATGATGGGCACGGCGTCAGTCGGACGCCGTGTGCCCCTGTCCCGCGTCGCGTCGGGGACCCCGGCCACGACGCGACGACTGCTCGCGCTCGCCGCCGTCGGCCGGCGCCTGCGAGCCGACCGGCGCCTCGTGGATGTGGTAGCCGCGCGCATGGCACGTCTCGCAGGGCACGGTGAAGGCCTCGTGCAGGCCGGTGCCGATCTTCTTGCGCGTCATCTGCACCAGACCCAGGCTGGTGACCTCGGCGACCTGGTGGCGCGTGCGGTCGCGGCCCAGGCACTCGACGAGGCGCCGCAGCAGCAGCTCCCGGTTGGCGGGCAGCACCATGTCGATGAAGTCGATGACGATGATGCCGCCGATGTCCCGCAGCCGCAGCTGGCGGACGACTTCCTCGGCCGCCTCCAGGTTGTTCGACGTGACCGTCGCCTCGAGGTTGCCCTGGGTGCCGGTGAACTTGCCGGTGTTGACGTCGATGACCGTCATGGCCTCGGTGCGGTCGATGATCAGCGACCCTCCCGACGGCAGGTGCACCTTGCGCTCCAGCGCCTTCGCCACCTGCTCGTCGACCCGGTGGTGCTCGAACAGGTCGCCGTCCGTCCAGCGGTTCCAGTGCACGAGGCGTTCCTGCAGGTGCGGCGCCACGTGCGTGACGTACGCCTGCACGGTCTCGTAGGCGTCCGACCCCTGCCCGTTGCCGTCCACGACGAGGGTGGAGAAATCCTCGGTGAACAGGTCACGGACGATGCGGACCGTCAGATCGGGCTCGCTGTAGAGCAGCTGCGGGCTGTTGCCCTGGGCGACCTTCTTCTGGATGATCTCCCACTGCGCCTTGAGCCGGTTCACGTCGCGGACCAGTTCCTCCTCGGACGCCCCCTCGGCCGCCGTGCGGACGATGACCGAGGCGTTCTCGCCCACGAGGGCGTCCAGGATGCCCTTGAGGCGGGCCCGCTCGTTCTCGGGCAGCTTCCGGGAGATGCCGGAGAGTTGGCCCCCCGGGCTGTACACCACGTAGCGCCCCGGCACCGAGATGTGGCTCGTCAGCCGGGCGCCCTTGGCCCCGACCGGGTCCTTCGTGACCTGTACCAGGACCGCCTGGCCCGACTTGAGCACCCGCTCGACCTTGCGTTCGCCGCCGGCGGCACCGAAGGCGTCCCAGTCGACCTCCCCCGCGTACAACACGGCGTTGCGGCCGCGGCCGATGTCGACGAAGGCGGCCTCCATGCTGGGCAGCACGTTCTGCACGCGCCCCAGGTAGATGTTGCCGATCATGGACGCCGACGAGTCCCGGTCGACGTAGTGCTCCACGAGGATCCCGTCCTCCAGGACGCCGATCTGCGTGTAGTCCTCGCGCTGCCGGATCAGCATCGTCCGGTCCACCGCCTCGCGGCGGGCCAGGAACTCCGACTCCGACAGGATGGGCGCGCGGCGGCGTCCGGCGGCCCGGCCCTCGCGGCGCCGCTGGCGCTTCGCCTCCAGCCGGGTCGATCCCTCGATGCCCGTCACCTGGTCGCTGGGCTCGGTGCGCGTGCGGCGCGGCTCCCGCACCCGGACCACGACGTCGACCCCGTCCTCGACGGCCTCCTCGCCGCCGTCCTCGCCGCGGCGGCGGCGCCGCCGACGCCGGCGACCCGCGCCCTCGGCGACGGGCTCGCCCTCGGCGACGTCGGCCTCCTCGTCGGCGGCTCCGGCCGGCTCCTCGCCGTCGGTCGCCTCGTCGGTGTCGCCCTCGGCGTCCGTCTCCCGTTCCCCCGGACGCCGCCGGCGGCGGCCACCCCGGCGACGCCGACGGCGGCGGGCGAGCGCCTCGTCCCCCTCGGCATCCTCGGCCACCTCGGTCTCGTCGTCGGCGTCCGGCTCGTCGTCGGCGCCCGGCTCGTCCTCGGGCTCGTCGAGGCCCTGATCCTCCTGCTCCGGGTGCTGCGCCTCCGCCTCGTCGGCGGGCTCACCCTCGGGTTCCGCAGCCTTGGGGGCAGTCGGCTCCTCGCCGGGCTCGGCCTCGGCGTCCGGGGCCTGGAGCACCTCGGGCTCGTCCTCATCCACGTCCGCTCCGCGCGCGGACGCCAGGGCGGCGGCCAGGTTGTCCAGGGCGCCCGCGACGTCGGTCGCACCGAGCGCGCCCTCGGGGGCCTGCGTGGTGCGGCGGGTCGTGCGGCGGCGCGTGGTGCGGGACCGCTGCAGCGCGGCCAGGCTGGCCGCGACGTCCTCGTCCTCCACGGCGCCCTCGTCCGCCCGGGCGGGTTCGCCGGGCTCGGCGGACGCCTCGGGCTCGGCCGCCCCAGGGGCCTCGGCGGGCGCCTCCTCGGTCGTCGCCTCGGGCTCGGCCGGCGCCTGCTCGACGGGGGCCGGCGGGGCGGGGGGCTGCTCGGCGGGCGGGCCGGCAGGCCGGGAGACCCGCTTGCGCGGCGCCCGTGCGGGCTTCTGAGGGGCGGGGGGCTGCGGGGCGGCGTCCGCCGACTCGACCAGGTCGGCCTCGACGAAGGCGGGTTCGACGCGTTCGATCGCGGCGGGCTCGGGCGCCGCGATCAGTTCGCGGGGCGGCACGGTGGCCGGCAGGACCGCCGGCGGGCCGGCTGGCCGGCTCGCGGCGCGGCGGCGCCGGGGGGGCTGGGGGGCGGCACCCTCGGCGTCCTCGGGCACGCCGTCGGGCGTGGAGGTTCCGGGTGCGTCTGTGTCGAGCATGTGGCTCTCCTTCGGGCAGCCGAAGCCGCCGAATCCGTCGGTCGCAGCACCTGCGACAAAGCTTTTGGAGCCGCTGGCCGTCGGCCCGGCCCCCGCGGTCGAGGATTCGTCGCGGTCGGGTCCAGCCACAGCGCCCGACTTCACACCCCGGGCTGCCAGCGGTACGAGGACTGGCTGTCCTCACCTGCGGGCCAGTATCGCACGACTTCGGCCGCCGGGCCCAGCGTCCCGCCCGGGCGCGCCGTCACGATTCGGTGGCGACCGGCACGTCCTCGAAGGGGCCGACCACGCGACCGGCCAGCCAGACGCCCTGCTCCAACCGGGTGTGGAGCGCGGGGGCGTCCGTCGGGAGACCGTCGCCCACGCGGACCAGGGCCGCCACCACGTCGTCGGGCCGCACCAGGGGCACCCGGTGTGCCAACCACAGCAGCAGCCCGCCGTCGTCGCGGACGTCGAGGCGGAGCACCGGTTCCCGGGCATCGAACCGGCGGACGCCGTTCTTGGTCAGCCGCTCGACGAGCACCTCGTGGGCGGCCAGGAAGGCGGCCACGGCGTCCGCCACCGCGTCCCGGTTCGCGCCGGGCAGGTCCACGGCCCAACTGGACGCCGTGAGGCGCTCCCCCAGCCCGCGGCCGCTCGACTCGACGGCCTCCAGGATCGCCATCCCGCCCGGCAGCGCATCCGCCAGGGCGGCGGCGACCGCCGCCGGCTCGCGGCGCTCCGCCAGGCCGATCTCCAGGTAGTCCGCCTCCGTCGCGGCCCCCGTGGCGGTCGCGTTGGCGTACGAGATCCGCGGGTGCGGGCTGAAGCCCGACGAGTAGGCCATCGGGATGCCGGCCCGGCGCAGCGCCCGTTCGAACGCCCGGCTGAAGTCCTGGTGGGACGTGAACCGGGCCGGCCCCCGCTTGCAGTAGCGCAGGGCGAGCCATTGCACCGGCGGCGGTTGCTGGGCGGGCGGGCGGCGCGTCGGGTCCGTCACGCCGCCCCCTGGGGCCCGTTCAGCAGCGCCGGCAGGTCGGCGACGGTCAGACCGGCGAGGCCGGCCCGCACGGTGAGGCGTCCGGCCGGGGCCGGGGCGTCGGCGGTCGGGACCGCCAGCACCGCGCACCCGGCGGCCAGGCCGGACGCCACCCCGGAGAGCGAATCCTCGATGACCAGGCTGTCCTCGGGCCGGACGCCGAGGGCGCGCGCCGCCGTCAGGTAGGGCTCGGGGTGCGGCTTGCGCTGCCGCACCTCGTCGCCCGCGATCACCACGGCGAACCCGGCGTCGGGCAGGCGGTGCAGGACGCTGTCCAGGTACGCCCGCACCGAGGTCGACACGACGGCCTGCGGCACGCCGGCGTCCGCGAGCGCCGCGACGAGGTCCCGGGCGCCGGGCGCCCACGGAAGGGGCACCTCGCCCAGGAGCGCGATCATCCGCAGCCACATCTCGGCGGCGACCCCCACCGGATCCAGCGGCAGCCCGGAGGCCGACGCCAGGTACGCGACGCTCTCGGTGAGCGGGCGGCCCACGGTGTGCCGGTGGAAGTCGGCCGGCAGGCGCCCGCCCAACTCCCGGACGTAGCCGGCCTGCATGGCGGCCCACACCGGCTCGGTGTCCATCAGGGTGCCGTCGAAGTCCCACAGCACGGCGGCCGGCAGGCCGGCCCCGGCGCTCATGCCCGCTCCCGCGGCGCGATCGGCAGCAGGTGCCGTCCGGTCGGCCCGACCTCGGTCTGGCTGCCCAGCGAGGTACACACGCCGCAGTCGTAGCAGCCATGCGCGCGGCAATCCTCGGTGGCGTCCTCGCTCAGGGCCGCCTGCCAGTCGTCCCACAGCCAGTCGCGGTCGAGGCCGAGGTCGAGGTGATCCCAGGGCAGCACCTCGTCCCGTTCGCGGCGCCGCGTCGTGTACCAGGCGACGTCGACGCCGGTGCCCGCCAGACCGGACGCCGCGGCGTCCAGCCAACGGCTGAGATCGAAGTGCTCGCTCCAGCCGTCGAACCGGGCGCCGGCCGCGTAGGCCGCCTCGATCACCGGGCCCAGCCGGCGGTCGCCGCGGGCCAGCAGCCCCTCGACGACGCCGGGACCCCCGTCGCTGTAGCGGACGCCGATGGCGCGGCCGTACCGCCGGTCGTCGCGCACGCGCTCGCGCAGCAGGCGGAGCCGCCGGTCGATGGTCTCGCGGTCCGCCTGCTCGGCCCACTGGAACGGGGTGTGGGCCTTCGGGACGAAGCCCCCGATGCTGACGGTGCAGCGGATGTCCCGCTGGCCGGTGGCCCGCCGGCCGGCCTCGATGACGCGGGCGGCGAGGTCGGCGATCGCGAGGACGTCCTCGTCGGTCTCGGTCGGCAGGCCGCACATGAAGTAGAGCTTGACGCTGCGCCAGCCGCCCGCGAACGCGGTCGTCACCGTGCGGAGCAGGTCGTCCTCGGTGACGCCCTTGTTGATGACGCGGCGCAGCCGTTCCGAGCCGCCCTCGGGGGCGAACGTCAGGCCCGAACGGCGTCCGTTGCGGGCCAGTTCCTCGGCGAGGTCCACGTTGAAGGCGTCCACCCGGGTCGACGGCAGCGACAGCGACACGTTGGTGCCCGCGTAGCGTTCGGCGAGTTCGCGGGCGATCAGGCCGATCTCGGAGTGGTCGGCGCTGGACAGCGACAGCAGCCCCACCTCCTCCAGCCCCGTGGCGGCCAGGCCGTCCTCGACCATGCAGCCGATCGCGTCGATGCCGCGTTCCCGCACCGGACGGGTCACCATGCCCGCCTGGCAGAAACGGCAGCCGCGCGTGCAGCCGCGGAAGATCTCGACCGAGTAGCGCTCGTGGACGGTCTCGGCCAGCGGCACGACCGGCGCCTTGGGGTAGGGCCAGTCGTCCAGCCGTTGCAGGGTGTACTTCTCGACCCGGGCCGGGACGCCGGGACGGTTCGGGCGGACGGACGCGAGGCGTCCGTCGGGGGCGTAGGCGACGTCGTAGAAGCGGGGCACATAGCAGTCGGCCTCGCGGGCCAGGCGTTCGAGCAGCGCGTCGCGGCCCCCCGGGCGGCCCGCGGCCTTCCAGGAACGGACGATGCGCGAGACGGCGAGGGACGCCTCCTCGCCGTCGCCCAGCACGGCGGCGTCGATGAAGTCGGCGATCGGTTCGGGGTTCACGGCCCCGTGGCCGCCCACGAGGACGATCGGATCGTCGGGCCCGCGGTCGGCGGCGTGCAGCGGCAGCCCGGCCAGATCAAGGGCGGCCAGCAGGTTGGTGTAGCCCAACTCGGTCGACAGGCTGACCCCGAGCAGGTCGAACGCCCCGACCGGGCGGTGGTTCTCGAGGGTGAATTGGGGCAGCCGGTGCCGGCGCAGCAGGGCGGCCAGGTCGGGCCAGACCGCGTACGACCGCTCGGCGAGGACCCAGTCCTGCTCGTTGAGCACCTCGTACAGGATCGCCAGGCCCTGGTTCGGCTGGCCGATCGCGTAGGTGTCGGGGTACAGCAGCACCCAGCGCACCTCGGCGTCCGCCCAGTCCTTGCGGATCGAGTTCACCTCACCGCCCACGTACTGGATGGGTTTGGTGACGCTCGCCAGCAGGGGCTCGAGCCTCGAGTACAGCGAATCCGGCTCCCGGGTCAACTCAGTCATCGCTGCCCGAGCCTACCCGCCCCGGGCGGCAGAGCGCGCCGCGGCCGGCGGGGGGCCGGGCCGCGGCGTCCGGGATCAGCCCGGCTGCTCGCCCTCCGGCAGCTCGACGACCGGGGACGCCGCGGGCCCCCGCCGCTTCGCCTGCCGCTCGGCATGGCGCCAAACCCGCAGGTCGTCCTCGTAGTCGCGCCAGTCGCCCTCCGGCAGCAGGATCTCCGCGTACTGCGGCTGCCACATGGCCTCGTAGACCTCTTGGACGGGATCCTCCAGCTTGATCTCGGAGAGGCCCTCCTTGTAGGCCGACTGGGCCACCTTGACCGCGACGACCCCGGACGCCATGCGCAGGTGTTTGACGCTCGGGAGCAGCGACTTGCCGCGGGGCACGACCCCCTGCATGTCGGCGACCGCTTCGGCGGCCGCGGCGATCATCCGGTCGGAGACCCTGGACGCCTTGCTGACGATCACGCCCAGGCCGAGTCCGGGGAACACCAGCGCATTGTTGGCCTGCGCGATCTCATAGCTGACGCCCCGGTACTCGACGGGCGTGAACGGGGAGCCGGTGGCGACGAGGGCCCGGCCCTCGGTCCATTCGATGAGGTCGGCGGGCACGGCCTCGGCGCGGGAGGTCGGGTTGGACAGCGGCATGATGATGGGCCGCTCGCAGTGCGCCGCCATCTCGCGGACGACCTCCTCCGAGAAGGCGCCGGACCGGGCGGACGTGCCGATCAGGATCGTCGGCTGGACGTTGCGCACGACCTCGATGAGGTCGATGTCCTCCGGATCCTGGACGGTCCAATACTTGACCTCCTCCGCCGAACGGGCGTAGGGCCGCTGGAAGTCGCGCATCTCGTCGCCCAGGCCGGAGTTGATGAGCCCGTGCGAACCCAGGCACCAGAAGTTGCGGTTCGCCTCGTCCTTCGTGAGCCCCTCGCGGACCATGCGGTCGCGGAGCAGGTCGGCGATGCCGATGCCGGCGGTGCCCGCCCCGAAGATGACGACGCGCTGCTCCCGCAGCTTGTGGCCCACGGTCTTGACGCCGGACAGGACGGCCGCCATCACGACGGCGGCGGTGCCCTGAATGTCGTCGTTGAAGCTGCAGACCTGGTCGCGGTACTTGTCGAGGACGCGGTGGGCGTTGGCAGCGCCGAAGTCCTCCCAGTGCAGCAGCGCGTTGGGGTACAGCCGGGTCACTGTCTCCACGAACCGGTCCATGAACTCGTCGTAGGCCTTGCCCCGGATGCGGCTGTGGCGGGCACCGAGGTAGAACTCGTCGTTGAGGAGTTCCATGTTGTCGGTGCCGACGTCGATGACGACGGGGATCACCCGCCGGGGATCGATGCCGGCCGCGGCGGTGTAGATGCCGAGTTTGCCGATGGCGATCTGGACGCCGCCGATGCCCTGGTCGCCGATGCCCAGGATGCCCTCGGAGTCGGTGGCGACGATGAGGTCGCACTCGTCGGACCCGAGCCCGAAGTTCGCGAACGACATCTCGATCTGCTCGGGGTAGTCCACCGACGTGAACACGGCCCGCAGCTTGCTGAACCCGTGGCTGAACCGCTGGATGACCTCGCCGATGGTCGGCGTGTAGACGATCGGCATCATCTCCTCGATGTGCTCGCTGAACAGCCGGTAGAAGAGCACCTCGTTGCGGTCCCTGAGCGACGACAGGTAGGAGTACTTCGCCATGGTGCCGGACTGGGCGCAGTACTGCTGATACACCCGGCGCACCTGGGACTCCAGCGAGGAGACCCCCGGAGGCAGCAGACCGGTCAGCTTCAGGGCGTGCCGCTCGGGCCAGCTGTAGGCGGTGCCGCGATTCAGCATCGGAACGTTGAGGACGTCGGCCCCGCGCGCCTCGATGCGCACCTGGGGTCCGTTGGGTCCATCGATGAACTCGTACGGAGGCTTGGCCATGGGACGAACGTACGAGTTGCCGGGCCGCTCCCGCGGCCGTTCAGCGAAATTGCGCCGGGGGACGACCCCGCTCCCGCTGCCGTCAGATCGAGGCGGACGCCCACCCCGCCGGCCCCACAGCCGAGCGCGCGACGGCGTCCGCCCGCTGCACCTGCGCCCGGCCGGGCGCGGCGACCCGGACGACCCCCCGCCGGCGCGCCAGCCAGGCGATGACCGCGACGGTGGCGGCGAGGACGGCCATCTGGACGAGGACGGTCCAGTCGCCCGCGCCGACCGAGCGGTCGAACATGTCGCTGAAGTCGGTGAACGGCAGCAGGGCCTCACCCACCATGTTGTTGATGACGTGGATCGCCACCGCGGCCTCCAGCCCGCCCGTGCGCCACGTCACCCAGGCCAGGAGGCCGCCGAGGGTGAAGTACAGCAGGTTGAGCCAGGGATCGGACGCGCCGTGGATCAGCATGAACGTCGTGGAGGTGACCAGCGCGCCCACGAGGAAGCCGACCGCGTCGGAGCGGAAGTAGGATGCGACCAGCCGCTGCTGCAGGCCCCGGATCAGGTACTCCTCGCCGGCCGCCTGGACGGGGGTCGTCAGCAGGATGCCGACGATCATGACCACGGTGTAGGGGCGCACCCCCAGGTCCGGCGGCAGGCCGGTCAGCACGTACCCGCCGACGATCAAGGCGATCCAGCCCGGGAGGGCGATGGCGGCGCAGCGGCCGAACCACCCCCACCGGAAGCGCCCCTCCACCGAGGACAGCCACCGGGGGCGCTGCCCCCAGAACAGCCACTGGACGAGCATGGCCGTCGGGATGGACAGCGCGAGGGCGACGTTGTTCGCGAGGAACAGGCCCGGCCCGACCTGGATCTTGCCCCCCTCTGCAGCGAGGCTCGCCAGGTCGACCCGGTCGACGAGCAGGCCCACGAGGGTGAACACCGTCGAGAAGACGAGGAAGACCACGATCGTCAGCGGAACCGCCAGGAGCGGCTTCCACCAGCGCCACCGCGGCGCCCGGTAGAAGCCCGAGTAGGACCGCTCCTCGATCGGCAGGCCCGTGATCAGCGCGGGATCGAGCGGCGCGGTCGGCGCCGAGACGTGCTGCGGCGACGGCCCCCACGGGACGCCCGGGCGGGGGCCGGAGGGTCCGAGCGGGTCAGCCACCGGGGAACCAGAGGGCGACCTCGCGGGCCGCCGACTCCGGCGAGTCGGACGCGTGCACGACGTTCATCTGCTTGGACGCGCACAGGTCGCCGCGAATCGACCCGGGCGCGGCGGCCACGCCGTCGGTCGCCCCGTTGAGGGCGCGCACCGCCTCGATGGCCCGCTCCCCCGACAGCAGCAGGGCCACCAACGGGCCCGACGTGATGAACGCCCGCAGTTCCGGGTACCAGCCCTTGGCGACGTGCTCCGCGTAGTGCCGGTCGGCGAACGCGGCGTCCACGGTTCGCAGTTCGAGCCCCTCGATGCGCAGCCCCTTCGCCTCGTAGCGCCGCACGATCTCGCCGACGAGGCCACGACGGACGGCGTCCGGCTTGATCAGGACCAGGGTCTTCTCGGGTTCGGTCATGCGCGAATCCTAGCTGGGCGCCTCCAAGCTGCGTCCGAGCACGAACGTGACCACCCACAGCACGGCGAACAGGCCGCCCAGCGCGAACATCCACGATGTCAGGACGCCGAGCGCGACGCCCAGCACCTGGACCACCCAGCCCAGCGCGTAGCCCACGGGGTGGCGGAGCGTCCCGGCCGCGACCAGGGCGAGCACCGCCACGGCCCCGGCCGCAAGACCCGCGGTCGCCAGGGGGACGCCGTTCACCACCACCATGCCCGGCACGGCCAGCCCGACCACGACGGCCTCGAACACCAGCAGCACCATCAACGACCGACCCAGGGGGTTGCCCGGCGAGAGCCGCATCACTCGGCGTCCTCGTCGTCGGGGGCCGCGTCCGGCTCCTCGCCGTCGCCGCCCGCCGGCCGCTCGCGGACGAGCAGGGCGCGCGCCTCGCCGGCGGCGATCACCGAACCGGCGATCAGGACGCCCGCGCGTCCGCCGGCCTCGTCCGCCAGCGCGATCGCCCGGTCGATGGCGTCCGCCATGGTCGGCGCCCTGCTCACCCGCCCGGCGGGGAAGTGCTCTTCGGCGCGCTCGGCCAACTCCTCGGGCCGCAGCCCCCGACCCGTCGAGGCCACGCCCGTGCACACCAGGGAGGTCATCCGCTCGGCGAAGATCTCGAGGACGCCGTCCACGTCCTTGTCCCGCATCAGGGCGGTCACGCCGATCAGCGGGTCGAAGTCGAAGGCCTCGGTGACCCCGTCGATGGTCGCCCGCGCGCCATGGGGGTTGTGACACGTGTCCAGGACCACGGTCGGCGCCCGGTGGACGATCTCGAGCCGCGCGGGAGCACGCACCGAGCCCAGTCCTTCGACGACGACGTCGGACGCCAGCGCGCGCCCCCCCAGGAACGCCTCGACCGCCGCCACGGCGAGGGCGGCGTTCTGCGCCATGTGGGCGCCGAACAGCGGCAGCAGCACGTCGTCGATCGGGCCGCCGCCGGCCTCGACTCGGATCACCTGCCCGCCCACCGCGGGCCGGCGCTCCAGGAGGGCGAAGTCGGTGCCCTCCACGAGCAGGCGGGCGCCGACCTCGCGGCAGCGCTCGGCCAGCACGCGAGCGACCTCGGGCCGCTGACGGGCCACGACCGCGGTCGCGCCGGGCTTGATGATGCCCGCCTTCTCGAGGGCGATCGCCTCGGTGGTGGCGCCCAGGATGTGGGTGTGGTCGAGGTCGACGGGGCACACGACGGCCACGGCGGCGTCCGCCACCGAGGTGGCGTCCCAACTGCCGCCCATGCCGACCTCGACCACCGCCACGTCGACGGGCGCCGCCGCGAAGGCCGCGTAGCCCAGGCCGGTCATCACCTCGAAGAAGGTCAACGGGATGCCGTCGATCAGGCGGGCGTCCACGATCTCGATCAGGGGGCGGCACTCCCCCACGAGCGCATCGAACGCGTCGGCGTCCAGGGGGCGGCCGTCGATCGCGATGCGTTCGGTGACGTCCTCGAGGTGGGGCGACGAGATCCGGCCGACGCGCAGCCCGAGGGCGCGCAGCAGGGCCTCGATCATCAGGCCGGTGCTGCCCTTGCCGTTGGTGCCGGTGATCTGGATCACCGGGCAGGTGTCCTGCGGCGAACCCAGGAGGTCGCACAGCGCCTCGATCCGCTCCAGGCTGCGGCCGATCCGGTGCTCCGGCCAGCGGGCCTCCAACGTGCTCACGATCTCGCGGTGGGTCATGTTCGTCATGGTGGGCCCCACAGTAGTGGGGTGGCCGCTGGCTACACTCGGCCGGGTGATCGACGCCACACCCGCCGCCGGCCGACGCTGGACCCCTTGGCTCGGCCTCGCCGCCCGCCTGCTGCTCGGGGGGGTGCTGCTGGCCGCAGGGCTGTTGAAGATCGGCAACCTCGGCGAGTCGGTGAACGCGGTCCGCGGCTACCAACTGCTGCCGTGGGCGCTCACCGTCCCCGTCGGCTACGCGCTGCCGATCATCGAGATCGTCGTCGGGTTGCTGCTCGTGCTGGGCCTGTTCACGCGCTGGGCGGCCCTCGTCGGCTCGCTGCTCATGCTGGCCTTCATCATCGGCATCGCCAGCGCGTGGGCCCGCGGCATCTCCATCGACTGCGGCTGCTTCGGCGGCGGCGGGGCGATCGCGGCTGAGCAGGCCCTGGCCGCCTATCCCTGGGAGATCGCCCGCGACGTCGGCCTCCTGCTGTGCGGCCTGTGGCTCGTGTGGCGGCCCCGGACGCCGTGGGCGCTGCACGACCGGCTCTTCCCGTCCCGGCCCTGACCGGCTCGTTCCCAGCCGCCCGCTAGGCTTCACCAACACACCGCGGACCGACCAAGGAGCCCTTCAGCCGTGAGCAAAGAATCCGTGAGCCGACGCGAGGCCCTGCGAGCCCAGCAGGTGGCGCAGGCCAAGGCCGCCCGCACCCGAAGGATGGTCTTCATCCTCGCCGGCCTCATGGCCGTCGTCCTGGCCGTCGTGATGATCGTCGTGGCGGTGGGCGCCCTGAACTCGGGCCGCTCCCAACAGGGCACCTGGTACCCGCCGAACGTGACCGAGAACAAGGACGGCGTCGTGGTCCTGGGCGCCCAGACGAAGGCCGGGGCCCCGGTCGTCGACGTCTACCTCGACTTCCAGTGCCCGATCTGCGCCGTGGCCGAGCAGAAGTACGGCGCGGCGATGGCCGAACTCGCCCGATCCGGCGACATCAAGCTCGTCCAGCACACCCTCACCTTCATGGACAACAACCTGCGCAACACCGCGTCCTCCCGGGCCGCGAACGCCGCCTCCTGCTCCGACGTCTCCGGAAAGTACTCGGACATGACCACGGCGATCTTCACCCACCAGGAGGCCCAGGAGACGGTCGGCTCGATCGGCTACCCGGACACCCTGCTGCGGGAGACGCTGCCGGCCCAGCTCGGCATCGCCGGGGAGAGCCTGACCGCGTTCCAGCAGTGCTACGACGCCAAGTTGCCCACCACCTTCCACGAGGCGCTCGCCGAGGCGAGCTACAACAAGGGCATCACCGGCACCCCGACCTTCACCCGCAACGGCGTCAAGCTGCCGGTGAACGCCGCCGCCTCGGCCACCCTGCCCGCGACCACCGTGGAGCAGTTCAAGAGCCTGCTGCTGACCGGCAAGTAGGCCGCTGGGACGATGTGACGGCCACGCGGGCGTCCTCGTAAACTCGGCGACCATGACCGCACAGCCGAACCCGTCCCCGACCGCCGCCACCCCGACCGCCTTCGCGGTACCGGAGCGCCCGGTCCTGGAGGGCTTGGAGGCGGCGTGGTCGGAGCGCTGGCGGGCCGACGGGACGTTCGCGTTCACCCGGCCGGCCGCGCGGGAGCAGGTGTTCAGCATCGACACCCCGCCGCCGACCGTGTCGGGGTCGCTGCACGTGGGGCACGTGTTCAGCTACACGCACACCGACCTGATCGCCCGCTACCAGCGCATGCGCGGCAAGCACGTCTTCTACCCGATGGGCTGGGACGACAACGGGCTGCCCACCGAGCGCCGCGTGCAGAACTTCTACGGCGTCCGCTGTGACCCGTCGGTGCCGTACGACCCCGACTTCACGGCGCCGGAGAAGCCCGACCCGAAGCGGCAGTTGCCCATCAGCCGCCGCAACTTCATCCAGTTGTGCCACGAGTTGACCGCCGTCGACGAGCAGGCGTTCGAGGGGCTGTGGCGGCACCTCGGGCTCTCGGTCGACTGGGACACCCTCTACGAGACCATCTCGACGGAGTCGCAGCGGGTCGCCCAGCGCGCGTTCCTGCACAACCACGCCCGCGGCGAGGCCTACCTGTCCGAGGCGCCGACGATGTGGGACGTGACCTTCCAGACCGCCGTGGCGCAGGCCGAGTTGGAGGCCCGCGAATACCCCGGCTTCTACCACGGGCTCACCTTCCGCACGGCGGACGGCGGGGGCGTCCTGATCGAGACGACGCGGCCCGAACTGCTGGCGGCGTGCTGCGCGCTCATCGCGCACCCGGACGACGAGCGGTACCGTCCGCTGTTCGGCTCGACCGTCACGACGCCGGTCTTCGGCGTGCAGGTTCCCGTGCTGGCCCACCCGGACGCCGAGCCCGACAAGGGCTCCGGCATCGCCATGTGCTGCACGTTCGGCGACCTCACCGACGTCACCTGGTGGCGCGAACTGCGGCTGCCGACCCGCACCATCATCGGACGCGACGGCCGGCTGCACGCCGAGACGCCGGACTGGATCGTCAACACGGCGGCCTACGAGCGCATCGCCGGCAAGACCACGTTCTCGGCGCGCGAGGAGACGGTCGCGATGCTGCGCGCCGACGGCGACCTCGTGGGCGAGCCGCGGCCCACGCTGCGCATGGCGAACTTCTACGAGAAGGGCGACAAGCCCCTCGAGATCGTCTCGACGCGCCAGTGGTACATCGCCAACGGGGGCCGGGACGCCGCCCTGCGCGACCGCCTGCTGCAGCGCGGCGAGCAACTCGAGTGGGTGCCGGACCACATGCGGCACCGCTACGCCAACTGGGTGAACGGTCTCAACGGCGACTGGCTGATCTCCCGGCAGCGGTTCTTCGGGGTTCCGTTCCCGGTCTGGTACCGCCTGGACGCCGAGGGCGAGCCCGTCCACGCCGACCCGATCACGGCCGACGAGGCGTCCCTGCCGGTGGACCCGGCCTCGCAGTGCCCGCCGGGGTTCGACGAGGAGCAGCGCGGCGTCCCCGGCGGCTTCGTCGGCGACCCCGACGTGATGGACACGTGGGCCACCTCGTCGCTCACCCCGCAGATCGCGTGCGGCTGGGGCCGCGACGACGAGCTGTGGGGCCTCACCTTCCCCATGGACCTGGCCCCGCAGGCCCACGACATCATCCGCACCTGGCTGTTCAGCCGGGTCGTGCGCGCCGAACTCGAGCACGGGCAACTGCCCTGGGCGCGGGCGGCGATCTCCGGCTTCGTGGTCGACCCCGACCGCAAGAAGATGTCGAAGTCGAAGGGCAACGTCGTCGTCCCGACCGAAATCCTCGACCGGTTCGGGGCGGACGCCGTGCGCTGGCGTGCCGCCATGGCGCGGCCGGGCATGGACTCCCCCTTCGACGAGACGCAGATGAAGGTCGGGCGTCGCCTCGCCATGAAGGTGCTCAACGCGTCCAAGTTCGTGCTGGGCATGGGCGAGGGCCCGGTGTCCGCCGATCGGATCACCGCCCCGGTCGACCTCGCCCTGCTGGCGGCGCTGCGCACCGTGGTGCGGCAGGCGACGGACGCCTTCGAGTCGTTCGACTACACGCCGGCGCTGGAGGCCGCGGAGAAGTTCTTCTGGACCTTCTGCGACGACTACCTCGAACTCGTCAAGGAGCGGGCCTACGGCGCCCAGGGGCCGGACGCCGCGGCGTCCGCCCATGCGACCCTGCAGCTGGCCCTGCACGTCCAGCTGCGGCTGTTCGCGCCGTTCCTGCCCTTCGTCACCGAGGAGGTCTGGTCGTGGTGGCAGGCCGGCTCGGTGCACCGGGCGGCCTGGCCGCAGGTCGACGAGGTGCCGGACGCCGGCGACGCCGCCCTCCTGGGCGACGTCGGCGCGGCCCTCATCGGCATCCGCGGGGTGAAGTCGGCCGCCAAGGTGTCGATGAAGACCGAGCTCACGACGGCGACGGTCACCGGCCCGGCGGACGCCGTCGGGCGCCTGCGCGCCGTCGAGGCCGACCTGCGGGCCGTGGGCCGGATCACCAGCCCGCTCGGCTGGACGACCGGCGGGGACGCCGTGGCCATCGCCGCGGAACTCGCCCCCGCCGGCTGAGCCCGACGGCCGAGCCCGGGCACCCGACCGTCGGCCCGAGCGGCCGCGACGTCGGCCAGACTGGGGGCATGGCATCGCCAGCGCCCCCGGTCCGGACGGGTCCTAGCATCCGCACCCGGCTGCTCGCGACCATCGTGGCGCTGATGGCGTCCGGCCTGATCGTCGCCGGACTCACGGGCTACGGCCTGGAACGGGTCGCCCTGCAGCGGTCGGCGGCCGAGCAGCTCACCCGCGAGGCGCGGGAGTTCACGACCTTCGCCACCTCGGCGTCCCCCCAGACCGGCCTGCCGTTCGCGTCCGTCTCGGAGCTGTTGCGGACGGCGATCCAGCAGCGCGCCTTCGGCGCCGCGGACGGCGCGCTGGGCCTCGTGGACGGCCGCATCGAATGGACGGCCCCCTCGGGGGTGGCGCTGCGCCTCGAGGACTATCCCGACCTGGTCGCCGCGGTCACCCGCGCCGACGCGGCGACGACCACCCAAGGGCGGCTGGCCGCGGCCGGCCACGACTTCTCGTTCCTGGTCGTGCCCGTCGTCTTCGAGCCCACCGGGGAGACGGGCGCGTTCGTGCGGGCCACCGACCTGCAGGTGGCCTACCGGCAACTGGAGGCGACGTACACCCTCTACGCCGCGGTCGCGTTCCTGGTGCTGACGGCGTCCGCCGTCATCGCATGGGCCGTGATGGGGCGGTTGCTCGCGCCGATCGGGGCACTGAGGCGCGCCGCGGCGTCCATCGGCGAGAGCGACCTGGCGAGCCGGATCCCGGTCCGCGGGCGGGACGACCTGTCGGAGTTGACCCACACGATCAACGGCATGCTCGACCGGATCGAGTCCCTGGTCGAGGATCAGCGGCAGCTCAGCGACGACGTCGGGCACGAGCTGCGCACCCCGCTCACGATCATCCGGGGGCACCTGGAACTGCTCGATCCGGACGACCCGGCCGAGGTGCGGGCGACCCGGGCCCTGGCGCTGGAGGAGACCGAGCGCATGGGGCGGCTCACCGAGGACCTTGTGCTGCTGGCCACGTCGGAGCGGGCCGATTTCCTGCTGCCCGCCCCCACCGGCATCGCCGGCCTGACCGACGAGACCCTCGACCTCGCCCGCGGACTCGCGCCCCGTCCCTGGCGGCTGGACGCCCTGGCCGACGTCGAGTTGGCGCTCGACGCGCAGCGGATCCGTCAGGCCTGGCTGCAGCTGGCCGACAACGCGGCCAAGTACTCCCCCGCCGGCTCGCCCATCGCGCTGGGCAGCGAGGTGCGCGGCTGCGAGCTGTGGCTGTGGGTGCGGGACGCAGGCCCCGGCGTCCCGCACGAGGAACGCAACCGGGTCGCCGAGCGCCACTACCGGGGACGCTCCGCGGTCGATTCCGGACGCCGCGGGCGCGGCCTGGGCCTGGCGATCGTGTCGAAGATCGCGACCGCCCACGCGGGACGCCTCGACATCGCCGACGGCCCCGACGGCACCACCGTGGTCAGCATCGTCCTACCCCTGCCGGCCCACCACGAGGAGGCTTCATGACTCAGATCCTGATCGTCGAGGATGAGGAGCGGATCGCCTCGTTCGTCGCGCGCGGGCTGCGCGCCGCCGGGTACGCGACCCACGTCGAGGCGCGGGGCGAGGGGGTGGCCGAGCTCGCGGTCGGCGGGGAGTTCGGGCTGGTGATCCTCGACGTCGGGTTGCCCGACGTGGACGGCTTCACGGTGCTGAACCGCCTCCGCGCCGCGGGCTGCACCCTCCCGGTCATCATGCTGACGGCCCGCACCGCCGTCCGGGACCGGGTGGCGGGCCTGGAGGGGGGCGCCGACGACTACCTCACCAAGCCGTTCAGCTTCGAGGAGTTGCTCGCCCGGGTACGCCTACGGCTGCGGGGTGCCGGCCGGGAGGAGCCGGTGACGCTGCGCCAGGGCGACCTGTCCCTCGATCTGCTGACCCGGCGCGCGCGCGTGGGTGAGCGGGAGATCGACCTGTCGGCCCGCGAGTTCGCGCTGGCCGAGGTCTTCCTGCGGCACGCGGGGCAGGTGCTGAGCCGGGAACAACTGCTGAGCTCGGTGTGGGGCTACGACTTCGACCCGGGGTCCAACGTGGTCGACGTGTATGTGCGCTACCTGCGCCGCAAGCTGGGGGCCGATCGCATCGAAACGGTCCGCGGCATGGGCTACCGGCTGGCCTGATCCGTCACCCTCCGCGCTGGGGCTGCGGATCGGGGACGCGGTTGCCGCGCGCCGGCGTCCCGTGCTGGCCGCCTCCGGTCCCGCTGCCGGCGCCTCCGCCCGTGCTGCTGTCGGAAGCGCCCGGGCCGGGCGAAGTGGGCGGGACGGGGGTGAGCGTCGCCGAGGGGCCGGCGGACCGGCTCGGTGAGGAGGGCGGGGGCGAGGACGGGCCGGGGGAACCGCCGGCCGCCACCGTGACGGCGGGCAGGGTCACGGAGCCGCCTTCGTCGGGCTGCGCCGACCGGACGGCCAGGACCCAGGCCGCCCCGAGGCCGAGCACGAGCAGGAGCGCCACGACGAGTGTGCCCCTGCGCATGCGGTCCTCCTCGGGTCGACCTGGGTCCAGTGTCGCTCAGGTCAGCGGCCGGCGCGCTTGGCGGAGCCGGACGGCGTGGCGTCGCAGCTTCCGTCCTTGGCCTGGACGCGATCCTGCTGCTGATCCGCGGTCCCGTCGCACGTCCCGTCGCAGGAGCCGTCACGCGCCTGCACGCGATCCTGCTGCTGGGCGCCCTTGGCCTGGTCCTGGCCCGCCTGGACCTGAGCCTGGCCGGAGTCGCCCTGCGCCCGGACGCGGGCCTGGTTCATGACGCCGGCCTGATTCATGGCGCCGTCGCCGGACTGGGCGCCGTCGCACGTGCCGTCGCAGGAGCCGTCACGGGCCCGGTCGCGGGCCTGGTCGCCGGACTGGTCGCGGACCTGGTCGGGCGTGCCGTCGCACGTCCCGTCGCAGGAACCGTCCCGGGCCTGGTCGCGGACCTGGTCGGCCAACTGCGTCACGGTCGGGGCCGCCGGGGCCGGAGCGCTCGCCTGGGCCATCGTGGACACGCCGACGGCACCGAGGCCGAGAACGGCGGTGGCTGCCAAACCGGCGAAGAACTTCTTGGTGAACATCTGTCATCACCCTTCCTGGTCGCTGTGGTGATGAGTTCAGTCAAGCGCCGCCGGGTGAGAGGACGAGGAGCCGACGATGAGAGCCTTCTCACGCACGGACCCACGCCCACACAGGCGGCGGGCGCCCCAGGCTGACCTGGGGGCGCCCGCCGTTCGCTGGTGGAGGTCAGACGATCGCCGGGAACTTCTCCCGGTAGGCCGCCACGATCTGATCGGCCACGTCGTCCAGGGACGAAGCGGACGTGTCCAGCACCAGGTCGTAGTTCTTCGGATCGTCCTGGTCGTAGCCCATGAGCCTCAGCGACATCGCCGAACGCATCCGGGTCTCGCGATCCTGGCGGTCGGCCGCCAGCAACTTGTCGACGCCACTCTCCTCCGCAGCCCGCGACACCCGGTCGAGGAGCGGCGCCTGGAGGCGGACGTTCAGGACACCCTGCATCGTGTCCAGCACCTTGACCGCGTCGCGACCGAGGATGACGCCGCCGTCCTTGATGGCGTCCAGCACGTCGCCCGTGTTCTCCAGGACGATCTGGTGATCCGCCTCGGCATCGGCCGCGATCCCGGCGTCCGCGTCGACCGACCAGCCGTGCCGGATCGACACGAGGAAGCGGTTGGTGGGCGAGTCCTGCACCTCGCGCTTCTCGTCCAGCGCCTCGAGTTCCTCGGAGCTGAAGCGCTGGCCGGTGAAGGGGACGCCCAGTCGGGCGGCCACGAGCTCGCCGACCTTGCGGCCGCCGGCGCCGTACTGCTCGCTGACGGTGACGACAGGACGTGTGGCCTTCAAGGCCCCCGCCGCGTCGACGTCCTCGACCCCTGCGGCCCGCTTGGCCCGGCGATCGTTGAGGTCGGCGACCAGGGAGCGGTGCTGGTTGGCGTCCAGGGGGTAGAAGAAGATGATGATGGCGGCGACGACCCCGAGGATCGCCAGGACCAGGCCGGCCGCGATGGCGATGCCGGGCTGCGCGCGGTGCAGCAGGTCGAGCTGGTCGGGCGTCCACTTGGTGAAGTCGCCACCGGCCGCCCGGGCGGTGGCAGCGAGGTCGGCGTAACCGAACGCTCCGACCACGGCGCCGCCGATGATGCCGCCCAGGCCCTGCCCGCACTTACGGACGAAGGACAGGATCGAGTAGCTGCCGCCCTCGGCGCGGATGCCGGTCTTCCATTCGCCGAAGTCGACGGTGTCGGCCTGCATCGAGAACATGAGGGCGTTGGTGCCGCCGGAGCCCGCGCCGTAGACGAACCAGGCGACGACGGCGACCGCGGTCGCCGTGAGGCCCCCGTTGTTGCCGGCGATCACCGGCACGAGCGCCACGATGGCGTACCCGAGCACGGCGACCGCAGCCATGACGACGTACCCCAGACGCTTGCCCACCTTCACGGTGATCGTCGGGACGAACGAGGCCACGAGCACCGTGCCCACGGTCTGCGCGATCTGCAGGTAGATGAAGGCGCTCGCGTTCAGCAGGACGAACTTCGCGTAGTACATCGCCACGGCGCTCATCGTGAACATGGCGCCCAGCAGGAAGAACGCGCCGATGCACAGCGTGAGCAGCGGCTTGTTCTGCCCGACCATCTTCATGGTGGTCGAGAACTTGGACTTGCCGGGACCCTTGGGCACGACCTCGCGGGTGTTCAGGAAGCACACGACGTACAAGGCGATGGCGATGACCGCCAGGATGATCGTGGTGATCGTGAACTGCTGCCGGATGCCCTCCGCCTTCGTGTTGGCGAATTGCGGGGACAGCACGATGGCGAGGATCACGCCGGTCAGGGACGAGGCGATCGAGCGGGCCCCGGAGAGCCGGGACCGGTCCACCGGGTCCTGCGTCATGGCGGACGCCAGCGAGCCGTAGGGGATGTTGACGAACGAGTAGCACAACTGGAACAGCGCGTCGAACAGCAGGATCCACACGATCGCCTGGGTCGGCGTGAGGCCCGCCGGGGTGCTGAACAGCATGACCAGCGCGATCGCCAACGGCAGGCTGCCGAAGAGGATCCAGGGGCGCAGGCGACCCCAGCGGGTGTTGGCCTTGTCGACCGTGTTGCCGGCGGTCAGGTCGGTGACGCCGGCCCAGACCTTCGTCACGCCGTAGATGGTGCCCGCCATCGCCGGCGCGATACCGACGATGTCGGTCATGTAGGCCATGAAGAACAGCGACGTCATCATGAACGCCAAGTTGTTCGCGACATCCCCGAACGCGTACGAAATCACGCGTGCGTTCGAAAGGGATCCTGTCGCTTCGGGTTGTGCCATCGGAGCACCCTTCTGGCTGAGGGATCGGAGGGTGACGCCCTCACATGCGGACGCCGCTCCCTGCGACTCTGCTCCTCGCAACCCGCCTGTTTGGCCCGGGTTGCCGAACTTGCACCAGACGATTCCGGCCACGAGGGCCGCACCCGCGGCGTCCGACGGTCGGGGTCGGCCGACGTCAGGCCGACCGGGTGCGCCGCCCGCGCGTAAGGGGCCCGCGATGCACCAGGACCGGGTCGGCGCCGTCGCGGACGACCTCGGCGGTCACCCGGACCTGCGCCACGTCGTCCTCGCTCGGCACGTGGTACATCACGTTGAGCAGGATCTCCTCCAGGATCGAGCGCAGGCCGCGCGCCCCGATGCCCCGACCCAGCGCCAGTTCGGCGATCGCGTCGATCGCGTCCGGGGTGAACTCGAGGTCGACGCCGTCCAGTTCGAACAGCTTGCGGAACTGCTTGACCAGCGCGTTCCGCGGCTCGACGAGGATGCGCACGAGGGCGTCCTGGTCGAGCGGGTTGACCGTGGAGATCATGGGCAGACGTCCGATGAACTCCGGGATGAGGCCGAACTTGTGCAGGTCTTCGGGGCGGACCTCCTCGAACGGGTTCGAGCGCTCTTTCTTGCGTAGTTCGAGGTCGTTGTTGAACCCGAGGGGCCGCTTGCCCACCCGGTGGTTGATGATCTCCTCCAGGCCGGAGAAGGCCCCGCCCACGATGAACAGGATGTTCGTCGTGTCGATCTGGATGAACTCCTGGTGCGGGTGCTTGCGTCCGCCCTGCGGCGGCACGGACGCCGTCGTGCCCTCCAGGATCTTGAGCAACGCCTGCTGGACGCCCTCCCCCGACACATCCCGGGTGATCGACGGGTTCTCGCTCTTGCGGGCCACCTTGTCGATCTCGTCGATGTAGATGATGCCGGTCTCGGCCTTCTTCACGTCGAAATCCGCGGCCTGGATCAGCTTGAGCAGGATGTTCTCGACGTCTTCGCCGACGTAGCCGGCCTCGGTGAGCGCCGTGGCGTCCGCCATGGCGAACGGGACGTTGAGCATCCGGGCCAGGGTCTGCGCCAGATAGGTCTTGCCGCAGCCGGTGGGGCCGATCAGCAGGATGTTGCTCTTGCCCAGTTCGACCGCCTCGTCGTCCGCGCCTCGGCGGGACGGCCCGGCCGCCTGGGCCTGAACCCGCTTGTAGTGGTTGTAGACGGCGACCGCCAGGGCCTTCTTGGCGGTCTCCTGCCCGATCACGTAGCCGTCCAGGAACGCGCAGATCTCGCGCGGTTTGGGCAGTTCCTCGATCAGGCCCACATCGTGGCCCTCGGAGAACTCCTCCTCGATGATCTCGTTGCACAGATCGATGCACTCGTCGCAGATGTACACCCCAGGCCCGGCGATGAGCTTCTTGACCTGCTTCTGGCTCTTCCCGCAGAAGGAGCACTTCAACAGGTCGGAGGATTCCCCGATGCGCGCCACGTCAGCTCCTCGGCAGATCCTTGAGCGAGGCCAGGACGTCGTCGATGATGCCGTACTCCTTGGCCTGCTCGGCCGTCAGGTACTTGTCACGCTCGACGTCGCGGCTGATCTGCTCGACCGGCTGACCGGTGGCGTCGGCGAGCATGCGCTCCATCAGCGACCGGATCCGGAGGATCTCGTTGGCCTGGATCTCGATGTCCGAGCCCTGGCCGTAGCTGCCCTGGCCCATGGAGGGCTGGTGGATCAGGATGGTCGAGTGCGGCAGGGCGAGCCGCCGGCCCTTGGTGCCCGCCGCGAGCAGGATCGCCGCCGCCGAAGCAGCCATGCCGAGGCAGACGGTCTCGATCGGGGGCTTGATGTATTGCATCGTGTCGTAGATGGCGCTCATCGCGGTGAACGAGCCGCCGGGCGAGTTGATGTACATCGAGATCGGGCGCTCGGGATCCATCGACTGCAGACACAGCAACTGGGCCATGACCGCGTTCGCGATGTCGTCGGTGACGGGCGTGCCGAGGAAGATGATGCGATCCTCGAACAGCTTGGTGTAGGGGTCGACGCGGCGGACGCCGTAGCTCGTGCGCTCTTCCCATTGCGGGATGTAGTAGTCCATCGACGGGCCCGAGGGCGCGACGCCACCCGGCAGCGTGTGGTTCATGTCAGGATTCCTCACTGGTTCGGGGCGTCGGGGGACTTGATCTCGGCGGCCCGCTCGTAGACGTGGTCGATGAACCCGTACTCGAGCGCCTCTTGGGCGGTGAACCACCGGTCACGGTCGGAGTCGGCCGTGACCTGCTCCACCGTCTTGCCGGTGTGCTTCGCGATCAGCTCGGCCATCTGCCGCTTCGTGTGCAGCATCTGCTCGGCCAGGATCTTGATGTCGGACGCCGACCCGCCGATGCCGCCGGACGGCTGGTGCATCATGATCTTGGCGTGCGGCAGCGCGTACCGCTTGCCCGGGGTGCCCGCGCTGAGCAGGAACTGCCCCATGGACGCCGCCAGGCCCATCGCCACCGTCGCCACGTCGTTGCTGATCCACTGCATGGTGTCGAAGATCGCCATGCCGGCCGAGACCGACCCGCCGGGCGAGTTGATGTAGAGGTAGATGTCCTTGCTCGGATCTTCCGCGTTCAGCAGGAGCATCTGCGCGCAGATCGCGTTCGCGTTGTCGTCGCGCACCTCGTCGCCGAGGAAGATGATCCGGTTGCGCAGCAGGGCCTGGTAGACGGAGTCGTGCATGCTCGCGCCACCGGAGGGCGCGCCGGCCAGCCGGGGGCCGTCATGGGTTTCATTCACACGGCGAACCTACCCGGCGGCTCCGACAAATCCGAGGAGACGCGGCCCGTGTTCGCTGACGGCCGAAGCTCGGCCCGCGCGGCCCCGGCGACGACGACGCGCCGTGACCCAGAGGGTCACGGCGCGATCGGATCCGGAGGTGCGACCGGCTACTTCTCGGGGGCCTCCGGCGACTCGGCCGACTCGGGCGATTCCCCGGACTCGGGCGACTCCGCAGACTCGGGCGACTCCGCGGACTCGGGCGACTCGGCAGCCTCATCGTCCGACTCCCCCACCAGCGAGCCGTCGGGCCGCACCGCGGTGACGTCCACCACGGCGCCCGACTCGTCGGTCACGGTGGCGGCCTCGACGATGGCCTTGAGGGCCTTCGTGCGGCGGATCTCCTGCATCCACTCCTGCGCGTGGCCGTGCTCCATCATGTGCTGCATCTCCTGCTCCGGCGACGACCCGCTCTGCGCCGCCCGCCGGAAGAGCATCTCGGTGAGATCCTGCTGATCCACCCCGAGTTGCTGCTCGTCGGCCAGCTTGTCGAGCACGATCTGCGCCTTGAGCGCCTTGGCGGTGTTGGCGGCGACCTCGGCCCAGAACGCCTCGGGGGTGGACGCCTCCTCCTCGTTCTCCTCCAGGTAGCGCTCGAGGGTGTAGCCGGCCTGGGCCAGCTGACCCGTGATCTGCTGCGTGCGCTCGGCCACCTGCGCCTCCAGCAACGCCGGCGGCACCTCGAAGTCCAGCTTGCCCACCAGGTCCTCCAGCACCTTGTCGGAGGCCTGCTGCACCTGGTCGACGCGGGCGAGCTGGTCGACGCGCTTGCCGAGGTCGGCCCGCATCTCCTCGACCGTGTCGAACTCGGAGACCATCTGGGCGAACTCGTCGTCGAGGTCGGGCAGCTTCTCCTCCTGCACCTTGTGGACGACCACGTGCAACTGGGCCTCCTGGCCCTTGAAGGGGCCGCCGACCAGCTGGGACGGGAAGTCGACCTCGTCGCCGGCCTGCTTGCCGAGGACCGCGTCGTCCAGGCCCTCGATCATGCCCTCGGCGCCGACCTTGTACGACAGGCCCTCGGCCTGGGCGTCCACGATCTCTTTGCCGTCCTGGCTGGCGGAGATGTCGATGGTGACGACGTCGCCGCGCTCGGCCGGCCGGTCGACGTCGGAGCGCGTGGCGAACCGCTGGCGCATGGTCTCGACGCGCTCGTCGATCTCAGCCTCCCGGTCGGCGACCGCGGTCACGGTTGCGGACAGCGTCGAGAAGTCCGGCAGGTCGAAGTCGGGGCGCACGTCGACCTCGGCGGTGAACTCGACGAGCTTGCGGTCCTCGAGCTTGGTGACGTCGACGTCCGGCTCGCCGAGGGGGATGATCTTCGTCTCCTCGACCGCCCGCCCGTAGGCGGCCGGCAGGGCGGCGTTGATGGCGTCCTGGAGCACAGCACCGCGCCCGAAGCGCTGGTCGATGATCGCCGGCGGAACCTTGCCCTTCCTGAAGCCCGGGATGTTCACGCTCTGGGCGATCTCCCGATAGGCCTTGTCGAGGTGCGGCTGCAGCTCGGCGAACGGGATCTCGATGGTGAGCTTGACCCGGGACGGGCTGAGCTGCTCGACGGTGCTGGGCACTGACTGACTCCTGTTGTTTCGAACGGTTGGCTGACGTCGTGGAGCGGACGACGGGAATCGAACCCGCGTAGCCAGTTTGGAAGACTGGGGCTCTACCATTGAGCTACGTCCGCGATGCGCCGGTCCAGACTAGCTGAACTCGGCACGCTGAACACATCGCAAGACGCCCCCCGGCCGCGAAGCAGCCCCGGGAGCGAGCGCTCTCGGGGCTGCGGGCGGCGCCAACGGCGTCCGACCGGACGGGCTACGACCGCGGCAGGACGGCGAGCACCCGGGCGGTGTGGTCGCGGAACTCCTTCATGTACGCGGTCAGCAGGCCGCGCACGGCGTCGCTGGTCACGTCGCCGTCGGCTCCGAAGTCGGCCGGATCGAACTTGATGTAGGCCTCGGGGGCGGTCATCTGGCGGGCGTTGCAGAAGCTGAGCACCCCGCGCAGGCTCTGCTGGGCCAGAGCCGTGCCGATGTTGCCCGGGGAGGCCCCGATGACGCCGGCCGGAAGGTGGTCCAGGGAGTTCTGCCCGTAGGGCCGGGACGCCCAGTCGAGCGCGTTCTTCAGGGCGCCCGGGATCGAGCGGTTGTACTCGGGCGTGACGAAGAGGACGGCGTCGACGGAGGCGAGGGCGTCCTTGAGGGCCCGGGCCGCCGGCGGGAAGTCCGCGTCGTAGTCGGGCGAGTACAGGGGGAGGTCGCCGATCGGGATCTCCCGGAACTCGAGATCGTCCGGGGCGAGCCGGATGAGGGCCTGGCTGAGCGTCCGGTTGATCGAGGTCGACGAGAGGCTGCCGACGAAGTAACCGACCTTGTAGGTGCGCATGGGGGGGACCCTTCTTCCGCCGCCCGGCGCGGGCGTCCTGGCGGATGGCCCATGACACACCCGGGCGGGGCACCGGTCAATGGGCGGCGGCCTGCGACCTCGCGAGTTGGGGTTTGCAGGGCCGGCTGGGTGTGCTACTTTTCTGGCGCGAGTTCGGCTCGCTTGGATTGTTACCCGCAGAGGGGCAAGACCTGAGAACACACACAGAGTGTGCTTCTCGGGTCTTTTTCGGTTAATGCACCCCAGGTGCCTGAGGAGAAGGAAGATCGGTGGCCACACAACAGAGCCCAGCCGCCGCGATCGTCGACGAGGTCGGCGGTCCTGGCAACATCATCAGCCTGACGCACTGCGCCACACGGCTGCGTTTCGAGCTCAAGGACGCGGGGAAGGTCGACCAGGGCGCCCTGGAGAAGATCTCCGGCGTCCTGGGCGCCGTCCCCCAGAGCGGCGACCGCTTCCAGGTCGTGATCGGCGGAGCCGTCCAGACCGTCTTCACCGACATCATGAACCTGCCGCAGATGAAGGGCGTCGGCAAGGCCGGCCTCTCGGACGCCGACGTCAAGGCCGCCGAGCGCGCCAAGGCCCGCGGGAAGGTCGCCTGGTTGGACGCCTTCTTCGAGTACCTGTCCGACAGCTTCCGCCCGCTCTTGGGCGTCCTGCTGGGCGGGTCGCTGATCATCGCCATCGCGGCCGTCCTGGACGCCTTGGGCATCGTTCCGTTCCAGGGCGTGGATCGCGCGGCGGAAGCCGGCGCGAGCTGGATCTTCTGGGATGCGATGTGGCGGGCCGTCCTCTACTTCCTTCCCGTCATGGTCGCCTACAACGCAGCCAAGAAGCTCAACGTCGACCCGTGGCTCGGCGCCACGGTCATGGCGGCGCTCTTCACGCCTGAGTACTTGAGCCTGGCCAACCCGAAGGTCTTCCCCGACACGGTCTGCACGACGAACCCCACCCTGGGCACCGACTCGTGCGTCGCGACCATCTTCGGCCTGCCCATGCAGCTGAACGGCTACGGCGGCCAGGTGTTCGTGCCCCTGATCATGGTCGCGGTGCTCGCCGTGGTCTACCGCTTCCTCAAGCGCGTGTTCCCCGAGAACATCCAGATGGTGTTCGTGCCGTTCCTGTCCATGCTCATCATGATCCCGGTGACCGCCTTCCTGATCGGCCCCCTCGGAGTCTGGATCGGCACCGGCCTCGGCACCGGCCTCGCGTGGCTCAACAACACGGCTCCGCTGGTCTTCGCGGTCCTCATCCCGCTGCTCTACCCGTTCCTGGTTCCGCTGGGGCTGCACTGGCCGCTGAACGCCCTGATGCTCGCCAACATCGCGAGCGCTGCCACCAATCACCAGGACTTCATCCAGGGCCCCATGGGCGCGTGGAACTTCGCCTGCTTCGGCGCGACCGCCGGCGTCCTCTTCCTCACGACCCGCGACAAGAACCACGAACTGCAGCAGACCGCCATCGGCGCCCTCGCCGCCGGCCTGCTGGGCGGCATCTCTGAGCCGTCGCTGTACGGCATCCACCTGCGCTACAAGCGGATCTACCCCCGCATGCTGGTCGGCTGCCTCGTCGGCGGCCTCCTCACGGGCATCCTCGGCTGGAGCTCCGGCGGCGTGAAGACGGGCGCGTTCGCCTTCACCTCGCTGCTGACCATCCCGGTCTTCAGCCCCATGTGGGTCTATGTCATCGCGATCACGGGGGCGTTCGTCACGGCGATGGTCCTGGTCATCATCTCCGGCTACCTCACCCCCGAGCAGAAGGCCGAGGCCCTCGAGGCCCAGCGCCAGGCCGAGGAGGACCTCGCCTTCGAGTCCGCAGCCGCTGCCCCGGCCGCCGCTGCCGCCGCCTCCGCGGGGGGCGTGGCCACCCTGGTCCGCACCGACGTGATCGCGGCCCCCATGGCCGGTCGCGTCGTCTCGCTCGACGACGTCGACGACAAGGTGTTCAAGTCCCGCGCCCTCGGCGAGGGCGTGGGCATCATCCCGACGGACATGCACGTGGTCTCCCCGATCGCGGGCCACATGATGATGGTCGCCAAGACCGGCCACGCGTTCGGCATCAAGAGCGACGACGGGGTCGAGGTGCTCGTGCACGTCGGCATCGACACCGTGCGCATGAAGGGCGAGGGCTTCAAGGTGCTGGCCACCAAGGGCATGCGCGTCGAGGTCGGCGACCTACTCGCCGAGGTCGATCTGGACGCCGTCCGCGCCGCCGGCTTCGACACGACCACCATCGTGACCGTGACGAACACCAAGGCCCTGGCCGGGGTCACCCCGAAGGTCGGGCAGGATGTGCACCTGGGCGACGCCGTCATCGACATCGCCCACTGAGCAAGGAGCCGTCTGTGACCTCGTCCCTCGTCGTTGGGTGAAGCGTGGAGATCCTGCGCGTCTTCAACAACAACGTGGTCCTCGCAAGGGAGGACGCGGGGGGCGAGGTCATCCTGACCGGCCGTGGCCTGGGGTTTCAGGCCCGGCCGGGTCAGGCCGTGGACGAGGCCAAGGTGGTCCGGGTCTTCCGTCCGTCGGACGGGCGCGACCCGGACCACCTCGCCCAATTGCTGGCGGGGATCCCGCCCGAGTACGTCCACCTGGTGGCCGCCGCCCTCGGCGATGTGGGTCTGGACACCCGGGCGGCCTCGAGCCCCACCCTCGTCATCGCCCTGGCGGACCACATCGCCTTCGCGGTGCGGCGCAGCGAACTCGACCTGGGCGTCGAGTATCCGCTGCTCGGCGAGGTCAAGAACCTGTACGCCGACGAGTACGCCGCCGCCCGCGCTCTGCTCGGCGCTCTCAACGCCCGCCTCGAATCGCCCTTGCCCGAGGGGGAGGCAGTGGCGTTGGCGCTGCACTTCGTCAACGCCGGCTTCGCCACGGGCGATCTGTCCTACACGTACACGATGACCGGCGTCATCCAGCAGATGGTGACGGTCATCGAGCAGCGTCACACCGTGACGCTCGACACCGGGTCGGTGAGCGTGGGCCGATTCATCACCCACCTGCGCTACTTGTTCGTGCGCATCCACCAGCACCGTCAACTCGACGAGGGCCCGGCGTCCACGATCGGCGCGGCCATCCGAGCCGCCTACCCGGACGCCCTCGACTGCGCCCGGCGGCTCGCAGGCATCCTGGAGTTGCGCCTCGGTACCGCGCTCACCGAGGACGAACTCGCCTACCTGACGCTCCACGTGGCGCGGGTGGTGCACGAGGTACGGCTCGTCTGAGCCCGCCAGCAGGTTCAGGGCGGACGCCGCGGCGTCCGAGCCTCTGGGTTTTGGTTGAATCTTGAACTACGCTGGTCGCATGCGCATCGACGTCTGGTCCGACATCATCTGCCCCTTCTGCACCGTCGGGAAGGCCGAGCTCGAGCGCGCGCTCGCGGCGTTCCCGCATGCCGACCAGGTGACGGTCGTCCCCCGCGCCTTCGAACTCCACCCGGGCGCGGCCGTCGAACCGACCATCGACTACCTCGAGACGAAGTACGGCTGGACGCCGGCGCAGTTGGCCGCCCAATGCGACGCCATCGACGCCCGCGCCCGAGCGGTGGGCCTGCACTACAACTGGCGTCCGTCGATCAGCGCCCCCACCCTGGACGCCCACCGCCTGGTCAAGCTGGCCGCGACCCAGGGCCTGGAGCGGCAGGCCGAGGACGCCTTCATGCTCGCCTACTTCACCGACGCCGCCGATGTGTCCGACCACGGGGTGCTGCGGCGCGTCGCCGCGTCCGTCGGCCTGGACGCCGCTGCCGTCGACGAGGTGCTGGCCTCCGACGCGTTCGCGGACGCCGTTGCCGCCGACACCGCCGAGGCCCAGGCGTACGGGGTGCATGGCACGCCGTTCTTCCTCATCGACGGCACGTACGGCGTGAGCGGCGCCCAGACCGCCGCAGCCTTCGGGCAGGCGCTCACCCGGGTGTGGGCCGAGACCCATCCGATCGTGCCGCTGCTCGACCTGGGCGGACCGGCCGGGCCGAGCTGCGGCCCCGACGGCTGCGCCTGAGCGCCGGACGGCGGCGGTGGGCGTCAGGCCTTGACGTCCCGAAGACCGGAGTTCATGCCGGCCCGGTCGAACGCGTCGGCGGCCAACCGTCGCCCTAGTTCGATCTGCTCGGCCGCCCGATGGAAGTCGAGCGTGCCCAGGGAGTCCTGCGGAACGACCACGAGGGCGTCCGTGGGGAAGGACGCCAACTGGTAGCGCTGCACGATCGTCCTCAACACGTCCAGCGACTGCGTGGCGACGTCGGTCGTCCGCAGTCCCGTGGGCAGTTCCTCGAACAGCTCCTCCACCGAGGGGCCGGCGTGCTCGGCCCGCTGCCTGCGGGGGCGGGCGGCCATCAGGGCGGCGATGGAGCGCAGCGGCTCGGTCTCCATCAGCTTGCCCATGGTCTCGCGCAGCCGGTCGGACCACACGGCGTCCTCCTCCTCGTCGGAAGACGTGTGGACGGGGAGGCCCTCGCCGCGCTGGGCCACCGTTCCGTGACCGTCCAGCGTGACCGCCACCGTCAGGTCCGCGGCGGAGGAGGCGAGCGCGCTCACCGGCACCTGGTTGGCGACCCCACCGTCGACGAGCAGGCGTCCGTTGAGCACGATCGGGGGGAACACGCCCGGGATGGCGATCGAGGCGCGGAGCGCCGGATCGATCGGGCCGGAGTTGAACCACACCTCGCGCCGGGCCCACAGGTCGGTGGCCACCGCCGTGAAGGAGATCGGCAACTCCTCGATCCGCTGCACCCCGATGATCTCGTTGACGCGCGCCAGGACCCGCTCGATCTTGACCGTGCTCGGCCCGGAGAGGTTGGGGTCGAGGAGCTTGAGCACGTCGCTGCGCCGGCGAAACTCCAATACCCAGTCGGTGAAATCGGGCAGGCCGTCGGCGGCGAACAGGGCGCCGACGACGGCGCCCATCGACGTGCCGGCGACCCGGACGACCTGATAGTCCCGGGCGGCCAACTCCTCCAGGACGCCGATGTGCGCGTAGCCCCGAGCCCCGCCGCCCCCGAGGGCGATGGCCACCTTGCTCCGGTCGGTTCGCATGCGGCCCATCGTAGGCGGGGGCAGCAGCCGTGGATGACTCGGGTGAGGCCTGAGCGGGTCTGTGTGGCTGGCGGATCAGTCGCGTGGCCGGACGACCAAGAGGTCACCGACGCTGCAGTTCAGGGCGTCACAAATGGCCGTCAGCGTGGAGAACTTGATCGCTTTCGCACGGTTGTTCTTGAGGATCGACAGGTTGACGATGGTGATTCCGACAACCTGGGAGAGCGCCGTCAGGGTCATGCTGCGCTCGGCCAACAAGGCGTCCAGCCGGCACACGATGCGCCCTTCGTTCTCGGCCTGCATCTCAGACCAGCCCGGTGACGTCTTCGGCGAGTTGCCTGCCATGGCTGAAGATGGACTCCCCGACCACGCCCACCACGAGCCCCACCAGCACCGGCCAACCGCTGACGGCGCCGAACTCCAGTGCCACGTTGAACTCACCCCCACGCATGCCGGTGGTGATCACCGCGGTCACGAGGACAGCCACGAGGGGCGTGAACAAGCCGTAGCAGAACAGGACCAACCCGAGCCCACGCATCGCCCGGTGCGCCTGGGGGTTGAACGGGTCATCCCGGCGCGCATACCGCACCAAGCGGACCACCATCAGCACACAGACGATGGCCGTCGACAGGGTGATCAGAGGCACCACCAGCGAGACCAGCCACTGGGCAGTGGTGGCGTGTTCGATGCTGAAGACGGCCTGGCCGGTGTAGACGCCACTGACCCCCGGCGCCAGTTGAGGATCGTCAACCGCAGGCGGCGGAACCACCGCACCGGTCTGCACGTGCAGCGGGCGCCCCGTGACCCAATCGCGCAGGCCGCCGATCAGAGGCCAAGCGGCCACGAGCGTGACCAACGCCAGGACGAAGCCGGTCAGCGACCAGTCGCCCCGGCTCGGCTTCCACACGTTCATGATGAACCTCCCACTCGATGAGCTATCGAGAGTCGATATTATCGACAGTCGTTGTTATCGTCAATCGATAAGCCCAGGCCCGCCGAGGGGCGCCACCGGCCGCACCGACCCCGCCTCCTGCGGCCGACGTTCACGCGTCCCAGAGCGGGCGCCCTCGTGGGCGGCACCGGCACGCTGCGCGGCGCCTCGTCGGAGCCGACCTCGCGGCGCAGTGAGTGGGGCCAGGCGTACCTGCTACAGGTTGGTCATCCTCTCGAGTTCATCGGGGTAGCGGGCGCCGGTGATCTCGATCTGGTCGGCGGCCTCCCGGATCTCAGCGAACTGGGCCGAGTTCAGCTGGACGTCGGCCGCGCCGACATTCTCCTCCAGACGCCAGATCCGCTTCGTGCCCGGGATCGGGACCATCCATGGCTTCTGGTGGAGCACCCACTGGAGCGCGAGTTGCGCGGGTGTGCAGCCGACCTCGGCCGCCACCCGGTTCAGCACCTCGATCAGGGCCAGGTTCGCGCTGAGTGCCTCACCCTGGAAGCGGGGCGTCCGCCCCCGGAAGTCGGTGTCGGTGAACGTGGTGGAGGCGTCGATGCTGCCGGTGAGGAAGCCTTTGCCGAGCGGGCTGAACGGGACCATTCCGATGGCAAGCTCGTCGAGGACGGGGATGACGTCGTTCTCGCGTTCGCGCCACCACATCGAGTACTCGCTCTGAACCGCGGTGACCGGCTGGACGGCGTGCGCCCGTCGGATCGTGGCGGCCGCCGCCTCGGACAAGCCGAAGTGGAGCACCTTGCCGGCGTCGATGAGGTCCTTGACGGTGCCGGCGACGTCCTCGATGGGGACGTCTGTGTCGACGCGGTGTTGGTAGTACAGGTCGATGTGGTCGGTACGGAGGCGACGCAGGGAGTGCTCCACCGCCTGCCGGATGCTGTCGGGGCGGCTGCACACGCCGCCGGCGGGGACGCCGTTCTCGGCGAACGCGAACCCGAACTTGGTGGCGATCTTCACGTGGTCGCGCACCGGCTCGAGGGCCTCGCCGACCACGTCCTCGTTGGTGAACGGCCCGTAGACCTCGGCGGTGTCGAACAGGGTGACCCCGAGGTCGACTGCCCGCCGGATCAGCGCGATCGCGTCCTCGCGCGGGACGTTGGCGGTGGCGCCGTAGGCGCCGGTGAGGCTCATGCAGCCCAGGCCGATCTCGCTGACGGCCAGGCCTTGCCCGAGGGTGCGCTGCTTCATGGTTCTCCTTTTCCGGAATTGTCGCACCGAGCGCATGTCGTCGGACCCGCGGTGACCACGGTGGCGCCTCACCGGCGACCGCCATCCGTCCAGGCCTCCCCACCGGCGTCCGGCATCGTCGGTGAGCGCCGACATGTTGCCTGTACGGGTGGTCGATGCTGCGTCCTGGTGCCGATCCGGGGGTGATGGCGATCGTGGCCGCGTGGATGGGGCCGCGTTCTTGGCGGTCGTTGTGTTCGGCTTGGGTTCCTCGACTCCTCTGTATCCGGGGAGGTCACTGCCTGATTCCGGTGAAGTGCAGCTCGCCCATGGGGGTCTTGAGGGTGCCGATGAGGGCGTCGCCGTCGACCCGCGCGTTGACGGTGGCCTTCACGCTGCCGATGGGAACCTTCATCTTGAAAGTGTGGGTCATTCCTGTCGCGGTGGCGCGGCCTGCTTCCACGGGGGATGTCTTCCCCATGAGGAGCACGGTTCCGGTGAGTGCCTCTCCGTCCGTCGCATAGTCGAAGGTGAGGTCCTGATCCCCCAGGGGGGAGTGCAAGATCGCCCTGAACTTCCCGTTGAGCGACGCGTCGAGACCCCCGCCGGTAGCGGTGGCTTGGTCGGCTTCGGACGCGATCGTCCCGAGTTCCTGATGATCGCCGACGTACTCGACACAGCAGAAGCCGGTCACGTCTTCGCCCATGAAGGTGCCTTGGCAGGTGCTGTGGGCTTCGTAGCGGTGGAAGCCGGCCGCGGACACCGACTCCTGCTGGGGGATTCCTTCGTAGACCGCGACCTCGATGCGTGCCTTGAGGCTGGGGATTTCAACCAGGTAGTTCGTCGGGTAGTAGTTCCGGGTAGCCTCGCTCTTCCAGAAGTCGGATTCGTGGGCGGCCAGGGGAGTCATCGCTGCGACGATGTGGGTGCCGTCGGGGGCGAGGACGGTTGCCCAGGAGTTCTCCTTGCCGCCGTCGATCAAGATGTCCCACAGGCTCACCTTGTATCCGTTGCTCAGATTGAGATCCATCCACTTCGTCTGGTACCTGCTCTCCAGCATGACCGTGGGGATCGGCCCGGGAGACCACTGCCGGTCGAGCCACGCGTCCCCGGAGATGGCGATGGTGCGGCCGTCCAACACGATGGTCCCCATCGCCTTCAGGTGGGGCAGGCCGTAGTGGTAGAAGGTCACCTCATCGTTCAGGCAGCGGAACAGGCCGGTTCCGCCGTTCTGCAGCGCTGGGCCCTCGTTGACGAGCGTGGCTTCCACGTGGCCCCGACCTTCGGGCAGCAGGCCCCATACCGTCATGGTGTGGAGGTCGCCGGACAACCTGGAGGAAGGAGTGCTGATCTCGAAGTGGTCGAGGGCGAAGGTGCAGTCCTTGAAGGGGTAGGTCTCCTCTTTGTGCAGGTACTCGCGGCCGGCCTTGTCTGTGAGTGACACCATCGCGACCATCACGCTGTAGGAGCCGTCGCCGGAGGGGATCATCGCTCCCTGGTGGATGAGGAAGTTGTAGGTGTTTCCGTCGTCGCCGAGGACATTGGCGACGACGAAGCAGCTGTCCGCGCCGCAGTTCCGGTGGTGGCGCAGATCCGTCTCTGGGTCACAGAAGGTCGGTGTCCCGAAGACTGCGGCGGCCTTCACCGCGGTCTCCATCGTGGGAATCAGCCCTGCCATGGTGCTCCTTCAACATCTCGTCGAGCGAACTCCTCCAACGTAAACTCAACGACTGTTGATGTCAACAATCGTTGAGCATGGCCGGTAGACTCCTCGACGTGAGTCAGAACAAGCGCACGGGACGCCCCCCCTCCAGCACCGGCAGCCAGCGCGAGGCCATCCTGTCGGCCGCCCGCGGGATCTTCGCAACCAACGGGTTCCGCGGCACCACCATGCGGGCTGTCGCCGGCCAGGCGGGTGTGGACGTTGCGTTGGTCGCGCACTACTTCACAAACAAGGAGGGGCTCTTCACCGCTACGTTGCAGCTGCCCGAGAACGCGGCGGATGCGATGCTGCAGGCGATGACGGCGCCCGCCGCGCAGCGAGGAGAGCGACTCACGAGGGCCTACCTCGGCCTGTGGGAAGCCCCCGAGACCCGCGAGCAACTGCGCGTGGTGGCCCGGTCCGCATTGGGCAGCCAAGACTTCGGCAGCCGGATGGAAGCCGTCATCGCCCACATCCTCAGTGGCGCCGTGTCGGCGGGAGGCGCCGGTGCCTCCCGAGGTGCCACCGAAGTAGCGTTGGCTCAACTGCTCGGCGTCGCGGTCACCCGGCACCTCCTACAAGTGCCCACCGTCGCTGACCTGCCCTTCGACCGCCTCATCGACATCGTCGCCCCAGGCGTCCAGACGATCCTCGCCCTCCAGCATGAGCAGGACGCCTGAAGGCTCACCAGCACAAGGAGGAGAACCCAGGGCCGGGTGTGCTACTGGCGCAAAGCGCACACCCGGCCATGGTCCCGACCTGCAAACGCGAAGCGCGGCGGATGCCATGCGGTCCGTCGCGCCAAGTTGCCCTGTGGCTACGCATTCGGCAGGCAGGGTGTCTTCTGCAGTCTCCAAGGAGCTCTGCCGAGTGACCAGTGAGGGCGCGGAGTGCCGCATGACAAAGGCTGGCGCTGGCACCGAACACGGGAATCAGCGAGGGTTTGGGGCTCTGTCGGCGTGGGCGGCCCAGAACTCGCGCACGTGGTTGGCGAACTCGGTGGGCGCTTCCAGCGGGACGAGGTAGGCGGCCCCGTCGACCACTTGCGTGGCGCAGTTCGGGAGAAGGGCGGCCGCTGCCCGCATCTGTTCGGGCGACCAGTCCGGGTGCGCGGAACCGGTCATGAAGAGGGTCGGCGCCTGCACGGCGGACAGCACGGGCTTGAGGTCGATCCGGTTGAACGAGACAGAGATGACGGCGTTGGTCATCCGTTTCCGGTCCGCGACGGCGAAGCAGTCCCGGACGAGCCGGGCAGCCGAGGGATCTGACGTGCGAGTGCGCTCAGACAGCAGGGCGTCGGCCACGGCGTTGGTGAGGTAAGGGATGGGTCCGACCATCCGGTAGACGGCCAGCAGCAGCGACGTACTCAGCCTGTCGGCGAGCCCGTAGGGCTGGGTCGGTGTCCCTGCGGTGACGAGGGTGCGCACCCGACCGGGGTGGCGGGCCGCGAAGACGATCCCGACGTGGCCTCCCCACGCGTTGCCGACCCAGTCCACGGGCGAGTCGATCCCAAAGGCGTCGAGCACTTCCAGGGCGGCCTCGGCGCAGTCGTCCATCGTGTACCGGCGACCCGGGTCGCCGCTCGTGCCGTGGCCAGGGCCGGTCACGATGACAAGCCGCCGGTCCTGGACAAGTTCAGGGAGCACCTGCCCCCAGGTGCGTTCGTCGACGAAGAGGCTGTGCCACAGCAGAGCGGTCGGTCGTTGCTCCCCCTCACCTTCGACAGAGACCTTCAGCTTGCCGACCCGGGTGTTCGCCAGACGTTCGGACATCTTCATTCCTTTCTGGCCAAGGTGGAGAGGGTGCGCGGCTGCCGCAGGGCAGCGACCGCGAGGAACACGAGGGGCACCTGCCCGATCGCGTAGACGACATGGGCCAGGTAGTGGCTCGGTGACTGCTCGGGGACGAACGGCAGGACCGACAAGGGCAGGACGGTCACGACACCGCCGACCACCAGGTTGAGCAGGGCCCAGCCGAGGATCGCCAGAAGCACACCGCGAGACATCGGGCGACGCCAGTAGGCCGCGAACAGGGCGAGTGCCACGAGCAGGGGGCCGCTGTTCTCGATGTCGAGCAGCGTAAGTGGCAACTCGAACAGGTTGTGGGCAAGCATGGCCAGCCACGACGCCGCGAACCCGATCGCCATCAGGGTTGGTGCCGGCACCGGCGCACGCACCGTCGTGCGGGTGACTGGTGGTGTGTGCCTTTCCTTCGTCCTCATGGCTCGCTCCGTTCTTGACGGCCTCTGACTGCCAGAATACGATGAACACTATATTCAGTCAATGAGTCATTCAGTGAATGCGGAGGGGTCTCGGAGCTGATGTCGCCGCGACGGTACTCGATGGAGGGGCGGGCCGAGCAGGCCGCCAGAACGCGCGAGCGGATCCTGGACGCCGCCCTGGAGAGTTACCGCGAACGGGGCGTCAGCTCGACCAGCCTGCAGGCTGTCGCACGCCGGGCCCACGTCTCCGCCGCAACCATCCTGAACCACTTCGGATCGGCGGACGAACTGGCGCGGGTGGTGGTCGGGCGGCTCGCCGACGCTCTCCGGATCCCCGATGATCGCGAATGGGCAGAACGGGCGGCTCAGGAGCGTGTGGAGCGGCTGGTCCGCGAGATGTTCGCCTTCTACGACCGCAGCGCACCCTGGTTCGAGATCTTCCGCGCGGACCTGGGTCAGGATCCATCCCTGCGTGAAGGCGAGGCCGACTTCTGGCGGGCCATCGGAGAGCTGTACGGAAGGGTCTTCGGCGAGGCCATCGGCATCGAGCGCGTCCGAGGCGCCGTCTTCGGCCTCACGCACCCGGCCACGCTGACAGCCCTGCGTGAGTCAGGGCTGACCCTCGACGACGCCACCGAACTGGTGACCGACACCCTCGTCCGCACACTCCGTCAGCGAGAGAAGACACCAAATGAAGCAGGCATACAACCTGTTGTTGAGCGACACCGTGGTTGACCGACCCGGCACCCCACCCTGGGTCGATGAACCGCGGCGCGAACTCGTCCGACTCGTCAACGACGGCACCCTCACATCATGCAGGGTGATCGATCTCGGGTGGGGCGTCGGCGACAACGCGATCTTCCTCGCCCAAACCGGGTTCACCGTCACCGGCTTACCAAAGGGCACTTCCTCGTTATCGCGCCACTACCGGAACGGGTGGGTTCAGGGTTAGTGGGCGAAGTGGAAGGTCTCGTAGGGCACGGGGTGGGGAGCAGCCAGCAACTGCTCCAGCAGTCCGGCCTGTCGAAAGGCAGCGAACAGCACGTTCTCCTCGAATTCATGGGCGGACGCCTGGTCCTCCCAGATGTCGATGATCTGCACCCTCCAGTCCGGAAGTTCGCTTGCCGCGTGGACGATGAGACCCTGGGGTTTGGGGGTCATCACGCCCGCGACGGAGTCGTACTCCGCCTTGCTTTCGGCGTAGGAAACCATGGCTACGGGCATGGGACGCTCCTTCTCGATATCGGCGCTTCGGTAGCGCCTGAAGCCGAGGTTAGGTCACCCTCGCGCCCGCGCGAATAGGGTGTTTCCCTACGATTTTTCGCTGGCCGTCCACCGGCCCAGTTCGGCCCGCGAGCGAATGCCCAGCTTGCGATAGATCCGCGCGAGGTTGACCTCGACGGTCTTGGGGCTGATGAACAACGCCCGCGCCACTTCCCGGTTCGTCAGCCCGGAACCTGCCAGGTCTGCGACGCGCCGCTCCGTGGGGGTGAGTTCGTCCCCGGCCTGTGCGGGCGCTTTGATCCGGGCCAGCTCTGCCCTGGTCTGGTCGCTCCACAGCGGGGACGGGAGCGACTCGAAAATCGCCAGTGCCCTCGCGAGATCTTCCTCGGCAGCCCCACGCTGGTGGCCGCGGCGCAACAGCCGCCCTCGCACGAGGAGCGTCCGGCCGAGTTCAAGGGGAATGGGCAGACGCTCGTGATGGCGAAGAGCCTGGGTGGTCGCGTCGAGGGCGCCGGGGAGATCCCCTCGCGCCGCCAACAGCAGCGCCTCGCAGCGCGATCCGAGGGCGAGCGCCCAAGCCCGATCGAGGCGCCGGCCGTTCTCCAGCAAACCAGTCACCAGAGCCTGTGCTTCGTCGTACGCACCGACGGCGATCAACGCCTCCGCCGCGTCCGGTGCGAACGGGGCCGCGGTCGGCTCCCCATACCCCATGGCGGGGGCAGCCTCGATCAGGGGCCCTAGAACCTGCAGGGCCGCGGGGAAGTCACTGAGGGACACCTCCAAGAAGCCCAATGTCACCAACGGCCAGACCCGCACCGCAAGCGACCCGCCGCGCTCGAAGATGGCGAGGGCCTCCTTCGCGGCCCGCCGGCACCGGACGGGTTCGCCGGCGTGGGCTGCGACCGCCGACTCGCAGCACAGGGCGATCGCGAACGGGATGTCCGTCCCCAGTTGGCGGGCGCGCTCGTCGGTGTCCTCGGCCAACAGGCGAGCCGCAGCCAGGGACCCCCGCCAACACTCCACCAGAACGTGGTGGAACGCCATGAACATCAGGTCGCTCTCCGCGCCACGTTCGATCGCCTCGCGCCTGAGGCGCGACAGGGCGCCCAGAGCCTCTTCCAGGTGGCCCGTCCACGCGCGCACGAGGGCGGCGATCAACGAGGGACGCACCATGATCGCCGACGTCGATTCCGGATCCTCAAGTTCGAGGGCGCGCGTGAGCAGGGCCTCGTCCAGACCCAGCCCACTGAGGAACCGCACCATGACCGCCCCCGCCAGCGCCTCACCCAGCAGGGCCGAATCATCGGCGTCCTCCGCGTCGGACAGTGTCTGGCCAGTCAACTCCAAGCGGGTTTCCGCCGGACGCCTCCGCGATGCGCGACATCGTGGGGCGTGGGTAGGCCGTCCCGAGCCGGTCCCGCAGCATGTCGTGCAGCGCAGCCAAGCCGAGCGGCCCGACGACCAGTCGCCGGTCAGAATCAACGTCGCCTGTGTCCAGCCACGCCTGCGGACCCGCAGCGGGATCGTCGCGGACGGTCGCGACCAGCCCGCACCCGTGCCCGATCCTCCTCATCGCGTAGGAAATCGCCGACCTGCTGGACACGTCCACCCACTGCGCGTCATCCACTGCGAGAAGCACCGCCCGCTCCGCGCGGAGTCTCTCCAGAATCGACAGGAAGGCGGCCCCCAAGGCCCTCGGATCCGTCGACCGGCCCGGCTCGAACGACCGGAAGAGGGCGACGTCGATCGCCTCCCGTTGCCGGGGAGGCAGCGAATCCAGGACGGGCGCCGGAACGCCAGACACAAGGTCGGCAAGCGAGGACAACGTCAGGCCGGAGTCGCTGCTCGTCGGTCGCGCCACCAGAACGCACATGCCCCGCTCGCGCGCGAGGTCGATCACCGACCACCACAGCGCCGACTTCCCCACGCCCGCGGCGCCCTCGAGGAGTAGCGCGCCCGAGTTCGTCCCCAGAGCACCGAGGAACTCGGCGACGACCCGCAGTTCGGCCTGTCGCCCGACCAGCCTGCTATGCACGCCCCCAGTCTCACGTAGGCCGGTCCGCACGTCAGGTCCTGCCGGGGACGCATCGCGGGCACGCCGGCGCGTGCGCTACGCGCACCCCAGGGCGACAGGTTTTCGGCCTGCGGCTTGTGCTGGGCCAGCGGACGCCCTAACGGCCTCTTGGGGCTTGGGCGGGACTGGCGAGATGGTCGTGACTTGTCGCCCCACCATGCCCCCGACAAGCTCCATGAGCCCGTGTGCCTCGGTCAGGCCCTGGCCGTCCCGGGTCGCTGGGGCAGCACGAAGCTGGGGGTGACCCAGTCCGGCCGGATCGACGGATGGCCCGCACCGCCCGCAGCTTGCTGGACTGGACGGATCCGCCGCAGCCCACGCCTGGGACGTGTCGAGGGCGCTGATCAGATGGTTGACGTTGCGGCGCATCGACGTGGACAGGGCCAACACCGTGGTGTCGGCGCACGCGAACAACGTGACGGCGTCCTGGAGGTGACGCGCAGGGTTGATCCCGGGCAACTGGTGGGCGGCACCCTTCAACGACAACGCCGACGCCAGGTCAGGGATCCGGATGCCCACCCCGCCCGGAGTGACGAACTCGACGGTCCGGTTCAACGCCGACCGCGATCCGGGGACCCCGATCACCGCACGACCGGCGAACCTGACCGACTTGTCCTCGGGGGCCATCAGGTCCACCTGTTCGCGGCCGCGCGTGAACCGATGGAACGGGGCACGGTCATCCAACGGTTCGAGCCGTGCCTAACCCAACCCTTCGAGAGCCCAGGCCGCCTCACGGTAACTGCCCGCCCGCACCTCCACCACCAGATCGGCATCGACCGTGGGACGAGCGTGCAGGACGCCAGCCAAGCCAGCATGGGCATGCACCATCAGGCCGCCCACCAGCAAGGCGCCACCGGCAAGGCCCCTGAAGGCTCCACGACACACGCTCCAACTCATGTACGTTGCGGCAGCACGTATTCCAAGTTTGGCGTCGTTTCTGTTGGAGAGTCCTGAGCACGATCCAGCGTGAGTTGGGGGGGTCGCACCTACTGGGTTGCCCACGAGATCTTCGAGGTAATCGAGGCGCCGATGGCCTACACACACGATGCCCTCCGCCCCGACGCCACCGGATTCGACCAGAACACGCGTCACTGACCGCCCAGACCAGATGCGTCCAGCCCCGTCAACACCGGAGGTTGGCCTCCACCCAACGCGGGCCTTGCGGCTCGAATGCGGCTCTGGCGTCCAGGACGCACTCACCCTTCGTATCGAATCCGGTAACATGACGAGGTGAGAGTTGGAACCGAAGAACGTGCAGAGATCGCTGCCGTGCTGCGCCGCAGCCACCAGCAAAGCGGGCTGACCCAAGCCGCGTTCGCTGGGCACTTGGGAACCTCAGCGGCGAGACTGTCGACCTACCTGTCCGGCAAGACGATGCCCTCCGCGGCGATCTACCTGCGCGCCCAGCGGCTTGGGGACGCGTTCGACCGGGTTCATCAACAGGGACTCTTGACGCCCGACACCACCGCCGCTGCCGTGGACCGTACCCTGAACTCCGGCGATGAGGACTTCGCCCTACGTCTCGTGCTGCAGGCCCGCGACGACCTGCGCGGAGGCACGCTGGAACCCGCCGACCTGCAGCGGGTGTGGGCCCACCGCGCCCACCGGATCACCGACGAACGGTTCGACACCCTGCTCCGGGCGATCATCGCCCACGAGTTCGGCGACGAAGCCCCCGCGTGGGCGAAAGATGCCCGACTGGACCGCGACTGGGTCGTGGCCGATCCGTTCCGCGACGAAGACAGCATCAGGGCGCAGACACCGGACTGGCTGGCGCACGCTCGCATCTTCATCACCCAGCATGGCCTGGTGACGGCATGACGGAGGTCGTCGAGTTCACCCGCGACAATCTGCTCCTGACCTGGACGTCGATCGAACGGCCCCTCCGCGACGAAGGCCCGACCATGCGGCCACCAACGTGAACGTACGGGCCACTCCGGTCGGGACTGACGCCGATGCCTGACTCGACAGATCACGACCCGCAGCGACGACGAGCTGAACTGGAGCGCCAACTCGCCGCCCTTCGAGTGGAGAACCAGCGGTTACGGAATCTGCTCAAGATCACCGATGGGGTCGAACCGCCGCACGCGCAGCCGACGCTGGCGGCGTCCGACCCGGGCCTGGTGACGAACGCCTCGCCGTCCGAGGCGAAACTGGCCCTGTACTGGCGCCTGTTCGCCGCGCGGCGCGACGTGTACGCGCACTACTGGGTGAACGAACACAAGGGCACGAGAGGCTGGTCGCCCACGGTGCGCGACCCGTACCGCAAGGGCTCAGTCTGGGATCGTCGACCCCTGCCCCTGACGCCCGAGGTGCTCGCCGCCCACCTGCGCGCCGACCATGACTTGTTCATCGGACTGTACCCACTCCTGCCGGACGCGACCTGCTGGTGGCTGGCCGCCGACTTCGACGGTCCTCAGGCGATGCTCGACGCGCACGCCTACGTGAAGGCGGCCGCCTCGCTCGGCGTCCCCTGCGGGCTGGAGATCTCCCAATCGGGCCGCGGCGCGCATGCGTGGACGTTCTTCACCTCCCCCGTTCCTGCCGCCGATGCCCGGGCGATGGGCACCGCGTGCATCCACCGGGCGATGGCGTTGCGCGGAGCCATGCCGCTGACCAGCTACGACCGGCTGTTCCCCAACCAGGACACCGTCCCGACCGGCGCCTCGGGCGTCGGGAACCTGATCGCCGCACCCCTGAACGGCCAGCGTCGCACCGAACGCCGCACCACGCTGTTCGTGGACATGGTCACCTGGGAACCCCTCCCCGACCAGTGGGAATACCTGTCACGCCTGGACCGGATGACCCCACGCCAAGTAGCAGCGGCGGGCCGCGCGGAACGCATCCTCATCGGACCCGAGGTGACCAAGCTGGACGCCTCCCCCGCGACCGCCATCCGTCCAGGCCTCCCCACCCAGGTCCGCGCCACCCTCGGCGCCACGCTGAGAATCCGGGACGAGGACCTGACGCCGGAGGTCTCAACCGCTCTGCGGCATGCGGCCACGATCCACAACCCTGGCTTCTACGAGGCCCAACGCGCCCGCCGCTCGACCTACGGCATCCCCCGGTTCATCCAGGGCTTCGACGTCGCCGTCAACGGCGACCTGATCCTGCCACGCGGCCTGCGGCACCAGGCCGCGCACCTCATCGCCCAGGCGGGCAGTGACTTGGTCAGCGACGACGAACGCAACCAGGGCCACGAACTCGACGTGTCCTTCCTTGGCGAGCTGGACGACCGGCAGGCGACAGCCGTGGACACGATGCTCGCCCACGAGGACGGCATCCTCCACGCGCCCACCGGGTCGGGCAAGACCGTGATGGCCTGCGCGATCATCGCCGCACGCTCCGTCACCACCCTCGTCCTGATCAACAAGACTGCACTCGCCTCACAATGGCGCGAACAACTCCGCGACCTGCTCGGCATCAAGGCCGGCCAACTGGGCGGCGGCCGCGTCAAGACCCGGGGACACGTCGACATCATGCTGCTGCAAACCCTCGCCCGCCACACCCCCGACGACATCCGGCAACTCACCGCGCGCTACGGCCAGGTCATCGTCGACGAATGCCACCACCTCGCCGCCGGCTCCTACGAGAAGGTCGTCTCCCACATCGGCGCGACCTGGTGGCTGGGACTCACCGCCACACCAGAACGCAAGGACGGACTCGAACAGGTCACCACCTGGCAACTCGGACCGATCCGCCACATCATGCGCGACACCCTCCCCGGCGAAGCCACCCTCGTCACCCCCTACGACGGACCCAATCGCCTGCTGCAGGTCCACCAGACCGGCTACCGCACCCCCGACGACCTCGACCTGACCGCGCCCGGGGCCATCACACGCCTGGGCGGGCTGCTCGCCGCCGACCCCGAACGCAACCGTCAGATCGCCGCCGACATCGCCGCAGCCCTCACCCACGGCCGCAAGTGCCTCGTGCTGTCCCGCCGCCGCGACCACCTCACCGCCCTCGCCACCATCCTCCCCGACGCCGAGGCGCTGATCATGCGGGGCGGTACCGGCGCCAAAGCCCTCGCCGCGATCCGAGCCACCATCACCGACACAGCCCCCGACGACCCGCTCCTCGTCATGACGACCGTCCCCTACGGCGGAGAAGGCTTCGACGCCCCCATCATCGACACCGTCTTCCTCGTCGGACCTATCTCCTACCCCGGCCTCCTCACCCAAGCCGTCGGCCGCGCCCTGCGCCGGCACGAAGACAAGACCGACGTCATCGTCCACGACTACGTGGACGCCGGCGTCCCCGTCCTCAACGCCCAGTACGCCAAACGCAGGACTGCCTACCGGGCCATGGGCTTCACCGACTGAAGCCGGATCCGCGCGTGGCTTGTGAGTCCTCAGACACCCCGCCAGCGCGATCACCTGGTACCACTTCGACCGCGACACCTTCACCCCGGCCGCACCGATCAACATCGCCATCCCCGGAACCGACACAGTGCGTGGAGGTGATTCTTATCAGATAACCAGCATCTGTGTAGGATTGCCTTCAGCAGGAAGGGGTGACGGCCGTGGACGGCGACGATCCGTACGATGCAGCGTTGGAGGCTTTGCCATCCTACTTCCGGTACACGGATGGGTGCCGGCTGGTCACCGAGCGACGTTTCCGAGCCTTGGTGCAGGCGGGCCTGATCGTGCCGGTCGGACACGGCACCTACCGCAAGGACAAGGTAGACGCCGACGACGATCTGGCCGACATCGTGTTGAAATCCGGGTCCGCGACGATCTGCCTGACGTCAGCGCTCGTACACCACGACCTGAGCGACGAGAATCCTGCCGCGATCGACATCGCGGTCCCCCGACAGTCCTGGACGCCACTTACCCGCGCCCCGGTCGTGTGGCACCAGTTCGACCGGGCCACCTTCCACATCGGCCGTACCACCCTGGAGATCACGCCAGGACTGTCGATCGGCCTGTACACGCCGGAACGGTCCATCATCGATGTCTACCGGCTGGCCTACCGGGAGGGGCCCGACATGGCCCATCAAGCGCTCCGGAGGTGGCTGCGCCGGGGAGGGCAACCGGCCACCCTGCTCCAGGTTGCCGAAGCGTTCCCTCGTGCGTCGCAGGCCCTACGCCGAGCCTTGGAGGTGTTGCTGTGAGTCACCCGACCCGCGACAGCGTCGAGGGCCGCGTCTACCTCGACCTGCAGAACAAGGCCCGCCGGGAAGCACGCCCGAACGCGGAACTGCAGCAGTTGTACGTCCTCGAAGGATTCCTCGCGCGGCTCGCCGCCGGTCCCCACCGGGACCGGTTCGTCCTCAAGGGAGGCGTGCTCCTCGCAGCATTCGGGAACCGCCGCCCGACCCGAGACGTCGACTTCCAAGCCCTCCACCTCGCCAACGACACCACCACCGTCAGCGCCGTGGTCAGGGAGGTTGCTGGACTCGCCCTGGAGGACGGGCTGGTCTTCAACACCCAGGAGGCGCGCGCGGAGCCTATCCGCGACGAAGACGAATACAGCGGCGTCCGGGTCACCATGACGACAACCCTGGCCCGCGCCCACGTGACGTTCCACATCGACGTGAACGTGGGTGACCCCGTCTCACCTGCCCCCACCCTGGTGCGCGTCCCCCGACTTCTCGGCGGTGAACCCCTCGCACTGTCCGGATACCCGCTGCACATGGTCCACGCCGAGAAGTTGGTCACCGCCCTTCAACGCGGGACCGTGAACACGCGCTGGCGCGACTTCGCCGACGTCTGGGCCCTGTCCGGCGCCCACCCCGTCAACGGGGACGAACTCCAGACCGCCCTCCGTGTCGTCGCCGACCATCGCGGAGTGACGCTGGCTTCACTCGCGGACGTCCTCGACGGATACGCAGCTTTGGCGCAAGGCAAGTGGGCGGCGTGGCGCCGCAAACAGCAGATGCTCCACCTACCCGAACAGTTCAACGACCTCCTCCAAGAGGTGATCGCGTTCGCCGACCCTGCCCTCAGCAGCCACACGACCAACGACACCTGGAACCCCAAAGCCCGCCGTTGGGAGCCGCCGACAGTGGCGTGACCCTGGAGACGTGTCGGACGCCGAGCTTCTGACAATCAACTTCGCTAGCCCAGAATCGGTTTCCTGGGGCTTAGATGGGACTTCAGATCTCCGCTCCGATCCCTAACCCCAGCCCTTTGGCCACGATCTCAGGACAAACACCGTAGTCACAGCCACGAGGCCCTTCGGGGCGACAGGTTTTTCGTCCTGCGATCTCGTACGGTATAACACCTAGTCAAACCCATATTACCGTCGGGGCGACAGGACTCGAATCTGCGGCACATCCGCATCCACAAGGACGTATGCGCGACGCACGCATCCCTTCTTGGCCCGTAGGGGCCTGTCTGGGACTAGCGATGTGGTCGTGAACCTGTCGCCCCACAACTGTCCCGGCGAGGCCCCGAACAGCTCAGGGGAGTGATCAGCGCGGCCCGTCCGATTCAAGCCCCGTCGGCGGCTGCCGCCGACGCCGTTTCCCACGCGTGGACGACCGTCTCGTACGCTTCGTTCGGCCCGACCCTGGGAATGCACTGGTGACCCAGGGCGTCCGACCACCCCCCCACACCGGGTGGCCGGGTCGGGAACACCCCGGTTCGCGGTAGCCTGCCGGTCGGCCCGTAACGCCGGTACACCCGGGCCGCATCCGCTGTCAGGTAACCGGCCTGCGCCAACGCCCACAGGTCATACAAGTCCCGGGGCGCGTTCCGGGTCGTGTCGCACCAGGCGGTCGTCTTCGCCCCGGCGAACCCCTCCGGGCTGTACGTCGTCAACTCCACATCCGGGAGCCCCGAATAGCGCTGCGACACCGTCGACACTCGCCGTGGCCAGGCGGCGTAGTGCCGACCGTCGAGCAACTGGATCCGGACCGAAACTCGGCCGATCCGGAACACGCACGCGGTGGTATCGGTACGGGCCGCCGCCAACCAGGGAGTAGCGGTCACCGTCCCGAAGCCGCGCTGGAGCCCCGCCCGGATGGCCTGGTCCAGCAATGCCGCGACCTCCGCTCGAGGCCCCACCGACAGCAGGTCGATGTCCTCACTCAACCGCAGCCCGTCCAGGATCGTCCGACTCAACGCCGTCCCGCCGTGGAACACGAACCGGTCGGCATACCGACCCAGCACCGCCAAGACGTGGGAGATGACGAAGTCATGCTCGATCTGCGCCCGGGCCACCCCGAAGTGATCCTCCTGGGCGGCGGCGTCGGCCTCCGACAACTCGAACGCCGAACCAGTCAGGCTCGCCTCCGCCTGTCGCGCCCACCGCGACCGGCCTCCACCGCGCCCGTCGCTACCGCCGGCCGTCATCGCCCTGCCCCGGACCCTCGCCCAGCAGGGCATCGACCTTCGCCTGCAGGGTCCGCGACCGCTGCGCCGCCAGCCCACGCACCCGAGCCCGGTCGACGCCGTCCGTCAGCGCTCCCGCCGCCGCCACAGCCTCCGCCGGCAAGCCCCCCAGGTGGGGCCGGTCGAGCAGATCCACCAAGGTCTGCTCCGGTGTGGTCACCAGGAACCCGCCCAGGCCGGTGTGCTCGAAGCGCGCCTCCAGCCGAGTCACGGCGGTCCTGGTGAACACGACCCGCCCCCCACCCACCAGCGCCACCGGTCGATGCTGTTCCGGGACCGCGACCACGACCACCCCGATCGCCCGCGCAATCGCGTGATGGAACCTGGCGGCGCCCAGCCCGTACAACACCGGCACCCGCGGGCCGTACTGCGCGGTCGCATACGCCATCGCCGCCTCCTCGACCTCCGGACGCCACGGCCGCCCCGGCGGCACCGAGTCAGGCTTCGCCACATACGTTCCCGGGGCGATCCTGATCACCAGACCCGCCCTCATCAACCGGACCAACTCCTTCTCCGGATTCGCATACACCCCGCGCAGCATCAACGGCCGCACCGTCCGCAACGGCGCCGCCGCGATCTCCACCGGCACACCCGAACGACCCATCACCACCCCCACGACTATGCGGAACACTACCCCATAGGTAGCCCTGGGCATACACCCTGCGCATCAACGCTCGGATCGACCGGACAGCTGGCCAGACGTGCCCACGGTCGCGCTCAGCAGCCGTGAGGACCGCTTCTTCCCGTCAGGCTCGCCTCCGCCTGTCGCGCCCACCGCGACCGGCCTCCACCGCGCCCGTCGCTACCGCCGGCCGTCATCGCCCTGCCCCCGGACCCTCGCCCAGCAGGGCATCGACCTTCGCCTGCACGGTCCGCGACCGCTGCGCCGCCAGCCCACGCACGCGAGCCCGGTCGACGCCGTCCGTCAGCGCTCCCGCCGCCGCCACAGCCTCCGCCGGTATGCCCCCCAACTGGGGCCGGTCGAGCCGATCCACCAAGGTCTGCTCCGGTGTGGTCACCAGGAACCCGCCCAGGCCGGTGTGCTCGAAGCGCGCCTCCAGCCGAGTCACGGCGGTCCTGGTGAACACGACCCGCCCCCCACCCACCAGCGCCACCGGTCGATGCTGTTCCGGGACCGCGACCACGACCACCCCGATCGCCCGCGCAATCGCGTGATGGAACCTGGCGGCGCCCAGCCCGTTGGTCAACGTCGCCAACGGGCTCCCCGGGCCGACCAGACTCACCCCCTCAGCGCGGGCCTGGGCGATCAACTGCGCGGCCACCGAGTCCGGGGCCACCTTCCTTGGATTCGTCACAGCGGTCATCGTGTCGTTCACGACACCCTGCCTTCCTCACCGGGCCTCCCCGGCGTGTCGGGGCCAGATGCCACTCCCCGTTTCCCTGACAGTCCCACGCCATGAAGGCGATCCCGACGCTGACGCTCGAAGACACCGGGGCATGTCAGCGTGTGGTCTCGGTTGTGACTGGAGTCCAGAGTCGGTCGATGGGCATGACGTGGAGGCGGTCGTCGTAGGTGTAGGAGCGCGCGCCTGTTGTGAGGATGATCCCTGCGACGAAGCGCGATCCGAGGGTGTCGCGGAGCTGGGTCAGGCCGCGGAAGTCGGAGCCGGGTGCACGCTCGTTGGCCTTGACCTCGAAGGCGAGGACGGTGCCGTCATCGTGTTCGATGATCAGGTCTACCTCGGCGCCGTCGCTGGTGCGCCAGTGGCCCAAGGTGACGGGGCTCTCCAGCCAGGAGGCCTGCTTGCGAAGTTCCCCGACGACGAAGGTCTCCAGCAGGTGGCCGAAGTCGGCCAGGGCTGCCGGGACTAGCCCGGTGAGCTTGTCGGGGCTGAGTCGCAGCAGCCGGGCAGCCAGGCCGGAGTCGACGACGTGCACCTTGGGCTTGACGCTCACCCTTGAGCGCAGCGTCCTGCCCCACGCGGGCAGGCGTACGACGAGGAAGAGGTCCTCGAGCAGCCGCAGGTGGCTCTCGACCGTGGCCCGGCTGACGCCGAGCTTGTCGGCGGCGGCCGAGACGTTGAGCAACTGTCCCGTCTGGGCCGCGACGAGGGCGAGCAGGTCGGTCATGGCCTGCCGTTCGCGGATCCGGCTCAGGTCGAGGGCGTCGCGTTCGACTGAGGCCCGGACGAAGTCGTCGAACCAGCGCGCCCGAGCCGCAGGCGAGCGGCGCAGAGCCAGGGGCAGACCGCCGGCGCAGACTCGGTCCACGTAGTCCGCGCGCGTGGTGGTGGAGGTGGGGGTCTGGCTGATGGTGCCCCCGGGATCCGCCCACAGCGCCTCGAGCAGGTCCTCCCGCACGCCGGCGATCTCGCCCTGGGACAGGGGCCAGATGGTCAGTGCGTGCAGCCGCCCGGTCAACGCCTGGGCGGTGGTGGGCAGGGCGTCCTGCCGGGTCGAGCCGGTGATGACGGCAGTCCCGGGGAGGCTGCCCTCGCGGTTCAGCCGGGCCTTGAGCGCATCGAGGATGTCGGGTACTCGCTGGTATTCATCGACGCACACCGGCGCCGGTCCGCCTGTCACCGAGGACAGATTGCCCACGACCGCCTCACGCACCTCGACGTCGTCCAGGTCGAGCACCGAGCCACCAGACCCGGTAGCGAAGGCGCGCAGCACCGTCGACTTACCGACCGACCGTGGCCCGTGTAACGCGATCACCGGCTCGACCCTCACAAGGTCCCTCAGCAGTCCGCTTACCCTGCGGGGCACGACCGAATCCAGCACCATGGCCTCAACCTACCAGACCTGATCACCTGCATTATACAAACGTGATTGATCAGGCTTCGCAAACATGATAACTCGAACCAAGCACTCGTGATCATCCCCCCTTGGGCATGAGCGGAAACTCGGTTCAGCGGCGCCGGGATGTCGCTACGACGGCGAGGTGGAGCTGGCATCAGCCGTCACCGATGCGGCGCGGCCCACTGGAGCAGGGCGATCCCGCCCCGACCGACGTGGACGGTGGCGGGCATCCCGGAAGGGCACCGGACTCACTGCCTGTGACACCTCGTCGCGCCGGTCCCCGACACCACTTCGGGGGACTCTGCGGGGACTCCGGGCGTTGAGCTGGGACCGTAGCTCCGGCTCCTGATCTCGCTCTCAAAGAGAACAAGGTCCCTAGTAGCCAGCAGAAGGGATTCAAGGGGCGACGGGCTTTTGACCTGTCGCCCCAAAGAGCATCGCCCCTAGTCAAAGCGGGATTACGTCGGGGCGACAGGACTCGAACCTGCGGTCTCCTGCTCCCAAAGCAGGCGCGCTAGCCACTACGCTACGCCCCGGTCAACCCCCGCAGTGTACGGGCCGCGCGGGTCAGACGCCCAACTCTCCCAGCAGCAGCCAGGCCAGCCCGTCGAGGTTGGGCAGTGCACCGGTCGGGTCCTCCAGAGCGGACGCCAAGTCGCCCAGCAGCAGGCCCTCCGCCTTGCCCGCCGCCTCGGAGGCCTCCCGGCTCCGCCCCCAGCCTTCCGGGCACAGCTTGAGCAGCGAGACGGCGATCGCGGCGTCCGGGGCGCTCAACCCGAGCGGACGCCCCGGCAGCGACCCGCCGAGGACGTTGACCAGGCCGGCCAGGGGGGCGTCCAAGGTGTCGGCGCTGCGGTAGCTCAGCAACGCCAGTTCCAGCCCGGACGCCCCGTCCGGGGCGGGTCGGGACAGCAGGTCGTGGGCGAGCCCGGACGGCTCCCCGGTGGCCGCGAGCGTGGCCAGCCACAGCCGCATCACCGCCAGCCCGAAACCCGGCGTGACCGGGCGCCAAGCGAGGGCCGCCCACGCGGCGTCCAGTTGGCGTCGCTCGCCGTGCACGGCGGCGAGGACGCCCGCGGTCACGTCCCCGAGCATGCTGCCCCGCTCGAGCCAGTCGGCCTGGTCGAGCCAGTCCAGCGCACGTTCGGGATCGGGGGCGATCCCGCGGACGACCGCCTCGACGACCACGAACCCGGCGCCCTCGCTCTGCCGTCCCGGACGCCGCCGCGTCAGCCGGTCGACCAGCGGCGGCACCAAGTCCGCCACCGCGGGATGCCAGGTGAGCCGCAACCGCTGGACCCCGCGCCCGTGGATCGCCACCTCGCGGTGCCCCGCGCCTGCGGTCGCCATCAGGACGAGATCGGTGTCGACCAGCGTGCTGCCGACGCCCGGGCCGGGTACCACGGCCTGGTCGGGCAGCGACAGCGTGACCTCGGTCCCCACCCGCTCGACGAGCCGCGGCAGCCACGCCGGCAGGACGGCGGCGGCGTCCCTCAAGGCCCGCAGGGGGGTGAGGTCGAGCGTCACCGCATGCCGACGCTGACCGCCCAGCAGGGCCCCCGGCGGTCTGAGGTGGAAGGCGTCCCGTCCCGGCCCGGCGGCGGCGCCCCCCGACAGCGGCGCGAACACCGGCACCTCTCGGGCCCCCCGCAGGAATCCGTGCCGCAACCGCACCAGCACGCCGCCCCGCCCGTCGCGGGCCGAGACGACGGCGACGAACCCGGCGAGGTCCGTCGTCCACGACCAGCCCGCCCAGCCGTCCGCGACGGTGACGCCCAGGCCCAGGTACGGCAACTCCACCGGGTCGGCGCCCAGGTTGTCGACGGTGAGGTGCAGGCTCAGCGCCTCACCCGACTCGACGCCGCGCAGCCGTGCCTGCACCCCGTCGCCCTCGACGAGGAGCAGTTCCTCCTCGTCGGGCAGCCAACCGGCGACCTGCTCGCCGGGCACCGCGAACGTCAGCGACGCGATGGCCGAACCGTCGGCGTCCGTCACGTCGAGGGTGCGGCCGTCGGCGGCGACACGGGCGCCGAACGCACCGATCCTCACCGGGGACCCCCAGCCGAGCCCGCGGGCTGGCACGTCGGGCACCAGTAGAGGTTGCGGCCGTGCAGGACCGCCCGGGCCACCGGCGTCCCGCAGACGAAGCACGGGTCGCCCGCCCGCCGGTACACGTACACCTCGCCCCCGTGCCGGTCGACGCGCGCGGGCCGGCCCATGGCGTCCGGGGTGTGGTCGTCGGCCACGGTGTCGATCCGCGCGTCGCGGACGGCCTGCGGCATCAACGCGACCAGGTCGCCCCACACCGAGTCGAAGGTCGCCCGGTCGAGGTCGACCCCGGGCAGGTACGGGTCGATGCCGTGCCGGAACAGCACCTCGGCCCGGTAGATGTTGCCCACCCCGGCGAAGAGCGCCTGATCCATCATCAGATCGCCCACGGACCGCTTCGACCGGCTCAGCTTCGCCCAGGCGCGCTGCGGGTCGGCGTCCGCGCGCAGCGGGTCGGGCCCGGACGCCGCAGCGACGGCGTCCCGCTCCCCACCCGTGACCAGCCGGCACCATTGCGGCCCCCGCAGGTCCGCCCGGACGCCGTGGGCGGCGATCCGCAGCCGGAGGGTGCCGGGGCTGGCCGGCGGTTCGTCGGGGCCGAGCTGCAGTTTGCCGATCAGCCCCAGATGGATCCAGACGACCCGGTCGGCCTCGAATTCGAGGAACAGGTGCTTGCCGACCGCGTCGCCGCGCTCGAACCGGGTGCCGTCGAGCAGGGCCGCGGCGTCCGCGAACCGGCCCTGAGGGGAGGACACCCGCACCGGCCGCCCGCCGAACTCGCGGGTCAGGGTGCGGGCCAGCCGGTGGGTGACGTGACCTTCAGGCATCCGCGTCCCCTCTCGTGGAGCAGGCAGTTTACGCTGGGCGCATGGTGGACAGGCACCTCGACCCGAGCTTCGGGCGTGACGGGCTCTCCGGGCTGGTGAGTCCGGCCCGGGCCGTGCGCGCCCGCGACGTGTCCCGGCCCGGGCCGGCCGACCGGGACGCCGCCGAGGAGGCGCTGCCCCGACTGCTGGCGCGCATCGCCGGACGCCGGCCGGCCCCCTGACCGTCAGCCGAAGATCGGCCCCACGGTCCGGGTGCGCTTCAACTCGAAGAAGCCGGGGTAGGCAGTCACCTTGACGAACCCGTCGTACAGGTCGCCGGCGGCCTCGCCGCTCGGGGCCGGCGAGATGACCGGGCCGAACAGCGCCATGCCGTTCACGTGGATGACCGGGGTACCGACCTCCTCACCGACCGGCTCCATGCCGGCGTTGTGCGAGGCGCGCAGGGCCGCGTCGTGGGCGTCCGTCTCGCCCTCGGCCGCCAACTCGACCGGCAGGCCGAGGTCGGCCAGCGCCGCCTCGACCGTGGCCCGGTCGCGCGGCTGGTCGTGCGGGTGGAACCGGGTGCCGAGAGCGGTGTAGAAGGAGCGCAGGGTGTCGGCGCCGTACCGCTCCCCCACGACCAGGGCCACGCGGGCGGGCAACCAGGCCTGGTCCATCAGCGCCCGGTAGTCGTCCGGCAGGTCCCGGCCCTCGTTGAGCACCGCGAGGCTCATCACGTGGAAGGTGGCGTGCACGTCGCGCACCTTCTCCACCTCCAGCAGCCAGCGCGAGGTCATCCAGGCCCAGGGGCAGATGGGGTCGAACCACAGGTCAACGGCGTCGGTCATGACCGTCACCCTATGCGGGGCGCCAACCGAAAAGTGAACCCCGCGCCCCGCCCCCCGCGCCGGTGGCGCGGCGGCCGTCCCGGGGTAGGGTCGCGCCGGACGCAGCCCGGCGTCCGACGCAGCACGAGAGGGGACGACCTTGTTCGCCGCGAACATCACCCGTACCGAGGCGCAGCTTCGCTCCACGCAGGTCGCCGTCGACGGCTACCAGGTGTCGGTCGACCTCGACCCCGCCGCCAGCGCCCGGCCGGAGGAGACCTTCGGCAGCACGACCCGGGTGCGCTTCGAAGCCCTCGGAGCGGTGGACACGTTCGTGAACCTCATCGCGGACGAGGTGCTCGAGGCGACCCTCGACGGCGTCCCGCTCACCGTGGACGCGGCGTCCTTCGACGGCGAGCACCTCCGCTTCCACGCCGAGCCGGGCCCCCACGAGCTCGTGGTCCGCTCCGTGATGCGCTACTCGCGCACCGGGGAGGGCCTGCACCGCTTCGTCGACCCCGCGGACGCCCGCGTGTACCTCTACTCGCAGTTCGAGTCCGCGGACGCCCGCCGCATGTACGCGTCCTTCGAGCAACCCGACCTCAAGGCGACCTTCCAGCTGACCGTGTCGGCTCCGGCCGCCTGGACGGTCCTCAGCAACTCCGCGGCTCCCGAGCCGACCCCCGCCGCCGACGGCGTCCGGCGTTGGGAGTTCGCGCCCACCCCGCGCGTGTCGACCTACATCACGGCCCTGTGCGCGGGCGAGTTCCACGTCGTGCACGACGTCTACGACGCCCCCACCGGACGCCGCGACCTCTCGATCGCGTGCCGGCAGTCGCTGGCGTCCGCCCTGGACGCGGAGCGGATCTTCACCACCACGAAGCGCGGCTTCGAGGTCTTCGAGGAGGCGTTCGGGCAGCCCTATCCCTTCGACGACTACGCCCAGGTGTTCGTGCCCGAGTTCAATTTCGGGGCGATGGAGAACGCGGGCTGCGTCACGTTCCGCGACGAGTACGTCTTCCGCAGCCGGGTGACCGCCGCGTCCTACGAGGCGCGCGACAACACGATCCTGCACGAGATGGCGCACATGTGGTTCGGCGACCTGGTGACCATGCGCTGGTGGGACGACCTGTGGCTCAACGAGAGCTTCGCCGAATGGGCGTCCCACTACGCCCAGGCCGAGATCGCCCGCCGCTACGGCACGGGCGTCGACCCGTGGGCCACCTTCTGCAACCAGCGCAAGACGTGGGCGTACCGGCAGGATCAGCTGCCCTCGACGCATCCGATCGCCGCGGACATGTTCGACCTGGAGGCGGTCGAGTTGAACTTCGACGGCATCACCTACGCCAAGGGCGCCTCCACGCTGCGCCAGTTGGTGGCGTTCGTCGGCGAGGCGGACTTCCTCGCCGGCGTCCGGCAGTACTTCGCCGATCACGCCTGGGGCAACACGGAATTGCCCGATCTGCTGGCGGCCCTGGAGGCGTCGTCCGGACGCGACCTGTCGCGGTTCACCACCGAGTGGCTGCAGACGGCCGGCGTCAACACGATGACCGCCGAGTTCGAGACGGACGCCGCCGGCCGGTTCACCGCGTTCGCGGTGCGGCAGACCGCCGACCCGCGCTGGCCGACGCTGCGGCAGCACCGCATGGCGATCGGCCTGTACGCGCTGACCGACGGCCGACTCGAGCGCGTCCACCGCCTCGAACTCGACGTGGACGGCGCCCGCACCGAGGTGCCAGCACTGGTCGGCGTCCCCCGGCCCGACCTGATCCTGCTCAACGACGACGACCTCGCCTACACCAAGATCCGGTTCGACGACCGGTCGCTGGCCACGCTGGTCGCCCACGTGGGCGCGCTGGAGTCGCCCCTGGCCCGCGCGCTGTGCTGGGGCGCCACCTGGGACATGTGCCGTGACGCGCAACTGTCGGCGTCCGACTACGTCGACCTGGCGCTGCGCGGGCTCGCGGTCGAGACCGACATGACCGCGGTGTCGGCGCTGCTGGGTCAGTCCCGGGCCGCGATCGACCTCTACAGCCCGCGCGCCGAGCGTCGCGACCTCGCGGCGCGCTTCCACGAGGGGCTGCTGGCCGCCCTCGGGCAGGCCGCGGCCGGATCCGACCTGCAACTGGCGCTGGCCCGGGCGGCCTCCGCCGCCCTGCCGGACGCCGCGGGTGCGGCCGTGTTCCAGGGCTGGCTCGCCGGCAGCGGCGTCCCGGAGGGGCTGGCGATGGACGCCGACCTGCGCTGGCGCGTCCTGACCGATCTGGCCCGCGTGGGCGTCGCCGGCGAGCCGGAGATCGCGGCCGAGGCGGCCCGCGACGCCACCGCGACCGGCGCCGAGAAGGCCGCGGGGGCCCGCGCCGCGCGGCCGGACGCCGCCGCGAAGGAGGCCGCCTGGCGGCGGGCGGTCGCCGAGGACACCCCCAACGAGACCCACGCGCAGATCTGCGGTCAGTTCATGCAGTTCGACCAGGACGCCGTCCTCGCCCCCTACGCCGACCGTTACCTCGACACGGTCGCGGCCATCAACGCGGGTACCGACGGGTGGGCGGGCCGGTCGACGACGATCCGCCAGCACGTGCTGATGCTGCTGTTCCCGCGGCCGTTGGCCGACCGGGCCTACCTCGACCGGGTCAACCGGTGGCTCGCCGACCACCAACCGACCGACTTCGTCGCCCGGCTCGTCTCCGAGCGGGTCGACGACGCGGAGCGGGCGTTGCGCTGCCAGGACGCCGCGGCCCGCTGACGGGCACGCCCGCCCGCCGTCCGCCCGCTGCGGTCAGCGGGCCGAGGCCGGGTGGGCCGGGCGGGCGACGAAGAAGGCGGCCGCCGCCGCCCCGACCATCAGGGCGGCCGGCGGCAGCAGCGCCGCCTCGGCCATCGCCGCCGAGAACGGCGCGTGCAGGGCCTCGGGCAGGACGCCGCCGGCCGCGCCGCCGATCCCGGCGCCCGGCAGGTGGACGGCCAACCGCGCCTCCATGAGCGCCGCGATGGCGGCGCTGCCCACCACCGAGCCCAACTGCCGCGTGGTGTTGTAGACGCCGGAGCCGGCGCCCGCCCAGCGCGGCGCGAGCGTCCGGGTCGCGGTGGTGGACAGCGGCCCCCAGATGCCGGCCATCGCCACGCCGACCAGGGTGGCCGGCACCAGGAACAGGCCCACCGGCGTGTCGGGCCGCATGAGCGCCGCGTAGAGCAGCAGCGCGGTGGCGTAGATCCCGATCGCGGGGACGATCACGCGGCGCGGGTTGGCGACCCGGTCGACGAGGCGTCCGATGGGGGCGGCCAGCACCCCCGAGACGACCGCCGACGGGGCGAGCAGCAGCGCGCTCTGGGTGGGCGTCAGGCCGCGCACCGTCTGCAGGTAGAACATCAACGGCAGGCCGGCCGACACGACGGCCAGCCCCATCGCCGAGACCGCCGTGTTCGCGAGGGTGAAGTTGCGGTCGCGCAGCAGGGCCAGCGGCAGCAGCGGCTCGGCGGGGTTCTTCGCCTGCCAGAGGACGAACAGGGCGAGCAGCAGCACGCCCGCCCCGATCAGGGACCAGACGCTGATGGGGCCCACGATGGTGCCCCACTGGTACGCGTTGCCCTCTTGCAGGCCGAAGACGACCGCCACCATGCCCACGCTGAACAGGGCCACGCCGGGCAGGTCGAACCGATGCGGGTGGGTCTCCAGGCGGGGCACGTACTTCACGGCCGCCACGAAGGCCACGACGCCGACCGGCACGTTCACGAAGAAGATCCACTCCCAGCCGAGGGCGTCCACGAGGATGCCGCCGAGGATCGGCCCGACCAGGGACGCCACGCCCGCCACCGCACCCCAGATGCCCATCGCGGCGCCGCGGCGTTCCGGCGGGAAGGTGCGGGTGATGATCGCCATGGTCTGCGGGGCCATGCAGGACGCCCCCAGGCCCTGCACCGCGCGAGCGGCCACCAGCATGGCGAGGCCGCCGCCCGGCAGGATGCCGGACAGTCCGCACCACAGGGACGCCAGCGTGAACACCACCAGCCCGGCCAGGTAGAGCCGCTTGGGGCCGAACCGGTCGCCGAGGCGTCCGGTGACCAGGAGCGGCACGGCGTAGGTGAGCAGGTAGGCCGACGTCACCCAAATGACGCCGGCGTAGTCGCCGCCGAGACCGAGACCCTTCATGATGGCCGGGTTGGCGATCGAGACGATGGTCGAGTCGAGCAGGATCATGAAGAAGCCGACCAGCAAGGCCCAGAGCCCTCGGAAGTTCGACTGCTCCGCCGGCGTCCGTACGGTGGGCGTGTTCACGGGCGCACCCTACCCGCGACAATGAAAGCCATGAAGGAGCCACCCCTGCCGCACGGAACCCTCGCCCACAGCCGCGTCTGGCGGGCCGGGCAACTCGTCGACGACGACGTCACTCCGGACGAGATGCTGAGCGTCGCCCGGGATCCGTCGTCACTGGTGTGGCTCGACCTGGTGGCCCCCTCCTCCGAGGCCCTCACGGTCATCGCGGACGACCTCGGGCTGCCGGCGACGGCCGTCGAGGACGCCCTGGAGCCCCACGAGCGGGCCAAGGTCACCCGGCACGACTCGCACCTGTTCTTCACCGTGTACGCCGCCGGGGTGGACCCGGCCCGGGCCGGGGCGTCCGGACGCCTGCGCTTCGACCGGATCTCGGGGATCGTGCTGCCGATGGCGCTGGTGACCATCCGGCTCGACGACGCCTTCGACATGGCCCCCGTCATCGCGCGCTGGGAGGAGAACGCCGAACTGCTGCGCCACGGCGCCAACGCGCTGGTCCACGGGTTGCTGGACGTCGTGGTGGACGGGCACTTCGCCACGATCCAGCAGATCGACGACGACCTGGAGAACCTGGAGGACGAACTCTTCGAGGAGCGCACCACGGCCCAGGCCTTCCAGCGCACCGTGTACGGCCTGCGCAAAGACCTGGTGGGACTGCGGCGGGTGGTGCTGCCGATGCGCGAGGTGGTCAACGGCGTCCTGCGGCACGGGCCCACGCACGGCGAACTGGGCGCCTGGTACGACGACCTCTACGACCATGTCCTGCGGGCCTCCGAGTGGACCGAGTCGCTGCGCGACATGGTCACCTCGATCTTCGAGACGAACCTGTCACTGCAGGACGCCCGGCTCAACACGATCATGAAGAAGCTGGCGGGCTGGGCGGCCATCATCGCGGTGCCGACCGCCATCACCGGTTGGTTCGGCCAGAACGTCCCCTATCCGGGGTTCGCCGAGCCGCTCGGACTGTGGCTCAGCGCCGCCATGATCCTCCTCGGCGGCGCGGCCCTCTACCTGGTGTTCCGAGCCCACGACTGGATCTGAGCCCACGGCCGGGCCCCTGCGCTAGCCTCGGATGCGTCAGCAACGACGCTCTTCGAGGGAGATCCCGCACCCATGGCCACCATCATGTACACCCGCACCGACGAGGCCCCGCTGCTCGCCACCTACTCCTTCCTCCCCATCGTGCAGGGCTTCTGCGCGCCGGCGGGCGTGGAGGTGACGCTGCGCGACATCTCCCTGGCCGGCCGCATCCTGGCGCTCTTCCCCGAGTACCTGGCCGAGGGGCAGCAGATCGAGGACGCCCTCACCTCGCTGGGCGAGTTGGCGAAGTCCCCGGACGCCAACATCATCAAGCTGCCGAACATCTCGGCGTCCCTGCCGCAGTTGACCGCGGCGATCGCCGAGTTGCAGGCCAAGGGCTACGCCGTCCCGGACTACCCGGAGAACCCGGCCACCGCCGAGCAGCAGTCGATCCGGGCCCGTTACGACGCGGTGAAGGGCTCCGCGGTCAACCCGGTCCTGCGCGAGGGCAACTCCGATCGCCGGGCGCCGCTCGCGGTCAAGAACTACGCCAGGAAGCACCCGCACTCGATGGGGGCCTGGTCGCCGGACTCGAAGACCAACGTCGCCACCATGGGCCGCGACGACTTCCGCGCCAACGAGCAGTCGGTGATCTGCCCGGCCGACGGGACGCTGACCGTCCGGCTCGTGACCGCCGACGGCACGACCGAGTTGAAGACGATCAAGGTGCTGGCCGGCGAGGTCGTCGACGCCACCGTGCTGCGGGCCAAGGCCCTCGACGAGTTCCTGGCCGCACAGATCCGGCGCGCCAAGGACGAGGATGTGCTCTTCTCGGTGCACCTCAAGGCCACGATGATGAAGGTCTCCGACCCGATCATCTTCGGCCACGTGGTCCGCGCCTTCCTGCCCCGCACGTTCGCGGCCTACGGCGAACAGCTGCGGGCGGCGGGCCTGACCGGCAACAACGGCCTGGGCGCGATCTACGCCGGCCTGGCCGACCTGCCCGACGGCGCCGCCATCAAGGCCTCCATCGAAGCCGACCTCGCCGACGGCCCGCGGCTGGCCATGGTCAACTCCGACAAGGGCATCACCAACCTGCACGTGCCCTCCGACGTCATCGTGGACGCCTCGATGCCGGCCATGATCCGCACCTCGGGTCACATGTGGGGCGCGGACGGGAAGGAGGACGACACCCTCGCGGTGATCCCCGACTCCTCCTACGCCGGCGTGTACCAGGCGGTCATCGACGACTGCCGCGCCCACGGCGCGTTCGACCCGCGCACCATGGGCACCGTCCCCAACGTCGGCCTGATGGCCCAGAAGGCCGAGGAGTACGGCAGCCACGACAAGACGTTCGAGATCCCGGCCGACGGGGTCGTCCAGGTCGTGGACGCCGCGGGTGCCGTCGTCCTGGAGCACCAGGTGGCGGCCGGCGACATCTGGCGCGCCTGCCAGGCCAAGGACGCCCCGATCCGCGACTGGGTCAAGCTGGCCGTCACGAGGGCCCGCCTGTCCGGCATGCCGGTCATCTTCTGGCTCGACCCCGAGCGCGCCCACGACCGGAACATCCAGGGGCTGGTCGAGACGTACCTGGCCGACCACGACACGGCCGGGCTGGACCTCTCGTTCGCCTCCCCCGTCGAGGCGGCCCGAATCTCGGCCGAGCGGATGCGCCGCGGCGAGGACACGATCTCAGCCACCGGCAACGTGCTGCGCGACTACAACACCGACCTGTTCCCGATCCTCGAACTGGGCACCTCCGCCAAGATGCTGTCGGTCGTGCCGCTGATGGCGGGCGGTGGCCTCTTCGAGACGGGCGCCGGCGGCTCGGCGCCCAAGCACGTGCAGCAACTCGTCGAGGAGAACTACCTGCGCTGGGATTCCCTCGGCGAGTTCCTCGCCCTGGCCGAGTCGCTGGAACACCTGGCGCACACGACGGGCAACGCGAAGGCGTCCGTGGTGGCCAAGGCCCTCGATCGGGCCACCGGTCGCCTGCTCGACGAGAACAAGTCCCCCGCCCGCCGGGTCGGCCAGATCGACAACCGCGGCAGCCACTTCTACGAGGCCCTCTACTGGGCGCAGGAACTCGCGGCCCAGACCGAGGACGCCGACCTGGCGGCCCTGTTCGCCCCGATCGCCGAGGACCTGACCGCCCACGAGCAGCAGATCGCGCAGGAGTTGCTCGACGTGCAGGGCCGGCCCGCCGACATCGGCGGCTACTACGCGCCCGACGACGCGTTGGCCGCGGCCGTCATGCGCCCCTCCCCCACGCTGAACGGCATCATCGCCCGGCTCGGCTGAAACCCTCCCGGTGCCCCGGTGTCGCTCGACACCGGGGCACCGGCCTGTCCGGCGAAGTAGGGTGCCGGACCATGACGACCGTGCGCGACGTGACCGCCTGGCTGGACGACGCCTACCCTCCGGCCCTGGCCGAACCCTGGGACCACGTGGGCCTCGACTGCGGCGACCCGGACGCTCCGGTGTCGGCGGTCGCGTTCGCCGTCGACGTCACGGACGCCGTGGTGGCCGAGGCGGTGACCCGCGGCGTCCAATTGCTGGTGACGCACCACCCGTTGCTGTTCCGCGGCGTCCACGCCGTGCGGCGCGACGACCCGACCGGACGCCTCGTCATGGCCCTGCTCGCCGGGGGCGTGGCCCACTTCTGCGCCCACACCAACGCCGACGCGGCCGAGGGCGGCGTCAACGACGCGCTGGCGTCCGCCCTCGGGCTGACCGAGACCAGGCCGCTGGTGGCGGCGCCCGACGATCCGCTGCGCACCCTCGTCACCTACGTGCCCGAGGCGGACGCCGAGGGTGTCCTCGATGCCCTGGCCGCCGCCGGCGCCGGCCGGCTCGGCCCCTACGACCGGTGCGCGTTCACCCACCCGGGCGAGGGCCGCTTCCGGCCGCTCGACGGAGCACGCCCGCACCTCGGCACGGTGGGCGACCTGGAGCGGGTCGCCGAACGCCGCGTCGAGGTCGTGCTGCCCGCGGCCGCCACCGCGCGCGTCGTGGCCGCCCTGCAGGCCGCCCACCCCTACGAGACGCCGGCCTTCCACGTGCTCGACCACGTCCCCCTCGACTCGCCGCGCGGGACCGGGCGCGTCGGCGTCCTGCCCGAACCGTTGACGGCCGCCGACCTGGCGCGCCGCCTGGCGGCCGCGGTCCCCCCGACGGCGACGGGCGTGCGGCTGGGCGGGGACCCCGGGCGGCTCGTCCGCCGGGTCGCGGTCCTCGGCGGGTCCGGCGACTCCCACCTGGACGCCGCCCGCCGCGCCGGCGTGGACGCCTACGTGACCGGCGACCTGCGGCACCACCCGGCGTCCGACTTCCTGGCCCGGACGGACGCCCCCGTGCTGCTCGACGTGCCGCACGCGGCGGCCGAGTGGCTGTGGCTCCCGTCGGCGGAGCGCTACGTCCGGCAGCGGGCGGACGCCGCGGGCGTCCGGCTGCAGACCTACGTGTCGACGCTCAACACGGATCCCTGGACTGAGCGGTACTGACCGGCGCAGGATGGCCCCAGGGCGCTCAGGCAGCCGTCAGTGCCGGGGCTCCAGTTCACCGGCCGGGGCGGATGCCTGGGCGGCGCTCGGGCGGTACCAGCGGCGTCCCATGATCGGGAGGGCCACTACCGCGGCGATCACCGACGGGATGATGACCAGAACGAGCAGGCTGTCCAGCAGGCCGGGGGCCGCCGCGGGGGGGAAACCGGGGAGGGTGCCCTTCAGCACCTCGATGAGCAGCGTCGTCATGGGGCCACGGTACCCAAAGGTGGGCCCGGCGTGAACGGCCGGACCGCTCTGCCGTCCGACCGCTACCCTGCTGGCAGGCCCCGGCCCGGACGACAAGGAGCCTCACATGCCCGGACTCTTCATCAGCGGCGTCACCCTCGCCGACGCAACGCGCGCCGACCTGCTGATCCGCGACGGCGTCTTCGTCGACCCGGCCCGGCTCGGCCCGGACGACGAGCGCCTGGACGCCGACGGCCTCCTGGCGCTCCCCGGCCTGGTGGACCCGCACACCCACCTGCGCGAGCCGGGCCGCGAGGACGCCGAGACGGTGCTCACCGGCACCCGGGCGGCGGCGCGCGGCGGCTTCACCGCCGTGCACGCGATGGCGAACCTGAACCCCGTGACCGACACCCGGGCGGCGGCCGAGCACCTGCAGGCCATCGCCGGCCGGGACGCCAGCGCGCAGGTCGTCGTCGTGGGCGCCCTCAGCCGCGGCCTGGCCGGCCAGGAACTCGCCGACATCGACGGGCTGCACGCGGCCGGCGTCACCATGTTCTCCGACGACGGCCGGTGCCTGATGAACGCCCGCCTCATGCGGGAGGCCCTCGACCGGATCAGGACGTTCGACGGCGTCCTCGCCCAGCACTGCCAGGATCACGACCTGGCCGGGTCGACCGCCTGCTGCCACGAGTGCGCCATCTCCGACGACCTGGGGCTCGACGGCTGGCCGTCGGTCGCCGAGAGCGCGATCATCGCACGCGACGTCGAACTGGCCGCCTACACCGGCGCCCGCTACCACGCCTGCCACATCTCCACGGCCGAGAGCGTCGAGGTGATCCGCTGGGCGAAGCGACGCGGGCTCCCCGTCACCGCCGAGGTCATGCCGCACCACCTCCTCCTCGAGACGGCGCTGGTGCGCACCGGCGACACCGTCTACAAGGTGAACCCGCCGCTGCGCACGCCCGAACACGTGGAGGCCGTCCGGGCGGGGCTGGCCGACGGCACCATCGACATGGTCGGCACCGACCACGCCCCGCACGCCGCCCGGGACAAGGCCAAGCCGTTCCCCGAGGCGTCCCCGGGCATGCTGGGTCTCGAACAGGCCCTGGGCGTCGTCATCGAGACGATGGTCAAGCCGGGCCGCCTGTCGTGGGCGGACGTCGCCGAACGCATGGCGTACGCGCCGGCACGGCTGTCCCGCCTGGCGGGCCAGGGGCGTCCGGTGGCGGTCGGCGAACCGGCCAACCTGGTGCTGGTCGACCCCGCCTCGGCCTCCGTGGTGGACCGGGAGGCGACCGCCTCGAAGTCGCGCAACAACCCCTACGCGGGACTGCTGCTGCCCGACCCGGTGGTCCTCACGGTGTGGGCGGGGCGGGTGACCTACCGCCGCTGACCTGTCGGCACTGCCTCGTCGGGCTGACGTCGGGCCGCCCAGGCCTCAGGCCGGGGCGGCGGTGCTGCCGCGCACGATCAGCCGCATCGGCATGCCCAGCGGCCGGGGCTCCGGCTCCTCGGAGCCGGCCATCGCGGCGCTGATCTGCCGCACGGCGGCGTCCCCCAGCATGGTCAGCGGGGCGGCGACGGTCGTGAGGCCGGGCTCCACGAGCGAACTGGCGAAGATGTTGTCGAACCCGACGACGCTCACCTCATCGGGCACCGACACCCCCTTGTCGATGAGGGCCTTCAGCACCCCGATCCCCATGAGGTCGTTGTGGCAGATCACCGCGCGCAGCGACCGCGCCACCACCACCTCGGCGGCCGCGCGGCCCCCGTGGATCGTCGGCTCGAACGGCCCGATGCGCTCGGCCGTGACCCCGAGCGCCCGCGCCACGTCGGACATGGCGCGCCAGTGCATGCTGTCGGTCCAGGACGCCTCGCGTCCGGCCACATGGGCGATCGAGCGGTGCCCCAACTGCACCAGGTGCTGGGCGGCGAGCCGGATACCGTCGGCCATGTCCGGCACGATCGAGTGCACGCCCTGAACCCGCCGGTTCAGCACCACGGTGGGCAACCCGCCGGCGATCTTCCGCAGTTCGGCGTCCGGCAGGCGCGACGAGGCGAAGATCAGGCCGTCGAGCAAAGGCAGGGACCGGCGCAGCAGTTCGCGCTCCAGTTCCTCCGACTCCTGCGAGTCGTTGAGGGCCACCACGAACCCGCGCTCGGTGGCCGCGGCCTGACAGCCGCGGATGACGCGGAAATTGAAGGGGTTGGTGATGTCGGCGACGGAGAGCCCCACGACCGTGGGCGTCGTCCGCTCCGGACGCCGCGCCGCGCTGCGACTGCGGTACCCCATCTCGTCGGCGACTTTGTGGATGAGTTCGGCCGTGTGCGCGCTCACCCGCCCCGGCCGGGCGAACGCCCGAGAGACGGTGGACGGGCTGACCCCCGCCACACGCGCCACGTCGTAGATCGTGGCGTCAGATCCGCCGTCGGACGTTGACACGCCCCGAACCATAGGTCCCCGGCGTCGGCGTAGCAAAGATCCCACTCCGTGGACCCAGGATCCCCGGTCGGCGGCGCGGCGCGACACCCGGCAAGTTGGTCGAACTCTCGGCAACCGGCTGCCGAAAGGCCTCGATGTTGGTGGGATGGGTCCACCAAACCGACCAACGGAGGAAGACACATGAGCGACACCACCGGCACCGCACAGATCGGCGTCGTCGGCATGGCCGTCATGGGCTCCAACCTGGCGCGCAACTTCGCCAGCAAGGGCTTCAAGACGGCCATCTTCAACCGGTCCTACGCCAAGACCGCCACGGTGCTCGCGGAGCACCCCGAGGCCGGCTTCGTGGGCGCCGAGACCGTCGAGGGCTTCGTGGACTCCCTGGAGAAGCCGCGTCGCATCATCATGATGGTCAAGGCCGGACCCGCCACCGACGCCACCATCCAGTCGCTGCTGCCGCACCTCGACAAGGGCGACATCATCATCGACGGCGGCAACACCTACTTCCCCGACACCCGGCGCCGTGAGAAGGAACTCTCCGCGCAGGGCTTCAACTTCATCGGCTGCGGCATCTCCGGCGGCGAGACCGGCGCCCTGCTCGGCCCCTCGATGATGCCCGGCGGCCCCAAGGAGAGCTACGCCCACGTCGGCCCGATCCTCGAGCGCATCGCGGCCCAGTACGACGGCGAGCCCTGCTGCACCTGGATCGGCACCGACGGCGCCGGCCACTTCGTCAAGATGGTGCACAACGGCATCGAGTACGCCGACATGCAGTTCATCGGCGAGGCCTACGAGCTGCTCAAGGGCGTCGGCCTGTCCGCCGACGAGGCCGCCGACGTCTTCGCCGAGTGGAACACCGGCGACCTCGATTCCTTCCTGATCGAGATCACCTCCGAGGTGCTCCGCCAGAAGGACGTCGAGACCGGCAAGCCGCTCGTCGACATCATCGTGGACGCCGCCGGCATGAAGGGCACCGGCACCTGGACGGTGCAGGAGGCCCTGACCCTGGGCGTGCCCGCCGCCGCCATCGCCGAGTCCGTGTTCGCCCGCGCGGTGTCCAGCTCGCCCGAGCTGCGCGCGGCCGGCCAGGCCGCCCTCGAGGGCCCCGACCCGGCCGGTGGCATCAAGGCCGACAAGGCGACCTTCGTGAACGCCGTCAAGGAGGCCCTCTGGTGCGCCAAGGTCGTCGCCTACGCGCAGGGCCTCGACGAGATCCGCGTCGCCGGCAAGGAGTACGGCTGGGAGATCGACGTGGCGGCGTGTGCCCGCATCTGGCGCGCCGGCTGCATCATCCGCGCCAAGCTGCTCGACCGCATCAGCAACGAGTACGCCGCCGGCAACCTGGTGACCCTGCTGGAGGCCCCCTCCATCAAGGCCGAACTGGCCCGCTGCCAGGACTCGTGGCGCACCGTCGTGTGCGAGGCCACCAAGGCCGGCGTCCCGATCCCGGGCTTCGCCTCCGCGCTGTCCTACTACGACATGGTGCGTGCGCCCCGCACGAACGCCGCCCTCACCCAGGGGCTGCGCGACTTCTTCGGCTCGCACACCTACCGCCGCATCGACAAGGAAGGCACCTTCCACACGCTGTGGTCCGGCGACCGCTCCGAGATCGAGGCCGTCGACGCCCACTGACGGCGACGCAGACCGGCACCGGCCGGCCCCGGACCTCCGTCCGGGGCCGGCCGGTCCGTTCAGGCGGCGACCACGGCGGATCGGTACAGTGGGCGTCCGGGAAGAGGGGGGACGGTGACGGTCTTTCTGGTGATCGGCGCGATCGGTCTCGCCATGCTCCTGCTCTCCGTCGTCGTGGGCGACCACCTGCACGGGGTGTTCGACGTGCTGGACGCCGGCGACTGGCTCACCGGAGCCGGCCTCGCGGGCTTCCTCGGGGCCCTCGGCTTCGTGGGCGCCCTCGTCCTCGACCGCACCGACAACGTGGGTGTCGCGTCGGCGTCCGGGGTGGCGGCCGGCATCGCTGTGGGGGCCCTGGTCGGGTGGATCACGCTGCGCCTGAAGGTGGACTCGTCCGGCCACGCCCCCTCGACGCGCGAACTGGTCGGGGTCACCTGCCAGGTGATCGTGCCCATCCCGGCCGACGGCTTCGGCCAGGTCCGCTGCGGCGTCGACGGCCACCTCGTCACCCTCAACGCCCGGGCCGACGCGCCCGTCCCGTCCGGCACGGAGGTGTGGATCACCGAGTCGCTGTCCCCCACCTCGGTCCGCGTCCGGCCCTCACGCGACTGACCCGCCGACCCACCCCGAGGAGAACCTCATGCCATTGCCCCCCGCCGCCATCGCCATCATCGGCTTGGTCGCCGTCCTCGCCCTGCTGGGGGCCCTGGTCGTGTCCCGGCTCAAGGTCGGACGCCCGAACGAGGCCTTCATCATCACCGGCCGCCGCGGCCAGCAGGTGCGGAACCTCGACACCGGCCTCGTCTCCACGGACCTCTCCGGCCAGAAGGTCGTCATGGGCGGTTCGGTGTTCGTCCTGCCGTTCGTCCAGCGCTTGGCCACCCTCGACCTGTCGTCGCGGCGCATCCCGGTGCAGATCCGGGGCGCGGTGTCCGGCCAGGGCGTCAAGCTGAACCTCGAAGGCGTCGCGATCGTGAAGGTCGGCGGCAACGAGGACCAGATCCGCGCCGCCGCCCAACGCTTCCTCAACCAGCAGCAGCAGATCGAGTCGTTCACCCAGGAGGTGCTCGCCGGCGCGCTCCGCTCGATCGTCGGCTCGCTGAGCGTCGAGCAGATCATCCGCGACCGGGCGGCGTTCGCCCAGCGGGTCGCCGACGAGTCGGAGGCGGCCCTCACCGGGCAGGGACTCGTCCTCGACACCTTCCAGATCCAGGACATCACCGACGACGGCACCTACCTGTCCGACCTGGGCCGCCCCGAGGCCGCACGCGTCGGCCAACTCGCCGCCGTCGCGGAGGCGAACGCCCGCCAGGCCGCCGAGCAGTCCCGCATCGTCGCCGAGCAACAGATCGCCTTGTCACAGCGGGAACTGGTCCTCAAGCAGGCCGAGATCAAGACCGAGACGGACGCCGCCGTGGCGCGCGCCGCGGCGTCCGGCCCCCTCGCCCAGGCGGACCGCGACCAGGCGATCCTCACCGAGCAGGAGAAGGTGGCCGTGCGCCGGGCCGCACTGACCGAGCGCCAACTCGACACCGAGGTGCGCAAGCCGGCCGACGCCGAGCGGTACCGCGTCGAGACCGACGCCGCCGCCCGGCGGCAGGCGGCGATCCTGACCGCCGAGGCCGACAAGCTGGCCGCGATCGCGGCGGCCGAGGCCGGCGCCGAGACCGCCCGCCTCACCGGCGAGGGCGACAAGTCCCGCCGCACCGCCCTCGCCGACGCGGTGCGGGCCGAGGGCGACGCGAACGCCGCCGCGGTGCTGGCCACCGGGCAGGCCGAAGCGGAGGCGATGACGAAGCGGGCCGAGGCGTACGCCCGGTACAACGAGGCGGCGGTGCTCGAGATGCTCGTCCGGGCGCTGCCCCAGATCGCCAAGGAGGTCGCCGCCCCCATGGGCGCGATCGACAAGCTCACCGTCATCAGCACCGACGGCGCCGGCCGCCTGCCGCAGCAGGTCAACGACAACGTGGTGCAGGTGATGGAGATGCTCAAGACCACCACCGGGGTCGACCTCGCCGCGTTGGTCCGCGGCTACGCCGGGGCCCGCACGGGGGCCGTCCCGGACGCCGTCGGCCGCGACGAGGGCTAGGAGCGGCTGCGCCGGGCCATCTCGGCGCGGACGGCGTCCGCCAACGGTTCGATCGGGCAGGTCTCGCCGGTGAACAACTGGATCTGCCCGATGGCCTGGGTCACCAGCATGTCCAGCCCGTCGAGCAGCGGCTTGCCGGCCGCAGCGGCGCCCTCGGCGAATTGGCTGGGTCCATGCCCGTACTGGACGTCGAACACGAGTCGGCAGAGCGGCAGCAGCCCGCGCACCATCTCGGCCTCGAGCGGCACCGGCACGATCGACAGCAGCACGTCGCGGCGCGCGGTCATCGGGACGCCCCACGGCCGGATGTCGAGCAGGATGCCGAGCAGGGACGCCACCGGGTCGAGGCTGACGTGGGCGCGCTCGGCGTTCCGGGCCACCACGAGGACGTCGCGGACCCCCAGTTCCGCCAACGCGAGCAGCGCCGACCGCGCCGTCGCCCCCGCGCCCACGATGATCGCGGACGCCGCCTGCTCGAACCCGGCGCGGCGGATCGGGTGCAGGATGCCGGCCACGTCCGTGTTGTCGACGAACGCCGGACGCCCCTCGCGGGCGAACACGAAGGTGTTGCCCGACTTCAGGGCCCGAGCCCGGAAGCTCGCCTCCCCGAACTCCAGCAACTTGCGCTTCAGGGGCATCGTGCAGGAGAGCCCCACCCACTCCGGCCCGCAGGAGCCGATGAAGGCGCCCAGGCCGGCCTCATCCACCTCGTGCGCCTCGTAGCGCCACCCCGTGAGGCCGAGCACGTCGTAGGCGGTGCTGTGGATCACCGGGGACAGGGAGTGTGCGATCGGTTTGCCCAGGACGGCGCACCGGTGGGTGACTTCTTCGGCCATGGGTCCGTTCATACCGCACCAGCGGCGTCCGCCCGACGGGGTCTCATCCGGCCTTTCCGGCGATGACGGCCGGCCAGCGCTCGGCGGCCGCCCGGAACACGTCCGGCACCGGGGTCGGCCGGCCGTTCAGGTCGGCGTGCACGAGGACGACCCCGGCCCGGGCGAACACCGTGCCGTCGGCCGGGTCGACGATCTCGTGGGCGAAGGTCACCGACGAGCGGCCGATGCGGGCCACGGCCGTCCGGACGGCGTAGGGCGCCACGCGGTGCTCCAGTTGGGTCACGTAGCGCACGTCCTGCCGGGCGATGAGCAGCGTCCCGGTCACGTCCGAGTCCATGTCGGTGGGCAGGACCGCGGGGTCGATCGCGTGGTTGAGCGCCACCCGAGCCTCGCCCAGGTAGGTCAGGAACAGGGTGTTGTTGACGTGACCGTAGGAGTCCAGGTCGGACCAGCGCACCACGAACGGGTGGGTGTGGGCGGCGTCCCCCACCCCGAACCCGTCCAGGGCCGGCAGCGGCTCCAGCGGTTCGGCGACGTCGGCGAACCAGCGCCGCTCGTCCGGGGTGAACCGCCTCGGACGCCCCGCCGCGAAGTCGAAGGCGCACGCCTGCGACCGCGCCCGGGCCACCGGACGCCCCCGCTGGCTCAGGTCGTAGTCGTACGTCAGCCGGGCCGCCCCCAGGTCTCCGATGCGGACGGTGACCTGCAGGGGCTCGGTGTCGTAGGAGATCGGCGCCAGGTAGGTCACCGAGTGCGCGACGATCACGATGCCGCCGGCCAGGAGGGCGGCGTTGGGGCCGCCCAGCAGCACGTGGACGCGCGCCTCCTGGAGGTAGTCGACGACCGTCGCGTTGTTGACGTGGGCCTGGGCGTCCAGGTCGGTCCACCGGATCGGGACGTCGACGGTGAAGACCGCCAACGTCATTCCTCCTTGTCGTACAGGGAATCCACGAGGTCGCCATACTGCTGGGTGATGATCGAGCGCCGCACCTTCATCGAAGGCGTCGTGGTGCCCTCGTCCACGCTGAACTCGTGATCGAGGATGGCGTACCGCTTGACGGTCTCCCAGGGCTCGAGGCGCGAGTTCGCGCGGGCGAGGAACCGGTCGATCGACGTGCGGATCTCGGGCAACTGGGTCAGTTCGGCGTAGGACAGGCCCTCGCGCTTGTGGTTCTTGGCCCACCGCTCGAGGTTCGCCTGATCGAGCGTCAGCAGGGCGGCCACGTACTTGCGACCGTCGCCCACCGCCACGGCCTGCGACACGTAGGGGATGTTCGCGGCGATGGCGTTCTCGACCTTCTGCGGCGCCACGTACTTGCCGCCCGAGGTCTTCATCAGGTCCTTCTTGCGGTCCGTGATGGTGAGGTTGCCCTCGCCGTCCAGGAAGCCGATGTCGCCGGTGTGCAGCCAGCCGTCGACGAGCACCTCGGCGGTGAGTTCGGGCTGCTTGTGGTAGCCCCGCATGACCCCGGGGCCCTTGACGAGCACCTCGCCGTCCTCCGCGATGCGGATCGTCGTCCCGGGGAGGGCCGGCCCGACCGTGCCGAAGCGGGGCACCTTCGGGTGGTTCACGCTGGCCACCGCGCTGGTCTCGGTCATGCCGTAGCCCTCGACGATGAGCAGGCCCGCCGAGTAGAACCACTGCTGCACCTGCGAGCTGAGCTTCGCCGACCCGGAGACCAGGAAGTCGATGTTGCCGCCCAGTCTCGCCCGCAGCTTCGAGAACACCAACCGGTCGGCCACCCGGTAGGCGACCGCCAGGTGCAGGGGCATCCGCTCCCCCGCCAGCAGGTACGGCCGCGCTCCGTGACCGACCGCGAACGCCCACCGGGAGATCCGGCCCTTGACGCTGCTCTTGGGCGACGCGGTCATCACGGCGTTGCGCACGCGCTCGAACACGCGCGGGACGCCGCACATGAAGGTCGGGCCCGTCGCGCCGAGGCCCGGGACGATCTGGTCGGGCCGGCCGTCGACCGCCGACGCGAACCCGATGGACAACTGCGCGGCGATCAGCAACTTGCCGAACACGTGGGAGAGGGGCAGCCAGAGGTACTGCAGCTTGCCCGGCTCGATGAATTCCATCGCGTCGAGCATCTCGCCCTCGTAGACCCACGAGCCGTGCGTGAGTTCGACGCCCTTGGGCAGCCCGGTCGTCCCCGACGTGTAGATGAGCGTCGCCAGGGTGTCCGGGCCGGTGGCGTCCGTGGCCCGTTGGACGCACCCCGGGTCCTCGGCGAGCTTCGCGCGGCCGGCGTCGAGCAGGCCCTGCCACGCGACGACCCGGGGGTCGGCGTCCTCGCCGTCGATCAGGACGATGTGCGCGACCTGCGCCGACAACTGCTCGTTGCCGAGGAGTTTGGCGAGTTGCGGGGCGTTCTCGGCGACGAAGATCCGGGTGTCGGAGTGCGACACGATGTGCGCGAAGTCGCCGGGGCCGGTGTTGGGGTAGATGGTGGTCGTGGCCCCGCCCACGCTGTTGATGGCGAGGTCGAGCAGGATCCACTCCACCCGGGTGCTCGACGCGATCGACACCCGGCCCTCGTACGCGAGGCCCAGGGCCAGCAGCCCGGCGGCCAGGGTGTCGACCTGCTCCTTGGCCTCGGCCCACGTGAGCGACTCCCACCCCTCGCCCCGCGGGAACCGGAACGCCTCCTGATGGCGGCTGCGGTCGACCCGGCGATTGAACAGCGCCCCGACCGAACTGGGCGCCTGCGCCATCACCGCTGCCACGTCCACGTCATAGCCCATGATGGTCGCTCCTTGGTCGCATCCGATCTGGCCGCTCAGTCTAGGGGCCGGACGCCGCAGCGCCAGGTCGCCACGACGGACGGCACCCAGTGTGACCCACGGACTGATTGAAACGTCAACTCCTTGGTAGCCTGGTCCCATGAGAAGCGGCTCTACGGACCTGTGGCTGACCGACGACCAGCAGAACGTCTGGCGGGCGTTCCTCGCCGCGTCGGTCGTGATCGACGACGCCCTGGACGCCGCCCTGCGGCCCTTCGACCTCGACCTCGGCGAGTACGAGATCCTCGTGAAGCTGTCCGAGGCCGAGGACCGCCGGCTCCGGATGTCCGACCTGGCCGACCGGGTGCGGCAGTCCCGGTCGCGCCTGACCCACACGGTGAGCCGGATGGAACGCAAGGGGCTCATCAACCGGGAGGCCTGCCCCGACGACCGCCGCGGGGTCATCGCCGTCCTCACCCGGCGGGGCTTCGCGCTGCTGGAGGAGGCCGCCCCCACCCACGTCCGCTCGGTGCGCGACGCCTTCGTGGACCGCGTCGAGGCCCGCGACTTCGCCGCCCTCGGCCGGGCGATGCGGGCGGTCCTGGAGGGGCCCGGTCGATGACGGCGACCCGGACGCCCCCCAGCCCGACCACCGACCTGACCGCGCTCAACCAGCGGTTGCGCGCCGCCGGCCTGCCCGAGGCCGACGACAGCACGCTCACCCGGGCCCTCTACTCGACGGACGCCTCGATCTACCGGATCCCCCCGCTGGCCGTCGTCCAGCCCCGCAGCAGCGAGGACCTCGTCGCCGTCGTGGACGCCGCCCGGCGCGCCGGCGTCCCCCTGACGTCGCGGGGCGCGGGCACCTCCTGCGCCGGCAACGCCATCGGCCCCGGCCTGGTCGTCGACTGCGCCCGCCACCTGCGGACGATCCACGCGATCGACGCCGCCGCCGGCACCGCCGTCGTCGACCCGGGCGTCATCCAGTCCGACCTCACCGCGGCCGCCCTGCGCCACGGCCTGCGCTACGGACCGGACCCCTCCACCGCGAACCGGTGCACCGTCGGCGGGATGATCGGCAACAACGCCTGCGGTCCCCGCGCCCTGGGCTACGGCCGGGCGTCCGACAACGTCGTCGCGCTCGACGTCATCACGGGCACCGGCGAGCGGTTGACCCTCGACGCGCGGGCCGACGCGCGGGCGTCCGACTCGCCCGCCCTGCGCGCCCTCGCGGCCGAGGTGGACGCCCACGTCGACCTGATCCGCCGTGAATTCGGGCACTTCGCGCGGCAGGTGTCGGGGATGAGCCTCGAGTGGCTGCTGCCCGAGCGCGGCTTCGACGTCGCGAAGTTCTTCGCCGGCACCGAAGGCACCCTGGGCGTCATCACGCGCGCCACCGTCCGGTTGGTCGCGGACGACCCCCACAAGACGATGCTGGCCCTCGGCTACCCCACGATGCCGGACGCCGCGGACGCCATGCCGGCGATCCTGCCGTTCGCCCCCACCGCCGTCGAGGGCCTCGACGCCCGGATCGTCGACGTCGTGCGCCGCCGGCTGGGGGACGCCGCCGTGCCCGACCTTCCGCGCGGCGAGGGCTGGATCTTCGTCGAGTTGACCGACACGGACGCCGAGCGACTGGCCGGGCGCGCAGAGGGCCTGCTCGCGGCGTCCGGCTGCCTGGAGGGCCGCATCGTCCGCGACCAGCAGATCACGCGGGCGCTGTGGCAGATCCGCTCCGACGGCGCCGGGCTGGCCGGGGTCAGCCTGGACGCCCCCGCCTACGCCGGCTGGGAGGACGCCGCGGTGCCCCCGGCGAGGCTGGGCGCCTACCTGCGCGACTTCGACGCGCTGCTGGCGCGGCACGGGCTGCACGGCCTGCCCTACGGCCACTTCGGCGACGGCTGCGTCCACTGCCGGATCGACTTTCCGCTCACGTCGGAGGGCGGGACCGCCGCCTACCGCGCGTTCATCCTCGAGGCGGCGGCGCTGGTGGCGTCCTACGGCGGCTCGATGTCGGGCGAGCACGGCGACGGCCGGGCCCGCTCGGAGTTGCTGCCCCTGATGTACTCCCCCGAGGCGATCGCCCTGTTCGGCCGCATCAAGGCGATCTTCGACCCGGGGAACCTGCTCAACCCGGGCGTCCTGGTGGCACCCCGGGCCCTGGACGCCGACCTGCGGGCCCCGGCGGTCCGCCGTTCGCCCTTGTGGCGTGAGGCTCCGACGTTCGTGGAGGACGTCCACCGGTGCACCGGCGTCGGCAAGTGCGTCGCCGCTGAACGGGCCGGCGACGTGATGTGCCCGTCGTTCCAGGCGACGCGCGACGAGAAGGACTCGACCCGTGGCCGCGCCCGGGTGCTGCAGGAGATGGTCAACGGGACCCTGATCACCGACGGCTGGCGGGCCCAGGAGGTGCACGAGGCGCTCGACCTCTGCCTGTCGTGCAAGGGGTGCTCGCGAGACTGCCCGACCGGCACCGACATGGCCGCCTACAAGGCGCGCGTCCTGCACGAGGCCTACCGCGGCCGGCTGCGACCCCTGCACCACTACGCGCTGGGCTGGCTGCCCCGCTGGGGACGCCTCGTCCAGTCGGTGCCCGGGCTGCCGCGGCTGGCGAACCTGGTGCTGCAGGGGCCGCTGGCGTCCGTCGTCAAACGGGCCGCGGGTCTCGACACGCAGCGCCGCGGCATGCCGCGGTTCGCCCACGGGTCGAACCGCGCCCGGACGTCCGGGTCGCTGGCCGGCCGGCCCGCCGGCCCCGGCCGCAAGCCCGTGCTCATCTGGGTGGACAGCTTCAGCGACGCCTTCGAGTCCGACAACGTGGCCGCGATCGCGGCGGTGCTGCTCGACCACGGCTATGCGCCGCGACTCCAGGAGCGCACGGCCTGTTGCGGGCTCACGTGGATCTCCACCGGCCAACTGGACGGGGCGGTCCGGGAGCTGAAGAAGGCCGTCGAGGTGCTCTTCCCGTACGTCGAGCAGGGCATCCCGATCGTCGGCACCGAACCCAGTTGCCTGAGCGTGTGGCGTTCGGACGCCGTCGACCTGGTCGACGACCCGCGGGTGCGCGCGATCGCCGCCCACACCTTCACGCTGGCGGAACTGCTGGTGCGCGACCCCGACTTCGTCATGCCGGACCTCACCGGGCACACGGTCGTCGCCCAGCCGCACTGCCACCAGGCGTCCGTCATCGGGTGGGACGCCGAGGCGGCGCTGCTGCGCCGGTCGGGGGCGGACGTGGTGAAGCTCGGGGGCTGCTGCGGCCTGGCGGGCAATTTCGGCATGCAGGCCGGGCACTACGACCTGAGCGTGCGCGTCGCCGAGAACGAGTTGCTGCCCGCCATCCGGGCGGCCGGGCCGGACGCGATCCTGCTCGCGGACGGGTTCAGCTGCCGCACCCAGATCGCCGACCTGGCCTCGCGGCATGCGCTCACCTTGGCCGAGTTGATCGTGGCGCACACCCCCGTCGCCTGACGGGGGTGCGCGCCGACGGGGTCAGCTGGGCAGCAACTGCTTGAGGTCCTTCGCCGGGATCGTGGCGCCCGCCGAGGGGGCGGCCAGCTTCGGATCGGCGCTGGAGATCTCGACCACGCCGTTGAGCTTGAAGTCGGCGGCGGCGAGCTTGGCGATCGCCGGCTCCTCCGGGTTCGCCTTAGGCCACGTGCGCAGGATGTCGGCGATGTCCACCACGACCTTGGTGACCTTGCCGTCGGCCACGGTGACCGTCACGTCCAGGTCGGCCCCGTCCTTCAGGGAGGCGATCGCCTTGTCGGCTTCGGCGTCCGTCAGGTCGTCGTTCGGGTCGATCGCCGCCGCGGCCTTGATGGCCTTCTTGACGTCGGTCACCACCTTGAACGTCTGATCGTCGACCTTCGTCACGACGGACACGTCGACGAACGCCTTGCTGACCTTGGCCGCGTCGATCGTCGGCGTCGGGGTCGCCGCGGGCGAGGCGCTGGCCGCCTCGACCTTCAGTCGCTCGAGGTACTGGTTCACGGTCGCCTTGTCGAGCGCCACCCACTTGCCCTCGATCAGCGTCGTGATCCAGGGCATCGAGGGCGCCAGCGCGCCGGTCAGACCCTGCACGTCCTCCATCGTGAACAGGCCCGTCGCCTGGGCGATGCCGGCGACGTCCGCGTGCAGGAACGCCTCGCCGGCGACCCACAGGCCCTCGACGGGCTTGCCGTCCACGGTCAGCGCGAACGAGCCGTCGAGGTTGCTCGCGTCCTTCTCGGTGTTCAACTCGGCGCCGCGGGAATGCAGGACCGTCTTGAGCACCAGCTTGGGGACGATCTCAGTGATCTTGTCGACCGCCTGCTGATCCTCGGCGGACGCCTCCGCGTCCGCCACCGCGGCCGCGAGCGTCTTCAGGTCGGCGGCGGTGGCGTCCACCTTGATGGAGGTACTCAGGTCTTTGCCTTGGCCGGTGTTGGTCACCGCCGCCATCAGGGACTGCTGGGGCGTGAGGGCGGGCATCAGCCCGGGGGGCGGCGCCGAACTCGGGCTCTGCGCCGTGCAGCCGGCGAACAGCACTGCGGCCGTGGCCAGCGCGGGAAGGGCGATACGTGTGCGCATGGGGGGGTCCTCACTACGAAAGCTGGGCGGTGCGCCCTGGGCCCATATTGTCACCCGGACGAGGGACCCGGTAGTGGGACGGCCCAACAGCCGGTCGTCACGCCGCCGGCAGCACCGATCGCCCACCCACCCACACGCCGCGCACGTCGCCGGTGTCGCCCAGCGCGAAGGCCTTCGCGACGGCGTCCGTCTCGTCGAGGGCGTGGCGCAGGCCGATGTCGAGCGTCGAACCCGACGGCGGCGCGAGCCACAGCGCGTCGAACTGCCCGCCGACGGACAAGGTGCCCACATCGGGCAGCCCGAGCGCGCGCGCCCCCGCGACGGTCGCGAGCCAGAGCAGGTGCGCCGGGCCGAGACGGACGCCGTCGGCGCCGCGCAACTGCTGCCCGAACGCCGCCTGCAACCCCTCGCGGAGCAGGCTGAACGACACCCCCCCGCCGACGTCCGAGCCGAGCGCCACCGGCACGCCGGCGTCCAGGTGCCGGCGCAGCGGGAACAGGCCTGAGCCGAGCGCCGCGTTGCTGCCCGGGCAGTGGGCGACGGTCGCGCCCCGCCCGGCGAGGACGGCCAACTCGTCGTCGCGGGGGTGGAGGTTGTGGGCCAGCACCGACCGGGCGTCCAGCAGGCCGTGGCGGTCGTAGGTGCCCACATAGTGGGTGCCGAAGTCGGCGACCACCCGGGCGACCTCGTCGTGGTTCTCGTTGACGTGCGAGGTGAACAGCGCCCCCGGGATCGCCGCCCGCGCCTCGGCGCAGGCGCCCAGCAGCGTGTCGCTGCACGACAGCGAGAACCGCGGGGTGACCGCGTACCGCAGCCGCCCGACCCCGTGCCAGCGGCGGCCGAGGGCAACGGCGTCCGCGATGGCCTGGTCAGGGCTGGTCAGCAGGGGGCCCGGCAGGACCCGGTCGCTGACGACCAGGCCGGCGGCGATCCGCAGGCCGGACGCCGCCGCCTCGCCGAAGAACACCTCCATGGCCGACGCGAAGTGCGCCCCGAAGACCAGCGCCGACGTGGTGCCCGCCCGGGCCAGCGAGCCGAGGAACTCGCGGGCGATGACGCGGGCGTAGCCGGAGTCGGCCAGGCGGGCCTCCTCGGGCAGCGCCCGCTGATCGAGCCAGTCGAGCAGCGGCAGCCCCAGGCCGCCGATCACCCGGACCTGCGGGTAGTGGACGTGCGTGTCGACCAGCCCGGGCAGGACCAGGCCGCCGCGCAGGTCCACGACCTCCTCGCCCGCGTGCCGGGCCGCGAGGTCGGCCCAGGGGCCGCGCTCGACGATGACGCCGTCACGGACCAGCAGCGCGCCGTCGGTGAGCGTGCGCAGGACGCCTCCGGCGAAGGGGTCCTCGGGGCAGTCGGCGAAGGTGCCGCGGAACAGCGTCATGGGGTCCATCCTGTCGGCGATCGGGTCGGTGCGGCGTCCTGGGGCGGGAACGGGTCAGGGACGGGTGGTCGGGTCCGGGGCCACGAGTTCGTCGAGTTCGGTGATCGGGGCCACGAAGGCCTCCGGCCCGGACGTGCCGTCCGCCACCTCGTCGGGCAGCCGATCGGCCCCGAAGTGGTTGAACATCAGGTTGAGGATGAACACCACGATGACGGCCGACGTGATGGGCGAGCTGAAGATGACCTGGAACCAATCGGGGAACTGCTTGAAGAAGAGCGGCTGGTAGGCGGGCAGCAGGGCGCAGGACAGCGCGACGGCGACGATGAGCAGGTTGTGCGCGTACTTGCCGCTGAAGCTGACCTTCTTGAGGTTCTCGATGCCGACGCTGGAGACCATCGCGAACATGACGACCGCGGCGCCGCCCACGACCGGGCCGGGGATCGAGGCGATGACCTCGCCGAGCTTCGGCACCAGGCCCATGCAGAAGAGCATGCCGCCGGTGACCGCGACGACCCAGCGGCTACGGACGCCGGTCATGCTGACCAGGCCGACGTTCTCGGCGAAGGCGGTGTCGGGGAAGCTGTTCATGAAGCCGGCCAGGAACTGGCTCACGGCGTCCATGCGCAGGCCGGCGGCGATCTGCTGCTCGGTCGGCGTCCGGCCGACGATCTCGCCGACGGCGAGCATGTCGGCGGTGGACTCGGTGAACGTGACCATCAGCACGATGAACATGGCGATGATCGCCGAGATCTCGAACCGCGGGGGCCCGAAGCGGAAGGGGGCGGCGATGCCGAACCAGGCGGCGTGTTGCACCGAGTCCATGTTGACCAGGCCCATCGGGATGGACACGGCGGTGGCGATCACCATCGACAGCAGGACGGCGATCTGGCCGAGGAAGCCCTTGAGGAACTTGGTGAACAGCACGATGAGCGCGACGACGAGGCCGGCCAGCAGGACGTTGGGGACGAGGCCGAAGTCGGCGGCCGTCGGGTCGTTGCCCGCGATGAGCGGCACGTTCACGCCGATCAGCGAGAGGCCGATCACGGTGATGACGACGCCGGTCACCAGCGGCGGAAAGAACCGCACCAGCTTGCTGAACAGGGGGGCCGCCAGGATGCCGAGCAGGCCGGCGACGATGAACGCGCCGTAGACCGTCGGCAGGCCCTGGCTCTGGCCGATGATGATCATCGGCGTCAGCACGGTGAAGGTGGCCCCCGACGCGAGCGGCAGGCGGACGCCCAGCCACTTGGTGAGGCCCACGGCCTGGATGACCGTCACGACGCCGCACAGGAGCAGGTCGGCGTTGACCAGCATGGCGATCTCGTCCTTGCTGAGGCCGAGCGCGCCGCCGACGATCAACGGGACCGCCACCGCACCCGCGTACATGATGAACAGGTGCTGGAGGCCCAGCGTGAAGAGCCGAAGCGGCGGGAGGACCTCGTCGACCGGGTGGACCGCCGGCCGCCGTGGAATGCTGACCTGAGTCATGGGCTGCTCCTCGAGAAGCGATGGAGAAATCGGTGGGGCGACCCGCCAACAGCTGGTCGGAACGCCGTCCCCGCGGGGACGAGAAAAAAGATAAGGCCGGCGGGCGGCGTCCGCGATGGAAATCGACAAGTGAATTCGAGAAACAACTTGTCGACCAAGTAACTCCGCGGAACCATTTGCGCGGATTGCCCAAGTACCACGCGACGACCATTCGCCACCTTCGGACGCCGCCGCGACCGTCCCCATCCGGGAGGCGTTCGGGCTAGCCCGCGGGCTACCGCGCGCCTGATTCGGGGCGGAAGCCGACCGCGGGGCAAGTTCCACCGGATAGGAACTTGCGGGCCCTATCACGGTCGGATAACGTCGACAGCGCACTCGCTGCGACATCTCCCGGGCATTCGGTCCGGGCGGTCTCGAATTCGATGACGAACGTGGAATGGAGCGGCCCCACATGACCAGCACCATCGACCCGGGCACGACGACCCGGCCGGCCCCGGGCATCGGCCCCGAATCGTACGATCTGGACGCCGAAAGCGCGGCGTCCGCGGGGGTGGTGGGCCGGAGTGTGGAGCGCAAGGACGCCCGGGACAAGGTGCTGGGCCGCGCCCGCTACACCGACGACCTGGTGCCCCGCAACGCCCTGTGGATCAAGATCCTGCACGCCACGATCGCGCACGGGTACGTGACCGCGATCGACACGAGCCGGGCGCTGGAGATCCCCGGCGTGGTGCGCGTGCTGACCTGCTTCGACGTGCCCGACCGGCCGTTCCCGACCGCCGGCCACCCGTGGTCGACCGACCCGGGCCACCAGGACGTCGCGGACCGGCTGCTGCTCAACCGGCACGTCCGCTACTGGGGCGACGACATCGCCGTCGTCGTCGCCGAGACCGAACTGGCCGCCAAGCTGGGCGTGGCCGCGCTGGAGGCGTCCTACGACGAACTGCCCTTCGCGCTGTCGACGGAGGCTGCCCTGGCCGAGGGGGCGGCGCAGATCCAGGCGAACTACCCGGGCAACGTGCTCGCCCACACGCGGCTGTCGGTGGGCAACTACGCCCAGGCGATCACCGAGCCGGGCCTGACCAAGATCGAGGGCACCTACGACACGGGCACCGTGCAGCACTGCCACATCGAGAACCACGTCTGCTTCGCCGAGATGGCCGGCGACCGCATCACGGTCACCACGTCGACCCAGATCCCGCACATCGTGCGACGGGTCGTGGGGCAGGCGCTGGGCATCGGCTGGGGCAAGGTGCAGATCGTCAAGCCCTTCATCGGGGGCGGCTTCGGCAACAAGCAGGACGTGCTCTACGAGCCGCTGTGCGCCTGGGTGTGCACGCAGGTCGGGGGGCGGACGGTGAAGCTGGACGTCTCGCGCGAAGAGACCTTCGTCTCGAACCGCGTCCGGCACGCGATCAAGATCACGATCACCAGCTGGGTGCGGCCCGACGGCACCTTCGCCGCGCGCAAGTACGAAGCGTTCTCCGACCAGGGCGCCTATGCCTCGCACGGACACTCGATCGCCGCCAAGGGCATGAACTGCTTCCACGAGCTGTACCAATGCGCCAACGTCGAGGGCGACGCCTGGACCGTCTACACCAACAAGCCCAGCGCGGGGGCGATGCGCGGCTACGGCATCCCGCAGGCCATGTGGGCCGGCGAGAACCACATCGACGACATCTGCGCTCAGTTGGGCTACGACCCCTACGACTTCCGGATGCAGAACATCATGGAAGCCGGTCACGTCAACCACTTCAACAAGAACGAGAACTACGCCGACAGCCTGCGCGCCACCCTCGTCAAGGGCGCCGAGGCCCTCGACTACCGCACCCTGCGCGCCCGCTACGACGCCCAGGACCCGGGCGCCCGGATCCGCCGCGGCGTCGGCATCGCGTCGCTGTGGTACAACACCGGCGTCTGGCCGATCTCCCTGGAGTCCTCGGCCGCCCGCATGGTGCTCGCCGAGGACGGCTCGGTCTCGGTCAGCCTCGGCGAGACCGAGATCGGCCAGGGCGCCGACACCGCGTTCGCCCAGATGGCCGCGGACGCCGTGGGCGTCCCCTACGCCGACGTGCACGTCGTGAGCACCCAGGACACCGACGTGGCCCCGTTCGGCACCGGCGCGTACGCGTCCCGGCAGACCTACGTCGCCGGCTTCGCGATCCAGCAGACCGGCGCCCTGCTGCGCGAGAAGATCCTGAGCCACGCCCACGAGTTGACCCGCATGCCGATCGCGACGCTCGACCTGGTCGACGGCCGCATCGTGCGCACCACCGACGGCCGCGAGTTGATGACCCTGGGGACGCTGGCCACCGAGGTGCTCTACTCGATGACCCACTCCGAGCACATCGCCGCCGAGTCGACGTACCAGATCAAGTCCAACGCCTACAGCTTCGGCTGCAGCTTCGCCGAGGTGGAGGTCGACCTCGACCTGTGCCAGGCCAAGCTGCTACGGCTCATCAACGTCCACGACGCCGGCACCCTGATCAACCCCGCCCTGGCCGAGGCGCAGGTGCACGGGGGCCAGTCGATGGGGATCGGGCTCGGCCTGACCGAGGAGTTGCTGTTCGATCCGCGCACCGGCAAGCCGCTCAACAACAACCTGCTCGACTACAAGCTGTGCACCACGGTCGACCACCCCGACCTCGAGGCCCTCTTCGTCGAGAACCCCGAGCCGACGCAGCCCTACGGCACGAAGGCCCTCGGCGAGCCCCCGACGTGCTCCCCCGCCCCCGCGATCCGCAACGCGATCCTGCAGGCCACCGGAGTGCGCTTCTACCACGCCCCCATCACGCCCCACCAGATGTTCGCCCGCTTCACGGAAGAGGGCCTGATCGGAGAGCCCAGCCATGTTTGACATCGAGGCCCTGTACCTTCCCGACACGGTCGACGAGGCCCTGTCCCTGCTCGCCGCCCACCCCGAGGCCCGGATCATGGCCGGCGGCTCCGACAATCTCGTCAAGCTGCGCGACGGCAAGCTGCTCGGCCTGGAATGGATCTCGATCTTCGGCCTCGACCCGTTGCGGCAGATCACGCTCGAGGACGACGGCACGATCCGCATCGGCCCGCTGGCGTCCTTCACCGACGTCGCCAAGAGCCCCGTCATCCGGGGCCGCGTCCCGTCCCTCGGTGAGGCGGTCCTCACGATCGGCGGCCCGCAGGTGCGCAACGTGGGCACCATCGGCGGCAACCTGTGCAACGGCGTCCCCAGCGCCGACTCGGCGTCCACCTGCTTCGCCTGGGAGGCGGAGATCGAACTGTCGACGGCCGACGCCGTCCGGACCGTCCCGATCGCCGACTTCTACGTCACGGCGGGCAAGGTCGACCTGCGTCCCGGCGAACTGATGACGGGCATCCTGATCCGCCGCGACGCCTACCAGGGCTGGCACGGCGCCTACCACAAGTACGCGATGCGCAACGCGATGGACATCGCCACCGTCAACTGCTCGACGACCGTCCGGCTGTCCGCGGACCGCTCGACCATCGTCGACGCCCGCATCGCCTTCGGCGTCGCGGCCCCCACCCCGATCCGGGCCCCCCACGGCGAGGAGGCCCTGCGCGGGCGTCCCGTCACCCAGGCCTCGGTGGACGCCGCCGCGCGCGCCGCCCTCGCCGACACCCGCGCCCGCGACAGTTGGCGGGCCGGCAAGGCGTTCCGCGAGCACATGCTCGAAGAGATCGCCCGCCGTTGCCTCTACACGTCCCTCGTCCGCGCCGGCGGACGCCTCACCGAGAAGAGCCCCTCATGAGCATGACCGCCGACCGGTACCGCGATATCAGCTTCACCGCGAACGGACGCCGCATCGTCCGCTCGGTCGACGTGCGGGCGTCGCTGTCCGACCTGCTGCGCGACGACCTGGGCCTGCTCAGCGTCAAGAAGGGCTGCGAGGTCGGGGAGTGCGGCGCGTGCTCCGTCCTCGTCGACGGGATCGCCGTCGACTCCTGCATCTACCTGGCGGTCTGGGTGGACGGCAAGGACCTGCGCACCACGGAGGGGCTGGCGGACGCCGACGGCACCCTGAGCGTCGTCCAGCAGGCGTTCGTGGACGCCACGGCGATCCAGTGCGGCTTCTGCACCCCGGGCCTCGTGCTCACCGCGACCGAGTTGATCGAGTCGGGGCAGACGTACAACCGGGACGAGTTGCGCACCGAACTCGCCGGTCACCTGTGCCGCTGCACCGGCTACCACAACATCCTGGACGCGGTGGAACTGGCGCAGGCCCGGAACACCGAGGCCCAGATCGGCACCCCGGAGTTCTGGCAAGCCGTCGCCCAGGCGTAGCTACACTGAGGCCCCGGGGGGCGAGGCGGTTCGGGGGCCCAGCATGCAGCAGGTCGGGGCGGTCATCGCGGCGGCGAGCCACCGGGTGGCGCGGCCGATCATCAAGCTGGGCGGCATCTCGCTCATCCGGCGGTTGACGCTCACGTTCCACAAGGCGGGCATCCGCAACATCGTCGTGATCACGGGGTTCGAGGATCCTGAGATCAAGGCCGAGTTGACCGGTGAGGGCGTGATCTTCATCCAGTTGCCCGACTACGAGGATCCGGAGCTCATCGAGTCGTTCCGCATCGGCCTCGACTACCTGCGGGGCCGCTGCGACCGGATCTTCCTCACCCCGGTCAACGCGCCGATGTACACCCATGCGACCCTCGAGACCATGCTGGCGACCCCCGGGGCCATGGTGATCCCGTCGTGCCGCGGCCGGGCGGGGCATCCCGTCCTGGTGGACGCCGCGCTCTGCGATCCGATCATCGACTACGCCGGACCCGACGGCCTCGCCGGGTTCATCCGGACGACGACGACCGAGCGCCGCTGGGTCGACGTGAACGACGAGGGGATCCGCTACACCGTCCACGAACTGCCCGAGCTGGAACGCCTGCTGCCCGCGGCCGACGAGAGCCTGATCCAGCCGTCCTGCAGCCTGGCCATCCGCAAGGCCAAGGTCGTGTTCGACGGGCGCACCCTGCTGCTGCTCAAGCTCATCGACGACACGCACTCGGTGTCGGGGGCCTGCCGGTCGATGTCGCTGTCGCTGACCCGGGCGTGGCGGCTCATCAACGACCTGGAGACCGACCTGGGCTTCCGCGTGGTGATCCGCTCCCAGGGCGGGCACCACGGGGGTAAGACCCGGCTCAGCGACGACGGGCGCGCGTTCGTCGCGGCCTACGACGCCTACCTCGACCAGGTCACCGGGGTCGTGGAGAGCGGGTTCCGCGACTTCTGGGCCAAGGTCGCCCCCCTCGTCGTCCGGCCCCCGGCGGGCTGACCTCAGCGGCCGCTGCGGCCGGGGCGCTCGTGCCGGCCGATCAGCAGCGCGCTGACCCCGTCCACGACCAACTGGACGCCGACGAGGACCCCCAGCAGCCCCAACGAGGGCTCGACTGCGTCGCTCAGCACGGCGGCCCCCAGCGCGAGGGACGCCGCCCCGCCGATCAGGAACGTGCCCCGCAGGGCCGGGAACTCGGACGCCGAGGCCAGCCGGATCACGCCGTTGACCAGGAAGAACGCCCCTGCGACCAGCACCAGAGTGGCGATCGGCGCGGCCGGTGGGCGGAGCACGACTACGCCCAGCACCGCGGCCAGCGCCCCCGAGGTGATCTCGGAGAAGAAGCCGGCCGACGTCCGTCCGACCAGGGCGCCCAGGACGGCGAGGAGGCCGGCCGCCAACACGAACGCGCCGAGCGCGGCCGTCGAGGGGATGACTTTCAGCCAGGCCCCGCCGATGATGAGGAGGCCCGAGCCCAGGAGCAGGAGCCCGAGCAGGACGTCGGTCAGGCGGGCGGCGTTCCGGGCGGTGCTGCGAGCGGTGGGGCGGGTGGTCACCCCGACACCGTAGGCGGGCCGCAGCCCCGGGCCGGCCCCGGACACGCCGGGCGGACGGGGCGTCCGGCCCGTTCGGCGTCGGCCCCCCGGCCCCGGTAGGATGGCGGGCCGACGCCCGAGGCGTCCCTGATCCCCGATGCAGTACAGGAAGCCGCCATGCCCGAATTCGTGTTCACGATGCACAACGTCCGCAAGAAGCTGGGCGAGAAGCTGATCCTCGACAACGTGACGCTGTCGTTCTACGAGGGCGCCAAGATCGGCGTCGTCGGGCCCAACGGCGCCGGCAAGTCGACCCTGCTGAAGGTGATGGCGGGCCTGGAGGTTCCGAACAACGGCGACGCCAACCTGAAGAAGGGCGCCACCGTCGGCATGCTCCAGCAGGAGCCCCCGCTGAGCGAGGACAAGACGGTCATGGAGAACATCCAGGAGGCCGTGGCCGACACGTTGGCGATGATGGACCGGTTCAACGCGATCGGCATGGAGATGGCCGAGCCGGACGCCGACTTCGACGCCCTGCTGGAGGAGATGGGGAACCTCCAGACCGAGCTGGACCACCGCAACGCCTGGGAACTGGAGTCGCAGTTGGAGCAGGCCATGGACGCCCTGCAATGCCCGCCGGGGGACACGCCGGTGTCGGTGCTGTCCGGCGGCGAGCGCCGCCGGGTGGCGCTGTGCAAGCTGCTGCTCGAACGGCCCGACCTGCTGCTGCTCGACGAGCCCACCAACCACCTGGACGCCGAGAGCGTCAACTGGCTCGAGGGGCACCTCAAGACCTACCCGGGGGCGGTGCTGGCGGTCACCCACGACCGGTACTTCCTCGACAACGTCGCCCAGTGGATCTGCGAGGTCGACCGCGGGCACCTGCACCCCTACGAGGGCAACTACTCGACCTACCTGGAGACCAAGCGTTCCCGGCTGCAGATCGAGGGCAAGAAGGACGCCAAGCGCGCCAAGATCCTCGAGCGCGAACTCGAGTGGGTGCGCGCCAACCCGAAGGCGCGGCAGGCCAAGAACCGGGCCCGGCTCTCCCGCTACGAAGAACTGGCGGCGGAGGCGGAGCGCAACCGCGCGATCGATCCGGCCGAGATCAACATCCCGCCGGGTCCACGTCTCGGCTCGGACGTGCTCGAGGCCATCCACCTGCGCAAGGGCTTCGGCGATCGGGTGCTCCTCGACGACCTGTCCTTCACCCTGCCGCGGGCGGGCATCGTCGGCATCATCGGCCCCAACGGCGTCGGCAAGACCACGCTGTTCAAGATGATCGTCGGCGAGGAGCAGCCGGACGCCGGCGAGCTCAAGGTCGGCAAGACCGTGAAGTTCAGCTACGTCGACCAGGGCCGCTCGGGCCTCGACCCCCACCAGAACGTGTGGGAGGTCGTCTCCGACGGGCTCGACTTCATCAAGGTCGCCAACTTCGAGATGGCGTCGCGCGCGTACGTGGCATCCTTCGGCTTCAAGGGGCCGGACCAGCAGAAGCTGGCCGGGGTGCTGTCCGGCGGGGAGCGCAACCGGCTCAACCTGGCCCTCACCCTGAAGCAGGGCGGCAACGTGCTGCTGCTCGACGAACCGACCAACGACCTCGACGTCGAAACCCTGCAGTCCCTGGAGGACGCGCTGCTGGAGTTCCCGGGCTGCGCCGTGGTGATCTCCCACGACCGGTGGTTCCTGGATCGGGTCGCCACGCACATCCTGGCCTGGGAGGGCTCGGACGCCGACGAGGCGAACTGGTTCTGGTTCGAGGGCAACTTCGCCGACTACGAGGACAACAAGCTCGCCCGCCTCGGCGCCGAAGCCGCCCGGCCGCACGCCTCCAAGCACCGGCGCCTCACGCGCGACTGACGGGGCCCGCCGTCGGTCGGCTCAGGTGAGCCGCTCGACGGCGTCCCGGATCGTCTGGATCTCGAAGCCCGGCACGGCGCTCTTCAGGTCCTTCAGGGCGGCGTCCAGGCTGATCGTGGCGGGCAGGCCCGCCTCCCGGGCGAGGGCCGCCGGGTCCAGCCCGGACGCCTCGGCCACCTGCCGGATCGTCATCTGACCGGTGATCGTCCCGGAGGCGCCGCTTCCGGACCCGGTCGGCGTGCCGGTCGGGGTGCCGCTCCGGGTGGGCGTCGGTTGCGCGGACGCCGTCGGCTCGCTCGCCCCGGCGGCCCCGCCGGTCCCGGACGCCGTCGGCTCGCTCGAGGCGGGGACCCCCAGCAGGACCCGGACGCGGTCCTTGAAGTCGCCCAACTCGAACCCGGGCACCAGCGACTCCAGGTCCTTGAACGCGGTGGCGGGCGTGATCGCGACGCCAGCGGGCGCGCCCACGAGCCCGATCAGGGCCTGCACGTCCACCCCGAGCCCGTCGGCCGCCTGCTGGAGCGTCATCCACCCCTTGAGGTCGTCCACGGCCAGCCGCGTCGTCGCCGTGATCACCTGCTTGCCGGACGTCACCCAGCCGCCGGTCGCCATGGCGACCCCGACGCTGCCGAAGAGAATCGCCACGGTGGCGATCGGCGCCACCCACACGGCCCTGCCGTTCATCGGACGCCCGCCTTCCGGCTCGGCGTCGCGAGGTCGGCCTTCACCGGGAACCCGAGCAGGACGGGGGCGTCCAGTTTGAGGGCCCCCTTGACGGGACAGGTGGTGAGGCAGTCCATGCAGCCGATGCAGTCGGTGCTGACGAAGGGCTTCGCGAGCGCCGGCTCGATGGCGACCGGGCAGGCTTTGTCGCACAGCTTGCAGTCCGTGCACGTCGGCGCCGAGCGGCGGATGCGCATGATCGAGAACCGGTTGAGGATCGCGAAGACGGCGCCGAGCGGGCACAGGTACCGGCAGAAGGCCCGCTCGACGAGGAAGGCGCCGAGGACGACGACGCCCAGGATGGTCAGCGCCGGCCACATGCCGGGGTTGAACTCGTACAGCCAGTGCAGCCCGAACAGGGTGACGTAGGGGTCGTAGTCGAAGAACCACAGCTTCGCGGTCGTGTAGCTCATCCACATCACCACGGCGAGGACGACGAACCGGCCCCAGCGCAGGACCTTGTCGACCTGGGCCGGGACCGCCACGGTCGGCAGGTGCAGCGTGCGGCGCACCCAGGCGATGCCGTCCTGGAGGGCCCCGAACGGGCAGACCCAACCGCAGAACGCGTTGCCCACCAGGATGGTGGAGATCACGATGGCCAGGCCGAGCACCAGGTTCGACGGGTGGATCTTCGAGATCATCCCGCCCGTCGTGAGCCAGGTCAGCAGGGTCTCGACGGCCCCCATGGGGCACAGCGCATCGACGGACGCCGCGTTCTGCTCCGTCTGGTGCCGGACCGCGGCGACGACGACGAAGACCGCGAAGGCGAGCTGGGTCAGATGTCGGGCGAGGCGGACGCGCTTGATGGTGAGCGCGCGCCGCCTCGCCCTGGTGGGCGTCTTGGGTGCTGCGGGGGCCGACGTCATCGTGGGGCTCCTTCTGGTGGTCGTCGCCCAGCAGCCTGCCCCCGCCGTGTGAAGCCCCGATGAAGCACCCGTGACGTCCTCGTTCGGGCACGGGCACTGTCGGCGGGCTACGACACCGGCACCGCCTCCGCGAGCGCCTCGAAGGGCACGTACTGGTCGTCGTCCTCCGCCGGCCGGACCGCCGCCGCGTCCCCCATGGGGACGTACGCGGCGCCGGTGGCCCACGGGTCGGCCGCCGGGTCGCCCGCCGACGCGGCCTCGGGGGCGGCGTCCGGCTGGGCGGTCGACGGCGCGCCCGGGTTCTTCGCGAAGCGCGACCGGCCGCGGGAGAGGTCGTGGCCGACGGCGTCCGCCACCAGGGTGAGGCGGGACCGCAACTCGCCCTCCCGGTCGACCCACTCGTCGGTGGCGAGCCGCCCGCTGACGACGACGGGATCGCCCTTGGTCAGGCTGGCCCAGATGCCGTCCGCCAGCGAACGCCATGCGAGCACGGTGACGAACGTCGTGCCCGCATCCGCCCATTGGCCGTCGTGGCCGCGCTGGCGACGGGTGCAGGCGAGCCGGAACTCCGCCCGCGACCACTTCTGCCCGTTGGTGCCCTCGCCCGACCTGAAGTTCACCGGCGTCGCGACGTTGCCGGTCATCCACACGCTGCAGTCCATGCCCACTCCCCTTTTGTTCAGGTGCTGTCGCCCTCACAATGGGCGGCCACCCGCGATTCCTGTCACGGGTGGCCGAATCTGTGGATAACCTCGCCCCTGCGGGCGTTCACAGCGCGCGCTGCACGGCCTCCCGCGCCCGGGCGAGCCGGTCGAGTTCGGCCTGCACCGGCTCCAGGACGTCGGCGCGGGCGACCCGTTCGATGCCCGACCGCAGCACGCCGCGGGCCGCCCGGGCCCGCAGCCGGGCCCCGAGTTCGACGAACACCCGGCTCAAGGCGGCGACCAGCAGCCCCCCGCCCACCCCGATGATGACCAGAGCCGTGGGCAGGCCGATCTCGGGGATCGGCGCGAACCGCAGATCGGGCAGCGGCAGATGGATCTGGAAGAACAGCAGCACCACCGGCAGCAGCAACCACAGCAGCCCGACGACGGCCACGGCGAACAGCACCCACTGCACCACGTCGACCAACCACCACCAGCCGGTGCCCTTCTTCATGCCGAGGTCGGCCGAGGCGATGGAGCCGTCGAGCCGGTCGGCCAGCACCCGCTCGTGGCCGCGGGCGGCCGTGCGCACCGCCTCCACCCAGCCGCGCGGCAGCCCGGCCGAGGCCTGGTCGGAGAGGGCCCGCAGGGCGGCGTCCATGGCCGCCTTCTGCACCGGGGACGCCTTGGGCAGCGAGGTGCGGGCCAGGGTGGCGCCCGGGACGTCCGTCGCCGACCCGGCGGCCGCCGGCAACTGCAACGCCGGGAAGCCGACCCGCAGCTTCTTGAGCGGATCCGGCTTGAAGCGCTGCAGCCACTTCAGCACCGGCCAGCCGGTGGCCAGGGTGCCCCGGTACCGCCAGGCCTCCAGCACGCCTCGTTCGACGATCGGCACCCCCGCCGCGTCGGCGAGCGCGTCCACCAACTGGTCCTCGACGCGGTCGTCCAATGCGGGCAGGCGGTCGCCGCCCAGGCTGGCCCCGAGCGCCCGGGCGCGCTCGCTCACGTCGGTGGCGTACCGCTTGGCCGTCATGGTCTTGTCGCGCACCACCCGCTCCAGCAGAGCCCGCAACTCCGGGACGCCCGCGCCGGTGAGCGCCGACATCGCCAGCAGCGGAGTCTTGGCCAGCCCCTCCTTGTCGAGCAGGGCCCGCAGGTCCAGCATCGCCTTCTGCAGTTGGTCGGGGGCCAGCCGGTCGGCCTGGTTCAGCACCACCACCATGACGTCCGCGTAGGGCGCGAGCGGCTTCAGGTAGCCGTCGTGGAGCGCGGCGTCCGCGTACTTCTGCGGGTCGACGATCCAGACGAGCATGTCGACCAGGGGGACCAGCCGATCGACGGTCTTGCGGTGCAGCTTCTCGGTGGAGTCGTGGTCGGGCAGGTCGATCAGCACCAGGTCGGTCAGCGGGCCGGCCGGGGACGGGATGAGGTGCCGGCGGCCGATGTTGAGCCAGTCCAGCAACGCCGCGGGGAGCGCCGCGCCCCACGCCACCGCCATCGGATCGGACGTCGTCGGCCGCGTCACGCCGGACTTCGCGAGTTGCGTGCCGGTCAGGGCGTTGAACGTCGCCGACTTGCCCGAACCCGTCGCCCCGGCGACGGCCACCACCGTGTGGTCGCCCGAGATCGCGATGCGCTCCCCCGCCCGCTTGACAAGGTCGGACGCCGACCGCACGACCTCGTCGGGCGAACGGCCCTCGCTCAGGGTCGCCGCCTCGCCGAGGGCCTGCAGGCGCCCCGCCAACGGCGTCCGCCCGCTAGCCATGATCGGGCTCCAGCCGGCGCCCCTGCGGCGCGTCGGCGTCCAGCACCGTGCCCTCGACCGGCGCGGACGGCGCCGACACGAAGCCGCGGGCCGGCCCTCCGCCGAGCCCGGCCGGCAGGATGATCCCGCCCAGCCCGAGCCCCATCACCCCCTCGGACGCCGCGGGTTCGCCCTCGACCGTCGGGGACGCCACCGGCTCGGCCGGCCCGCCCGGGGCCGGCTCGCCCGCGCCGGGGAGGGACTGGGCCGTCGGCAACGAGGGCCGCGGCACGCCCTCGAGGGCGAGGCCCCCGACGCGCTCGGAACGGAGGGCGTCCAGCGCCGCCTGCACCTCGCCGGCGCGCTCCGGGGCGAGGCCCAGGTCGTCCAGCGCCTGCCGGTAACGAGTGAGTTCGGAGCCGGCCAGCCCCTCGACGCGGGCGTCCAGGGCCTCCTTCGCCGTCTTCGCCATCCGCCGGACGCCGTCCTCCCCGAAGATGGCCTCCAGGAAGCGCTGCGCGAGGACGACCGTGCCGCCCGCGATCCCGACCTCGGCGCCCGTGATGCCGCCGGTGCTGAAGAACACCAGCATCATGAGCGCGAGCCCCACGCCGTTGACGCCGAACGCCATGATGCGGGCGCCCGTCTTCTTGTCGGCCCCCTCGGCCGACACCAGTTCGAGCACGTCGCCCTGCCAGTCGCGGATCACCCGCGCCACGGCCCCGGGGTACTCGACGGAGGCGCGCGACAGATCCTCGTGGGTGCGCTCCAGCACCTGGCGGCCCGCCGGATTCGCCAGCCACGCGTTCTCGACGCGCTCCGCCGCGGCGTCGCCCTCTTCCCGCATGAGCACCTCGAGCCCGGACTGCACGGCCACCTTGGCGTCCTCCGCCCGCTGCCCCTCGCCGCGGAACGCCGCCAGGATGCGGTCCCGCAGCCAGCCGATCCGCTGTTCCACCCCCCGCATGAACTCGCCGGTGCCGACGAAGTCCTGCCAGCGCGCCAGCACCTCGCCGCGCAGCAGCGTCCCGTCCGCGGTCTGGACGCCGATGGTGCGCACCGCCTCCGCGTACGACTTCTCGGCGTCGTGCCACAACTGCTCGGACGACTCCCCCTGCTCGGTGAGCGCCGTGACGATCGCCGGCGTCTTCGTCGTCAGGGACCCGATCGCCCCGTCCAGGGTTTGCAGGACGACCGCCTGCCGGCTGCGCTGGTCGGCGGCCAGCGAGGCCAGCCAGTCGCGGATCGGGGAGACGGCGGCATCGGGCAGCAGCCCCCGGTCGTCGGTGGTCGTCTCGGGCACGGCGAACAGCGGCGAACTGCCGAGCCCCCGTTCGAGCATCAGCGCCCCCAGGTGCTGGGGCACCTCGCCCATGGCACCCGGCGGGACCCGCTGCAACACCACGGCCACGGCGGCCGACCGCTCGGCGGCCGCCTGCAGGTACTCCCAGGGGACGGCGTCCGCGTACCGGGCCGCCGTCGTCACGAACAGCCACAGGTCGGCCGCGGCCAGCAGTTGGGACGCCAGCGCGCGGTTCTCCGTCACCACCGAGTCGACGTCGGGGGCATCCAGCAGGGCTAGGCCCTGCGGCAGCGACGGCTCCGCCACCAACTGCAGCGTCGAGGTGTCGTTGGCCTGCCCGAACGAGCGGGCCAGGCCCGGCAGCACCCGGTCGGACTGGAAGAAGGCGAGGTCGCCGGGGTGATGCACGAGGACGGGGCTGCGCGTCGTCGGCCGGATGACGCCCGGCCGGGACACGACGCGGCCGATCAGCGAGTTCACCAGCGTCGACTTGCCGGCCCCGGTCGAGCCGCCGACGACGGCCAGCAGGGGGGCGTCCAGGCTGTCGAGCCGCGGCAGGATGTAGTCGTCCAGTTGGGCCACCATCTCGCGCGCCGCCTTCTCGGCCGCGGCGCTGCCGGGCAGCGAGAGCGGAAGGCGCACCTGGGTGAGGGAGTTGCGCAGCTGGGTCAACGACGCCACGAGGCTGGCGGTGCTCATCGCGTGCGCTCCTAGGGTCGGGGCGGCCCCCATCGCGGGTCGACCGGCGAGTACTGCGGCGATCCTACTGGCGGGCCACCCGTCGCGGTTGGCCCGATCGGTTGCAGTTCGGGCATGCTCGGACGCCGGCGCAGGCTGAGCCGCCCACGCAGCCGCGACAGCTGACCCCGCACGTCGGGCAGCCGGACGCGCCGACCCCGCGGATCGTCGACCGCGGTCGGCCGCAGGGCCGCAATCGCGTCCAGCAGTTCCCGGGCGCGGGCGTCGCCCGCGGCGTCCACCGTGCCCCGCACCTGGGCGTCCCGCAGGTACACCAGTTCGGTGACGGCCCGCTGCAACCGTAGCGTCGCCACGAGGCACCCCCAGCCCCGCGAGGCGGCGATGAGCGCCGCCCGCCACCGGCTGCGCAGCCGGGAGAAGACGAACACGTCGGCGTCCGTCAGCCATCCGAAACGCGCGAAGTCGGCGAGGCGTTCCCGGTGGCGGCGGCCCTCGACGAACAGCTGACGCACCACCCACACGACCGCCGACAGCACCAGCGGGAGCACCACCAGGAAGTAGATCAGCATCTGCTGCGTCTGGTCTTGGAGGAAGGTCGCGCCCGTGTTGAACAGCATGTGCAGCAGGGCGGCGGCGAGGTAGCCGACCAGCGGGGCGAGCACCCGCACGACCTTGCTGTGGGTGCGCACCGCCACCAGCAGCCCCACGCCGGTCATCATCGTGAACAGCGGGTGTCCGAACGCCAGCACGAAGCCCCGGAGGAACACCAACTGGTTGACCGCCGCCTCGGGGTCGCCGACGTTGATGTCGTAGGAGGAGTACACGATGGCCCGGGCGTAGTAGATGATGTTCTCGGTGAACGCGAAACCCGCCGCTGACAAGGCCGCGAGCACCACCCCCGACACCTTGGAGACCAGCCGGTACCGGTAGGCGACCGCGATCAGGAACAGGATCGACGCCTTCGTCGCCTCCTCCACGAACGGCGCCACGAAGATCGCGGCGCGCGCCCCGCGGTACGGGTCGGGGCCGCCGCCGATGTTCATCTGCTGCGCGGCCCAGGTGTTCAGCACCATGGACGCCGCCGTGGCCACGCTGCCCCCCCAGCCGAGCGCCAGCCACCAGAACAGGGGCCGCTGGGGCCGGAACCGGTCGAGCCAGAGCAACAGCACGATCCAGACGGCCAGGGTGGGGAACGCCAACTTGGCCGAATCGCGGATCGCCGGCCAGTTGAGGCCCGGCACCTCGCCGCCCTCGACGGCGACCGGTTGGACGATCCACTGGTACTGCCAGAACAGGCACGCCGCGTACAGCCCGGTGAACACGACGAACGCCCAGGTCCACGGGTTCAGCAGCACCCGCTTGCCGAGCGGCCCGGACGGCGGTCGCCCGGCGGGCAGGCCGTTGCGCAGGCGCCCGTGCAGTTCCCGATCCGTCACGGCCACCAGGGTAGCCGGGCCCTCCGACGTCACTCGGCGAACGTGGGCTGCCAGACGCCCGCGGCGTCCTTCTGGACGAGGGAGGGCCGGTTCAGGTCGGACGGGTCGAAGAGGCGTCCGTTGATCGCCCCGAGGATCCCCGAGTAGCCGTGGTCCGCGCAGTACTGCTCCTCCTCCGGGGTGATGGGCAGCAGCTGCAGCATCTCCAGCACCCGATCGCGCATGGGCTGGTGCCCGAACCCGAACAGGTTGGGCACGACGAGCAGGTGCGACGCGTTGACCGTCCGCCCCAGGGCGGGACGCCCGAAGAACGGCCCGCCGGTGGTGCCCGCGGGGACCGTCGTGCCCTCGGCGTACAGCGTCTCGAGCAGGAAGCGCAGGGCGGGCAGCGCGTCCGCCTCCTGATCGGTGCGGACGACGCACGAGTACTCGCACTGCACCGGCACCTCGACGCCGTCCATGTTCGGCTCGGTGCGGCCGTCCACGTCGGCGAACCGACTGCCCGTCAGGGTGGCGAACGTCGTGAGGTCGGGCGACGGGGCGTCCCGGACCCGCACCAGGCGCGGCATCGGGTCGGCGCCCGGGACGTCCTCCAGGTCAAGGACGCGGACCGACCACTCGCCCCAGGCGTCCCGCCACAGGTACAGGCAGAAGGCGTCGGACAGCAGGTTCTCGTCGACCTCGGACGCCGGCGCGTCGGCGTCCACAGTGGGCTCGGGCAACTGGGGTTCGGACATGGGGGGCATCGTAGGCGCTCGGACGCCGCGGCGAGCGCCGGCTCAGCGGCGCCGGGCGACGAGGCCGAAGACCGCCGAGGTGACCAGGTGGACGACGATCCAGACGCCCCCGAACGTGATCAGCTGGTAGCTGGACAGGGCCAGCCCCGCGACGAGCACCAGCACCCCGAACGCCGCCCCGTAGAGCGGGATCTTCCAGGCGGGCGGTGCCGGTCGCTGACCGGGACGTTGACCTGCCACCGCTCCTCCTCGACGTTTCGGCGCCCCCGGGAGGATTCGAACCTCCGCGCGACAGATTAGAAGGCTGCTGCTCTATCCCCTGAGCTACGGGGGCCGTAGCGACGTCCAGCGTACCGCCCCGCTCACCGCCCGCCGCCCCCGGGGGTAGGGTCGGCCGGGTGAGCGAGGGGGGCCTGGATCGCCGGCAGTGGCGCCGACTGGGCGTCTCCGTCTACCTGCCGACCGCCCTGCTGATGGTGGGTCACTCGGCCACGACCCCGCTGCTGCCTCTCACCGCCCTCGACCTCGGCGCCTCGGTCGCCGAGGCCGCCCTCGTCAGCGCCCTGCTGGGCCTCGGCGCCTTCGTCGGGGCGCTGCCGGCGGGCTGGCTGGCCGACCGGTTCGGAGAGAAGCGGCTGCTCGTCTGGGCCTCCGTGCTGGACGCCGCCCTGATCGGCCTGGCGGCCCTCACCCGGAGCGTCCTGGCGCTGTACGCGGTGGCCCTCGTGTTGGGGGTCACCGCCGCCGTCTTCGGGCTCGCCCGGCAGGGGTACCTGACCCACGCCGTGCCGGTCGGCCACCGGGCCCGGGCCATGTCGACCATGGGGGGAGTCTTCCGGATCGGCTCGTTCGTCGGACCCCTGGTCGGCGCCGCCATCATCTCGGCCACCCAACTCCGGGCCGCCTACCTGCTGGCCACCGTCACCAGCCTGGTGGCCGGCGCCATCACCCTGGCCCTGCCCCAGCTGCCGGGAGGCGGCGGGGGCGGCGCGGAGGCGTCCGGACCGGTGGGGATGGGCGCGGTGCTGCGCGCCCACCTGCCGACCTACCTGACCGTCGGGCTCGGCGCCGCCGCCCTCACGCTCGTCCGCACCGCGCGGGACGCCCTGTTGCCGCTGTGGTCGAACGCCGCGGGCCTGGACGCCGCGCAGACGAGCCTGGTGTTCGGCGTGAGCGCCGGGGTGGACATGCTGCTGTTCTACCTCGGCGGGTCGCTCATGGATCGGTACAGCCGGCGGGCGGTGGCCGTCCCCGCGATGCTCGTCATGGGCCTGGGGCTGGCGTTGCTGCCGCTCACGCACACCTTCGCGGCGATCATCGCGGTGGCGATGCTGCTCGGTCTCGGCAACGGCATCTCGTCGGGGGTCGTGCTGACCCTGGGATCGGACCACGCGCCCCGGGTCGGACTGTCGCAATTCCTGGCCGGGTGGCGGCTGACCACGATGGGGGTCGGGTCGCTCGCCGGCCCCCTGCTCATCACGGGCATCACGGCGGCCGTCTCGCTGGCGGCCGCCTGCCTGTCGATGGGCGTCCTCGGCTGGGTGGGCGCGGCCTGGCTGTGGCGCTGGGCGGCGCCCGCGCCGCGCGCCGGGTAGCGGCCCGTCAGTCGCCGACGGCGTCCCGGCCCCGCCGGACGATGGCCGGGTCGGCCTCGTAGACCACCGAGTTGTCTTTGCCCTCGTACTCGAACTGGTTCAGGAACGCGCGCATCGCATTGATGCGGGCCCGCTTCTTGTCGTTGCTGCGGATCGTCGTCCACGGAGCGAAGTCGGTGTCCGTGCCCCGGAGCATCGCCTCTTTGGCGGCGGTGTACTCCTCCCAGCGGTCGAGCGACTCCAGGTCCATCGGGGAGAGCTTCCACCGGCGCACCGGATCGATCTGCCGGATCGCGAACCGGGTGCGCTGCTCGCGCTGCGTCACGGAGAACCAGAACTTGGTGAGGTGCGTGCCGGAGTCGATGATCATCTTCTCGAACTCGGGCGTCTGCCGCATGAACAGGTCGTACTGCTCGGGGGTCGCGAACCCCATCACCCGCTCGACCCCGGCCCGGTTGTACCAGGAGCGGTCGAACATGACGATCTCGCCGGCCGTCGGGAAGTGCTGGATGTAGCGCTGGTAGTACCACTGGCCGGCCTCGGTCTCGGTCGGCTTGTTGAGCGCCACGACCCGCGCGGCCCGCGGGTTGAGGTGCTCGGTGAACCGCTTGATCGTGCCGCCCTTCCCGGCGGCGTCCCGGCCCTCGAAGATGATGATGTGCCGGACGCCGTGGTCCTGCCCCCAGTACTGCAGCTTCAGGAGTTCGATCTGCAGTTGGTACTTCTCGTCCTCGTACTCGTCGCGCTTCATCAGCTCGTCGTACGGGTAGTCCTCGCGCCAGGTCTCGACGGCGCGGCCGCCCGGATCGATGAGCTCGGGGTCGGGGCTGGTGCTGTCGGCGACCGTGTAGCCCTCGTTGATGAGCTTGTCGATGAACTCCCGCAGGTTCTCGCGTTGCGCGGGCGCCTCTTCGAGGATTTCGTGCAGATCGTGCGGGTCCACTGCGGCAACTCCTCCTGTGCGCTCCGGTGCCCCCCAACCCTAGCCGGTGCACCCCCTGAAACCGGTCGCGCGGCGCGCGCCGTACAGTGGGCGTCCGTGAACGGGAAAATGGTGTGGATCGACTGTGAGATGACCGGGCTCGACCTGGGCACGGACGCGCTCGTCGAGGTGGCCGTCCTCGTCACCGACGCAGACCTCAACGTGCTGGGCGAGGGCGTCGACGTGGTCATCCGGCCCCCGGACGAGGCGCTGGCCGCGATGGGCGACTTCGTCCGCCAGATGCACGTCACGTCGGGCCTCCTGGACGCCCTCGGCGGCGGCGTCACCCTCGCGGAGGCCGAGCGCCAGGTGCTCGACTACGTGCGCCGCTACGTCAACGGGCCGCGGCAGGTGCCGATGGCCGGCAACACGATCGGCACCGACCGGGCCTTCCTGGCCCGCGACATGCCCGAACTCGAGGGCTTCCTGCACTACCGCAACGTGGACGTGTCGTCGGTGAAGGAGTTGGCCCGCCGGTGGTACCCGCGGGCCTTCTTCAACGCGCCCGCCAAGTCGGGGGGGCATCGGGCGCTGGCCGACATCCGCGAGTCCATCGAGGAACTCCGCTACTACCGCGAGGCGGTGTTCGTCGCCCCGCCGGGACCGTCGGCGTCCGCCCTGCAAGAGATCGCCGCCCGCCACGGCGGCGCCCTCGGCGTCCAGGAGGCCGACCCCGGGGCCGAGTGAGCGGGCGGCGTCCGATTCGCACGGACGCCGTGGCTGCGCTACCATCTTCCTTGCTCGCGCCCTTGGGCGCGGCGATGGTGGGTGTAGCTCAGTTGGTAGAGCGTCTGGTTGTGGTCCAGGATGTCGCGGGTTCGAGTCCCGTTACTCACCCCAAGGAAAACCCGTTCTGACTTGGGCAAACGCGTCAGGACGGGTTTCTTTGTGCCCGCTGCGAGTTCCGCCCGCGCTCCTGGCGCTCGAGGACACCCAGGCCACCCCCTGCTTTGTCGTCGAGCGATGCCGACGGGCCTCCGGTTCGCCGACGGGCCTCCGGTTCGCCGACGTTGCGCCTTCGGCGAGAACGAGGGAGGTCGGCGGGAGCGAGGCAGGTCGGCCCCCGGTCAGCGGGCGGCGTCCAGGCCGATGTCGAGCACCCGCACCGAGTGGGTGAGCGCGCCGGAACTGATCAGGTCGACGCCGGATTCGGCGATCGGGACGATCGTGTCCAGTGTGATCCGTCCGGACGCCTCGGCGATCAGGCGGCCGGCGATGCGGTCGACCGCCTCGCGCAGCGTGTCCGGGCCCATGTTGTCGAGCAGCACCGCGTCGACGTCGAGCCCGAGCAGGGTGTCGAGTTGCTCGAGGGTGTCGACCTCGACCTCGATCTTCACCATGTGCCCGGCGTTGCGCCGGGCCGCCTCGACGGCCTGCCGGACGCCCCCGGCGACCGCCACGTGGTTGTCCTTGATGAGGACGGCGTCGTCGAGCCCGAAGCGGTGGTTCGCCCCGCCGCCGCAGCGCACCGCGTACTTCTGCAGCGACCGCAGGCCCGGGATCGTCTTGCGGGTGTCGCAGACCTGGGCCCGAGTGTGCGCGATCGCGTCGGCGTACCGCCGTGTCGCCGTGGCGACCCCCGACAGGTGGCCGAGGAAGTTCAGGGCCACCCGTTCGCCGGTGAGCAGCCCACGGGCGGGCCCGGACGCCGTGGCGATCGCGTCGCCCGCCGCCACCCGCGACCCGTCGGGCCGGTGCTGCTCCACGGCGATGCGGTCGTCGACGAGGCGCCACGCCAACTCGGCGCAGCGCAGGCCGGCCACCACGCCGGGCTCGCGGGCGACGAGGAGGACCGTCGCGACGGCGTCCGGGTCGATGATCGAGTCGGTGGTGACGTCGCCGGCGCGGCCGAGGTCCTCGATCAGCGCGGCACGGACGAGGGGTTCGATGACGAGGTCGGGCAGGGTGCGCATGGTTCCTCTTCTCACTACGGGGCGGCGTCCAGGACGTCGGACAGGTCGATCAGCGTGTGCTCGGCGACAGGGTCGAGGTCGGTGTAGTCGGTGCGGGCGTGCCCGCCGCGGCTCTCGCGCCGGGCCAGGGCGCACGAGGCCATCATGAACGCCACCAGCGCCTCGTCCAGGGCGAGGTGCGGCCGCAGCAGGCGCAGGGCCTCCGTCAGGCCGGCCTCGTCGCGCAGGACGCCCAGATGGGTCGACGCGATGCGCCGCACCTCGGCGACGTCGGACGCCGCGCTCGCCCGCCGGGCCGGCAGCCCGATCGCGCGCGGGGCGTGCGGGGCGCGCTGACCGGGCAGCGGCGGTCCCACCGTGCCGGAGCGAAGATCCGCCGCCACGCGACGGGCGCACACGATGGCCTCCAACAGCGAGTTGGACGCCAACCGGTTCGCGCCGTGCAGGCCCGTGGACGCCACCTCGCCCACGGCGTACAGGCCGGGCACGGTGCTGCGGCCCGCGGCGTCCACCAGCACCCCGCCCATGTGGTAGTGCGCGGCGGGGCGGACCGGCAACAGGTCGACGCGCGGGTCGAGGCCGGCGTCCGCACAGATCCGCCAGATGCCGGGGAACCGGCGTTCGAAGTCGGCGCCGGGGTGCTCGCGGGCGTCCAGCAGGACGCGGCGCCCGGACGCGAGGGCCGCCCACTCCGCCCGGGAGACGACGTCGCGGGCCGACAAGGGGTCGTCGATGATCCGATCCCCCGCCTCGTCGACCAGGATCGCCCCCTCACCCCGGACGGCCTCGCTCACCAGGGGCATCGGATCGAGGCCGACATCGAGGGCGGTCGGGTGGAACTGCACCAGCTCGACGTCGCGCAGGACCGCGCCGGCCCGCGCGGCCAGCGCCAGGCCGGCGCCCCGCGAGCTGAGCGGGTTGGTCGTGTGTTGGAACAGGCCCCCGACCCCGCCCGTCGCGAGCACGACGCGGTCGGTGTGCACGAGCACGCTCCGGTCCGGTTGCTCGACCCGGACGCCGGCGACCCGTCCGTCGGCGACGAGGATCTCGACGCCCCAGGAGTTGTCCCACAGGGTGACCGAGTCGAGTGCGCGGGCCTTGTCGACGCAGGCCCGGAGCAGTTCGGCGCCCGTCCCGTCGCCCTGCGCATGCACGATACGCCGCCGGCTGTGGGCGCCCTCGAGGCCCAGGACGAACGAGCCATCGGGGAGCCGGTCGAACCGGGCCCCGACCTCGGCCATCCGCTCGATCGCGGCGCGCGCGGCGTGCGTGACGGCGTCCACGACCGGCCGCTCGCACAGGCCGGCCCCGGCCGCGAGGGTGTCGGCGGTGTGCAGGTCCGGCGAGTCGTCCGGGCCGAGGGCCGCGGCCACACCGCCCTGGGCCCACCCGGTGGAGGTGCCGGTCGTGACGGGCCCGGCGGACAACACCAGGCACGGGGTCGGCGCCAATTCGATCGCCGTCATGAGCCCCGCGAGACCCGCTCCGACGATCACCGGGCCGTCGATGGTCACGACGTCGGCGGAGCCCATCACTGGACCGCCAGCATCCGGTCGACCGCGGCGCGGGCCCGCTCGGCCACGCGGGGATCGATCTCGACGACGTGGGTCATCGTCTCGAGCGCGCGCCGGATCGCGCCCAGCGTGTTGCGCCGCATGTGCGGGCACAGGACGCACGGACGCACGAACTCGACGTCCGGGTGGAGCTGCTGCAGGTTGTCGCTCATGGTGCACTCGGTGATCAGGGCGACTCGATCGGGCCGTTCGCGCTCCACGAACGCCTGCATCTGGGCGGTGGAGCCGGAGTAGTCGGCCGCCAGCACGGTCTCGCGGGGGGCCTCGGGGTGGGCCAGCACCGTGACGCCGGGGTGGTCGGCCCGGATCCGGGCGATGTCGGCCGGGGTGAACCGCTCGTGCACCTCGCAGGCGCCGGGGTGGGAGATCACCGAGACGCCGGTCTGCGCCGCGACGTTCGCGGCCAGGAACCGGTCGGGGATCATGATGACCTCGGGGACGCCGAGGCTCTCGATGACCCGGACCGCGTTGCCCGACGTGCAACAGATGTCCGACTCGGCCTTCACGGCCGCCGACGTGTTCACGTACGTGACGACGGGCACCCCGGGGTGCGCCTCCCGCAGGGCGCGCACGTCGGCCGGGGTGATCGACTCCGCCAGCGAGCAGCCCGAACGGAGGTCGGGGATCAGCACGACCTTGCCCGGGTTGAGCAGCTTGGCCGTCTCGGCCATGAAGTGGACCCCGGCCAGGACGATGACGTCGGCCGCGACGGCGGTGGCCTCACGGGCGAGCGCGAGCGAGTCCCCCACGACGTCCGCGACGCCGTGGAAGATCTCGGGGCGCACGTAGTTGTGGGCGAGGATCACGGCGTTGCGCTCGGCCTTGAGGCGCAGGATCGCCTCCACGTCGTCGGCCATGGTGGCCCACTCGACCTGGGGGATGACGTGCTGCACCCGGGGGTAGAGCTCGAGGGCGGTGGTCATGTGCGCCTCCTGGTTATGCTCAAGTTGAGCATGCGTAATGCTACCAGTGAGCAAAAGGGGGCGACAACCGGCCGCCGGTCAGCGGACGCGCGTCGTGGGGAGCTTTGTGCCCGCCGCGCGGCGCTGCTCGACGACGGAGCCTCGGAACCGGTAGAGCCGGGCCGGACGCCCCCCCGTCGAGGTCGACTCGCCCGTCTCGCGGACGAGGTCCTGCTGGGTGACGAGCCGCCGGAAGTTCTGGGTGTGGATGCGGCGTCCGGCCAGCGCCTCGACGCAGGCCTGCAACTGTCCGAGCGTGAACGCCAGCGGAAGCAACTCGAACACCACCGGGCGGTACTGGATCTTCGCCCGGAGTCGCGCGACGCCGGTGGCCGCGATGCGGCGGTGGTCGCCGTCCATGCGGCGTCCGGGAGCGAGGTGCGGACGCCGCGCAGCCGGGGGCGCCTCGGCGATCAGGCCCGCCTCGTAGAGCATCTCGTACCGGTGCAGGGCGAGGTCGGGCTCCCAAGGGCGGCCGTCGCCGCCCCACAGGGCGGCGACTCGGGCGCGCCGGTCCGGGTCGTCGGACGCCCAGGCCGCGAGCCCGTCGCCGACGCCCGGGGGGAGGTCGGGGGTGTCCCGGCGGTCTTCCCAGGGGAACAGGCCGTACCAGGGCACCCAGACCCCCGCTCCGCTGGCCCCCGGGGTGAGGCCCAGGTAGGAGACCGAGATGTGACGCCGCGACCCGCGGTCGGCGAAGGTGTACAACTGCTCGAGATAGCCGACCTCGAGCCCGGTCTGCGACTCGACCCAGGCCCGGACCGCCGCCTGCAACGAGCGGTGCCCCTCGAGGAGCGGCCCCGAGGGCAGCCGGGCGCCGTCGCCGACGGTCAGGATGGCGGGTTCGCCGTCGACGAGCGCCACCAGCACGGCGACGACGTCGGCGTCGATGCAGTCGTGGGGGGGCTCGGTCACCGGCTCAGGATAAGGCGTCTCGTCCGACCCGGCCCGTGGGCCCCCTCGGCCGCCGCCCCGTTCGGGCACAATGGGCCGGTGCCGTCCGAAACGCTGAACCGTCTGGCCGTCCCGAGTCGCCTGCCACTCCCCCGCCGGGTGCGCCTGCGGGCGGCGACCGTCGCCGGGGATGTCGCCGCGCTGGCGTCCCGAGCGCTCGGCAAGGGCTCGGGGGCGTCCATCCGGGGCCAGGTGTTGACGCGGCTCGACCCGGCCGCCTTCCGCGAGTTGGTGCGCGGACGCCGCATCGTCGCGGTGAGCGGCACGAACGGCAAGACCACGTCGACGCACCTGGTGGCGGCCGCGCTCCGGCAGGCCCTCGGCCGGGACGCCCACCGGCTCGTCCACAACGCCGACGGCGCCAACCTGCACTACGGCATCGCGTCCGCCCTGGCCAAGGCCCGGAAAGCCGACCTGGCCGTCCTCGAGACCGACGAGCGGGTCGTCGGCGACCTGGTCGCGCACGGGCGTCCCGAGGTGTTGGTGCTGCTCAACTTCAGCCGCGACCAACTCGACCGCAACTTCGAGATCAAGTTCCTGGGCCGCGACTGGCGCACCGCCCTCGACCGGGCGGGCGCGGACGGGCCCGTGGTCGTCGCCAACGCCAACGACCCCCTCGTCACGTGGGCCGCCGAGAAGGCCCGCCGGGTGATCTGGGTCGACACGGCCGCCGCCTGGAGTGCGGACGCCGCCCTGTGCCCCAACTGCGGGGCCCTGCTGACCCGCACCGAGCCGAACGGCGACGACTCCGGCCACTGGGACTGCCCCGACTGCGACCTGACCCAACACCCCGCCGACTACGCCGTCCGCGGCGACGCGATCGTGCTGCCCGACGGACGCCGCGTCGAACCCCGCCTCAACGTGCCGGGCCGGTTCAACCTCAGCAACGCGGCGATGGCGCTCGCGGCCGTCCGGGAGATGGGGGTCGACACCGACACCGCCCTCATCGGGTTCCGCACCGTCGCGGCCCCCGCGGGCCGGTTCTCGGTCGCCACCATCGACGACGTCCGCGCCCGGCTGATCCTGTCCAAGAACCCCGCCGGCTGGGCCGAGTCGCTGCCCCTGCTGAGCACCGACCCGTGCGTGCTGATGATCGACTCGGTGGCCGCCGACGGCAAGGACGTCTCGTGGCTCTGGGACGTCGACTTCGAGCAACTCCGCGGCCGGCACGTCGTCGTCTCGGGGCCGCGCGCCCACGATCTCGCCGTCCGCCTCACCTACGCCGAGGTCGACCACGAGGTGATCGTCGACCTGTTCGAGGCGCTGCGCCGGGTGGCCGGCACGGCCGACCCGGTCGACGTCATCGCCACCTACACCCCGTTCCAGAAGCTGCTCAAGAAGGCGGGCCTGCGATGAAGTGCGTGAAGATCGTCGTCATCTACCAGAGTCTGCTCGGCATCTACGGCGACCAGGGCAACGCGAAGGTGCTGCACAAGCGCCTGCACTGGCGGGGCATCGACTCCGAGGTGGTCATGGTCGAGCCCGGGCAGCCGCTGCCCCCGGACGGCGCCGTCTACCTGCTGGGCGGCGGCGAGGACAACGCCCAGACGACGGCCGTGCGCGAGTTGCGCCGCGACGGCGGGCTGTTCACGGCGCTGGACGGCGGCGCCGTCCTGTTCGCGGTGTGCGCCGGCTACCAGATCTGCGGGCACACGTTCACCATCGGCGAGAACGACGAGGAGCGCGAGGGTCTGGGCCTGCTGGACGTCACCACGCGCCGCGGGCCGACGAGGGCGGTCGGCGAGATCCTCACGCGCTGGACCAGGCCGGACGGCACCACCTCGCTGATCACGGGCTTCGAGAACCACGGCGGCTACACGACGCTGGGGGCCGGGGCGACGCCGTTGGCCCAGGTCGAGGTCGGCGTGGGCAACTGCGGCGACGGCACCGAGGGCGCCGTGCAGGGCCGGGTCATCGGCACCTACCCGCACGGCCCGGTGCTGGCCCGCAACCCCGACCTGGCCGACCACCTGCTCACGCTGGCCCTCGGCCGGGACCTGGAGCCGCTGCCCGGCCCGCAGGCCGAGCACGACGGTCTGCGCGCCGAGCGGCTCGCGTTCGTGCGCGGCTGACGCCCGGGGTTCGGGGGCGCGCCGGCGGCGTCCGATTTCACGTTCGGCGCCCCGATGCACTAATCTCTTCCAGGCACGCACCGCTAGCTCAACTGGCAGAGCAGCTGACTCTTAATCAGCGGGTTCAGGGTTCGAGTCCCTGGCGGTGTACCAAGCACCCGTCGTGTCACGGGCCCAGCGGCCGATCCTGTGGATCGGCCGCTCTTGCTTCTTGACCCACGTCGGGTCGAGCCGCACGACCTGGGGGAGATTCATGGATGTCCTATTGGGCGTGGCCCGAGCGGCCAGCCAGCAGCCTGAACGCCCCGCGCACATCTGGCGTGACAAAATCCTGACCTACGGGGCGCTCTGGGATCAATCCGGTCGCCTAGCCACCTTGCTGAGCGAGCTCGAACCGGGGAGCCCCGTGGTCGTCCATGGCCACAAGCAGGGCCTCATGCTCGTCTGCTTCCTGGCGTGTGTCCGGGCCGGCCACCCCTACGTTCCGGTCGACTCTTCGGTCCCGGGCGGTCGGCTCGCCGATATCATCACGGCGTCCGGGGCTGCACTCGTCATGGCGGTCGATGCACTTGACGCCGATTCGGGAGTTCGGGAGCTGGGCCGGGCCGAGATCGAGTCAGCGGCATCCGATGTCTCGATCGCGGCCATCGACCCGACGCTAGCCGTGGGCCCCGATGAACCCTTCTACATCATCTACACCTCGGGCTCGACCGGAACCCCGAAAGGCGTCCAGATCAGCCGCCTCGCCCTCGAACGATTCGCGACGTGGGCGCTCAGCCTCCTCACCGTACGTTCGACCGGCGCCGCCTGCAGCGGCGACGTGTACCTGAACCAGGCACCCTTCTCCTTCGACCTGTCAGTGTTTGAATTGGCCTCGACATGGTCAGCTGGGGCGACGATGCGGTCGGTGGACAAGCAGCACATCGCGAAGCTCGCCACCCTCTTCGACGAGTTGGACGGCGCAGACCTCACGGTCTGGGTGTCCACGCCGTCGTTCGCCGACCTGTGCCTGGCCGACGCACGCTTCAACGCCGACCTGCTGCCCCGACTCTCCCTGTTCCTCTTCTGCGGCGAGACGCTGGCCAACGAGACCGCCCGCCAGTTGCGCGAGCGCTTCCCCGCAGCGACGGTGGTCAACACGTACGGGCCTACGGAGTCGACGGTCGCGGTGACGTCGATCATCTGCACCGACGAGGTCATCGCCCAGCACCCGGTGCTTCCCGTGGGGCGAGCCAAGCCGGGCACGCGGCTGCTGATCCGCGACGAAGAGGGCCGCATACTGCCGGATGGCGAGTTGGGGGAGATCGTGATCGTCGGCGACACCGTCAGCCTCGGCTACCACCGGCGTCCCGATCTCAGCGCCGCTGCCTTCGAGTCAATTGATGGTGAGCGCGCCTACCGCACGGGAGACTCCGGACAGCTCCGCGACGGAATGCTCTACTTCGGGGGTCGCATGGACTTCCAGGTCAAGCTGCACGGGTACCGGATCGAGTTGGAGGACATCGAGGCTAACCTGCGCCAGGCCGTGGGCGTCCGCCACGCCGTCGTGCTCCCCGTCGAGAGGCCGGGCGTCCCGGGGGTCGTCCAGTACCTACGGGCGTTCGTCCAACTGGACGGCCCTCTGCCGGAAAGCCCACTGAAGCGCATGATCGCCCTCAAGCGTGAGCTCGCCGACCTGCTACCCGACTACATGATCCCCAGGGTCATCACCTTCGTGGAGAGCATCCCCCTCACCGGAAACGGCAAAGCCGACCGCCGGGCGCTCATGGCCCAGCACTGATGGTCGCGTTTGGCAGCCTTCCATTCTTCGTGCTGCTCGGCATCCTCGCGATCCCCGCCGTCGTGCTGGGGCTGCTCGGACGCCGCATCAAGCGCTACGGGCAAGTGGCGACCGGTATCGCCATCCTGGCCCTGATGCTCGACACCCCCGCACAGGCGCCGCTGCTGGCCGGGTACGTCGTCGGCCAGGGCCTGCTTATGAAGGCCCACCTGTGGTTCATCAGCACCCGGGGACGAAAGGTCGGGTGGGAGCGTAAGTCGGCGGTCGCGCTCACGTTGTTGCCGCTGGCCCTGCTTAAGCTGGCCGGGCTTTTTCCCATCCCCAGCATCGGTTTTCTGGGAATCTCTTACCTGACGTTCCGGGCCGTGCAGGTGATCGTCGAGATTTCCGATGGGCTGATCAAGCAGTTCCGGATCCTCGACTACTTCTACTTCCTGACGTTCTTCCCGGCGCTGGCGTCCGGCCCGATCGACCGCTCTAGGAGGTTCCTCCAGGACGCAGAAACGGCATTCGACAAGGCGTCCTATGCCCGACTCCTGGGGCGCGGCCTGTGGCTCCTCCTGCTGGGTGCGACCTACAAGTTCGTCTTCGCCGGCTTCTTCGCCCGGCAACTGGGAGCGCTCGGCACCGGCCCGCTCGACATGGTGGCCTACATGTACCTGTACGGGTTCGACCTCTTCTTCGACTTCGCCGGCTACTCGCATATGGCGGTGGGGGCGTCCTATGTCTTCGGCATCCGGACGCCGATGAACTTCCGTCTACCGTTCGTGGCCGAGTCGATCAAGGACTTCTGGAACCGGTGGCACATCAGCCTTTCCTTCTGGTTCCGGGATTTCATCTACACGCGCCTGCTGATGGCCCTGCTGAAACGCAAAACGTTCTCGAGCAAGACCACCGCCTCGTACGTCACGTACATCGTCAACATGACCCTCATGGGCCTGTGGCATGGTTCGACGCTCTACTACGTGCTGTATGGCGTTTACCACGGCGGGCTATTGGCCGTGACCGACGCCTACGAACGGTCATGTGGGTTCCACAAGAAGTACCATGGGCATCCGTGGTACCGCGTGGTGCGGATCCTCACGACCTTTCACCTCGTGATGTTCGGGTTCCTGCTCTTCTCCGGCCACCTCGTCACCATCTGAGAAAGGATCCCCCATGACCCCCAACCAAGAGGCCAAGGTGCTTGCGCTCGTGGTCGACCTCGCCGGCACTTCGGACGTCCTCGCCGAACGTGACGTGGACCTGTTCGAAGCCGGCCTCATGGACTCGCTCGCGTTCGTGGAACTTCTCGTGGCCCTGGACAACGAATTGGACTTGGCTGTGTCCCCGACGGAGGTCGACCGCGACGAGGTGGCCACCGTGAACAAGCTCCTCGCATTCGTGGACGAGCGGCTCTGATGCTGGGGGCGGCGCGCAGCGTCAGTCGTGCGGCGGCAATGGTCGCGGGCCTGGCCAGCGCGTTGGCTCTGTTCTTCTCCCCTGCTGGCGACTGGGCGACGCGGATGGCCATCCTGCCGACCCCGGCGTCCTCGTCGGCTCGTTCGCTCTACTACGCAGCAAGCGTCGAACCGCTACGGGACACTCGTGGGTACGCGCGGGCACGGGCGACCGCACCTGCCGGACATTCGGACCTGCTTGTTCTGGGATCGTCGGAGATCTCCGCTCCGGTGTCGCAGAACCCCAGCCGCTTCTTCCCCGAGAAGGTCAGCGACTTCGACCTGTTCCTCGACGGCCGCGGCTACACCCAATCTCTGTACCACGCGATCGGTCTCGCCGCGAAGGCCGAATCCCTACCCACCCCGCGGAAGGTCGCCCTGATCGTGAGCCCTCAGTGGTTCAGCGCCGAGGGGGCTAGCTCGAAGGCCTTTCAAGACGTATTCTCCGCCCCTCAATTCCAGGGAATGGTGGGAAACCCCAGGCTGACGCCCGCGACGCGGACAGCCCTACTGGAACGCTCCAGCATGCTGTTGCGGGATCCGGTCTGGGTGCGTTCGGCCTCGGGCGGACGGGCCGAACTCGCGGCCGCCCTGAGCGCCCCGGCCGTCCCCCTCCAACGCCGCGCAGCGGTACTGAAGCAGACGTCCGAGGCAGTTCGCGCGACCTCAGGAATGTCGGCGCCCTTCCGGGTTGCCGGTGCGGCCGTACCGATTGATCAGATGGACTGGCGCGCTCAGCGGGCCGCGGCCGCGCAACAGGGCGAGGCGGCAGTCACCAACAACGCCTACGGGGTGGAGGACTCGTACTTCGACAAGTACATTCGGAAGGACTTGGCGAGCCTCAGCGGAGCCCTGAGTGATCTCGACTACTCGGGCCCGTCGCCCGAATGGGGCGATCTTGACCTGTTGCTCACGGTCGCCCACGAACTCGATGTCGAGGTACTGATGGTCAGCGTGCCCATGAACGGCCGCTGGTATGACTATGCGGGCTACCCCGCCGAGCGCCGAGCTCGCTATTACGACAGGGTCCGCGCGACGGCGGCCCGGCACAGCGCACCATTGGCGGACTTCTCTGATCGCGAGTACGAGGAGTACTTCCTGATCGACATCATGCATCTAGGGTGGAAGGGGTGGCTCGATGTCGCCGAGGCCAGTGTCCGTTTCGCGCGTTCTTGACTTGCTTCAGAGTTGGGGCGCGCAGCCGGTGGTGAATCCCGTGAAACTCGTCGACGGCCGGCTGCCCGAGGTGCCCCCACACCCCTGGGATGAACCCCGGCTGGCCCTACCGCTGCTCGTCCTCACCATCCTGATGCTGACGGCAATCTTCCTCGCCTGGCTGCTCGCCCCGTCCGGTGGCACCAGCTTCATCTACGAGAACTTCTGAACGGCCTCAGAGATAGAGCCCGGTGTGCCCATCGCTCAGGCGCTCGGCGGCGACCGCGTGGATGTCCCGCTCGCGCAGCAGCACGTAGGTGCGGGACGCCAGTTCGACCTCGGCCTTGTCGGCCGGGTCGTACAGCACGCGATCCTGCGTCTTCACCGACCGGACGCCGGCGCCCACCGCGGCGACGCGGGCCCAGGCGAGGCGGCGTCCCATCTGCACGGTCGCCGGGATCAGGATGCCGCCGCCGGAGCGCCGCTCCCCCTCGTCCTCGGAGGTCACCAGCACCCGGTCGTGCAGCATCCGCAGCGGCAGGGGGGCCGGCGCGGCGTCCTCGCTCAACGCCGGACGATGGACTTGAGGACGCCCAGCAGCGCGATCGTCCCCACCACGGCGGCGGCGAGGTAGGCGATCCGGTCCCACTTGTAGTTGCCGAAGTCGTCGACGAACTGCGAACGGGCGGAGTTGAGCTCTTGGGCCGCGAAATCCTTGGCGTCGTTCACGGCGCGCGTCTTGACGGCCTGGGGGTGCACCGTCGTGATCAGGTCCTCGATGTTGCCGGCGAGCCGGGCGCGCGCTGCGGCCATCTCGGCTTCGATGTCGGACTTGCTGCGTGGGGCCACCGGGGGCGTCCTTCCTTCGAACCTGTGGGCCAAACCCTAGTCGCACCGCGGCCAGTATGGTTACCCGCATGTCCAAGCTCCAGGTGGGCGACACCGCCCCGGCCTTCACGCTCCCCGACGCCGACGGCCGTCCCGTCGGCCTCGCCGACTTCGCCGGACACCGGATCGTCGTCTACTTCTACCCCGCCGCCCTCACCCCCGGCTGCACCACTCAGGCCGTCGACTTCACGGCCGCCCGCGCCGACTTCGACGCCGCCGGGCTGACCGTCCTCGGCATCTCGCCGGACGCCCCCGACAAGCTCGCCCGGTTCCGCGACAAACACGATCTCGCGGTGCGGCTGCTGTCGGACGCCGACAAGTCCGTCATGAACGCCTGGGGCGCCTTCGGCCTCAAGAAGCTGTACGGCAAAGAGATCGAGGGCGTCATCCGCTCGACGTTCGTCGTCGACGTGGACGCCGCGGGCGTCGGCACGGTGGCCGTCGCCCAGTACGGGGTCAAGGCCACCGGGCACGTCGAGCGGCTGCGCCGCGAGTTGGGCCTCTGATGGCGGACTTCGCCCATCCGGCCCCCGCCGCCCAGTTCGCCGGGTTCGCCCTGTTCGTGGACGGGGCGCCCAGCCTGGAGGCCGCCCGCGCCGCCCTCTACGCCGAGTTCGGCGACGCCATGAGCGCCACCGAGGTGCCCGTCGGCGAGGGCACCGTCCCAGCGCTCGTCCTGGACGCCGCGGCCGCCCGCGTCCTCGTGGCGCCCGTGGCCGCGGCCGTCCCGGACGACGTGGCCCTGAACGCCTGCCACCCCGTGTGGTGGAGCGACCCGACCCCGGTCGCCGAACACCGCGGGCACGTGGTGATCACGACGGTGCGCCCCGAGGACCAACCCGTCGACCACGACCTGCTGTTGGCCGAGGCGGTCACGCTCTCCACGGTCGCCGCGCTGCTGCTCGAACTGCCCGGGGCGCTCGCGCTCTACTACGGCAACGCGGGCATCACGTTCCCGGCCGAGCCGTACGTCCAACTCATCCGCGAGAGCCTCGAGCACGGCCAACTGCCCACCGACGCCTGGATCTCGACCTGGCTGGCCCGCGACGGCGCCGACCGGGTGGGCGGCTGCACTCTCGGTCTGGCCAGCTTCGGGCACGCCGACCTGCTGGTCGAGGACAGCGAGCGATCGGCGTCCGAGGTGTACCAACTGCTGCACAGCCTCGCCGGCCAACTCATCGCGAGCGGGTACGAACTGCTGCCCGGCGCCACCGTCGGCCCGACCGAGGACGAGCAACTCCCGGTCACGGGACGCGACGGTGGCGAGGCCGGGCCGCTGCTGCAACTCCGGTTCTGAGGACTACCCGGCGGGCGTGCTGATCCGGCCGTCGGGGTACCGGGCGAACCGGCCCTGCTCCCGCGGTTGCACCGGGTCGTTGGTGGCGTGCGGCCAGCGGCCGAAGCGTCCCGCCTGGTAGTCGGCGAACGCCTTGACCAGGCCGGCGCGGGTGTTGGCCACGAACGGACCCTGCTTGACGACCGGCGCCCCGATCGGGCGGCCCTGCAGCACGAGGAACCGCGCGCCCCCGGGCCCGGCCGCCACCTCGAGGTCGACGGTCGGCTCGACGACCACGCCCTGGACGTCGAGGGTCTGTCCGGCGACCCCGAGGGCGCCCTCGTAGGCGTAGACCACCCGGGTGGTGCCCTCGGCGGCCCGGGGCAGCACGAGGTGCGCGTCGGCGTCCAGGGTGGCGTGCCAGACCGCCACGTCGGCGTCCGGGCGGGCGGCCCACGAGCCGGCCGGCGGGGTCAGGGGCGCGACGCCGTCGAAGGCGCCGGCGACGACCTTGACGCGCGAGCGGCGACCCGCGGCGTCCGACCGCTCGACGATCGGGGTGTCCTCGGCCCAGAACATCTGGAAGGCGGCGGGCGTCATCTTGTCCTCGGGGGCGAGGTTGAGCCAGATCTGGAACAGGTGCAGCGGGTTGGGGTCGTCGGGGTCGAGCAGCGGGAACATCTCGGCGTGCGCGACGCCGGCGCCCGCGGTCAGCCACTGGGTGTCGCCCTGCCCGTAGCGCGCCACGGCGCCCTCGGAGTCGGTGTGGTCGACGATGCCCTCCTCGACCACCGTGATCGTCTCGAAGCCCTGGTGGGGGTGCTGCGGGAAGCCCGGCACGACGGTGCCGTGGTACATGTTCCAGCCGTCGCGGCCGCCGAAGTCCATGCCGAGGTCGCGGCCGGCCAACGCGGCGGGGTCGGGGCCGGCGGTGTCGCCGGCGGCCGCGGGGTAGGCGTCCAGGTGGTGCGCGATGAACAGGTACGGGTCGGCCGTCGGCCACTGCGCCGCGGCGATGGAGAACGTCTGGATGATCGGGCTCATGGCCACCCCTTTTGATTGAACGGTCAACGATCTCAACGCGCGGGGGTCGGCGGGTATTCCGGGGCGCACGCGGTGGCGGTGAGACCGGCCCGGGAACGTCGGAGGGTCGTGATTATCATGCGGTGCCGTCGCAGAGCCGCGTCGGCACCGGCCATGCGAGCCGTGCTCGGAGAGGACACACCCGTGGCGCCCGATATCTCGATCGGCAGCAAGCTGACAACCCTGCGCGAATCCCTGAACCTGACGGTGGACGATCTCGCGGAGCGCTGCGGCTGTTCCCCGGCGGTCATCACCGGGCTGGAGGCCGGCGCGCTGGTGCCATCCCTGGCCCCGCTCATCAAGGTGACGCGCGCCCTCGGCGTCCGGCTCGGCACCCTGCTGGACGACGAGCCGACCCTCGGGCCGGTCGTCACCCGCGCCGGCGACATCGCGGCCGCCACCCGGCTCAAGTCGCTCGAGACGTCGTCGGACGCCGGCGTCCTGACCTTCCACGCCCTGGCCGCGTCCAAGGCGTCCCGGCACATGGAGCCCTTCGTCATCGACGTCGCCCCCGGCGTCGAGCAGGCGCGGCACCTGTCGAGCCACGAGGGCGAGGAGTTCATCTTCGTGCTGGCGGGCGCCGTCCACCTCGAGTACGGCACGTCGGAGATCGTGCTCGACTCCGGCGACAGCGTCTACTTCGACTCGATCGTGCCGCACCTCGTGCACGCCGTCGGCGACGAGCCGGCGCGGATCGTCGCCGTCGTCCACGTGCCGGTGTGAGGCCCCCCATGGACCTGCACACCGACCTGCCGCTGGGCCAGTACTTCGAGCGGCGCGCCGCCGCCCAGCCCGACCACGACTTCGTCGTCTACCCCGACCGGGGCCTGCGCTGGACCTACGGCACCTTCGACGAGCGCTGCGACCGGCTCGCCAAGGGGCTGCTCGCGATCGGCATCGGCAAGGGCGACCACGTCGGCATCTGGGCGCGCAACGTGCCCGACTGGCTCACGTTCCTGTTCGCCACCGCCAAGATCGGCGCGATCCTCGTCACGGTCAACCCCGTGTACAAGGAACACGAACTCGCCTACGTGCTGGAGCAGTCCGACATGAAGGCGCTGGCGATCATCGACGCCTTCCGCGACGTCGACTACCTGCGCATCGTGCGCGCGCTCGTGCCGGAGACCCTCAACCAGCCGCGGGGCCACCTGAACTCGGCCCGCTTCCCGCGGTTGAAGTCGCTGATCTACCTGGGCCCCGAGAAGCACCGCGGCTTCTACGCCGTCCCGGAACTGCTGGTCCTGGGCGACCACCTGCCCGACGAGCCGCTGCGCGCGCTCACGGCGTCCCTGGACGCCGACGAGGTCATCAACATGCAGTACACGTCGGGGACCACCGGGTTCCCCAAGGGCGTCATGCTGACCAGCCGCAACATCGTCAACAACGGCTTCTACATCGGCGAGCGGCAGAACCTGTCCCCCGCCGACAAGGCCGTCCTGCCGGTGCCGTTGTTCCACTGCTTCGGGCTGGTGCTGGGCATCATGGCCCTGCTGACCCACGGGTCGACGGCCGTCATGATCGAGACGTACGACCCGCTGCTCACCCTGGCCGCCGTCGAGAAGGAGCGGGCGACCGCCCTCTACGGGGTGCCGACCATGTTCATCGCCGAACTCGCGCACCCGATGTTCGACCTGTTCGACCTCACGTCGCTGCGTACCGGCATCATGGCCGGGTCGCCCTGCCCGATCGAGACGATGCGGCAGGTCATCGACCGCATGCATGCCTCCGAGATGACCATCTGCTACGGCCTCACCGAGGCGTCCCCGGTGTTCATGCAGACCAAGGTCGACGACACCCTCGAACGCAAGTGCGAGACCGTCGGCAGCCGGCACGACCAGGTCGAGGTGCGCGTCGTCGACCCGGAGACCGGCCTGGACTGCCCGCCCGGCGTGCCCGGCGAGTTCCTGTGCCGCGGCTACAACGTCATGAAGGGCTACTACAAGATGCCCGAGGCCACGGCGGCCGTCCTCGACGCCGACGGGTGGCTGCACTCCGGCGACGTCGGCACGGTGGACGAGGACGGCTACTACCGGATCACCGGACGCATCAAGGACATGATCATCCGCGGCGGCGAGAACATCTACCCGCGCGAGATCGAAGAGTTCCTCTACACGATGCCGGGGATCGAGGACGTCCAGGTCGTCGGCGTCCCCGACGCGAAGTACGGCGAGGTCGTCGGCGCCTTCGTCCGGCGCAGCGCGGGTTCGCCGATCACCCAGACCGACGTCCAGGAGTACGCCCGCGCCCGGATGGCCCGGTACAAGGCCCCCGCGCACGTCTTCTTCGTGGACGCCTACCCGCAGACGGCGTCCGGCAAGATCCAGAAGTTCAAGCTGCGGGAGATGGCCAAGGATCTGCTCGGCATCGACATCGGCGTGTTCGCCGGCGAGCCGGCCGGCCCCAAGGCCCTCGGAGAGCGGACGATGCTCGAGATCCGCTGGCACGGACGCGGCGGGCAGGGCGCCGTGACCTCGTCGAAGATCCTGGCGCAGGCGGCCTTCCTCAGCGGTTGGCCGGGCGTGACGGCGGCGCCCTCCTTCGGGGCCGAGCGGCGCGGGGCGCCCGTGACGGCGTCCACGCGGCTGGCCCGGGAACCCATCCGGATCCTCTCCCAGGTCGTCCGCCCCGACGTCGTCGTCGTCCTCGACGACACCCTGCTCGACGTCGCGCACGCCACCGACGGGCTGGAGGCCGGCGGCGTCCTCATCGTGAACACGACCCGGACGCCGGCGGACCTGGGGCTGGACGGGAGCCTGCGGGTGGTCACCGCCGACGTGAGTGGTTCGGCGGTCGAGGCGGGCGTCGTCGTCGGGGGCAAGCCGATGGTCAACACCGCCATCCTGGGCAGCATCGCGGCCGCCACCTCGGTCGTCACGCTCGACAGCATCGAGGCCGCGCTCGCGGACTCCTTCTCCCCCGCCGCCGCCGAGCAGAACTTCCGGGCCGTCCGGCTGGCCTACGACAGGACGAACGCATGACGCACCAGACCCCGCGACCCCACGAGATCGCCATGTCGAAGCCCGCCGTCGGCGAAGCCGGCCGCACCGGGGACTGGCGGGACGCCTACCCCGTCCTGCGGGACGCCGACTGCCTGCCCGCCAAGTCGGGCAAGGACACCTGCCAGCTGTGCTGGGTGCACTGCCCCGACAACTGCATCGCCCGCGGCGCCCCGCCGGTCATCGACCTCGAGTACTGCAAGGGCTGCGGCATCTGCGCCGAGGTCTGCCCGACGCACGCGATCGCCATGATCCCCGAAGGAGACCCCCGATGAGCACCCGCGTCATCGCCGGCAACGAGGCGGCGGCGACGGCCGCCAAGCTGGCCCGCGTCCAGGTCGTCGCGGCCTACCCGATCACCCCGCAGACCTCCGTCGTCGAGACCCTGAGCGGCTGGGTGGAGTCGGGCGAACTGCCCGCCGAGTTCGTGACCGTCGAGTCGGAACACTCGGCGCTCACCGTGTGCATCGCCGCCTCCACCGTCGGGGCGCGAGTGTTCACCGCGACGTCGGCCAACGGGCTGGCCTACATGACCGAACAGGTGTGGTGGGCGGCCGGGGCCCGGCTGCCGCTGGTCATGTGCATCGCCAACCGCGCCATGGCCGCGCCGTGGAACGTGCTCAACGACCAGCAGGACTCGATGAGCGTCCGGGACGCGGGCTGGGTGCAGCTGTACTGCCGCGACAACCAGGAGATCCTCGACACCACGCTGCAGGCCTACCGGATCGCCGAGCGGATCGACGTGCCCGTCATGGTCTGCTACGACGGCTTCCTGCTGTCGCACACCGTGATGCCGGTCGACGTCCCCACCCCCGAGCAGGCGGACGCCTTCCTGCCGCCCCGGCCGCAGCCGCTCCAGGTCGTCGACCTGGCCGACCCGCGCAACATCGGCCCGGTGACCCTGGCCGACCCCCGCGCCGACGCCGACGGCGTCCTGCGGCCCGGCTACATGGAACTGCGGGCGCTGCACCACGGCGCCGTCCTGGAGGCCCTCGACGTCGTGGGCGAGGTGGACGCCGAGTACGCGGCGGTCACCGGACGCTCATGGGGCGGCCTGGTCTGGGATTACCGGCTCGAGGACGCCGACGTGGCCGTCGTCGCCGCGGGCAGCCTCACCACGCAGCTGACCCTCGCGGTGGATCAGCTGCGGGCCGAGGGCGTGCGGGTCGGGCTCGTCGGCGTCCGGTGCTATCGGCCGTTCCCGGTCTCGGCGCTGCGGGAGCGGCTCGCCGGGCTGCGGCTGGTCGTGGTGTTCGACAAGGCGTTGAGCTACGGGCTGGAGGGTCCGATCGCCGGCGACCTCAAGGCGGCGCTGCAGCCGCTGCGCGGCGACGCGCCCCTCGTGTGCGGCACGATCTGCGGCCTCGGCGGCCGCGACGTCAGCCCCGACGACCTCGTCGAGGCCACCCGTCGGGCCATCGCCGACGTGGACGCCGGCGTCCGCGACCGCGCCCCCGAATGGATCAACCTGCGCCCCGAAGGAGGCTCCCGGTGACGAAGATCCTCGACCTGCCGGCCACCAGCAACGTCCTGCCCGGCAACCGCGCCTGCGCCGGCTGCGGCGTCGGCATCGGGCTGCGCCAGATCACGGCCGCCCTCGACGGCAAGATGGTGATGACGGTGCCGGCCAGCTGCCTGACGGTGCTCGGCGGCATGTACCCGACCTCGTCGGTGACGGTGCCGTGGGTGAACGTGGCGTTCCCGTCGACCGCGGCGGCCGCCGCCGGTCTGGCGGCCGGGTTGCGCGCGGTCGGCCGGGCCGACGAGATGACGGTCGTGGCGATGGCGGGCGACGGCGGCACGGGCGACATCGGCATCCAGGCGCTGTCGGGCGCCGCCGAACGCAACGACGACTTCCTCTACATCTGCTACGACAACGAGGCCTACATGAACACCGGCACCCAGCGGTCGGGCCTCACGCCGCAGGGGGCGCGCACCACGACCAGCTGGGCCGGCAAGCGGGAGAACCCGAAGGACCTGCCCCGGATCATGGAGGCCCACGGCATCCCCTACGTGGCCACCACGAGCGCCGTCTACCCCACCGACGTCTACGACAAGGTGGCGAAGGCGCGCGGCATCCGGGGCCTGCGCTACCTGCACATGAGCACCCCCTGCCCGAGCGGCTGGGGCTTCGAGCCGAAGGACACCGTCCGGGTCGGCAAGCTGGCCGTCGACTGCGGCCTGATCGTGCTGTACGAGGTCGAGGACGGGGCCTTTCGGCTGACGGGCCGCAGCGAGGCCCTGGCCCGCTCGGGCAAGGCACTCACCCCGGTGACCGAGTTCTTCGCCGGCCAGAGCCGCTACAGCCGACTCGGCTCGGAGGCCACCGAGCACGTGCAGGCGTGGGTCGACGACCGCTGGGCCGGCTACCGAGCCCGCCACGAGGCCGGGCGCTAGCCCACCAACACCACCGGGCACCGCGCAGCGGCCAGGAGCCGCTCCAGTTCCCCACTGCTGCGCAGCGAACTCAGCGGCACGACCAGCACCCGCGGGATCTCCCCCCGGGCCAGGTCGGCCAGCCGCAGCCGGACCGTGACGGGTCGGCCCTCCGCGAGCCGGGTGGCCGTCGCCCAGGCCCGCGCGGTCGGGCCGGTGGGGCCGGTGGGGGCTGACGGGCCGGTGGGGCCGGTGGGGCCGGACTCCGCGAACAGCGCGACCGGGCCCGCCCCGGGCCCGCCCGGCGGATCGCCGACCGCCCGCTGAACCGGGGTGCGCGGCGGCGCCAGCAGCACCGGGGTCGCCGCGGCCGCCGTCAGGGCCTCCCGGGCGACGTCGCCGCGGGCCACCGCGAACGACCACGCCACCCCCTGCGTGGACGCCGCCCGCGCGAGCAGGTCGCGGACCTGCTCGGCGCGGCGGGCCAGCAGCCGGCGGGTGGCCTCCGCGTCGGTCGGCCGGACCGCCCCCGACACCAGCCCGACCTCCACGCTGAACGGCAGGGCGACGCACCTCAGCAGTTCGGCCTCCTCGACGAACAGGGCGGCCAGGTCGGCGTCCAGGGCGCGGGCGAGCAGGGCCGCCTCGCGCAGCAGGCGGCCGACGTCGAGCGCGGCCCGCGGGGCCAGGACGACCCGCAGCGTGGCCGGGCTCATGGCCGGGCCGTCGGCGGCGGGGTCGGCGGGGCGATGGGCTCCGGGGGCGGCCCGGGAGTGGGGGGCGTCGGCCGGCCGGAGGCGTCCGGGGCGGGGGGCCCCTCGCCGGACTTCTCCAGGTCGGCGGCGCGGCGCAGGTAGCCGAGACGCTTGGTCGACAGGTCCTCCAACCGGGCCGCGACGAGCGCGTTCGCGGAGCCCTCCGGGTAGCGACCCTCGGCGTCCGGGGCCCCGGGGTCGAGCCCCGACAGGACGCCGAGGGCCTCGTCCAGCGTGGCCACGGCGAAGACCCGGAACCGGCCGGCGGCCACGGCGTCCACGACCGCGGAGCGGAGCATGAGGTGCGGCACGTTCGTCGCCGGGATGACGACGCCCTGCTCGCCGGTGAGTCCGCGCGCGGAGCAGACGTCGAAGAAGCCCTCGATCTTCTCGTTGACGGCTCCGATGGGCAGGACCCGGCCGTGCTGGTCGACGGCCCCGGTGACCGCGAACCCCTGGTGCAGCGCGAAGCCGCCGAGCGATGACAGCAGGGCGCACAACTCGGCCACCGAGGCGCTGTCGCCGTCGACCGGGCCGTAGGTCTGCTCGAACACCAGCGTCGCCGACACCGAGGGCGGCCGATCGGGCGAGTACCGGGTGGCCAGCAGCGACGACAGGATCAGTACCCCCTTCGAGTGGATCGGCCCCGACAGCGCGACCTCCCGCTGGATGTCGACGACCCCGGCGTCGCCCAGGCGGGTGTTGGCCGTGATGCGGGTGGGGAACGCGAACGCCTGGTCGGCCGACAGGCTCACCGAGAGGCCGTTGACCTGCCCGACCGCCCAGCCGGCGGTGTCGACGTGCAACTCGCCCCGCCGGATCGCGGCGTGCACCCGCTCGCGGATCCGGCCCGACCGGCGGCGCCGGGCGTCGATGGCGCCCTGAAGGTGCTCCGGCCCGATGACGGACGCCGCAGCGCCCCTGGCCCGGTGGTCGGCCTCGCGCATGAGGTCGATCAGGTCCTCCAGGCGGGCCGAGAGTCGCTCGGCGTCGCCGGCCCAGCGGGCGGCCTCCTCGATCAGGCGGGCGACGGCGCCCCGGTCGAGGGGCAGCCAGCCCTCCCGGCGGGCGATGCCCGCGATCAGTTGGGCGTAGAGCGCCTCCTGCTCGGGCGAGCGGTCGATGTCGTCCTCGAAGTCGGCGGGCACCCGGAACAACTCGCCGAAGTCGGCGTCGTAGGCGACGAGCAGGTGGTAGAGCAGGCGGTCGCCGAACAGGAACACCTTGACGTCGAGGGGGATCGGTTCGGGTTCGAGCGCCGCCGTACTGATCAGGCTGTACGTCTGGCCGAGCGACTCGGTGCGGATCTCCCCGGTGCGCAGGGCACGCTTGAGGCCGTCCCAGGCGAAGGGCTGAGCGAGCAGGCGCTGGGCGTCCAGCAGCAGGTAGCCGCCGTTGGCGCGGTGGAGCGCGCCCGGCTTGATCTGGTTGAAGTCGGTGACCAGCGTGCCGAGCCGGGCCACGTACTCGACGCGGCCGAGCAGGTTGGCGTAGGTGGGGTTGTCCTCGGACACCACCGGCGCCCCGGGGCAGTCATCGGGCTCCCCCACCACGACGTTGACGTCGTAGCGGGTGAAGAAGGTGGCGTCGGAGCCGAGGCCGAGTGGATTGGGTTCGGCGTCGGCGGGCCGGCGGAACTGGTCGAGGTTCTCCAGGACGTCGGCCTGGAGCTGGTCGAGCCAGGCCAGCACCTCGGGCAGGCCGGGGCAGGCGCGGCGCAGGTCGTCGACGAGGGCGGCCACGGTCGTGCGGCACATGTCGCGGCCGAGGTCCTTGATGCGGCCGCGCTTCTCCTTCTGGAGTTGCTGGACGAGCCGGATCACCTTCTGCAGCCGCTCCTGGAGCGCCTTCATGGTGGTCTCGAGGCGCGCCTTCTCGTCGTCGGGTAGCTGCCCGAACGCGTCGGGCGTCATCACCTCGCCGTTGACGGTCGGCGCCATGGAGAACCCCATCGGCGTCTGGATCAGGGCGATGTTCTGGGCCGCGGCCTCCTTGCCCAGGGCCTGGAACGCCTCATGCTGCTGCTCGGAGACCTCGCCGTCGATCTGCTCGGCACGGTTGCGGTACTCGTCGCTCTCGAACAGCGCGGGGATGGACGCCCGCGCCTCCTCGCGGAATTGGCGCACCTCGCCGCGGAACCCCACGCCGGCGCCGTGCGGCAGCCGAAGCACGTGCGGGCGGTGGGGCTGGGCGAAGTTCTGCACGTAGGCCCAGTCGTCCGGCGGGCGCTCGTCGGCGGCCCGCGCGGTCACCAGGTCGCCGACGAGGGCCCGCTTGCCGAGGCCGGGCGGGCCGAGGACGAACACGTTGTACCCGGCGGCCCGGAGGCCGACCCCGAAATCGACGGCCTCCCGGGCGCGCTCCTGGCCGGGGACGTGGGCGTCCCCCGGCAGGCCGTCCAGGTCGGCCGTCGTGCTGAAATCGACCCCGTCGAGGGTGCAGGGCGTGCGGAGCGTCTTCGCGTCCAGGGGCTGAACGGGCACCATGGGGTCATTGTCACCCCGGCGCCCCGGGTTGCCCAGGGGGTGCGCTCGCCGGGTTCGGGAGGCGGATCATGGATATCTCACGGAGGGTGTGAATGAGGCACGTTCAAATCGCCTCGAGCCGCACACGATCCGGGGAATATCCATCCTCCGCTCCCGCGACGCGGCCGAAGGGGCGGCGTAGCCTGGTCGGTGAGGAGGGGCCATGGCGCGGCGCGCGGAGTGGGGGCCGGAGGGGACGGCCGCCGAGGTGGTCGCCGAGTTGGCCGACCACGCGGACCCGGACCGGGCCAGGCACAACACACGGTTCTTCAAGACCGGGCCCGGCGAGTACGGCGAAGGAGACCGGTTCCTGGGGTGCCGGTTGACCGACATCCGGGGCGTCACCCGCAGGTTCAGTCGCTTGCCGCTGGACGAGATCGACGTGCTGCTCGACAGCAGCTTCCACGAGCACCGGGTCGTCGGAGCGATCCTGCTGGCGAACCGCTTCCCGAGGGCGGACGCCAACACGCGCGCCGCCCTCCTCGAGCGCTACCTCGCCGCCCTGGCCCGCGGCGCGATCAACAACTGGGACCTCGTCGACATCAGCGCCGCCCAGGTGCTGGGCGCGGGCGGCGACGAGGCGCTGTGGCGCACGCTGACGTCCGGGACCCTGTGGCAGCGCCGCGCGGCCATGATCGCGACCTTCGCGCCGCTCAAGGCGGGCGACCCGGGGCCGTCGCTGCGCATCGCCGAACTCCTGCTGCACGACCCGCACGACCTGATCCACAAGGCCGTCGGGTGGGGGCTGCGCGAGGTCGGCAAGGTGGACGCCGCCGCGCAGCGGGCCTTCCTCGACCGGTGGGCGCCCGAGATGCCCCGGACGATGCTGCGGTACGCCATCGAGAAGTTCCCCGAGGACGAGCGACAGCACTACCTGCGGCTGCCGCGATCGACCTAGTCGTCGCCAGGTCGGGCGCGACGGCGCAACGTGTCCCCGCGGCGTCGCTTGTCGGTCAGGCGCCGCTCGACCGACCCGCGGGTGGGCCGGGTGGCCCGCCGGGGCGGTGCCGGCGGGGCGATCGCCTGGGTGAGCAGGCTCGCCAGCCGCTCGCGGGCGGCGGTGCGGTTCTGGCGCTGCGACCGGTACTCGGCGGCCACGACGCTCAGGACGCTTCCGGCCAGCCGCGACCGCAGCCGGCGCAGCAGGCGAGCCCGCTGCTCCTCGTCGAGGGCAGTGCAGGTGGCCAGGTCCAGGGACAACTGCACCCGCGAGTCCGCGGTGTTCACGCCCTGGCCGCCCGGTCCGGACGCATGCGAGTAGCGCTCGACCAACTCGCCGGCGGGGATCGTCAGCCCGGCCGGCATCCCGGGGCCCGGCGGGATCCACAACGCGTCCACGACGCCACCGTAGGCCCTCGCGACCTCGGTCGGACGGAGCCGGCACCCCGGGGCCGGACGCCGACGCCGGGCGCCGGCGGCGGCCGCGCGGGCCGAGTGGTGGATCATGGACGCCGTCGGTCGACAACCCGCCGACTGAAGGAGTCACCATGGCCGGTCACCGGATCTTCGGCACCAGCTTCGCGAGCATCTACCCGCTGTACGTGCAGAAGGCGGAGCGCAAGGGCCGCACCCCACAGGAGGTCGACGAGGTCATCGCCTGGCTCACCGGCTACGACGCCGCCGGCCTGCAGGAAGCCATCGCCGCCGGGGTCGACCTCACCACCTTCTTCGGCGAGGCTCCCGCGTACAACCCACGGGCGTCCCTGGTCACCGGGGTGGTCTGCGGGGTGCGCGTGGAAGAGGTCGAGGACCCGCTCATGCAGCGCATCCGGGTGCTCGACAAGCTGGTCGACGAACTCGCCCGGGGCAAGCGCATGGAAACCATCCTTCGCTGAGCACCGGCAGCCGAGGGCGTCCCGTCAGGGACGGCGCCCGGCGGCGCGTACGGTGACAACGTGACCCAGAGCAACGGCCGTGGCGATCCCCACGGGCCCCGCCGCCGCACCATGGCCCTGTGGTTCGCCGGGCTCGGCGGTCTCGTCGCGGCGGTCGTCCTCGCCGCCGCCCTGGCGTGGGGCCTGACGGTGCTGGGGTTCTTGGTGCAGTTCGCTCTCCGCCTGGCGGGCTCCTCGGCCACCACCGACTGGACGCCAGCGGTGCTGAGCCTCGTCTGGTTCCCGGTCGCGTGCCTCCTCGGCCCCCTCCCCTTGGCCTGGTGGTGGATCCGGCGGACGACCCGCCTGCATCCCGCCGTGGTCGGCCTGGCGAGCGCCGCCCTCGTCGCCGGCGTTGCCGTGGGCCTGCTCTGGCTGATGCTGGCGACCGGCGTGGCCATCTAGCGGAGCGGATCAAGGGCTAGTGGTGGTCGGCGTTAGTTCGTCGGGGGTTCAGGTCCAGGCGGTGGGGTCGTTGAGGTAGAGGCCGCAGGCGGTGTCGAGGGCGTCTTCGGCGGTGCCGCTCATGGTCCCGGTGGGGAGGTAG
>WBZS01000073.1_pt1 | contig 196932 bp, 163 predicted proteins | sample 5204201 | NCBI WGS metagenome assembly WBZS01 (sample SAMN12344357, study PRJNA552823) | activated sludge metagenome | biome: Activated sludge suspended growth; feature: Nitrification reactor; material: Wastewater; isolation source: activated sludge from nitrification reactor of wastewater... | reverse complement strand
TGGCTCGTCGGCTGGCCGGTGATCCTGTTCCTGATGGCCGAACGCCTGCGCAACCTCGGCAAGTTCACCTTCGCCGACATCACCTCGTTCCGACTGGCGCCGACGCCGATCCGCGTGCTCTCGGCCGTTGGCACGTTGACCGTCGTCGCCTTCTACCTGATCGCGCAGATGGTCGGCGCCGGCAAGCTCATCGAGCTGCTGTTCGGTCTCGATTATCTCTACGCCCTGATCCTCGTCGGCGCCCTGATGATCGTCTACGTCGCCTTCGGCGGCATGACGGCCACCACCTGGGTGCAGATCATCAAGGCCTGCATGCTGCTCGGCGGCGCGACCTTCATGGCCGGCGCTGTGCTCTACAGGTTCGGCTTCTCGCCGGAAGCCCTGTTCGCCGAGGCCGTGAAGATCCATCCGAAGACCGTCGTCGACGGCAAGGCGGGTGCAAACCCGGCCGCCATCATGGGCCCCGGCTCGCTGGTGTCGGACCCCTGGTCGGCCATCTCGCTCGGCCTGGCGCTCATGTTCGGCACCGCTGGTCTGCCGCACATCCTGATGCGCTTCTTCACCGTCTCCGACGCCAAGGAAGCCCGCAAGTCGGTGTTCTACGCCACCGGCTTCATCGGCTACTTCTACATCCTCACCTTCATCATCGGCTTCGGCGCCATCACGCTGCTGATGAACGACCCGAGCTACTATAAGCTCGGCGCCAACGGCACCTACGACAAGCTGAAGGATCTGATGGGCGGTGGCAACATGGCCGCTGTGCATCTGTCCAAGGCCGTCGGCGGCTCGCTGTTCCTCGGCTTCATCTCGGCCGTGGCCTTCGCAACCATCCTCGCGGTCGTCGCCGGTCTGACGCTCGCGGGCGCCTCCGCCGTCTCGCACGACCTCTACGCCTCGGTCATCGCCAAGGGCCGGGTCAGCGAAGGCAAGGAAGTGACCATCTCGAAGATCGCCTCGGTGATCATCGGCATGATCGCGGTCGCACTCGGCTACGCCTTCGAGAAGCAGAACGTCGCCTTCATGGTGGGCCTCGCCTTCTCGGTCGCCGCGTCGATCAACTTCCCCGTGCTGCTCATGTCCATGTTCTTCAAGGGCATGACCACGCGCGGCGCGGTCATCGGCGGTCTCCTCGGCCTCATCTCGTCGGTGGCGCTGGTGGTTCTGTCGAAGACGGTGTGGGAAGACGTGCTGGGTCAGCCCAAGGGCTCGGCGCCGTTCCCGCTGTCGAACCCGGCCATCATCTCGATGCCGCTGGCGTTCATCGGCATCTACATCTTCTCCAAGCTCGACGGCAGCGAGCGCGCCAAGATCGACAAGGCGGGCTACGAAGCGCAGTACGTCCGTTCGGAAACGGGCATCGGCGCTGCGGGAGCCGTGGCGCACTGATCCGGGTCAAGGTGGCAATCGCCTCTTGATGCGAGAAGCTGGCTGCGGCCGGTCTGCCCGAATGGCAGGCCGGCCGTTGCCATATCAGCGACGGCCGTGTGCGCGAGCATCATCACGATCACGGGCGCCAACGACACGCAAGGTGCGATGCCGCGCCCGTTAAGACACCACGACCACCACGCGATCGAGCGACGACGACAGCAGGAACGAGACGAGACATGCCGCAAGCCTTCGACGCCCAGAACCCGCCCTTCGACCGGCTGACCATCACGGAGGCTTCGGAGCTGCGCTCGCGTCTCGACATCGGCTATTTCGCGCCGGGCGAGACCATCATCGAGAAGGGCAACGCGGCGCAAAACCTTCACGTCGTCATCAAGGGCTCGGTGGAGGAGCGTGACGGCGAGGAGGTCGAGGCCGTGCTGCGCGGCAAGGACAGCTTCGACGCCCGAGCGCTCGTGCACGGCTCGTCCGGCGCCACCTTCGTCGCCGCCGAGGAGACGCTGTGCTACCTGGCGCCGAAGGACATCGTGCTCGATCTCATCCGGCGCAATCCTGGCTTCGCGGCGTTCTTCTATTCCGAACTGTCGCGCAAGCTGACCAGCTATTCCAGCGAGCAGGATGCCAAGGGCGGTGTCGAGCAGGTGCTGCGCGCGCGCGTCAAGGAGGCGCGGCTGCACCAAGCGAGCTTCATCGACGCCGATGCCACCATGGTCGATGCAGGGACCATGATGCGCGACAAGAACTCCAACGCGCTGTTCGTCAAGGACGGCGAGCGCATCGGCATCATCACCGGCATGAACCTGTCGAAGGCGGCCGTGCTGCAGGCGCTGCCGCTCACCACCAAGGTGCGCGACATCGCGCACTTCTCCATCCATTCCGTGGAGGCAGAGGACTTCATCTTCGAGGCGCTGATCAAGATGACGCGCCACAACAAGCGCCGCCTCGCCGTCACCGAGCAGGGCAAGTTCGTGGGGCTTCTCGAGGACATCGACATCCTGGGCCTCGTCGCCGGCAACTCGCAGCTGATCCCCGGCCGCATCGACCGCGCCAAGGCTGTCGAGGACCTGGAGATGCCGGCCAAGGACGTGCAGGACCAGGTCGAACGCCTGCACAAGCAGGGGGTCAAGGTCGAGGTCATCGCCGAGATCACGTCGGACCTGAACCGCGGCCTGTTCGCCAAGCTCTACGAACTGATCGCGCCGCCCTCGATCAAGGAGGCCGGCTGCCTCATGGTGATGGGCTCGGAGGGGCGCGGCGAACAGACGGTGCGCACCGACCAGGACAACGGCCTGCTGCTGGCGCATGCCGTTCCCGAGGCCGATCTGGCGAAGTTCCGTGCTGATTTCACGCTGGCGCTCGAGCGCTTCGGCTTCCCGCCGTGCCCCGGCAACGTCATGGTGCGCAATCCGCAGTGGTCGCAGCCGATCGACGACTTCATCTACCAGATCAAGAGCTGGATCATGACGCCGGACGAACTCAGCGCCATGAACCTCGGCATCTTCTTCGACGCCATCCCGATCGTCGGCCGCGTCGAGCTGGTCGACCGCGCCAAGGTGGCGATGAGCGAACTGATGCGCGGCGAGAATGCCTACCTCGCCCGCTTCGCCAAGGCCATCGACCAGTTCGAGGACGCCAGCGTCGGCATGCTGTCCTCGCTGATGGCCACCGTCGGCGTCGGCTCGGATGCAATCCACATCAAGAAGTCGGGCACCTTCCCCATCGTGCAGGGCGTGCGCGTCATCTCCATCGACAAGGGCATCAAGGCCGTCTCGACGGCGGGACGGCTCGACGAACTGGCCGCCAACAGCACGCTGAGCCAGGAAATCGTCACCGACCTGAAGAGCGCGCTGTCCTACTTCATGGAGGTGCGCCTGCGCTCGCAGCTGACCGCGATGCGCACCGGACATCACGACGAGGAGGCCATCGTGCGCATCGGCGAGCTTTCGACGCGCGACCGCGACCTGCTGCGCGAATCCCTGAAGGTGGTGAAGCGCTTCAAGGAAGTCGTGCGCAGCCGCTATCACCTCGGCATGCTGTAACAAGGGAGGGCAGCCCACATGCGCAGCTTCTTCCAGCGCCAGTTCGACTGGATCGCCCTCAACGACCGCAAGTACGCGTTCATGTTCGACAAGGACACGAGCGGCGAGGTGGTCTCGATCGATTGCGAGACGACGGGCTTGAACCCGAAGAAGGACGACATCGTCTCCATCGCGGCGGTGAAGATCCGCGGCAACCAGATCCTGACCAGCGAGGCATTCCGCGTCGTCGTCAACCCGGAAGCGCTGATGGGTGGCGACTCCATCCGCATCCATCAAATCCGCAAGAAGGACGTCGAGGAGGAACGGCCGATCCGCAAGGTGCTGCCCGATCTCCTGCACTTCATCGGCAATCGTCCGATCGTCGGCTACTGGACCTCGTTCGACGTGAGCATGATCAACAAGGACGTGTTCATGATGCTCAACATCTGCCTGCAGAACCCGGTCATCGACGTCTGCGACATGTACTACGAGCGCAAGTACGGCAATGCGCCGCCCGGCACCAAGCTCGATCTGCGCTTCGCGGCCATCCTCGAGGACCTCAAGCTGCCGCCGATGCAGGCGCACGATGCCTTCAATGACGCGGTGATGACGGCGCAGATGTACGTCATCCTCAAGGACTTGAAGGCGCGCGGCGTGCGCTTCGCCCGTGATCGCGACTGGGAGCTGCCGCAGGCGCCGATGGGCTGAGGCATCGGCGCGCGCGAGGGCGCTCTTGGCACGGCCAGCCTGGAAGTCGGGTTCCTATCAGCGGGTGGGGGCTGCGTCACCCGGCCGGCCTTCGCAGGCGCGGGATAATGAAGTAAGGGTCGGGAAAGCCTTTTCCGGCTGGATACCGGCACGCTTGCCCCCGCCCGTGCTGCCCTCAAGTGCCCCGCGGCGCCTCAACCAGGACTCTCCCAAGTTGCCGAACCTGCTCAACCCGGTCCTGATCGAAGTGATGCGGGCCGCCCGTATCGAGAGCTTCCACACCGGGGCTGTCGCCATCGCGCGCGCCGACGGCAGTCTCGTACTGGCGCTGGGCGATGTATCGCGTCCCGTCTATGCCCGTTCGGCGGTGAAAGCGCTGCAGTGTCTGCCGCTGATCGAGACCGGCGCCGCCGACCGCTTCGGCTTCGGTGCGCCCGAGATCGCGCTCGCCTGCGCCTCGCATACCGGCACCGATCGCCATACCGCGCTGTGCCGCCATATGCTCGATACCATCGGGCTCGACGAGCCGGCGCTCGGTTGCGGTGCGCATCCCCCGATGTCGACATCGGCCGCGCGCCATCTGGTCGAGCTGAAGGCGAAGCCCAGCCAGCTGCACAACAACTGCTCCGGCAAGCACGCCGGCATGCTGGCGACAGCCTTGCACATGGGCGAGGCGACGGCCGGATACTGGGATCCGGACCATCCGGTGCAGCAGCGCGTGCTGGCGGTCATGCGCGATCTGAGCGGGCTCATGTTCGGCCCCGAGACGCGCGGCACCGATGGCTGCTCGGTGCCGACGTGGGCCATGCCGCTCTCGGCCATGGCGGCGACGTTCGCGCGGCTCGTGACCGGCGAGGGGCTGCTTGCCGATCGCCGCGCGGCGGTGGAACGCATCCTGGCCTCGTGCTGGGCCGAGCCGGAACTGGTGGCGGGCCCTGGGCGCGCCGACACGACGGTGATGCGCAAGCTGCCGGGCCGCATCTTCATGAAGACCGGTGCCGAAGGTGTCTATTGCGGCGGCTTCCCGGAACTGGGTCTCGGCTTCGCGCTGAAGATCGACGACGGTGCCACGCGCGCCTCCGCCGGTGCCACGGTGGCGCTCGTCGAGCGGCTATTGCCTGACGCCCGCGGCCTGATGGACCGCGCCATCATCAAGAGCTGGCGCGGCGTCGAGGTCGGCTCGATCCGCACCTCGGGCGAGCTGCAGCGCGCGCTCGACGGCGTGAAGGTCTGATACCAATCCCACGAAAGTAAGGATTTTCGTGGGATGCGGCCCACGAGCGCCGGCGGCCCTTGGCCCGCTGGGCCTTCGCCGGCTTCCTGTCGAAAAAGGACGGGGAGCGCGGGGTGTCCCCGCGGCGGGCGTGGGCGGCAGCCCACTCGCGCCAGCGGGCGCGATCTCCTGCTCACACGGTGACGTTGCCCGATAGCGCCAGGCGTGCCAGCGATGCCGCCTGCCCTTGCGCGCGGGCAAGATCGGGGCCGACCGGGCGCCGGTGGTCGTGGGCGCGGATGGCGCCGTCGCGGCAGCCCGAGATCATGTTGCCTGTCAGCGCGCAGGCTCCCGCGTCGCGATCCGCCGAGACCATGATGCCGACGCGCGCGGCGCGCACCAGGTTGCCCGTCACCACCACGTCGCGCTGATAGCGCCCGGTGCCGACCAGAATGCCGCAGGTCGGCGCGCCTTCGATGGTGTTGGCGCTGACCACGGCATCGGCTTCCACGGTGATGCCTTCGCCACGCTTGTCCTTCTGCTCGTGCTCGCGGCGGAACAGGTTGCGGATCAGGTTGCCCTGGATCACGGCGAGGCGCCCGCCCTCGTTGAAGTTCGTCACCTCGATGGCGCAGGCGGCGCCATCGACGAGGTTGGAGGCGATCAGCGCGCCCTCGAACCCGAATTCGGCGTAGAGCGCCACCTCGCCGAGGCGGGCGCACGAATTGCCGACCATCTGGATGTTGCTCGCCCCGTTGCCACGGATGGCGGAGTAGGCGCAGTCGGTGATGCGGTTGTCGGACACCAGCACGCCACCGGCGCGAAAAACGTTGATGCCGTTGCCGTTCTCGCCGGTGCCGCCGGCCGAGGCCAGGATGCGTGCGATGCGGTTGCCGCTGACGCGCGTGCCGTCCTCACCGACCTTTCTGCGCCAGACCAGGATGCCGTTGTTGGCGCAGTCGGTGACGGTGTTGTGCGTGATGTCGAGGCCGGTGGCGTCGAGGCTGCGCAGGCCGGCGTGCGTCGCCCACCGGATGCTGCAATCGGTGACGCGCCCCGAGCAGGCGACGAGCGAGAGCCCGTCGCGCGGGCTCGCCTCGATGCCGACGCTGCTCAGAAGGACGCGCGCGCAACGGGCGAGGCTGACGAGGCCGCTGGTGTCGTCGCCGCCGAGCGGCTGGCCGGCGCCGTCGAGGAGCAGGCCTTGCAGCGTCACCTCGTCGGCATCGCGCGCGGCGAGGAAGTGGGCGCCGCCGGTGAAGACGAGCCGCGTCGCCGGCCCGTGTCCGATGAGCCGCGTGCGCGGACGCAACTGGATCGCGCCGACGTGGAACCGGCCGGGCGGCAGCAGCACGCTCGCGCGCTGCTCATGCGCCTTGTCGATGGCGGCCTGCAGGGCGGCGCTCTGATCGCTGTCGCTGTCGGGCTGGAGGCCGAGGCCGCTTGAGTGCGCGGCGAGGGCATCGGGGCGGACCTCGGCGGCGGCCGCGCGCGTCCGCGTGCCGGCCTGGGCGGCGGTACCGGCGGTCACGACAAGGCCGGCGGCGAGGAGGGCGCGGCGGTCGAGCGGCGGCAGGCTTGATGGGGGTGGCATCGGGGGAGGGGTCCAGGCCGGCGGCGGAGAACTGAAACCTTAGACGCCACGCGGTGGCGATGCGGTGTGCATGGCGCGCGTTGCTCGCAACATGCTTGACGTTCGGTGAAGGCGTGTGCCGGGGCGATGGCGATGGCGCTCTTATCGGCGCGCGGCGGAGTTGGCAGCGGCGGCCGGCAGACAGGCGCCGATGATGGCGAGGCCCCCGGCAAGCGCAGTCTCCCAGCTGAGGACGGCGCCGGCGTCGTCGCCGACACGGCTCGGGATGTGGATGAAACCGGCGATGCACCCCGCCTGGGCGTCGGCCTCGCAGAGGGCGTGAAACAGCACGGCGTTGCACAGGTAGCGTCCCGCATCGGACGAGGCGGCGGCCGGCACGCCGCGCGCGGTCAGTGCCTTGACGACGCGCGCGACGGGAAGCGTCGCTCTGGCCTTGGCCGCCGCGCCGGGCTTGACGTGGTGCGAGCCCGGCAGGCGTCCGGCCGCATCCGGCAGATGGTGGCAATCGTTGTACGCGACGCGCTCGATCTCGAAGCCCGCCACGCGCGAGGACACGCCGAAATGCAGGGCCAGCCGCGGCGTGTGCGCGCGATAGAGCGCCTGCAGCCGCGCCGGTCCATGGTGCCACTCGGTCGGCAGAACGCTGCAGACGAAGCGCGCATGCGGGAACTCACGCCGGGCCCGGCGGGCTAGCCGGCGCGCCAGCTCACCGCTGGCGTTGTGTGGCACGTCGGGGAAGGGGCCGAAGCCGGTGATGAGGACGTTGGCGCGCTGCATGGTCCGAGCATATCCGTGCTCCGCATTGGACGACAGGGCCGCGTGCCGAGGCCGCGGGCATCCGATGCGATGCCCGGGCCGCGTGCGGCGCTCAGTGCTTGCCGGTCCAGGTCGCGCGCTCGCTGGTCGAGAAACGGCCGGTGCGCTCGCGCTGGGTCGCCGCGTCATGCTCTGTCGGCTTCAGGAAGCTGATGCCGACGGCATTGTCGCGCTGATGCCGGACCTCGCACATGCTGTCGATCCCGAGCGATTCGACGACCAGACGGAAGCGGAACGGCAGCCACGACGGCTTGTCGACCTGCAGCAGAGCGCCGCCTATGGAGATGTTGGCGATGGCGCAAGGCACGCGCGGCCGGCCCTCGACATGGATCCAGCCATAGGCGGTGGTCTGGCGGCGGCCGAATTGACGGCGGTCGGGCTGGCGCAGTGTCATGGGGTCGCCTCGCAGTGGGTGTGTCGTCTGGCTGGTTGGGGCTGTCTGCCAACACAATCGAATCTAGAACGGCAAACGGCGCCGCCAAGGCGGGATGCCGGCGTCGGGGCCATCACCGGAACGGAATGACGGGAGTTTAGCTGAACAGGGTTAGCCAACCCTTAGCGCACGCGCCTCGGGGGCGGTGCGCGTTGACGAATGCGCCGCGAACCGCGGGGCTTGCGGCACAATATGCGATGGCGACGTGGCCTCATGACGGGCGCGTGCCGGGTGCCCCGTCGAGACGAGCCAGCGATGCGACGCGGTGGCGCTCGCCCAGGATTACGCCGACGCCTCGAGGCCCATCAGCGCCATGATGCGGTCGACGGCGCGCGTCGGCATCATACGCCCTTCGCGCACGTCACGCTCCAGCACCGGCAGCTCGGTACCGACCTTGGGGTGCGCGCGCAAGGCGGCCAGGAGGCGATCCTCGATCATGTCGCGCATCCAGCCCACCGCCTGTTCCTGGCGGCGGCTCGCATGCTCGCCCGTGGCGGTCGTCTTCCGGCGGTGGTCGAGAATGCGCGCCCACAGGTCATCGAGGCCGGCATTGTGCGCGCCCGAGATGGTGACGACCGGCGGCTGCCAGGTGGCCGAGCGCGGCTCGATGATGGAGAGCGCGCCGCGATATTCGCCCGCCGCCCGCTCGGCGCGCACCTTGTTGTCGCCGTCCGCCTTGTTGATGGCGATCATGTCGGCGATTTCGATGATGCCCTTCTTGATGCCCTGCAGGTCGTCGCCGCCGCCGGCCAGCAGCAGCACGAGGAAGAAGTCGACCATGTCGGACACCGCCGTCTCGGACTGGCCGACGCCGACCGTCTCGACGATCACGACGTCGAAGCCTGCGGCCTCCACCAGCGCCATCGTCTCGCGCGTCTTGCGGGTGACGCCGCCGAGCGTGCCGGACGAGGGCGAGGGGCGGATGAAGGCGTTGGGCTCCATGGCCAGCCGGTTCATGCGCGTCTTGTCGCCGAGGATCGAACCGCCGGTGCGGCGCGAGGTTGGATCGACGGCCAGCACCGCGACCTTGTGGCCGGCCGCGACGAGGTTGACGCCGAGCTGGTCGATGGTCGTCGACTTGCCGACGCCGGGTACGCCGGTGATGCCGAGACGGATCGCCTGGCCGGTGTAGGGCAGCAGTTCCTGCAGCAGGTCCTGGGCCTGGCGGTTGTGCGCCGGGTTGGTGCTCTCCACCAGGGTGATGGCCCGCGCGAGCAGCGAGCGGTTGCCCGAGCGCACGCCGCTGGCGTATTCGTCGACCGACAGCGCCCGCGGTGCCGGACTGGGTTTCGTCGACATGGCTGGCTCGCATCCCCTGCTGGCGTACGCTGCCGGAACCTGAGTGGCCGACGACGTTCCGGCCGCTGTGCCGGGAAGGAACCCAGGCGTCGGCCGAGCGCTTTTGCCATAGCCACGCCATGCTCGCGCGGGAGCTTGTCGGCGGCCTGGCATCGCGCTGCATAATATGGCTGGAGTGACCTGCCAAGCACTTGCCTGCCGGATCGGGTTTTTCCACGTGCCAGTGGCCGTTGCCGCAGGTTGCGCAGTTGCCACCTCCGCCCGCCACTCTAGAGTGGCGCCGCTTCGAGACTTTGTTCGGAACGGTATCAAATGCAACCCATGAGCACGGAGATCATCCTGGCCGACGCCCTCGCGGCGGCAGCTGGCGTGGCCGTGCTGTTCTATGCCCTGCGCGGGCTGGGGCGGCTGCCCATCGTGGCGCGGCTGCTGGTGGGGCTGGTTCTCGTCGTGACCGTGCTCGGCAGCTTCGCGCTGGCCTTGCTGGCCGTCGGGCATGGCGGCGCCGAGCTGGCGCTGCGGCCGGACTGGTCGAGGCCGCATCGGGACGGGCAGCCGGCCCCGCCGCCCGCAACACCGGGCTCGACCTTGCCGCAGGGCGCGACCGCGACGGCGGCCGGCGATGGTGGTCTACCGACATCGGTGAGAGGGGCTGCCGCCGGTGGCGTGACGGCGCCCGAGTCGTCGGCGGAACGGGCCGCGGAGCCGGCAGCCGCAGCGCTGTCCTCCGCTGCGGTCGCATCGCCCCCTGCCACCCCGGCCGCCGCCGAGACGCCGCGCGACGTGGCGACCGAGCCCGTTCCGGCCCCCGGGGCGGCGCGGGTCGCCGCCGTGCCGCCGGGGGACGTTGTTGCGCCCTTGTCGGCCGAGCCACGCATACCCGATCCCGAGACCACGAACCTGCCAAGGCCGGCGCCAAGGCCGGCGGAGGCGGTTGCGCCGTCGGCTCCGGTCAGCAGCAAGGCCACCGAGGCGGCGCCGGCCGGCCTCGGACAGGGTGAGGGCAGGCGCGTCCCCGTGCTGTTCGGCACCGACCGCGCCGTCAGCGGTGCTCCGGGGCCGGAGACGTTCGGCGCCGAGCGCGGCGGGCGTCTGCAGCTCGGCCTCGCCATGGTCGCCGGCGGCAGTGCGCGGCCGCATGCCGGCGCCGCCGCGGCTCGGCCTCCGGCTCGACCATGGGTCGCGCGCGTGGTGGCCGATGCGGCCGCCCGTCTGACCGGTGGTGAAAGCGAGGCCCACACCAGCGTGCAGGCGCTGGAGGCGGGGGCCTGGATCGATGCCGCCAAGGCCGATCTCGCCGCCTCGCGGGTCTTCGGCGGGCAGGCGCTCGTCTTCGTGCACGGCTACAACACCAGCCTCGAGGCGGCCTTGGCTCGCGCCGCCGAGTTCGCGCGCGAGGCCGCCTTCGACGGCCTGATCGTCGTCTACAGCTGGCCCTCCGAGGGGCGCATCGCCAGTTACAGCCACGACCGCGATAGCGCACGGCAGGCCGAGCGCTACCTGCATGTGTTCCTGGCCGACGTGATGTCGGAGACCGGTGCCAAGGTGGTCCATGTGCTGGCGGAAGGCATCGGTGCCGATCCGGCACTTGCCGCGCTGGTGACACTGAAGGGCGCGCCACAGCCGGGGCTCGCCATGGGCCAGATTTTCCTCGCCGGCCCCGATGTGGACGACCGGCGATTGCGCGGCAGCGCCGCGGCGCTGAAGGGCAGTGTCGCCGGCATTACGCTCTATGCCGCAGCCGGCAACCGCGCCCTCGCCGTCGCGCGGCGTTTCCACGGCGGCATCGCGCGGGCCGGAGACCTGGCTGGCGGGGAGCCGGTCGTCGCCGACGGCATGGAGAGCATCGACGCCACGGCTGCCGCCGGCGAGGCGTCGAGCGGTGGCGCCGGGGTCCCGTATGCGGCGAGCCCGCTGGTCGCCGACATGGCGGCGGCCATGCGCGACGGACATCGGCCGCCTGATGCGCGCGCCACGTCCATGCGCAGGATGGCGGCCACGCGCGGCGGCGGCACGTTCTGGCGCTGGGCCGCACAGTAGGGCCGCGTTGCGGGCGGCGCCGCTCGCGACGTGCGCGTCGGGCTTGTCGGAAAGTCCTGCCGGGCGGCCGCTGGCGATCGCGGCGCGCGGTGCGCGAGGGCACTCGCTGCAACGTTTTCTAAATCGATGTCCCATAATCTGACACGAGCCGCGCACGGCAGGCTCGTCATGGCCTCTGTGCGCCCTCGAGGCTCCAACAGGGGATGCCGCGCCATGCGCTCGCGCGCCACACGTTTCGCCCTGCCGATCCTGTCGCTGTTGGCATGCGCCATGAGTGCGGCCCGCGCCGACGCGGCCGAGACCTACGTGTGCGAGGGCGGCCGCACGGTCACCGTCGAGTTCGGCGCGCTGGAGACGCTGAAGCGCACCGATGCCTGCATCGCCGGCTATTTTGGATTGAGCGTCGAGGGCGGCACCGTCCCGGCCGCTGTACGCGGTGCGCCCGTTGCGACGGCGCCCATCGCCACCGCCCCGATCGCCACCGCTCCGCAGGCCCAGCCGCAGCAGCGCAAGGGGCGCGGAGCCGGCGCCGTGATGCGCGAGATTCCAACCGCGCCGCCCCCCGTGGGCGCACAGAGCGCGTTGCCGGCCCAGACGGCTCCGGCCCAGGCCGCTCCGACCACCCCGCCTGGCTTCGCATCGCGCCAGGCGGCGCCCGGCCGTGCCGTTGTCGCGCCGGGCGCCGATGGTCGCGTCAGCGTGCCTGTCCGTACGCTCGAGTTCCGCCGCTCCGGTGGGCAGGCCCCGACCGCCGCGCCCATCGCCATGCCCAATACCGACTATCGCAACGTGCGGGTGCTCAACGCCAGCGAGCGCTCCGACCAGTGGTTCCGCCACGACATGTAAAGCGCCCGTCGTTGCCGTGGCTGTCCGTCTCGTTCCACATCGCGCGGCACTGCGCGCGCTGTCTTTTCTGTCCGCACCTGCGTTTGTCGGCGTTGAAAGCGTCATTCTGGGATCGTCCGCAGCACTTCGTTTACCCGTGTCTGCGAAACTCGGTCCGTCAGTCCCCAGGCCTCGAGCAAGTATTGGCAGGTCGCGAATGCGTCGTTTGTGCAAGTGCCGCGGTAACGAGAGCCGCGCAGGTGTCTTCATCGCCGTGATCGCGCTGGTCGGTGCGGCCGGCGGCATCGCCGGCGCCGAGGCCGGTTCCAGTTCGGCCCGCAATCCGCAGGCTTGGCCGACGTTCTCGTCCGGCAGGGTCGTGCTGCCGTTCTCCGACGATGCCGCGACCAGCGTGCTCGTGCAGTCGAAGGCCGGCGCCGAACCGATCGTGATCGCCGAATCCGGACAGCCTCAGCCGCTGATCCAGAATGCCGACGATGCGCCGCCGGCGCCGTCGGGATCGGCCGCGCCCAGCGATGCCGCTGCTCCCGTGCGCGACTTCACCGAGGCCGAGAAAGAGGCGATCCTGCGCGGTGTCGCCCCCGTCGCGCAGGAAAATCCGGCTGCGACCGACACCGACAAGCCCGCCGCCGCGACCAATGCCGCCGGCAAGCCGGAGCCCGACGCGGACGCGCCGGCCGCGAACGCTTCGGCGAGCGGCAGCAACGACGCTGTGCGCGCCGATGAGCGTGCCGACAAGGCCGCCGAGACCGCTCGGTCCGCACCTGCCGCCGGGCCTCAGACACCGCAGGCCAACGAGCAGGCGTCGGCACCGGTTGCGCCGGCTGCGGCCAAGGATGCCGATGTGCCGTCCTCCGCCAGCACGGCCGCTGCGCCTGCTGCCGCCGTGCCCGCAGCGAACGATGCCGCTCCGACGACGGCCGCCGCGCCGGCCCCCGCGCCGGAAGCCGCGAACCCCGTGCCGTCCAGGAACGCCGCAGCGAACAAGCCGACCTTCTCGCCGAGCAAGCTGCCGAAGGCCAGCGACTACTGGCAGAAGCGCGCCAGCGAGATGCTGAAGGCGGACGGCCCCAATCCGAGCGACGACGGGCTCGAGCAGAGCTATCCCGAGCACACCATCGTCTCGTGCATCGCGGGCTGCGGTCCCGAGCCGGCGAAGGTCGTCTACATGGGGTTGCGCAAGGACCTGGTGGTCGAGACCGCCGGCGAGGTGGTGCCGACATCCGCCGACACCAATGGCGACGTCAACGCGGCGCCCGCCAGCGGCAACACCATCATGTGCGTCGCCGGCTGCTATGATGAGCCCCGCCGCAGCTTCAAGATTCCCTCCACCAGCAACATCAATGCCAGCCTGAAGACGTCGGCTGCGCGCCATCTCGACCGTGCCCGGCAGTTGTCGCGCGGCGCGGCGTCGCGGGCCGCGCTCGGCAAGGCCGCACTGCGTGATGCGGGCGAGGTCCGCAACGAGGGTGTCGCGCGAGAGCCGAGAAGCGCGGCAGCCGACGAGCAGTCGCGTGCTCGGGGCATCGAGCGCTCGGGCGCCTGGTTCACCCGCATCAACCGGTCGCGCCGCACGCTGCAGACCGAATAGAGATCGGCCGCCGCGCGGCGTTGACCCGCGCGGCGACTGGCACGTCCGCGTTCCCTGTCGGAGTAAGAGTTGGTCATCATGTCCATCAAGCGTATCGCCGGTTCGGCCGTTCTCCTGTCGCTTGCTGTCGCCGCCGGCAGCGCCCTGGCGCAGCAGCCAGCGCCGCAGCAAACGGCGCCTCAGCTGTTGCCGCAGTCCCGCGCACCAGCCGCCGGCCCCGCCGAGGCCGAGGGGAAAGCCACGGCACGCATCGCCGAACCCGACGCCATGCCGCGTCCGGCCGATGCCGCGATGGCCTCCCCGACGGGAGCGACGTCGGCGCCCATGAGGGAGCCCGCGACCGGCGCCGACGGAGCGGCTGGAAAGCCGGCGACCGCCGCCGCCGATGACGCCGGCAGCGCCGCCGTCGCAGGCGCCGCGCCGGCTGCCGCGAGCCCGGCCGCCGCCAGGCCGGAGCCGGCCGCCGCGCCATCTCAGTCCGCTGCCACGCCCACGCCGGCCGATCGCAATGCCGCCACGGCTGCCGCGGCGGCCGCCTCGCGCGCCGCTGCCGAGAAGGCCGACCGCGAGGCCGACGAGGGCATCGGCGACGAGGCTCGCGTCGTGCAGCCGATCCTGGCCAAGCATCCCGACAGCAACGTCATCATCTGCGTCGCCGGCTGCGGACCGCAACCGTCCATCGTGCAGGTTTTGCCTCGCGAGCAGGACACGCGCACCGAATCCGAGGTGGTGCCGAGTTCCGGCCGGCTCGGCGGCGACAACGACAACGACAGCAAGGCGGCGACCAAGGCGCAGCCCGAGACGGGTGACATCGTTTGCCTCGCCGGTTGCCTGAAGAAGCGCGGCGAGGTCGTCCATCGCAAGGCCAAGCTGTCGTGGCTGTCGCCCGAGGAGGCCGAGCGCAGCAAGGCCATGCTGCGCCGGGTCGCCGAGCGTTTCGGCGCGGAGGCGTTCCCGGTCGTCGATGCGGTGAGCCGCGCGGCGGATCGCTTCGCCCAGTGGTCGCAGGTCGGCCGCGCCGTCGTGCAGCGTGGCATCAAGGTCGCCGAGCAGGCGGACGAGTAGGCCCGACGCCAATGCACCCATGTCGGTCGGCGCGGCGCAGGCCTCGCGCCGGCTGACGAGCCGTGAATGCACCGTCGCTCCGACAGTCCTATCGCTTGGCGGTGTCTCGGCCGTTGCCGACGTAGAGGGCAACGGCCATGGCGCGGTTCTTGACGCCGAGCTTATCGTAGAGGTTCTTCAGGTGGTACTTCACGGTATTGCGTGAAATACCGATGCGCGTGGCGATCTGCATGTTCGACCAGCCATCGGCGAGGGCGCCGAGCAATTCCTTTTCGCGCGCCGTCAGCGTCTCGATGGGATCCTCGTTGATCGACTGCAGATCGATATAGGGCAGGCACAGCCGTCCGCGCGCCACGGTGGCGATGGTATCGAGCAGCAGCGACGGGTCGTCAGCCTTCGAGATGAAGCCCCAGGCCCCGGCCTTCACCGCCTGGCGCAAGACGTCGGGCCCGCTCTCGCCGGTATAGACGACGATGCGGGTGGGACACTGGCGCCGCTTCAAGGTGCCCAGCACGTCATCGCCCTTGAGGTCCGGCAGCGACCAGCCGATGACGCCGACGTCGACCACCGTCTCTCCGCACAGGGTGATGAAATCGTTGCCGTTGGCGACCGTCTCGACGATGGCGAAACGCCCGTCGCGAACGATGTAGTCGCGCAACCCCGAGCGCACGACCGGGTTCTTGTCGGCAATGGCAATGCGAGCCTGGGCGGGGCCGGCGGACGCCGTCGAACCGTGCGCCGAGGGTGCGGGCAAAGGGGACGGCATGGCGCCGCGCGCGGCGGCGAGCGGCATGCCCGGTGCCCGTTCGCGCAGGCGATCCGGGGCGCTGGATGCGCCGCGCGATCCCCGTCTGTCGTCGCCGTGTGCCATGCGCTCCGTCCGCAGCGAGGCCGCCGACCGGCGTTGTGCCAGGGTCGAGGCTGCCGTTGGATACTCGACACTTTAGTCGAAATCCATGCCGTTGGCGCCCTGACACCCGATCGTGACCAACGCGGTCGCTTGTCCCCTCGGGTTCCTGTTGGTCCGAACAGCCGCGGATGGTGGATCAGGACCGGCGTGTCGGCTGGGGAGAGCCGCGCTTTTGCATGTTGCTCCGGATGGCCCGTGAGCCATACTGTCGCAGCGACCGGGGCGGGTGGCGAACCGCCTCGCGAACCAAAAATAGTTTACCTTTACGTCAAGGTGAGCTAATCGGTGTCGCCACGGCCGGGTGCGTGACATGCGCCCTGCCGGAATAATCCGGCGCCGGCCGAGCCGGCAACCGGAGCTGCGTCGCGACGGAACCTGCGTCGCGATCGAGCGAGCCCGCGTGAGCCAACGCGCGGGAAGCAAGTCGCGAGGACACGGCCGGGAAACGTAGCCAGGAGGAGCCACGCATGACCATCCATCGACGCAACACGATTTCGGGCGCCATTGTCGCCAGCCTGTCGCTGACGGCTCTGGCCGTCGCCACGATGCCGACCACAGCCGCGGGCCTCGACGGAACCTGGCTGCGTCCCAAGACCGGCAAGCACGTTCGTTCGTTTTCCTGCGGCGGCGGTCTCGGCCTCAAGGTCGTCGACAGCGGCAAGGTCATCATGTGCGGCGCCAAGAGCCAGGGCGGCGGGACCTACAAGGGCACGCTGACCTCGACCGAGGACGGCAAGGAGTATTCCGGCACCGTCACCATGGGGGGCGACAGCCTGGAGCTGTCCGGCTGCGTCCTCGGCGGTCTCATTTGCAAGAACGAGACCTGGAGCAAGGTGAAGTAGGGCACGCGCCTGATGACATCGGCGGCGATCGGAGGCTTCTGGTCGCCGCGCTTCGCGTGCCACAGGTGCTGCGCGCAAGCATCGCGATCGCGAGTTCAGTCCCCGTTACGTCCCCTTCCCCGTACGTGTCCGGCTTTCGTCCGGCGTTCCGCGCCGACGTGCACCGCAGTCATCACTCCGCTCCGGTCTGCCGGGCGCACGCGCGCCGACCGGCGCGGACAGATTTCCATATGGAGAACGATCCCAGCATGGCCGAAGCATTGATCTATGACGCCGTCCGCACGCCGCGCGGCAAGGGCCGCAAGGACGGCGCGCTGCACGAGGTGACCTCGGTTTCCCTCGCCTCGCAGGCGCTCGCCGCGCTGCGCGATCGCAATGGTCTCGATACCCGCAAGGTCGACGACGTCATCATGGGCTGCGTCATGCCGGTCGGCGAGCAGGGCATGGACATCGCGCGCGCCGCCGTATTCGGCGCCGGGTTCGACTACGTGACGGCGGGTGTGCAGGTGAACCGCTTCTGTGCCTCGGGCCTCGAGGCCGTCAACATGGCGGCGGGGCAGGTGATGGCGGGTGCCTCCGATTTCGCCATCGGCGGCGGCGTCGAGAGCATGAGCCGCGTGCCGATGACGTCGGACGGCGGCGCCTGGCCGGTCGATCCGCGCATCGCGCTGCCGTCGTATTTCATGCCGCAGGGCGTCTCGGCCGATCTCATCGCCACCAAGTACGGCATCTCGCGCGATGCCTGCGACGCCTACGCGGTGGAGAGCCAGAAGCGCGCCGCGAAATCCTGGGCCGAGGGCCGCTTCAAGAAGTCGGTGATCCCGGTCAAGGATATCAACGGCATCACGCTGCTCGATCGCGATGAAGGCATGCGGCCAGAGACCGACATGCAGTCGCTCGGAGCCTTGAAGCCCTCCTTCGTGCAGATGGGTGTCGACTACGGATTCGACGCCGTGGCGCTGCAGGCGCACCCCGAGCTGGAGGCCGTCGAGCACGTCCACCACGCCGGCAACTCGTCCGGTATCGTCGACGGCGCAGCGGCCGTGCTGATCGGCTCGCGAGAGGCTGGCAAGGCGGCGGGCTTGAAGCCGCGCGGCCGCATCCGCGCTTTCACGTCCATCGGCTCGGAGCCGGCGCTGATGCTGACCGGCCCCGTCGACGTCACCGAGAAGCTGCTGCGCAAGGCCGGCATGAAGATCGGCGACATCGACATCATCGAACTCAACGAAGCCTTCTCCAGCGTCGTGCTGCGCTTCATGCAGGCCTTCGACGTGCCGCACGACAAGATGAACGTCAACGGCGGCGCTATCGCCATGGGGCATCCGCTGGGTGCGACCGGAGCCATGATTCTCGGCATCGCCTTGGACGAGCTGGAGCGGCGCAACGCCTCGACTGCGCTCATCACACTGTGCATCGGCGCCGGCATGGGCACCGCCACCATCATCGAGCGGGTGTGAGACGCGGATCTCGTCCTTTTTTCGCGATCCCGCCGAACTGTCGCCAAAGCCTGCATTTTTGGCTCACCTCGCCTCTCCCCTCGGGTGAGGGGGCTTGCCGAACGGGAAGAAGCCCCCTCACCCCGCCCCTCTCCCCCGAGGGGAGAGGGAGAAGTGGAGCATCCGCAACGCCATCCTGCGAGACCAACAGCCATGGCACACCGCTTGTGACCGCCCAGACCGTATCTCTCCCATCGGCGAAGCCGAGCTGCGCTCGGGCGGGGAGAGGGAATGCCCGGATCCCCGACGCACCATTTTGCAGCGCGCTACGCAACCTCACATTCAGAGAGAGCCGCACATGACCACGGTCAAACTCGACAGCATGACGTTCGCCATCGATGCCGACGGCATCGCCACCATCACCTGGGACATGCCCGGCCGCAGCATGAACGTGCTGTCGGACGTCTCCATCCGCGACTACGGCGCGGCGATCGACCGCTGCATCAACGATGCCGCCATCCGTGGCGTGGTCGTGACCTCGGGCAAGCGCGACTTCATCGCCGGTGCCGATCTGCCGATGCTGGAGGGGCTGTCGGCCGCTGCGGCGAAGCTGGAGCCGGTGGCCGCCGCGCAGATGGTGTTCGACAACATCTACGCGCTGCAGACCATGCTGCGGCGGCTCGAAGTCTGCGGCAAGCCGGTCGCCTGCGGTCTCACCGGCACGGCGCTGGGCGGCGGCCTCGAGGTGGCGCTGGCGACGCATCATCGCGTTGTGTCCGATCGCCCCGGTGTGCAACTCGGCCTGCCCGAGGCCAAGGTCGGCCTGATGCCCGGCGCCGGCGGCACGCAGCGCGTCGTGCGCCTCGCCGGCGTCATGGCGGCGGCGCCGATCATCATGGAGGGACGCGCGCTCGATTCTGCCAAGGCGCTGAAGCTCGGCATCGTCAACGAGGTGGTGGCGCCCGACAAGGTGATCGCGACCGCGCGCGCGTGGGTGAAGGCCAACCTCGCCGAGGGTGATCGCTACCGCGCGGCGGTCGCGGCCAAGGACAAGAAGGCGTTTGCCGCCTTCGCCGCGCCCTGGGACAAGCCCGGCTTCAAGCTGCCGGGCGGCGGACCGTTCACGCCGCAGGGCTTCTCCGTTTTCATGGGCGCCGGCCCGATGGTGCGCAAGGCCACCTATGGTCTCTATGAATCGCAGAAGGCCATCCTGTCCGCCGTCTACGAGGGCGTGCAGGTGCCCTTCGACACCGCGCTGAAGATCGAGGTGCGCTACTTCACCAAGCTCGTCTGCGGGCCGCAGTCGCGCAACATGATCCGGTCGTTGTTCGTGTCCAAGCAGGCGCTGGAGAAGGGGGCCCGGCGCGTCGCCGGCGTGCCCGATCAGACGGTGAAGAAGCTCGGCGTGCTGGGCGGCGGCGGCTTCATGGGAGCCGGCATCGCGCTCGTCGCCGCCGAGGCCGGCATCGAGGTGGTGGTGCTCGATCGCGACGACGCCTCCGCCGCCAAGGGCAAGGCGATCATCGAGAACAGCCTGATGGGCGCCGTCGCCAAGGGCCGCAAGACGCAAGCCGCAGCCCAGGCCGTGCTGGCGCGCGTGGCGACCGGATCCGACTATAAGCTCATCGCCGAGTGCGATCTGGTCATCGAGGCCGTGTTCGAGGACGTGGCCGTCAAGAAGGCGGTCATCGAGCAGGCGGAAGCGCACATGAAGGCGGACGCCATCTTCGCCTCCAACACCTCGACGCTGCCGATCTCGGGGCTCGCCAGGTTCTCGAAGAGACCCGAGCAGTTCGTCGGCATCCACTTCTTCTCGCCCGTCGACAAGATGCCGCTGGTCGAGATCATCCACGGCAAGCAGACGGGCGATCGTGCGCTGGCGAAATCGCTCGACTTCACGCGCCAGCTGCGCAAGACGCCGATCGTCGTCAACGACGGCCGCTTTTTCTACGTCAATCGCTGCGTGCTGCGCTTCATCGAGGAGGCGCACTACCTGCTCGACGAGGGCGTCAAGCCGGCGCTGATCGAGAATGCCGCACGCATGATCGGCATGCCGGTCGGCCCCCTGTCGTTGAACGACGAGACGGCGCTCGACCTCGGCGTCAAGATCCGCAAGGTGACGCGCGAGGCGCTGGGCGCGACGTATGTGCCGCATCCGGCCGAGACGCGTCTCGACGACATGGTGATGAAGCTCGGTCGCCTGGGTCGCAAGTCCGGCAGCGGCTTCTACGACTACCCGAAGGACGGCAAGAAGGCGCTGTGGCCGGGCCTGGCGCAGATGTTCCCCGTCGCAGATGAGCAGCCGGACGTCGAGGAGCTGAAGACGCGCTATCTCGTCGTGCAGGCGGTGGAAGCCGTGCGGGCGATCGAGGACGGTGTCGTCACGGACATGCGGGAAGCCGACGTCGGCGCCATCATGGGCTTCGGCTTCGCGCCGTGGTCAGGCGGTCCGATCTCCTACATCGACACCATGGGCACGAAGGCGTTCCTGGCCGAGTGCGATCGGCTGACGGCGAAGTACGGCGACCGCTTCAAGGCGCCGCAGTTGCTGTGCGACATGGCGGCAAAGGGCGAAACCTTCTACGGCCGTTTCGCCCCGCCCGCCGTCAAGGCGGCGTGAAGGACGTGCGCCGGAACGGGGTGATCCGGCGCCAGACGGCCGAAATCGCATGGTCCGCCGCACCTCGGGTGCGGCGGACTTTTTGATGCGCCCTCCAGGTCCGGGCAGGGGATGGCGTCAGGGAGCGTATGCTGTTGAATTGTGCCGCCGCCCGCGGGCTGTCTCGCGCGAAACAGCAGGGCGGCGCGAAGGGTGAGACGGTCGTCCTCGAAAAGCGAACCCAACGCTGCCATCGAGGAGGACCTACCCCGTGACCCATTCAGCTTCTTTCGCCAGCCCGATCGCCGACGCGCCGGACCAGCAGGCGGTCGCGCCGGCCACGCGTCCTGGCCTGGCCTCCCGAGCCGGCACCGTGACGGCCACCGTTCTCGCAGTGGTGCTGTCGTCCTACTTCTTCCTCGCCGCCTTCTCGCTCTACTGGCTGACCATGGCCGGTGCGGCGCTCGGCGCCCTTCTCGTGCCGCGCGCGCTGCTGGCGCTGGCGCCGCAGACCTGGCTCGCCGGCTCGACGCTGCTGCTCGGCGCCGTGACGCAGGGTATCGCCGGCTTCTTCCCCGACTACGGCCAGGGCCGCGAGATCGCCGTCGAGGTTGCCATGTGGCTGGCGCTGGGCCTGACCGCGCGCGCCTATCTCGTCGCCACGGCGCTGGCGCCGACCTTCGAGGGCCTCAAGGCCTCGCTGCGGACGCGCGCCGCCGACCGCTGGTTCGCCTCCGTGCTGCTGCGGCCTCTGGACGCCATCTTCGCCCGCATCGGCATCGCCAACTCGCTGATCCTGGCGCCGCTGACGCTGCTGCTGATCCTGCCGCAGACCTGCAACTATCTCGTGCTGGTCGCCTGGGGCACCGTGGCGCTGCTGATCCAGTTCCCGCAGGATCTGATGGATCATGCCAACATCCACAACCGCATCTTCACGCCGCGCTCCGACCTGGAGCCCGGCAAGGCGCGCCTGCTCTCGGCCTGCCAGCGCTATTACGAGAATGCGCTCTGCCTGATGGCCCTGCAGATCCCGCAGTACTACCGCATCCAGCACAACTACGTGCACCACGTCGAGGACAACGGCCCCGCCGACAGCCAGACGACGCTGCCCTACGACCGCACGAGCTTCATCGACTTCGCGCGCCACGCGCTGGTGCAGGGCATCGACCTCGTCACCGGCCGGCAGGTGTTCGCCTACCTGAAGGCGCGCAACAAGACGAAGCAGATCGGCGAACTCAAGCGCTCGATGGCCGTCTGGTACGCCTTCCTGGTCGCGGTCGCGCTCGTCAATCCGCTCGCCGCCGCCGCCATCTTCGCCTCGCGCTTCCTCGGCGGCAACATCCTCTCCCTGTTCTCGTTCTACCAGCACGGCCTCGTCGTCGAGCACGACGTGCTGGACGTGCACGGCAACTCGACCAACTACGACGGCAACGAGCACGGCAACCTCGGCCACGACTTCCACGTCGAGCACCACCTGCGCCCCGGCCGCCACTGGGCCGACTACTACGAGCAGTTCTCCAAGGCCAAGGGTGCCGAGGGCGGTCACAAGGCGCTGGTCATGGACAAGGACTGCTTCGGCCCGCTCGCCTTCGTCGCCGCCCTGTGGCGCCGGGACTACGCAGTGATCGCCGCCAACGGCCACCTCGGCGGCATCGCGGCGGGCGACAAGGCGGCGCTGGAGCAGGTCGTCATGGCGCGCACCCGGCCGTTCTACAGTGCGCCCCGTGCCGGTTTCGCGGCGAAGCTCGACCGGGTGCTGGGGGCGGTGATGGCCCGCGCGCTGCCCAAGTCCTTCCACGTCTGATACAGGCCGGCGAAAATCTCGACCTTCCCTTGCGCCGGCCCAGGGGCCAAGGGCCCCCGCCGCGAGCGGCGGAACCGCGCGAATTCCTGATGCGCTGAGCGTCAGGAATTCGTGCTTGGGGGGGCACCGCGAGGTGCCCCCTTCAGGGTGGAAAAAAAGCCGAAGGTTCGTCGGGTATCATAGGGCGCGCCGATGATGAGGCGGGGCCTCAGTGCCGGAAGCCTCTGAAGACACAATGGCCCGGCGCAGTCCTGCGCCGGGCCATGCTCACACGAGCGGCGAAGATTGATCGGGGCGGCCTGGTGGCGTCAGCAGGTCGAGCTGCACGACACCTCGGAGCGGCTTTCGACGCCGCCCTTCAGCGGCGACACGACTTCCTTGAAGCACTTGGCGCCGTCCTTGACGATGCGCACGATCTTGTCGCCGCGCTTGGCCTGGCACACCGTCTCCATGCCCTCGGCGACGCGATAGGCGCCCTCGGGCAGAGTTTTGCGGAGCTGGCCGGCGGCCGCCGACAATTCACTGCTCTCGGCCGCCATGGCGGACGGGATCAGCAACTCCATCAGCCCGGCCAGGGGCGACGCCTTCTTGATCTGGTCGAAGGCGATCCACTCGTAGGCGGCCTGACCGCCGGTGCCCGAGACCTTGATGGCGATGTCGCCCGTCTTCTGGCAGGCGCCGACGTCGACGCGCGTGCCCGACGCGGTGTTCAGCGCCCGGTAGTCGATCTTGCACTCCAGGTTCTTCATCCACAGGTCGTACTGCGTCAACCGATGCGACACCTCGTTGAACGGAATGCCGTGCGACCAGGAATAGTAGAGGTTCTGCGCCGTCGGGATGGCGGCGGCCACCGACACGGCCAGCACGGCGCCCTTGATGAAGGGCATGAACCTGCTGGCATGCTCGACAGCCTTGCCGTGCACGCCGATCAGCGGCTTCGAATCTTCACTCATGGGATTACCCTCCGCCTCGTTCAGAGCCACGCTCTGCATGGGACACCTGTGCTCCTGATATAGCCGAGCTTCGAACCATTCTCTACAGGGGGCGGGCTGAACGTCGCTTGAGGACGCGGTTCAACGCCGGTTCAGGGCTTTGCCGCGATGTTGCCGCAATTCCGGTCTCGGCGACGGCGGTCGGATTGGCGGTGCCATGTTGCCGCTCCACCGCGCCTCGGCTAGATCATTCCGCTCATGAGCAAAACACCGTCGAAGTCCAAATCGCCCGCGTCCCGCGTCGTGCGTTCGGCCGAGCTGCACAAGACCATTCACGTGCGCGGCGCCCGCGAGCACAACCTGAAGAACGTCGACCTGGAGATCCCGCGCGATGCGCTGGTCGTCTTCACGGGGCTATCGGGCTCCGGCAAGTCGTCTCTCGCCTTCGACACCATCTACGCCGAAGGCCAGCGCCGCTACGTCGAGAGCCTGTCGGCCTACGCGCGCCAGTTTCTCGAGATGATGCAGAAGCCGGACGTCGATCACATCGACGGCCTGTCGCCGGCCATCTCCATCGAGCAGAAGACGACCTCGAAGAACCCGCGCTCGACCGTCGGCACGGTGACGGAGATCTACGACTATCTGCGCCTGTTGTTCGCGCGCGTCGGCGTGCCGTATTCGCCGGCCACCGGCCTGCCCATCGAGAGCCAGACGGTCAGCCAGATGGTGGACCGCGTGCTGGACCTGCCCGAGGGAACGCGCCTCTACCTGCTGGCGCCGCTGGCGCGCGGCCGCAAGGGCGAGTTCAAGAAGGAGCTGGCCGAGCTGCAGAAGAAGGGCTTCCAGCGCGTCAAGATCAACGGCACGCTGCACGAGATTTCCGACGCGCCCAAGCTCGACAAGAAATTCAAGCACGACATCGACATCGTCGTCGACCGCGTGGTTCTGCCGAAGGCGGGCCCGGACGGCACGCGCGCCGATATGAAATCGCGCCTCGCCGACAGCTTCGAGACCGCGCTCGGTCTCAGCGACGGCATCGCCGTCGTCGAGCTGGCCGACAAGCCGCTCGGCAAGGACGTCACCGAGGGCGCCAACAAGTCCAAGAACGAGACGCACGAGCGCATCACGTTTTCCTCGCGCTTCGCCTGCCCCGTGTCTGGCTTCACCATCGAGGAGATCGAGCCGCGGCTGTTCTCGTTCAACGCCCCTGCCGGCGCCTGCCCGAAATGCGACGGCCTCGGCTCCGAGCTGCGTTTCGAGGCCGACCTCGTGGTGCCCGACGGCACGCTGTCGCTGGAAGGCGGCGCCGTCTACCCGTGGGCGAAAACGGGGACGACATCGCCCTACTACGAGCAGACGCTGGCCGCGCTCGCCAAGCACTACGGCGTCTCCATGAAAACGCCGTGGGAGCGGCTGCCGAAGCACGTCCAGCTCGCCGTCCTGTTCGGCACCGGCGACGAGGAGGTCGAGTTCGTCTACGAGGACGGCGCCCGCCGCTACGTCAACGCCAAGCCGTTCGAGGGCGTCATCGGCAACATCGAGCGGCGCTGGCGCGAGACGGACTCGGATTGGGTGCGCGAGGAGCTGTCGCGCTATCAGGGCGCGCATCCGTGCGAGGCCTGCAACGGCTACCGCCTCAAGCCGCAGGCGCTGAGCGTCAAGGTCGGCGCGCGCCACATCGGCGAAGTGTGCGAGCTGTCGATCCGCGCCGCCAACGACTGGTTCGCCGAGCTGCCGAAAACGTTCTCCAAGCAGCAGGGCGAGATCGCGGTGCGCATCCTCAAGGAAATCCGCGACCGGCTCGCCTTTCTCAACGATGTCGGCCTCGAATACCTGACGCTGTCGCGCGCCTCCGGCACCTTGTCGGGCGGCGAGAGCCAGCGCATCCGCCTCGCCTCGCAGATCGGCTCTGGCTTGACCGGCGTACTCTACGTGCTCGACGAGCCGTCGATCGGCCTGCACCAGCGCGACAACGAGCGCCTGCTCGGCACGCTGAAACACCTGCGCGACATCGGCAACACCGTGATCGTGGTCGAGCACGACGAGGATGCCATCTTCGCCGCCGACTATGTCGTCGACATCGGCCCCGGTGCCGGCATCCACGGCGGCGAGATCGTCAGCCAGGGCACGCCCGCCGACATCATGGCCGACGCCGGCAGCCTCACCGGTCAGTACCTGACGGGGGCACGCACCATCCCGATGCCGAAGGCGCATCGCAGGCCTGATCCGGCCAAGACGCTTCAGGTCATCGGCGCGCGGGGCAACAACCTGAAGAACGTATCGGCGGAAATTCCGCTCGGCCTGCTCACCTGCATCACCGGCGTCTCGGGCGGCGGCAAATCCACGCTGCTCATCGACACGCTCTACAAGGCCGTGGCGCGGCGCCTCAATAACGCCCGCGAGCACCCGGCCGAGCACGATCGCATCGAGGGCCTGGAGCACCTCGACAAGGTCATCGACATCGACCAAAGCCCCATCGGCCGCACGCCGCGCTCGAACCCGGCCACCTACACCGGCGCCTTCACGCCGATCCGCGACTGGTTCGCTGGCCTGCCCGAGGCCAAGGCGCGCGGCTATGCGGCCGGTCGCTTCTCGTTCAACGTCAAGGGTGGGCGCTGCGAGGCCTGCCAGGGCGATGGCGTCATCAAGATCGAGATGCACTTCCTGCCCGACGTCTACGTCACCTGCGAGCAGTGCAAGGGCAAGCGCTACAACCGCGAAACGCTGGACGTGAAGTTCCGCGACAAGTCGATCGCCGACGTACTCGACATGACGGTGGAGGAAGCCGCCGGCTTCTTCCAGGCCGTGCCCTCCATCCGCGACAAGATGGAGACGCTGGTCCGCGTCGGCCTCGGCTACATCAAGGTCGGCCAGCAGGCGACGACGCTGTCGGGCGGCGAGGCGCAGCGCATCAAGCTGGCGAAGGAGCTGTCGCGGCGCGCCACCGGGCGCACGATCTACATTCTCGACGAGCCGACCACGGGTCTCCACTTCCACGACGTGGCCAAGCTGCTCAAGGTGCTACACGAACTGGCGGACGCCGGCAATACGGTGGTGGTCATCGAGCACAACCTGGAGGTCATCAAGACCGCCGACTGGATCATCGACCTGGGGCCCGAAGGCGGCGACGGCGGCGGCCAGATCGTCGCCGCCGGCCCGCCCGAGGCCATCGCCCGTGTCAAGGACAGCTACACCGGCCGGTATCTGAAGGACCTGCTCGCCCGCCGGCCCGCCGCGAAGCCGGGCAGGGCCAAGGCGGCGGAGTGACGCTGGAAAAACAAGACCGCCCGGCCGTGCGCCTCTCGCGCAGCAGTTGAGAAGCGTTGCCCAGTGGACGATGCTTATGCGAAGACCGGGGCCATTGAAAAGTCTCGACCTGGAGATTCGCCTTGGCCAAGTACGATTGCAGCAAGTGCCCTGGGTACTGCTGCTCCTATCCCGTCATCGCGCTCGACAAGCGTGATATCGAACGTCTCGCGCGCCATCACGAAATGTCGTTCGAGGCGGCGGAGACGGCGTTCACGCATGCGGCGCATGGCCACAAGCATCTGCTCAGGCGCAAGAAGGACGAGCATTTCGGCCGCATCTGCCGCTTCTTCGACAGCAAGCTGCGTCGCTGCTCGATCTACGAAGCGCGGCCGTCGGTTTGCCGGTCGTTCCCAGGCAAGGGCCGTTGCGGCTACTTCGACTTCCTGACCTTCGAGCGCGACGCCCAGAAGGACCCGGAGTGGGTCGCCTCGACCGACAACGGCCAGTGGAAGTAGGCTCGATTCATGCCAGCCTGAAGCCGCCTGCGAAGGAGCTCGAACCGCGATGATCACGCTGCACACGTTTGGTCCAGGCTTCGGGTTGCCGGATCCCAGTCCGTTCGTCACCAAGGCCGAGGTGCTCCTGAAGCTCGCCGGCCAACCGTACCAGAGAAAGCCGTCGGATGTTCGCAAGGCGCCGAAGGGCAAGCTGCCCTACATCGTCGACGATGGAACCGTGGTGGCGGACTCGACGCTGATCCGGTTCCACCTGGAGGACAAGTACGCTGTCGATTTCGACAAGGGTCTCTCGGCGCAGCAGAAGGGCATTGCCTGGGCCGTGGAGAAGATGCTCGAGGACCACCTGTATTGGGTTGTGGTCCGCGAGCGCTGGCTCGACGACGCCAACTTCGATCGCGGACCGCGCCAGTTTTTCGCCAGGCTGCCGCTGCCGGTGCGTCCGCTCGTCACTACGCTGGTGCGTCGCAGTGTGCGTTCCAACGTCTGGGCTCAGGGGCTTGGACGTCACGACAGGGGCGAGATCAACCGCATCACCGCGCGGGGTATCGACGGCGTCGCGGCCATCCTCGCCGACAAGCCGTTTCTGATGGGCGATGCACCCTGCGGCGTCGATGCGACGCTGTATGCGTTCGTGCTCGGGGGGCTGTGCCCTCGCTTTACCTCGGATGTCGGAGCGCAGATGGGGAAACACGCCAATCTGGTCCGCTATGGGACCGTGGTACGGCGCTATGGTTCCCCGATCTCGACCGCAGCGGTGCGGGTTCATGAGGCGCGTGCTCGTGTCCGAACGCGATGCCGTCCGAGCCGAACGAAGCCATCGTCGCCGTGCGCTGCCGCTTCCCGCAGTCCGGGCCGAATAAGATTCAGGGAGTCGGCTTCGCGGGCGGCGGACAGGACGGTTGAGCCGCGAGCCCTATTCCTCTTTGGCCTCGTCCTTGGCGCCGGACAGCTCCTTCAGCTTGGCGAACACGCGCGCCTCTTCCTCGGCGGCGGTCTCCTCGCGCTTCTCCTCGACCTTGGGCTGCACGATGGTCGCGTACGGCGCCGGCGCCGTCGTCTGCTCGGTCGGCAGCAGCGTGCCCTCGCCACCCTCCTCGCCTTCGGGCGGCAGGCCCTTGGCGCTGCGCTCGACTCGGCGAGCGCTCTTCTTGACCTCGGCGTCGAGGTCGATCTGCGTGCACAGGCCGAGCGTCACCGGGTCCTGCGGCACGAGGTTGGGGCTGTCCCAGTGCGAGCGGTCGCGCACCTGCTGGATGGTCGGCTTCGTCGTGCCGACGAGGCGCACGATCTGGCTGTCCTTCAGTTCGGGGTGGTTGCGCAGCAGCCACAGCACGGCATGCGGGCGCACGTGGCGGCGCGACACCGGCGTATAGCGATGCCCCTTCTTGGGGGCGGCGGCCTGCGGCAGGTTCACCTTCGGCTCAGCCAGCGCCAGCTTGTGGCCGGTATTCTTCTCGGCGCGCACGATTTCCTCGCGCGTCAGCTGGCCGTTGGCGATCGGATCGAGGCCCTTGATGCCCTGCGCCACATCGCCGTCGGCGATGCCCTTGACCTCGAGCGGATGCAGGCCACACAGCTCCGCGATCTGATCGAAGGTCAGCGACGTGTTCTCGACGAGCCAGACGGCGGTCGCCTTCGGCATCAAGGGCTTGCGGTCGGTCATAGGTGCTCTCCGGGCCCCGGCGCCGAACGGGCGCCAAAAGCCGATAGTGGGAAAAGAATACTTTTGGGATGCTGCCTTATAGTGCGGCACCGCCGACAAGGCAACCCTCTCCTGACCGCGCCTTCGGGGCTGCCCCGGTGGAACGGCCCGCGAACTTGGCTGGAACAACGCAAAAGCCGCCGCGCGGAAAGGGTCCGGCGCGGCGGCCACGTCGCTGAGGCACGACGCGTGGCGTCGCCTACTTTTCGCACTTTGTCTCGAGCTTCTCCAGGGCGGTATTCATCGCCTTGCCGTCCTCGGAGTCCGGGTTGAGATCGGCGCCCAGGTCCCAGGCCTGCTGGAAGTCCTTGCCCAGCGTCGCCATGTAGCCGGAGATTTCCTTGTCGAAGGCCTCGCTCTTGGCCGAGTCGGTCTCGTCGTTGGCCGTCGACATGGTCTTGCTCATGGCGCAGTAGGCCTTGATCTTCGCGGCATCGGCCTCGACCGCGGCGAAGGCCTTCACGCCAGCGTCGACCTTGGCATCGAGAGCCATGGCTGGGGCCAGAGCCGCGCTGGCGGCAAGACCAAGGGTGGCGGCAAGGGAAGCAATGCGTGTCACGGGGTTGGGGCTCCTTGGTGGGTGCGGATGAAGTACTGGCTGGATGGTTTCGGCACGGGCTGCGGTGGGCCGACGAGCGGCTGGCATGGTTCACCTACCGAGTCAGACCTGAACGTCAGATGATCTGGTCCCTGGAATCAGCCGAAATCATGGTGGCGCCGCCGCCAGGCTTCAGGGCGCCGCACTCTGTGGCGCGCCGGCCTCGCTGGCGCTTGCCGAGGGCGTTGTTGCCGGAGCCGAGGCCACGGCCTGCCCGTCGCCAGAGAGCTTGCCGGCCAGTTCCTCCAGCGCGCCCGAGATGGGGTGGAAGTCGAACACCACCAGATGCCGGCCGGCCGGCACGGCGACGGCGCGGAACAGGACGTTGGCCTTGCGGATGCGGGCCGGCTGGCCATCGACGCTGGCGGTCCACCAGGGATGCCAGATGTCGTTGAGGATGATGTGGCCGGCAGTGGCGGTGTCCACCTCGATCTCGACGCGTGTATTCTCGTAGCTGCGGATTTTCACGCGCGCCGGCGCCAGCGGTGCGGCGAGGCGCCGCGTCAGGCCGCCGGTCCGCACGGGCGGCGCCTCATCGAGCAGCACCGTCTCGGCCGGATCGAAGGCCGGCCATACGCCGGAGCGCATGATGGCGGCGAAGTCGGCCTGCCGCGCCTCGGCGGCGAACATGGCGCGCGGATAGGCGCGCGGGTTCTCGTAGACGTAGGCGTCGGCGGTCCGCGTTACGAAGCGGAGGTCGCCCGGCTGCAGGGCGTGATCGATCTCCTGCACAGGGACGCTGGTGGCGATGTAGCGCAGACCGAGAAGATCGGCGAGCCGCGACTTGTAGGAGGGGAACAGGGGTGAGAAATGCCGCTGGTCGGGGCCGGCGACGGTATCGGTGGCGCCAACCGCCTGCGTGATCAGGTCGAGGCGGAGCGGATTGTAGCCAAGCAGGTGGTCGAGCCCGTGCACCATGGCCGCGTTCGGCCACTCGAAGCCGAGGCCGGTCAGTTCCACACGGTCGCGGCGCGCGGAACCGGGACGCTGATGCGTCAGCTTCTTCAGCAGCGCGACGGTCTCGTTGCTGCTCTCGGGCTCCAGCATGGCGTACTGCGCCGGCGGCAGCGCGGTCGATTCGTTGGGGCCGTTGTTGTCGGCGAGGTCGGCGGCGAGCAGCACCGCCGGCAGCAGCACGGCGAGGGCGGGGGCGGCCGGCGACAGGCGCGGCAGCACCTGGATGGTGGCGGCGGACAGCGCAATCCAGCCGAGTGCGACCAGGATCGGACGCCAGGCGTCGCCGAGGTGGCGCATCAGCATGGCGACCAGCAGCGAGGCCAGGAGGCCCGCGATCGGCAGGGCGTAAACAGCGATGCGGCGTGCGCCACCGTTGCGATCGGCCGTGGCGTCGGACGTGACCTCTGGCGCTGCCTGCGCGCCGCGCGCGTCGATGAGCAGCCGGTGCACGAGGTAGCCGCCCAGGATGGCCATCGTGCCTCCGATCAGGAACGTGGCGTCGGCCGGGCGGCGGAACAGCTTCACGCCCGGCACCAGCTCGTAGAACAGGCGGAACACCGGCGTGTGATGGCCGACGGCGTAGAGCAGCAGCAGCAGCGTGGCGATGGCGAACAGGCGCACCTCGCGGGCCAGCACCAGTCCGCGTGCCAGCCCCAGCGTCAGCACGAGCAGGAACGGCAGCGCGCCGAGGTACATCTGCGACATGTTCTGCGCCAGCGTCAGCTCGTTGGGATCCCAGGCCTCGCTGAAGGGCCCCCAGTATTCGACCGCCGGGTCGAAGGCGCCGAACAGGTCGCCGACCAGCATGGTCAGCAGCGAGACCGGGTGCAGCGAGCCGCGCACGGCCTCGGCGAACGAGATCGCCGGCCGGTTGCTGCCGGAGACGAACAGCATGGTGAGCACGAGCGGCACGGCCACGATCAAGGCGCCGGTGATGGTAGCGGCGAGCAGCGGGCGCAGGCTGGCCCTGATGGCGGCGCGACGGCCGGGTGCGGCCAGCCAGTGCGCCGCGATGAAGCCGGCCAGCAGGTAGCTGCCGAGCAGTGCCACCTGGTCCGGCTCGGCCAGCATCAGGCCGGCGGCGAGCCCGCTCGCCACGCCGTAGCCGAGGGAGCGTCGCTCCAGCGCCCGCGACAGCAGGGCGAGTGCGATCCAGATCAGCGCGAAGCTCTTGATCTGGCCGATGTGCTGCACGCGCCAGGCGGCCGAGGCGCCGAAAGCCAGCGCGATCGCCGCCACCAGCGCGCCGGCCGGATGCCAGCCGCGATCCTTGAAGAAGAGCATGACCGCGAGTCCGGCCAGCCCCAGCAGCGCCAGCACGTAGGTGTCCATGGCGCGGAAGCTCGGATGCGCGTCGAACAGCGCCAGCAGGGCGGCGGGCGAGAAGATCAGCGACTGCGGATCGGCGATCTGCGGCGAGCCGGCGAAGGTATGCGGCAGCCAGAACGGCGACTGGCCGGAATGGATGGCGTTGGCGAGGAACTGGATCTGAGCCTGGAAGTGCGCCTTGGCGTCATAGGGAATGGTGACGCGGCCCGACAGCCAGGGCGCGGACAGCGTCAGCCAGACGGCGAGGAAGGCGAGCACGGCCAGCATGTAGTGGTTGCCGCGCGCCAGGAAACGCGCCGCGGCGCCGGCCGCCGCCGTGAGACGACCGCGCAGATCTGCGGGCCAGGGCTCGCCGCGCGCGCTCGAGGTCTGGCTGGGCGTCGGCTCGCGCATCAGGCTTTCTTTTCCCAGCGTCCGGCAGGTGACTGCTGCCAGTAGGTGACCTCGCATCCGGCGCTGCGTGCCGCCTTCCACTGCTGGCGGGCGGTGGCGACGGCCTCGGCGTCACGCCCGTCGAACAGGTAAACGACGCGGGCATAGCCGGCGAACGAGGCGGCCACGGCGCCATCGACCAGGAAGCGCACGCCGGCGCGGTTCGGGTTGTCGTCGGCGGTCGTGAGAAAAATCGGCTGCGCGTCGGGCGAGCCGTCCTTCGCCGTACCGTGGGCGAGGAAGCTGTCGTCCTTGTAGGTCCACAGCGCCAGATCGAGGGCTTCGAGGCGTTCCTCGGAGCCAGACTGTACGACGGCGCGCCAGCCGCGCTCCACCACACGCTCGAGCATGGTCGGCAGCACCTGTTGGAGCGGCTGGCGCTCGAGGTGATAGAACAGCACGTCCGTTTTGGTTTCGCTCGTCACGTGTCGGTCCGCCGGGAACACTGGGGGCGCACTGGTCGTGCCGCGATCCGGGCGCGTGCGCGGCAGTGCGCTCGGGAGCTGCGGTTTTGTTTACCGTGAGCCGATGCCAGGGGCGGCGGCAAGAAGAATTCGCGCCCCGGCTCTTGCAAGGTCCGGCAGTGGGGCCTATATGCAGCGGTCCGGAGCGGCGCCATCCTTCAATGGCTGACGCCCGTGCGGGCGGTGAGCGCGGTGGCCTTCTCAAGGTTCGCTGTCGTGCTCCCGCCCGCTGCGATTCCGGCCCCCTCCTGTCCCCGCTCCTGCCTCCGCTTCCAGTCCCTGTTCCGCTTCCAGGCTGTCCCGGCTGGCCCGCCGCGATGCGAGCGTGGCTCGGTTGCCTCGCGCCGTGTTCGAGGGAAGCCCTCGAACACGCGCTTCGGCTGGGCCCTGTCAGCAGACCGAGCAGCCGGTCTTGCGCAACTCGGCGGCATGAGCCTTGATCTGGTCGACGAGGTTCTCGGGCGCGCCGGGGATCGAGCGGTCGCCGACCAGGAAGTGCGGCGTGCCGTTGATGCCCATCTTGGCCGCGAGTTCTTTGGTCTTGACCAGTTCGGCCAGCACCTCGGGCGCGGTCAGGTCGGCCTTCAGCTTGGCCATGTCGATGCCGGCGACCTTCTCGGCCGCCTTCAGGGCGTTGGCCTCATTGGCGGGCTGGCGGCTCTCGAAGATGGCGCGATGCACCTCCCAGTACTTGCCCTGAATGCGGGCGGCCAGCGCCACGCGCGACGCTTCCTCAGAGGCTTTGGACAGGATCGGCAGTTCCTTGAACACCACCTTGATGTCTTTGTCGGCCTCGATCAGCTTGGCGAGGTCGGCGAAGCTCTTCTTGCAGTAGCCGCAGTTGTAATCGAAGAACTCGACCACCGTGACGTTACCCTTGGGGTTGCCGGCCACCGGCGCGTTGGCGCGGCGGAAGATGTCGGCTGCGTTCTCGCTCAGCGCCGTCTTCAGCTTCTCCGCCTGGATCTTCTCCATCTTGGCCTCGAGCGCCGTCTGCACCTCGAGGAACACCTCGGGGTTGGCGATGAAGTAGTCCTTGATGATGGCTTCGATGGCCTGCTTTTGCTCGGGCGAGAAGACGTTGGGCTTGGCGGCCTGCGGCGCCTCGGCGTGCACGGCGGCGGCACCGAGCGCCAGCGCGCCGGCAACGGCGAGGGCCGCGCGGCGGCCGGTCAGCAAACGGGCGAGGGCACGGGGAAATTCGAGGCTCATGGTGTCTCCATTGGGCGCGACCGGGGATGCGCGCTGGTGCTGTATCGGCCGCGGCCGTAGGCTTCTGCGTCAGGTCTGCGGCGGCTTGTAGTTCAGGATATCGTCGTTCTTGATCCACTCGGGCGAGCCGGGCTTCAGCTTGACCTGGGCCCGCTTGGCGAAGATCTGCGCCTGCTTCAGGTCGCCCTCGAGAAAACGGGCCTGCGCCGTCATGGCGTAGGATTCGGGCTCCCGGCCCTGCTTGTAATAGGAGTTGGCCAGCAGATTGTAGGCGCGCGGGTTGGGGTCCTCGACCAGCGACTTGCGCAACAGCTCGATGGCCTCGGCGGTGGCGGCCGGACCTTCGACCGACTGCAGGGCGTGCGCCAGCTGGACGCGGATCAACGGCGCGTCCGGAAGCATCTTCAAGGCCTGGCGCAGCGGCGGGATGGCGTCCTTGACGCGTCCGGCGCGCATCAGCAGGTCGCCCTTCAGTTCGACGAAGTAGCCGTTGTCGGGCTTGTCCTTGATCAGCGCGTCGACCTCGGCCAGCGATGCCTCGATGGCGCCCGGTCCGCCCTGGAAGAAGCGGGCGATGGCGCGGGCATAGCGGGCCGGCAGGCTCTTGTCGGAGGCTGGGTAGCGGTTGAACACCACGCCCGGGCGATCGATGAAGCCCGACAGCTTGGCGCGCATCAGGTCGTGGCGCAGTTGCAGCGCCGGCGCGTCCTTGACGGCAAAGAACGGGCTCTTCTGCGCGTTGTCGCGCAGGCGCGCGACGCGGTCGGTGGCGACGGGATGGCTGCGGTAGAAGGCGTCCTGGTTGGCGGCGCCGATGTATTCCTGCTGGGCGAAGCGCTCGAACGTTTCCAGCATGCCGCGGCCGGACTGCTGGGTGGCGGCGAGGAAGCCGAGGCCGGCCTGGTCGGCCGCCGATTCCTGCGAGCGCCGCTCGGCGAGCAGCGAGCGCGTGATGATCTCGGTGCCGCCCTGCATGATGGCCGAGCCGCCGCTGCCGATCTCCTTGCCGCTCTCGCCGCCGTGCACGCCGCCACCGATCAGCAGGCCGATGCCGAGCAGCTGCATCAGCAGCGCGCGCGTCTGGTCCTTGGCGATGCGCGCGCGCAGGGCCGCCATGTGGCCGCCGGTGATGTGGCCGGTCTCGTGGGCGATGACGCCGATCACCTCGTTGGGCGTCTGCGCCTGCATCAGGGAGCCGGTGTGCATGAAAACGTTGCGGCCGTCGACGACGAAGGCGTTGAAGCTCTCGTGATTGACGATGCGCATGGTGATGCGCCCGGAGCCCAGTCCGGCGACGCGGAAGATGGGCTTGGCGTAGTCGGACAGCAGGTTCTCGATCTCGGTGTCGCGGATCAGCGGCAGGCTCTGGGCCGCGGCTCCGGCTGCCGCCAGCAAGGGCGCGAATGCCGAGGCCGCCAGCGCCAGGGCACCGGCGCAGGTGGCGATGCGCGATCGGTTGCGGTAGGTCATGTGCTTGAAATCGCTAGCCCGCTCGAAGTCCCCAACAAGGCACGTGCAACCCGCGCATGGGGCGGAACACCCTGCCTGGCGGACCCTAGAGAGCGCCCGCCTGCCCGTCAACGCGCCAACGGGGCCGGTCTGTCGCCGCCCCTGTCGCATACGCAACCGGACGCACGACCGATTGACGGCACATCAGCGGCGGACAATTGGGCGTCAGCATGGCATAGGGGCATTCCGCCCCGCGTCAGGTGCGTGGAAACGTTCATTCCGCGCCCCGGTTTTCCGACTCTAGCGAGCAGAGCCGAAAGATGACAGCCACCGAACCGTCGAGGACGGACCTTTCCCTGCCGCAGCCGCGTGCCTCCGCGCGCAGCGGCATCGCGAGCTTCATCGTCATGGACGTCATGGCGGCGGCGGCGATGCGCGAGGCGGCGGGCGAGGGCGTCATCCACATGGAGGTCGGCCAGCCGGCGACGCCCGCCCCCAAGACCGCGCGCGAAGCTTTGGCGCGGGCCCTGGAGACCGATACGCTGGGCTATACGCTGGCGATGGGGACGCCAGCCCTGCGCCAGCGCATCGCCCGCCACTACCGCGACACGTATGGCGTTGCCGTCGCTCCCGAGCGTGTCGTCGTGACGGCCGGCTCCTCGGCGGCGTTCGTGCTCGCCTTCCTCGCCGCCTTCGATTCCGGCGCCCGCGTTGCGCTGCCCTCGCCCGGCTATCCCTGTTATCGCCACATCCTCACGGCGCTGGGCTGCGTGCCGGTGATGCTTGAAACCGACGCCGCCGGGCGCTGGATGGCGACGCCGGAGCAGATCGCGGCGGCGGCGGCAGGCGGGCTCGCGGGGCTCCTCATCGCCAGCCCGGCCAACCCGACCGGCACCATGTTGGAGCCCGAGCGGCTCCGCGCCATCTGCGAGGTCTGCCGCAAGCACGGGCTGTGGTTCATCTCGGACGAGATCTACCACGGACTGACCTATGGCGCGCCGGCTCAGACGGCGCTGGCCTATAACGATGACGCCATCGTCATCAACAGCTTCTCGAAATACTACTCCATGACCGGCTGGCGCGTCGGCTGGATGGTGGTGCCCGAGCGTCTGGTGCGCGCAATCGAGCGGCTGGCACAGAACCTCTATATCTCGCCGCCGGCGCCGGCCCAGGTTGCCGCGCTCGCAGCCTTCGAGGCCGGTGAGGAACTGGAGGCCAACCGGCGCGTCTATGCGGCGAGCCGCGACCTGCTGCTGCGCGAACTGCCGAAGGCGGGCCTGACCGGGATCGTGCCGGCCGACGGCGCCTTCTACCTCTATGTCGATGTCGGCGCCTTCACGGATGACAGTCTGGCGTTCGCCAGGCTGATGCTGGAGGAGACGGGCGTGGCGGCGACACCCGGCGTCGATTTCGATGCGACGCGCGGGCGCCGGTTCCTGCGCTTCTCCTACGCGGGGGCGACGGCCGACATGGCGGAGGCCGTGCGCCGCCTGCAAGGCTGGGCGCGGCTGAAGCGCGCACGCTGAAGGTCGCTGGATCGGCGTCCGGTTGCCGCGCCTCATACCGGCCGGCGAAAATCCTTGCGCCGGCCCAGGGGCCAAGGGCACCCGCCGCGAGCGGCGGAATCGCGCGAATTCCTGATGCGCGGAGCGTCAGGAATTCGCGCGCAGGGTATCAGTTCTTGACGCCGAGGCGGGCGAGGCCATCACGGCTGTCCTGCATCCAACCATCGAGTTCGATCGCCTTGCGATAGTCGGAGATGGCCGCCTGCTTGTTGCCGAGGGCCTCGTTGATGTGCCCCTTGGTATCCCAGATGTAAGCCTTGTCGGCGGCGAGCTTGACGGCCCCGTCGGCATCGACCAGCGCCTCGCGCAGCAGGTTCGACTTGTAGCGTGCCCAGGCGCGGTTGTTCAGGGCCTCCGCATGCTTGGGATCGAGCTTCACGGCGTCCGAGAAGTCCTCGATGGCCGCTGGCAGTTCACCCTTCTGGTGGCGCGCGATGCCGCGCGCGTTGTGGGCGTCGGCCAGAGGCGCGCTCTTGATGCTGGTCGACAACGTCTCGATGGCGGTGATGAATTCGCCGCGCTGCAGCTGCGCGTAGCCCAGGTGGTAGTTGAGCTTGGCGAGGTCAGCGGACGACAGCGTGCCGGGAGCGTCGAGTACGGCGCGGCAGGCGGTGATGGCCTGCTCCCAGGCCTGCAGCTCGGTGCAGTCCTTCCAGTTGCGGCCGAGCGCCACGGCGGCGGCATCGTTGCGCAGACGGTTGGAGGCGTCGGTGGCGGCGGGTCTCGGCTCGGGCTTCACCTCGGCTTTGGCGTCGGTCTTCACGTCAGGCCGGGTGGCGGTTTGCGGCGCGCCGGGTGTGCCTGGCGCCGCGGCCGGCGGTGCAGCAGCGGGCTTGGCGGCCGGCGTCTCCACCGCCTTTCCTGGTGCGGCCGGCTCCGCCGGCTTGCCTGATTGAGGTGGCTCCCCCGGTTTGGCCGGCGCGACCGGCTCGGCTGGCTTGACTGCCGTGACCGGCTCTGCCGGCTTGGCCGGCTTGGTCGCGGTCGGTTCGGCCGGCTTGGGGGCAGGCGAAACACTCGAAACACTCGGCACCGGCACGGGCACCGTCACGGCCGGTTCGCGCTGTTGCAGAAAGCGGACGGCCGCCATCGTCCCGAAAAAGGCCAGTGCGCCGAGCACCGCCACGCGTTTCCAGCCAGCCGACATCGAACCGTCTCCTTGCGATTGCCAGGGTCTACCCTGCACGGCTTCGCCGCCGTCATCTGTTCCGGCGGGCACAGGCTGACCCGCGGGCGCAGGGCCAGGCTCGCCGAGCTGCGCGGCCGCGATGGCATAGGCCGACTGCGGCATGCCCTCGCTGGCGGGCGGGCTGATCTCGTCGAACGGCAGCTCGACCTTGCCGGCCACGGCCTCGTGCACGGCGCGCGAGACGCAGATGCCGCCTGGCGGCGCGATGTTCTCCAGCCGTTCGGCCAACGTGACGCCGGCGCCGAGCAGGTCGCCGCCGCTGTCGATGACGTCGCCGATGGCGACGCCGACGCGGAAGCGCAGGCGGCTCGCCTCCGGCTCTTGGGCCGCGCGGGCCGCGAAGGCGCGCTGCAAAGCCACGGCACAGCGGACGGCGTCGAGGGCGCTCTGGAACTCGGCGCGCACGGCGTCTCCGGCCGTATTGAAGACGCGACCGCGATAGCGCGCGAACAGATCGTCGGCCAGCGTGCGCCGCTCGGCGAGGCGCGCCAGGGTGCCCTCCTCGTCGGCTGCCACGAGGCGGCTGAAGCCAACGACGTCGGCCGCCAGGATGGTGGTGAGCTTGCGGCTGGCAGATGGGGGCATGCGCTCTCGTCGTTGGTGTCCAGGAGGTCGCGGAGTTCTCGATCAGCACACTAGCCCGGTGCGCGCCGCAGGCAAGCCGCTCCGCGGTGGGCGAGCACCCGGGCCAGCGGTGCCGCGCGGCAACACCTGCTTGGTCACTTGCACATTGTCAGCCCGCCATCAGCCGCGCGTGACCTTGAAAACTGGCGAATCAGCTTATGCACCTCGTCAGAGGGATTAGCTCGGCATTTTGGCGGGGACGAATTATATGCGCCGCACGATCAGGAAATTGATCAGCTCGACCATGGCCTTCGCCATGCTGGCCGGCCAGTGGCCGCAGGCCGCTCTGGCCGCTCCCTGCGGTGCAGCAACGGCCGGTGGCTCGGGGCCGCCGTCAATTTCCGCCTCCGAGGTCTCGACCGCGCAGGCGCTGCAGATCCTGCGCCGCCGCCAGGACGAGCAGCTGGCCTCGGCCCAGGGTGGTCTCAACGTTGCCTCTCTGAGCCAGACGCCGCCGCCCGCTGCCCAGCCGGCCCCGGCTCCGGCCCCGGTCATCCAGGCTCCCGCGCCCAAGCCGGCCGCCGCCACGCCGCCGCCCGCGCCGAAGATCGTGACGCCGCCGGCGCCGAAGCCTGTCGTCGCGGCTCCGGTCGCCAAGCCCGCCGCGCCGGCCCCGGTCGCCAAGCCGCAGATCGCCGAGGCGACGCCCGTCAAACCGGCTCCGGCTGCACCTGCCACGGCGCCCCCGGCACCGCAGCCGCAGATCGCGCCGCCGCCGGCCGCCGCCCCGGCCACGCCGCCGCCGGTCGCTGCCGCGCCGGCTCCGGCCACGGCTCCGGCCGATACCGCCCAGGCGACGCCGAAGATGGCGCCGACCGACAAGGACATGGGCGCCGCCCCCGCGGCGAAGCCCGCCGACGCTGCGTCGCCCGGGATGGCTCCGACTGACAAGGATTTCGGCGCCACGGCCGACGCGGCCAAGGCGCCGAGGATGGCTCCGACGGACAAGGATTTCTCCGCCGTCGATGCCAAGGCGCCGTCCAAGGCGCCGCGCATGGCAGCCACCGACAAGGATTTCGCCGACGAGCCGAAGGCTCCGGCCAAGACGCCGATCAAGGCCAAGGTCAAGAAGCCGGCTGCCGCCAAGGTCAAGGCTCCGGCGGAGAAGACCTATGTCGCCGCCGCGCCGGCTCCCACCATGTACCGCGGCATGAAGGACGATCCGGTTGCCGAGCGGCCGCAGGCGTCGCGGGGCGTCTGGGCCCAGGGCTACTATGACTACGAGCGCCAGGGCGGCTACACCCTCGACGGCGGCGCCAAGGGGGCGCTGACCGCCAAGACGCAGACCGTCGGCATGCTGGCCGGCGCCGATCTCATCCGCCATCAGCATGCCCGCGAGGGTGACGTGCTCGTGGTCGGCGTGCTCGGCGGCTATTCGTCCAGCCGCACCCGGTACAACGACACCACGTTCAAGGCCGAGGCCTTCGATGGCGCCGGAAACTCGCTCGGCATAGATACCTTCACGCGCGAGAACGCCCGCGACACGCTCGAGGGCGGCTCGGTCGGCCTCTACAGCCTCTACACCGATGGCAACTGGTCGGTGGATGGCCTGCTCAAGTTCGACTTCATGGATCTCAACAAGTCGGACATCATCACGGCCTGCAACACCGACGCCGCGTTCCCGCGCTCGGCCTCGGCGGATGTGTTCAACGTCGTCGTCGCCGCCAACTTCGCACGCCGCTACATGCATACGGCCAGCAGCTGGTTCGAGCCGGTGGTGGGCTTCCGCTACACGCACACCGACTACAGCAACATCAAGGAGTTCTCCGCCAAGCCGCCGCCGCTGGCGTTCGGCCTCGACGATGGCGACATCTTCCGCCTGCAGGGTGGTCTGCGCTACGGCGTCGCTCATGTCCTGCCCGGCGAGCGGGTGTGGATCACCACGCTGGGCGGATTCCTCTACAGCGACGTTGCCATCAGCGGCATCTCGAAGGACTTCCGCGACGTCAACGAAGGCAAGCTGCGCGCCATGGGCCAGCTGACCACCTCTCTGACCGGCGCCGACGGCACCACGTACTTCACCCAGCTCGAGGTGCGCGGCGGCGACGACATGATCGGTTTCGGCGCCAAGGCGGGCTTGCGCCACGAGTGGTGAGCCCGGCACTCCTCTCACGATCCCGAACTGCTGGCGAGGGGCGGCTGTGGCCGCCCCTCGTTCGTTGTGCCCCCCGTTGAAGCGCCTGGGCGCGTGGGGGTCGCATCGGCTCGGCCGGCTCGCTATAAGGCGGGGCGCGGATCTGACGCCACGCGACGCGGCTCGGACCCGCGAGGAACGCGGCAGCCTTGCAGGGGAGCCCACGGCCTTGAACGACATCGTTTCGGCTTCACGCCAGGCGTCCTGGCTCGTCATCGGCTGGTTCACGCCGGACTATCGGCACTGGGCGGAGCGGCTGGCGAAAAGCCTGGACCGGCACGGCGCGCCGTATCACCTGCTGGCCAAGGACGGCAGCCCCGACGGCTGGCTCGCCAATACGCGCAGGAAGCCGCTCATCGCGGCGGAAGCGCTGCAGCTCTATCCCGACAAGACCCTCGTGCTGACCGATGTCGACGCCGAAGCCCAGGGCGACATCTCGGGCATGGTCGAGACCGGTGCCGATGTCTCCGCATTCCTGAAGTCGAAGCTGACGTCGAAGGGGCGGGCCGAACTGCAACTGTCCTCGCGCGTCATCGTGCTGAGGCCGACGGCGCGTGCCCACCAACTGATCGCCGAGTGGGGAGAGGAATGCGCCCGCGTGCCCGACAAGGTGGCGGACGAGGCGGCGCTCGGCATGGTGCTGGCGCGTGCCGAGGGGCTCGCCTTCGCGCCGCTGCCGGAGCGCTACGCGGCGCGGGAGCGCGATGCCGCGCCGGGTGATGCCGTGCTGGTGCACGACAGTGCCCGCGACCTGACGCTGGAAGCCTTCAACCTGCGCAAGCTCGTCAAGCGCCGCCTCGCCGCCCTGCGCGCGCGCTCCTGAGGCAATCCTGCCCGCGGGCGTGGGTTGCGGCCTCGCGCGACAGCGGCGGCGCGCTTGCGCGACCGGCCTACAGGTGCGCTTCGGGGACTGCGAAGAGCGCCTCGGTCCCGAAGTTGATCGCCGCCCAGTGGCCCGCCGCCTGCGGCAGGATATGCGCGACGTAATAGTCGGCGAGCGCCAGCTTGGCGGCATGGTAACCGTCGCCGTCGTCGCCGGCCGTGCGCGTCCTGGCGATCACCGCCGCCCGGGCCAGGGCGTTGGCCCCCGCCAGCAGCCCGACGAGGTGCAGGAAAGGAACCGCCGCGGCGTAGGGCAGGCGCAGATCGCGCGCCGCGGCCTCGATGAGCCAGCCGCCGGCCTGGCGGACTTGCCTGGCGGTCACCTCCAGCGCCTCGCCGATGGCGGCCAGACGCGGCTCATTGCGCATCGCGCCGCCGGCCGCCGTGACCGCGTCGAGGAATTCGCCGAGGGCCTGTCCCTTGTCGCGGAGCAGCTTGCGGCCGATGAGGTCGTTGGCCTGGATGCCGGTCGTGCCTTCATAGATGGTGGTGATGCGCGCGTCGCGGAAATGCTGCGCGGCGCCGGTTTCCTCGACGTAGCCCATGCCGCCGTGAACCTGCACGCCATCGGACGCGATGGCGTTGCCGGTCTCCGTGCACCAGCCCTTGGCGACCGGCGTGAGCAGGTCGACCTTGCGCTGGGCGGCTGCCCGCGCCGCCGCATCCGGGTGCGCGTGGGCGATGTCGTGCGCCGCCGCCACCTCATAGAGGAGGCCGCGCATGGCCTCGATGCGCGCCTTCATGCCGACCAGCATGCGGCGCACGTCCGGGTGGCCGATGATGCCGGCCTTGCCCTCGCCGGTGTGACCGATCGGCTTGCCCTGCACGCGCTCGCGGGCGAAGGCAACGGCCTGCTGATAGGCGCGCTCGGCGATGGCCAACCCCTGCAGGCCGACGTTGAGGCGGGCGTGGTTCATCATCGCGAACATGTATTCGAGGCCGCGGTTGGGCTCGCCGACCAGTTCGCCGAGCGCGCCGCCCGTCTCGCCGAACGCCAGCACGGCGGTGGGGCTGCCGTGGATGCCGAGCTTGTGTTCGAGCGATGCGCAGGCAACGTCGTTGTCGGCGCCGACGTTGCCCTCGGCATCGACGAGCTTCTTCGGCACCACGAACAGTGAGATGCCCTTGACGCCGGGGGGCGCGTCGGGAAGGCGGGCCAGCACGAGATGGATGATGTTGTCCGTCATCTCGTGGTCGCCGTAGGTGATGAAGATCTTCGAACCGCTGATACGATAGGCGCTGCCTTCGGGCACGGCGCGCGTGCGCACGGCGGCAAGGTCGGAGCCCGCCTGCGGCTCGGTGAGGTTCATGGTGCCGGTCCACGCGCCGGAGACCATGCGCGGCAGGTAGCGCGCTTTCTGGTCGTCTGTGCCGTAGAGGCGGACGGCGTTGACGGCGCCCTGCGTCAGCATCGGGCACAGCGCGAAGGCCATGTTGGCCGATTGCCACATTTCCGAGATGGCGAGGCCGAGGAGCTCCGGCAGCCCCATGCCGCCGTGCTCGGCCGGCGCCGAGACGCCGTTCCAGCCGCCGTCGACGAGTGTGCCCCAGGCCTCGGTCCAGCCCGGCGAGACGACGACCTTGCCGTCGACGAGGCGCGCGCCCTGCGTGTCGCCGATGCGATTGAGGGGGGCGAGCGTGGTGTCGGCAACCTTGGCGGCCTCCGTCAGGATGCTCTCCACGACGTCGGCGCTGGCGTCCTGGAAGTGGGGCAGCGCGGTGATGGTCGAGAGGCCGGCAGCGTCGAGGGCGAGCGTGATGTCGCGCAGCGGTACGGCATAGGTCATGGGATCGGGTCCGGATGTCTGGCGGGACTGAGGGAGACGGCGGGGCGCGGCGCGGCGGCGCGTGCGCCGAGGCCAGCGGTCGTCAGCCGAGTTCTGATGCGAGCTCGGGGAGGGCGGTGAACAGGTCGGCGACGAGGCCGTAGTCGGCGACCTGGAAGATGGGCGCCTCGCCGTCCTTGTTGATGGCGACGATGACCTTCGAGTCCTTCATGCCGGCCAGGTGCTGGATGGCGCCCGAGATGCCGACCGCGATGTAGAGGTCGGGGGCCACCACCTTGCCGGTCTGGCCGACCTGCATGTCGTTGGGCACGAAGCCGGCGTCGACCGCCGCGCGCGAAGCGCCCATGGCGGCGCCGAGCTTGTCGGCGACCGGCTCGATGAACTTGGCGAAGTTCTCGCCCGAGCCCATGCCGCGACCGCCCGAGATGATGATGCGGGCCGAGGCCAGCTCCGGGCGATCCGACTTGGTGAGCTCGGCGCTCGTGAACGTCGACAGCGCCGGCGAGGCGGCGGCGGCGATCGTCTCCACCGCCGCCGCGCCGCCGTCGCCCACCGCCGGGAAGGCGGAAATGCGCACGGTGACGACCTTTTTCGCCTGCGCGCAACTCACCGTCTGGATGGCGTTGCCGGCGTAGATCGGCCGCTCGAAGGTGTCGGGCGCGACGACCTTGATGATGTCGGAGACCTGCATCACGTCGAGCAGCGCGGCGACGCGCGGCGCCACGTTCTTGCCGCAGGCCGTGGCCGGCGCCACGAAGGCGTCGTAGCCCGCCATCAGCGGCACGATGAGCGCCGACAGCTCCTCGGCGAGTGCGTTGGCCAGCGTCGGCGCGTCGGCGTGCAGCACCTTGGCGACGCCGTCGAGCCTGGCGGCAGCGGCGGCGACGCCCCCGGCGTTGGCGCCGGCGACCAGCACATGCACCGGCCCCATGGCCCTGGCGGCGGAGAGCGCCTTGGCGGTCGCCGCGTTGAGGCTGTTGTTGTCGTGCTCGGCGAGCAGAAGAACGGTCATGTTACAGCACCCCCGCGGTCTTCAACTGGCCGACCAGCGCGGCGACGCTGTCCACCTTGATGCCGGCTTTGCGCGTCGGCGGCTCGGCCGTCTTCAGGACCTTGAGGCGCGGCGTGATGTCGACGCCGAAGTCCTCGGGCTTCCTGCTGTCGAGCGGCTTCTTCTTCGCCTTCATGATGTTCGGCAGCGAGGGATAGCGCGGCTCGTTCAGGCGCAGGTCGGTGGAGATCACGGCCGGCAGCTTCAGCGCGATCGTCTCCAGGCCGCCGTCGACCTCGCGCGTCACGGCGACGGTGCCGGCGCTGTCCAGCACGACCTTGGAGGCGAAGGTGCCCTGCGGCCAGCCGAGCAGCGCGGCCAGCATCTGGCCGGTCTGGTTGCAATCGTCGTCGATGGCCTGCTTGCCGAGGATGACGAGGTCGGGCGTCTCGGCCGCGACGATGGCCTTCAGCATCTTGGCGACGGCGAGCGGCTCGACGACAGCGCCCTCGGCGGTCTCGACCAGGATGGCGCGGTCGGCGCCGATGGCGAGCGCGGTGCGCAGCGTCTCCTGCGCCTTGCCCGGGCCGATGGACACCGCCACCACCTCGGTGCCGGCAGTCTTTTCCTTGATGCGGACGGCTTCCTCGACGGCGATCTCGTCGAAGGGGTTCATCGACATCTTGACGTTGGCCAGCTCGATGCCCGAGCCATCGCTCTTGACGCGGATCTTGACGTTGTAGTCGACCACGCGCTTGACCGGCACTAGGATCTTCATGCCCTCGCCCCGCTCCCGGATGTTTCCGTTGTTGTTGCCGTTGTAGGTTCAGACCAGGGCTGGCGGGCAAGGGCGATCTCGCACACGCATCCGACGCGACACAGCGGTCACGCTCGCGATGCGCGCAGGCTGATTGCTCTTCCCCGAAACCCGAGCGAATTGGATTCGCTTCTTCTCGCAAGTGCGAAACGAACCTACGGGCCGGCGCCGCCGTAGTCAATCGCCGGCATGGGGGTCCAATAGTTGACCCAAGGTGTAAGGTGAACCTCGCCGCTCCGCCGGCCTGCCGGGCATGATCAGACCGCGTCCGGTGATGGCCGCAGCGCGCTATCGAACAGCGGTACCCCCGGCCGCTTCAGCACGACCACCAGCACCGCGCCTGCGATCAGCCCGCCGATGTGCGCCCACCACGCCACCGGGCCTGCTTGCGGCACGAATACCATCACCACCTGGGTGGCGATCCAGGCACCCAATGCGAGCAGCGCGGAGATGCGAAGCGGCAATATTTTCAATGCTATGACCCAGACTCGGATGCGGGGATGCAGCATCAGGTAGGCGGCGATGACACCGGCCACCGCGCCGCTGGCGCCGATCAGCGGGACCGTCGAGCCCGTTTGCATCAGCGTATGCATCAGGCCCGCCAGCACGCCGCAGGCAAGATAGAACAGCAGGAACCGTGCGTGGCCCATGGCGTCCTCGACGTTGTCGCCGAACACCCACAGGAACAGCATGTTGCCGAAGATGTGGAAGATGTCGCCATGGAAGAACATGTAGGAGAGCAGCGTATAGCGCTCCGGCACCGGGAGCGCCTCGACCGAGACAGGGGTCGGGGCGTGCCCGCCGGGAAGCGCAAACTTGACGATCTGCGCCGGCACGACGGCGAAGCTCGCCACCACCGCATCGTCGACGATGATCTGCTCGAACACGAAAATCGCGACATTGAGCGCGATCAGCATCAGGGTGACGTACTGAAACTTGATGTATTTCAGCGGGTTGTCATCGTGGATCGGAACGAACACCTGGGCTCACCCTTCGCGGCTCGAGATCGCCCTCGGCGGGCTGCTGGCAGGACCGGTCTAGCAGATGCAACGGATTGCCGGGCGGGCCGCGTCAGCGGTTCTGGCCCGGAACCCAGAGCACGTCGCTTTTCCCCCTGTCGTTGACGTAGCGGCTTGCGACAAAAAGGAAATCCGACAACCGATTGACATACTTGAGCGCCGCCGCGCTGACCGGCTCACCCTCGGCCGAGGCCAGCTCCACCATCAGCCGCTCGGCGCGCCGACAGACGGTGCGCGAGACGTGCAGCGCCGCGGCGCCCGGCGAGCCGCCCGGCAGCACGAACGAGCGCAGCGGCTTCAGTTCCGCATTCATTTCGTCGATCTCGGCTTCAAGGCGGGCCACCTGCACGTCCGAGATGCGCAGCGGCTCGTAGGGCAGCTTCTCGCCCCGGTCCGGCACGCACAGGTCGGCGCCGAGGTCGAACAGGTCGTTCTGGATGCGGCCGAGCTTGGCATCGACGCCGGGATGCCCGGTGCCAAGGTGGAAGCGCGCCATGCCGAGGGTGGCATTGGTCTCGTCGACGGTGCCGTAGGCGGCGATGCGCAACGCATGCTTGGGCACGCGCTCGCCCGAGCCCAGCGCCGTTGTGCCGGCATCCCCTGTCCGGGTGTAGATCTTGTTCAGGACGACCATTCCGCTGCCTCGTTCCGCCGCCGCCCGCCGCCACTCAGCCGGCCGCAGGATATCGCATTGTTTCGTATGGGTTTTATAGTCTCTCTGCCATTCCAGCGACGACCTCAGGCGCCCCGCGTCAGCAACACGAACACCATGATGATGAAGACGGCGATCGCCTGCAGGCCGATACGCCAGCGCATGAGTTGCTGCGACACGCTGGGGCTGGAGCCGCGCAGCATGGTGCGCAGGCCCAGCACAAGGACGACCGCGACGGCCAGGACGGCCACTGTCGTCAAATGGAAGAGCGCGGCTTGCATGCCCTTGTTGCCTCTCGGGTGTTGCGTCTCGGTAGCGTCTCACGTGTCATGTTACCGCGCCGCGCCGTCGCCGCCAGCGGGGATTTCGCATCCCCGCCAAACTCGTGACCCGGCGATGGCAGCGCTGACGCCCCGCGAACAATGATGAGCGGAAGCTGAAAAACGCCGCCGCGGGCGATTGCGCGCCACAACAAAAGCCTTAATTGTAGGGCTCCTGACTCGCACGAGCGTTAGCCGATCGAGAACGGCTGTCCCGTTAGTCTGGCGCGAGCTTTGCTTGCTCGAAACGACCCTGTGCGTTGCCCTCTTCACCCCGATCGCCACCTTCTCTTACGCCGCCGGCGAGGACCTGAATTGCCCCGCGACGTCCGCACGCTCGCCTCGCGACCGACCGCAGCGCCAGATGGCCGCCTGACGGATCGCGGCGGCGTGCCGCGCGCGGTGCGGAGGCTGGTATCGATCGCCGCGTGCTCCGCGGTGACGCTGGCGGCCGGCGCAATGCTTTCGCCCATGTCCGGGGCCCAGGACGCCCGCGGCGGCCAGGATAATCGCCCCGCAAATGCCGCCGACGCCCGCAGGGAGCTGGAGGACAAGCGCGGCCAGCTCGACACCGCCGAGACGCGCGCCAAGTCGCTCGAGCAGGATGTGCAGGACCTGGCGCAATCGCGCGAGCGGCTCAATGCCCGCCTCGTCGAGACGGCGGCGCTGATCCAGAAGAGCGAGGCGCGCCTGTCGTCGATCGAGGCGCGTCTTGGCGAACTCGACGCCCAGCAAAAGCTGCTGCAGGGCTCGCTGGCCCAGCGCCACGATCAGATCGCCAAGCTGCTCTCCGCCCTGCTGCGCATGGGCCGCAATCCGCCGCCCGTCATGATCACCCGGCGCGAGGACGCGCTGGAGATGGTGCGCAGCGCCATGCTGCTCTCCGCCGCCTTCCCGGAACTGCGCGAGCAGGCGCTGTCGCTCGCCGGCCGCCTGAACGAGCTGGTGCGTGTGATGACGGATATCCGCACCGAGGGCGACCGGCTGAAGCTCGAGACGACGCGCCTCACCGAAGCGCGCACCCGCCTCGCCGGGCTGATGGAGAACAAGAAGCAGTCGCTGGCCGAACGCCAGGCGGAGCTGGAGGACGTGCGCAAGAGCGCCGCCAGCATCTCCAAGAGCGTGAACGAGCTGAACGACCTGATCAGCCAGCTCGACAAGGCCGTCACCGAGAAGACGGCGCTCGGTGCCTACGAGCAGGAGATCAAGTCCGCCGAGGCGGCCGCCGCAGCAGCGCCCGCAGCCGACGCCGCCAAGGACACGGGCAAGCCCGCCACGGCGCCGACGACGGTCGCGGAGGCCAAGGAGGGGGCAGCGAAGCCCGAGGCCACCGTCTCCGACGGCAAGCCCTCCGCCGGCTCCGACGGCAGGCCCTCCGCCGGCTCCGACGGCAGGCCGTCTGCGGAGGCCAAGGCGGCGGAAACGCGGACCGCGGACGCCACGGCTGGCGATGCCAAGCCCGCCGCCGACGCCAAGCCCGTCGCCGCGGAAGCCAAGCCGGACAAGGGCGAGATCAAGGTCGCGGCGCTGCCCGTGCCGCCCAAGCCCGCCATCGAGCTGGCGCCGTCGGCGAGCGGCGCCGTGCCCGGCAACCTCGGGCGCATGAAGCCGGCGATCCCGTTCCAGCAAGCCAAATCCCGTCTGCCGCTGCCGGCGCAAGGGCGCCGCGTCATTTCGTTCGGCGAGAAGACGCAGTATGGTGGCGCCTCGAAGGGCATCGTATTGGAAACGCGCTCCGGCGCGCAGATCACGTCGCCGTGTGACGGCTGGGTCGTCTACGCTGGCGAATTCCGCAGCTACGGCCAGCTCTTGATCATCAATGCCGGCGGCGGATATCATGTTCTGCTGGCGGGCCTGTCGCAGATCAACGTCCAGCCGGGTCAATTCATTCTCGCCGCCGAACCGATCGGAACCATGATCGGCCAGGCGACATCAGGCGCGGCCAAGCCGCAGCCCAGTTCGGCGCCTGTCCTCTATGTGGAGTTCCGCAAGGACAACCGCCCCGTGGACCCCGACCCATGGTGGGTCGACCGCCAGGAAGCTCATCAGAAGGTACAAGGATGATGCGCAAGAATGACTTCGCGTTCTGGACGTTCCTGCTGATGACGGGACTGGCCGGTGCGACGACCGTGCTCAACGTCACCCGCACCTATTCGGCGACGCCCTCGCCCAACAGCGAACTCTACAAGCAGCTGGACCTGTTCGGCGACGTGCTCGAGCGCGTGCGCTCCGACTATGTCGAGAAGCCGGACGACACGCAGCTGATCGAGAGCGCCATCAACGGCATGCTGGCCTCCCTCGACCCGCACTCGGCCTACCTGTCGCCGAAGCACTTCCGCGACATGCAGGTGCAGACGCGCGGCGAGTTCGGCGGCCTCGGTATCGAGGTCACGATGGAGAACGGCGTCGTCAAGGTGGTGTCGCCCATCGACGACACGCCGGCCTACAAGGCCGGCATCCAGGCCAACGACCTCATCACGCACCTCGACAACGAGCAGATCGTCGGCCTGACGCTGGAGCAGGCGGTCGAGAAGATGCGCGGCCCGGTCAACACGCCGATCACGCTGACGATCGTGCGCAAGGGCGTCGACGATCCCTTCGACGTCAAGGTGACGCGCGACGTCATCCGCATCAACGCCATCAAGGCGCGCGCGGAAGGCGAGGTGGCCTACATCAAGGTCTCGACCTTCAATGAGCAGACGCACACCAACCTGGTGAAGGCCGTCGACCAGCTGAAGAAGCAGATCGGCAAGAACCTCAAGGGCTACATCATCGATCTGCGCAACAACCCAGGCGGTCTGCTCGACCAGGCCATCTCGGTCAGCGACGACTTCCTCGAGAAGGGCGCCATCGTCTTGACGAAGGGCCGCAACAACGAGGAGACGCAGCGTTCGCAGGCCCGCCCGGGTGACATCACCGACGGCAAGAAGATCGTCGTGCTCATCAACGGCGGCTCGGCCTCTGCCTCCGAAATCGTCGCCGGCGCCCTGCAGGACCACAAGCGCGCACTCGTCATCGGCACGCGCTCGTTCGGCAAGGGCTCGGTGCAGACCATCATCCCGCTCGGCGCCAATGGTGCCATCCGCCTGACCACGGCACGCTACTACACGCCGTCGAACCGCTCGATCCAGGCCAAGGGTATCGACCCGGATACGATCGTCGAGCAGGAGCTGCCCGAGGAGCTGAAGGCGAAGCTGGCGGCCGAGAAGCCGCGCGGTGAAGCCAGCCTGCGCGGCCACCTGCGCAACCCAGCGCTCGGAATGGGCGGCATGGGGGGAATGAACGGCATGGGCGGCATGGATGGCATGGGCGGAATGAATGGCATGGGTGGAATGGGAGGTATGGGTGGCATGGGAGGCAACAAGGAAGTCTCCGGCTCGTCCGCCTATGTGCCCAAGGAGCCCGAAAAGGATACCCAGCTCCAGTACGCGCTGAACTACCTGCGTACCGGCGCGACAGAGACAACGGTCGCCGATCCGGCCAAGCCGGCGACCCCGCCGTCCGCCGCCGAGGGCGAGAAGAAGCCGAACTGATCGGCACGTTCAAACACCTGCACCAGACGATGGAAATCCCGGCGCCCCGATCGCCGGGATTTTTTTGCGCCTCATTGCAGGCGTTTTGCCAATTCTCGCTCTCCATTCAAGGGCCCCATGGCGGGTTCGCAAATGCCGAGGCCTTGAAGCCGCCGAGCAGGGGATCAGCGCGCTTTGCCCTGGATCCTTCACGAGGGACGGGCTCTCGAATTGCATCCGCGCCCAGGTTGAAATTCCTATTTATCGATCGAAAGCCGCAACTTGGGGGTCGGACTTCATTTCCGGCTTTGAATGAATTCATTAACCGAAGCAGTCATATGGTGACGGCTGATCGAAAAAGAGTGCCGAATTCCGACAATTGGGGCGTCCAGCGCGAACCGGCGGATTGTAGACCGCCATAGACGTTCACGCGCTGCGTTTCGGCCTTTTCGGCGTTCGCGTCGTTCGCGTGGTTTTCCGTCAGTTGCTTACCCGACATCCGCCTCGCGCCGCACCTGGGCCCGGGCGCACGCACGTGCGCGCGCGCCGCCCGACGACAGCAATTGCAGAGCCGACCATGCCCCGCGCCATGACCGTTGCCGACCGTTCGCAAATCGAAGCTTCGCCGCGCCGGCTGCTGATGCGGCGCCTGCGCGCGCTCGGCCTGGCACTGGCCGCCATGCTGGCCATGCTGCTGACGGGAACCGACGCGGCCAAGGCGGATGTGACCTGCCCCGATCTCATTCCCGATCCGCTCACGCGCATCGCGGTCGTCACCGCCAAGGCATCGACGAAGTCGTGCGTGTCGAACGGCGGCAGCGGCGACATTCTGGTGCAATTGGTCTCGTATATCTATCCGACCATCAACGAGATCACGGTTCTGGGGCCATCCGAATCGGCCACGCTCACCTGCTCGGGGCCGGGCTGCACCAGTCCATCGTTCATCGGCACCACGGGCACGGCCGATTATCTCGGCGGCCCAGCGACGCTGCATTACTCGTATCGGGACGGCAATGGTGAAACGGTCTCCATCGATATCGCCATGCCGCCGGCCCAGCTGTGGGTGCCCGGGTTCAACATCAGCGGTGGCGCCTTCAATCCGGAGCCCGGCATCAGCGCAGTATCCTCCAATACGGGCGGCGTGCTGGGCGGCAATACCCTGACCATTTCGGGCCGCAACCTGACGGGCGGCAAGGTCGCCTTCGGCGGCGCGGCGGCGACCGTCATCCAGGCCACCGCCAGGCAGATCCTGCTCACCACGCCGCCGCATGCGCTCGGCACCGTCGACATGGTGGTGACAACCGCCGACGGCACGGCTTCGGCGCCGTTCACATACGTGCTCAATGCCCAGACGCCGCTGGTGGCCGGCGCCACGCCCGGCGCGCTCGCCGTCGGCGGCACAGGCACGATCAGCGTCACGGGAGGCTCCGGGGCCGGGGCGCTGAGCAGCCAGGTGACGGCGGGCGCCTCGGTGTGCAGCGTCTCCGGCACCACCGTCACCGCGGCGAGTGCCGGCACCTGCACCATCCAGGTCAGCAAGGCGGGCGACACCAGCTACACTGCGGCCTCGACGCAGTTCGACCTCGTCGTCACCGCCGGCGCCACGGCCCAGGCGGCCTTCACGGCAACCCCATCGCCCGCCACGATCTTCATCCAGGACAGTGCCTCCATCATGCGGTCCGGCGGCTCCGGCACCGGTGGCTACGTCGCGACGCTGACGGCCGGCGAGGCCTACTGCACGCTGCTCGGCTCGACGACGGTCGTCGGCAAGGCGCCCGGCGTCTGCACCGTTTCCGTGACCAAGGCCGGCGACGCCACCTACCAGCCCGCCACCGCGACCTTCAATCTCACCGTGCGGCCGAAGCTGCTCCCCCAGGCCCCGCTGTCGCTGATCGCAACCCCGGCTGCGCTCAGCGCCGGCGGATCGGCCCAGATCGATGCGTCGGGTGGCTCCGGCACAGGCGTGCTGAGCCTCGCCGTGAGCGGCGGCGGCTGCACGCTGACCGGCAGCACGCTCGCCACCACGGCGCTCGCCTCGTCGTGCATCGTCACCGCGACCAAGGCGGGCGACGCCGACTATCTGTCGGCCACGACCAGCGTGACGGTGCCCGTCAGCCGCGGCGCCGCCGAGCAGGTGGCCCTCACCGCCTCGGCATCGCCCTCCACCATCGCCGTCGGCGGTACCACGACCCTGAGCGCGCGCGGCGGCTCGACGGCGCAGGCGGTGACGTTCGCCGTCACCACCGGCGGCGCGGTGTGCTCGATTGCCGGATCGACGCTCACCGGCCTCTCCGCCGGCACCTGCACGGTCACCGCCACGCGGCCGGGCGACGCCACCTTCGGCCCGGTGTCGACCACGCTCGCCATCGATGTCACCGCCGGCCAGGCGGCGCAGGCGGCGCTGAGCGCCTTCTCGGTGCCCTCCAACATCAACGCCACCACACCCGGCGATCTGCGCGCCTCCGGCGGCTCCGGCGCCGGCGCGGTCAGCTTCGCCGTCACCGGCGGCACCGGCCGTTGCGCCTTGTCGGGCACCACGCTCAACGCCGAGAGCGCCGGCACCTGCATCATCACCGCCACCAAGGCCGGCGACGCGACCTACAAGCCCGCCACCGCTACGGCCACCGTGACCGTCGTGGCGCTGCCGCAGGCGGCGCTGTCGGCGGGCGTGACGCCGTCGACGATCGCGGTCGGCAGCAGCGCCGCGATCAGCGTCTCCGGCGGCACGGGCAGCGGCGCCTTCGACTACGCCGTGCTCAGCGGCGGCCTGTCCTGCGCCGTCAACGGCCCGGTCGTGACCGGCACCGGCGCCGGCTCGTGCCTGCTGCGCGTGACCAAGCGCGGCGACGGGCTCTACCTGCTGGAAACGACAACCACCACACTCGACGTCACCGGCCTTGCCCCGCAGGCCCTGCTGACCGTCGCCGCATCGCCAGCCGCACCGACCGTCTACGGCACCACGACACTCTCGACGACCGGCGGATCAGGCACGGGCGCCGTCACCTACGAGGTGACCGCCGGCGCCAACGCATGCGGCGTCAACGGCAATGTGCTGACCGGACTGGCCGTCGGAACCTGCACCATCACCGCCACCAAGGCGGCCGACGCCACCTACGCAGCCCGCACCGGCACGCTGACCCTGACCGTCGCAAGGGGCACGCAGACGCCGCTGGTGGCGACCGCGGGGAGCCAGTCCATCGGCAGCGGCCAGTCGACCTTCATCAGCGTCTCCGGCGGCTCCGGCAATGGCGCCGTGACCTACACGACGACGAATAGCAGCTGGTGCGTGCTGTCGGGCGCCTCGCCCGCGGGCGTCACGCTGACGGGCACGCTGCCATTCTCGCCCGCCACCGCCAACTGCTCGGTGACGGTGACCAAGGCCAGCGATGCGAACTTCCAGTCCTCGGTGGCGGGCGCCGTCGTCGAGCTGGTCACGGGAACGACGCCGCAGAACGCCATCACGGCCACCGCGTCTCCGACGAGCATCATCGTCGGCGGCACGTCCTCGCTCACCGTGTTCGGCGGATCGGGCAACGGAGCCGGGATCTTCACCGTCACGGGCGGGCAGGAGTTCTGCCGCATCGATGCCGGCACGCGCTTCGCCACCGGCACCGGCACCGGCCGCTGCACGATCTCCGCCGTCAAGGGCGGCAATGGCACCTATGCCGCCTCGAACCCGGTGACGCTGACGCTCGATGTGACCAGCGGCGGCGCACCACAGGCTGCCTTCGCGGTGTCAGCCTCGCGGGCTCCGCTGCCGGTGTTCGACAGCGCCTCTCTCGGCACCGCCGGCGGCTCGGGCACGGGGGCCGTGACCTACGCCCTCACCTCTGGCGCGGGCAACTGCAGCCTGTCGGGCAGCGTGGTGACCGCGCTCGCGGTCGGCTCCTGCACGGTGAAGGCGACCAAGGCCGGCGATACCAGCTACGGCGACACCAGCGCCACGACGACGCTGACCATCGCGCCCGCCGCCCAGGCTGCCCTGACCGCCAGCACGAGCGCGGCCTCCATCCTCGTCGATGGCACCGCGACGCTCGGCGCCAGCGGCGGCTCCGGCAGCGGCGCCGTCACCTATGCCGTGACCGGCGGCACCGGACAATGCAGCCTCGCCGGCACGACACTGACCGCGACCGGCGCGGGAACCTGCATCGTGACGGCGACCAAGGCCGCCGACGGCCAATACGCGTCGGCCTCCGCATCGGTGACGGTGGCAGTGGGCCGCCTCAACCAGACCGGCTTCAAGCTGTCCGCGACCCCCGGCGCCATCGGTCCCACCGGCACCGCCACGCTGACGGCCAGCGGCGGCGGCGGCACGGGGACCGTCAGCTATGCCCTGGCAAGCGGCGCCACGGCCTGCTCGCTCTCCGGCACCTCGGTCACGGGCCTTGCCACCGGCAGCTGCACGATCACCGCGACGCGGGCCGAGGACGCGCGCTACACCGCCGCCACGGCCAGCACCACCGTCATCGTCGCCAAGGGCGCGCAGGCCCCGCTCTCGCTCTCCGCCTCGCCGTCCGCGCTCGTCTACGGCGCCAGCGCGACACTGCTGGCGGCAGGGGGCTCCGGCAGCGGCGCGACGACCTACAGCGTGAGCTCCGGGCCGTGCGGCCTGGCCGGCACGAGCGTAACGGCCAGCGGCGTCGGCACCTGTTCCGTGCTGGCCACCAAGGCGGGCGATGCGGTCTACCATCCCGCCTCGACCACGCTCGACATCCCGATCGCAACCGCGCCGCAGGCGCCGCTCGTGCCGAGCACGCCGACACTCTCCCTCGGTATCGGTGGCCTTTCCGCGCTGAGCTTCACCGGAGGCTCCGGCACCGGAGCGATCGCCTTCGTCGTCACCGCAGGCGGCTCGTCCTGCGCCATCGTCGGCGGCCAGTTGCAGGCTCTTGCGGCCGGCACCTGCACCGTGACTGCGACCAAGGCGGGCGATGCCAACTATGCCGCCACCAGCGCCACGATGCAGTTCACCATCACGCGGCTGCCACAGGCGACGCTGGTCCTCGGCGCCGCGATACCGTCGCTGTCGGCGGCGGGCGGGCAGGGCACGCTGTCGACCAGCGGCGGATCGGGCTCCGGCGCGGTCTCCTACACGGTTGCTCCCGGCAGCGTCTCGGTGTGCTCGGTCTCGGGCAACACGGTGACGGGCCTCGCCACCGGCACCTGCCGGCTGACGGCGACCAAGGCCGCCGACGCAACCTATGACGCCGCCACCTCGGCCAGCTTCGACATTCCCGTGCAGCCGGCCACGCAGGCGGCCTTCACGACCACCGCTACGCCGGCCGTGATTAGCGTCAACGGCAGCGCGACGCTGTCGTCGTCTGGCGGCTCGGGGTCGGGCGCGGTGTCGTATCAGATCACGGCCGGCGCCAGTTCGTGCGCGATCTCCGGCACGACGGTGACCGGCCTCGGCGCCGGCTCGTGCACCGTCACCGCCAGCAAGGCCGGCGATACCGTCTACGGCTCGGCAACCGCAACCGTCTCCATCACGGTCGGCAAGGCCGCGCAGGCGGCGCTGACGCCGAGCGCAACGCCGGCCTCGCTCACCTACGGCGCCACGGCAACGCTGACCACCACCGGGGGCTCGGGTACCGGCGCCATCAGCTACCAGGTGACGGCAGGCGGCTCGGTGTGTTCGCTGTCGGGCACGACGCTGACCGCCAGCGGCGTCGGCACCTGCACGGTGACGGCCAGCAAGGCTGCGGACGGCGCCTACCTGGCCGCCAGCGGCACTGTCGACATCACGGTCGCCAAGGCCGCGCAAACGCCGCTGACCGCGACGGCGACGCCTGCGTCCATCGCAGCCAACGGTACGACGACGCTCGCCACCACGGGCGGGTCGGGCACGGGTGCCGTAAGCTGGCAGATCAGCGCGGGCGGCACGTTCTGCGCGCTGTCGGGAACCACGGTGACGGGCATCGCCGCCGGCACCTGCACGCTGACGGCGACCAAGGCGGGCGACTCCAACTTCACCGCCGCGACGGCAACGGTCGACATCAGCGTCGGCAAGGCGGCGCAGGCGAGCCTCACCGCGAGCGCCAGCCCGGCCGGCATCGTCGTCAACGGCACCGCGACGCTGTCCACCACAGGCGGCTCCGGCTCGGGCGCCGTCAGCTACCAGCTGACCTCCGGCGCCGCCGCCTGCGCGCTCAGCGGCACGACGGTCACCGGCCTCGCCGCCGGATCGTGCACGATCACCGCCACCAAGGCGGCAGACGCAGCCTACGCCGCCGCCACCGCGCCGGTGACCATCGCCGTGACCAAGGCCGCGCAGGCAGCGCTGACGGTCTCGGCCGATCCATCGATCATGACCTTCAAGGGCTCCTCGCTGCTGTCCACCGTTGGCGGCTCGGGATCTGGCGCCGTCGGCTACGTGGCGACGAGCAGCGACACCAGCTGTTCCATCGCCGGCTCGGTGCTGACCGCCACCGCGCCCGGCACCTGTGTCGTCACCGCCACCAAGGCCGCCGACGCCAGCTACGCCGCTGCCACCGCGACCGTCACCGTCAGCGTCACCCGCGCCGCGCAGGCCGCGCTGACGGCGACAGCCGCCCCCGCCGCCATCAGCTATGGCGGTACGTCCACCCTCGCCGCCACGGGCGGATCCGGCACCGGCGCGCTGTCGTACAGCGTATCGGCGGGAAGCTCCGTGTGCACGATCAGCGGCAACACCGTGACGGCAACCGGCGTTGGCACCTGCACCATCACGGCGTCGAAGGCTGCCGATTCCAACTACACCAGCAGCCAAAGCTCGGTTGATATCGCCGTCTCCAAGGCCGCCCAGGCGACGTTCTCGGCCAGCGCGACACCGGCCGGCATGGCCGTCGGAGGCACGGCCGCGCTCACCAGCTCGGGCGGCTCCGGCGCCGGCGCCGTGACCTTCACCGTCGCGCCGGCGAGCGCGGTCGTATGCTCCATAACGGGCAGCTCGGTGACGGGCCTCGCAGCCGGGCCCTGCGCCATCACCGCCAGCAAGGCGGGTGACGCCAACTACACGTCCGCCACCGCTGCGGTGACGGTGATGGTCGCCAAGGCCGCGCAAGCCCCGCTGACGCTCGCCGCCACACCCTCGGCCATCGCGGTCAACGGCACGACCACGCTGGCTGTCGCGGGCGGCTCCGGCAGCGGCGCGGTCGGCTATCAGATCACTTCCGGCGCTTCATTCTGCACGCTCGCCGGCACCACCGTGACGGGTCTCGCCGCCGGCAGCTGCACGGTGACGGCGACCAAAGCGGCCGATGCCAGCTACTCCGCGGCCTCGGCTACGGTGGTCGTCACCGTCGGCAAGGCGGCACAGAGCCCGCTCACCATCGTCGCCACCCCGCCGGCGCTGGCGGTCGGCGGCAGCACGTCGCTCGCCGTCGCGGGGGGCTCGGGATCCGGCGCGGTCGGCTATCAGTTGACCTCGGGCGCCTCGGTCTGCGCACTCAGCGGCACGACGCTGCGCGGCCTCGCCGCCGGCAGCTGCACGGTGACGGCGACCAAGGCAGCCGATGCCGGCTTCAACGCCGCCACGGCAACCCTGGCCCTTTCCGTGACGGCGGCCCCGCCCGCCACGCAAACCATCGCCTTCACGCGTCCGCCGAGCCAGGTTCTGGTGCCCGGCAACCAGCTGTCGGTGCCGCTGTCGGCTGCGGCCAGCTCGGGCCTGCCGGTGTCGTTCACGTCCGGATCGCCCTCGGTCTGCACCGTCTCCGGCGGCACGGCCTCGATCCTGGCGGCGGGCACCTGCACCGTCACCGCGAGCCAGGCCGGCAACGCCAGCTTCGCGCCGGCCTCCGCCACGCAATCGTTCGCGATCACGTCCTCGAGCGGCGCGCTGGCGCTGTCGGCATCAGCCGTGTCGGTCCAGCCGGGACAGTCGTTGACGCTGACCGCGAGCCTCACGCCGGGCACCTTGAGCGGCACGGTGACGTTCAAGGACGGCGTCGCCACCTTGTGCGGCGCGGTACCCGTCATCAGCGGCCGCGCCGTGTGCGCGGCGACGCTCACCACGGCCGGTTCGCATCTCGTCACCGCCACCTTCAGCGGCAGCAGCGGCACGACCCTGGTGTCGCCCGTGGTCGCCGTCTCGGTCGGCAGCCCGCCCTCGGCCGGCACCGGCACCACGGCCCAGCGCTTCGTGGCGCAGCGCGCGACGCTGATCGTCAACAACATGTACGGCGGCGACCGCCAGATCGATCGCCTGATGGAAGCCGGCGGCACGGTCGGCGGACTGGGTGCCATTGGCGGCGCCGGTGGCAGCGGCGCCGGCGGATTGCCCGGCGGCACCGGAGCCGGTCTCAACAGCGGCAGCGCCGTGGCGGTCTCGCGCCTCGGCGCCGGGCCCGACGCCACTGATCTCGCACGCATGCGGGGCGGCCACGGCCGCACGTCGATCGCCGACGAGGTGCTGCGCCCGGGCCACTTCGACGACACCGACAGCGCCGACCAGCCGGCGCGCAGGCGCGGCCTGCCGGTCGATGTCTCCGGCAATTCTGACGGCGCGTCACGCTTCTCGTTCTCGACCAGCCTCGGCAAGATGATGCGCGCCAACGCCGAAGCCGAAGCGGCAAAAGCGGATGCTGCGGCCAGGACGGCCGGCGCAGGCTACTCGCCCGGCATGCTGGCCAGGCAGCGCACGACCTTCAATCCTCTCGACCTCTGGATCGAGGGCAAATACGCCAGCTTCCGTGATTCGAGCAGCAACATCGGGCTCAGCGGCTATTTCGGCATGGTCAGCGTCGGCGTCGACTATGTGCTCAACCGCAAGGTCCTGGTCGGTCTCGCGGCGCAGTTCGACAGCATGCGCGAAAGCTCCGAGGCACAAGGCTCGCGCGTCAGCGGCTCCGGCTGGATGGTCGGTCCCTACGCGACGATGCGGTTGTCCGAGAACATCTTCTGGCAGGGTCGCGCCGCCTGGGGGCGCGCCAGCAACGACGTCGATGCGTCGACGGCGCGCGCTTCCGACACCTTCGGTAGTGACCGCCGCCTGATCGCAACCAGCCTTACCGGGCGCTGGAGCGAGGGTCCCTGGCTGCTGCAGCCGGCGCTGTCGATCAGCTACCTCGAGGAGCAGGCCGAAGCCCACGCCGACGCCGCCGGAGTGGCGGTGGCGGCAGCCACCAGCCGCCTCGGCCAGGCCAAGGCCGGCCCCGAGATCGCCTACCATTGGGACATGGCGAACGGCATCACGCTCGAGCCGCGCGCGGCCCTGCAGATCGTGTGGGACTTCGCCAGCGAGACCAAGGTGGCCGGCGCCGGCCAACTCGGCGGCGAGGCGATCGGCGGCGGTCTGCGCGGCCGCTCGGAGATCGGCCTGCGCGCGGCAACGGCGAGCGGCATCGCCCTCGACCTGTCCGGAAGCTACGACGGCATCGGCAGCGCCACGTACAGCGCCGTCGCCGGCCGTACTGCGTTGCGCGTGCCGCTGAACTGACACCACGCGGGTCGCGGTGCCGGCGCAGCGGCGTTGTTGCGGCGCGCGCGGACGACCGAAGCCTCGCAGGCCCGCTGAGATAATCGGTGCCAGTCTTCGCGAAAATGGCCTACCTTGGCGCCTCCAGCCGCTACGCTTTCGAGAGCTTGGATGGAGGACGCAATGTGCCGGGCAACACCTGCTGGTGGGGCGTTCGACCCCCGCGTGTGTCCGCTGCTGGTGGGCCTGTCGCCAGAAGAGCAGGAAGAACGCATGCGGGACGATCCGCGCATCGCCCGCTGCATCCGCTCGTTCGGTAGGGTGTCCCTCGATACCATGGGCTGTGACTGGGACGAGGCGGGTCCACCGGGCGATGCGCCTTCGGCCGGGCCAGTGCTTGACCTCGGTTAGGCGCACCTGGGGGCCATCCGGCCAGTCTTGCGATCATCTCTATGACCGGAGCAGGGGACCGTGGCAGCGGATGTTTGGCTTGCGAGCCTGTTCGCCGCCATCGATCGCATGGACGCCGACGCGTTCGCGACCCACCTCGATGCCGAGGCCGCGTTCCAATTCGGCGATCTGGCGCTGGTCATGCTCGGCCCGTCCGCCTTCGTCGTCCTCGACGCGCTCGACAATCACGGCTATCTCGCCTGGGCCCTTGTATATCCCCTGGCGGTCGGCGCGGCGGCGGGCCTCGGCGGCTATTGCGTCTTCCGCACCGGGCGTCGCACTCCATGCAAACAGACAAGCCGGAGCCTGTAGCGACGTGAGCGAACCGACACGCGATGTCTTCCACGGTCGAACCGTGGGCAACCGGCTCTACACCCTCGTCGCAGCGACACGGCCCGCCTTTCTCACGGCCTCGGTGCTGCCGGTGATCGTCGCCGGGGCGCTGGTGCATTGGCTCGAGCATCGCGTCTCGCTGCCGCTTCTGATGCTGGCCATCGTCAACGTCGCGCTCATCCATTCCGGGGCCAACGTGCTCAACGACTACTACGATGGGCTCTCGGGCAACGACGCGCGCAATACGGCCCGCGTCTTCCCTTTCTCGGGTGGCAGCCGCTTCATCCAGAATTCGGTGCTGACGCTCGAGGAGACGCGCAACCTCGGCTTCGGTCTGCTGCTGGCGGGCGGCCTGCTCGGTCTCGTCGTCGTCTGGCTGGTCGGCCCGCTGCTGCTCGCCATCGGCCTCGCGGGCGGCGTCATCGCGCTGACCTACTCGGCGCCGCCCTGCCTCGCCTGTCGCGGTCTCGGTGATGTCGCCATCGCCGTCACCTTCGGCCTGTTGCCTGTGATCGGCACCAGCCTCATCCTGACGGGGGGCATTTCCGAGGCGGCATGGTGGACCGGCGCCATCGTCGCCTGCTACGTGGCGGCGATCCTGTGGGCGAACTCGATTCCCGACATTGATGCCGACCGCGCCTCGGGCAAGCTGACGCTGCCGGTGCGCCTCGGGCCACGCCTAGCTTCCGCCGCGCTTCCCCTCTGGTTCGCGACCGGTTTCGTCCTGCTGCTGCTGTCGCCGCTGCCGCTCCTCGCATGGCTCATGCTGCTGGCCGCCGTGCCGGCCGCGCTCGCCAGCCGCGCCGTCCTGGCCGGACGCATGCTTCCGGCGCTGCCGCTGACCATCGTCACGCACGCCTCGGCCTGCGCGCTGCTCGCCCTGGGGCTGTTCCTCGCCCGCTAATCAGCGCGCGGGCTGGGCGGGATCGGCCGCCCCCGACAGGCGGCCGGTGATGGCCGCGCGCACGAGCAGAACGGCTTCGTCCGAAGCCCAGTCCGCCGCGCCCTCCAGGCGGCCGATCTCGCGGCCCTGCGCATCGAGCAGGATCGACACCGGAACGCCGCGCGCGCCGAGGGCTCCGGCCGCCTGCGCCTCCGGGTCGGCGTAGACGGCGAGAGCGCCCAGTGGCATCTCGCCGAGGAAGCGTTCAGCGGCGGCCGGCTGCTTGTCGATGCCGAGAGCGACGACGACCAGACCCTCGGAGGCCAGCCGGCTGGCGAGCCGGACCAGCGAGGGCATCTCCTCGCGGCACGGCGGGCACCACGAGGCCCAGACGTTGACGAGCACCGTCCGGCCGCGCAGGGCGGAGAGCCGAGTGATGCCGCCGTCGCGCGCGCGCAGATCCGTGTCGCGCTCGGGGGCCGGCCGCGCAGCGAACTTGAAGCGCCACATGGCGCCACGGGCGAGCCGCGCGCGCAGGGCTTCGAGATCGCTCGCCGGCTGCTCCGCACGGGCCGCATCCGGCGGCGACAGGGAGTCCGCGCCGCGCGCGGCCACCGGCATGAGCACGCCGAGGCAGGCCGCCATCGGCAGCAGCCAGCGCCCGCATGTCGGTAGGCTCGGCGTCAGGAACATCAGGCCCATCGCACCTTTGCATTTCGCATGACGATAGCGCGTCCGTGCGATCGATTGGAGACTTCCGTCGGTCCGATGCCCGAGCCCTGCCTTGACCATCGTCAAGAGACGCGGCGCGCAATGCCGACTCAATCCCTCGGGCGTGCAGGCGACCTGCCCGGACTGCCACGTGCCGAAGGACTGGACCGCCAAGATGGTGCGCAAGATCCGCGCCTCCGGCGAACTGTTCCACTGGGCCGCCGGCACGATTTCGACGCCGGAGAAGTTCGAGGCGCGGCGCCCTGCGCTCGCCGCCCGCGTCTGGTCCGCCATGAAGGCGAGCGACTCGCGGGAGTGCCGCAACTGCCACAACTTCTCGGCCATGAATACCACCGGGCAAGGCCGGTTCGCGGGCCGGGCGCACGCGCAGGCGTCGGCCGCCGGGCAGACCTGCATCGACTGCCACAAGGGCATCTCGCATCGGCTGCCGCAGACGCCGATGCCAGCCGGGCAGCCGGTGGCGAAGGTCGATCCGGAAACGGCGGAAGAGATCAACATGACCTGCGCGCCCTGCCATGGTCGACAGGGCCAGGGCACGCCGGATGGCACCTATCCACGGCTCGCGGGCCTCGACGCGACCTACCTCGCAACGCAGATCGCGCATTTCAAGGTAAAAGAGCGCATCAATATCCCGATGGCGCCCTACGCCACCGACCGCGAGTTGCCGGAAAACGACGTGCGCACCATCACCGCCTATCTCGCCAGCATCGAGTTGCCGCGCAAGCTGGCGCCGGGAACGGAAGCGCCGACCGACGCGCTGGCGCGCCTCCAGCAGACTAAGACCGTTGTCAACATCCCGCTCTATCCCGGCGACGCCGCGCGCGGCCGCCGCCTCTACGACAAGGAATGCGCCGCCTGCCACGGACGCGACGGCTATGGCGACCGCGCGCGCGTCATCCCGCCGCTCGCCGGCCAGCACAGCGCCCATCTGAAGCGGCAGATCGAGGAATTCGCCAAGGGCAGCCGCAATCACGACAACCCAGCCGATGCCGCTGTGTTCAAATCGTTCGCCGACAGCGAGATCGCCGACATGCTGTCCTACGTCTCGACCCTCGACGACTAGGCCGCCGCGCGCCGCACGAGACCCCTGGCAGGACCTTGCCGCCTTTTCGTCGGTCGGGACCGGCGTCGCAGGAACGCGGGATCACAAAAAGAAGTCGGTCGCCGACAGTCCCGTGGTGCGTCCCATGACGAGGATCGACATGGTGGGGCTGCCGCCAACTGCGGTGTAGAAGTCGAGCACTAGGTTGCCACTGCCGTCGGTGTGCTGGCGCATGTCTCCAATGGCGATGGCGCTTGCGTCGCCGAGGGCATGATAGGCAAACGGGCTGTCCACGCCGCCGGGGACCGCATCCACGGCCGCGACATCGATCTTGTCGCCGGTCGCGAAGTCCAGGATGCGATCGATGCCACTGGCGCTCGCACTGTCGGTGGTGGCCTTGAAGATGAAGCGATCGGTGCCGGCCCCGCCGATGAGATCGTCCTGCCCGCCGGCGCCATACAGCCGATCGCCCAGCGAGCCGCCGGTCAGCACATTGTTCGCATCGTTGCCGTTGAGCGTGGCAGACCGGCTCAGAGCAGCCGTGAGGTTCAGCGCATTGGTGCCGGCGAGTTGGGCGATTTCGACGTTGTCGAATGCCACCAGGCCGAGATTGATGTCGATGGAGGAGGATTGCACCGTATCGGTGCCATCGGCGGCAGTCTCGTGCACCGCATCTCCCGCGCCGACGATGTAGAAATCCTGCCCTCCGCGGCCATAGAGATGGTTGGCCCCTGACGCTGCCTCGCCGTCCAGCGCATTATTGTTGCCATCGCCGTACAGGCTGGCCGAGCTGGCGCCGAAGGCCTGCAGATTTTCCACGTTGGCGAAACGGAGCGGTCCACCCGTACCGATCGTGGCCGTCAGGTCAAGATCGAGAGCCGACCGTGTCCGAACGGTATCGATGCCGCCCGCCAGCCCTGCCGCCTCGGTAATCCAGTCCCCGACGCCGACGGTGTAGAAATCGGCACCGCCGCCACCGATCAGCTCGTTCAGGCCGGTCGACAGGTCGCCGTACAGCGCATTGGAATTGGCGTTGCCGATCACCTTCAGGTTGCTGCCTCCGGTGACGTAGGCATTTTCGACCAGCGCGTAGATGTTGAGATCGACGTTAATGGTCGACGATGCGACGGTATCGATGCCACCGCCGCCGTCAATCGCGGCTTCGTGCACCACGTCACCAGCCCCGACGATATAGGTATCGTTGCCGGTGAGGCCGTAAAGATGGTTTGCCGCGCTGTTCGTTTCGCCGTTCAGCACGTTGGCCTTGGCATCGCCCCTGGCCTCCAAGGTCGCGGCGCCGGAGAGCGTGATGTTCTCGACGCCGCCGTACCGCAGCGTGACGCCGTCGGCGAGCTTCTCCCTGAGATCGATGGAGGCCGTTGACGACCGCACCGTGTCGGTCCCGCCCGTGGCTGCCGCAACCTCGACGACGACATCGGTGCCGTCGACGATGAAGAGGTCGTTGCCCGTGCTGCCGACCAGCGTGTCGCTGCCGCCGGCGCCGTCGACCGTATCGTTACCGCCCAGCGCCGAGATCGTTTCACCGACGGCCGTCCCGACGAGATAGTCGTCGCCGCTGGTCGGGGTCGGAGACGCGCCGATGGTGAGGGTGACGGCGGTGGGCGCGGAATCGGCGCCGAAACTGCGCACCTTGTAGGTGAAGCTATCGGTCCCGATGCTGCCCTTGTTGGCGATATAGGAGAAGGAGCCATCCGGATTGAGCGACAGCGAGCCCTTGCTCGGGCCGCTCACCAGCAGCGCCGTCATCGGGTCGCCGTCGAGATCGGAATCGTTGCCGAGCACGCCGGGCCCCGCGACGGAAAGCTTGCTGTTGTAGGTCGTCGCGTAGCTGTCGGCGACGGCCGTCGCCAGCTGATCCTGCACCGTGAGATTGACGGTGCCCGGGTCCGACCAGCTGACGCCGTCGGTCACGGTGTAGGTGAAGGAATCGGTGCCGTAATAGCCGGCGGCACGCGTGTAGGTGAACGAGCCGTTGGGGCTGAACACCAGGGTGCCGTGGCTCGCGTTGCGGACCAGGGTCGGCGAGCCGGCGTCCAGGCTGTCGTTGATCAGAACGCCGGTCGCGGCATTGACGAAGATCGAGGAATGCACACCGTAGGTGTCACTCGCGGCAACCGGGGCATCGTTGACGGCGAGCGACGTCGGGACGGTGGCGCCGCTCAGGAAAACCGTCGTGAACTTGGACGCTGTGCCACCTGCGTCCTTGGTCTGCAGCTCGATGGCCCCGTAGTCCAGGGCGAGGCTGAAGCCCTGGCCGGACTGATCCTCGACGTTGGAGACAAGCACTTCGCCAAGGGTGAGATCGTAGACGGCACTGCCGCCGGCACTGAGCCCCTCGATCTTGACGCCCTTGAGATGCTTGCCCTGCGCCGCATTGAGCAGCAGCGCACTCAATCCCGTGTCGTTGCCGAGAGTGACCGTCAGGTCGGTGCGCGTGGTCTTGCCGGCCGTGCCGGCGACCACCGATCCGCTGTTGTCGAGCCCCAGGTCGAACGCGGAGACCTCGAACCAGCCGGCGTGGCCGGGCGCGCGCGAGCCGCCGTTCAGCCCGTCGATCAGCATGTAATATTTGGTCGCCGACACCGCGCCCGTGCTGCCCAGGGGTGTCACGGAGGCCAGTCCGCTGCCGTCTACATTCTCGGATTTGACGGCAGTCTTTCGATCATACACGACGGAGGGAAGGTTGATGCTCTGTCCCAAGGCATCGAACGTCGTCGTGGTCACTTCGATCTGGCGATAGTCGACCTCGAGCGACGCGTCCGAACCGGAGCCAAGTCCGATGCCGCGCAACTGCACATCCGCCAGGTCGAGATTGTAGGCCACCGTCGTGCCGTCGGCGAGAACACCCTGCAGGGTGGCGCCCTTGATGCTCTTGCCCGAGGCGAGATAGGTCGCCAGCGACGTCGTGCCGGCGGCGCCTTGCAGGGTGACATTCAAATTGCCCAGTGTCGCCTTGCCGCCGCCGCCGCCGCCGCCGATCGCCGGATCGGCGGTCGACGAAGCGCCGAGGGAGAAGCCGGTGACGTCGAACCAGCCCTTGTGGTTGGCATCCGTCGATCCGCCGTTCAAGCCGTCGAAGGCCAGGAAATAGCGTGTTGCCTCGGGCGACGTCGCCGCCCCTCCGCTGGGTGCACCCTTGCCGCCGTGGGTGACGGTCGTCGACGCGTCGAGGAAATCATAACCGCTCGAAATTGCGGTGCCCGGCGAGCCGTCAGGATTGAGGGGCGTCGTCTCGAGCTGGTAGGCGGCATACTTGAACTCGAGGTTATAGCCGCCATCGGACGCGTCCGTGATGCCGGTCACGACCACTTCGCCGAGGTCGAGATTGTAAACCGTCGTGGCTTTGCCCAGCGGCGGGGTTGCCGTGCCCTGGATCGTCACGCCCGGCAAATGCTTGCTCGAGAGCAGATTACCCAGCAGCGGTGCCAGTGCCGTGTTGTTGTTGATGTGGACAGTAACCGCTGAATGCTCGGCCTTGCCGATGGACAGCGGACTGAACCCTGGCGCGGTGTTGTTGAACAGGTCGAAGGCAAAGGTGTCGATCTCGAACCAGCCCTTGTGGTCTGCATCGAGCGAGTCGCCGGGCTGGACGCCGAAGGCCATGAAATATTTCGATGCGGCGCTGCCGGCGGCGGCGGCCGTCGGCGCCGCCGAACCGACGGTCGCGGTGCCGGCCTTGGTCAGGTTCCAGCCGAACACCTGGTCGGTGACCGTACCGACGCCATCCTGCACCTTGTCGGTGACTTCGACCTGATTATAGGCGAGGCCGATCTGGAAGCCGTTGCTGGCGTTGTCCCTGGTGCTGTTGATGACGACTTCGCCGAAGTCGGCATTGTAGACGACCGTCTTGTTGTCCGCCGCCACACCCTGCAGCGTGACGAGATTGGTGATCTTGCCGGTGGCCGCCAGGGTGGCGAGTTGCGGCAGCGCCGCCGTGCCCAGCACATCGATCGTCATCGCATTGAAGGTCGGCTTGCCGGCCGTGAAGCCGCCAACTCCGAACGAAGAGCCGTTTTCGATCTGGAGCGATCCGAGGTTCGAGACATCGAACCAGCCGGCGTGAGCGGCGTCCTGGGAGTCGCCGTTGATGCCATTGATGGCGAGGTAATAATGCACCGCGTCCGAGGCCGAGCCCTGCGTGGTGCCCACCGTCGCCTTGCCGTCGAAGCTGGCAATGGCCGCCTTCGTCGTCACGTCCCAGGCGAAGTCGTGCGTCGTGGTCTCGCTCGGGCCCTTTGTCTTCAGCGAAATCCTGTCATAGACGAGATCGAGACTGAAGTGGTTCTGCCCGACGTCGTCGACGATGCCGGCAACAGCAGTGCTGCCGAGCGACAGGTCATAGACGGTCTGGCTCTTGCCGCCGGGGTCGAGGGCCACGCCGACGAGCCGCGCGCCGGCTAGAACCTTGCCGTCGGCTGCCCGCTGCATGAGCGTGCCGAGGGCGGTATGGTCTTGGATCGCGACGTGGAGCGGTCCCAGGGCGGCAGTGCCGGCCGCGAGCGTGACCGCATCGAACGATCCGATCCCGCCGAGAGAAAAATCGGCGACCTCGAACCAACCCTTGTGGTCGGCATCGATCGAGCCGCCGTTGATGCCGTCGATGACCAGGAAATACGTGGTCGCCTTCGAGCTGCCGGCCAAGCCTCCGGGCGTGGCGGAGGGCAGGGAGACCGCCTTGCCGGCCGCCATATCCCATCCGTTGGAAATGGCCGGCAGGACACCGCTGACCGGAGCCGGCGCGTAGGTCGAGACCTCGATGGCCGTGTAGTCGAGGGCGAGCGAAAGTCCTGGCGCTGAGGTGTCGGCGAGATTGTCGACGAAAACGGTCCTCAGATCGAGGTTGTAGACGACCTGCCCGCTGTCATCGACGGCCTGCAGCGTGGCGCCCGTTAACGACTGGCGCGACATCAGCGCGGCAAGTGCGCTCGAGGCGGCGCTCTCGGAAACCAGCGTGACGTTCAGCGGCGAGAACGCGGTCTTACCGGCGATATCGCTGCCGCCGCTCGACGTAATCGGCGTATCCGCCGAAAAATCAAACGCCGAGACCTCGAACCAGCCGAGATGATTGGGGTCGACCGCGTCACCGATCACGCCAGCCAGCGACAGGAAATATTTCATCACGAGGCCCTCACGGCGGCGCCGGCGCTGCCCAAGACGCCCCGAAAACCACGGACGGGCGCCGCCGGCTCAGCTCAGCTCGTTCTGCAAAAAATCAATTGTTTCAGCGCCGGGCATGGCAACACGGATCAATTCGACCCCGGGGCACCCCAACGATACGCCCACTGCCCGGCAAAACAAGACGGCCCACGTATGATTTGCACGCATGGGGCGAGGCGACGGCTGGTCTTAACCAAGTCCCAGGCGGCGATAGGCCGGCAGCCGCTGCTCGCCATAGGTCCTCCACACGTCCGCCATGCTGGCGCTGCGCTCCGCCGCGTCGATCGGCGCTCCGCCTTGCAGCAGCGTCAGGTTTTGCGCCGTCATCGCCGCCATGAAGTCGGTGAGCGTGGGCGGCTGGCCTTGCCGCGTCAGCGACAGCAGGTACTGGTCGATCGCCGGCACAGTGACGCCGTTGCCGAGCACGGGAGACGCCAGCGTCTGCGCTTCCAGGCCCACGGGAGCGAGCAGGACCGCGCCATTGAACCGGCGCGTCGCTGCTGCACGCGCCGGCTCGTCCTCCGGCGGCATGGCGGGCGCGACGCGGCCCGCCGCGACCAGCAGCATCAGCGTCTGGAAAATCGCCGCCGGTCCGGAGGAGGCGAGCGCGGGATCCTCGAATAGCGCGCCGAGCGTGCGCGCACCGGCGCCGAGCCGCTCGATGATGGTGGCAAGGTGATCTCCGGCCATCGTCACGCCACCGACCGGAAATTTGGCCTCGAACGGCAACGGCGGCGGCGGACCGAGCAGCGTGAAATACTGGCCGCGCAACCGCTCGGAGCGATCGTTGGCATTGAGACGGCGCACGCCGCGCGTAAACAGATCGCGGCGGAATCGCTTGTTGGTGAAGAAGTCGCCGATGGTCTCGCGCGCCGTGGCGTCCGATGTCTTGTCCAGGAACGCCTTCGCTTCGGGCGTATAGTTCAGCTGCTGGATGTGATCCAAGGCGCTGCAGGAACAGACGTACGACAGCTTCGCCGCCTGCAGCTCCTCCACCACCTCCGAGTGGTAGGACGGCGCCCAGTGGCGATTGAAGTATTCGTGCAGAAGATAGTTCGTCGGCATGCCCGACAGGCTGTCGAGGCTCGCTCCGCCCATCGGATTGAGCTTGAAGAAGCCGGCGCCGAGGTCGCGCATGGTCTTGGCGAAGGCGATCGACTGATCGACGGCGGCTGCATCGGCATCGGGCCGGCCGCGACGGCTCTCGATGAACAGCTGCCGCAACGGCCCGATCGCCGCCCACCCGGGCAGTGCGTTGTACGAAATGTAGACGACGCCTCCCGGCTTCAGCTTGCGGTAGAGGAACGCGATGATCTCCTTGCGCGCCTCGGGGCCGATCCACGACCAGACGCCATGCAGCGCGATGAAATCGAAATCGGGCAGATCGGCGGCGGGCAGCTCCGCGAAGCTCCTCTCCAGGAACGTGACGTTGCCGATGCCGGCCTGGCGCGCCACCTGGCTCGCATCGACGATGTGGACCGGATTGAAGTCGACACCCCAGAAGCGACCGCGCGGATTGGCGGCGGCCAGCAGCGCCGTACTGAAACCGCGCCCACACCCCAGCTCGCAATAGGTATAGCCTGGTGACGGCTCGACCGGCGCCGTGCCGCTCAGCAACAGGGCGAAATTCTGGGCCGCCGGCGCCAGGTGCGGATAGAAATGCGACGTATACTCGGTGTGCGTGACGTAACCGTCCGACCAGTCCGTCATGTGGCTCGCCCCCTGACCTGCCCGACTTCGTCGGACCATGCTTAGCATGAGGTCGCTTGAAGCGATCGCCCGGTTGCTGCCTTGGATTGCCCCATTCGGGACTGGTGCGAGCGGTCGGAACGTCGTGCCAGAGCACACCTACGGCATGGCGACCCGACCGACCGCAGCGGTCCGCACCGGCGCCTGGCGATCCGGTGCGCACTTGCTCCTCAGCCTCGCCGGAACGCCGCCGGCGTCTCGTAGCCGAGGCTCGTCGCGGCCGCACCTCGTGGGAGTGGTGCCGCCACGGCTCGATCATGACCTTCGCCTCGGTCCCGGCTGCGCAACCAAAACAGCGACGGGCACTCGTCGCGGACTTGGCGTGCGCGCCGCGATGCTCGGATGACCATCCAGACGGCGCGCTCAAGCACCTCGGGGCGAGCTTCGGGGATTTGCCTTGTCGAAAGACCGGGGACATCCCTGACACTTCCGACCGGCGAGGTCGCCGGCCAGGCGATGCCCGGGGGCGTCAAGCGCGAGCCGCGCCCTGATCTTCTTCGGCCCGAAGCGCGGGAAGCGGCGGCGCACGGCGACCATGGCTTCGATTACCTCCGCCGGCGTCGCGTACGGACACGACCCCGGCGCGCGGCGGCGCTCCTCGTGCCAGCGCTTGGCGCCCTCGAAATTCCTTTTCCGGGACCCTGTCTGTCAATCGGCACGGGATTCTGCCCCCGGATCGGCGTGCAATACGAGGGGTCAAAATTGCACGCCGGTTCACAGTTATCGCCGCTGCCATGCTCGCCTTCGGCTTTGTGTTCACCCACCCGTTCGAGGACGGCAACGGGCGGCTCCACCGCAATCTGATCCACCATGTGCTGGCCGCGCGCGGCTTCAATCCGCCGGGGGTCGTCTTCCCGGTATCCGCGACGATCCTGGCTCGCATCGATGACTATCGTCGGGCGCTCGAAGCCTATTCCGCCCATGTGCTCCCGCTCGTCGAGTGGCGGCCGACGCAGCAGGGCAATGTCGAGGTGCTGAACGATACAGCGGACTTCTACCGGTATTTCGATGCGACGCCGCAGGCCGAGTTCCTCTACGCCTGCGTCAAGAGCACCGTCGAGAAGGATCTGCCCGAGGAGGCCGATTGCCTTCGACGCTACGACCGTTTTCGTGCCGGACTCGAGGCTATGGTCGAGATGCCGGAGCGCATAGTCGACCTTCTCTTCCGCATGCTACACCAAAACAAAGGGAAGCTTTCGAAGCGCGCCCATGAGAAAGAGTTCGACAAGCTCACTCCCGAGGAAGTCGCGACAATCGAGCGGATCTACGCAGAGACGTTCGGCGCGGCCTGACTGACGCTCGGCACAGTCCCTGATCTTGGGCGGGAGTTCGCTGTTCCCGCGTGCGACGTCCCTGCTCCGCCCGCAGAATTGAAGGCACCGAATTCCGTGCACCTCCGCCGCGTGGACGTCCACGGGACGATGCCGACAGTATTTGGGCTAATGGCTGGTACCCTCGCCGAAGGTGATCTTGTTGTAGACGTTGTACTTGCCCGACGGTTTCGACATCGGCAGCCGCTTCACCTCGGCCAGCGTTTCCGCGTCGTAGACGATGAGCGCGCCGTCGTTTTCCCAGATCGACACCAGCGCATGCCGGCCGCGGCGGTCGAATTCGGTGTGCGCCGCCGTTTTTCCCGCCATGGGCGTCAACGTGCGCGCGACCTCGAGCGTCTGCTTGTCGATCAGATAGAGCGTGTCCTTCGAGGTCTTGCCCATCATGGCATCGACCCAGGCATAGCGGCTGTTCTCGTGCGAGCGCATGAAGAAGCCCGGCCCGCCGGTGGCAATGGTCTTGACCACGCTCCAGCCGTCCAGCTCGATGATGCTGATCTTGCCCTCCTTCAGATGCGGCGTCGCCATCACGGGCTTGCCGTCGCGCTTCCACGAGATGCCGGAGCCCAGATGCGGCATGCCCGGCAGGTCGACGCGAGCAACCGGCTTCCTGACATCGAGATTGATGGCCACAGCCTTGCTGCCATCGCGCGAGGCGCCGAGCAGGTTGTGGTAGCTCGGATCGAAATAGAAGTCGTCGAGCGGCTCCTCGATGGCGATGCGGCGGCGCGCGAACAGGCCGCCCGCGCTTTCCGGAACGCCCTCCTCGAGCCCCGGCTGCCGGCTATGCACGAAGCTGCCGTAGACCGGCTCTGCATTCGGGTTCGTCGCCACCTCCCAGATCTCGGCCACATCCTTCAAGGCGACAATGAAGCTGTCGCGCACCGGGTTCTGGTAGACGGCGCTGACGCGCGAGCTGACCCCACCGCGATCCTTCGCCTCCAGGAGGCGCTCGACCGAGAGATCGTCCGCCGAGAGCAGCACGAGCGTATGCGGCAGGTAGTTGGCCACCGCGATGTGCCGCCCGTCCTTTGACAGCGCGATGTTGCGGGCATTGATGCCGGCGCGCACCTCGGCGATGACCCTGAGGCTCCACAGGTCATACTTGGTCACCCAGCCGTCGCGGGACATGAAGTAGACGAAGCGGCCGTCGGGCGAGAACTTCGGCCCGCCGTGCAAGGCGAAACGGGTGGGAAACCGCGCCAGCGGCGTGAAGGTATCGCCGTCCAGGATGGTGGCATGATGGTCGCCCGTCTCGACGACGACGAACAGGTTCAAAGGATCGGCGGCGAACGACGGCTTGTCGAGCGTCGGCGCGGCGTTGACGGTCACGCGGGTGGCCGCTATCTCGCCTTCACCCCAGGACGGGACCGCCCCCAGCGGCTTGTAGATGTACTCGGCCAGCGCCGCGATGACCTCCGGCCCCAAGTCGTCGCCGAAGGCCGGCATCTGCGTCGCCGCGCGCCCCTTGGCGATGGTTGCGGCGGCCGCCTCCTTTTTCAGCCGCGCCAGCGCTTCCGGGATGAGAGCCGGGCCTGTGCCGCCGAGGCGGTCGGCGCCGTGGCACGTGGCGCATTTCGCGGCGTAGACCTCGCTGGCCGGCGCGGCTGCGGCGACGGGTGCCGCCGAAAGCGCGGCAGGCGGCGATGCCGACATTTCGGCGCGCAGGCCGGCTGCCATCGGCAGTGCGAGCAGGCCGGTCAGCGCCACGCACGCCAGTGCTCTCTCAAACACGATGCGCGGGCTCATGACGGGCTCCCCGGAATGGCGTGACGGCAACGCGTGGCGCGGCCTCCATGATACCGATCTCGGCGTCGGTCAACGGGCACGCGGGGTCCTCGGCCCACGGGTTGCCCGTGAGCTGCAGCGCGCGCACGCGCGTATTGCCGCCGCAGATGTCGAAATGCCGGCACGCGCCACAGCGCCCCTCGAGCCGGCGCGGCCGCTGCTTGAGGCCGGCCATGATCGGGTCCGACGTATCGCGCCAGATATCGCTGAACGGCCGCTGGCGCACATTGCCGAGCGTGTAGTGCCACCACATCGTATCCGGGTGCACGTTGCCGAGGTTGTCGATGTTGGCGACGTTGACGCCGCTGGAATTGCCGCCCCACTGCTCCAGCTTGCCCCGGATGTGGGCCGCCTTGTCGGGGAAGCGGCGCTCGACCCATTGCAGCAGCAGCACGCCGTCGGCATCATTGTTGCCCGTTACGTACTCGGTGTCGCGAGCGGACTCGATGTCGTGCCAGGCGCGATCGAACAGTCCGTCCATGGTGGCGCGCGTCAAACCGATGGCGGCGTCATCGGCGCGGTTCTTGTTGCCGCGACCGGCATACACGAGGTGCGACAGGTAGAACTTCTCGACGCCCTCCCGGTTCGCGAGCGCCAGCACCTCGGGCAACTCGGCAGCGTTATCCATGGTCATGGTGAAGCGCAGACCGACCTTGATCCCCGCGGCACGAGCGAGACGCACGCCGTGCATCGACTTGTCGAAGCAGCCCGGCTGACCACGGAAGCGATCATGCGTGGCGCCGATGCCGTCGATGGAGACGCCGAGGTAGTCGTAGCCGATAGCCGCAATGCGGCCGATATTGCTCTCGTCGATGAGCGCGCCGTTGGAGGAGAGGCCGACGTAGAACCCCATGCTCTTGGCGCGCGCCGAGATGTCGAAGATATCCGGACGCAGCAGTGGTTCGCCGCCGGACAGGATCAGCACCGGCACGCGGAAGCGCTTCAGATCGTCCATCACCGTGTAGATTTCCGCCGTCGACAGCTCGCCGGGGAAGTCGACATCGGCCGAGATCGAGTAGCAATGCTTGCAGCGCAGGTTGCAGCGGCGGATCAGATTCCAGATCACCACGGGACCCGGCGGATCGCGGCGCGGACCGACAGCCGTCGGGCTTTTCAATTCATGAAGGAAGGCGGTGAGACGAAACATGCGCTTGCTCGCTTGTCGTTTTCCGGACACCCCGCGCGTCAGGCCGCGAGCCGCATGCCGGTCTTCTTCAGGATGCGCCTGGACACCAGAACGTCGGACGCGCGGCAGGCAGGACCGATACGCGCCGCAAGCAGGGCGATCTTGGATTCGATCTCGTCGTCGGAGCGGCCGTGCACCATGGCGAACAGATTGTACGGCCACAGTGGCAGCGCGCGCGGGCGATGATAGCAGTGCGTCACGAAGTCGAGTCCGCCGATGATGCGGCCGACGCGCGATACGTGGGCGTCGTCGACATCCCAGACCGTCATCGCATTGCGGTCGAGGCCAAGCGCGAAATGGTTCGGTACGGCGCCAATGCGCCGGATGACGCCGGTCGCCAGCATGCGGTCGATGCGCGCCATCACGTCCGTTTCCGTCAGTCCGGTGGCGCGCGCGACCTCGGCATAGGGGCGCGAAACCAGCGGCAGGCCGGACTGGGTGGCGCGGATGACGGCGCGGTCGGCGGCGTCAAGGCCGGCCGCCGCGGCAGGCTGGTCGGGGGCGCGATCGGTCATGCCTAGCCCTCATGCTCTCATGGTGAAACCGATGAAGAATTCCTCAAGCTTTGGGAAAGCGTAGACCTCGAGGCCGGTCTCGGACTTGATCTCGGCTAAGACCTCGGCGATGCGTGCCGGCTGCTCCGTCGCCAGAACGAACCACACATTGAGCTCGTGGGCACGCTCGTAGTTGTGGGCGACCTCGGCGTGCGCATTGATGAGCGCCACGACGGCGTCGAAGCGGGCCTCCGGCACGCTGCAGGCGCACAGGCAGAAGGCGCCACCCATGCGATCGGCGTTGTACATCGGGCCGAAACGCGACAGGGCGCCCTCGGCGAGCAATCGTTCCAGGCGGTGTATGAGATCGGCTTCCGCGAGGCCGAGGTCGGAGGCCGCATGCGCGAACGGCCGCTCGACGACGGGGAAGCCGCCTTGCAGCGCGTTGATGATCGAACGGTCGACGGTATCGGGCATCGGCCCCTCCTGGCGCGCTTGAACAGCTCCTCACGCGGCCCTGAGGCTCGGACCGCGCTGGCGGAAGCAGCGGCGGCTGAACAGCACGGCATGCGACCGAGCCTGCAAGCCGCCGATGCGCGTCAGATCGCGGACGTGCGCCTCGACGGCATCGCGCTCCTTGCCGTGCACCATGCAGAAAAGGTTGTACGGCCAGTGCGGCGGCCGGCGCGGCCGGCGATAGCAGAGCGTCACGCACGGCTCCGAGGCCAGCCGCACGCCGATCGAATCGACTTCAGCGTCGGGCACGTCCCAGACGGCCATGGCGTTGGCGCCGAACCCCAGCATGCGGTGGCGCACGATGAGGCCGAGACGCGTCACCACACCCTGGCCGATCAGCCCGGCGAGGCGCGCAATGACCTCACGCGGAGCGATGCCAAGGCCCCTGGCGATGTCGTGGTACGGCTCCGATACCAGCGGCAGACCGTGCTCGATCGCGCGCAGCAACCCGCGATCGGTGGCGTCGATCTGCGCGTCACGCGCGCCAGGACCCGCCGCGCGGCGCTCGGCCGCGTCCTGCCTCGGCGCGAGCGGAAAGCCGAGATCGATGTGATAGCTGCGCTCCAGCGGCAACTCCAGCACGTCGAGGCCACTGCCCGCCCGGATGCGATCGAGCGCGGCAGCGGTGGCCGCGCGATCGGCGCCGGTGACGACGAACCACAAGTTGAAGGCGTGCTCGCGCTCGTAGTTGTGATTGACGCCCGGCTCGGCGTTGACGATGTCCGCGACCGCATCGAGCCGATCGGCGGCAACGCACATGGCCGCAAGCAGACTGGCGCCGGCGGTATTGGGCCGCAATGTGGCGCCGACGCGCGAGATGACGCCGGCATCGAGCAGCCGGCGCAGTTCCGCCAGAGCCTCCGGCTCGCCGATGCCGATGTCGGCGGCGAGCACGGCGTACGGCCGTTCCAGCAGAGGGAAGCCGCGCTGCCAGCGGTCGAGGAGGGCGATCTGCGTCGGTTTCAGCGGCAGCATGCGACGAAGCCCCTTCTATTGCCCGATGCGATGCGCGCGCGCAGTGAAGAAGATGCCGCTCGGCGCGTCCGCCGCGATCTCGGTCACCTTGGCGAAGGTGCGCGTATCGTAGACGTCGACGCGGTTGGCATCGCGCACCGACACCCACACCTCGTGCCCGCGTGGAGTAAACTCCATGTGCAGCACGGCGGGGCCGGGCTTCATCGTGTGAACGATCTCCAGCGTCTCGCCATCGACCACCTGCACCGTGTCATTCAAGGGATGGGCGAAATTCACCCAGGCATGGCGGCCATCGGGACGCGCCACCGCGAACACCGGCTGGCCGTGCGTCTTGACGCGTCCGATCTCCTTGAAGCCGGCGAGCCCGAGGGCGATCAGCTCGTGACGGCCGATCGCAGGCAGCAGCAGCCGGTCGCTCAATCCGCCCCAGCCTTCCAGATGCGGCATCTTGTAGACCGGCAGCGCCTGCTCGCCCCGCCCGTAGCCGTCGAGGATGCGCCGCGCCTTGGGCTCGCCGCTCCACAGATCGACGTGGACGAGGCCGTCCTCGCCGAACAGGCCGGCGATGTAGTGCCGGCCGTCGGCGGTGACGTTGGCGTCGTAGGGCAGCTTGCCGATGCCGGTCAGCTTGGTCAGCTTCGGCCTGGCGATATCGTCCATATGATCGGCGATCCAGACCTCGCCTGCGTCGTAGAGGCAGAACACGAACCGCCGGCCGGGAGCATCGACGAGGCCAACGGTCTTCGATGGCTTGCCGTCGGCGCCGATGGCGGGGATGTCGGCAACGGGCGCCAGCGTCGCGGCGTCGAACACGCGCACCCCGCCGGGCGTGTAGTTCGACACTGCGACGAGCCGCCCGTCGTCCGAGATGGCGCCGCCGATGGCATTGCCGGCCTGCACGACGCGGCCCGACTGGCAGACGTTGAGCAGGTCGATCTTGGTCAGCCCGCCGTCGCGGCCGAACACGTAGGCGTAGCGCTCGTCGCGCGAGAAGACGGCCGAGGCATGCGAGAGATCGCCGAGGCCCTCGATGCGGCCCAGAACGGTGCGCCCGGTGGTTTCGACGACGAGCACGGCCCCCTTGGCGCGCTCGATGACGAGGCCGAGGTCGCCCGTGCCACGCGGCGCGCGCGTGCAATCGGTGGCGGCGGCGGCGGCCCGGTCCGCGGCCAGCGCAGCACCGGCTCCGCCGAGCAGCAGCGCGCGCAACAGCTCCCGCCGCTTCAGGCCGGCGATCGGGGATCGGCTCATGGCGGAAATCCTTCCTTCAATCGGCTCGCGATCCACAACGCCTCGTCACGTGCCAGCAAGCCCTTCCAAGGCGGCATCGGCGTGCCGGCGAGCCCCTCGAGGATGACGTCGGCGATCTGGTCTGGCACCAGGTGGGAGACGTCCGATGGCAGCAGGGCCTTGCCAAGCCCCCCCTTCAACGTGAGGCCGTGACAGGAGCCGCAGTCCTGGCGTACGAGGCGCACGAGTTCGCTCTGACGTTGCAAGGTCGGCACGTCCGCCGCCGCCGGCATGCTCCCGGCGACGACAGCCGCGAGCCCGATCAGGCGCGGGCACAGCGCCACCTCACTCAGCCGCAGCGAGCAGCGCATCGACATCACGAAGGCCCCCTTGAGCTGCGGCCAGCGCCGCCACCTCGCCGATGACGAAGATGGTCGGGCTCTCCAGCCGTGCGGCGGCGACATCGGCGACCGCGCGCGCCAGCGTCGTGACGAGGTGGCGCTGATCGGGCTGCGTGGCGCGCATCACGGCCAGAACCGGCGTCTCCGGCGCGCGGCCGTGCGCGATGAGGTTGCGCGCGATGTCGCCGATCGAGGCGAGACCCATGTAGACGACGAGCGTGGTGCGCGGCTCGGCGAGCCCATGCCAATCGAAGTCGAGGGGGCTGTCGGCGCGGCAATGGCCGGTGACGAGACGCAGGCCGGAGGCCAGCGCGCGATGCGTCAACGGCACGCCGAGGCCTGCGGCGACACCCTGTGCCGACGTGATGCCGGGCACGATCTCGCAAGCGATGCCGTGACGGGCCAGCGCTTCCGCCTCCTCGCCGCCGCGCCCGAACAGGAGCGGATCACCACCCTTCAGCCGCACGACTTCGGCACCCGTGAGCGCCAGCTGCACCAGGATGTCGTTTATGCGCTCCTGCGGCACGGGATGGCTGGCGGCGCGCTTGCCCACGTCGATGACGCGCGCGGACGGTGGGATGAGGGCGAGGATGGCGTCGGAAACCAGCCGGTCATGCACGACGACCTGGGCGCGGCGGATCAGCCGCTCGGCCTTGCGCGTCAACAGTTCCGGATCGCCCGGGCCGGCACCAACGAGATGGACCTTGCCGATCATGCTCAGCTCCCGAGGCCAGGATCGCGGGGCGGGCGGACCGAGGGAGGCAGCCTCGGTCCGCCCAGCGACGACGGTGCGGGTGATGTCGTCACTGTCGAAATTGGATGTTCGTGCGGTGCCTTCGTGCGTCGTCGCCTCTGCCAACTCGCCATCGTCATAGGCTATCCAGGCCGCCAGGCGGGGCTCTTGATTTTGGTCAGGCTGCCTGCCGATTGGCGGGGCGGCGGCACCTCGCTTGAGCGCCTCGGATTCGTTCCAAAATGCAAGTGGGCCGGCTTGCGCCGGCCCACTTCAGTCTCGATCACGTCACACCTGGTCGGTCGACGCTCAGTAGATGTCCTTGCGCGTATTGTAGACGTTGAACTTGCCGGTCGGCGTGATCAGACGCTTGTCCTTGATCACGGCCTTCTTGGTCAGAGTCTTGTCGTCGACGACCACGATCGCGGACTCCTGATCCTTGGTGTTCCAGACCGAGAACCAGATCTCGTCGCCGTCCTTGTTGTATTCGCCCTGCACGACGCGGCGCTGGCCATCCTTGATGCCGGACCAATCACCGATGGGCAGAATGGTGGGCTTGGGCTTGTCCTGCGTCAGGTCGGCAATCTTGAACACGGCAACCGACGAGGACAGCTCGGCGACAGGGTTCAGCGTCGTATCGACGTAGATGTTTGTCGACGCCGGATGGCTCTTGATGAACAGCGAGCCGCCACCCTGTCCCTTGACGGTCTGGACCACCTTCCAGGCCTGATCCTTGTGCTTCTCCGGATCGGTGCCGATGAAGCTCACCGTCTCGTCGCCGAGATGGCTGGTTGCCCATACCGGGCCGTACTTCGGGTGCTCGAAATTGGCGCCGCGCCCGGGATGTGGCTTGACGCCGCCCGAGTTGATCACATCGACCAGCTTGCCCTCCTTGGTGTCGACGATGGCCACCCGGTCGCGCGCGTTGGCGGCGACCATGAAGTAGCGGCCGGTCTTGTCGAAGCCGCCGTCATGCAGGAAGCGCTCGGCCTCGATGGTCGTGACCTTCAGGTTCTTGATGTCGGAGTAGTCGACGAGCAGGATCTGGCCGGTTTCCTTGATGTTGACGACGAATTCCGGCTTGTAGTGCGAGGCGACGATGGAGGCGACGCGCGGTTCGGGGTGATAGTCCTGCGTGTCGTAGGTCATACCGCGCGTGGCCACGACCTTCTTGGGCTCCAGCGTGGCACCGTCCATGATGACGTATTGCGGTGGCCAATATGAGCCGGCGATCGCCAGCGTATCCTCGAAGCCCTTGTACTTTGACGTCTCGACCGAGCGCGCCTCGCTTCCGACCTTGATTTCGGCGACGCGCTGCGGCGGGTCCATATAGAGGTCGATGAGGTCGATCTTGGCGTCGCGGCCGATGGTGAACAGGTAGCGGCCCGACGACGACATGCGCGAAATGTGCACGGCGTAACCGGTCTTGATGATGGTCACGATCTGCTTCGACGCACCGTCGATCAGCGCCACCTCGCCCGAATCGCGCAAGGTGACCGAGAACAGGTTGTCGATGTCGAGCTTGTTCTGCTTCGTCGTCGGCCGCTTGTCGACGGGCACGAGCAGCTTCCACGACGCCTTGATCTCGGGCATGCCGAACTCCGGCGGCGTTGCCGGATCATTCATGACGTACTTCGCCATCAGCTCGATCTCATCGGGCTTCAGCTCGTTCGACGTGCCCCAGTTGGGCATGCCGGCAGGCGAGCCGTAGGTGATGAAGTCGCGCAGATAGTCGAAGCCGAGCTTGCGCGTCAGGTCCGGCGTCAGCGCCTTGCCCGTAGCGCCCTTGCGCAGCACGCCGTGGCAACCGGCGCAGCGCTCGAAGTAGATCTGGTTTGCCTTCTTGAACTCGTCGGACGTCAGCGTCGGCACACCGGGCTGGCTACCGGGCTGCGCCATCTTGGCGTCCTTCAGCGCATCGAGCGCCGGTTCGTAAGTGCCGACCCCCTTGTGCTTGTCGGTCGCTTGCGCGGCGGGCTTGTCCTGCGCGCCGACGGCGGTTGCACCGAACGCAACCGCGACGGCCAGCAGCGTGCCGGACCATTTGCGGGCCGGTGCGTAATGTTGGGCGGGATTCCTGCTTCTGGTCATGTCTTCCTCCACTCGGATCCGAGCGTGAAGGTAGGCAACGGAGCACGCCAATTTCTTGATTTCGGTTAGGCGCTTTGGCGACCGCCCAATTCCTGCAATCGACATGCGCCACCGACCGCGCTGTGGCGCCGGCTAACCGAAGTCAAGGTCAAGCCCGGCTTCGCCATGCCCTATCGGCAGGTTCGATGAAACCGCTACGCGCCGAGGGACAAGCCATGTGGGACGCACTCACAAAATCGGCCGCCAGGAATATCTTTTACGGAGGGAGCATATTCTTCTTCCTGATCTTCGTGGCGCTGACCGCACACAGCTGCAACTACGCGACGTCGAAATCAACCGACGTCAAGGGACTGACCGAGAGCGTTGCCCGAGGCAAACGCATCTGGGAGCACAATGCTTGCGTGGACTGCCACACCATCCTGGGTGAAGGCGCCTACTATGCGCCCGAGCTCGGCAACGTCTGGGTGCGCTATGGCGGCGACAAGGACGCCAAGGCCGCGCGCGAGGCGCTGAAGGCCTGGATGAACAACCAGCCGACCCGCGTACCCGGCCGGCGCCAGATGCCGAACTTCCATCTGACCGACGCCCAACTCGACGATCTCATCAATTTCCTCGAGTGGACGAGCCGGATCGATACCCAGAAGTGGCCGCCGAACAAGGCCGGCTGAGGAGGGCGAAACAATGAAATATCAATCGCAGAAGGTGGCGCTCGCCTATTTCGTCGTCGCCATGGTGCTGTTCGCGGTGCAGGTCGTCGTCGGACTGCTCGCCGGCTACATCTACGTCTATACCAACACGCTCGCCGAGCTGCTGCCGTTCAACATCGTGCGCATGCTGCACACGAACTCGCTGATCGTCTGGCTGCTGCTCGGCTTCTTCGGCGCCGCCTACTACCTGGTGCCGGAGGAATCGGAGACCGAGTTGCACAGCGAGCAGCTGGCGTACCTCCAACTCGCCATTCTGGTGCTTGGAACCGCTGGCGTCGTCGTCACCTATGTCTTCAACCTGTTCCACGGCAACTTCCTGCTCGGCAAGGACGGGCGCGAGTTCCTGGAGCAGCCGCTGTGGGTGAAGCTCGGCATCGTCGTGGCGGCGCTGATCTTCCTCTACAACATCACCATGACGGTGCTGAAAGGACGCAAGACCGCGATCACCAACGTGCTGCTGCTCGGCCTATGGGGCATCGCCGTCTTCTTCCTGTTCTCGCTCTACAATCCGTCCAACCTCGTGCTCGACAAGATGTTCTGGTGGTACGTCGTGCACCTCTGGGTGGAGGGCGTGTGGGAACTGGTGATGGCCGCCGTGCTCGCCTACCTGATGCTGAAGCTGACGGGCGTCGACCGCGAGGTGGTCGAGAAGTGGCTCTATGCCATCGTGGCGCTATCGCTGTTCTCCGGCATCCTCGGCACCGGTCACCACTACTACTGGATCGGCACTCCGGCCTATTGGCAGTGGATCGGCTCGATCTTCTCGTCGCTCGAGGTGGCGCCGTTCTTCGCCATGGTTCTGTTCACGTTCGCGATGGTGTGGAAGCGCCGCCGCGAGCACCCGAACAATGCCGCCATGCTGTGGAGCCTGGGCTGCGCCGTTCTCGCCTTCTTCGGCGCCGGCGTGTGGGGCTTCATGCACACCCTGCACGGCGTCAACTACTACACGCACGGCACGCAGGTGACGCCGGCGCACGGACATCTCGCCTTCTTCGGCGCCTACGTCTGCCTGAACCTCGCCATCATCACCTACGCCATGCCCATCCTGCGCAACCGCGAGCCCTACAATCAGGTGCTCAACATGGTGTCGTTCTGGCTGATGTCGGGTGCCATGGCGTTCATGACCTTCACGCTGACGTTCGCGGGCGTCGTGCAGACGCACCTGCAGCGCGTCAAGGGCGAGGGCTTCATGGAGGTGCAGGACCAGCTGACGCTGTTCTACCAGATGCGCCTGCTGTCCGGCGTCGCGGTGGTCATCGCCGTGCTGGTCTACCTCTACGCCATCTTCGTTCCGCGCGACCGCGAGGCGATCTCCCGCCCCGCCATCCAGCCGGCCGAGTAGTGCTTGCTGCTCTTGCGTCTGTTGAGCACGCGACGTTTGCGGCGGGCCCGTCCGGGTCCCGAAAAGCCGCCCGCCGGAGCGATCCGGCGGGCGGCAGATGATGCGAAGACACCGCGATGACACACCGAAAAGTGGGCCGATCATCATGAACGCCATACCGACCATCGATGCCGGGAAGGCCCGCAGCCTGCCCTACTACCGCGAGACCGGCGACGAGGTGCGCGTCTTCGAGACGGCACACAAACTGAAGCTGCCGCTTCTGCTCAAGGGTCCGACGGGCTGCGGCAAGACGCGCTTCGTGGCACACATGGCAGCGCGGCTCGGGCTTCCGCTGTGGACGGTCTCCTGCCATGACGACCTCACCGCCGCCGACCTCACCGGCCGCTATCTGCTCAAGGGCGGCGAGACGGAATGGTTCGACGGCCCGCTGACGCGCGCGGTGCGGGGCGGCGGCATCTGCTATCTCGACGAGGTGGTGGAGGCCAGGAAGGACGTCACCGTGGTGCTGCACCCGCTGACCGACGATCGCCGCATCCTGCCGCTGGAGCGCACCGGCGAGCTGCTGGAGGCGCCCGACAATTTCATGCTCGTGGTGTCCTACAACCCCGGCTACCAGAGCATCCTGAAATCCCTGAAACCCTCGACGCGGCAGCGCTTCCTTGCGCTGGAGTTCGACTTTCCCAAGCCCGATGCGGAAGCCGAGATCGTCACCGCCGAGTCCGGTCTCGCCGTCGAACGGGTGCGTCCGCTGGTGCTGCTGGCCAACCGCTTGCGGGCGCTGAAGGGCCAGGACCTGGAGGAGGGCGTGTCGACGCGCCTGCTGGTCTATTGCGCGAGCCTGATCGCCGCCGGCATGAAGCACGACGAGGCCGTGCGCGCCGCCCTCATCGAGCCGCTGTCAGACGATGCCGACGTCAAGGCCGGCCTGCTGCACGTCGCCGCCGCCGTCCTCGGCTGAGCCGAAATTGCGCTAGCGGCCCCTGCCAGCCGCCCCTCCACCCGCCCCTCTCCCCCGAGGCATGAGGGAGAGGGGAAAGGATCGCCATGAACCTGCTGCATCTGCTGGAGCCTGAGGAGTTCATCGGCGGGCTGTGGCATCGTCTCGTCGGGGGCGGCTCGCAGATCGCGCATTTCCCCGATGCGGCCGTGCGCTTCGAGACCATCGCCCGGCGCCTCGCCATCGTCTTCCACGGCCTCGGCGGCGCGATGAGCGCCGAGATCAAGGCGGCGGGGCCCGAAGTATCCGAGCACCGGCTGGGCCTGCGTTTCGGCATCGGCCGGCGCGCGGAACGCGTCGGGCGCGCCCGGTATGACGGCGACCGCCTGCTGCTGCCCGACGTGCTCGACCTGCTGCCGACGCGCGATCTCAACGAGAAGCTCTTCGTCTGGCTCGTAGCCTGGACGGCAACGGCCGCGCCGCCGCAACAGCGCCCGCCCCGCGATCCTCTGGCCGCCGACCTCGCCCGCATCGCGCATGCGGAGGCGACGGAAAGCGCGGTGCTGCAGGCCTATCCGGGTCTGGCTCCGCTGCATGCGGAGCTGGCCCGCGCCGCGCTCGCCGTGCGCCCTGCGCGGCGCCTGCCTGCCATCGAGGCCGCCATCGAAGCGCGCATCCGCGAGCGGCTAGCGGCGGCAGGCGAAGGCCGCACCGCCCTGGCGCCCGCGTTGCGACCAGCGTGGCAATCGAACGCGCCGACCAGCGACTACCGCCCCTACCTGCCCAATCCACTGTGGGCCGAGATCGATCCGCCGAGGAAGCGGCAGGCCGTCGCGCGCGACGACGAGGACGGCGGCGGCGGCTCGCGCGCGGGCGGCGGCGAGGAGCAGACGCGCAGGGCCAGCCGGCGCAAGTCGGACCAGATCGAGCGCAAGGGCGCGCTCATCGTGCACAGGTTCGAGAAGATCCTGACCTGGACCGAGTTCATGAACCTCCACCGCGACGTGGAGGACGACGAGGAGGACGCGGCGCGCAAGGCCGCCGACGATCACGACGAGATCGGCGTCACGCAGCTGAAGAAAAAGGCCGCCACACGCTTGAAGTTCGACCTTGATCTGGCACCGGGCGATGTCGATCTGGAAGCGCTGTCGGCGGCGCACGTGTACCCCGAGTGGGATTACCGCAAGCAGGCGTACCAGCCGGCGCACGTGCGCGTGCTGGAGCATGTGCCGCCGCCAGCCGCTGCGAACGCGCGCGCAGCGACTGAAGCGTCCGCCGCCGCTCCATCCGCAGCGACTGCAGCCGCCACCGCAACGTGGCAGCCGGACGAGCAGGCCGCGCGGCGCATCCGTGCCGTGCGCCGCCAGTTCGAGGCCTTGCGGCCGCGGCGTGAGATGCTGCCGCGCCAGCTCGACGGCTCCGAACTCGACATGGACGCGCTGATCCGCGCCCGCGCCGACCTCGCCGCCGACGGTCACGGCTCGGACCGCATCTACCGGCAATCGCGCCAGCAGGCGCGCGACCTTTCCGTCGCCGTGCTGGTCGACGTGTCGCGCTCGACCGAGTCGGGCGTCGGCAATCGCGCCGTCATCGAGGTGGAGAAGGAAGCGCTGGTGGCCCTGGCCGAAGGGCTCGCGGCCTGCGGCGACGCCTGCGCCATCTACGCCTTCTCCTCGCTGCGCCGCGACCGCGTCTACATCAACCGCGTCAAGTCGTTCGACGAGAACATCGGTCCTCTCGTGCGCGATCGCATCGCGGCGTTGAAGCCCGGCTTCTATACCCGTCTCGGCGGTGCCATCCGCCATGCCTCCGCCGAGCTGTCGAAGCGCCCGGCGTCGAAGCGGCTTCTGCTGGTGCTGACCGACGGCAAGCCCAACGACCTCGACCATTACGACGGCCGTTACGGCATCGAGGACAGCCGCCGCGCCGTGCTCGATGCCCGCCAGGCCGGGCACGCCGTGTTTGGCCTCACCATCGACAGCCAGGCGCAGAGCTATTTTCCCCGCATCTTCGGCGCTCGCGCCTACGCGATCCTGAGCCGGCCCGAGCGGCTGACGGCGGCGCTGCCCGTGCTTTATCGTCAGCTGGTGCAATGAGCGCAGACACGCCCACGCCGCCGGCCCACGGCGAGCCGCGCGTCAATCCGATGATGTGGCTGCTGATCGCCAGCGAGCTGGCCGTGTTCGGGCTGGCGCTGCTCGGGTTTGCCGGAGCGCGCTGGAAGGACCCCGCCGGATTCCTCGCCGCGCAGAATGAACTCGATCGCTTCGCCGGTGCCGTCAACACGGCCGTGCTGCTGACCAGCGGACTGCTGGCCGCGATGGCGGTGGAGGCGCGCGAAGCCGGGCAGCGGAAGCACACGCGCGTCTGCCTCGTCGGAGCGGGCGGGCTCGGCCTGCTGTTTCTCGTCGTCAAGGCGCGCGAATACGCCACCGAGATCGGGCGCGGCCACGGGCTCGACGAGGGCGGCTTCTTCACTCTCTACTTCCTCATCACGGGCTTTCATGCCGCCCATGTGGTGCTCGGTCTCGTCATTCTCGCGCTGGTTGCCGTCTGGGATGACATCGACAACGTCGAGACCGGCACCGCCTTCTGGCACATGGTCGATCTCGTCTGGGTGCTCGTATTCCCGTGCCTCTATCTGATGCGGTGACGCGATGCACATCCGCCCCCTGATTGCGGCCTGGCTCGCCCTCGTGGCCCTGATGGCCATCGCTGGTCTCGGCGCCGATCTGATCGGCCACCCGCGATTGGGCGCAGCGCCGCTTCTGGCCGTTGCCGCCGCCAGCATCGCCAAGGCGCGGCTCATCCTCTCGCGCTACCTGCGGCTCGGCGCGCTGCCCGGCCTGCTGGCCGGTTTCACGGCTGCAAGCGGCGCCGTCATCGTCGCGGTCGCCGCCAGCCTGCTGCTCGGGCGATAGTCGATCGCGCTTTCCCAATCGTCGCGGATCGCCTATGAGCGGCCGGCCAATCCGAAATCAGACCACGCCGCCGCGACCGCCCCTCCACCCGCGGGGTCGCGGGCGCGGTGCCCCGAGAACATCACCCCGAACCGCCGCGATACCCAGGCCGCCATGATCCATCTCGACAGCATCAGCAAGCAGAACGGCCACCAGATCCTGTTCATCGAGGCCTCCGCCGCGTTCCACAAGGGCGAGAAGGTGGGCCTCGTCGGACCGAACGGGGCCGGCAAGTCGACGCTGTTCCGGCTCATCACCGGGCGCGACGAGCCGGACGAGGGCCAGGTTTCGGTGCCGCGCGGCACGACGATCGGCTACTTCAGCCAGGACGTCGGCGAGATGGCGGGACGCAGCGCCGTCGCCGAGGCCATGGACGGCGCCGGCCCGGTGAGCGAGATGGCCGCCGAGATGGCGGCGCTGGAGGCCGCCATGGCCGACCCCGATCGCGCCGACGACATGGAAGAGATGATCGAGCGCTACGGCGAGGTGCAGGCACGCTTCGAGGAACTGGGCGGCTATGCGCTCGAAGGCCGCGCCCGCGAGGTGCTGGCCGGGCTCTCGTTCAGCCAGGAGATGATGGACGGCGACGTCGGCAAGCTGTCGGGCGGCTGGAAGATGCGCGTGGCGCTGGCCCGCATCCTGCTGATGCGCCCCGATGCGATGCTGCTCGACGAGCCGTCGAACCACCTGGACCTGGAGAGCCTGATCTGGCTCGAGCAGTTCCTGAAAGGCTATGAGGGCGCCCTCGTCATGACCTCGCACGACCGCGAGTTCATGAACCGCATCGTCGGCCGCATCGTGGAGATCGACAGCGGAAGCCTGAACAGCTATTCGGGCAACTACGAGTTCTACGAGCAACAGCGCGCGCTCGCCGCCAAGCAGCAGCAGGCGCAGTACGAGCGCCAGCAGGCCATGCTGGCCAAGGAATTGAAGTTCATCGAGCGATTCAAGGCGCGCGCCTCGCATGCCGCCCAGGTGCAGAGCCGCGTCAAGCAGATCGAGAAGATCGAGAAGGTGGAGCCCCCGCGCCGCCGCCAGACGGTGGCCTTCGACTTCGCCCCCGCGCCCCGCTGCGGCGAGGATGTCGCCACCTGCAAGGACGTGCACAAGCGCTACGGCTCGCGCACGATCTACGAGGGGCTCGATTTCCAGGTCCGCCGCCGCGAGCGCTGGTGCGTGATGGGCGTCAACGGCGCCGGCAAGTCGACGCTGCTGAAACTGATCGCGGGCGCCGCCGAGCCGGACACGGGAACCGTCACCATAGGGCCCAGCGTCAAGATGGGCTACTTCGCCCAGCATGCCATGGACATCCTGGGCGCGGCCACGCCATCCCAGCCGCGCGGCGACGAGCGCACGGTGTTCGAGTTCCTGGAGGATGCCTTCCCGCAGGCCGGACAGGGCTCGCTGCGCACGCTGGCCGGCTGCTTCGGCTTTTCGGGCGACGACGTCGAGAAGCCGTGCCGCGTGCTATCCGGCGGCGAGAAGGCGCGCCTCGTCATGGCCCGCATGCTGTTCGACCCGCCCAATTTCCTGGTGCTGGACGAGCCGACCAACCATCTCGATCTCGACACCAAGGAGATGCTGATCAAGGCGCTCTCCAACTATGAGGGCGCCATGCTGTTCGTCAGCCACGACCGCCGCTTCCTGGCCGCGCTGTCGAACCGCGTGCTGGAGCTGACGCCGGAGGGCCTGCACCAGTACGGCGGCGGCTACACCGAGTACGTCGCCCGCACCGGCCACGAGGCACCGGGCCTGCATCCGTGATGGGTGACGACGGGAAAATCGTGCAAGACGAGCACCATGTGTCTCCTGCGCGACACCGTGCCAGACGGCATTGACGGCGCGCGCGGAGGCCTGCATTACTCTGGCTCGAGGCCCTGCCGATCCGGGTCCGGATAATCTTGCAATCGAGGCTGCAACATGCCGACGCCCGTCGACCGGGGGTATATGATCCTGCCAAAGGACCCGATCGATCCCGGTGCATGGCGCACCTCGCACGAGGTCTCTCTCTCCGTCGGCAAAAGCGCCACAAAGGCGTGGCCTTTGAAAACCCCGGCGGCACTCGATACCTACGCGGCCGTCTTCGAGGAGGAGAAGCAGAATCTGGGACCGATCTTCACCGATCTGCTGTGCGTCGCCCCCCACTTCAATTCTGCCTTCGAGCGTGCCGCATCGGCGGCAGCAGGCCGCTCGGCTGCGACCTGAGATCATTGACCGGCAGACCTTCGTGTTCGGTCCACATTTCGGCGGATGGCTGATCGGCCATCGGTCCGCGTGCGCCCGGTCCAAACGGGCCGGCTCCGCCCTGGTGCGCGCTGATCGACGGGGCCGAGGGCCGTGGGCAAAGGTCTGAAAAGCTGCGGCTTGTGGCGGCGCGGCCGTTGCACCCGTTCGATGCCGCCCTATATAAGCTTCGATCGATTTTTCGATCTGCTCCAGGGGACCGTCCCGGCCCCCGCAATGCCGCCGCGAGCACCGACGATGGGGTGGCGTGGCGGACGGGTGCCGGAAATCCGGGTGCCGCAATAGACTTTCGGACCTGGGCGGTCAGCCGCAACGACAAGGAGACTACACATGGCCAAGGTTATCGGTATCGACCTCGGAACCACCAACTCGTGCGTCGCCGTCATGGACGGCGGCAAGCCGAAGGTGCTGGAGAACGCCGAGGGCGCCAACACGACCCCGTCGATTGTCGCCTTCGCCGATGACGGCGAGAAGCTGGTCGGCCTGCCGGCCAAGCGCCAGGCGGTGACCAACCCTACGGACACGTTCTTCGCCATCAAGCGCCTGATCGGCCGCCGCTACGACGACCCGATGGTGGAGAAGGACAAGAAGCTCGTCCCCTACAAGATCGTGAAGGGGCCGAATGGCGACGCCTGGGTCGAGGCCGGCGGCAAGAACTATTCGCCGCAGCAGATCTCGGCCTTCATCCTGCAGAAGATGAAGGAAACGGCGGAAGCCAAGCTCGGCGAGCCGGTGACGCAGGCCGTCATCACGGTGCCCGCCTACTTCAACGACGCCCAGCGTCAGGCCACCAAGGACGCCGGCAAGATCGCCGGCCTCGAGGTGCTGCGCATCATCAACGAACCGACCGCGGCCGCCCTCGCCTACGGTCTCGACAAGAAGAAGGAGTCGAGCACCATCGCCGTCTACGACCTCGGCGGCGGCACCTTCGACATCTCGATCCTGGAGATCGGCGACGGCGTCTTCGAGGTGAAGTCGACGAACGGTGACACGTTCCTCGGCGGCGAGGACTTCGACATGAAGCTCGTCAGCTATCTGGCAGACGAGTTCAAGAAGTCGAACGGCATTGACCTGCGCGGCGACAAGCTCGCCCTGCAGCGCCTGAAGGAGGCGGCCGAGAAGGCCAAGATCGAGCTGTCGTCGGCGGCCCAGACCGAGATCAACCTGCCGTTCATCACGGCCGATGCCTCGGGACCGAAGCATCTGACGATGAAGCTCACGCGCGCCAAGCTCGAGAGCCTCGTCGACGATCTGATCGCCAAGACCAAGGCGCCGTGCGAGCAGGCCATCAAGGACGCCGGCCTCAAGGCCGCCGACATCGACGAGGTCGTGCTCGTCGGAGGCATGACGCGCATGCCCAAGGTGCAGGAGGTCGTCAAGAACCTGTTCGGCAAGGAGCCGCACAAGGGCGTCAATCCTGACGAGGTCGTCGCCGTCGGCGCCGCCATCCAGGGCGGCGTGCTGAAGGGCGAGGTCAAGGACGTCCTGCTGCTCGACGTGACGCCGCTGTCGCTCGGCATCGAGACGCTGGGCGGTGTGTTCACGCGCCTCATCGAGCGCAACACGACCATCCCGACCAAGAAGAGCCAGACGTTCTCGACCGCCGAGGACGGCCAGAATGCCGTCACCATCCGCGTCAGCCAGGGTGAGCGCGAGATGGCTGCCGACAACAAGCTGCTCGGCCAGTTCGATCTCGTCGGCATTCCGCCGGCACCCCGCGGCGTGCCGCAGATCGAGGTGACCTTCGACATCGACGCCAACGGCATCGTGCACGTCTCGGCGCGCGACAAGGCCACCGGCAAGGAGCAGTCGGTACGCATCCAGGCCTCCGGCGGCCTGTCGGACGCCGACGTTCAGCGCATGGTCAAGGACGCCGAGGCGCACGCCGCCGAGGATAAGAAGAAGAAGGAGCTCGTCGAGGCCCGCAACCACGCCGAGGCGCTGATCCACGCCACCGAGAAGCAGCTCGTCGACAACGCCTCCAACGCCGGCGTGCAGGCGGTGAAGGGCGACGTCGAGACAGCGGTTGCGGCGCTGAAGGAGGCCTCCAAGGGCGAGGACGCGGAGGCGATCAAGAGCGCCACCAACGCTCTGGCTCAAGTGGCGATGAAGATCGGCGAGGCCGTCTACGCCAACCAGGGCGGTGGCGACGCGGGCGGCGATCCGGGTGCCTCCGCCCAGGCCGGCGCGAAGTCTGGGGCAAAGAGCGACGATCACGTCGTCGATGCCGACTTCGAGGAAGTGAAGGACGACAAGAAGAAGCACGGCTGACGAGGGCCAGATGCGTGGCATTGCCGACGCCGCCCTGATGCTTGGCGCCGCGATCCTCGGGATCGCGGCGCTGGTGCATTTCTACTGGGCTTGCGGCGGCCAGTGCGGCCTGCGCCTGTCCATCCCCGAGAAGGATGGACGCCCCTTGTTCGCGCCATCGCGCGGCGGCATCGTTGCCGCCGGGCTGCTGATCGCCACCCTGGGCCTGTTCTACGCAGCGATCGCCAGCGGCACGCTAGCGCATGCCCTGCCGCCACTTTTCGTCTGCGCGGCGGTGGCGCTCGTCGGCTCCATCTTCGTGGCCCGCGGCATCGGCGATTTTCGCCACGTCGGGCTCTTCAATCGTGGCGGTGATACCGGCTTCGCGCGTGCGGATCGCTTGTATTACTCTCCCTTGTGCATTGTGCTGGGTGCGAGCGGCTTGCTGGCCGCGGACCACCCGCCTCCCATGATCGGCTGATCTTCCCATGGCCAAGCGCGACTATTACGAAGTCCTCGGCGTCAAGCGCGGCGCCAGCGACCAGGAGCTGAAAGGCGCCTTCCGCAAGGCCGCCATGGAATGCCACCCGGACCGCAATCCGGGCGACAAGGCGGCGGAAGCCCGCTTCAAGGAACTGAACGAGGCCTACGAGGCGTTGAAGGACCCGCAGAAGCGCGCCGCCTACGACCAGTTCGGCCACGCCGCCTTCGAGGGCGGGCGCGGCGGCGGCGGTCCGGGCTTCGGCCCCGACTTCGCCTCCTCCATGTCCGACATCTTCGACGATCTGTTCGGCGAGTTCATGGGCGGCCGGCGAGGACCGGGCCAGCGCGGTGGCAGCGGGCGCGAGCGCGGCTCCGACCTGCGCTACAACATGGAAATCTCGCTGGCCGAAGCCTTCGCCGGCAAGACGGCGCAGATCCGGGTGCCAACCTCGGTCGCCTGCGAGACGTGCTCGGGGAGCGGCGCCAAGGCCGGCACCAAGCCGGTCTCCTGCCCCACCTGCGGCGGCATGGGCAAGGTGCGGGCGAGCCAGGGCTTCTTCACCATCGAGCGCACCTGCCCCGGCTGCCAGGGCCGCGGCGAGATCATCGACAGCCCGTGCCCCAACTGCTCGGGCGCCGGGCGGATCACCAAGGAGCGCACGCTGTCGGTCAACATTCCAGCCGGCGTCGAAGACGGCACACGCATTCGCCTCGCGGGCGAAGGCGAGGCGGGCTTGCGCGGCGGGCCGGCCGGCGACCTCTATATTTTCCTCTCTATTCGCCCGCACGAGTTCTTCCAGCGTGACGGCGCCGACATCTTCTGCAAGGTGCCGATCGCCATGACCACGGCCGCGCTGAGCGGGCAGATCGACGTGCCGGCGCTCGACGGCTCGACGACGCGGGTCAAGATCCCCGAGGGCACGGAGAGCGGCAAGCAGTTCCGCCTGAAGGGCAAGGGCATGCCGATCCTGCGCCAGAAGGCGACGGGAGACATGTACATCCAGGTCGAGGTGGAGACGCCGAAGAACCTCAACAAGCGCCAGCGCGAGCTGCTGGAGGAGTTCGAGAAGGCCTCGCACAAGGAGACTTCGCCGGAGAGCCACGGCTTCCTGTCGCGCCTGAAGGAGTTCTTCGAGGGCAAGGGGGCCTGACGCCCGCCGCCTTCGGCCTCCCTGAACCGCTCAGACGGTGCGCGCGACGAGGTCGACGTAGGCGGCGATCATGCGATCGAGCGCGTACTTGTCGGCGATGCGCGGCGCGAACGTACGGGCGCGCGCCGCCCCTTCCGCGACCGCCGCCGCGATGGCCGCAGCGAAGCGAGGCGCATCGGCCGCGTCGACGAAACGCGCCGCCGTCTCGCCGCCGACGCTCATGACCTCGCGCAGCACGGTGAGCTCGGATGCCACCACCGGTACGCCGGCCATCGCCGCCTCGACGGGCGCGAGCCCGAACGTCTCCCACAGCGACGGGAAAACGAATACATCCGTGGCGCCGAGCAGATCGCCGACGTCCTCGCGCGTCACATAGCCGAGAAAATGCACGCGGGCGCCGACGCCAAGCTCGACCGCCAGCTTGCGGTACTGCGCCTCGTTGGGACCGCCCCCCGCCAGCACCAGCCGGCAGTTCGCCAGCGCCGGCTCGGCGAGCGCGCGGATGATGCGATCCTGCGCCTTCTGATCCGACAGGCGCCCGGCTGCGAGCAGCACCGGCAGATCGTCGGGCACCTGGAAGCGGGCGAGTGTCGTCTTGCGGTCGGCGCGCGGCAGCAGCGGAGCGAGACCGTGCTCGATGCGGCGCATGGCGGTGCGATAGCTGGTCGGGTACTCGTCGAACGCGGCGTCGGTGGCGGCCGAGTTGGCGATGTTGACCGAGTAGAAGCCGTGGCTACCGACCATCCTGTCCAGCCGGCGCACGAGCGGATGTACGGCTTCGGGCATCGCCGTCTGGTGCACGATGCGGGTCTTGACGCCGACGAGACGGCCCAGCACGCCGGCCATCACCGAGGCGGTCGACTGGTAGGCGATCAACACATGCGGGCGCTCGCGCAGGATGCGCAGCGCAGTCGACAGCATGCCGCGGAGCTTGACGCCTTTGCCAACCGCGAAGGCCGGATAGAGAAAGTGCGTCTCGACCGGGAAACCATGCCGGGCAAGGCCGCCGGCGATGATGGCGGCCAGCGCCTCGACGCCGCCGGCCTCATTGGAATGGATGAGCTGCAGCACGCGCGGGCGCGCCTTGGCACAAGCGCACGCCTGGGTGGCGGCCGTCGCCGCATCGGCGACGTGGGGCGTATGCTCGCTGCCGACACCCATCGAATCTGCGTGCTCCAAATCCGGACACCTCGATCCAGTCATGCTTGCCGTGCGGCCAAAGCCGGCACCGATAGGAAATCCGCTTGTCATGCCATCCTGCACAGCAGGAACCGTGCCCGTTTCGCCCCCCGCCGCACCCGACGCTGGGCACCGCTTCGGCTCAGCCGGAGGCGAGATCGCGGATGCCGCCGGGCGCAGTCGTGTCCAGCGCGAACGTCACGGGCCGGCGCTTGGCCGCTTGGCGGGCCATGATGCCGGAGCGGCGCACGCCCGCGTTCAGCACCGCCTTGGCCCAGTAGCCGGGCCCCGTCGTCGCCGTGGACCGCGGCGTCAGGCCCAGCTTGCGGCGCATGAAGCCGTTGGCCGCCGTGACGATCTGATGCCGCCTGATCTCCGGCGTCAGATACTCGATGGTGATCGAGACGTTGAGGCAGTCATGATTGTCGACGCGATGCGGTGCGTTGAGCGGCCAGTGCAGCATGTCGCCCGGCTCGATATCGACGACGAGCGCGTTGTTGTCGAACGCGGGCTCGTAGTGAACGTCGAGTTCCATGCTGTTGAGGGCCACCGTCTCCAGCCCTTCCGGCGTCAGGTATGGCGGCTCGGCCGGATAGACGAAAACGCGCTTGCGGCCTCGAATCTGGGCCAGCGCCTGGCCGGGCATGTCGGCGTGATAGTATACGCGGGCGCCGGGCGATGAGACGAGGATGCCCATGCTGCGCCAGATGACGCCGAGCGGGCCGACGTGCTCGTCGAGTTCCGCGAACATCTGCTTCAGAAGCTCCTCGTAGCGCGGATCGATTTCGGACGCGTGGCGCAGATTGAGCCACATCGGCCCCTGGCTGCCGGCGGCGATGGTCTCGATCACCCTGGCCCCGGGCACGCCGTCGATGCGCCCCTCGCGCCACTGCTTTTTCTCGCTCTGTCCGCCGGTGTGGACCAGGCCGTAGGCGCCCTGCGGATAGCGGTCGATGAGGGAGGCGAGGGCCGCATCGGAGAACAACTCCGATGTGTGCAGGCTGTGCCGGATGCGGATCGGCGCCTTGCTCCAGTTGGTGGTGTTCTCGTCCTGCCAGTCGGGGAAAACGGTGTGGGTCATGACGCTGCACTCTCGTGGTGGACGGTGACGAAACAGGGCCTTTGCCAGAGGTCGCTGCCCGCGCGCGCGGCTCAGCCCTTGGCGATGCCGGTGCGGACCTGAACGATGGATATCAGCTGGTTGAGGCTGAACAGGTTCCAGCGCCGCGCCGCTATCAGGAACGCCGACGTCAGGATCACGAAGTCGATCGGGATCGTCGCCGCAAGCGAAAGGTTGGTTCGGTGCACCAGCATCGTCAAGCCGTACCCGGCGGCAGCGGCGCAGACGATGCCGAGGAAGTCCTTCCACGGCACGGGCATGACGTAGAGTTTCTTGCCGGCGGTGAAATAGATGAGGCAGGCGACGAGTTGCCCGCCGAGCAGCGCCAGAGCGGCGCCGTACGCCATGTACTTCGGCACCAGCAGCCAAGCCAGCAGGCCGACCACGAGCACCATCGAAAGCGAGGCGGCGAGTTCCAGCATCGCGGACTGCACGAAAAAGATGACCTGCCCGAAATAGAACGAGCGGTAGACCATCAGCACAGCGGCGGCGACGAAGATCGGCACGAGGGCCTCGGTCGGCTCACGGAAGTTCTGCCCGAGCAGGGCGTCGATCGCCTCACGCTCGTAGCGCAGGATGAATGCGGAACCAAAGGCCGCGATGGCGGTATAGGCGCGGAAGGCGTGCTCCAGGACCTCGTGGGCACGGGCATCGTCGCCGACGGCGGCGGCACGCTTGGCGATGGCCACATAGGCGCCCGCGATCGCCTCCGACAGCACCACCATGCACTGCTTGATGAGGTCGTTGACGGCACCGTAAGGGCCAACCACAGCGACGCCAGCGAGATTGGCGAGCAGCAAGCGGTCGGCATTCTGGCCCATGGAGTTGACGCCGAAGGCGACGATCAGCGGCCAGCCGTAGCGCAGGAAGCCGCGCGCCGTGTCCGGCGACAGCTTGCCGGCCATGTGCGGGACGACGTCCTTGATCAAGGGCGCGATGGCCAGCAGATGCGCCAGGGTGACGCCGAGGGCAAGCGCGGTGGCCCCGCCGTACATCTTCAAGGCCGCCACGCCGAACGCCAGCATCAGCACGGCGCGCAGCACGACGGCGGCCGCCACGGCTTCCGCCTTCAGCCGCGTGCGGCCGATCTCGTGCGCGCCGTCATAGATGGCGAGCGCGAAGACGAGGCTCGATACCGCCGCGACCGTGTGGCCGGGCAGCCAGCCGAGCGCCCATGTCACCAGCGCCGCCACCCCGACCGAGAGCAGAGCCGCCATGATGGCGTGCACGTAGGTGGTGATCTGCGCCGGGCCATCCTCGACCCGGTAGGCGGCGAAGAACGCGAAGCGGACCCACTGGACGGAAAAGCCATAGACGATGTACGCCCAGGCGAAGGCGACCAGATATTCACCGTATCCCGCCGGGCCCGCCAGGCGCGCGAAGATCGCCACCGCCGCCAGGTTGAGGGTGGCGGCGATCACCTTCGAGCCGAGGTAATAGACGACATGCCGTTCGATCATCGCCGGCTCATCCTCGGCGCCATGCTTGCCATGGCATTGGCCTGCGCGGTATATCGCGCGCACTGACGACTGACGGCCCGCGAGACGCGGCCGTCCGGCCCATGATGCATCGGCAGTCTGCCCAACCGCGCCGCGCCATCGACCGCACCTTGAGCCGCAGAGCAATAGGGTGCCGGCAGGCTGTAGCGCAAGTGACCAGAGGTCTTGGTTAACGCCGTGCAAGCCGGTCTCGAGACGCCAGACGTCGCCATATTCATTCGCGCTCTCGAAGGCGGCGGTGCGCAGAGGGATGCCATTCTTCTCGCCAATGCTCTCGCGCTACGCCAAACCCGTGTGACGATCCTGACCTTGCAAGACCAGGGCCGGTTGCGCCCGCTTGTGGCGGACACGGTGCCCGTGGTGGCCGTCGGCGCGGCCCAGCTGCGCAGCGCCGGCCCGGCCCTGCGGCGGACGCTGGCCGCCGTTCGCCCTCGCGTTCTGTTGAGTTCCGAAGCCGCCGCCAACTGCGTGGCCTTCCTGGCCGCGCGATCGCTGCCCAAGGCGAGCCGCCCCGTCATCCTGCTGCGCGAAGTGACCAGCCCGTCGATGGCCCGAACCGTCGATCCCTACCTGCAAAACCGCCTTGCCTACCGCATCATCGGCCATGTTTACGCCCGTGCCGACCGGACGATCACGCTGACCGAGGGAGCCCGCAACGATCTCGTCGCGAACTTCGGTGTGCCGGCCGCGCGCATCGCGGTGATGCGCTCGAACGCCGTTCTCGATCCGGCGACAGAGCAACGCCTCGCCGCCTGCGCCGCGGCCCCTCCGCAGCGGGAGCCGGGCCTGATCGTTTGCATGGGCCGGCTCTCGCCCGAAAAGGACCAGCTGACCCTGGTCGAGGCGCTTCGGCACATGGCGACACGGCGTCCCACGCGTCTCGTTTTGGTCGGCGATGGCCCGATGCAGGACGATATCGCCCGGCGGGCCGCGGAACTGGGCCTCGCCGACCGCGTCGTGCTCGCCGGGCACTGCGCCGATCCGTTCTCATGGCTGCTGAAGGCGGAACTGGCGGTCTGCTCGTCGCGGTTCGAGGGCCTTGGCAATGCCCTGATCGAGGCCATGGCGTGCGGAACACCGGTGGTGTCCACCGATTGCCCCTGGGGGCCGCGCGAGATCCTGCAGGACGGCCGCCTTGGCGCTCTGGCTCCGGTGGGCGATCCGAGTGCCCTGGCGGCGGCCATGGATCGCCAGCTTGCCACCGCACCGGACCGGGAAGCGCTGCGCCTGCGTGCCGCCAACTATACGGCGGAGCGGGCGGCAGAGGCCTTTCTGGCCATTGTCGCTGCTGCCGCTCCGCGCGTCTGAGCCGCGCCGGACGGCAATGCAGCGCGCACGGAATCCGGGCCCGCACGGAAATGTCATTGAGCGAAGCCGCCAAGATCAGCCAACGCCGCGTATTGTAGCGCGCACTCAAACTGCGTATTCTGTACGCTGCAAATGGAGCGCGTGCGGTGCCACCCGCGAGTTGGCAGGAATCCTGCACACCTGTCAGCCGATATCGAATAGCCCGGTCGTGTGGAATGTCTGCTTCCCTTCTGAAACGGCTGACCTTGAGCGCCTCGCGCGGCGCCGCGCGGTACATTCCGACGCGACGCGTGCCGCTGCGCAATACGCGTCCGCTGCTTTCCATCACCTTCGACGACGTGCCCGACTCCGCCGCCAGCAATGGCGCCGCCGTGCTCGATGCGCACGGCGTCAAGGGCACGTTCTACATCGCTCCCGGCATCCTCGGCCAACAGGACGAGCACTGGCGCGTCGTATGCGCAGAGAAGGTCGCGGAACTGCACCGGCGCGGCCACGAGATCGGCTGCCACACCTATTCGCACGTCAAGGTGCAGAACCTGACGCGCACCCAGGCCCTCGAGGAAACGCGCAAGACGCGGGCGGCGCTGCGCGGCATCTGCGGCGACGGCGAGTTCACGAACTTCGCCTACCCGTTCGGCGTCGTCTCCATGCCACGCAAGATCCAGCTCCAGAGCGAGTTCACATCCTGTCGCGGCATCTACCAGGAGATGAATTGCGGCACGGTCGATCCGGGCCTGCTGCGCGCCTTCGAGCTGTACGACCGCACGTCGAGCGAAGCCGACATCAACCGGCTGATGGACGCCGCCGTGCGCTGCAACGGCTGGCTGATCCTGTACACGCACGACGTCATCGATGACCCGAGCTGGATCGGCTGCACGCCGCGTCACCTCGACATGACGCTGCAGGCAGCCAAGGCGCACGGTGTCGACTGCGTCAGCATCCGCGAGGGACTGAGGCGTATCGCCTAACTCGGCTCAACTCAACTCAGCTCAGCTCAGCGCCACGTTGGCGGCGCTCTCCGGCAGTTCCTGACCGAAGCAGCGCTGATAGAACTCGGCGACCAGCGGCCGCTCCAGTTCGTCGCACTTGTTGAGGAAGGTCAGGCGGAAGGCAAAGCCGACATCGTTGAAGATCTCGGCGTTCTCGGCCCAGGTGATCACCGTGCGCGGACTCATCACCGTCGACAGGTCACCGTTGATGAACGACGAGCGCGTCAGATCGGCGACGCGGACCATGGCCGAAACCTGCTTGCGCTTGGCCTCCGACTTGGCGAACGACTTCACCTTGGACAGCACGATGCCGACCTCGTCGTCGTGCGGCAGATAGTTGAGCGTGGCGACGATCGACCAGCGATCCATCTGGCCCTGGTTGATCTGCTGCGTGCCGTGATAGAGGCCGCTGGTGTCGCCGAGACCGATGGTGTTCGTGGTCGCGAACAGGCGGAAGGCCGGATGCGGGCGGATGACCTTCGACTGGTCGAGCAGCGTCAGCTTGCCCGAGACCTCCAGCACGCGCTGGATGACGAACATCACGTCCGGGCGGCCGGCATCGTACTCGTCGAACACCAGCGCGGTGTTGGACTGCAGGCAGAACGGCAGGATGCCCTCGCGGAACTCGGTGACCTGCTTGCCATCCTTCAGCACGATGGCATCCTTGCCGACCAGATCGATGCGCGACACATGGCTGTCGAGGTTGACGCGGATGCACGGCCAGTTGAGGCGCGCCGCCACCTGCTCGATGTGCGTCGACTTGCCGGTGCCGTGGTAGCCCTGGATCATCACGCGCCGGTTGTGCTTGAAGCCGGCCAGGATGGCGAGCGTGACCTCGCGGTTGAACAGGTAGTCCGGATCGAGATCGGGCACGTGCTCGCTGCGCTGCGCGTAGGCCGGCACATCGAGATCGCTATCGATGCCGAACAGCTGGCGGACGGAGACCTGCATGTCGGGGAGCTGGGATGTGGTGGCGGCCCCTGTGCCTTCAGCGCGCATTCGTCTTGTTCCCGTTGGCGGAAAGGTTTGATCGCAGGTTGAGCCACCGCCACTGCCCGCATCCGAGCCACTGCCCGCATCCGAAGGGCCGGCGGTTGGAGCAGCGGCAAATCGACCACCCATGTGGTGAGGGGCCGCCTCTCACCGGCCGTGGGCCGAGGACAGAGGCCCTCGCGATCACGACGCCGGCCAGCGGCCCCGTGCGCACACTCACCGGTGAGAGCCGCAGGCAGCGTGTCAGACCAGCCCAGCCTGCTTCAGATAGTTATAGGCTTGGATGATCTCGCGCAACTTGTCCTCGGAGCGGTTGTCACCACCGTTGACGTCCGGGTGATGCTGTTTCACCAGCTCTTTGAAGCGCGTCTTGATCTCCTGCTTGCCGGCCTGCGGGCCCAGGTTCAGCGCCTCGAGCGACTTGCGCTCCAGCGGGCGCAGCTGGCGCCGGCTCTCGGCCGGCTCCTCGCGCGCCTTCTTGGCGCGCCAGGCGAAGAACGCATTGGGGTCGCCGCTGCGCGCGCCGGCGCCCGCCGTGCCGGGCTGTCCGTTGCGCGTGCCGTGCGCCCAGGCGTTGGCCCCGGTCTTCCACGTCGGACGGTGGCCGGTCAGCGCATCCTTGCGGAAATCCTCGACCTCGGCATCCGACATGCCGTCGAAATAATTGTAGGACGCGTTGTACTGGCGGACATGATCCATGCAGAACACGTAGTATTGGCCGTCGTGCCCGCGCCCGCGCGGCGCCTTGTGCTCGGCCGGCTTGCCGCAGCCTTTCCACTGGCACACGCCGAGACCGCGCACCGGCTCCTCGGCCGAGCGCTTGGCACCGGCGCGAATTGAATCGAAGTATTTGGAGTTGAGCTTCATTGCTGCCGAGTATGATGTCTCGCCCAGGTGCGCACAAGACGGTCCATAGGACACACCCCGCTGGCCCGTTGCGGCACTTGACAACGTCCCTGCCGAGGCCAACCTGCCACGCTCCCGGTCAAGAGGTGCTTAATGTCACTGGAAGCGAAGATGCGCGAGAAGCTGATGATCGCGCTGGAGCCGACGCGGCTCGACATCATCAACGACAGCGAGAAGCATGCCGGTCATAGATCCTCGCCGGGCACTGGACACAGCCACTTCACGGTGCTGATCCAGTCGCCGCGCTTCGCCGGACTGTCCCGCGTGGCACGCCACCGTCTCGTCAACGACGCACTGGCCTCCGAGCTGCGGGCGGGCATCCATGCGCTGGCTATCAAGGCCGCGGCACCCGGAGAGCCGATCTGATCGGGGGAGATGCCGCGCCGCCCCAGCAATACGATACCGCGCGCCCCGAAAAAACGCGTGACCGCAAGCGCAAGGCTCGCGGCCACGTGTGCGCGGCTCAGGGCCGCATGTCGTCAGTGGTGATGGTGGCGGTGGCGGCAGATGCGACGCAGTTGGCAGTGGCGGTGGCCGTTATGCCAGTTGCAGACCTTCACGACCCTGCAACGGCGCCAGCCTTCGGCGCTGGCCTCGCTCGACGGCCCGAAGCCAGCGGTGAGGAAACCGGCGGCAAGAATGGCTGACAGCAGGTACTTCATTCCGAGCTCCTTGGGGCTAGGTTTGGGGGCGCACGCTCATGCGCGCGCAAGCCTACAATCGGCATGGGGCATGAACGAGCAATGAATGCGGTGCGGTCGTGGAAGCACGGCTCGGCGCAATCGTGGCAAGCCGGGAGCAGGCCCGGAACGCCGGGCGCCCAGGCAACGGGCCCCCAGACAACGGGGCCCGCGCGGGCCGCGGGCTCAAGCCAGCTTGCCGCCGCGCGCCTTGGCTCCGGCCAGCAGAGGACCACTCGAGACCTCGAAGTCGCCATCGATCAACGATGCCGGCTTCTCATGCGCGAACGGCACCAGGGCATCGAGCACGCGGTCGATCTGCTCATGCGTATGCGACGCCGTGAGGAAGAAGCGCAGACGCGGCTGATCCTTCGGCACCGCGATCTGCACGATCGGCGGCACGAAGAAGCCTGCCTCCAGCGCCGCGTTGGCGGCTGCGATGGCAACCGCCGTATCGCGGAACAGCACAGGCAACACCGCCGCACCAGCTGCCGTACCGACGTTCAGCCCACGCTCGCGCGCGGCGGCGACGAAGTACCTCGAGTTGTCCAGCAGCCTGGCCAAGCGCTCCGGCTCAGAGCGCAGGATGGCGAGCGCCTGCCGGGCGGCGCCCACTGTCGGCGGCGTCAAACCGACGCTGTAGACGAAGCCCGACAACGTAAAGCGCAGCCAGTCGATGACGGCGCGCTTGCCGCCGATGAACCCGCCGCAGGTCACGAAGGCCTTCGACAGCGTGCCGACGATGAGATCGATCTCGGAGGCGGGAACGTCGAAATGCTCGGCGATGCCGCGACCGGTCTTGCCGAGTACGCCGATCGAGTGCGCCTCGTCGATGACGAGCCAGGCGCCGTGACGCCGGCAGATGGCGATAAGCCGCGGCAGGTCGGGAATGTCCCCGTCCATGCTGTACAGGCCCTCGACGATGACCATGGTGCGCGAATACTGCGCCCGGTTCTGGGTCAGGATCGCCGCCAGATGGTCGAGATCGTTGTGCCGGAAGGCCATCGTGGTGGCGCGCGACAGCTGCGTTCCGACCATGATGCTGTTGTGCGACGACTGGTCGACAACGATGAGGTCGTCCTTGGTCAGCAAGTGACTGACGAGGGCGACGTTGGTGCCGTAGCCGCTGACCAGCGACAGGGTATCCTCGACGCCGACGAAGTCGGCGAATTCGCGCTCAAGCTGGCGGTGCATGTCGAGTTCGCCGCCAACCAGACGCGAGGCGCCGGCGCCCACGCCCGCAGCATCGATCGCCGCCTTTGCGGCCTCGTGGATCCGGGCATCGGCCGCCAGACCGAGGTAGTCGTAGTGCGCGAACGAAACGAGGCCGTCTCGATCACCGAGCCGGTCGATGCCGAGCGACTCCATGGTACGGCAGTAGGGATAGTGGTCTTTGACGACAGAGGTGCCGGAGAGGACGAAGCGACGCTTGGCGTACTGCTCGAGGCTGACATTCGGCTTATGCGACATCGTCCATCCCTGATCAGAACCAACGGCTCCAGCAGCCGGATGCGAGTCCGGTGGCCGGCAAAAACAAAGTCGGCCGAGCCGGCCCCATCAACGACGATCGCGAACGGCAGCAGGCTCGCTGCCGACCTCCACGATGCTGACCTCGCGCGGCTCGACATCCCGCGCCGGATCGATGTGGGCCAAGCGGCGAGCGTCGGCGACGAACATCGCCATCGCGCTGCCGATGGCGAACACCGCAACGACGATGGCGGCGACATCGAACACGCTGAAATGACCGAGCGGGGTCGAGAAAACAGGTAGATTGAACAGGGCGCCGATGGCGATCCCGGAGGCAATGATCAAACGAATCTCGGTCGGACCGACGCCGAAGAACGTCAGCTGCATGGCGCGGGAAACGTGGAGCTTGATCAGCGAGTAGACGCTGAGCGACAGGTAACCGATCAACGCCAGGGCGGCGACGTCGAGGCGCATGGCCGGCGACAGCCCGAGCCCGAGCACGATGACCAGCTGCGCCGCGAGATCGGCCATATGATCGACGAAGAAGCCGTAGCGCGGGCGCTCGATGTTGCGCACGCGCGCCAAAGTGCCATCCAGGGAGTCGCCGAACCAGTTGATGGCGAGGCCGACGATGGCGATGAGGGCGAAGACGGGGCTGAAGCGGGTGCAGACCAGGGCAACGGCCGTGAGAAGCGCGCCGGCCAAACCGATAGCGGTCAGATGATCGGGAACGATATGGGCGGGGATGCGGCGTGCCATGTCTTCGAGCAGGGTCCGCTCGTGCCGGCTGACGAAACCATCAATGTATCGCGTATGCCTAGTGCGATGCTCGAAGTCGCTGCTCGACACGGTCATGGTACACTTCCCCCAACCCGACTCCCCGTCGGCAACCATTAAAAAAGACCTTCCTGAAGCGATGTCGAGTCGGAAGTGCGCCGCAGCATTACAATTCAGCTAGAAAACGCTCGATGTGGTTCACGTGCCACATCCAGGACCGGACTTTCGGCGAGCCCTCCCGGTTCGATGCGCAGGGATTGGGCGGTTCTCGCCTGCACCGCTCGGCTATCGCGTCGACCCAGGACGGGCCATCGAGCGGGTCCAGCAATGTGGCCCCAGCGCCACACATCTCGCGAAATGCCGGGATGTCCGACGCGATCACTGGCACGCCGGCAGCCAAGGCTTCCGCCACGGGCAGCCCATAGCCTTCCCCGTGCGACGGCATGAGGAGCGCTCGTGCCCCGGCCAGCAGGCGCCGCAAGGCCGGGGTCGAGAGCCGGCCGGTTTCGTGGACCCACCGGACGACGGAGGGGCAGCGTTCCAGCAGATCGACGACGTTTTCGTTGTCCCAGCCGCGTACCCCGACCAGGACCAGCTTCGGCATCGGCCCCCCGGTCTGCGCCAGTTGACGCCACGCATGCAGAAGCATCAGGTGGTTCTTGCGCGGCTCGAGCGTGCCGACCGTGACGAAATACGGCACCTCGGCGAGCGCCGGATCGGGCTCGACCGTACCGTGGAATGCATCGTCGACGGGCAGCGGCGTGACGCAGATCGGCGGCGGGCTGCGCCCCAGCCGCGTGAACTGCGCTGTCAGCTGGCGCTTCGTGTCATCGAGGGCGACGATAATCCCCGCCGCCCGGCGAGACAGCACGTCCAGCCGGGCCAGATGGCGTTTCGCCTCGGCCGGCGGAAACATCTCGGGGTACGTGAGCGGTAGGACATCGTGCAGGAAGAACACCGGCCGGACATCGGGTCGGCGGTCGAGCCAGCGGAAATAGCCGTCGACCCAGACCGGGAACTGGCTCACGTTCAAGTACACCGCGCCGAGGGGGATGCCCGCAACCGATCGCCCCGGGAGGAGCCCGGCGCGACCCAGCCCCGGCGCCGAGCGCAGCGTGCGCAACATGCCCCGGTAGCCGTCGTGGGCGCTGCCACCCCGACTGCCACCCGAAGTCGCGGCAGCCTCCCCATGCGACGAGCCGAGGCTCCGGCCGGGGGCAAGCCAAGCGACGATGTCGCGGTAGGCCGCATCCGTGTCCGGCGTGGCCTCCTCGCGCCAATGCTCAGCCAGCCCCTGAACAACGCGGCCGGCGGGCAGGTTGTCGATGGCGCGCAATCCGATGGGGCCGAACAATATCCCCTGCCCCTGCCGCGCCGGCGACAGGAAGTGGCGGGCATAGCCGACATCGACGCGATCGATCCCGTTGGGCACCGGACGGCTGAAGCGGGAGATCAGCCGTGTCATGTCGTAGACGACGGCCCGCCGAGGTGCGCCGTCATCCTGACCGTCGCGGGTCGGGTCAGGTCCGATGAAGACCTCCCTGGGCGAAGAACAGGAGTTCGATCAAGGACAACAGGCCACGCTGGACACCGCGCTCGTTGCGCAGCCTGATCTCGATCGTAGCCGTCGGGTCAAAATGCTCCAGCGCGAAAAAGCCGCGGTAGTGATTGGCCTTGCGCCGTTCGATGCGGGCCTTGGCGAGCCACGTCGAGCTGTGCATCTCAAGCACGAACGGCAAATCCATGATGTCGTCGGAGAACATCAGCACCGCCTCGACGCGATAGCGCGCCGGCGGCAGGTACAGATACGGACCGTAATAGATGTTGCGCGCCGGACCCGCGATCTCGGCCACGCGCGGCGCTGGCTCATTGGGCCTGTCGCCGGATTTGAACACCTCGGTCGGCCAGACCACCGGGCGATCGGTTTCTCCCCTGGTCATGGCCATCAGGGGATCGAGCACCTGGCTCGCGGTGGCGAGGAAGCCATCCTGGGCCAGAGGCTGGGTATCGCCGCGGACAGGCGGCGCATAGGCATCGTCACGCTGCCGCAACGCTGCTTCGAGTCCGGCGTCGGGTCCCAGGGTCCCGCTCATGGCCGCGGCCACGCCGACGATGGCGTCCTCGGCCAACGGGAGCCCCAGATGGCGAGCGATGTCGCTCACGACGTCGCGCAAAGGACGCCCACCGGTGCGCCTGACGACATGGAGATGTCTCGTGGTGCCGATGGCGAGATGGGCAACCGAGGTTGCGGTCAAGGCCCGCAGTGCTTCCATTGCCGGCAGATCGAGGGCAGCGCGCAGGTACTGGATGGCATCGAGCGGGTCTTCGGCGACCAGGAGCACGCGAACATCGCTCGCCTCGATGGCATCGACGATCTGGCGGCTAGGGTAATTGGTCAGAAAGACCGTTCGCGGTTCGCTGTAGAAGTCGACCGAATCCGTACGGTCGATTTGCTGGGCGGCCCGGCCGGGCAGCAAGTCGGTGAGGCGCACTATGGCCTCGAACACCCAGCGGGTGAATCCGCTGTGCGGCCCGATTACGATATCGCCGAGGACCGCAGCTTGCCGCATCGCTCCAGATTCACGGTGCGTAGCGCGATATGGTCAGGCCCGTGATGGCCGGCTGCGTCAGCATGCCCACCATCCGGAAGATCTTGTGCGCCTCGGTGACGGGGGCGTGCGATACGTACAGGATGTCCTTGTCGCGCATGGCGAACCGGCGGGCGCGGAACAGGGCCGTGGGCTCGCTCATGTCGATGCGGTAGGCGACCGGAACCACGCTGCCGGACAGGAGCCTCGACGGGACCTTGGGATATTGGCGGGCGATCGAGATCGGCTCATAGCGCAGCACGAACACGCCCTTGGCATCGGAAACGTCGTCGAGCAAGCCGCCGGCCTTGCCGAGCGCCTCGTCCAGCGTGATGCCTCCGGCTTCAAAACCGATCATGGCCTGACGGCCGGTCGCCCCGAACGCCGTGAACGACTGCGGCTGGCGGTAGACGGTGACGACATCGCCCGGGCGAAGGTAGATATTTTCCTTCGTGTTGGACAGGATCGCCTGCAGCGGCACGCTCAGGGAGTTGCCCTCGCGCGACAGCGTGATGAAGGCATCATGCACCGGTCCGCGAATGCCGCCAGCGGTGGCGATCACCTCGAGCAGCTTGTCGCCGCCGGGGCTGAGCGGCACACGGGCACCCGCCGTGACCTCACCCGTGACCGTGACGGTATTGCTGATCGCGCGCGTCAGGCTGACCATGGCTTGCGGATCGGCCGTCTTGCCGGCCAACCGCTGCACGATCTGAGATTCGATCTCGGGGGTGGTTTTACCGGCTACGCGAATGCGTCCGGCGTAGGGCACGTTGACGGTGCCGTCCCGCGCCACCACCTGCTCGGGGATGCTGGAAACGCGCGTCGCCTGCCCGCTGCGATCAATGATGGGCGTCGTGAACAGGCCGCCGGCCCCGGTCTCCCAGATATTGATATGGACGGTGTCGCCGACGTCGACCTTCTGCACTTTCGGGCCGCGGTAGTCGCCGTAGACGGCGCTGAACATCGGCCGGTGCCAACTGGAGACGACGTCAAGGCTGGGTTCCGACAGGTCGACCAGCGCAAAGGTCGGCTCATCGGCCTTGGCGGCCTCGAACAAGTCGCGTGTGGGCGGCCCCGCGCTGCTGCACGCCGCAAGGGCTGCAAGCGAGCAGGCTGCCAATCCCAGAGCCGCTATCCGAACAATGCCGAACACAAATTCGTCCTTTGCCACTCGGTCAAGCAGGCCCCGTAATACCAGCCGCCACACGATAGAGCCAAACGCAAAGCCGCGTTAAGCTCATTTTAAGAGAATCACGTGACGCGGCGGCCACACGACGATCGGCCTACTCCTCGACGTGGGAACCAGGTGTCAGCTTGGCCCCGTCTTTCACCAGTTTCGCGCCGTATTCGTTTACCATCGATTAACGATACTGGCGCCGACACATGATTCGTTGTGGACGTCTCCTCCCGACGACGCAGGACACACGGAATCGCCGGGCGCCTTGCGCCGCCGTTGGGCGAGCGCTACAGCGCAAACATCCGGCGAGTTAGGCGCGCGAACCGTGCCCGAATTAGGGCATGCTCCGCGTTCGTCATCGCGCGGGCCCAAGTGGGAGCGCGCGGGGCCCAAGGGGAGAACGTCATGGCTCGTCCGATCGCATTCGACATGACGCACATCGTGTCGCGGCTGCCGGTCTCCAACCCGTCCGGCATCGACAAGGTGGACCTCGCCTTTGCGGAGTATTTTGCCGGGCATCCGAGTTCTCGCGCCGTGCACTACGGCATCCGCTCGCCCCGCTTCCATCCCGGCCGCGCCGTCGCCGATATCTGGCGCCTCGCGACCCGCGAGCGCTGGACGGGCGGCACGGCAGAAGCCGACCCCGTTCTGAGCCGCGTCAAGGCCCGGCTTGCCGGCACCGCCAGCGACCTCGGGCCGATCCGGCGTCGCGGGGGCGGCGCCGCCAGCCTCCTGACATCGCGCGATGCCCGCGAGCGGCGCTTCACACAGGTGAAATGGCGCCTTGCGCCAGGCACCAGCGACCTGCCCGACGGCAGCATCTACCTGAACGTCGCCCAGCACGCCTTCGAGTACCCTCGCTTCTTCAACTGGCTCGGCGCGCGCCCCGACGTGCTCACGACCTTTCTCGTCCACGACCTGCTGCCGCTGGATTTCCCCGAATACTTCCGCGCCGGATACCGCGAGCGCTTCCTGCGCCGGCAGGCGACGATCCTGGACCATGCGCGCGCCCTGATCACGACGTCCGACGTCGTCGCCGATCGGCTGCGGCAGGCCTTGGCGGAGCATAAGAGGCCGGCCGTTCCCATCCACGTGCAGCCGTTGCCGTCGACGCTGCCCAGCCTGGAGGCCGCGCAGCGCCACGACCCGGATCTCGCCGCCAGTCCCTATTTTATGGTGCTCGGCACCATCGAGCCGCGCAAGAACCATCTGCTGCTGCTGAACATCTGGCGCCGCATGGCCGAGGACGCGACGCCGGCGCCCGGGCTTGCTCCCAATCGAGACCCCAAAAGCGTGCCTAAGCTCGTCGTGGTTGGCACGCGCGGCTGGGAGAACGAGCAGGTGGTTGATGTCCTCGACCGCAGCACGCTCGTCAGACCGCACGTCATCGAGGTTTCCGGCCTCGGCGACCAGGCCCTCGCGCGCCTGATCGCCAATGCCCGCGGCCTGCTGATGCCGTCGTTCGCGGAAGGCTATGGGCTGCCCGTGGTGGAGGCGCTGTCCCTCGGCGTCCCGGTCGTGGCATCCGACATTGCGGTGTTTCGCGAGGTCGCGCAGGGGCGCGCAACGTTCGTCAGCCCCATCGACGGTCCGGGCTGGCGGCGCGCCGTCGAGACCCTGGCGGCGGCCTCACCCGGACGGCAGGCGGCGCTGGAGGCGGCGGCCGGCTTCACGGCCCCGACATGGCGCAGCTACATGGACGGCACGATGGCATTCCTGGCCGGACTGTGAGCACGGGGCGCGCGCGCGCGCCACCGGCGCCTCGAACACAGCTGGCGGAATGTCACCTGCAACGATTTAGAATAGTTGTTTACATCTTCTTGTGTTGCGCCAATGCACTAGACAGTCGTGTGCCCCTTGTGCTGATCAGTGGGATGATCAATCTGGTCCGAACCGGACTGCCGGGCCCTGGCCCCCTGACGACAGGTCGCCTCTTGCCGATCGCACCGCTCAAACGCCGCTCCCACACGCCGCGCGCCTACCGGCGCCGTATCGCGAGCGTCTTGGCTACCGTCGCCGCCCTGTTGGCATGGCACGCCGGCGAAGCACGTTCCGACCAGCCGCAACATCGCTGGGCGATCGGCATCTACGGGGGAGCCCTGACCGAGAACTCCTTCATCAACTCGCTCTACAGCACCGACCCCAAGCTGGCCTCGAGCTATCTCGCCGCCGTCGATGTGAGCTACGTGCTGCACCGCTTCCAGGTCGTGCCGGTCGACCTGGAGATCGACGTCACGATCGCCAGGCGTTTTGGCCGCGACGACCAGTGGGACTTCGGCGTCATCCCGATGCTGCGCTGGAAAGAGCTGCCGTGGAACCGCTGGGTCTACACCAATGTCCGGCTCGGCCTCCTCGGCGCATCCTACGTGACGGGCATCTCACCCTGGGAACTGCATTGGGCCGGCAACGATCACGGCTCCCATTTCCTGAACTACCTTTCGGTCGAACTCGATTTCCGCAAGGACGCCGCCTCGCCGCTCGAGTTCTTCATCCGCTCGCACCACCGATCGGGCATTTTCGGCACCATCAACGATACCTACGGCGGCTCCACCTACATCACATCCGGTCTGCGCTGGCACTTCTAGCTAAGGCAACGGTCGCGCACGGCAGTGCTCAATAGGAGGACGACGCGCGTCCCGCCCCGTCGTCGCGCACGCTCCAAGCCGATCACAGCGTGGCGTAGGTCTGCGTTGCCTTCATCATATCGGTGAAGACGTGCCCGCGACCGTTCTTCATCACGAGGGCGGCCGTGCAGCGCTGCTGCACCACATCCATGGCATGGATGGCAAGGATCATGGCGCGATCCTTTCGCTTATCGAAAATCTCGTAGTGGCACTTGTCCTGGAAGCGCTTGTCACCGACCAGGATGACCTCGTCGATCAGCACGCACTCGAAGTCGATGGCCAGCGACAATGCGAACGCGAGCCGCATCTTCATGCCGGACGAATAGAAGCGCACAGGGATGTGCAGCTGACGCCCAAGCTCGGTGAAGTCCTCGACGAAGGCGAAGGTCTCCTTGAACGGCACGCCGTAGATGCGGGCAATGAAGCGGACGTTGTCGTAGCCCGTCAGCTCGCCCTCGAACCCGCCGCCGAGCGCCAGTGGCCACGACATGCGCAGGCCGCGCTCGATCGTGCCGCTGGTCGGCAGCTGCAGGCCGGACAGAATCTGGATCAGCGTCGACTTGCCGGCGCCGTTGCGGCCCAGGATGGCGAAACGCTCCCCCATGCCGACGCGGAACGAGATGCCGTCGAGCACGCGCCGCACGCCGATGTCGGTCTCGAACTCCTTGACGATGTTGCTCACCACGATGGCGCGGCCGGGCGAAGCGTCGGCGGCACGCGGCAGGTCGGATGATGGCGCGGTGAGGGTCATCAGCTAATTCCCTGCGTGCCCGCGCGTATCGGCGAGCAGCAGGCTGCCGATGGAGTAGACGACCCAGCCGGCCAGTGCCACGGCCAGGATACCGAGGATGCGATAAGGATATTTCGGGTAGTCGCTCACCGTTGGCGCGCTGATGCGATCGAGAAACAGGCGCTGCCGCTCGGCATCTGAACGCGCGATGTTGTAAGCTGCCTGGGCCGAAGTGAACGAGGTGTGCGCGAACTCACGCTCCAGCGACAACCGCTCGTACTCGGCGATCTGGGGAGCCAGCGAGGCATCGGTACCGGCGAGTGCCTCGCGCTCCTTCCTGATCTGCTCCTCGAGGGCCGTCAGGCGCAGACGCAGACTGTTTGCCTGCGGGCTGTTGGGCGAAACCTGGCGCAACTCGGCGAGTTCGGCGTTGGTCTGCGAGACCTCGACCGACAGCCGCGTGATGGTTTCCATCGCCTGCGTCGAGGTGCGCGTCGGATCGATCAGAGAGGTCCGGCGGCGAAACTCGGCAATCTTCTCCAGCGCAACCCGGGCCTGCTCGCGCGCGCGAGCGGCCTCCTTCTCGGCTGCAATCACGCCCTCGTTCTGGGCACGCGCGCTCATGCCGTTGATCAGGCCCTCGGCAGAGTCGAGCAGGGCCTGCGCGAGAGCACGGGCATCCTCCGGACGGGAAGCCTGGACCTTGAGCGTGGTGATGCCGGTGGTCTGGTCGAAATCGATGTCGATGTGCGACTGGAAGTGCCGCCACAGGCGTTCCGCGCTGTGAGCCAGGATCGGCCCCGGGTAGGCCCAGAACAGATCAGCTTCCGGCCGGTTGAGGCGCTGCATAAGATCGCCTTTTTCGACCAGCAGCCGCACGGCATCACGCGATTTCATGAACGCGTGCACGATGTAGGCATCATCGGCCGAGCGCATGATCGAGGAGCCCTGCACCAGGCTCGACAGCTGATTGGTCGCCGCCGTCGAAGGGCTGCGCACGACGAACCGTGTTTCGGTCTCGTAGCGGTCGCCGGCGAGGAGACCGAAATACAGGCTGCCGAGCAGCACCGGCACCACCACGCACAGTACGAACCCGCGCTCCCGGCGCAGCCAAGCTCGAGAGCGCCCCAGGGCAGACAGCTGCCGCGCCTGGACCGGCGCCGCGGGCGGATCGAGGGAGACCAGATCGATGGTCTTGATTTCCATTCGGAATGCCTGGTGGGTGAACTCGGTCTCAGCAGTGCCTGCGGGGCCCGCAGGGCTGGCAAACGGGCGCACGCGTTCCGGTCAGGGCCAGCGATTCGGCTCCCGGGACGCAGTGCTACCATGTGACGCCAGCGCAAGACACCACGCAACCATGTCCAGATTTGGCCGCAGTACAGGACGATGGTAATCTGTTAGAGCAGTGCAAGGACAACTGGTGGGGTCGTCGTCTTGACGCACGGCAAGGTCAGGGTTTTGGGTTTGGCATCGGCGGTGGCAGCTGGTCTTGCGATCAGCGCGTGCGCCGGTAATTTGCCACAGCTCGGGGAGGCCACGAAAGCCGGCGCCTCCAAGGTGCCCGGCACACTGGGCCCTGGCGCTCAGGGATCTGGCGCTCAGGGATCTGGCGCTCAGGGAACCGGCGCGGCCGGCACATCGGAGCCTGCGGCTTCCGCGACCCAGCCTGCTGCGGTGGCCGCGGCGCAGCAGACGGCAGCAGGCGGAAAGTCGACCGCCGAAGCGCCGACGCCGATCACGCCGCATGCGCGGCTCGCCGCCAACGACCCGGCCAGCATCGTCTCCTTCAAAGGGGCGACGGTTGTGCTTTACGGCAGCGAGACCGGCAACGACGGCGAGCGCGTGCCGGTGGCGTCGCTGCCGCTACCCCTGCGCGCCAATGTCGGATTGCTCAACACCAGCCGGCTGACCATCGCGACCGCCAGCGGCCCGCGCTGGGTCGCCACGTCCGAAGTCGTTCTCGGCGCCGCCGCAAGCCGCTGATCTCGTCCGACACGAGTGCCAGCTGGCCCCCGGTCATGCGACAGGGAGCCAGTTGAGAGGGAGCCAGCGGGTCGGCCATGCGGACCACCCCCAGAGTCGTTCGGATCAGCCAGCCTTCTTCAGCTCGGCCTGTGGCGCGTTGGGGAAGAACTGCTGCTCGCCCTCGATCTTGAAGCCCTTGATGGCGGCCTGCCCCTCGACGCCCGTCAGCCAGTCGATGAACGCCTGCCCTTCCTTGACCTTGACGTGCGGATGCTTCGTCGGATTGACCAGGATGACACCGTACTGGTTGAACAGCTTCGGGTCCCCCTCGACCGCGAGCTTCAGCGAGGCGCGGTTCTTGAAGCTCGACCAGCTGGCGCGGTCGCTCAGCGCGTAGGCGTTCATGCCGGCGGCCGTGTTGAGCGTTGCCCCCATGCCGGAGCCGGTTGAGCGATACCAGTCGCTGCCCGCCGCCTTGAGATCGACGCCGGCCGCCTGCCACAGCGCCAGCTCGGCCTTGTGCGTGCCGCTGTCGTCGCCGCGCGAGGCGAACGGCGCCTTGGCTTCGGCGATCTTCTTCAGTGCCGCCGCCGCGTCCTTGCTCCCCGCGACCTTGGCGGCATCATCGGCTGGCCCGACGATGACGAAATCGTTGTACATGACGGGGATGCGCTGCACGCCCCAGCCATCGGCGACGAATTTCTCCTCCGCCGCCTTGGCATGCACGAGCACGACGTCGCCATCACCCTTCTCGGCATTCTTCAGGGCCTGGCCGGTGCCGACGGCGACAACGCGCACGTCGATGCCGGTCTTCTGCTTGAACAGCGGCAGCAGGTACTTGAAGAGGCCGGAGTTCTCCGTCGAGGTCGTCGACTGCACGACGATGAACGGGTCCTCTGCGTGGGCCGGCGCGGTGACGGCGAGCAGGGCGGCACAGGCGGCGGCGCCGACGCTGGCGATCGCCTCGAGGCGCGATTTCAGCATGTCATGATCTCCATATCGGGTTCAATTTCCGCGGGGAGGTTTGCATCCGGTCGTTCGATCAGTCTGGAATGCGGCCCGCCAGGTAATCGCGGGCGGCCCGCGAGGCGGGGCCGGCAAAGAAGCCCATCGCCGCACCGTGTTCCTCGAGGCGCCCCCGGTGCAGGAACACGATGTCGTCGGCGAGGCGGCGCGCCTGCCCCGTGTCGTGGGTGATCAGCACGATCGTCGTGCCCTCGGCATGCGCACGCTCGATCATCTCCTCCACCGCCTTGGTCGAGGCAGGGTCCAGGCTGGCGGTCGGCTCGTCGAGGAACAGCACCTCCGGTTTCAGTGCGAGAGCGCGGGCGATGGCGAGGCGCTGCTGCTCGCCGCCGGACAGCAGCCGGGCCGGGCTCGCCGCCAGATGCCAGAGGCCGGCGCGCTGAAGCACCTCGGCCGTGCGCGCGCCGGCCGTCGCCGCATCGAGATGGCCGAGCACGAAGCCGATATTGGCTTCCGCCGAGCGCCGCAGCAGCGTGGGGCGCTGGAACACCATCGCCTGACGGGCGCGAACGGCGGCGTCGGCGGGCCGGCCGGCCCAGGTCAGCGCGCCTTCGGACGGCACCAGCAACCCGTGCAGCAGGCGCAGCAGCAGGCTCTTGCCGGCACCGTTGGGGCCCATGACGACGGTGCGGCGGCCGGCCGCCAGGCTCAGCGATACGTCGCCGAGCAGCCGCGCCCCATCGGCGGCGACGTACCCGAGGCCCCGCGCTTCGAGAGGGAACAGGGCCGGACGTCGCGGTTCGGTTGCCGCTTGCGACCGGGCACGGGGCAGCGCCGCCTCAAGCATAGGCGAGCCTCCGCGCCGTGTGCCGCACGGCCATCACGGCCGCGTTCACCGCCACCGCGATGGCGACCAGGATCAGGCCGAGGGCGAGCGCCAGGGCGAGATCGCCCTTCGAGGTCTCCAGGGCAATGGCCGTGGTCATGACCCGCGTCACATGATCGATGTTGCCGCCGACGATGATGACGGCGCCGACCTCGGCGATGGCCCGGCCGAAACCGGCCAGCACGGCGGTGAGCAGACTGTAGCGGCCGTCCCAGATGACGGCGGCGATGCGTCGTGCCGGCCCGAGTTGCAGCGAGCGGAACAGTTCGTCGTACTCGCCGTCGATCTCGGCCAGCGTCTGGCGGGCCAGCGCGGCGATGATGGGCGTCACGATCACCACCTGCGCGATGATCATGGCCGTGGGCGTGTAGAGCAGCCCCAGCACGCCGAGCGGCCCCGAGCGCGACAACAGCAGGTAGACCAGCAAGCCGACGACCACGGGCGGCAGCCCCATCAGGGCGTTGACCAGCACGGTGAGCGCGCCGCGTCCGGGGAAGCGCAGCACGGCGAGCGCGCCACCCAGCGGGATGCCGACGACCGCCCCGATCAGCACAGCCGTCAGCGTGACCCGCAACGACAGCGCGATGATGCGATACAGCTCGCCGTCGCCGGACAGCAGCAGCCGCAGCGCCAAGCCGAAAATGCTCGTCGTATCCGCCATTTAACCTGACCGCCCGGAACGCGCCTCGCAGGCACGCACCCGGCAGTCTAGGAGCGCCCAGGGCCCAAGCGTAGGCGCAATCCCTGCAACCGGATGCAGCGCGGTGCAGGTGGCGCTATTCGGCTGCCACGGGCCGGGAGCCGACGGGAGCGGTGTCGAACGCGAAGCCGCGATCGTCGGCCATCAGCATCAGCGCGCGCTCGGCCAGCGCGGTGATGGTGTAGAGAGGGTTGACGCCCAGCGAACGCGGGATGACCGAGCCGTCGATGACGTAGAGGCCATCGTGAACCGTGTCCGAGGCGCCGCCGCCGGCGAATACGCGGCACTTGTGGTCGACAACGCCCGAGCCCGCGTCCTCGCCCATGCCGCAGCCGCCGAGCGGGTGGGCGGTCGCCGGCTGCCTGCCCATCACGGTGCCGGACAGCGGATTCTTCACATAGTCGCCGCCCGCCGCCGTCACGATCGCCGCCAGCTCGGCGTCGAGGCGCTGATAGACCGGCTCGGCGTGCGCGTTGGGCCAGGACAGCGCCAGCCGGTCGCCCTCCAGCGCGAAGCGCCCGGCGGCACTGTCGTGGCTGACGGCAAAGAAGGTCTGCAGGTGCGCGAACGGCCCCTTGTAGACGCCATTGATGAGCGACTGCAGCGCGCCGAGGATGCGGCCGTTGGGCACGAACAGCATGGGCAGGATCGGCGCCAGGGCAGAGGGCAGCACGCCGTCCTGCAGGTTCATGGAGCGCGTGAAATCGCCGGCATCCCGCACCTCGATCTGCCCCGTCACCGAGGCCCCGACCTCCATGCCGGGAATCTTGGCCGGGTGGCCGATGCCGACCGCGTCCATGCGCTCACGGGCACCGTAACCGAAGGCGATGATGTCGCCGTTGGCGGAGAAGCGGCGGCCCACCTGGTCCGACAGCGGCAGCCCCTTGTCGCGCGAGCGCAGCAGGATTTCCGTGGAGCCGAGCGTGCCTGCCGCCAGCACGACAATATCCGCCGTCACCTCGGCCGGCGTCCCGTCGCTGGCGTCCTTCGACTTGGGTCCGAGCTTGTTGAAGGCCACGCGCCAGCGGCCTTGCCCGTCGCGCGAAAGGTGGCGCACGGCGGCGTGCGTGTAGAGCTCGGCGCCGTGGCGGGCCGCGTCCGGCAGATAGGTGAGCGCGATGGTGTTCTTGGCGCCGACGTTGCAGCCGCCGCAGCAGTCGCCGCACAGCGTGCAGGCCGACTGCGCGACGCCGCCGGCGCTGGTGCCCTCGCTGAAGCTGACCGCAACGGGGGTGTGCACGGCGAAGCGGCCGGTGTCGCGCGCGGCCTTGTCGAAGGTGCGGAATTTGGTCATCTCGGCGCTGCGCGGGTGCGCATTGGGGCGCAGCCACTCGGCGGCGCGCGCGAAGCCTTCCTCCAGCAGCGCGGCGTTGGTCTCGCGGGCGATCTGGCGCGGCCAGGCCCTGTCCTCGAACACCTCATGTTCCGGCTTCAGCGCCACGCCGGCATTGATGAGCGAGCCGCCGCCGAGCCCGCAGCCGACGACGACGTGCATGTCCTCGCCCACGCGCACATCATAGAGCGCCGTGGCCGTGCCGGTGCGCATCCGCTTGCCCGTCACCTGCATATCGGCGCGCAGCTCGGGGAAGCGGGAGGGAAACTCGCCGGTCGCCACCTCGCGGCCCCGCTCCAGCACGCAGACGCGCTTGCCCGCGCGGGCCAGTCGCGACGCCGCGACGCCGCCGCCATAGCCGGAGCCGACGATCACCACGTCGTAGTGCGGTTTCAGGTCGTCGAGCGAACGGGCGAGGCGGGCAGGCGCAGGCGGGATCGTGGTCATATCGGCAGGCTTCCGGGCTGGCTTCGGCAGGGCGACCGCACGTTATGCGCCACGCCGCCCCGACGCCAGTGCCCCCGGTCAAGCACGGACAATTTGACGGCCTCGCGGCACTCCGCTCGCTCACCCGCCGAAGGCGGTGTCCCACAGCAGCTTGACGTTCAGGGCGATGATGACGGCGGCGACGATGGCGGCGAGCGCCGTCAGCCAGCGCGGCGCGACGAGCGGCCCCATCTTGGCGCGGTCGGCGGTGAACATGACGAGCGGCACGACGGCGAAGGGGAGCTGGAAGCTCAGCACCACCTGCGACAGGATCAGCAGCTTCGCCGTCCCGGCCTCGCCGGCCACGATGGTCACGATCGCGGCGGGGACGATGGCGATCGCGCGCGTGATCAGCCGGCGCGCCCAGGGCGGCATGCGCAGCTGGAGGAAGCCCTCCATGACGCACTGGCCGGACAGCGTCGCCGTGACGGTGGAGTTGAGCCCGCAGGCGAGCAGTGCCACCGCGAACAGCGACGGCGCCACCGAGGCGCCGAGCAGCGGCAGCAGCAGCGCATGCGCGTCGCCCAGCTCCGTGACGCCGGTGTGCCCGGCCTTGTGGAAGGTGGCCGCCGCCAGGATCAGGATCGAGGCGTTGACGGCCAGCGCGAAGGTCAGCGCCAGCGTCGAGTCGATGGTGGCGAAGCGCAGCGCCTCGCGCTTTTCCGCGTCGCTGTCGCCGAAGGCGCGCGTCTGCACGATGGCCGAGTGCAGGTAGAGATTGTGCGGCATGACGGTGGCGCCGATGATGCCGAGGGCGATGAACAGCATGTCCGGATTGCGCACCACCTCGGTCGTCGGCACGAAGCCGCCGAGCACGCCCCGCCAGTCCGGGTTGGCGAGCGCGATCTGGGCCGCGAACGACAGCGCGATGACGCCGAGCAGCGCAATGACGCCGATCTCGATCCAGCGGAAGCCGAGCCGCTGCAGCCACAGGATCAGGAACACGTCGAGCGCGGTGATGAGGACGCCCAGCGCCAGCGGGATGCCGAACAACAGCTTCAGGCCGATGGCCGTGCCGATCACCTCGGCGAGGTCGGTGGCGCAGATGGCGAGTTCCGCCAGCACCCACAGGACGAGCGCCACCGGCCTCGGGTACGCATCGCGGCAGGCCTGCGCCAGATCGCGGCGGCTGGCGATGCCGAGCCGCGCACTCAAGGATTGCAGGATCACCGCCATGATGTTGGACAGCAGCGCCACGAACAGCAGCGCGTAGCCGAACTTGGAGCCGCCAGCGAGCGAGGTGGCCCAGTTGCCGGGGTCCATATAGCCGACGGCGACGAGGTAACCGGGGCCCAGGAAGGCGACCAGCTTGCGCAGGGCGCCCGCGTTGACCGGAACGCGAATGGTGCGAAACACCTCGCCCAGCGGCGGCGCATCGCCCGATGACCGCCAGCCGGCGGACGGCGTGAACGGTGACGACGGCGCCGGCACGGCCGGATCGGCGGCGGCGGCGGTCGCGGGGAGGGCGGCGGGCGCGCCACTGGCCGGGCGCGGCGGCGCCCGACGATCCGATTGGGTCATGCCCTACTTTATAAGTATTCTAGAGTTTGCCCGCAACGCGGTCGGCAAACCGGCCCGGCTTGCCCGCTCTGGCTTGCCCGCTCTGGCTTGGAAGCGTCTCCATCACGTCCCCGGAGCATCCCGGGCAACACATCGGCGGCGGAGCGATCGACAGCTCCTCAAGCTTCCAGCAACGACATGAGCAGCCGCACCAGATCCCTCTGGTTGGCGCACCCCGTCTTGGCGAGCGCATTCCTCAGATGCCAGCGCACCGTCGAGATGCGCTTGCCGTCGCGGTCGGCATAGCCCTGCAGGGTCAGCCCATCGAGCAGCGCCAGTGCCAGCCGCGCCTCGGCCCGGGTGAACTGGAACAATTCCGAGAGCAGAGCGAGGCCGCCTTCATTGTTGCTGCAGCGGCCGTCGAGAATGGTGAGCATGACCGTGCGGCCATCGCAACCGCTGGCGGGGCAGCCGATCGAAGCCGCGGCGCTGATGCGGGTGAGGGTGACGAGCACCTGCTCGCCGTCGGCGTCCTCGACGAAGAAGGCCCTCTTGGCGGGGGTATGCGCGGCGCCGCCAGCCAGCGCCGCAATGTGGGCGTGCAGCGCGTCGACGACCTGCGCATGGCGGTGCGACAGGCGCCCCGCCGCATCCACCGTCCAGTCCAGGTTGGCGCCAATGAAGGCACGTGCCGGAGCGTTGGCGGACAGCACGAGCCCGCGCCCGTCGACAAGCAGCGTCGGCCAGGACCGCGCGCCGATCAGGCCTTGCACAAGCGTGCAACGCGCCTGCGCCGAAGAGGACACGACGGCGCGCCTCTCGATCGGCTCCGCGAGCATCGTCTGTGACCGCTGCTGCATCATGGCCCGCGCCTTTCCAAACCCGATCCCGTTCGACGACAACCGCCACGCGCGAAGCGTCGAAACTCGATGATCTAGGTTGTGCAACCTCGCGGCCCCACCAGAAAGCGGGGAAATTTCCTACCTAGCGTTGCCGAAGGGGGCGGGTTCGCCTGGGCTCTCATCGTCACACCGTGCGCACCCACGCATGTCGACAAGGCACCAGCCGAGCGGCTGACGAGTAGCACGGATCGAGGCGATTTGCCTTGCGGGGCCAGCCCCCGGCGATCGCGCGACGGCGCCGGGTCAGGGCGTGATGATGCCCAGCATGACGCCTTTGGCCACCGCGTGATCGCGGGTCGTCGCCCTCAGCTTCTTGCGGGCGGCCTGCACGTATTTCTCGACCTGCTTGGTGCCGACCTTCATCTTCTCGGCAATGCGAGCGGCGCGCAGGCCGGACGCCAGGTAGGTCAGGCACTCCTCCTCGCGCGGCGACAGGTCCACCAGCGCGCCGAGGTGCTGACCGCGCATCCCGGAATCGAGCAGACCGCAGAGCGTGACCAGATCGCGACCTTCCTGCTTCCAGAAGCGGTCGAACTCGCGCAGGGGCACGTCCGCCGTCGAAACGCCCACGCCGCCCACCTGATTGGGGAAGAAGTGCGCCGAGGGCACCGTGAAGCCGACCGCCAGGCCGAGGTCGCGCTCGATACCGGCGCGGCGGATCTGTGCCGGCGTGGCGTCCTGCCAGTTCTTCGGGTCGTGCCAGAGCATGATCTCCGACGCCTCGACGCAATGCTGGGCGGTGACATCGTTGTCGAACAGGGTGGGAAGGTCGAAAGCATCGAAAAAGCTCTGGCTGTGCGAGCTCTTCCAGATCAGCGCCTGCGACAGCCGCCGCTGTTCCAGCTCGCGCCTGGAAGCCAGAACGCCGAACAGGATGCTGCTGACGCCGCGCGCCTCCAGCTGGCCGTGGATGAGCGACCAGAAGCATTCCATATCGCTGATGCCGCCGGCCTCGCGAGCAATCTCGACGATGCTCTTCCTCATGGCACGCTCCGACGCTGGCGGGCCGTGCACCAGGCGGCGGCGACGATGGCGGCCAAGCCGCCGAACGTCGTGGCCAGGAATGCCGCCAGGCCGTAGTTGCGCGACTGCGCGATGGCAAAGCCGTTGAGCAGCGGCCCACCGAGGCTGCCGAGGGCATACACGATGCCGAAGACGGCATTGGCCACCACCAGCCGCGCGCCATCGAAGTGATCGCCGACCATGGCCAGCGCCATCGAGTAGGCCGCCCCCGCCGTGCCGCCCATGACGGCACACGCCGCGAGGAACGCGGCCGGCTCCGCGAGCGCGACGGGAAGGGCTGCCGCCGCCGCCGCCGCCGTGGCGAGGCAGAGGAACAGCGGCACCGAGCGCCCGATGCGATCGGAAAGGGCGGCGACCGGATACTGCAGGACGAGGTTGCCCGCCGCAGCCGAGGGGAGCGCATAGGCGGCCATCGTACTGTCGATGTCGTTCCTGACGGCATAGATCTGAAGCATCGTCGTCGGCACGCATTCATAGGCGCCGTAGACGAGCACGGCGAGCAGCGCGATGGGGATCGCACGCGCCACCGGCAGCACCGCGGGCGGCAACGCGCTTTCAATGACTGCGTCGGGCCGGCCGCTCCAGGCCTGAAGCAGCAGCAGGCCGGCCGAGAGCAGGCCCAGCGGCGGCGCGAAGGCGCCCCATCCGTCGCTGCCGATCCCCGGCTGCAGCACCGAGCCGACGATCAGCCCGACCATGAACAGGATGCTGTAGACGCCGACGTTGCGCCCACGCTCCTGCGCCATGGAGACGCTGTTGATCCAATACTCGAGGCAGCGGAACACCACCCCCATGGCGCCGCCGAAAAACAGCCGCAGCAGCGTCATTGCCGCATACCCGTCGGCAAAGCGGAGCGCAGCCAGCGCCAGGATCGCGACGGCGAGAAACAGCTGCAGCACGCGCCTTATGGGCATGCCGAGCCTGACCTGCAGCTGCGGCACGACGAGCGAACCGGCGATCCAGCCCAGCGCCGGCATGGCGGCGTTCACCCCGATCCACTGGCCACCGACGCCGGTCGCCTCCAGGCGGCTCGAGATCAGCGGAAAGGTGATGCCGTAGGCGATGGCCACCAGAAAACCGGCTGCAGTCAGGCTTGGCGATCGCAGGGCAAGCATGCGGGCAGCTCGGAGCTTGGTGGGGTCGGCCAAGGGGAAGGCTCAGGGGAACTTGACGCCGACAGTCAGCGCCACACGCTGCCCGAAGGCGTCGATATTGCGCACATCGGTCGTCCAGTAGCGCAGGTCGAAGTAGAGGCGGTCGATCGTGCCATCGATGCCGGCATTGGTGTAGACATAGCCATGCCCCGGGCTCACGACGTCTCGCGCATCGCTGCGTACGATCCCAACGGTTCCCGTCAGGCGGGGCTGCACACCGAGCATCGCCGGAAGCGCCAGGGCCCCCTGCATCTCGAGGGTGCGCACACGTCCTGTTTCGTTGTAGAAATCTGGGGTGAAGAAGCCCGTCGCGCCGAGGGAGGCGGTTTTGTCAAAGTTGACCTTGGCGCCGGCGAAGAATTCGATGAAGTCCCGCTCGGCATGAAGGAGGGTCCCCGCGATGATGTCGCGGCCGTTGGGGTAACCCGTATACTTGCCGCCGAAATTGAAATCGACGTTGCCGATCGAGGGCGTGATGCCGATGGTCAGGTCGGCTTCGAGATTGCCGATGCTGCGCCCTTGTGCGTCGACGCCGAGGTCATTGCCGACCAGAAGCCCGTTGGCATAGAGGAAGCCGTTGGAGGCCTCGCCAAAAATGAACCCGGTCGGGCGCTCCCCGCTCAGGGAGACGCCTCGGTAGACATAGTCCGTCGTACCGCCGGCTATGAGGCTGGCCGTGAGGCTGGGGGCTGTGACGAGTGGGGTCGCGGCAGATGGAGGCGCGGCAGATGGAGGCGAGGATGCGCTCTGGGCCGCTGCTTCGGCGGGAGCCACGACGACCGCTGCCAAGGCAACCACGCCCGAAGCTAGCAGGCCGGGAGAGCGGACGGCTGGAAGAGCGCGATCGGCTGGAATAACGGCCGGAATAGAGCCTAGCCTGGCAACGGCCGTGCCGGAGACAGGCTCATCGCATGCACGGAACGCACCGCGCGCACGCTCACGCGCACGCTCGATAGCGCCGGAGGCGTTACCCCGGGTGGCACTACGCAGGCAATGCACCCACCGACGCACCATCTTGCACCGAACTTGCACCGAAGCCGTCTGGTCGACCCGCAACTGCGACGCCGTGGCACCGATTGCACGCGACGCCTCGACCAACGTTGACCGCTAACATGACCCACCCCTGAATTCAATCGGCGTTCAGCTCCCGGCCACATTTTTGTCACTGCCGATGCCGGCCTGTCACGCAGGCGTGCGGGCAGTCACCGTCGAGACCGTCGAGGCTAAAGTTCCGACTCGTGCCATCTGCCGTTGGGCTCGACGGTATGCGCGCGCGCTGGTGTGGCCGCTCGCGCCCAGGCAACGAGGTGATACTGGCGTACTGGCGAACGAGGTTTCGACCACAGGTCGAAACGCTCGCCCGCCGGTCTCGCCGGTATCACACGGCTGCGACCGGACGCTTTCGGGCGGGCAATGCCTTCAGGCTCTGGGCCGCCTGCCTGGGTTCGCCAGACTTGGCCAAGTGCGCTTTCGAGTGGTTGGCATAGGTCTCCCACGTCGGCGCATAGTCATCCGCCTGATCACCCCACGCAGCCGCCGCTCGGGCAATATCTCGGGCAAATGAAGCGTCGGCATCGGCGTCTCCCGGCGCTCAGCCCGCGAGTTCGCGGGCGAGGAAGGCGCGAACCTGATCGCGCTCGATGTCGCGGCTGACGAAGGCCTGGCCGATGCCGCGCACCAGGATGAAGGTCAGCCGGCCATCACGCACCTTCTTGTCCTGCCCCATCAGGCGCACCAGTTCGTCGGCGTCCGCCTTGTCGCCCGGAATGTCGGCGAGCCGCGTCGGCAGGCCGGCCGCCTTCAGGTGCGCCTCCACCCGCGCCGCCGATCCGGCCGGACACAGCTTCAGGCCTTCAGAAAAGCGGAACGCCTGCGCCATGCCGATGGCGACGCCCTCGCCGTGAAGAAGTCGGCTGGAATAGCCGGTCCAGGCTTCCAGCGCGTGGCCGAAGGTGTGGCCGAGGTTCAAGAGCGCGCGGTCGCCGGTTTCGTGCTCGTCGCGCAGCACGATGGCCGCCTTGGCCTTGACGCTGGTCTCGATGGCCTGGGTGAGAGCCGAGGCATCATTGCCGAACAAGGCCGCCCAGTGGGCCTCCAGCCAGTCGAAGAACGGCCCGTCGCCGAGCAGACCATACTTGGCGACCTCGGCATAACCCGCCCGCATCTCCCGCGGCGGCAGGGTGGACAGCACATCCGTATCGGCCAGCACCAGACTCGGCTGATGGAAGGTGCCGATCAAGTTCTTGCCCTGTGGTGTGTTGATACCGGTCTTGCCGCCCACCGAGCTGTCGACCTGCGCCAGCAGCGAGGTCGGAATCTGCACCATGCGCACGCCCCGGCGCAGGATGGACGCAGCGAAGCCGGCGAGATCGCCCATCACGCCGCCGCCCAGCGCCACGACGAAATCGCCGCGCTCGATGCCGAGGTCCAGCAGGCGTTCGCACAGTGGACCAAGCTCGGCGAAGCACTTGGTCGCCTCCCCTGGCTTCAGCACGATGGCCGGCCCGGCCAGCCGGCAGCCCTCGCCGAGGCCGCGCTCCAGCGTCGCCAGATGGTGGGCGGCGACGTTGCTGTCGGTGACGATGGCGCACTTGCGGCCAGCGCCCAGGCGCTCGGCGATGAGGCGGCCGGCCGAGCCCAGCAGCCCGCCGCCGATCAGCACGTCGTAGGCGCGGCCCGGCAGAGGCACGTGAACGGTGTGCATGGCCTTGGCGGCGGTGGAGTCGGCGGCGGTGTCGGTCATGGCGCGATCGGGTCCTGCTGGGTCGGCGGGCGGGGGGCACCCGCGAAGGGATGGCACGGGACGGAAAGGGCGAGGGCGATCGGCGGGCTCAGGCCGCTGGCGTCGCGGCGAGCAGCGGGCTGTTGCGCAATGCCTCGAGGATTTCACCGACGATGACCTCGTGCGCCACGTCGCGGCTGACGACCGTGATGTCGGCGCCCGCGTAGACCGGATAGCGCGACTCCATCAGGTTGCGCATGATGGTCTCAGGATCGCCGGTTTTCAGCAGCGGGCGCGTCTCGCGCTTGGCGACGCGGCGCATCAGGACCGGCAGCTCTGCCTTCAGCCAGACCGAGACCCCACCCACCGCGATGCTCGTCCGCGTCTCGGCATTCATGAAGGCCCCGCCGCCCGTCGCCAGCACCTGCGGCCCGGCGCCGAGCAGGCGCTGGATGACGCGCCGCTCGCCGTCGCGAAAATAGGGCTCACCGTGATCGGCGAAGATCTCGTTGATGGTCTTCTTGTGCGCCTTTTCGATCTCCTCATCGGCGTCGACGAAGGGCAGCCCCAGCCGGGCCGCCAGCCGTCGGCCGATCGACGACTTGCCGCAGCCCATCAGGCCGACGAGCACGATCGAGCGCGGGCCGAGCCGGCGCTTGACCTCGGTCGGCAGGTCGGTTTCAGGCGCGGCCATGGCAAGCCTCTGGGCGCGAATCGGGCATAATGGCCGGCGGTTGGTATCTCGCGTGCTCGTTTGTCATGTCCGTCCCGGGTTTGCCCGTCCCGCTCTTTCAATCGTTCCCGCGCGGCGCTCGCACGAAACGTGCAGTCGCCAGCCCGCCTGTTGCAGCCTTAATGGCGCCACCATAGAACAGGACATAGCACCAGGAGCCGACGCGCGAAAATGCCCAGTCTCTTCAGGTTCGTGTTCATCGTGGTCAGCCTCGGCGCCATCGTCGGCGGCGGGCTCTACGCGTTGCAGGCCTACTTCGAGCCTGAGCCTCGGGAAGTGTCGAAAACCGTCCCCGGCGTCAAGATCCGCAAGCAATGACCCAAAGACCCGCTTCCCCGTGCGGCCGGCTCGCGCTCGCCCTCCTGGCCTGCGCGGCGCTGTTGCCATTGCCGACAGGCCCCGTGCGCGCCGACGACAACTGGACGCCCTTCCCCAAGGAGGACGGGCCGCCGAAGCGCAAGAAGGCGCAGCCGGCGACGGCCATCGAGCCGCCGAAGCCCTACCTGTCGCCGATGGACGGACCGGGACAGCAGCGCGGGGCAGCAGGCATGGCGGGGCAGCCGTACCCGGCTCCCGCTGGCATGGAGCCCGCCGGCCCGACGACGCCCGGATACGGCACTACAGGATACGACGGCAGTGGCCGCTACAGCCCGGCGGCCGGCGGCGCGGGCAGCGGCGCTCCCGTATCGCGAGAAAATCTCAGCCCGCCGCCACCGGTGCCGGAAAGCGCGCGCGGCGTCGACCGCGGCGACCTGCAACCGGTCCTGGCCAGCGACGGCTCCGGCCTGCCGATGGAGCTGTGGCAGGGGCTCGACCTGAAGACCCTCGAAAGCCTGATCGCACGCATCGAGATTCCGCCGCGCTCACCGGCCATCCACGATCTCTGGCGCCGTCTCGTCACGTCGCAGGCCACGCCTCCGGCCGGCTCCGGCCTCAACGCCGGCTTCGAGGCCATCCGCGCCGAGGTGCTGTTCCGCTCCGGCCTCGTCAAGGAGGCCGGTGCGAGCCTCGCCGGCGTCCGGCGCGACGGCTCGGACACGGTGCTGACGGTCGTCGCGGCGCGCAGCGACATCGCGCTCGGCGAACGCGACCAGGGGTGCGCCGCCGCCAAGGCCGTGTCGGCCAAGACGGACATGCCGAAGCCGCTGCGTGCGGAAGCCATCCAGATGCTGGGCTACTGCGCCGCCTCCGCCGGCAACGTTTCAGCCGCGGGCCTCGCAGCCGAACTGGCCCGCGATGAAGGCGTGACCGCACCGGGGCTCGCCATTCTCGACGCGGTGGCGGCCGGCACGAAACCGTCGCTCACCAATCTGAAATCGATGTCCGTGGTCGATTACCGCCTGCTGCAATTGGCCAAGGCTGGCGACGATCCGCTGGTTGTGGCGCGCGCCCAGCCGTCGCTGCTCGCCCTGCTGGCGCAGGACGTCGCGGCTCCGGCGCCGCAGCGCCTCGCCGCCGCCGAGGCTGCCGCCCGGCTCAATGCGCTGTCGCCGGAGGCCCTGGGCGAGGTGTACCGCGCGCTCGGCACGCCCGAGGCGGGCGAGGCACCGGCGGCCACGCCGCCTGCCGCGGCCACCGCGTCCCCCGCCAAGAGTTCGGACAAGAGCCCCGACGGCGGAGCACGCCAGCGCGCCGCGCAACTGAAGGCCATCGAGGTCGAGCGTACGCCGTTGAAGAAGGTGCGCCAGATCCGGGCATTCCTCGACGACGCGCGGCGCGCCGGGCTGTACCTGCCGGCGTTGCAACTCGTCGCGCGCCCGGCTTCGACGCTGCCGATCGTGCCCGAGATCGGCTGGTTCGCCGAAACCGGCGCCGAGATCGCGCTCGCGGCCGGCGATTTCGCGCGCACCCGGCAGTGGGCCTCGTTCGGCGCGACGCTCGACCGCCAGCCGGGTGGACCGGCGGCGGCGCCGCAGACAGGCCTCACCCATTGGCTGGCACTCGCCGACATCGCCGACCCCAACGTGCCGAAGGGCGAGCGCGGTCGCGATCTGGGCGCGGTGGAGGAACTCGGCCTGCGCGGTCGCTTCACGCCGGACCAGCTGCACCGCCTCGCCACCGTGCTCGACGCACTCGACTACAACGTGCCGATGCGGCTGTGGGAAGCGGCGAGCCGCACGCCGCAACCGACCACCGGGCATCTGCCGGCGACCGGTGTGCTGTCGCAGCTGCAGGATGCGTCCAAGAAGAAGGAATTCGGCCGCACCGTGCTGCTGGCCATGGATGCGCTGGGACCCCACGGCGCCGAGGGCGCACACATGATATCGCTCGGCGATGCGATCCGTGCCTTGCGCCGCGCCGGGCTCGACAGGGAGGCGCGCCGCCTCGGCCTGGAGGCCCTGTTCGCCGCTTGGCCGCGCGCCACCACCAACTGAACGCGGACGCGCACCGCGATTCCTTTTCGGTACGAGATTGACGGCACCAGAGGCACCAGAGGCACAAGAGGCATGATACGGCATCATGAGCGGTGAGGAGATCAGCTTCGCTGGCGGCATCCAGGGCCTCATCGAGATGAAGGCGGCCGAGCGGGGCGCGGCCCGCAACACGCTCGACGCCTATCGCCGCGACCTTTCCGACTTCGCCGCCTTCGCCGAGGCCCGCGGCCTCGCCCCCGCCGAGGTCGAACGCGCCGACGTCGCCACCTACATGAGCGAGCTCGGCGCACAAGGCATGGCACCGGCCTCGCGGGCGCGCCGCCTCTCGGCGCTGCGCCAGATGTTCAAGTTCCTCGTCGCCGAAGGGCACATCGACGACAACCCGGTCGACGGGCTGAGCGGACCGAAGCAGCAGCGCGCGCTGCCGAAAACGCTGTCGGTCGCGGACGTGGAGCGCCTCATCGACACCGCGCGCGCGCGCGTCGCGGCCGCCGAAGGCGCCGACTATGTGCGGGCATTGCGCTTCTACTGTCTGATCGAGCTCATCTACGCGACCGGCCTGCGCGTCAGCGAACTGGTGTCGCTGCCGCGCTCGGTGCTGGCCGGCGATCCGCGCATGCTGACCATCAAGGGCAAGGGCGGCCGCGAGCGCCTCGTGCCGCTCAACCAGCCGGCGCGGGCGGCGTTGACGCGCTATCTCGCCATCGGCCGGCCTGACGCCGAGGATGACCGCTCCCGCGCGCTGGCGGCGACTGTCGCCACACGCTGGCTTTTCCCGTCGCGCTCGGCGGAAGGTCACCTGACGCGGCAACGCTTCGCCCAGGACCTGAAGGAGATGGCGGAAGCCGCCGGCATCGCCCCTGAGCGCATCTCGCCGCACGTGCTGCGCCATGCCTTCGCCAGCCACCTGCTCGACCGCGGCGCCGATCTGCGCGTCGTGCAGCAACTGCTCGGACACGCCGACATCTCGACCACGCAGATCTATACCCATGTGCTCGAGGAGCGGCTGAAGCGACTGGTCAACGACCATCATCCGCTGGCCCGTCCGGCGACCAAGCCGGACCGCTGACGCCGCGCACACGGGGCGGCGCGCGTGATGCGTGCGCCCCAATGAGGCCGGCGACCTGACCGAGGTCAAGTTGTCTGCGCCGATTTGGCGCCATACTGCCGGCCAATCTTCAGCTGAATGATTACCGCACGCGCCTGTTTCGCGCCTGCGGGTGACAAGGAGCATCTCGCCATGGCGGAACCGAACCTCGTGCTGGGCGTCCAGGAGATGGACGACGATCACGCACGCCTGGAAGCGCTGCTCGGCACCGTGCACACGACGGCCGACGGCGACCTCGCCCGGCTGCTCGACGCGGTGGCGGAGGAAACGCGCACGCACTTCGCGCACGAGGAAGCCCTGATGAAGGCGGCGCAATTTCCCGTGCTGTTCTGCCATATGGCACAGCACAAGATGATCCTCGACGGCATCGAGGCGGCTCGCAATTCAGCCAGCGCCGGCGACACGGCGCGGCTGCGGCGCTACCTTGCCGAGACCCTGCCGGAGCTGATCGAAAGCCACATCGGCAGCGTCGACCGCGTCACGGCGGGCTTCCTCAAGGGCGAGATCCCGGCCGAAGCCTTCACCGGCATGCGCCTGCCGCTGTCAGCCGCGGAGTAGCGGCGCGCCTGCCCCAGCGGGGCCGGAGGGCGCGGGGTCGCGCGCCTTACGCGAACCCGCCCGCTGCAAGTCCCGGGCGGCGTCGATTACGGCTTCTTCTTTTTTTCGGCAGGCTTTTCCGCAGGTCCGGACGCGTTGGCGATGAGCTTCGCCACGCGGTCCAGCGCCAGAAGGTAGCCCTGCGTACCGCAGCCGGCGATGACGCCGCTCGCCGCCAGCGACACATACGAATGGCGGCGGAACTCCTCGCGCTTGTGCACATTCGAGATGTGCACCTCGATGATCGGCAGTCCGTCGCAGGCCTGCAGCGCGTCGAGCAGAGCGACCGAGGTGTGCGTATAGGCGGCCGGGTTGATGACGATGCCGCCGGCCTTTGCGCGCGCCTCGTGGATCCAGTCGACGAGCTGGCCTTCCGCATTGGACTGCCGGAACTCGAGGCCAGCCAGCTTGAGATCCCTGGCGCGGGCGCGGCACGCCGCCTCGACGTCGGCCAGCGTCTCGCGGCCGTAGATGTCCGGCTGGCGCTGGCCGAGCAGGTTCAGGTTGGGGCCGTTCAGGACGTAGACGATGGCAGTCATGGCCGGATGCGCTCGCGGGCTCGCGGGGATGGCATCCCGCCGCGAACAGGCAGGACCGCCTCGCGTCAACCGTTACGCAAGGTTGGTTGAAAACGCCTTAATGCGGCGTCATTCCTGCCCGTCCGCCGACTGGCGAGCGCCCCCGCCGCCACGGATGCGACCCGCGATCAGCATCACGACGACGGCCGGCACCAGAGCGATGAGAGCGTGGCGGAGCACGTGCCACAGCTGCGCGTTGCGCAGCAGGACGCCCGTGCCGCTGTCGTTCGGCGCCATATCGAGCGAGACCCGAGGCCAGCCGGCCATTGCCTCGCGCGCCACGAAGGCGATCCACGCCAGCGCGGCCAGCAGCAGCAGGGCGGAAATGAGAGTGCGCATGGCAGTTTCCTCCTCGGCATTGTCTCCGGCGATACCCCGCGCACGCCACCCAGCTCAGGCTGCAAACGCCCCCATTCGATCCTCGAACACCTGGGTCGCGGCGCCGCCGGCCTCGTAGCCTTGCGCCATGATACGCCCTTGCGCCGCATCTGCCATCATGACGAGGCGCGTGCGCGGATTGAGCACGGGCGCCGTGAGCCAGGGGAAGCCGGGATCGAAATCCGGCACCACGCGATGCATCATGTGGGCACGACCCGGACTGTCACCGCCGCGCGCGGTGCCGCGCCAGCCGGGCGCCTGCCAGTGGTTGGCCGCCGTGGTGGCGCCGGCATGCACATGCGCCTCCTCCTCGCGCCGCTCGATGACGGCGGTCTCATGCGGCTTCAGGCCGGCGAGGGAGAAAATGGCGGGCGCCGCGATGGCGCGCGTCGCCAGCATCTCCTTCGCCTCGGCGAAGCTGGCGGCGGTCTCGAACACCTCGCGCATGAGATGGGCCGGCGTCGGATGCGGCGTCTTCCAGACACGGGCGCGCGCCGCCATCCAGTCGAGCGCATAGACGCCGAGCGGATCGCGCAGCGGCGCCTGGTTGAGCGCGGCCGAGAAGCGGCCCGGCGCCATGGCCTGGATGACGCCCGTGTAGCCCGGCCACATCATGCTGGTGAATGGCCCCGCCGCACCCTTGACGCGCGCCGCGATGAGGTTGCGCCCGAGGCCCGGCGTCGCCCAGTCGAGGACGCGGATCAGCCGTGCCGTGGAACGGTCGGGCGAGGGGCCGACGCGGCAGGTGCACCCCCACTCGTAGTTGACGGAGAGGAAATAGGCGCCGGGGCGGTCGATGGCCTTGGCGATGGCATCGATCTCCGGCAGGTGCGCGTGGTCCCACTTCTCGAGCCAGCGGCGCGACACCGTGTCGAGCGAGCGCAGGGCGAAGCGGGGCACCCGATGCGTCGCCTGATCGAACAGTGCGCGCGCCCGCGGCAGTTCGCGCTGTAGCGTCTCCAGCCCGAACTGTGGGCCGACGTCGAGCACCGGAATCCGGGGCAGACTGGCAGCGGCGGACATCGCTTCGCGTTGCATGGGCGTCATGACCTGGGTTACCGGCCGGGTTCCGGCGCTGACTGAACGTTGTTTGTGTCAAGCTCAGACATGAGCCCTCGCCCCGCCGATTTCAAGGCGATCATCAGCCGGCAGGGTAAACGCGAGGTTTTGCCATCGGTCCCCACGCAGGCCCTCGCTCCCGAGCATGCCCCCGCCCCAGGCAATGAAAAGCGCCACCCCGAGAGGTGGCGCCATAGTCTGCGGAGGAAGAGACGTGATGGAAAAAAGCCGTCAGGCGAGTTCCCAGCGATCGCGCCAGTCCGGCGTCACCCAGTTGATGATGATCGACTTGCGCACCCCGTTGATCTCGCGCTTGGCAAAACCGTGCCAGGTGTTCTTGCCCGGGATGAAGATCAACCCCTTGTTGATCTCGTAGGGCGCGCGGGCCACCAGATTGTGCTCTGGCGCGCCGTCGTAGACGTCGGTGCCGCAATTGCGCAGCTCCGGCTCGTTCGACAGATAGACGAGCATGGTGAACAGCTTGACCGAGATGTCGAGATGCGGCTCCAGCCAAAAGCCCTCGACGTCCTGGCAGTATTCGATGCGTAGCGCCCCGACCGACAGGTCACGCCCCGTCACCTGCTCCAGCTTGGCGACGACCTGCGGCGTGCGGAACACGTCGACGACCTCGCGGCAGACCGGGAAGCGGCGCGCGTTCTCGGGATTGAAATAGACGCGCGTCGAGTTGTTGGTCTCGCGGCGGCCGTTGAACACCGCCCCCGAGGGCGGCGCGAACGGCAGCGAGGCGATGCCCTCGCACACGCCGGCCGGGAAGACGTCGTCGAGCAGCCAGTAGTTGTAGGGATCGGTGACGGCGGCGCAGCGGTCGAGGCAGCCGATGAAGTGCTGGGCCGAGGGTGACGATGGGACGATCTGGTCCATGTGGTGGTCTCCTGACCCGATACCGGGTCGCGTTGGCTCAGGCGAACGGATTGAGACGCTTGAGGCGCGCCGACAGAGTGTGGCGGCCGATGTTCTTCATCAGCACGGCTTCCGAGCGCACCCAGTTGAACATCACGTAGCGGCGCTGGCCTTCATACGGCAGGTGCCCATGCCAGGAGCAATCCGAGCGCTTGAAGGCGGCGAAGGTGCCGCCGTTGGGCGGGATCTCGGCCAGCGTCGAGTTGATATCGTTGCCGTCACGCAGCATGCGCAGGCGACCGCCGGCCTGATCCCAAGGCTCGTTGAGATAGAGCAGGCAGGTGACGACCTTGTCGGTCGAATCGGTATGGATGCGTCCGTCCCGCTTGGCGCACCAGCCACGAACGGTGATCATCAGCGGCAGCTCGGCGAGTTTGACGTCGAACTTGCGCTCGAGAATAGCCTCCAGCTCGCGGCTCTTGATGTCGCCGATCAGCGTCTCGAAGGCAGGGCCGTATTTCAGCTCCGGCAGCGGGAACACGCCCGGCTGGGTGATGGCGGGAAAATCCCCGCTGATGGCGCCAAGGGCCTCGGGCGACAGGACATTCTCCGCACAGAAGAACTGGAACGGCTCACGCACCATGTCGGCGCGCGCGATTCTGTCGAACTCGATCATTGGGCCCCCTTCGGTCGACGCCAAAGCCTGGAATTGCTCGCTTCTCGAGAAGATCGGTCGCGGCGTGTACCCGACGTTGGCGGCTGCCGCCACGGGCCGGAATACGGGCCCGCGAGCGGCGCCCCGAGCGGCCTTCACGAAGCGCCATTTGGTTGGCGATCCCGCCCGCCCGCCTTGACCTCGGACAAGGCGGCCATTCCGCCGCACGGCCCAAAGCAAGCTTGGCCGGCGCCCTCCGGCAATATCGCGATAATGTCAGCCGGCGATTGACTTTGCGGGACGCCTCCACGATAGTGCGCGCCGACCGCAGCAGGCACTCCGCCCGCTGCGCATAACGCGCTGCCCGAGGCCAGGCCGCCCCCTCAGCCGGGACGACCACACAAGCCCGCGAAATTGCTGTTTTTTCCAGCAGGTCGCGGCGCCACAGGGCGCGATCAGACCCAGGGTCCTGCCACCCCGCATCACGGGGCAAGGCTGCGACCGCAACGAGGCAAGGAAGCCATATGTACGCTGTCATCAAGACGGGCGGCAAACAGTACCGTGTTGCCGAGAACGACGTCATCACCATCGAGCGGCTGCCGGTCGGCGCCGACGCCAAGGTCGAGTTTACCGAGGTGCTGATGGTAGGCGGCAACGGGTCGGCCAAGATCGGCTCGCCGCTGGTCTCTGGCGCCAAGGTCACCGCCGAGCTCGTCGCCCAGACGCGCGGCCCCAAGGTCATCGCCTTCAAGAAGCGCCGCCGCAAGAATTCGCGCCGCAAGCGCGGCCATCGCCAGGACCTGACGACGGTCCGCATCACCGGCATCACCGGCGCCTGAGACGGCAGCCGCGGCCACCAATCCCGATCAGCGGCGCGGTTGCGCAGTGGGCAACCGAAGCGCCCTAGCAAAGAGGCTAGATACAGATGGCACAAAAGAAAGCAGGCGGCTCGTCCAAGAACGGCCGCGACTCGCACTCCAAGCGGCTCGGCGTGAAGCGCTTCGGCGGTGAGCACGTCATACCGGGCAACATCCTGTGCCGGCAGCGCGGCACGCAGTGGCACCCGGGCGCCAACGTCGGCATCGGCACAGATCACACCATCTTCGCCAAGGAAGAGGGCGTCGTCGAGTTCACCACCAAGCGCAACGGCCGCGTCTACATCTCCGTGAAGCCGTTGAAGGCGCTCGCCGCCGAGTAGGCGGGGAGCCGCACGGAACCGATCGGGCGAGGGGGATGGGCGGCGACGCCGTCCCCTTCGTCGTTTCCGGGCCCCCTCTCGCCGGCGCCGACCGCCGCCATTCGGGCCCCGTGCTTCCAGTCTCGCGGGGGCGGCGCGCCGCATGGCCCGTTGTCACGATCGCGCACACCGGCTCGCAATCCGCGCGGCGGTCATTATCTTCCCTTTCTCCTTCTATATCCTCGGATCGCCGGGAGCCGCATGCCCACCCCTCCGCCCACCTTGACCACGCCGCGCCTGACGCTGCGCCCGCTCGTCTTGAGCGATGCCGGCAGCGTGGCCCGGCTGGCCGGCGACTGGGACGTGGCGCGCATGACCGGCCGCATCCCGCATCCCTACTCGCTGATCGATGCCGACCGCTGGATCGCGGACGTGGCGCCGCGCGAGTTCGTGCGGGCCATCGTGCACGGCGGCCACCTCGTCGGTGCCGTCGGCTATGCCGAGCAGGACGGCGGCGCCATCGAGATCGGCTACTGGATAGGCAAGCCGTTCTGGGGCCAGGGCATCGCCACCGAGGCGGCCTCGGCGCTCATCGACCACTGCTTCCGCGCCGAGCGCCGACGGCGCCTCGTCTGCTGCCACTTCGTCGACAATCCGGCCTCGGCGCGCGTCATCGTCAAGCTCGGCTTCAAGCGCACCGGCAGCGGCAACATGTGGTGCGAGGCGCGCCGGGAGCATGTCGCAGCCATTCGTTACGAGCGCCGCCGGCCAATGCTGGCGCGGCTCCCCTTCCTGGGACAGCAAGCGTCATGAAATTCCTCGATCAGGCCAAGATCTATGTGAAGTCCGGCGACGGCGGCAACGGCTGCATCGGTTTCCGGCGTGAGAAGTTCATCGAGTTCGGCGGCCCCGACGGCGGCGACGGCGGCAAGGGCGGCGACGTGTGGGCGGTCTGCGTCGAGAACCTCAACACGCTGATCGACTACCGCTACCAGCAGCATTTCAAGGCCCAGACGGGCACCGGCGGCGCGGGACAGAACCGCGCCGGAGCCAACGGCGAGGACTGCATCATCAAAGTGCCGCCGGGCACGCAGATCCTGGCCGAGGATCAGGAGACACTGATAGCCGACCTCGTGAAGCCGGGCGACCGGGCGCTCATCGCCAAGGGCGGCAACGGCGGCTTCGGCAACGCCCATTTCAAGAGTTCGACCAACCAGGCCCCACGCCACGCCAACCCCGGCCTGCCCGGCCAGGAGCTGACCATCTGGCTGCGCCTGAAGCTGATCGCCGACGCCGGCCTCGTCGGCCTGCCCAACGCCGGCAAGTCGACGTTCCTCTCCACCGTCTCCGCGGCCAAGCCGAAGATCGCCGACTATCCCTTCACCACCCTGCATCCGGGCCTCGGCGTCGTGCGCGCTGGCGAGCGCGACTTCGTGCTTGCCGACCTGCCCGGCCTCATCGAAGGCGCGCACGAAGGCGCCGGCCTCGGCGACCGCTTCCTCGGCCACGTCGAGCGCTGCCGCGTCATCCTGCATCTGGTCGATGCGACGCAGGACGACGTCGTCGACGCCTATCGCACGGTGCGGCGCGAGTTGAAGGCTTACGGCAACGGCCTCGAGAACAAGAAAGAGATCGTGGCGTTGTCGAAGGCCGACGCACTGACGCCGGAAGTCCTGGAGGAAAAGAGCGAGGCCTTGCGCAAAGCGGCGCGCAGGAAGCCGCTCGTGCTGTCAGCCGTCTCGGGCCTGGGTGTGAAAGAAGCCCTGTTCGCCCTGACGCGCGAGATCGACCGCGCGGACGCGCGCGAGGAGGCCGAGAACGGCGGCGCGCCGGAGCCCTGGCAGCCCTAGGCGTTTTCGTTCTACGCCAGCGGCACGTCACGGCCGGACCGCCAGCGGCGTGCCATTGATGAGATCGACGAGGTTGCGCTTGACGCAGCTGTTGGCGCGGATGGTGGCGCGCAGCCGCTTCTGCTCGTCGCGGTAGACGGGAGCGATCCTCGTTTCCACATCGGCGAGCCCGATGGGCGGCTCGTCGCGGCACAGATCAGGGTCGCCCAGCATCAGCCGCACGACGTCGAGCTTGGTGCGCGATATCTTCCAGCCGAGCGGCAACGGCACGCTGCTCTGGTCGAGATGCACGACGTGCAGGTTGTTCGGCCTTTCGGCGCGGCGGAAGTGATCGGTCGCCTGCGTCACGGCCCGGCTGGCGAGCTGCGCGCGCACATTGAGCAGCGCCGACACCGGCGCCACCGTGTCGGTGAAACCGGAGCCGTTGATGTCCTGCGGATCCGGCGCATAGACGGCGTCCGTCAGCACGATCAGATGCAGTTCGGCATTGTTGGCCTTGGCCGCCTTTTCCAGCGCGCTGACCACCTCGTAGGCCGTCGTGGAGCCGGAGTTGTCGGCGTAGCCGCCGTCGACGAAGTTCCACTTGTTCTTCGGCGCGCCGGGATGCGCAACGGTATAGGGCGGCGCGATCACCGGAAAGCGCGCACTGACGACGGCGGCCCGGACCATCGAGACACCCTGATTGGCGAGATCGGTGAGATCGGTGAAGGCATACAGCGTACCGTCGCCGATGCCCTTGAGCTTTATCTCGTCGGGCGCGAAGGCAACGCGGAAACCCGTCTCGACCCAGGTGGCATTGAGGAGCAGTGCCGGCAGGCGCCGCGTGCGCCCGCTGTAATCCCGCCAGTGGCGGCCGAACGGCTTCTGCAGGCCGCCGTCCGAGCCGCCCCGCGCATTGCAGATCGGCAGACCGATGTCGTCGGCGATGCGCTTGTCGCGCGGCATGTGGGCGCGATCGAAGGCGCAGGCGAGGCTCCACTCCAGGGCCGTCGAACGGTCCCAGCCGACGGATGGAAACACCTTGCGCAGGATGTCCGGGATCAGCAGCGCCACGATCGGCGACAGGTGGTCGGATTGCATGACGCGCTCGAGCGCCCTGGTCATGTCCTGCGCCCCGCCAGACGACAGGCAGTCGTTCTCTCCGGTGCGCTCGAGTTCGGCGCGGAACACCGTCGCGCCGACCGCGCCGCCCGATACCGCCGATATGGCGAACACGTGCTCGGCGAATTCGCTACAGCGATCCTGCAGCGAGGCGAGGAACAGCGAGATGGCAGACGCCGCGTAGATGCCCCCGCCCTCGGCCGCGACGACGAAGACCGGATACGGCTTGTCGGACGCTCCACGCCGCTCCCGGAGCCACGAGACGAACTGCGCCTCGAGCCGCCCGGCATCGGTGCGCTGCTTGTCCCGCTCGGCGCGCTGCACGGCATCGACGGCACGCGACGCCGAACGCGAGATCGAGCGATAGAGCGAGCTCTCGCCCAGGCGGAACTGCTCGTCCTCGCGCGGCGGCGTCGGCACCGCCGTCGCGGTCGAGACGTTGCCGCGGATGCCGATCGCCGCAACGGCGACGCCGAGCGCCAGCAGCAGACCGATGACGGGAAACCGCCAGCGTCGCGACAGCCAGGACAGTCCCATGAAAATAGTGACGGCCGATGTGATGACAACAAGGATCGCCACCATGGGGCCGGCCAGCCAGGCGACGCTGATGGTGACATGCTCGGGCAGGAGCATCGGCCCGGCGCAGGCGATCACCGCCAGCGCGGCGGCGATCCAATACAAGACGTGGCGGCTGTCGATCTCGCGCGTGAGCTGGCGCATGGCCAGATGCAACAGGATGCCGCTGCCGCCGACCATGAAGGCGAAGAACAGGAGGCTGGTCTCGGCCTCGCTGATCCCGGCGAAGCGCTTGCCTTCGGCGCAGGCGGTGCCGAGCTTCGTGGACCAGTCGAGCGCGGATGGCGCCGTCGTCAAGGCCGTACAGGCGCTGCGTAGCCGCGTGCTCGCCATTGCGATGCCGAGCACGACGCCGATCGTCGGCAGCATGCCGCAGGCCCAGGCCTTGGCGTTTCTTATCCGCAGCAGTCGACCGTCGAACAGGAGATTGGGATACTCCTCGTAGATGTCGCCGATGCGCGGCGTGCTGATCGACCAGTGCCAGCAGAACAGAAGGCAGCCGAGCAGGACGAGGCAGGCCAGCGCCGCCACGTCGCGCAGCACATCGATGGCGACCCCTTCCTCCAGCATTTCGAGATAGAGCTCGCCCATCTGCGCCGGCAGCGCCAGCACGAGAGCGATGATGACGGCGGCGATCGGCGGCCCGAACGAGAGGCTGCGGCCGTAGTACAGGATCTTGCGATAGCGGAAGGCACTGACGAGCCAGCCGAGCTGCTTCTGCATATCCCACCTGCCGCAACACACTTGCTCTGCAAAATCGAGAGGCCGCTGGCCACCGCGCCCCCGCGCCCGGGGCCGCAATGCCCCGGAACTCACTCATCCGGCGACGAGCGTGGCCGATAGCCGGGCCACGCTCGTCAGGCCGAGACCTCGCCCGACGCCGCTGCTTCGACGCGCTCCAGCACGCCGGCCGCGACCGCCGCCGCAAGCTCGCGCTCGAGTAGTTCCTTGTCGCTCACCGTGTAGCCGCTGAAAAAAATGCGCGTCAGCCCGGCCTCCGGGTTCTCCTTCAGGAAATGAATGGCGCGCCGCACGAGGCGTGGCACCACGTCACGATTGAAAAGGCCGCCCTGGCCGGTGCCCAGGATCGGGAACAGCACCGAGGTGTACACGGGGCCGGTCCAGCGGCTGCCGTTGTTCCGCTCGACCAGGGCGAGCACGCGATCGACGCAGGTGTCCAGCGTCTCCGGCCGGATCAGGATGCGTTCGCCGATCTGCCCGGCGGCGACGGCGACGTGGAACAGGCGCTTGACGTTGTTGCGCTTCGCCAGTGCGCCGGGGACGGTGTCGACAACGGTCGCCGGCTCCACGAAGCCACGCTCGCGCAGCTGCGCCCGCAGCGCCTTGCCGATGGTGTCCTCCTTGATGCGATCGGAGTCCTCGTGCCGCTCGGCACCGTACATGCGGATCGCCGCCGACACCGTCTTGCCGCTGAACGAGAACGGATCGAGCTGCATGTCGGTATCGGTGGGATTGACCCAGACGTCGACATCCTTCACCGCCAGCATGCTGCCGGTCTTGTAGCCGACGATGCGCTGCGAGCCGGGAATGCGAAACGCGAACGTGCGGGTGACGTCCGGCGAATGCTCGGCCGGGTAGCGCGCCCGCCGCGCCATCAGCCACTGCGCCGCGATGATCGTCTTGGCGTCGAGGAAGTCGCCCCGCGTCAGGCGGTTGCAGAAGTCCTCGACGCGCAGGTTCTCGACGAAGATATCCTCACCGTCGTCGGCCACGCCACCGCCGCTCTCCTCGCGGGCACGCACCTCGGCGTAGTAGAGGAACATGCGCTCGGCGGTGGCGCCAGGAGACGGGAAGAAGCGCGCGATCTCCTGCATGTTGGTGATCTGGTAGCCGGTTTCCTCGATCACCTCGCGCCGCAGGCAGTCCTCGGCCGTCTCGCCGTCGCGGATGCGGCCAGCGGGAATTTCCATCAGCCAGCCGCTGCCGTTGCGCAGGTGCGCCGGCAGGCGGAACTGTTCGACCAGGAAGACGACATCCTCATCGGGATCGACGAGCAGCACCGCGGCGGAATCGCCGGCATCGAAGACGACGCGCGTCAGCGCGTCGGTCATGCTGCCGTCGAAGCGCTCATGCCGCAGCTGAACCGATTCGAGCCCGTACGGCGCCGGACGCAGCGTTTGTCTGGCAGCAATCTCGACCTTGGCCGGTCGCACCTTCTTGATCGACCGGCGCCGTGCAATGAGGGCCATACCGTCGCCTCCTCGTGCCACGCGAGCGTCGGCCTATGGCACGGCAAGTTCAGGCGGCTGTCAATGTCCGAGCAAAAATGATTCTGCCGGAACAGCGGGAAACGCAGCCGCCACCTCACGGCAGGCGCGGCGTGGCGCTGCGCGATTTCACGCGGTCGTACATGACGATAGCGCCGGCCATTGCGACGTTGATGCAGAAGCGCGTCGGAATTTTCACGACGTGATCGCAGCGCGCCAGGATGTCGGGCGACAGCGAGCCCTGCTCGGGTCCCAGGATGTAGGCGGCGCGCATCGGATGCCGGAAGCTCGGCAGGTCGATGGCGTCGTCGGTGAGTTCCACGCCGACCAGCCGGCAGCCCTGCGGCAACACCAGCGCGCTCGCCTCCGTCCAGTTGTAGTGCGGCAGCCGGTCCTGGCCCTTTGACGTATCGGCGCGGGCTTCCAGCGCCTGATAGGTGGCCCCGATGGTGAAGGTGAAGCTCGCCCCGAAGGCATGCGCCGAACGCATCAGGTTGCCGAGATTGAGCGCCTTGGAGATGCGCTGTGCGCCGATCGCGAAATAGCCGCGCGGCAGGTGCGAGGGCAGCTGCGGGGGATTGTGGTAGGGCGGGGGCGTGGAGGTCATGCTTGGCGGGTCTCGGTGGCGGGAATGCTGGCGGACAGGCTGGCGCGCGGGGCCGATTGCGTCAGCATCGACGGGCTCCAGGTTGCCGGGCGGAATCCTTTTGATCGTGACGCGCTTCTGATAGTCACCGGGCTCCGATCCGCATCCCCGCTTGGTGTCACATGAAAGCTGCCTTGTGCAAGTCGCTCGACGGCCCGTCCGCCCTCGTCGTCGAGACGCTCCCCGAACCCGTGGCGGGCCCCGGCGAGGTCGTCATCCGCGTCCGCGCTGCCGCGCTCAACTTTTTCGATACGCTCATCACGCGCGGCAAGTACCAGCACAAGCCCGCGCTGCCGTTTTCGCCCTCCGGCGAGGTGGCAGGCGTGATCGACGCCATCGGCCCCGGCGTCGCGGGCCTGGCGCCGGGCATGCGCGTGATGGCCTACCTCGGCTGGGGCGGAGCACGCGAGAAGGTGGTGGCGGACGCGCGGCTCGTGGTGCCGATCCCGGATGCCGTCTCCGACGAGATCGCCAGCGGCATCTGCGTGACCTACGGCACGGCCATGCACGGCCTCAAGGACCGCGCCCATCTGGCACCTGGCGAGTCGGTTGCCGTTCTCGGCGCCTCCGGCGGAGCGGGCCTCGCGGCCGTGGAAATCGCCAGCCTGATGGGCGCGCGCGTGATCGCCGCCGGCTCCTCACTCGAAAAGCTGGAACCTGCCCGGGCGCGGGGCGCGGACCGGCTCGTCGACTACAGTTCAGGTGACCTCAAGTTGACGCTGCGCGAGGCGGCCGGTGGCGAGGGCCTGGATGTCGTCTACGACTGCGTCGGCGGCCCCTATGCCGAACCGGCCCTGCGCGCCCTCGCCTGGCAGGGCCGCTTCCTGGTGGTGGGGTTCGCAGCCGGCGACATCCCGCGCCTGCCGCTCAATCTGCTGCTGCTGAAGGGCTGCGACGCGGTCGGCGTGTTCTGGGGCGAGTCGGTGAAGCGCGATCCCGACGGCCACAGACGGAACATGGCCCAGGTCTTGCAGTGGATCGGCGAGGGCCGCCTGGCGCCTCATATCCACGGTGTCTATCCGCTGGCGGACATCGTCGACGCGGTGGGCGTGCTGGATCGCCGGGAGGCGACCGGAAAAGTGATCTTGCGCGTCAGCTGATCTTCGAGGTGACCTTCGTGGTGGCGCGGAACTTCGGTCTGCGATACGATTTGTGCAACGCAGGGGACGGTAAGAGTGTTTTGCCGCCGCCATCAGCATTGATCGTGATAGAATGCGGAGAGGCTCCCCTCAGGCCAGATGCACGCTGAGTTTATTATCATTCAATGGCGCCAAGTGGTTGTGCATAAATCTTGGTATCCAGAGGTAGCGCTTCCGAAACCGAACCCCGAGATTGCTGCATCGCAGCATCGCGGACTGACGAAGTCGTAATGGTTGTCGCTTCAGGTGTCTTGAAACCTGGGGCTGCGGGGCAAGTCTTATCGATGCGTGTCGGAGCGTATCTTCGTATGCGTGAACGCAGGACGCTGACCATATTCCGCTATGTTGCCTGCGCATCCCTCGCGGTGCTGGCGGGCGTGACGGGCCTTGGCTTGTATTCTGTGTTTCAGGCCGGGCCGGGTCCGGGCACGACCCTGAGCCGGGCGACGCTCGAACGCGCCACGTCCGAGACCGAAGCCGCCCGCCGTGTCGCCCGCGCCGGCCATAGGGTGCGCCGGCTCGGCGACGAAGAGACACGACCGGCCTCCGATCCGGAGCCCGCTCGCGCCGGTCCGCATCAGTCGCCGCCTCAGCAGCGGACTTTGGTCAAGAAGGCCAGGCACGCTGCGGGAGCCGAAACGGCGGCGACTTGGCCGAACGCGGCGGGCCAGACATTCCGGACCGTGTGCGTGCGCCTGTGCGACGGCGCCTTCTTCCCCATCAGCGAAGCGTCGACCGGCGACAGTCTGGCCGCCGATGCCGAGCGCTGCACCCGGCGCTGCGCCTCACCCGCCAGGTTGTTCATCCGCTCCGACGATGCCTCCATCGCCAACATGATGGATGTGTCCGGCAAGCGCTATGAAGCGCTCGCCAATGCCTTCCGGTTCCGGTCCGAGCGTAATCCAACGTGCACGTGCGGTCCCGAAGCCTGGCAGGACGCGGCAAGGGATCGCCACCAGACGTTCCGCCTCGAGCAGAGCGCCGAAGCGAGGCACGGCCAGGGGACTGACCTTGCGATTGCGCGCGCCCTGGCTCTGCGGCATGCCGTCGAGGATCTGCGCAGTGCCGGCCCCGTCGACGAGCGCATCGCCCTTGCCAGCGGGGACGCCGCGCCGGCGGCATCGCGCGCCCCCCTCCTGTTCGGCCCGGCGGTCGTTGCTCCCCTTGAGCCGTCCGACGCGCGCGCTCCGGCGCCGCTGCGCTTTACCGGCGATCTGAAGCCTGCAACGGTCGTTCTGGATGCCACCGGCAGCCCCGTCATGCGCCGGCACGCAGCCAAGCCCCCCGAGCCGGTACGCCTGGTGGCGGTCGTGCGTGACGCCGCAATGGAACCGTCCAACCAGATCGCGACCGGCTCCCTGCAATCCAGACCGGACGAAATCGTGCACTCCGTCGCGGCCCGTCCCGAAGCGGTGCCGGCGGCGGAGACCCACGGCGAGAGCCTATCGGCCGGCTCCGTCGGCACGAAAGCCCGCGCCGAGGAAGTGGCAGTGATCAGCCGAAAGCCGAACGATCGCGCGGCCCACGCGGCCCAGCAGCGGCCTTCGACGGCGCGGCGTGGCTCGGCCGGACAGGCGCAGCGCGTGACCATTGCCGCCGCCGTTGCCGCCACCGTTACCCCGCCCAACAGCGCCGCGCAGGACTTGGCCCGCAGCCAGGGCGAGCAGCCTGCCGCGCGGCGGAAGCCGCAGACGGCTGCACAATCCGCCGTATCCGGCAAAGCCGCGAAGGCCGGGAAGACTGGAGCGAGTCCGCGCCTGGCGACCGATCGGCACGCCAAGCCGTCGAAGCCAGCCGCCAACGGCACCAAGTTCACCGACACTGTTCTGGTGGCGGCCGGTCCGCCGGCCCGTGGCCCCCGCCGCGTTGCCCGGGCCGAGATCGAGACGGACTGGAAAGAGCTGCTGTTCCGCCCGTATTGAGCCCTGACGGGCGCGCGATGCGCGACACGGCCGCCATCGCTCCAGGTCGATCGGCCCCAAGCGCCGTTCAGCAAATATTTGCCTCGTCGAGGCATGGTGAGAGCGCATCCGCACCTCGGCGGGTGGCGACGTCATGCGTTCATGAGTTCCCGTAATGCGTCTGCGTGCCTCCGTCGCCTGCACGGGCATTTGCCTGGCGGTTGCCGTTTCGCTCAGCCTGTCCGACACGGCACGGGCACAGGGCTTCTTCCAGAAACTGTTCGGCATCGGCGAGGCGCCGGCCGCGCGCGAGCCGATGCGACTCGGCCATCCCAGCCAGGGCCATGGCCCGGTGCAGGGGCACGACCCCGGTTTCCGCACCGGCCCCGTGCCCGAGGCACGTCCCCGCCGCAGCCTCGAGATCGATTGGGATCGCCTGCAGCGTTCGAGGTCCTCCGAGCGCGAGGCCGGCGGCGGTTCCGGCAAGGTGCAGACGCTGTGCGTGCGCACGTGCGACGGATACTATTTCCCCATCAGCCGATCGACGGCGCGCCGTAACCTGCATCTCGACGCACGGGCCTGTTCGGCGCGCTGCGGCACCGAGGCGCGCCTGTTCTACATGGCCGAGGACAACGACGACAAGAGCGGCATGACCGACCTGACGGGCCGCACCTATGGCGACCTGCCCAATGCCTTCAAGTACCGCAAGACGCTGATCGAGGGGTGCGCCTGCCGCCCCGATCCCTGGAGTGCCGCCGAACTGGAGCGCCACCGCGCCTACGCCGACGCGGACGCGGAGAAAAATGGCGCAGCGGCCTCTCCTTCTATCGCAGCCGCCGCAGACCAGCCGCGCCACGCGCTGCCGCCGCCCGTCTCAGGCCCCGGCGTGCGGATCATCACAGCCGGCGAGGACATCGTGGCCGGCAACGCACCTGACACGGGTGCGCGCGGCGATGCATCGCCCGTCCACGTGGCCCCCATCCACGTGGCCATTGCGTCGGCCAGAGCGGCAGACGCGCGAGCCGCCGATCAAGCGCCGGATGACACCGCCGGGCAGCAAGCGCCGGCCGCCAGCGGCGAGGAGGTGGCCGCAAGCGAGCCCCCAACGCACCGAAGGCGCCGCAAGGACCCGGGTATGCGGGCCCTGCGCCTCACGGTGCCGAATGCCAGCGAACCGGCCGCCGGCCGCCGCGAGCGCCGCGAGCGCCGCGCACAGCTGCACCGGGGCCGCCCCCACGCCCGCACTGCGAGCTATGCCGTGGGCCAGAACGGAGTTGTCACCGGCTGGCAGCCGAAATACGCCTATCCGGGCGATCCCGTGAGGCGCTGAGACGCCGTCGCTACCATGGCCGTTCGCTCGCCTCGTCGTAACCGGGATTTGCGCCGGCGAGCGGAAACGTCTCTTCGACCACGTAGGGACCACCGCCGACGTTCGGCCGCGACGACATCAGCACGAAGCGCTCGACCACGAACGGCTCCAGCGCGAAGCGGCCGTTGCGCTCGAGGAACTTCGCCACCTGTTCGGCGTGCGCATGGCGCATGCGGGCCAGCGTGACGTGCGGCTTGAACTTGCGCGCCTCCGCCGGCAAACCCGCCGCCCGCGCGGCGCGCTCGCACGCTCGCGCCAGCGCTTCGATCTGGGGGGAGGCGTCGACGCCAGCCCACAAGGTTTTCGGGTCATTGCCGCCGAACGCACCCAGCCCGGCAAGGCGCAACTCGAAACAGTCGACATCGATGCCGGCCAGCCCGTCGGCCCATTCGGACGCCACGCGGTTGTCGATATCGCCGGCAAACCGCAGCGTCAGATGCAGGTTGTCCGGCTCGACCCATCTGGCGCCGGGCAGCGGCGACCGCAGGGCCACGAGGCGCGGCCGCAGCTCGTCGGGGATCTCGATGGCGGCGAACAGTCGTGGCATCGGTGATGGCTCACGATTTCGAGGCAGGCGTGGCGCCACCGGCCGTCCCGCCAGCCGACCCGGATCGCGCGGCTTCGATCAGCTTTTCGACCGACGGCAGGATGCGCGTCACGATCTCGGCGATGCCGGCCGCCGTCGGATGCAGGCCGTCGCCCTGGTTCAGCGCCGCCTTGCCGGCCACCCCTTCGAGGAAGAACGGATAGAGCAGCGCGCCGTGCCTGCCCGCCAGCTCGGGAAACAGGGCATCGAACCTGACCACATACTCCGGCCCCCAGTTGGCAGGAGCCCTCATGCCGGCGACGAGCACCGCGATATTGCGCGCCTTCAGCCGCGTGATGATCTTGTCCAGGGCTTGCTTCGTCAGGTCCGGATCGATGCCGCGCAGCGCGTCGTTGGCGCCCAGCTCCAGGATGACGGCCTGCGTGCCGGGCGGCACGGCCCAGTCGAGCCGCTGCAGGCCGCCGCCCGAGGTATCTCCCGACACACCCGCATTGACGATCTCGACGCCGATGCCCTTGGCCTTCAGGGCGCGCTCGAGTTGCACGGGGAAGGCGTCAGCCTGGGCCAACCCATAGCCCGCCGTGAGGCTGTCACCGAAGGCCACGACGCGCACCTGGCCTGCCGCCTCGGCGGCGCGGGCGCCGAGCGTGAGGCCCGGCAGGGCAAGGTTGAACAGCAGCGCCACAGCAACCATCTGAGGCAGACGCAGCAGCCAGCCCAATCCAGGCATCCCTATCGTTCTCTTCATCAATCCGCCTCATGCCTGCTGCTGCCTGCTGCAAGCCGCGTTCACGTCCGCATGCCCGCGACGAGCACGGTCCGACACAATAGAGCCGGGATCGAGGCGGACGTCATGCGGAAACCACGGGGTCGCTTCGACCCGTCGTCCCAGTCCCAGGAGATAGGCGTGCAGGACCGACCGAACCAGGGCGCAGCGCCACAACAGGCGGCGGGACGGCAGCTTTCGGACGCGCGGCCGGCAGTTCGTCCGGCGGCGCCCATCGTCGCCCTCGACGACGTGCGGCTGACGCTTGCGAGCCGTGCCGGCAACGTCGACATCCTGCGCGGCGTCTCGCTGGCGGTCGAGGCCGGGCGCTCGGCGGCCATCGTGGGCCCGTCCGGCTCGGGCAAGACGTCGCTGCTGATGGTGCTGGCGGGTCTGGAACGCGCCACCTCCGGCCGCGTCGCCATCGCCGGGCAGGACCTCGGCGCCCTCGACGAGGACGGACGCGCCCTGCTGCGTGGCGCCAACATCGGCATCGTGTTCCAGTCGTTCCATCTTGTGCCGACCATGACGGCGCTCGAAAACGTCGCCCTGCCGCTGGAGTTCGCGCGCGCGCCGGACGCGTTCCCGCGCGCGCGCGCCCTGCTCGGCGAGGTTGGGCTCGGCGGCCGTCTCGATCATTTCCCGGCGCAGCTGTCGGGCGGCGAGCAGCAGCGCGTCGCCATCGCCCGCGCGTTGAGCGCCGACCCGAAACTCCTTCTAGCCGACGAGCCGACCGGCAACCTCGATACGCGAACGGGGCGCGCCATCGTCGATCTGCTGTTCGGGCTGCAAAAGCGGCGCGGCGCCACGCTGGTTCTCATCACGCACGACGAGGCGCTCGCCGCCCGCTGCGATCGCATCGTGCGCATGGCCGATGGCCGCGTCGTGGACACCGACGCGGCGGCGGCGACATCTGACAAGGCCGCTGCCGTTCAGGCGCCCGGTGCCGGTGTTTGCGGTGCCGAGGCATGAGCACGTCGCATCTCGTCACGCAGCACGGACGCGCGCCGGCGAGCGGCAAGCCCCGGGCGTTCTCGCTCGCGCTGGTGCTGCGCCTTGCTCTCCGCGAGTTGCGCGCCGGCATCGGCGGCTTCCACGTCTTCATCGCCTGCGTGGCGCTCGGCGTGATGGTCATTACCGCCGTCGGCGCGCTGTCGGACGCACTTCGCAACGGCCTCGGAAAACAAGGCGAGGAGATCCTCGGCGGCGACGTCGTGCTGGCGCGCTCGCATGCGCGTGCCACTGACGCCGAGCGTGCCTGGCTCGCGTCGCAAGGCACCTTGAGCGAAACCGCGGCGCTGCGCTCCATGGCGCGGCGCCTTGACGGCAGCGAGCAGATGCTCGTCGAGCTGAAGGCGGTGGATGGCGCCTATCCGCTCGTCGGCCGCGTCAAACTTGCGGGCGCAGCGGACCTCGCGCGCGTACTCGCTGAGCCCAACGCTGCCGCCGTCGAGCCGATGCTGCTGGAGCGGCTTGGCGTCAGGCTCGGCGACACCATAACAGTCGGGCAGGCGCATCTCGTCATCCGCGCCACCATCGACAAGGAGCCGGACGGCATCGCCGATCGCCTCACCTACGGCCCGCGCATCATGCTGTCGCAAGCCTCCCTCGATGCGACGAAGCTCGTCACGCCCGGCACGCTGGTGCGCTGGCGCTATGCGCTGCGGCTCGACGCCGGCGCGGCCTCGGCTACCGGCAGCGGCGCCGGCCGCACCTCGCCGCAGCGGCTCGTCACGTTCCGCGATCAGCTGAAGGCGGCGCTCCCCGAGGCGGGCTTCGTCGTCACCGACCGGCGCGATCCCTCGCCGCAGGTGACGCGCACGCTGGAGCGGTTGCGCCAGTTCCTCACCCTCATCGGATTGACGGCCCTGCTGGTCGGCGGTGTCGGCGTCGCCAACGCGGTGGCAACCTTCATGGACAAGCGGCGCCGCGTCGTCGCCACCATGAAGAGCCTCGGCGCCACCGGCGCCACCGTGCTCGGCGTATTTCTGACCCAGGTGCTGCTGATGGCAGCCATCGGCGTCGGCCTCGGCCTCCTCGGCGGCTATCTCGTCCCGCTCGTCATCGACCGCTATTGGGGCGAAGCGCTGCCGATCCGCGCCGAACTGCGCCTCTCGGCGTCCAGCATGACGCTGGCGGCACTGTACGGTTTCCTCGTCGCGCTGCTGTTCGCCCTGTGGCCGCTGGGCAAGGCGGGCACGGTCAGCCCGGCCGTGCTGTTCCGCGACGAAGTCGCCGAGGATCGCACGCGGCCGCCCCGCGGGATGCTGGTTCTGATGGGAACGGTGGCCGCAGGGCTGGTGCTGCTGGCGGTGGCGACCTCGGATTCGACGCGCATCGCGCTGTGGTTCTGCCTCGCCCTCGCGGTGGTGTTCTCCGCTTTCATCGGGCTCGGAGGTGCCATCACGAAGGCCGCCCGCCGCGTGCCGCGCCCGCGCGTGCCGGAGCTGGCCATCGCGCTCGGCAACATCGCGGCACCGGGCGGGCTCACGCGTTCGGTCGTGTTGTCGCTCGGCGCCGGCTTGTCGCTTCTGGTGGCGGTGGCATTGGCCGATGCGTCCCTGGTGGAGGAGCTGTCGGGGCGCATCCCGGCGCAGTCACCGAGCTATTTCGTGCTCGACCTGCCGAAGGACGACTTTGACGGCCTGTCGGCTCTGGTGCGGCGCGAGGACGCCGGCGCCAAGGTCGAGAGCGCCCCGATGCTGCGCGGCCGCCTGGTCAAGCTGAAGGACATCGCGGTCGAGGACCTGAAGGCTCCTCCCGAGGCGCAATGGGTGCTGGCCGGTGATCGCGGCCTCACCTATTCCGACACCGTGCCGGCGGGCTCCCGTGTGGTCGCGGGGGCGTGGTGGGCGAAGGACTATGCCGGCGAGCCGCTGGTCTCGTTCGAGGCCGAGCTGGCCAAGAAGCTGCGCGTCGGCATCGGCGACAGCGTCACCGTCAACGTGCTCGGCCGCAATGTCACGGCGCGCATCGCCAACCTGCGCGAGGTCAACTGGGAAAGCCTCGCCATCAACTTCGTCATGGTGTTCACGCCCAACACGCTGGCCGGGGCGCCGCACAACCTGATCGCCACCATCACCCTGCCGAAGGAGACCGGCCTCGACACGGAAGCGCGCATCGCCCGCGCCCTCGGCAAGACCTACCCGGCGGTAACGGCGGTGCGCGTCAAGGACGCCCTCAACGCCTTCGCCGCCATCTATACGAAGGTGATGACGGCGGTGCGCGTGGCCGGCGGCGTAACGCTCGTTGCCGGCGCCCTGGTGCTGGCCGGGGCGCTGGCCACGGCGCAGCGGCGGCGCATCCTGGAGGCGGTCATCCTGAAGACGCTCGGCGCCACGCGGCGGCGCATCCTGCTGGCGCATACGGCCGAGTACGTGGCGCTGGCCGCGATGACCGCCGTGCTGGCGGTGGCTCTCGGCGCGCTCGCCGCCTGGGTAGCGCTGACGCGGGTGATGGACCTCGGCTTCACGTTTTCGTGGGTCGCCGTCACGCAGGCCCTGGCTCTAGCCATCGGCCTCGTGCTGGCCTTCGGCGCCTATGGCACCTGGCGGGTGCTGCGAGCGCGGCCCATACCCTACCTGCGCAGCGAATGAATGATGACGGATTGATGACGGCTGAAGCGGCTAATCCGTTAAGCTGCAATTAATATTTCCGCTCCAGCAATGGCCCCGGCAGGTACTTGTTTGCCGTTTTGGCCATTCCTACGTTATTGCACGAACCGCCTGCGGCAGCTTGCCTTGCCAACGGCCGGGACGCGCATCATAGTCGCGCGAAAGCATTTGCAACGCTGCTCTGGAGGAAGGGAACACCAATGGCTCAGAACCGATACATGCCGGGCGCCGGCGGCGCGGTCGAACGCGAAGCCGCGTCCGTCGATACCGGCCTGCGCTCCTATATGACGCGCGTTTACAACTACATGGCGGGCGGCGTGGCGCTGTCCGGCATCGCGGCCTACCTGACCCACACGATGGCCGTGGCGCAGACCAAGGCGGCCGGTGGCCTCGTGCTGACCGATTTCGGCCGCATGCTCTATACGTCGCCGCTGAAGTGGGTCGTCATGTTCGCTCCGCTGGCGTTCGTGATGTACCTTTCGTTCCGCATCTACAAGATGAGCCCCGGTGCGGCGCAGCTCGCCTTCTGGGCCTTCGCGGCCGTGATGGGCGTGTCGCTGTCGTCGATTTTCCTCATCTTCAAGCTGGGCTCCATCACGCAGGTGTTCTTCGTAACGGCTGCCGCCTTCATGGCGCTGAGCCTCTACGGCTACACGACGAAGCGTGACCTCACCGGCATGGGCACCTTCCTCATCATGGGCGTGATCGGCCTCGTCATCGCCAGCATCGTCAACATCTTCCTGCACTCCCCGGGCCTGAGCTTCGCCATCTCGGCTCTCGGCGTGCTGATCTTCGCGGGTCTCACGGCTTATGACACGCAGAACATCAAGGACAACTACTACGCGGCCGGCGGCGATCACTCGATCCTGCACAGCACCGCCATCATGGGCGCGCTGAACCTGTACCTGGACTTCATCAACATGTTCACCTCGCTGCTCAACCTGATGGGCGACCGCGAGTAGGCAACGGCTCCGATGAGCCCCTGAGACGATGACGCCCCGGATCGACCGATCCGGGGCGTTTCGTTTGAATGGCGGTATCGATTGGCCCGCGATCCCTGCGTGAGGCATGCGGCGATGATCAGCGCTCGACCAGCCGCAGTCGCTTGTCGAGCACAGCCAAGACGCGCGGCAACTCGGCACCGCGCTTGAGAACCTGACCCGAGGCGCCAACGACGCTGAAGGCGCCCTGCTTGCGGGCGAGCCTGGGGACCTTTTCGACGCGGTAGAGCGGACACTCGCTGGCGCGGCGGAAGATCGAGAACACGGCCTTGTCCACCCCCATGTCCAGCGCGTAGTCGCGCCACTCGCCGGCGGCAACCATGCGGCCATAGACGGCAAAGATGTCGGACAGCTCGGCGCGGGTGAAAACCGTGACGGGCACCGCGCGAGGCTCGGGGTGAACCCCGGTTGTAGCGGCTGGCTGGCCCGAGACCGGACGCGCGGCGCCGGAACGGGCAGCGCCGACCGGCCTCGGATGCAAGAGTATCGGGTCGGTCTCGCGCAAGCGGCGCCTCCCTGTATGACAGCTCCATGATCGCCCCGTTGCCGCGTCTTTTCAAGACGCTACCGAGGCTCGACTGACGAGGGGGACGCGAACGTGGTCACCGAAAGACCCCGCCAGCGTCCCGGGCGGGCCGCGCTTCGGCCACCGCCGCGCCGCAAAGCGGGGCGATAGTCTGATCGTTGCCTGATGGACCGGCCACTGAGACGACGCCGGACCAGAGCCCCCCAGCCCTCGGCGACGGCTGGTGGCCGGTCCAGTCGGGCAGCCTTCTCCCTGATGACTAGCCCTTCAGCCGCGCTTCTCCACGCGGCGACCCCGAGGACCGGCTCCCCCCGCCGGTCCTCTTTTGTTTTTGTTGGGGCGCTTCCGTTGCCCACCCGCAACCGCGCCGTGGCTGGGCGCCCACCCGCATTCGTGCTCCGCGTCCGCTGCCACCACCTCGTCCTCGCCGCATGCCGGCGCGCGACACTTGCCTCGTCCGCAGGCGCGCCATATCTAACGGGCTGCCCGTTAGCGCCATTGCGCGCGCCTCGCCTCCTCCCAGCCGGCGGGGCGCCACGGGCTTCCGATCAGAACAAGTCCCCGACATGAGCGCCCGATGAGCACCACCACCGCCGATACGCATTCGTTCCAGGCCGAAGTCTCCCGCCTGCTGCACCTGATGGTGCACGCGGTCTATACCGACAAGGACATCTTCCTGCGCGAGCTGATCTCGAACGCCTCGGACGCCCTCGACAAGCTGCGCTACGAGGCCATCGCGCGACCCGAGCTGACGGGGTCGACGCATACCGACAAGCTCGCCATCCGCATCACGCCGGACGCGGCGGCGGGCGTGCTCGAAATCGCCGACAACGGCATCGGCATGGACCGCGGCGAACTGATCGGCAACCTCGGCACCATCGCCCGCTCCGGCACGCACGCCTTCCTCGACAAGCTGCAGACCGCATCCGGCGGCGCCGCCAAGGATGCCGCGCAGCCGCAGGGCGCCAACCTCATCGGCCAGTTCGGCGTCGGTTTCTATTCCGCCTTCATGGTGGCCGACGACATCGAGGTCGTCTCGCGCAAGGCCGGCGCGGCGGACGCCTTCGTCTGGCGCTCCAACGGCTCGCAAGGCTTCACTGTCGACACGGCGAGCGCCGAGCAGGCGGCCGGGCTCGCGCGCGGCACGCGCATCCGCCTGAAGCTCAAGGCCGATGCCGGCGGCTACCTGGAGCCCGGCGAGATCGGCCGCATCGTCAAGACCTACTCGGACCACATCCTGTTCCCGGTCGAGATCGTGGAGGGCGAAGCAGGCGAGGCGCGCCAGCTCAACTCGGCGAGCGCGCTGTGGCAGCGCTCCAAGTCGGAGGTGACCGCGGAGGACTACAAGGAGGTTTACGGCACGCTGACCGGCGGCTTCGACGAGCCGGCGCTGACGCTGCACTACAAGGCGGAAGGGCGCCAGGCGTATGCCGTGCTGCTGTTTGTGCCAACCATGAAGCCGTTCGATCTCTACGACCCGACGCGCAAGGGCCGCGTCAAGCTCTACGTCCGCCGCGTCTACATCACCGACGACGCCGACCTGCTGCCGTCGTATCTGCGCTTCGTGCGCGGCGTCGTCGATAGCGAGGACGTGCCGCTCAACATCAGCCGCGAGATGCTGCAGAACAATCCGCTCGTGGCGCAAATCCGGAAGGCGCTCACGGGCCGCGTGCTCTCGGAGCTGGACCAGCTCGCGGCCAAGGACGCGGATGCCTTCACCAAGCTGTGGGAGACCTACGGCTCGGTGGTGAAGGAAGGCCTCTACGAGGATTTCGAGCGGCGCGATCAGCTGCTGAAGCTCGCCCGCTTCCGCTCCACGACGTCGGGCGACGGCTGGCGCTCGCTCGCCGATTACGTGGCGGGCCTCAAGGAGAACCAGACCGAAATCTATTACCTCGTCGGCGACAGCCTGGAGCGGCTGAAGGCGTCACCCCAGCTCGAAGCGGCCCGCTCGCGTGGGCTCGAGGTACTGCTGTTCACGGACCCTATCGATCACTTCTGGACCGCCAGCGTCCCCGGCTTCGACGGCAAGCCGCTGCGCTCGCTGACCAAGGGCGACGTCGACCTGTCGCTGATCCCGCTGCTGCCTGACGCCAAGCCCGCGGCTGCCACCGATACGGCCGGCGCCGTCGATACCGGCATTCTGGTCGGCAAGCTCAAGGCGGCTCTCGCCGGCAAGGTCAGCGACGTGCGCGCCTCCAAGCGGCTGGTGTCGAGCGCGGTGTGCCTCGTGGCGCCGGGCGGCGGCCCCGATCTCGGCCTCGACCGCCTGTTGTCGCGCCAGGAGCGCGGACCGGGCCAGCTCCCCGTGCTGGAGATCAACGGCGAGCATGCCCTCGTGCGTGCCGTGGCGGCCAAGCTCGCTTCGTCCGCGGCTGGCGAGGACGCGGCACGCGATCTCGGCGCGCTGCTGCTCGATCAGGCGCACATCCTGGAAGGCGAGGCGCCGGCCGATCCGGCTGCCTTCGCCGAGCGCATGAACCGCCTCATCGTCGCCGCGCTGGCTCACCACGCGACCTGATCCCGCCCGCCACACCTGACGCCCCATTCGCGCCACGCTAGAAGCATCGGACAGACATATGACAGCGCCCCGCAATGCGGCCTCCAGCACCGAGACCAGAGCCGCGAAGCCAGCCGGTCCGGACGCGTCTTCGCGCGGCAATCCGCTGCTGGCGAAGACGTGGGACACGCCGTTCGGCATGCCGCCGTTCGCGGCGATCCGGCCGGAGCACTTCGCGCCGGCCTTCGCCGAAGCCATGCAGCGCCACCGCGAGGAGGTGGCGGCCATCGCCGCCAATACGGCCAAGCCGACGTTCGCCAACACCATCGGCGCGCTGGAGAAGGCGGGCCGGCTGCTCGATCGCGTCGCGTCCATCTTCTTCAATCTCACCAGCGCCGACACCAATGACGAGCTGCAGGCCGTGCAGCGCGACATGGCGCCCAGGCTCGCCGCGCATCACAGCGCCATCATGCTCGATGCCGGCCTGTTCGCCCGCGTCGACGACCTCCATGCCCGCCGCGATCGCCTCCAGCTCGACGACGAGCAGCGGCGCATGCTGGAGCTGCAGCACCTGTGGCTTGTACGCGCCGGTGCCCAGCTGTCGCAAAAGGCCAAGAAACGCGTCGCCGCCATCAACCAGCAGCTGGCCACGCTCTCCACGCGCTTCATGCAGAACGTGCTGAAGGACGAGCAGTCCTGGCGCCTCGTGCTCGACACCGAGAAGGACCTCGCCGGCCTCCCCGACGGGGTGCGCGCGGCGGCGGCGCGCGCGGCGGACGAAGCCGGGCTGCCGGGCAAGCATGTCGTCACCTTGGCCCGCTCCAGCGTCGATCCGTTCCTGACCTTCTCGTCTCGCCGCGACCTGCGCGAGGAGGCCTTCGCCGCCTGGATCAGGCGCGGCGAACACACGGGCGAGACCGACAATCGCGCCATCGTCGCAGAGATCGTCGGCTTGCGCGCCGAACTCGCGCGCCTGCTCGGCTACGACAGCTTCGCCGACTACAGCCTCGTCGAGACCATGGCCAAGAGCCAGGCGGCGGTGCGCGAGCTGCTGCAAGCGGTGTGGCCGCACGCGGTGCGCCGCGCCGGCGAAGAGCGCGATGCGCTCGCCGAGCAAGCGAAATCGGAGGGCGACAACAAGGCGATCGGCGCCGCCGACTGGCGCTACTATGCCGAGAAGGTGCGCCGCGCCCGCTATGCGCTCGATGACGCCGAGATCCGGCCCTACCTGCAGCTCGACAACATCATCGCCGCCGCCTTCGATTGCGCCGGGCGCCTGTTCGGCCTCAGGTTCCGGGAGCTCGCCGAGGCGCCGCGCTACCATCCGGATGTGCGCGTGTGGGAGGTGAAGGACAAGCGCGGACGCCACATCGGCGTGTTCATGGGTGACTACTTCGCCCGGCCCTCCAAGCAGTCCGGCGCCTGGATGTCGAGTTATCGCTCGCAGCACAAGCTCGGCCCCAAGTCAGCGCCCGACGTGCGCCCCGTCATCGTCAACGTCATGAGCTTCGCCCGTGGCGCCGACGGCCAGCCGACGCTGCTCTCGCTCGACGACGCGCGGACGTTGTTCCACGAACTGGGGCACGGCCTGCACGGCCTGCTGTCGGATGTCACCTATCCCTCGCTGGCCGGCACCGCCGTGGTGCGCGATTTCGTCGAGCTGCCGTCCCAGCTCTACGAGCACTGGCTGATGCGGCCCGAGGTTCTGCGCACGTTCGCGCTGCATGCGAAGTCCGGCAAGCCGATGCCGAAGACGCTGATCGAGCGCATCAAGGCGGCGCGCAACTTCAACCAGGGCTTCGCCACCGTCGAGTACACGGCCTCGGCGCTGGTCGACATCGAGCTGCATGGGCTCGGCTCGGCTGACGGGCTCGACATCACCGCTTTCGAGCGCGACACGCTTGCCAGGCTCGGCATGCCGCGCGAGATCGTCATGCGCCATCGCCTGCCGCATTTCATGCACATCATGGGCGGCTATGCCTCGGCCTATTACAGCTATCTCTGGTCCGAGGTGATGGATGCCGACGCCTTCGCCGCCTTCGAGGAGGCGGGCGACATCTTCGCTCCCGCGGTGGCGAAGCGGCTCAAGGACAACGTGTACGCGGCCGGCAACCGTCGCGATCCCCTCGACGCCTACGTCGCCTTCCGCGGGCGTGCGCCTACCGTCGACGGGCTGATGAAAAAGCGCGGGTTTTCGTGAGGCCGGGCTCCTTAACGGCGCGTTCAAAAATTGCGCGCGGCAACGGATAATTCACTTTCGCGCGGCAATTGCCTCCAATGCTGACGGTGTGTGTGCGGTCGGGGAAAGGATTTGTGCACCGTTGTGGCCGTCTAATCCCAGCACGGCTATGGGAGGCCTGCGGCCATGCTCGGACTGAATGCAAAGATGTACAGATCACTGCGCGACGACGGCGGCAACCTCAGCATCGTGTTTGCCGCGGTTCTTCCGATACTGCTCATGACGACCGGCGGCGCCGTCGATTTCGGGCGCTGGCTGGACGCCCGCACCAAGACCAAGGCCGCCCTCGATGCCGCCGTTCTGACGGGTGCGCGCACGCTGCAGCTCGACCCGACGAACACCAGCGTCGCGATCCAGGCGGCCAAGTCGGCCTATGCAGACAACGTCACCAAGCGGTTGCCGCTGGCCGAAGATACCGTGCAATTCGTCCCGACTGCGGACAACAAGGGCGTGACCGCCTCCGGTGCGGCAACGCTGCAGACCACGTTCCTGCGCATCATCGGCATCCAGTCGCTGCCGCTCATCGGCGGCGCCGGTGCCAAGTTCCCCGTCGGCACCATCGGCATCGGTGGCCTGGGCGGCGGCGACGTCGAGGTCGCCGTGATGCTCGACGTCACCGGCTCCATGTGCGACGACGGCGCCGGCCCCTGCAACACCGGCACCAAGATCACCGGCCTCAAGGACGCCGCCAAGGACCTCGTCAACATCGTTCTGCAGTCCGGCTCCGACAAGCACACATCGCGCATCGCCCTGGTGCCGTTCTCGACCCGCATCCGCGTCGAGCCGGACAACGGCAGTGGCGCCCTGATGAAGGCGATGACCAATCTCAACCGCAACTGGTCGGGCTATCGCACCATCTGCACCAAGGACAACGGCGTATCGGGCGGCAGCGAAAACGGCACGCCGTGGCAATGCCTGCAGACGCAGGTCGTCCAGACCAACGACACGATCATGCCGTGCGTGACGGACCGCTTCTACAGCAACGGCAATGTTCCGGAGACGACGGACGCGGCGCCGGGCCCCGGCATGTGGCTGAACGCGCACGGCGGCGACCGCATGCCGCTCTCCGGCGACAGCTCCGATACGCCGCCGGCCGATGCCATGGGCGGCAGCGCCTCCGATCCCAGCTGGGACTGGAACTACAACGCCGACTCCTACTGTTCCGACGTCGACAACGGCAACATCGTCATGCCGCTCTCGGACAACAAGAGCGCGCTCTCCAGCCGCATCGACGCCCTCACGGCCTACGGCTCGACCTCGGGGCCGCTCGGCACCGCCTTCTCCTGGTACATGCTGTCGCCGAATTGGAACTCGGTGTGGGGCACCACCGCCGGCGCGTACTCCGACCTGACGACGCTGCAGGAGAACGGCGCGCCCAAGCTGCGCAAGGTGGCCGTCCTTATGACGGACGGACAGTACAATACGGTGCGCGGCTGGAAGGACCAGGACCAAGTCTGGACGTCGGGCATCGCCAAGCAGATCTGCACCAACATGAAGGCGCAGGGCATCGAAATCTATACGGTCGGCTTTGCTCTCGACCAGCTGACCCCGCCCGCCCGCGCCACGGCGATCGACACGCTGCAGTCGTGCGGCACCGACGTGAAGCACTTCTACCAGACGTTGACGGTGACCGATCTTCAGGTGGCGTTCCGCGAGATCGCGCTCAACCTGACCTCCGTCCGCCTGTCGGAGTAACGCGCGGCACGGCCTGAGACGACGCAAGCGCCGCCCAAGGGCTCACCCTGGGCGGCGCTTTTGTCATGAGCGCCGGGCACGGTGCACGGTGCACGGTGCTGCGGCAGACCAACCAGACGGCCGTCACGGCCCCATCCAGGCCGCCCCGATGATCGGCCCGCCGTCACCCTGCTGGATCAGAACCGCGAAGGCTTCCGTCTCCGGCTTCAGGACCGAATGCCGGGCAATGCGCACGTTCATCGGCTTGCCGCGCCACATGCCGATGGGCACGATCTCGCGCACCACGTTGGTGTAGACGAGCGACTTGCCCTTGTTCTCACCCGCCCTCACCGGCACCTCGGCCTTGCGCGTGATGACGGCGAGCCAAATCGTCGCCTCCTTCGGTGCCGGCTTCGACGGAGCGGCATCCCCGGCTCCCTCGGATGCTCCAGCCTCACGCGGCGGAAGCTCCGGCGCGGCCCCGGTCTCGACGATGATGGCGCCGCCCTGGAGCCAGAAGCGCACCGGCACGCGTGCGGTCGAGAACTTCGGCCAGTTGGCCTCGATGGCCTTGTCGATCTCGCCCTTCTGGCTGCCGACCACGTGCGTCGTACCGTCGACGACGATCTGCGGCGTGTAGATGGCGCCGTCGCCCCGCGCCTTCGCATAGGCGCGCTGGCGGGCCGTGAAGCGCGGATTGGCGAGCGTATCCTTCCAGCCCAGATAATCCCAGTAGTCGACCGGGAACGACAGCGCGATGACCTCGCGGCTGTCGGCGTACTGGCCGAGCAGCGCGTCGGCGGGCGGACACGACGAGCAGCCCTGCGACGTGAACAGCTCCACGACACCCCGGATCGGCTTCTCGGAGGCGAGCGAGAGGTCGGTGATCTGGGCCTTGGCGGGCCCGGCGGCGCGGAACGCCGCACCGGCCATGCCGCACGCGGCAACGGCCGCCACGATGAGGGCGGCGCCTGTCAAACGACGGCGCCGCGGACGAGCCGGGGAGGGGAGCTGATGTGTCGCCATGGCCGCGTCGACTATCAGAAAATGGCGCCGCCCGCGCCAGTCACATCGCGGTGAGGGCCTATCCGGCGTCGGAGCTGTCCAGAAAAACGAGCGGCGGCCCGGATGGGATCCGAGCCGCCGCTTCTGTTTGCCGTGAAACGTCAGCGCGTCAGGCGGCGCTGGCGAGGTTGCGCAGCACGTAGTGCAGGATGCCGCCGTTACGGAAGTACTCGATCTCGTCCAGCGTATCGATGCGGCAGAGCACGGGGACGTTGGTCACCTTGCCGTCGGCCGAGGTGATCTCGAGCGACATCTTCTGGCGCGGCTGCACGGAGGCGAGGCCCTTGATGGTGACGGTCTCGTCGCCCTTGAGGCCCAGGGTCTGCCAGCTCGTGCCGTCCTCGAAGGTGAAGGGCACGATGCCCATGCCGACCAGGTTCGAGCGATGGATGCGCTCGAAGCTTTGCGCGACGACGGCCTTGACGCCGAGCAGGTTGGTGCCCTTGGCCGCCCAGTCGCGCGAGGAGCCGTTGCCGTACTCGATGCCGGCGAAGACCACCAGCGGCACGCCGTCCGCCTGATACTTCATCGAGGCATCGTAGATCGACATGTTCTGGCCGGACGGATAGTGGGTGGTGTTGCCACCCTCCTTCACCGCGCCGGACGCATCCTTGTTCATGAAGTTCTTGATGCGGATGTTGGCGAAGGTGCCGCGCATCATCACTTCATGGTTGCCGCGGCGCGTGCCGTACTGGTTGAAGTCGGCCGGCGCCACGCCGTTGTCGGTGAGGTACTTGCCGGCCGGAGAGGCGGCCTTGATGGAGCCGGCCGGCGAGATGTGGTCGGTGGTGATCTTGTCACCGAACAGGCCCAGGATGCGCGCGCCCACGATGTCGGTGATGGCCTTCGGCTGCTTGGCGATGGTGGTGAAGTACGGCGGGTTCTGCACGTAGGTCGAGGTGTTGTCCCAGACGTAGGTCTGCCCCGTGGGCGCGGCCACCGCCTGCCAGTGTGCGTCGCCCTTGAAGACGTCGGCGTACTTCGACGCGAACAGCTCGCGCGTGACGTTCTTCACGATGAAGTCCTGCACCTCGATCGAGGACGGCCAGATGTCCTTGAGGAACACCGGCTGGCCGTCGGCGCCCGTGCCGAGCGGCTCCGTCGTCAGATCCTTCGACACCGAGCCGGCCAGCGCGTACGCGACGACCAGCGGCGGCGAGGCGAGGTAGTTGGCCTGCACGTCCGGCGAGACGCGACCCTCGAAGTTGCGGTTGCCCGACAGCACGGCCGCGGCGACGATGCCGTTGTCGTTGATCGCCTTCGAGAACTCCGTCTTGAGCGGACCGGAGTTGCCGATGCAGGTGGTGCAGCCGAAGCCCACCAGGTTGAAGCCGACCTTGTCGAGGTAGGTCTGGAGACCCGCCTTCTCGAGGTAGGCGGCGACGACCTGCGATCCGGGAGCCAGCGACGTCTTCACCCACGGCTTCGAGGTCAGGCCCTTGGCGACCGCGTTGCGAGCGAGGAGGCCAGCGGCGATGAGCACGCTCGGGTTCGAGGTGTTGGTGCAGCTGGTGATGGCGGCGATGACCACGTCGCCGTGGCCGAGGTCGAAATCACGTCCCTCGACCTTGACGCGCTTGTTCAATTCACCCGGCTTCTTGTACTCGCCCTCGAGCGCAGTGGCGAAGCCCGACTTGATGTCGGTCAGCGCAATGCGACCCTCGGGCCGCTTGGGGCCGGCCATCGACGGCACCACGGTGCCGAGGTCGAGTTCCAGCGTATCGGTGAACACGGGGTCCGGCGAGCCGGCGACGCGCATCATGCCGGTGGCGTTGGCGTAGGCCTCGACCAGCGCGACGCGGTGAGCATCGCGGCCGGTCATGGTGAGGTAGCGGATGGTCTCGGCGTCGATGGGGAAGTAGCCGCAGGTGGCGCCGTACTCCGGGCCCATGTTGGCGATGGTGGCGCGGTCGGCGAGCGGCATGGTGTCGAGGCCGGGGCCGAAGAACTCGACGAACTTGCCGACGACGCCTTTCTTGCGCAGCATCTGCGTGACGGTCAGCACCACGTCGGTGGCGGTGACGCCCTCCTTGGCCTTGCCCGTCAGCTTGAAGCCGACGACCTCGGGCAGCAACATCGACTGCGGCTGACCGAGCATGGCGGCCTCCGCCTCGATGCCGCCGACGCCCCAGCCGAGCACGGCGAGACCGTTGACCATGGTCGTGTGGCTGTCGGTGCCGACGAGGGTATCCGGATAGGCGATGGTCTTGCCGTCGGCCATCTTGTTGGTCCACACGGTCTGGGCGAGGTACTCGGTGTTGACCTGATGGCAGATGCCGGTGCCGGGAGGCACGACGCGGAAGTTGTCGAACGCGCCCTGGCCCCACTTCAGGAAGTTGTAGCGCTCGCCGTTCCGGCTGTATTCGAGGTCGACGTTCTGCGCGAGCGACTTCGGCGTGCCGTACTCGTCGACGATGACCGAGTGGTCGATGACGAGGTCGACGGGCACCAGCGGATTGATCTTGGTCGGGTCACCGCCGAGCGTCTTCATGCCGTCACGCATGGCGGCGAGGTCGACGACGGCCGGCACGCCGGTAAAGTCCTGCATGAGGACGCGGGCCGGGCGGAAGCCGATTTCCTTCTCGGCCTTACCCTTGTTGTCGAGCCAGGCGGAGACGGCGACGATGTCGTCCTTGGTGACGGATCGACCGTCCTCGTGGCGCAGCAGGTTCTCCAGCAGCACCTTCATCGAAAAGGGCAGCCTGGAGATGCCCTTCAGGCCGTTCTTCTCGGCCTCGGGGAGCGAGTAGTACTCGTACGACTGTCCGCCGACCGTCAGCGTACGGCGGCACTTGAAGCTGTCGAGAGAAACGGGGGTGAGCGCGCTCAAGCTAGAATCCTCCGAAAGATTGAGAAGTTTTTGCGAGCAGCGCCGCCGGAGTGCCGGCGGGAGGGAATGGGACCCTGTTTTTGCGCTAGCCTGATTTGGAGCCTGATCGTTATATAGGCGCCCGCCCGGCGCGACCAGTTGTCACCGTGTGCGACTTTCGGGGGCCAGTCTTCGGCTCGGGGCCCGATCCAGCGATCGCTCGTCCGGGGACGGCCCAAGCATTGGCGCCGGGGGATTGACCGCGGGATGGGGTGCGCCTTAACGAGCATGTGGCGCGCTGCTAGTCGGCCGTGCCGCGCGGCCGTCTGGCGGACAGATTATCGATCCAGCCACTCTCTCCCCGATCCGCCCCCCAGCTTTCAGCCAGGCCCGTCCCGTGCAGCTCGTCGCCGAAAACCTTCGTCTGACACGCGGCGGCCGGGCCATCGTCGACGGCTTGAGCTTCAACGTATCGGGCGGGGAAGCGCTGCTGCTCAAGGGCCCCAACGGGGCCGGCAAGACGACGCTGATCCGCGCGCTGGCCGGCTTCCTGGCACCGGCCTCGGGCGCCATCCGCCTCGAGGGCGGCGACGACGAGTGCGAGCTGGCCGAGCAGTGCCACTACGTCGGCCACGCCAACGGCATCAAGGCCAGTCTCACCGTCATCGAGAACGTCCGCTTCTGGGCGGAGTTCCTCGCGGGCGAGGCGCGCAGCCTCACTTCCCCCTCTCCCCTAGGGGAGAGGGGGACCTGCGACATCGTCCTCGACGCGCTGGAGACGTTCGGGCTCTTGGACCTCGCCGACATCCCGGCCGCCTACCTGTCGGCCGGGCAGAAGCGCCGCGTCGGGCTCGCCCGGCTGCTGGTCGCGCCCCGCCCGGTCTGGCTGCTCGACGAGCCGACCGTATCGCTCGATGCCGGCAACGTCACCATCCTGGCCGAGGCCATCGCGGCGCACCTCGCGTCGAGCGGCATCGCCATCGCGGCCACCCACATTCCGATGGGCCTTGCGAACGCGCGCGAACTGCACCTCGGCCGCGCGGCAAACGCGCCGGAGGCGGCATGACGGCGTTCGGGCTGCTCGTCCGCCGCGACGTGATCCTCGCCCTCAGGGAAGGCGGCGCGCTCGGCACCGCGCTCGGCTTCTATCTCGTGGTCGTGGCCATGATGCCGCTCGGCCTCGGGCCGGATCTCAACCTGCTCTCCCGCATCGCGCCAGGTGTGCTGTGGATCGCGCTGCTGCTGGCCGCGCTGCTGTCCATGGGCCGCATCTTCGAGGCCGATGCCGAGGACGGCTCGCTGGAGATCATGGCCACCGGGCCGCTGCCGCTGGAACTCGTCTGCGCGGCGAAATCGCTGGCGCACTGGATCACCACCGGCATTCCGCTCGCCCTGATGGCACCGCTGCTGGGGCTGCTGATGAACCTGGAGGCCTCCGCCTATCTGCCGCTGATGGCAACCATGGTGGCGGGCACGCCGGCCATCAGCTTTCTCGGCGCGATCGGCGCCGCGCTGACCTTGCGGGCGCGGCGCGGCGGCCTGCTGGTGGCGCTGCTGGTGCTGCCGCTCTACATCCCGACGCTGATCTACGGCATCGCCGCGATCAGCGCGGCGCAGCTCGGCGCGGGCGGCGCCACCGGCTCGCTGTTGATCGTCACGGCGCTGTCGCTCGGCGCCCTGGTGCTCGGCCCCCTCGCCTCGGCCGCCGCGCTCAGGATACAAATGCAGTAAGCGCCGCCCCTGGCGGCGGCCGTCGGCAAGGAGTGCGGGCCCCATGGCAGGACGATTCATGACCGGACTCGGCATCGGCGGGCTGTTGTATGCTGGCCTCTATGTTTGGCCGGCGACCCAGCGGGGCGATCAGCCAGCCGCCGTGCTCCTCGGCCTCGTCGCCGTCTTCGCCCTGCTGCTCCTCATCGGCCTGCGCCGCTCCAGCCGCTGACGGCATCCTCCGGCCGCCCCGGCGCCATCCCTTAACGGCTCTGACGGACCCGCGTGCCGTGCACGCGGGCGCCGGAAGCGCGATTGCGGCATGGCCGCAATCGTCCGTCGGAGCCGTGTGGACGATCGAGTTGACACCCTCGCGGCCGCCTTACGATCAGCCAACCGAATCAAACCGGAGGCTGAACATGGACGCGAACGTTCGACGAGTTGCTGAGACTACGCTCAACATTATCCGAGAGTGCGGTCCACTTTGGGCTCTACTGGCGGCGATTGTGGCGCACCGAGCCTTGGCTCCGGCTTCGCAGCGGCGCCCGGAGGGCACATCAACCAGGAACGAGGCCGATGTCCCGTAAGACAGCGGTCCCCCGCCCTCATGTTGACCGTTATCAAGGCTATGGGTCGCCGATTGCGCTCCCTGGCGCCGAGGGGTAAGTGAGACCCATGCAACAGACCTGGACGCAGAGACTGGCGAACCCGACGGCGTTCATGGCCCTTTCAGGCCGTGTGCTGCCCTGGCTGTGGGCCATCGCGACCGTGCTCATCGGCTACGCGCTCTATCGCGGCTTCACCGCCCCGCCCGACTACCAGCAGGGCGAGACGGCACGCATCATGTTCGTGCATGTGCCGGCGGCCTGGCTCGGCATGATGGGCTACGGCCTCATCGCCTTTTCCTCCTTCGGCCTGCTGGTGTTCCGCCATCCGCTGGCCGACGTATCAGCCAAGGCGGCGGCCCCCATCGGGGCGGCGTTCACGCTCATCGCGCTCGTCACCGGCTCGCTGTGGGGCAAGCCGATGTGGGGCACCTACTGGGTGTGGGACGCGCGGCTGACCTCGGTGCTGATCCTGTTCTTCCTCTATCTCGGCCTCATCGCGCTGCGCTCCTCGCTGGAGGAGGAGGCCACCGCCGCCAAGCTGACGGCCGTGCTGGCGCTGGTCGGCGTCGTCATCCTGCCGTTCATCAAGATTTCCGTCGAAGGCCTGCAGATCCCCTCCCTCGGCATCGACATTCCAGCCTGGAATACCCTGCACCAGCCGTCCAGCGTGATGCGCTCGGGCGGGCCGAAAATCCACCCCTCGATCCTCTATCCGCTGCTGTGGTCGGCGATCGGTTTCACCGTGCTGTTCTTCGCCATGCACATGAAGGCAATGCAGAACGAAATCCTGCGCCGCCGCGTCAAGGCCGCCCGCATCGCCGAGGTGGAGCGGGCGCGGAGCGCCGGCCGCCAAGAGGCGAGGGCGGCGGAATGACGGGGAGCCAGCCATGATCGACCTCGGACCGCGCGCCGGCTTCATCATCGCCTCCTATGGCGCCACGGCGCTGGTGCTGGCCGGGCTGCTGGCCTGGCTGCTCATCGACGGCCGGCGTCAGAAGCAGCTGCTCGCCGACCTGGAGGCGCGCGGGGCCCGCCGTCATCGCGGCGGCACGGCCAAGTCGTAAACCCTGGAGAGTCCACCGCCATGGCCGATAGCCCGACCAGCGCCCCCCCGAAAAGTCGCGGCATCGGCTGGATGGCCGCGCCGCTCGTCATATTCGCCGCGCTCGCCCTGGTCTTCGCCTTCGCCCTGAAGACCGGAGACCCCTCCAAGCTGCCCTCGGCGCTGATCGGCAAGCCCGCGCCGGCCGTCGACCTGAAGCCGCTCGCCGGCCTCAATAGCGCCAGCAACGCGCCCGTCCCCGGCTTCAAGACCGCCGACCTCGCGTCCGGACGCGTCAGCGTGGTCAACTTCTGGGCCTCCTGGTGCGTGCCGTGCGTGCAGGAGCACCCGTTCCTGGAGGAATTGAAGAAGCGCGCCGACATCGATCTCTACGGCGTCAACTACAAGGATGCCACCGAGGCAGGCCTGCGCTTCGTCAACCGGCTCGGCAATCCCTACAAGGCCGTCGGCGTCGACGACACGGGCCGTGCCGCCATCGAGTGGGGCGTCTACGGCACGCCCGAAACCTTCGTCGTCGATGGCCAGGGCCGCATCGCCTACAAACACGTCGGCCCGGTCGGCCTGGAGGCGCTGGTGTCCGCCATCCTGCCCGCCATCGAGGCGGCGCGGAAAAGCGGTGCCAAGGCAGGAAAGTAGCTTTATCATCCGCCTCCAGTAGCTGAGGAGGCTTGCGATGGCTCGTTCCCGACGTGCGCTCTCGTGGCTGATGGCGGCATCTGCCGTCGCGGTGGCTCCGCTCTCGCCGGCCTCGGCCGAGGACGCAACCCAGCTGCGTCCCCTCGCCGAGCGACCGGCGCTGATGGCGCGCTCCCGCACCCTGAGCAAGCCCGTTGTGGCCCCGCAGCCCGTCACCGCGCCGGCCGCCGTGCCCAACCCCAAGGCCCGCCCCGGCACCGACGACGACAGCGTCCGTCCTATCGACCCCGCCGGTATCTCCGGCCGGCCGCGCTGAACGGCAATCTGCGACACATCGGATGGCCAGCTCCCCGCCACCCTGACGAGGACGTCCCTGACCATGCGCAAAGCGCGCGCAACCGAAACCCGGTAGCCCGGAAGCGTGAGGGTGCGCGGTGACCGCCACCGACAGGAGCGGGATCGCGACCGAATGCTCGAGCACAACGCCAAGGCCTATCGTGAGCTGGTGACGCCCCAGCCAACGTGGAAGCTGCACGCCCGCCTGTTGTCGGACCTGGTGGCGCCCCCCTCAGCCGGCACTTCAGCCGCAACGAGCGGCGATGCCCACGCTGCGAACGCCGCCGACGACGGCCACGCGACAACCGCACGTCGCCGTCTGCCGCGCCCCTTGCGCCAACCGCTGCTCGCGCTGCTGCACACGATACGCGACCGTTCGCGCCAGCTTGATGCCGAGGGCTTGCGCGCGCCGCTGCAATCGAGCGAGCCGGCGATCGAAGCGGCGGCTGCCGCGTGGCGTGCCGCGCTCGGGCGTTACGCCCTGGCCGAGCAGCCGCGCCGCGCGCGCGAGCCGGACTTCATCGCCGCGCTCGATGCCGAGACGGCCATGTTCGTCGACGCGGTCGTCGCGGCGAACAATCTCGCCGCGCTCGAATTCAACATCGACCATGTCGCTCCCGAAAAGGGCTTCACGCGCCTCGGCATGGAGCAGCGCCGCCAGCGCGTCGGCCAGATGGCGGACCGCCTGCTGAAGCGCCACGACATTGGGCGCGAGACGCTGGTGCGCATGATCGAGCTGCGCCACGACACGCAGACCGAGCGCGTCACGCTGTCGGCGATCATCGATCTCTATCGCTCGACGTGGCGCACCTTCAACGTCGGCGAGGATCGCAAGGGCTTGGCCAAGCTCACGGCCGTCATTCTCGTCAACCGGCTGATGCACAACGCTTCGCCACTGCTGTGGACCAAGATCTTCGACGGCAAGAGCTTCAACGCCGAATACATGCTGGTGCTGGGCGGCCTCGACATCATCGACGCGCACTCCTCCAAGTACGAGACCGAGCTGTCGACCGAGCTGATGTTCGTCATCCGCCAGCGCATCCACGCGCTTGCCGCCAAGGCGCTGTTTGTGCGCGACCTCGGATTGTCCGACCAGTACGGCTCGGGCGAGCTGTTCGACATCATCTGGAAGGGCGAGGACGCCTACAACAACATCGTGCGCTCGCTGCTGTTCGATGGCGTGCCGACGCTGCTGACCATTCCCATCGTGTTGGGTGGCCTCACCGTTCTGCATCCCATGCTCGGCGCGTTGGGCCTCATCTCCATTCCGGCCGTCTACTATCTCGCCCGCACGACGGGTCCGCGCATGCAGCTCGCCCGCGAGGAGGGCATGGAGAAGAAGCGCGCCCTGTTCACGCGCGGCAACACCATGGTCGAGGGCATCGAGACGCTGCTGGCGCAGGGGCATCTCGCCGGTGGGCGCAAATCGTTCCTGGCGCTCGAGCGCGAGGGCGACACCATCGACCGCGACATGATCACCAAGTGGGCGAAAATCCACCTGCTGCAACGCTATCCGGTCATCATCACCGGCATCGTCACGGCGCTGTTCGGCGCCTACCTGGTCAAGCAGGGCGCCATCTCGCCGGGCGGCGTCATCACCACGGCGGACTACGCCTCGCGCCTGCGCACGACCGTCGTCGACATGATCCAGCGCTATTTCGAGCAGTTCCCGAAGGAGATCAACGATGCGCGCGGCCTGCAGCGCCTGCTCGACTGGAGCGCCAAGGCGGCGGGCGACGAGACTTCCAAGGTGCCGGCCTCCTCGCTGCCGTCGACGCGCATCGTCTGCCGCGACCTCGCCTACAAGGACATCGTCAAGAACCTCGATTTCAGCGCCGAGCCGGGCGAGTTCGTCACCATCTCCGGCACCTCCGGCATCGGCAAGACGACGCTGCTGCGGCTGATCGGCGGCCTCTACACTCCGCACGCCGGCGAGGTGACGATCGGCGGCGTGCCGCTGAAATCGATCGCCTCCGAAGGACAGGATTCGCTCTACGGCCTGCTCTCCATCTCGAGCCAGCAGCCCTATATGTTCGACGACATGACGCTCAGGCAGAACCTGGAGCTGTTCAACCCCGACAAGACGCTGGACGCGCGCGCGCGCGAGGTGCTGGAGGCGGTCGGCCTCGCCAAGCTGATCCCCGACCTCGACAAGTCCGAGAAGCGGCGCCTGTCGGGCGGCGAGCGCGTGCGCTTCGGCCTCGCCCGCGCGCTGCTCAAGGTGCAGCCCGACACGGCGATGATCGTGCTGCTCGACGAACCGACCTCGGCGCTGGCCGACGACGACGGTCCCGGCAGCGCAGGCGCCATCCGCCGGTTGCTCATCAGGACGCACAAGGCCAACCCCAAGGTGACCTTCGTCTGCGTCAGCCACGACAAGCAGCTGATCAAGCTGGCCGACCGCGACGTGTCGCTGTCGGAAAAGCAGGTGGCCTACATCCCCGAGCCGGCGCCGGCGCTGCAGAGGGAATTCGTGGCGCTGCCCGGCATCATCGTCGACTTCGGCAAGGCGTGATGACCGGACGCGGGGCGCGCGGGAGGCGCGCGCCCTGCGCCCCGCGCTGCCCAAGCCTGCCGCACGAACGGGGCATCAGCATTTCATACTGGCGAAATTCGCCGGTATCACGCTTTCCCTGCGCGCAGCCCGTCGAGCCAACCAGCCCGACGGCAGATGGCACGGTTCGGAACTTTGGCCCTACGGTCTCGACGGTATGGCAGCTCTCCGCGGCGGGGAGCCTGCGGGCCTGCGGAACCCACCGCTCCCCGCCCGCGCAACCCTATTGTCAGCCGGCCCGACGCGGGCTAAAAGGCGCGCTTCCCGGACGCCTCGCGCGCCGGGCCGGAGAGGTGGTCGAGTGGTTGAAGGCACCGCACTCGAAATGCGGCATACTCGCAAGGGTATCGTGGGTTCGAATCCCACCCTCTCCGCCAATTTGCCCTAGAACCCCACATCACACAGCAGAGCTTTGCGGCACGCACTCAGCGTGCAACGCGCTGTATTTGCAGGCGTCAGCTACGACAACGACGGGACGCGGCCTGTCGCAGGCGTCGACAAGAGAGCGACGTCAGCGACGCTCGCGTAGCACCAGATTGCTTATCTGGTGCCACCATTGCCCTTCTGTTGGAAAATTCATATCGTTGTGACGATTTCTTGTTTTGTGCAGCCGCCACCCCGGGCCTAGGTAGGCGGCGCCATCAAAACTCCGAGGATGTCCCCATGCAGAGAGCGGTTTCCCTGGCAGGCTTTGCGCTCGCCTTCCTGTTCGTCGCTGCCGTGACGGTGCGCGCCGACACCACGCTGCTCAACGTCTCCTACGACGTCGCGCGCGAACTCTACAAGGACATCAATCCCGCCTTCGTCGCCGACTGGAAGGCCAGAACGGGCGAGACCGTGACCGTCAACCAGTCGCACGGCGGCTCGTCCAAGCAGGCGCTGAGCGTGATCGGCGGCCTGGACGCCGACGTCGTCACCATGAACCAGGCCCCCGATGTCGACATCCTGGCCGAGAAGGGCGGCTTCGTCGCCGCCGACTGGCGCACCAGGTTCCAGCATGGCGCCGCGCCCTACACGACGGTGACGGTGTTCCTCGTGCGCAAGGGCAACCCGAAGGCGATTCTGGGTTGGGACGATCTGGCCAAGCCCGGCCTCGGCGTCATCGTGCCGAACCCCAAGACGAGTGGCAACGGCCGCTATACCTACCTCGCCGCCTGGGGTCATGCCCTGGAGGCCACCAAGTCGGACGTCGGCGCGCGCGAGTTCGTGGCCAAGGTGTTCGCCAACGTGCCGGTGCTCGACGGCGGCGGCCGCGGCGCCACCACCACCTTCACGCAACGTGACACCGGCGACGTGCTGGTCACGTTCGAGAACGAGGCGCTGCTGATCAAACAGGAGCTGGGCGGCGACAAGTTCGACATCGTCTATCCGGCCTCCAGCATCGAGGCGGCACCGCCCGTCGCCGTCGTCGAGCCCGTGACCGCCAAGCGCGGCACGCGCAAGCAGGCCCAGGCCTACCTGGAGTTCCTGTTCTCGAAAGCCGGCCAGGAGATCATCGTCAAGCATCATTACCGCCCGCGCGACGAGGCCGTCTTCGCCGCCAATGCCACCCGTTTCCCAGCCATCAAGACGTTCACGGTAGAGGGCCTGCTCGGCGGCTGGGCCAAGGTGCAGAAGGAACATTTCGCCGACGGCGGCGTTTACGACCAGATCGCGCTGGCCGGGAAAAAGTGAGGCCTGGCATGTCGTCAGCACACGCTCGCCGCGTGCTGCCGGGCTTCCACCTGTCGCTCGGCACCACGCTGACCTACCTGTCGATCATCGTGCTGGTGCCCATCGCCGCCGTCTTCATCAAGACCGCGTCGCTGAGCGCAGACGACCTGTGGGCGACGATCACGGCGCCGCGCGCCATCGCCTCCTACAAGCTCTCCTTCGGCATGTCGCTGCTGGCGGCAGCCATCAATGCCGTGTTCGGACTGATGCTGGCCTGGGTGCTGGTGCGCTACTCGTTCCCCGGCCGCCGTCTCGTCGACGCCCTGGTCGATCTTCCGTTCGCGCTGCCGACCGCCGTCGCCGGCATCGCGCTGACCGCGCTCTACGCCAAGAACGGCTGGATCGGGCAGTATCTCGAGCCGCTCGGCCTCAAGGTCGCCTTCCAACCGCTCGGCGTGCTGGTGGCGCTCACCTTCATCGGACTGCCGTTCGTGGTGCGCACCGTGCAGCCGGTGCTGGAGGACCTCGACAGCGAGCTGGAGGAAGCCTCGGCCAGCCTCGGCGCCACGCGGCTGCAGACCTTCCGCCTCGTCGTGCTGCCGCTGGTGCTGCCGGCGCTGCTGACCGGCTTCGCCCTCGCCTTCGCGCGTGCCGTCGGCGAATACGGCTCGGTGATCTTCATCGCCGGCAACATCCCGCTCGTCTCGGAGATCACGCCGCTGATCATCATCACCAAACTCGAGCAGTACGACTACGCCGGCGCCACGGCCATCGCCTCGGTCATGCTCATCGCCTCGTTCACGCTGCTGCTCGTCATCAACGGCCTGCAGGCGTGGACGGCACGACGCCTCGGGAGGAACCGTTGATGGCCGGCGCAGTCACCAACCTGGGCCACGGCATTGGCTCGGCGACGCGCTTCGAGGCGCGCGCAGCGACCCGCGACAGCACGCTCGTCAAGTGGACACTGATCGCCGTCTCGCTGCTGTTCTTCGCGGTGTTCCTGCTGCTGCCGCTGGTGGCGGTGTTCGTCGAGGCGCTGCGCAAGGGGCTCGGCGTCTACTGGGCGGCCATCACCGAGCCGGACGCGCTCTCGGCCATGAAGCTGACGCTGACGGCGGCGGCCATCGCCGTGCCGCTGAACCTCGCCTTCGGCATCGCCGCCGCCTGGGCCATCGCCAAGTTTGATTTTCCCGGCAAGAACCTGCTGACGACGCTGATCGACCTGCCGTTCTCGGTGTCTCCGGTCATCGCCGGCCTCGTCTACGTGCTGGTGTTCGGCGCCCAGGGCTGGTTCGGCGGCTGGCTCGGCGCGCACGACATCAAGATCATCTTCGCCGTGCCCGGCATCGTGCTGGCAACGGTTTTCGTCACCTTCCCGTTCGTCGCCCGCGAGCTGATCCCGCTGATGGAAGCGCAGGGCCGCGAGGAGGAGGAAGCCGCCACCGTGCTCGGTGCCTCGGGCTGGCAGACGTTCTGGCGCGTCACGTTGCCCAACGTGAAATGGGGCCTGCTCTACGGCGTCGTGCTCTGCAACGCGCGCGCGATGGGCGAGTTCGGCGCCGTCTCGGTGGTGTCGGGTCACATCCGCGGCCATACCAATACGCTGCCGCTGCACGTCGAGATTCTCTACAACGAGTATCAGTTCGCCGCCGCCTTCGCCGTCGCCTCGCTGCTGGCGCTGCTGGCGCTCGTCACGCTCGTCGTCAAGACCTACATCGAGTGGCAGGCCGCGCGCGCGGCCGTGAAGCCGGAGGATGCGTCATGAGCATCATGGTCGAAGGCATCAATAAGCGGTTCGGCGATTTCACCGCCCTCGACAACGTCTCGCTGGAGTTTCCGACCGGCGAGCTGGTGGCGCTTCTCGGCCCCTCGGGGTGCGGCAAGACCACGCTGCTGCGCATCATCGCCGGCCTGGAGGCCGCCGACAGCGGGCGCGTCATCCTGGAAGGCGAGGACACCACGGACGCGCATGTGCGCGAGCGCCAGGTCGGGTTCGTGTTCCAGCATTACGCGCTCTTCCGCCACATGAGCGTGTTCGAGAACATCGCCTTCGGCCTGCGCGTGAAGAAGAAGCGCGACCGCAAACCCGAATCCGAGCTCCGCGCCAAGGTGACCGAACTCCTGAAGCTCGTGCAGCTTTCGCATCTCGCGGACCGCCTGCCGAGCCAGCTGTCGGGCGGCCAGCGCCAGCGCGTGGCGCTCGCCCGCGCGCTCGCCGTCGAACCGCGCGTGCTGCTGCTCGACGAGCCGTTCGGCGCCCTCGACGCCAAGGTGCGCAAGGAACTGCGGCGCTGGCTGCGGCAGCTGCACGAGGAACTGCACATCTCCTCGATCTTCGTCACCCACGACCAGGAAGAAGCGCTCGACGTCGCCGACCGTGTGGTGGTCATGAACCACGGCCGCATCGAGCAGATCGCCTCGCCGGACGAGATCTACGAGCGCCCGGCGTCGTCGTTCGTGTTCGGCTTCCTCGGCTCCGCCAACAGCTTCCGCGGCGTGGTCGACAACGGCACGCTGCGCGTCGGCGCGCAGCGCCTGCCGCTGGCCGGAAGCAGCGCGGCAGACGGCAGCGAGGTCGTCGCCTTCGCGCGCCCGCACGAACTCGAGATCGTCAAGGACGCGGGCCCTGGCGGCGCCGGCAGCGGCCAGCCCGGCATTCCGGCCCGCATCAGCCGCATCCACGCCATGGGCTCGATGGCCCGCGTCGAGCTGCAGGGGCCGGTCAACGGTGGCAACGTTCCGCATCACTTCGAGGTCGAAGTGCCGCGTGATCGCCTCGCCAGCCTAGGTTACGCTGTCGGCCAACCGGTGCGCCTCGTCAGCCGCAGGCTGCACCTGTTCACCGACGGCAATGGAGGCCATGCGTGAACTTCCAGCAGCTGCGCATCATTCGCGAGGCGGCGCGGCGCAACTACAATCTCACCGAGGTGGCGAACGCCCTCCACACGTCGCAGTCGGGCGTCAGCAAACACATCAAGGACCTGGAGGACGAACTCGGCATCGACCTGTTCGTGCGCAAGGGCAAGCGGCTGCTGGGCCTCACCGAGCCCGGCGAGGAGCTGGCACGCATCGCCGAGCGCATGCTGCTCGACGCGGCCAACATCAAGCGCCTCGCCGACCAGCACGCCAAGAGCGATCACGGCGCGCTCGTCATCGCCACCACGCACACCCAGGCGCGCTATGTCCTGCCGCATGCCATCAAGGCCTTCCGCGCCGCCTATCCCGACGTGCGGCTGATCCTGCATCAGGCGAGCCCGCGCGAGATCGCGCAACTGCTCGTCGACGGAGAAGCCGATGTCGGCATCGCCACCGAATGCCTGGCCACATCGCCTGATCTGGCTGCGTTCCCCTATTTCACGTGGAGCCATGCCGTCATCGTCCCCGACGGGCATGCCCTGCTCGACGGCGGGCCGCTGACGCTCGAGAAGCTGGCCGAGTGGCCGGTCATCACCTACGACGAAGGCTTCACCGGCCGTTCGCACATCGACGAGGCCTTCGCACGTCGCGGTCTGTCGCCCGATATCGTGATGGTGGCGCGCGATGCCGACGTCATCAAAACCTATGTCGAGCTGGGTCTCGGTGTCGGCGTCATCGCCGATATGGCCTTCTTGCCGACGCGCGATGTCGGGCTGCGGCTCATCGCGGCCACGCATCTGTTCGGCGAAACGGCATCGCGCATCGCGGTGCGACGCGGGCGCCTGCTGCGCGGCTATGCGCTTGCCTTCATCGCCCTGTGCGCGCCGACGCTCGACGCGAAGACGGTGCGCGCCGCCATCGACGCCGCGCACGACGGCGGTGCGTGAGGCGCGGCGGACGTTTCGGGAGGCCGCATCGCGCTCCCGCCGCGACATCCCACTTCGCCGCGGTTGGCATTCGATGGGGCAATGTGATCTGCTCGGCACCGCAGGCGCCGCCGTCGCGCGCATGTCACGGGTTGCCAGCCAACTGCGGCAGGGTGAGGATCAATAGCTACGCCGAACGGGCGCCGGCACCATCAAGCAGAGCGTCGGCACGCTGACACGATCCTCTCCTCGCAAACAAAAAGCCGGTCGGCGTTTCGCCCGACCGGCTTTCGATTCTCATAGCTGTGCGCGCCGGAGGGCCCGGGATCAGGCGGCCTTGCTCTGCAACGCCCTCAGGCCGTCGACGGCGCACTGCGCCATCAGGCGCAGATTATCATCCTTGGCCTCGGCCAGCTCGGCCTCGGCCGTCTTCAGCTCGGCGGCGATGCGCTCGGCCGACATGTCAGCGGTATCGAGCGCCGTCTGCGCCAGCACGGTGACGTGCGCCGGATCGACCTCGACGAAGCCGCCCTTCACGAACACGCGCTTCTTGCCCGAGGCGAGCACGATGTCGAGCACGCCGGGGCGCAGTAGCGAGATCACCGGTGCATGACCGGCGAGCACCGTGAAGTCACCCTCGATGCCCGGCAGCTGCACCTGCTCGGCGTCGTTCGCCGCCAGAACAATGCGCTCGGGAGACACCAGCTCCAGCTTGAACGTAGCTGCCATGGTCAAACCTTTTCTAGCCACGCCACATCCACACCCAGACGGTGTGGCTGCGGCTGCACTTGCCTCTCTACCGCCGGGCCGCGGAAACGTCGGTCCGCGTGGCCGTGACGTCCCCGGCGCGGAATTCCATCAGCTCTCGCCGTCGTCGGTCCTGGCCCGGACCTCGTCCTCGCTCTGCAGCTTGCTGCCGCAGAAGGGGCAGAAGAACAGCGGATGATCGACGATGCCTTGCTCGTTGTCTTCCAGGTCGACGAGGCCGACCCCCAGCATCAGCACGCCGTCGTCGCCGACGGTGATGAGTGGGTCGAACTCCTCGGCCTGCATGGCCTCCTTCAGCTCCACACAGCAGGAGCCGAAGGTCTTGGCGGGCGCGTCCGTGATCGTGTCGTCGGCCATTGACTTCCCCCGCCTGCACTTCGAGCTTGGCGGGCGCGCGCGAGCCTGGAGCCCATCGCGCGCCCTCCCCAACGTCTGATTACGCCGCCTCGGCCAGCTTCTCGGCCTTGGCGATCGCCTCCTCGATGGTGCCAACCATGTAGAAGGCCGGCTCGGGGAGATGATCGTAGTCGCCGTTGCAGAGGCCCTTGAAGCCCTTGATGGTGTCCTTCAGCGGCACCTGGGCGCCGTCGGAGCCCGTGAACACCTTGGCGACGTCGAACGGCTGCGACATGAAGCGCTCGATCTTGCGGGCGCGCGCCACGGTCATCTTGTCGTCTTCGGAAAGCTCGTCCATGCCGAGAATGGCAATGATGTCCTGCAGCGACTTGTACTTCTGCAGGATCGACTGCACCTGACGGGCGACCGCGTAGTGCTCCTCGCCGACGATGCGGGGGTCGAGCATGCGCGACGTGGAGTCGAGCGGGTCGACGGCCGGGTAGATGCCCTTCTCGGCGATCGAGCGCGACAGCACGGTGGTGGCGTCAAGGTGAGCGAACGAGGTCGCGGGAGCCGGGTCGGTCAAGTCGTCGGCCGGCACGTAGATGGCCTGCACCGAGGTGATCGAGCCCTTCTGCGTCGACGTGATGCGCTCCTGCAAGGCGCCCATGTCGGTGGCGAGCGTCGGCTGATAACCCACGGCCGAGGGGATGCGGCCCAGAAGCGCCGACACCTCGGAGCCCGCCTGCGTGAAGCGGAAGATGTTGTCGACGAAGAACAGCACGTCCTGGCCCTGGTCGCGGAAGTGCTCGGCGACGGTGAGGCCGGTCAGCGCGACGCGGGCACGGGCGCCCGGCGGCTCGTTCATCTGGCCGAACACCAGCGCGGCCTTGGAGCCGGCGGTGGACCCATTGACCGGCTTCTTGTTGACGCCGCCCTCGATCATCTCGTGATAGAGGTCGTTGCCCTCACGCGTGCGCTCGCCGACGCCGGCGAACACCGAGTAGCCGCCATGCGTCTTGGCGACGTTGTTGATGAGCTCCATGATCAGCACGGTCTTGCCGACGCCGGCGCCGCCGAACAGACCGATCTTGCCGCCCTTGGCGTAGGGGGCCAGCAGATCGACCACCTTGATGCCGGTGACGAGGATCTGCGCTTCCGTCGACTGGTCGGCGAACGAGGGAGCCGGCTGATGGATGGCGCGCAGCGTCGCGGTCTTGATCGGGCCGGCTTCGTCAACCGGCTCGCCGATGACGTTCATGATGCGGCCGAGCGTCTCGTCACCGACGGGAACGCTGATCGGGTTGCCGGTATCCGTGACCTCCTGGCCGCGCACGAGACCCTCGGAGGAGTCCATGGCGATGCAGCGCACGGTGTTCTCGCCCAGGTGCTGAGCCACCTCGAGCACGAGGCGGTTGCCCTGGTTCTTCGTCTCGAGCGAATTCAGGATCGGCGGCAGCACACCGTCGAACTGCACGTCGACGACGGCGCCCATGACCTGACGGATGCGACCTACGTTCTTTGCCATGTTGTGTCCTCGAACCTTGTGTCTCTAGCCTTTAGAGCGCCTCGGCGCCCGAGATGATCTCGATGAGCTCTTTGGTGATCTGCGCCTGCCGCTGGCGGTTGTACTTGATCGTCAGCTTGTTGATCATGTCGCCGGCGTTGCGGGTCGCGTTGTCCATCGCCGACATGCGCGCGCCCTGCTCGGACGCCGCGTTCTCCAGCAAGCCGCGGAAGATCTGCGTCGAAATATTGCGCGTCAGCAGGTTGCCGAGAATGGTCTCCTCGTCCGGCTCGTACTCGTAGACGGATTCCGCCGCGCTCGACTTGGCCGCCGCCGGCTGCACCTCGGGCATCTTGGCCGGGATCAACTGCAGCGCCGTCGGCTTCTGCGCGATGACCGACTTGAACTCCGAGAAGTAGAGCGTCGCGATGTCGAACTCGCCCTTGCCGAAGCGCTCGAGCAGATTGCGCGCGATGTCCTCGGCGTGCGCGAAGCCGAGCTGCTTGATGCCCTTGAGCTCGACGCGATCGACGATGTTCTTGCCGAGGTCGCGGCGCAGGTTGTCGGCGCCCTTGCGGCCGACGGTCAGGATCTTCACCGTCTTGCCCTCGCGCGTCAGGCGCAACGCGTCGGCGCGGGCGAGCTTGGCGATGTTGGAATTGAAGCCGCCGCAAAGGCCGCGCTCGGCGGTCATGACGATGAGGAGGTGCGTCTGATCCCGGCCGTTGCCGACCAGGAGGGGCGACGCCCCTTCCTTGCTGGCGCGGGCATTGAGGTTGGCGAGCACCTTGTCCATGCGCTGCGCGTAGGGGCGCGCCGCCTGGGCCGCTTCCTGCGCGCGGCGCAGCTTGGCGGCGGCGACCATCTGCATCGCCTTGGTGATCTTGCGCGTCGCCTTAACCGAGGCGATGCGGTTGCGCATGTCTTTTAGCGAGGCCATTTTATGCCCTTAGCAGCCGGAGGTCGTCGGATGAGGCTCAGTCTGAGGCCGGGCCGAACGGAGCGACCGCCCGGCCCGGTGCCTTGAGAACAGCGTCAGGCGAAGGCCTTGGCGACCTGCTCGACGACCGCCTTGAGCTTGGCCGCAGTGGCGTCCGACAGGTCCTTGGTGTCGCGGATGTCGTTGAGGATGGCGACGTTCTGGCCGCGCAGGTTGGCGAGCAGCGCCTCCTCGAACGGCTTCACCTTGGCGAGCGGCATCGGATCCAGGTAGCCGTTGACGCCGGCGTAGATCACCGCCACCTGCTCTTCCATCTTGAGCGGGGTGAACTGAGCCTGCTTCAGCAGCTCGGTCAGGCGCGAGCCACGGTTCAGCAGGCGCTGCGTGGCGGCGTCGAGGTCGGAGCCGAACTGAGCGAAGGCGGCCATTTCACGGTACTGGGCCAACTCGCCCTTGATCTTGCCGGCGACCTTCTTCATCGCCTTGGTCTGCGCCGACGAGCCGACGCGCGACACCGAGAGACCGACGTTCACGGCCGGACGGATGCCCTGATAGAACAGGTCCGTCTCGAGGAAGATCTGGCCGTCGGTGATCGAGATCACGTTGGTCGGGATGTAAGCCGACACGTCGTTGGCCTGCGTCTCGATGACGGGCAGCGCGGTCAGCGAGCCCTTGCCGGCGGCGTCGCCCATCTTGGCGGCGCGCTCGAGCAGGCGCGAGTGGAGGAAGAACACGTCGCCCGGATAGGCCTCGCGGCCCGGCGGGCGGCGCAGCAGCAGCGACATCTGGCGGTAGGCGACGGCCTGCTTGGAGAGGTCGTCATAGATGATGACGGCGTGCATGCCGTTGTCGCGGAAGAACTCGCCCATGGCGCAGCCCGAGAAGGGCGCCAGGAACTGCATCGGCGCCGGATCGGAGGCGGTGGCGGCGACGATGATCGAGTATTCCAGCGCGCCGCGCTCCTCGAGCGCCTTGACGAACTGGGCGACGGTGGAGCGCTTCTGGCCGACGGCGACGTAGACGCAATAGAGCTTCTGGCTCTCGTCGTTGCCCTGATTGAGCGGCTTCTGGTTGAGGATGGTGTCGAGCGCGATGGCGGTCTTGCCGGTCTGGCGGTCGCCGATGATCAGCTCGCGCTGGCCGCGGCCGATCGGGATCAGTGCGTCGACGGCCTTGAGGCCGGTGGCCATCGGCTCGTGCACCGACTTGCGCGGAATGATACCTGGCGCCTTGACGTCGACGCGGGCGCGCTTGTCGGCCTTGATCGGACCCTTGCCGTCGATCGGATTGCCGAGGCCGTCCACGACACGGCCGAGCAGGCCCTTGCCCACCGGCACCTCGACGATGGCCTTGGTGCGCTTGACGGTCTGGCCTTCCTTGATCGAGCGGTCGTCGCCGAAGATCACGACGCCGACGTTGTCGGCCTCGAGGTTCAGCGCCATGCCCTTGGTGCCGTCCTGGAACTCCACCATTTCGCCGGCCTGCACGTTGTCGAGGCCGAACACGCGGGCGATGCCGTCACCGACGGACAGCACCTGGCCGATCTCGGAGACCTGCGCCTCCTGACCGAAGTTCTTGATCTGCTCTTTCAGGATCGAGGAGATCTCTGCGGCCCGGATATCCATCAGTTGACCTCTTGCTTTCGTGTCTGGCTCCCGGACGGTCCGGGGCATGTTGGCTTCAATCATGGAGGGGAAGCTGGCGTTCAGCGGGAGGGTCGGCTTTGGCCCGACCGTGCGGAACACCTGCAAGTGCGAGAGGCAGGACCGGCTTACCGCCGATCCTGCCCCGGAATTCGTTCGCGTCAGCCGGTGGCCTTGAGCACCGACTTCAGCCCGGCCAGCTTGGTGCGCAGCGAGCTGTCGATCATGCGGCTGCCGATTTTGACCATCAGGCCGCCGAGCAGCGAGGGATCGACGCTCGTCTTCAGCTGCACGTCCTTGCCGACGGAGGCCTTGAGCGTCGCCTTCAGCTCGGTGAGCTGGGCTTCGGTGAGCGCCACCGCCGAGGTGACCTCGGCGGGCACTTCGCCGCGGGCACGGGCGGCGAGTGCTTGGAAGGCGCGAATCATGTCGGGGGCGGCGAACAGCCGGCGATTGCGGGCGATGAGGGCGAGGAAGTTGCCGGCGAGGCCACCGATGCCGGCCTTGGCGACGAGGGCGGCGAGAGCCTTCGCCTGCTCGTCGGCGGCAATGACCGGGCTGCGCAGCATGCGCCGCAGATCCGCGCTTTCCTCGATCAGCTTCTGGAACGTGCCGAGGTCCTGCTCGACCTGAGCGACCTGACCCTGCTCCTTGGCCAGATCGAAGAGAGCACCGGCATAACGGCCGGCCACGCCTTCGGTGAGTGAAGCTTCCTGTGCCACGTCGTTCTTGTCCGCGCGTTGCAATTCGGGCCGGGAGAAGTCCCTTCCGAGCCTCGGGCGAGGCTCGCAACCCGTTGGAAAGGCTGTGAAGAATGGCGCAAAAGACAGGCTCGAAGCCGAACCGCACGCGGCCCGCTTGCCGTAAGCCCCCCTCTTGAAAACCGGGAGGGTTCCTAACATGGGTGCGAGCGCCCTTCAACCCGCCGTGTGGCGCCCCGATGACGCAATCGGCAATTCGGAGCCTAGGCTTTTCGGCTGAGACTTGTCGGCCGAGACATGTCGGCTGCACGTTGGCGCCGCGGACCCAGGGGAGCCGCGACACGCGGGGCCGTTCACGACTTGCGACTTGGGCGGGCCTGACCGCCTGACGCCTCCGCGCCTGCGCCGATGCCGTCGTCATCCCGTCTCTCAGCGGGCCCCTCGGCCTCGACCGACGGCGGCGGCACGACGGTGACCATGCCGCCGGCGATATCGACACGCGGCACGCAGGCGTCGGTGAACGGGATCAACTCCGTGCGGCCGGTCCCGGCCAGCGATACCTCGATGAGATCGCCCGCACCAAAATTATGCACGCCTTTGATATGACCTAGCAAAGACCCGTCCTCCGCCTTCGCCTCCAGGCCAACCAGGTCCTCGTAGTAGAAGCTGCCGTCCTCGGCCGGCGGCAGGCGGTCGCGATCGACAAAGAGCGCGGTGCCGCGCAGGGCCTCGGCGCCGTTGCGATCCCCCACGCCCTTGACGCGCACGATGACGCCCTTGGGCGTGACGTTGACCACCGTCAGCTCGAGCGTCCGCTTGCCATCCTCGCTGGCGAGCGGACCATAGGCTGCGATGTCCTCGGGGAACTCGGTGTAGGCCTTGATCACGACGTCGCCGCGAATGCCATGCGCCCCCGCGACATGGCCCAGAAGGATTCGACGCGGCGCTGCGGCAGGGGCGGTCATCGGGCGGGGTTCTCTCCAGTGCGACAATCGCCGCCGGCACTCACGCCGGTCAGCGGGGCAGCCAGCGGCCAGAACCCGATCGTCGTCAGGCGGCGGGCAGCGGCGCTAGGAACGCCAGGGTCAGCTCCAGCGGCGCGCCCGCGACATCGACCACGGCCGTGGCGGTGGCCGGCGCTCCCGCCTCGCAACGGGCTTCCAGCGCGGCGACAATATCGACAACGGCCCCTCGCGAGCCAGCGGAAAATCCGGTGATCAGCTCCGCATCCGGTGGCACGTCGAGGGCAACGCGCACGTGGTTGAGGCCGCTGGCGCAATCGTAGGCGTGGCTGCCCGTGAACACGGCGCCGACCCGGTCAGACCCGAGAATGCTGCCCTGGCGCAGCACGGCGAGTGCGGAGACGGCGGCGGGTCGCGCGGGGTGCCTGGCGAGCGGCCGCATCAGCAGCCTGTAGGTCCCATCGGCAAGACGCACACAACCCATGGTCGCACCGCAACAATTTCATCACCCCATCAACACGCTGAATATACTACGGAATTGCGCAATCCCGAAATGGACTGCGACAGACTGGTAAACTTCGCTCAGAAAAAATGCGACGCACCGCCAGGACCCCAATCGGAAGCGACGGGAAGCGCACGGTGGGGAAACGACATGGCCCCGCGACCCACTGGGGTTCACGGGGCCAGATCCAGAGGGCCAGGTGGATCGGACACGCGAGGTGTCCGAGCACAATCAGGCGCTGGCGCCTTCCTTGGCCTTCGCGGCGGCATCCTCGGCGGCCTTGGCCTTGGCGGCGGCGCGCTCCTGGGCCTTCTTCTTCGGCTTCATCTTCTCGGGGTTGTTCGACGCCGTGCGCTTGGCAAGGCCGGCGGCGTCGAGGAAGCGCATGACGCGGTCCGTCGCCTGGGCGCCGACCGAGACCCAGTGCTTGGCACGGTCGAGGTCGAGCTTGACGCGGTTCGGGTCATCCTTCTTCAGCATCGGATCGAAGGTGCCGATCTGCTCGATGTAGCGACCATCACGGGGCGAGGCCGAGTTGGCGACGACGATATAGTAGTACGGGCGCTTCTTGGCGCCACCGCGCGAGAGGCGGATCTTCACGGACATTGGCAGTTCCTTTTCTTCAGGTACGTGGTTGTTGACGTTGAATTGCGCGTCCCCTCTCACGGTCCAGGACCGGGAGAGGGGGGAAGCAGCTACTTCTTCTTGCCCGGGAAACCGGGGAGACCTGGGAGGCCGGGCAGGCGGCCACCCCCGAGACCCGGCAGTCCGCCCATGCCACCGCCGAGACCGGGCAACTTGAAGCCGGGCGGCAGCTGCGGTGCCTTGCCGGGCGCCGCGCCGGGCTTCGGCATGTTGGCGAGCTGCTCGCGCACCTCCGGCGGCAGGCTTTCGAGCGCACGCGGGTCGAGCTTGGCGAGTTCCGCCTGCATCTGGGCGAGTTCGGCCTCGGACGGCGCCTTGCCGCCGCCGAAGCCGCCTGTCGGCAGGCCCATCATGCCCGCCATCTTGCCCATCATGCCCTTGTTCTTGCCCATCATCTTCATCACCTCCGCCATCTGGAGGTGCATCTTGAGCAGGCGATTGATGTCGGCCGGCGTGGTGCCCGACCCCTTGGCGATGCGGCGCTTCCTCTTGCCGTCGAGGATCTTCGGGTTGCGGCGCTCCTTCGGCGTCATCGACGAGATGATGGCGCGCATCTGCTTGAAGCTCTTGTTGGCGCTGGCCTCGTTGATCTGGTCCTTGATCTTGCCCATGCCGGGCATCATGCCCATCAGGCCGCCCATGCCGCCGAGGCGGTCCATCTGGGCGAGCTGCTCGCCCATGTCCTCCAGATCGAAGGCGCCCTTCTTCATCTTCTCGGCGATCTTCGCCGCCTTCTCGGCGTCGATCGTCTGGGCGGCCTTCTCGACGAGGCCGACGATGTCGCCCATGCCGAGGATGCGGCCGGCGATGCGCGAGGGATCGAACTCCTCAAGCGCGTCCCACTTCTCGCCGACACCGATCAGCTTGATCGGCTTGCCGGTGACGGCGCGCATGGACAGCGCCGCGCCGCCGCGGCCGTCGCCGTCGGCGCGCGTCAGCACCGAGCCGGTGATGCCGACGCGACCGTCGAACGCCTTGGCGGTGTTGACGGCATCCTGGCCGGTCAGCGCGTCGACGACGAGCAGCACCTCGTGTGGATTGACGGCGGCTTTCACTTCGGCCGCTTCCGCCATCAGCTCTTCGTCGACCGTCGTGCGGCCGGCGGTGTCGAAAATGACGACGTCGTAGCCGCCGAGTCGGGCCGCGTCATAGGCGCGCCGCGCGATCTGGATCGGCGTCTGGCCGGCGACGACGGGCAGCGTGTCGACCTTGGCCTGCTCGCCGAGCACGCGCAGCTGCTCCTGCGCCGCAGGCCGTCGCGTATCGAGCGAGGCCATCAGCACTTTCTTCCGCTCGCGGTTGGTCAGCCGATAGCCGATCTTCGCCGTCGTCGTCGTCTTGCCCGAGCCCTGCAGGCCGACCATCAGGATGCCGACCGGAGGCGCCGCGTGCAGGTCGATCGGGTCCGAAGTGGTGCCGAGCACGCGGACGAGTTCGTCGTGCACGATCTTGACCACCATCTGGCCGGGCTTGACCGACTTGACGATCTCCTGGCCGACGGCCTTGGCCTTCACGCCGTCGACGAAATCCTTGACCACGTCGAGGGCCACGTCGGCTTCGAGCAGCGCGCGGCGCACCTCGCGCATCGCCTCGCCGACGTCGCTCTCCGACAGCGCACCGCGCCCGGTGAGCTTGTCGAGGACGCCTGACAGGCGATCTGAGAGGGATTGAAACATCTATCGCTTCCGTTGCTCTGGCCTGCACGAATCCGTGTCGGGAACCACCGTCAGGCGCCCGCCACCTTCAGCGACGCGTAGTCGACGCAGACGTGCTCGCGATAGGCCGGGCGCAGCTTGAGGCGCGTATGCCACGCTTCCACGTTCGGCAGCTTCGGCCGCTCGATCGGCAGCGTGAAATAGCGGTACATCAGGCTGCCGGCCGGGATGTCGGCCACCGTCAGCGTATCGCCCAGGATATATTGGCGCCCGGCGAGTTGCGCATCCAGGATGGCCAGCTTGTCGCCGGCACGCTTCGCAGCGACGCGGATGGCTTCGGTGTTGCGCTCGGCGGCCGGCGTGCGGATCAGGCCGATGAAGATGGTCGAGATGATATCGCCGTAGAGCGAGCTTTGCGTCCATTCCATCCACTGGTCGGCGCAGGCGCGCTGCTGGGCATCGGCCGGTGACAGCCCGCCCTTGCCGTAGCGGTCGGTCACATAGCGCAGGATGGCGTTGCTCTCCCACAGCGTGAAGCCGTTGTCCTCGAGCACCGGCACCAGCCGGTTGGGATTCAAGGCCGAGAATTCGGGCGTGTCGGTGCGGCCGAAGGCGCCGCCGGCATCGATGCGCTCGTGCGCCACGCCGATCTCGGCCAGCGCCCACATCACCTTCTGCACGTTGACCGACGTCTTGCGGCCCCAGACCTTCAGCATGTCGCCTTGCTCCCCGCCTTCGCTCACTTGCCAGCAGCCGGCGCATGGGCGCCGCGCAGGTAGATCAGCCAGTAGACGCCGGCCACGCCGCCGGCGCCGCCGACGATGTTGCCGAGCGTGACCGGCAGCAGATTACCGAGAAAACCGGCGACGCCGACCTTGGCGCCGGCCAGCATGCCGATCGGGATCAGGTAGCAGTTGGCGATCGAGTGCTCGAAGCCCAGCGTCACGAAACCGGCGATGGGCAGGATGATGGCCAGAATCTTGTCGGCCACCGAGTGGCAGGCGAACGACAGCCACACCGCGAGGCAGACCAGCAGGTTGCACAGTACGCCGCGGAAAAATGCCTGCTTGAACGACAGCGCCGCCTTGGCCTCGGCGATCTTGACCGCGGTGTCGCCGGAGCCGCCGATCTCGAGCACGCCGCTCCAGTGCACGAGCAGCACCATCAGCAGCGCGCCGACGATATTGACGACGAAGGAGACGCCCCAGTTGCGCCCCAGCGCCCGGCTCGACACCTTGCGGTCGGCCCAGGCCATGACGATCAGCGTGTTGCCGGTGAACAGCTTGGCGCCGCCGATGATGATGAGCATCAACCCAAGGCTGAAGGCGATACCGCCGACCAGTCGGCCGGGACCGAAGCCCAGCGTGTTGCCGGTCATGACCATGGTGTAAAGCGCGGCGCCGAAACTGATGAAGACGCCCGCCATCAGGCTCAACGTCGCCAACTGCTCCAGCGGCAACGCCGCCTTGCCGCGCCCCGCCACCTCGACGCGGCGCGCGATCTCCGCCGGCGTGTAGGCGTCGATCCCGGTCAGCTGGATCGTCGGCGGCGGGCTGCCCGCAGCGTCTGTCCGATCCTGGGTCGCGTTGACCTTCATGTGCGCCGTGACCTCTTGCCCCTCGGCGCGCCCCGATTGTGAGCGTGCCCAAACGAAAAACGCACCCGCGGGCGAAACTCGCCGGCGGATGTTGACCTCCTCGCATCAGCTCCGCGATTCCGGTTTGACCCGTTGTGAATGCGCGGTACCGCACGGGGCGGCGGCTCTGTCTCCAGGCCGTATTGATTGCGGCGCACATTCGGCGAAGCGGCGCCACGTGTCAATCGCCGAAGTGCCGCCCCGGGGTTGGTCCCCGAGCGCAGCCGTGAGGTGACGGCCACGAGTTGACTGGCCACGAGGTGACGGGCCACCGGCGGGCGGGCACGTGCCGAGCGCGCGACAAAAACTCACATTGCAACCACAAATTGCATCACCAGTGACGAACTATCAAGGATTGCGGCAGTAGAGTGGCACCACCTGCGGTTGTATATTTGGTGAGCCCATGACAATTTCTGCCAACCACTTCGCCCCTAGCCGTACCCTTTCCCTCCACGCCCACGCCGCCACCAGCCAACAGATCGCCAGCGCCCAGGCCCGCCTGCTGTCGGCCCTGCTCGGCGAGGTCGAGGCCATGTCGGTGTTCGTCGCCGTCTCGGCCTCGATCGCCAACGCGCTGCAGTCACGTTGTATCACCGGTGTCGACATCCGTGCGCTCGACGCGTACCTGCCTCCGGACCCGCTGATCTACAACGCCGCCGCGCTGGACTTGATCGACAGCGACCAGGACGGCAACATCGTCGCCGCGGCACAGCTGCTGTATGCCCGCATCGCGCTGGCCCGCCGCCAGAGCCTCGCCGCCATCCGCGACAACGGCAGCGGCCTCAGCGACGCCCAGCGCGACACCATGGCCGATGCCTGGCAACGGGCCTGCGGGGCCGCGCTGGCCCTCGGCACGGCGCTGCGCGCCAGCCTCGCCCATTGCCCGTCGGAGGCCAACCGCGTGCGCCCGCATCGCGTCGTCGACCTGCTCCGCTGGGCGCAGCGCGGAGAGCACCCCTGCGTGCAGCAGGACGGCAGTATCGTCATCCCCGGGTGGGCCGAGCGCCGCCGCGTCTGCCGGCAGTCGATCGCCATCCCGGCCCGCCTCGAACGCACCGGCCAGCCCGTCGAGGTGCGCGTACGCGATATCTCGCTCGGCGGCCTCGGCATGACCGGCATTTCCGGCGCGGTGCGCGGTGAACCGGCGGCCATCGTGTTCCCGTGCGGGCGCCGCCTCACCGGCACCGTGGCCTGGACGGCGGCCGATCGCGCCGGCTTGAAGCTCGACGAACCGCTGTCGGTCAACGACCCGCTGCTGCGCGGCGACGACGAGTGATTCCCGTGCGCTGAATATTTCTCTCGCCAGAACATAATGTTGCCCCGACCTGCCTGCGAGGCGGCCCTTCCCAGGGTCGCCTCCTTTTTTTCCCGTGCCTCCGCTTCGGGGCTGGCGACCCGGCACTATGCAGGCCAGCCGCCGGCCCAGGCATGGTGCGCTCCGACGGCGGCGATGCGCTGCACCACGCGCGGCGGATCGGACAGGATCGCGTGCTCGTAGGCGAGCACGGTCAGGCGTGGCCTGACGGCTTCCAGCAGCTCGTTGGGTTGCAGCAGAAAATCCGGGTTCGACGGGCGCCCGAAGCGCGCGTTGCCGGCGGCGAAGGTCTCGTAGATCAGCAGGCCGTCGTCGGCCACCGCGGCGATGATCGACGGCAGCATCGGCCGCCACAGGTAGTTGGTGACCACGACGGCCTGGAAGCGGCGGCCGGCCAGCGGCCACGGCGCTCCCGTCTCCAGGTCGGCGGCGATCAGCTCGGCCCGTTTTTCCCCTGCGAGGTCGGCGACGCCGGCGAGATCGCGATCGATGCCGGTCACCGACCAGCCCCGCGCCAGGCCGCGCCGCAGATGCCGCCCGCCGCCGCAGGCGACGTCGAGCAGACGGCCGCCAAGCGGGGCGGGCGGGAGAAAGCGGGAGACCCAGGGGGATGCGGGTGTCGTCATACGTCTCCGTGTTGCAGGTCGAGCACGTCCTCGCGTGGGGGCGGAAATCGGGCTGCCCTCGGGGCCAGCCGGGCCGGCGCCGTGGCCCGAAGGCCAGACCGGCGCCGGCCACAGGCGGTTCAGTTGGTGACGATGCCGCGGCGGCCCTTGCAGGTGCAGCCCGAGCCCATCGGCAGCGGGCCGCTGAGGTTGAGCACGCAGGTGCGGACCGTCGTCGAGCAATGGTTGCCGAGCGAGCGAGCCTCGGACTGGGCGGAGAAGGTCGACAGGGCGAGAACGGCGGCGGCGGCGAAGGCGAAAGAGCGGATCATTGGGGAACCTCTTGTTCTGTCTGTTGCGAGCCGCCTCACCAGCGAGGCGCCCATGACCCGGTTCTACCGGTAACGGAGCGGCGCACTGTCGCCTACGGAACAGGGCGCGCCTACGGAACAGGCGCTTTCGTCTTCGTGCCGGTCTCCTTCGTATGGGCATTCTTCGCACGGGCTTTTTTCGTGCGCAGCTCCGGCCACCCATCCGCCGCCGCCCCGCCAAGCGCCGCGTTGTCTTTTGCCGGCGGTGCGCCATATAACGGCGCATGCATGCACCCGGCGCAATCAACTTCGTCAAGATGAACGGTCTCGGCAATGAGATCGTGGTGGTGGACCTGCGCGGCAGCCCGAAGGTGTTTTCCGCCCGGGAAGCCGCCCTCATCGCCGCCCAGCCGCTGTCGAGGTTCGACCAGATGATGGTGTTGCACACGCCCCGCACGCCGGGCACGGAAGCGTTCGTGCGCATCTATAACACCGACGGCTCGCTGTCCTCCGCCTGCGGCAACGGCACGCGCTGCATCGGCTGGCTGGCGGCGCAGGCGACCGGCAAGACGGCCCTGCGCTTCGAGACCGCCGCCGGGCTGCTCGACGTCAAGGTGGCCGATATCGACCACATCACGGTCGACATGGGCGAGCCGCGCTTCGGCTGGCAGGACATTCCGCTGGCCGAGGAATTTCGCGATACCCGCGCCATCGAGCTGCAGATCGGCCCCATCGACGCGCCGGTGCTGCATTCGCCGTCGGTGGCCAATGTCGGCAACCCGCACGCCATCTTCTGGGTCGACGACGTTGCAAAGTTCGATCTTGGCCGCTTCGGCCCACTGCTGGAGAACCATCCGCTGTTTCCCGAGCGGGCCAACATCTCGCTGGCTCAGGTCACCTCGCGCGGCTCCCTGACGCTGCGTACCTGGGAGCGCGGCGCCGGCCTCACCAAGGCGTGCGGCTCGGCGGCCTGCGCGGCGGCCGTGTGCGCCGCCCGCAAGGGCCTCACCGACCGCAAGGTGGCGGTGCGACTGCCGGGAGGAGGCACGCTGGTCATCGAATGGACACCGGCCATCCGCATCCTCATGACGGGCGCGGCGGAAGTGGAATACCAGGGTGCCATCGAGGCCGCCGTGCTCGCCGCCGCCGCGGCCGGCTGAGCGGCAGCTTCGGCCTTAACTCTGGCTGAACGCGAAACAGTTGAACGACGGTCCAGCTTGGCTTGAGGCACCCCGCCATTGTATGAGGCGCGCTCAGACAGCTGGTGGCAGGCACTATAACGCAGCAGCGTTGCCGAACTTCGGGCCGTTCCGATCGTCCCGACACTTGGACCGCCACACCGCTGCAAGGGAGTGGACGTTTTCATCCGATGGCCGAGCCGACCGTCATAACGCTGGGGTGCCGGCTCAACGCCTACGAGTCGGAGGTGATGCGCCGTCACGCCAGCGCTGCTGGCCTGGACAATGCGGTCATCGTCAACACGTGTGCGGTGACATCGGAAGCCGTGCGCCAGGCGGCGCAGACCATCCGCCGCCTGCGCCGCGAACGCCCCTCCGCGCGCATCATCGTCACCGGCTGCGCGGCGCAAACCGAGCCCGAGCGCTTCGCCGACATCGCGGGCGTCGACCACGTCATCGGCAACGCCGAGAAGTTGCAGGCCGAAACCTTTCGCGGCCTCGCTCTGCCCGACAGCGAGCGCGTGCAGGTCAACGACATCATGTCGGTGCGCGAGACCGCCGGGCATCTGATCGACGGCTTCGGCAGCCGCGCCCGTGCCTACGTGCAGGTGCAGAACGGCTGCGATCACCGCTGCACCTTCTGCATCATTCCGTTCGGCCGCGGGCCGTCACGCTCGGTGCCCGCCGGCGAAGTGGTGGCGCAGATCCGCCGCCTGGTCGAACGCGGCTTCCGCGAGGTGGTGCTGACCGGCGTCGACATCACGTCCTATGGCGCCGACCTGCCGGGCGAGGCGAGCCTCGGCCGCCTCGTGCGCCAGATCCTGAAGCTGGTGCCGGAGCTGCCGCGCCTGCGCCTCTCCTCCATCGATCAGGTCGAGGCCGACCCGCACCTGCTCGCGGCGCTGGCCGAGGAACCGCGCCTGATGCCGCATCTGCATCTGTCCATGCAGGCCGGCGACGATCTCACGCTGAAGCGCATGAAGCGCCGCCACAGCCGCGCCGATTCAGTGCGCTTCTGCGCCGAGGCGCGCCGCCTGCGCCCGGATGTCGCCTTCGGTGCCGATCTCATCGCCGGCTTTCCAACCGAGACGGAGGAGATGTTCGCCGGCTCTCTCGGCCTCGTCGCCGACTGCGGCCTGAGCTTCCTGCACGTGTTTCCCTATTCGCCGCGCAAGGGCACGCCTGCGGCACGCATGCCGCAAGTCCCGCGCGAGATCGTCAAGGAGCGGGCCGAGCGGCTCCGCAGCGAAGGCGCGCGGGCGCTCAACGCATTTCTCGCCGCCCAGGCTGGCGCGCGCATCGAGGTCTTGATGGAGAACGAAACCGTGGGGCGCACGCCGCAGTTCACGGAAGTCGCGGTGGTGGGTGGTCACGCTCTGGCCGCCGGCGCCCTGGTCGGCGCGCACGTGACCGGCATCTCGGGTAAGCGGCTCGCCGCCGAGGCGGTGGCGGCGTGAGCGCGGAAAGCCCTAAGAAGCGCGGATTTTTCGGCCGACTGTTCGGCAAGGAGCAGGCCGGGCCGGCCCCCGCCGTGGCGCCGGATGCCACCGAGGAACCGGCCGAGGTCGGCGCCGCGCGGGCCACCACCGAGCCCCTGCACGAGACTGGGCCGGACACCGTGCCCCAGACCGGTGCCGTGCCCGCGCCAGAGCACGTGATCGCGCCGGCGCGTGCGACGATCGCGGGCGCAACCCTCGCGATCCCCGCCGGCACGGCCGAGGCCGCTCCCGACATCGTGCCGCCGATCATCGCGCCCGTGGCCGCGACGCCCGACGCGCCCGACGAGCCCGAAGCGCCGGCCGGGGTCCCAGTCCTCGCCGAGCCGGCCCCCAAGCTCGGCTGGTTCGGGCGCCTCAAGGCTGGCCTCGCCAAGACGTCTTCCAAACTCACCGACGGCATCGGCGGCCTGTTCACCAACCGCAAGCTCGATGCCGCCACGCTCGACGACCTCGAGGACCTGCTGCTGCAGGCCGACCTCGGCGTCGAGACGACCACGCGCATCACCGACACGCTGCGCTCCGGCCGTTTCGCCAAGGGCATCTCGCCCGAGGACGTGCGCGGCGTGCTGGCCGACGAGGTGGAGCGCGTGCTTGCCAGCGTGGCCCAGCCGCTGATCATCGACCCCAGCAACGCGCCGCATGTCGTGCTCGTGGTCGGCGTCAACGGTACCGGCAAGACGACGACCATCGGCAAGCTCGCCGCGCAGTACCGCGCGCGTGGCCTCAAGGTCATGCTGGCAGCCGGCGACACCTTCCGCGCCGCCGCCGTCGCGCAGCTGAAGATCTGGGGTGAGCGCACGGGCGCGCCCGTCATCGCGCGGCCCGACGGCGCCGACAGCTCCGGCCTCGCCTTCGACGCCTTGAAGGCGGCCAAGGAGGGCGGCTACGACGTGCTGCTGATGGACACCGCCGGGCGCCTTCAGAACAAGCAGGCGCTGATGGACGAACTGGAGAAGGTCCTGCGCGTGCTGCGCAAGGTCGATCCTGCCGCGCCGCACAGCGTGCTGCTCGTGCTCGACGCCACGACGGGGCAGAATGCGCTGTCGCAGGTCGACGTGTTCAAGGAACGCTCGGGCGTCACCGGCCTCGTCATGACCAAGCTTGACGGTACGGCGCGTGGCGGCATCCTGGTGGCCATCTCGGCTCGTCACAAGCTGCCGGTGCATGCGGTCGGCGTCGGCGAGGGCATCGACGACCTGCAGCCGTTCGAGCCTGCCGAGTTCGCGCGCGCCATCGCACGGGGGTGAGGCGGCGCACGGGAGTGAGACGGCGCACGCGCCGAAGAGGGGACTAGAGGGGCCGTATCCAGCTGATTCGGCCCCGCGCGGGGGAAAGACGGCTGGTGCCGGGCGGGCTTTCTCGCCGCTCGGGGGCCGCCGGATACATGGGACACGCCGCCCCGACCAGCCGAGTGCTGCCGGGCCGCTATTTGAACACTCTGGAACACGGGATCAGACGGGAACATGAGCGCACGCCGCAGGTTCTTCCCCTTCAATGCCGAGCAGACGATCAACATCCTGAGCGAGTTCGGACCGCTCGTGACGATGTTCGTCGTCAACGCGATGTACGGCATCGACGCCGGCACCTGGGCCTTGATCGGCACCACGGCCATCGCCATCGGCACGATGTTCTACGTGTTCGGCCGGCCCCCGGTGTTCCCGCTCATCGCCTCGACCGTGACGGTGGTGTTCGGCGCGCTGACGCTGATCACCGGCGACCCAATGTGGGTGCAGATCAAGGTCACGATCTTCAACGCCATGTTCGCGGGCGTGCTGTTCGGCGGCCTTTACGGCCACGAGTCGAAGGGGCATCACCGCTCAATGTGGGCGGTGGTCGCGCTGTCGGTGATCGGCCTCGCCATGCCGATCGGTTATCTCGCCTCCAAGGGCAAGCTGCACGAGATCGCCGACATCTTCAATTCCGCCGGCGTCGGCGCCACCATCCAGCGCCTGCCGCAGTCGATCCTGGTGGCGGCGCTGGTGATCGGCTTCCTCATCGGCGCCATGCTGCTCAAGCGCAACTTCTTCCAGTACGTGTTCGAGAAGACGTTCCGCTACACGGAAGAGGGCTGGGACCAGTTCACCTGGAGCTTCGCCTGGTTCTTCGTCTTCACGGCCATCGCCAACGAGCTCGTTCGCTGGGCCTTCCCGCCGCCGCCGACCGAGGTGGCGCTGGCCTGCACCAAGCAGGCGCTGGAGCATGTGAACAGTTGCGTGCAGCAGGCGGCGGCCGGCGCCAAGTCCGCCATCGCGGCCTGCAAGAACCAGCTCGGCGTCAAGAAGGCGCAGTGCCTGGAGCCCTATGCGTACAATCTGCTCGGCCACAAGATGGACGGCGTCAACGTTTGGATCCTGTTCAAGATCGCGCTCATCATGCCGCTGTCCGGCCTCTATGCGTGGCTGTTGACCCGCTTCATGCACAAGCATCGGCTGCCTGACGACCACGACGGCACGACGGGCGCCCCTCAGGGCGAGCGCGGTCCGCACGCTGGCGGTCCCTACACCGGAGCCCAGTATGCGGCGCTGCATGGGGAGCAGCCGGCGGCCGTCGCGGTGCCGGTGCGCCGGCCCCCGCCATCGGGATCCGGCCACTGAACCACGATGGACCGCCCCAGCCCTGTTGGACGCCGTGTCAGGAGCCTAGCGATGTCAGTCCAGCCGCCCCCGGCGCCGTCCCGCACGGATCCGGCCCCCTTGACCCGGACAAGCTCGGCTGGCGCGACGCCGGGACCGGGAACGCCCCCGGCGACCGCGGCCGCGGGCGAGGCGTCTCCCCATGCGTCGGCCAACGCCTCTCTGGGCAAGCTCTTGATCGAGCTGGGTCCTCTGATCGTCTTCTTCCTGGCCAACTATTGGGCCGGCACGCACCTGCCTTCGCCCCGCGACGCCATCTTCTGGGGAACCGGCGCCTTCATGATCGCCACCGCAGTGGCGCTCATCGCCTCTCGTGTGCTGTGGGGACGCATCCCCGTCATGCCGCTGGTCTCGGGGGCTCTCGTGCTCGTCTTCGGCGGACTGACCCTCTACCTGAAGAACGAAGTGTTCATCATGGTGAAGCCCACCATCTTGTACACACTTTTCGCACTCGTCCTGTTCGCGGGCCTGGCGCGCGGCATCCCGCTGCTGCGCTACGCCCTCGGCTCGGCGGTCGCGCTCACGGAGACCGGCTGGCGCCTGCTGACGATCCGTTGGGCGGCTTTTTTCCTGGTGCTGGCGGCGCTCAACGAGCTGGTCTGGCGCACGACCTCGGCCGACTTCTGGATCAAGTTCAAACTATTCGGTTTTCTGCCGTTGACCGTCGCCTTCGCCGTGCTGCAGACGGGTCTGATGAAGCGCCACGCCGCGCCGACCGAGTCCAACGACGGTGTGTGAACGCGAGGCGCCAGCCCGGTGCAAGCTCACAGCGGCATCCTCGTCCGGCGCTGGGTGCGAAAAATTAGCCTTACTTTCTTCTTCAACGTGCGATTGTTTTCCTCTTTACTCGGCACGCAATTTTGTATTCTCTCCTCCTTGGATTGGTAGTTTCTCCTACGCAGAGAAGGTACCAGCTTGATGGCGTGGCGGCAGAACCTGCCGCCCGCGTCAATACCAGGCGGTCGCCCATGAGGGCGCGACCGCTTCTGAGAGCACCAAGAAAAGAAACCAAGAAGGCGCGAGACCAGGATCAATGGCCAAGGAAGCGGCGACGGCACGTCTGGAATATTCTCCGATTCACCTGTTGCATCGCGCAGGACAGTGCGCGGGCGACATCTTCCAGACCGAGATGGGGGTCGGCGATCTTACGCCGCGCCAGTTCGCCGTGCTGGTAACCGTGTCGCAGAACGAGGGCCTCAGCCAGACGCACCTCGTCGACAAGACCGGCATCGACCGCTCGACGCTCGCCGACATCGTGCGTCGCATGCTCAAGAAGGGCCTGCTGCAGCGCCGCCGCACCAAGGAAGACGCACGCGCCTATGCGGTGAAGCTGACCGAGGAAGGCTGGCGCGTGCTGCGCTCGGCCGAGCCGCTGGCCAAGCGAGTCGACGAGCGCATCCTGTCGGTGCTGAGCACCCAGCAGCGCGACCGCTTCCTGCAGGACCTGAACACCATCGTGGAAGCCCTGGGCAACCTGCAGGCCGCCTCAGAAGCCGGGCAGGGCAAGGACTGAGCGCGAAGCTCGGGTGGCCGTCGTCCCATTGGCAGGGTTCCGGCCGGGCGTTTGCGCCTGCGGTCCTGCCTTTGCGCTGCGGTCCTGCCGCCGGGCGCTTGCATGGTGCAAGCGGCGCCTGCCGGCTGGGAGTAGCCGTGGCGTGCGCCAAGCTCGTCCCCGCGCCTCCCACCGGGACCCCAGAGACCACAGATGCCTCGCCTTGCGCACAGCGTGGCGGCGCGCAAGTGCTGCAAGCGTTGCCCGGCGCAAGGGCGTTGGACCGCCCAGCGCGATGCGCGGCGTGACGGCGTCGGCGGGCGGTGCGCGGCATCGGCGTGTTGCCAGCGGCACGTACGCCGCTGTAGAAGTCCGAGAGCCGGCCCAGCCGACACCTGCGTCGCCGGTGGCCCGGCTACAACAGGTCCCGTAGCTCAGCAGGATAGAGCATCAGTTTCCTAAACTGAGGGTCGCAGGTTCGAGCCCTGCCGGGATCGCCAATAATACCAATACGTTGCAAGATGCGCGCTACGGCGGATCAAATCGCATAGCTCAATCTTAGCTCAATAGATTTTGCGGGTTTTGGTGCGTCGCTGGCGTCATACTGAGGGTCCAGGCGCGTCGGGCGCAACCTTCGCGATCGATTGCCCGGTTCGGCCCCTCGTCATGGGCGATATCGTCTCAGGATTTCGCTCACGGCGTACTGCTCCGCGGACCCTAGCGCGTGAGCGAGGCCTGCAGCGCCGCCAGCGCGTGCTCCAGCGTCTCGCCGAAGGCCCAGCCCTTGGCGTCAGAGATGGCCGTCAGGCGGTCGATGGTCTCCTGCGTCGCCTTGATGTTGACCTGCACGTTGCGGCCCGTGCGGCGGCGGCGTGGTGGCTGCGGTTGCGGCGCCGTGATCTTGGGCGCGCGGCTCGGGAAGTCGGCGGCTTCCGACATCGTCTGGATGGCCTGCTTGGGCAGTTTCGGTTTCGGCGACGGCCGGAAGGCGTCGAGGTCGATGTTGAACGGATCGGCGCGGGTGCTCATACGGCCTCCTCCAGCTGTCGGGTGTCTTGGGTGTTGGTTTTCTTCGGCCGCAGCCGTTCGATGATCTCGGCGACCAGCTGGCGCGCGTTGGTCAGCGCGGCGTTGAGGTTGCCGACGCCGTTGGCGTCGAGGCTCGACAGCGTACCGCCGAACGAGAACAGCGCCCGGTAGGCCTCGCGGTCGTAGAGCCGCGTTTCGAGGACGGGAATCGCCTGCTCGTGCAGCCGCTCCTCGATGAAGCGCAGCGTCTTGGGATTGATCGCCGGATTGGTGCGCGTCACCAGCACCGCGTAGGGGATGGCGCGCTTGACGACGCGCTCCTGCGCCTTGATGAGACCGATCTGGCGCGCCGCCTGCCGCGCATCGAGCTGCGAGCCCTGCACCGGGATGACGACGAGGTCGGCCATCGCGATGGCGTAGCTCACCATCAGGCTCGCCGTGCCTTCCAGGTCGATGATGACGAACATGCTGGTTTCGGCCGCCCGCTCGATCTCCTCGACGATCGTCTCCTCGCTGACGTCGGCGACGACGCTCAGCGTCTGCGGCGTGGGGGCGAGCGCCGCCCAGTCGGCGACGTTGTGGTTGGGATCGGCGTCGATGATGGTGACGCTGGCGCCGCGCTCGGCAAGCTCGGAGGCGACGAGCGTGGCCGCCGTGGTCTTGCCGGCGCCGCCCTTGGGAGATGAAAACGCAATAACTGGCATAAACAAAACAAAGATGAGTGGAATAGCTGAAAGCTACCAGAACGCTATTTTTATTTCCAGTCAATTATCGACATATTGTGTTGCGTGTGGATTATCGGCGCTATCGCTTGTGGCACGCCGATAGCTACTGGGTAGCTACTTGGGCTCCCCGACGTTTCAAGTGGGTAGCCTGAGGTCGAGCTTGCCGGCGATGAGGTAGACGACGGCCTTCAATGTCTCGACGTTGCGGTAGCCGCGCGCTTTCGCCTTGGCGGCCTGGACGAGGG